>Ga0316209_1000087_pt1 | contig 192182 bp, 150 predicted proteins | sample 6monopyrite_MG_FD_204945 | JGI IMG/M metagenome (GOLD analysis project Ga0316209, IMG submission 204945) | Microbial mat bacterial communities from mineral coupon in-situ incubated in ocean water Damariscotta River, Maine, United States -... | ecosystem: Environmental > Aquatic > Marine >... | reverse complement strand
GTCGCAGCGGTCGGGACAGTCTGCACGACTACCCCGACCGCTGCGACGCCCATAGCATCTAGACCGAGCTGGACTCGACCGTAGAAGACGCCTCTCGCGCGATTGCGACTGCCGGTTTCGGTTCCCGAGTCGGGGCGAGCTCGTACTCAACGAGCCGCTCCTTCTTCTTCAGGTCAATCGCTGAGGGGAACAGGCGATCGCGCAGTTTGAGGACCGGGAACTCGACGAGCTTCGACATGAGCACTCCGATCAGGATGCTTCCGAAGACGTAGATCGAGAGTTCGGCCAGCGGAGAGAGCGACTCTCCGTAGAGATCGGCGCTCCAGTTAATTCCCCATCGCCTTACGGCCAGATGCCACAGGTAGATCGAGTACGAGTACGTCCCGATCTTTGCCATGAGCACAGTCAACGCGTTGCGGGGAATTCCGCGAACAAGAAGCGCGCTCACGATACAGCCAGAACCGATGTAAATCTGGGTGAAGCCAAGTGAGTAGAGGAACGGTTCGGCTTTCAGCTTGCCCAAGAACGCAGGCGTCAGGAGCCAGATGCCCGCTGCCAACATGAACCAGAAGTACTTCGAGCAGAAGGACTCGAAGGATTGGGTCTTGAAGGTGTGCAAGAAGGCTAGCAGCGAGCCGAAGATCAGCGCGTCGACTCTGAGGTGTGTTGGTTTGAAGTGGGTGAAGGGCTCGAACTCGGGCTGAGAGAGGACGGCAATGCATCGCAGCGTCAGAACGATAATGCAGCCGATAGCGCACCACATCGGGTACCTGGAGAGAGGTGAACACTCCCGCCAGTCTCTAGCCACGAGGATGAAGAGGAAGACCGGCAGCCCGATGTAGAAGTGTTCTTCGATGGCGAGCGACCAGGTGTGCCCCCACGCTCCTCCGAAGTAGGACTGGAGGAAGAGAGCCTCGGACCACCAGCGCTCGGGAATGCGCCCGGTGTTGACCCACGAAACAACGAGCGTGATGGCAAAGAAGACGTAGAAGGCCGGGTAGATCTTCAGCCCGCGCCGAATGAGGAATCGACCGACCCGAATGCTTCCATGCTTGGCGTACTCGCGGAACAGAAGCCTGGCCACCAAGTAGCCGCTCAGAACGAAGAACAAATCCACGCCGATCCAACCGCCATGCATGGCGGCCAAGGAGATCGACTTCGGAATTGGCACCGAGTTCAGCCAGCCAGCCCAACAGTGGTGGATGATCACCAGGGCAATCGCGACGAACCGAAGTACGTCGAGGGAGAGCATGCGGCCATCTCCACCTGGGTTCGTAGCACTGCCGCCTGCCTGATGGTCCGAGGGCGGAGAGAGTCTCGATTTGTCGTGCGTCATTGGCCGATCGCAAGCTGCCCGCTTCACCTCGTTCGAGGCTTGCGGCTTCACTCGATCACCTAACGATAACGAGGGATTGCGATCGCGGCGGATCGGAACGGACCTTGTTTCCGGCTCCAATTAGCCATTCGTTATTTCCTAATTATTAACCCCCAGGCACACCGGTGTTCACCGTCCGTCGCGGCGTGCAGTGCCAAGCGTGCTTGTCGAGCCGATGCACGCGCGATCCTTCGAAGAGGCAACGCGCGAGCGCCGACTTAGGGTTCTTTCCTCAGCACGTACCCGACTCCTCGCACGTTCTGGATGAGCTTGACCTCGTGGTGTTTGTCGATCTTCCGCCGCAAGTAAGCGATGTAGACCTCGACTGCATTCGAGGAGAGCTGATCGCCCCAGACGTGTGAGATGATGGACTTTCGCGATACCACCTGGCCAGCGCTCCTCATCAAGAGCTCGAGGAGCGAGAACTCCTTGGCGCTCAGGTTGATTCGCTTTCCTGCGCGCGTCACACGATGAGCAGATGGGTCGAGCTCGAGGTCTTCCAGGCTCAGCTTGGGCGGAAGGATTCCTTCACCGCGCCGATGTAGCGCTCGAACCCTCGCGAGGAGCTCCGCGAACGCGAACGGCTTCGTCAGGTAGTCATCGGCCCCGAGATCGAGACCCTCGACGCAGTCGCCAACCGCCGCTTTCGCGGTCAACATCAAGATTGGCACACGCGAATCGGAATCTCGAAGCCGCTTGCAGATGTCATCGCCCGAGAGCCCGGGCAGCATTCTGTCCAAGAGCAAGAGGTCGAACTCCACTGATGACGCTAGCCCGAATCCAGCGAGACCGTCCTGCGCTAGCTGAACCTGATGCCCCACCTCACTCAGTCCGTCCCGAAGCGCGTTTGCTGCGAGCGGATTGTCTTCGATTACCAAGATTTTCATTCGCTACGTTCCAAGCGTCAGTGAGATCGGCCTGGAGCTGGCGAGCGTGCCCTGTCCGAAAGGATCGAATTCGACGAGCTGCATTCGAACCGTCAAGCCCGGCGCGAGTTCGCTCGGAATGAAGAGTGGAACGCTCATGCCTGCGTCGGGAATGACGAATACAGACGAGTCACCAATCAACGAACCGAAGACTTCGAGCGCGCCGAGAGGCGTGTCACTCATGGTCGACACCGCGAGGGTTGCCAGAACGGGCTCGACAGATCCGCTCGTCAGAAGGAGCTCAGTAGTCGAGCCAATGACAGGCAGCCCGCTGAGTCGCAAGGTTGGGCGTGCGCCAGCGCCTCTACTACCCCCCGCGAGGACGGAATAGGAAGCTCGTCCGTCATCGATCGGATTCAGTGCACTCTGAATGCTCCGTCGCTCTCGATCATCAACAGCGGGATCGGGGAACTGCGCGGCTGCGTGACCGCTTCGCGACTCTGCTCGCTCGCTCTCCGAGTACGCGATCTCGAGAGCGACGGCTTCTCCACCAGGAGCGCCGAGAACCGCGCTGATCTCAGAGCTGAGTGAATTGGCATACTCGACGAATCCGGCATCGTTCGGGTGGATCCCGTCGGGGAAATTGGTCAGGTTTCCGGTTACCAAGGACGAGCCCTCGATCAAGTAGAGGTTGGAATCTATCAGCGCCTTTCGAGCGACTACCGTGCGGATGACGGCTCGATAGTCTTCGACCAACAGCCCGATCGAATTGGGGGTAGTCTCGAAGTCGACCCAGGTCGGAGTGATCGCGAAGATCGGGACCGTCGGCTGAACGAGGCGAATATTCGTCAGGAAACTGCTGTACAGATCCTCGTAGACCTCCAGCGGCGTGAGAGTCGCCTGAAAGTAGTCGTTCAATCCGATGGCAACTGTCAAACAGTCGGCACCGATATTCCCCAAGACGGTTCCGTCGGAGGGCGTAACGGTTCGTGCCCGGAAGCCCATATTGAGCACGCTCCAACCTCGCAGTGCACCGAGCAAGAACGGATAGCTGTTCGCCGAGGACGATCCGTCGAGGCCTTGCGTAATCGAGTCACCGTACGCGGCGTACAAGAAGGGGGGACGCGGCGGAGGCGAACCGAGAAGAGCACCAGAGCCGCCAACCAGGCGGAGACCGACGAAAGTGACGTCCGACCCGTAGGGGACAATCAGGCAGTAAACCCTATCACCAGGCGATGGGCGCTCGATCAAGTCATACTCTTGGAGGCCCGTGGCCGTATCAGAGCCCAGCCGCCTCGGATCGAGAACGCCGTCGACTTCAACTCGGAAGATCCCAGCGCCCGGGTTCTGATAGGTCGACGAGTACGAAACGACCAGTTTGATCTGAGTCGCGTCCGATCGAAAGCTAATCCTCGTTCCGGGGCTATGCAGCGCGCTGAACCAGGGAATGTCCAATCGATCGAAAGTAGCGCCCGACGCGTCGATGGTTGCGTTCAGGAACTCCGAGTATTGGATCGCGGGATCACCGGCGTGAACGAAGACCGAGGGATAAGGGAGGAGCGTTGCACCCGGGTCGACTGCGCCCGGAAAACCCGTCGGAGAATGAGCGCTCTGCACCACCGTCTGCTTCGCCGAACCTACCGGAAGGCTGCTTTGAGCAAAGCTCGTCGAGGCTGCCAGCAGGATCGACGCGAGTGCGACTATTCCTGGCGCGGCGAGCAGTCTCGGGATCCATCCGTGGAGCCAAAGTTCGTTCGCGCTAGGGGGACTGGATTGGTTCTTCATGTGGTCCGTTCTAATTACGGGTACATAAAAGTAGCGCCCCAGGATCAAAGCGGGGACGCCACGGCTGACTATTAGAACAACCACAGTCTATATAATTATCTCTGCATTAGACACCTCTCGAAGGTCCGCGGAATCGCGAAAGGCCTGCTGGACGGAGCTAAGACTCGTGAGAATGAGAGCTTCGGCTCTCAGGCCGCAACGCGGCGCTTGCGCGTGAGCTCGGCGTACTGCGCTTCGAATCGTTTCGCGATGGCGCTCCAGGAGAAGCGCTCTTCGGCTGCTCGATAGCCGGCAGTTCCCATCAGCTCACAGAGCTCTGGGTCCTCGAGCAGCTCGTCGATCGCGTCGGCCAGCTGGTTCGCTTCTCCATCGACGACGAGCCCGCACTCGGCGGCTTCGACCAGATCGGAGGCGCCGACATCTGCGGTCACGACGCTCGGGATGGCTGCGGCCATGGCTTCGAGAACGACGTTGCCGAAGTTCTCGTTCAGTGAGGGCAACACGAGCATCTTCGAAGCCTCGAAGAGAGCTTGCTTGTTCCGACCCGTGACCTGACCGAGGAAGGTGACGTGCTCATCGAGCTTCAGCTTCCGAATCTGCTTGCGCAGAGTGCTCTCGTAGCCGTCGTCCGTACCCGCGATGACGAGGTGGCCGCGATCCAATTCACCGATGGCTTCGACCAGACGGCTCAAGCCCTTCTTCCAGCTGATTCGGCCGAGAAAGAGGACGAGGTCGCGCCGCCTGGCGAGCTTCCGGATCTCCGGAGACACCGTCGTCCAGTCTCCGTCGAAGCACTCGAGGTGGACGCCATTCGGAATCGTCGCCGTGCGATGAAGTGTGAAGTCGAACTTGCGCAGCTCCCAGTCTTCGAGCTCGCTCGTGTTGTGAATCAGCGCCGCGTTCTCGATCGTCTGGCGATCGACCGCGCGAATCCAGAGCTTCTTCCTGCTGCTGCCGCGACGACGAATGAGGTCTTGCACCATCATCCCGCGCGGGCTCAACACGTAGGGAACCTTGGCGAGCGCCGCTTCGCGGGCGGCGCGATAGCACGGCCAGGTGAACATGCCGTGGAGGTGCGCGATGTCGAACTCCCCCACGCGGTCGTAGAGAGCATTCGCCATGTCGGGCGAGCGATGAATGCGCTTCCCGAAGCCGACCGGAAAGTAGGTCACCTTCACTCCGTCGATGTCCGCGTTCCGCGCCGGAACGGGATCCAGCTGCTCCCAACCATCCATATCGGTGGTGAACACCTCGACCTCATGACCTCGCTCGACCAGCGCGCGCGACAGACCGTGGACGGAGGCGATCGGACCGCCGTAGCGACGGCCGGGTAGGTAACAGGGGGTGACTTGGAGGATCTTCACTGAGTGCTATCCAGAGTTGCAGGATCGAGCGCTCGGAGGTTGGAGCTTGAGCGCTTCTCGTGGGGACTACAGAACTTCATGACGAAGTACAGAATGACGGCCGTCTGAATGAGGCCACCGAAGACGAGGCTGAAGTCAGATTCGATGTTGACGAGCTCGGAGAAAATCATCGCTCCGATAATCGTCGTGCCCTCTCCCGCATTGGCGTGGTTCAGCTTCATGCACACGAAGCTGTACAAGAGCCCCATGCCCAACATGCCGAAGAGGACGCCGAGCGGCCCGAAGTTCACGAAGAACTCCACGAGCTGCGGCAGGTTGATGGCCGTCTCCGTGTCGTCTGGATGGATGATCGCGTAGCGGTGGCCGAAGCGCTGGCCAACATTCTTGGATGGCTTGTCGCGCCAGATGAAACGCGGAATGAAGCTCGAGGCAAGCGTCCTGTAAGTCTGACCTTCCCAGTACGGAATCGCCTCTGGCGACTGGTGCATGCTGTAGGCGAAGAGAGCCAGCTGCGCCGTTCGCGAGCCGATCAGGTCGCCCGCCTCTTCGATGGTCTCGCCAGGTCGTGAAGTGACGTTCGACCACGCGGTTCCCAGGTAGAGCGAAGTTCGTTCGATCGCGCTCGACTCGGCGATGTCCGTCGAACGCCAGAGCATGGTGCGGAACTCAGCTGCCGCTCCACGCAGGATCACGATCAGGAAGACGAGCAGCGCGATCGACTTCCAGGGCAGGCGGAAGCGACAGGCCCAGATCAAGAACAGGACGAACACGAGCGGGCGCACGACCACACCGATGGCTCCGCTGCGAAGCTGGAGCAACATGAAGGCGGGGAGAATGAAGCCCCACAGAGCGATGCGCCAACCGCGGGTCGCTCCGCCCTTCAGGTCGATCATGATGCAGATGCCCAGACCCAGCTGGAGCATGAGCCGAAGCATCCGCAGGACCTGGACCAGGTAGGACGGGATTGGAACCGTCTCGGAGATCACCGTCGCGGCGGCACCGGTGACGATCAGGAAGGTGGCCAGGCTGCGCGCTCGCCCCTCGTCCCACGAGACCTTGAGCGGTCGATCGGCGTGGAGCGCGAACAGTCGCGGTCCGGCGTAGTAGTAACCGATGAGCAGCACGACCCAACCGAGGATCGCCATGTCCAACGCTTCGGAGATCGCGATCTCATTGGGCGCGAGACTCATGAAGGTCACGCGGTCGCGGAGCAAGACCGGCAGGCCGTAGTAGATCGTGTAGATCAGGCCGAGCAGCGGAATGTAGGGGAGCGGTTCGACTTGTTTGCGTCCCGAGCGAACACGGTTGAAGTAGGCGAGGCCCGGCGCGAGACCGAGGGCAGCGACGAGCAGCCCCTTCATCGGAATGAAGTAGCCGTCCGCACCGAAGTCGCGCTGCGCGGCGAAGTAGCCGAGGAACACGGTCAGAATCGTTCCGACGACCCACGGGTTGGGTGCGGTTGCACCGCGCGGGTTGAGCGCCTTCGTGTTCTCGGCCAGAACATTCATCACGCGCTCTTGGAGGTCTCCTCACGCGTTGTCCGAGACGCGCTAGCCGGCAGAGCGCCGGGAACTTCGTCCAGCGCCCAGGCCTCACTCACACTCTCGGTCTCCTCCACGATGTCACCGCGTTCGACGCCCACCATGGACTCGAGCAGAGTACACCAGGCCGCGACACACACGGCGCGCTCGTGGTGCTCGATGAAGTGCTCCCGGCCGCGCTCGCCTTGTTCGCGGCACTGGTCCGGATTCGACTTCAGCTCGCGAATCTCGTCGGCCAGCTCTGCGCCTTCTCCGATCCCGAAGATCGAGCCAGCCCCAGCTTCCATGATCGTCCCCGCCGAATCCGACTGCGGGCTTCCAACGAAGAGCACCGGGCGACCGGCGGCCAGGATTCCGTAGAGCTTGCCAGGAACCGCCACTCCCACGTGCCGCGGGCGCAGAGACATGAAGTGGACATCCGCGGCAGTGAGTGAATAGCGGAGCTCGGATCGATCGAAGTAGTTCAGGAACTGAACGTTGGCGAGCCCCTTCGCTCTCACGCTCGCTTCGATCTCCGCCTTGCGCGGCCCGCCACCCACGAAGACGAACAGAACCTCGGGATCGGTCTCCGCCAGTCGCTCCGCCGCGTCAAGGACTTCGTCGAACACGTGGACGAGGCCGGCATTGCCGGAGTACATCACCACGAATCGTTCGCTCCAGCCCATTCGCTCGCGGAGCGGATTGTCTGCGTGCAGCACCGGAGCGATCTCGTCGCCATCGCTCCAGACCGGGATCTCCGTGATCTTCTCTCGATCGACTCCCCAGTTGAGGACCCGCGCGCCTTGAAAGCGACCGAGCACGACGTTCATGTCCGCGCGGCGAAGGATGGAGCCAGCGAGCCTCGCGAAGAAGCGTCCAGCCAAGCCGCGACGGCGGATCATCTTGCACTCGAACTCCGCGTCCGGATGGAGGTCCATCACGAAGTTGACGTGCTTCGTGCCGCGGATTGCGCGCGCCAAACGTCCACACAGACCGATCAACGGCGGCGTGGTCAACGTCACGACTACATCGGCCTGTCGCGAGAAGAGAACTCTGGCAGTCGCGAGCGCGTGGAAGCTCAGATAGTCGATCAAGCGGCCGACGTGCGACCGCTTACCGAACGACGTCGCGCCCACGCGCTCAATGACAACACCGTTCCGGTCTTCTCGACGCGGAGCGGTGCCCTTGCCCTCGAGGTAGCGGCCACGCGAACAGATCACGCGCACCTCGTGACCTTCCGTCACCAGGTGCTCGCAGAGATCGGTTAGGTGTTGGCCCGTACTCGCGAAGTCTGGCCAGTAGTACTGGTTGACGAAGAGGTATCGAGCCATTCCTGGGCCTCGCGGGGAAAGGGCGCCGGCGTCGCGCCTGTCATCTGGTCCAAAATCCAAGCGTAGGTCTTCGCGAGGCCAGTCTCGAGAGCGATGGTCGGCTCCCAATCGAGCTTCTCCATGATCAAGGTGTTGTCGCTGTTGCGTCCTCGCACGCCCTTGGGAGCGGAGAGGTCGTAGTTGCGATTCAGAGTCACACCGGCGATCTCCTCGGTCATCGAGACCAAGTCGTTGATCGAGACGAGCTCGCTGCTGCCGAGGTTGATCGGTTCCGAGTGGTCACTCTCGGTCAGTCGGAGAATGCCCTCGATGCAGTCGTCGATGTACATGAAGCTGCGAGTCTGGTTTCCGTCGCCCCAGATCTCGATCTCGTGCTCGCCCGTGACCTTCGCGTGGATCACCTTGCGACACATCGCGGCCGGAGCCTTCTCGCGACCACCTTCGTAGGTACCGAACGGTCCGTAGACGTTGTGGAAGCGCGCGACGGTGACCTCGAGCCCGTAGTCCTCTTGAAAGTGGCGGCACATGCGCTCGGAGAAGAGCTTCTCCCAGCCGTAGCCGTCTTCCGGATCGGCGGGATACGCATCCTCTTCGCAGAGTGCGGTGACGTTCGCATCGATCTGCTTGGTGCCGTTGTAGACACACGCGGACGAGGAGTAGAAGTAGCTCTTCACGCCGTGCTCCTGCGCAGCCATCAGCAGGTGTGTGTTGATCAGGACGCTGAGCATGCACTCCGCTTTGTGGTTCTCGATGAACCCGATCCCGCCCATGTCACAGGCCAGGTTGTAGACCTCGGTGGCTCCGCGACATGCGACTCGACAAGCCTCGAGATCGCGTAGGTCGAGAACCAAGTTCTCAGCGCCGGGGTGCGTCTGGTACCAGCGCTCGGCGGGCTTGACATCCACACAACGCACCCACGCGTAACCGCGGGCAAGGAGTTCGGCTGCAAGGTGACCGCCAATGAAACCACCGGCGCCTGCGATGAGTGCCGTACGATTTTGAATCGAAGTCATGAGAAAACTTCTCGTGGAGTGAAGAGAGAACGGGGGGACTGAACTCTTCCTATCGAGAGAAGCTCGCAATTGGTTGAGGCCTGAATGCCTCAATCCCGGGAGGATCTCCGGATCCTGGAAACCTTCCGAATGGGCCCCAATTCGGCCTTTTGAGCGCGTTCTCGCCTGAGCCCACGAGCGGCCCGTGGCGGCTCTACTGCTCGTTCAAGCGGCTCTTGTCCGGCGCCTTCTGCATCGTCCGTGAGGGCAGCGCAGGAGCCGGGTGAGGGATGCGCTCGAGCATGTAGGAGCCCAAGACGAGCACGTCCATCTCCGTGCGGAGGAAGCAGTTCAGAGCCTCCTGGGGATGGCACACGACCGGCTCGTTCTCGTTGAACGAAGTATTGAGCACGATCGGGACGCCGGTGATCTCGTGGAAGCACGAGATCAAGCGGTGATAGAGCGGATTGTCCTCCGAGCGGACGGTCTGCAGGCGGCCGGAGCCGTCGACATGCGTCACCGCGGGAATGCGCTCGCGCCTCTCCTCGCGTACCGGCCAGACCTCGGCCATGAAGGGAACCTCGCCGTCCTTCTCGAACCAGCGGGCGACTTCCTCGCGCAGGATCGAAGGCGCGAACGGCCGGAAGGATTCGCGCCGCTTGATCTTCAGGTTCAAGAGGTCGCGCATGTCCGCGCGACGAGGATCACCGAGGATCGACCGGTTGCCGAGAGCCCGCGGGCCCCACTCGAGGCGGCCCTGGAACCACCCGACGACCGCCCCGTCCGCAATCCGCTGAGCCACGATCGCGGCCAGCTTCTCGTCCTCCAGCTTGCGCAAGTTGAAGTTCTTGTCCTCGAGCTCATCCGAAGCTCCATCGAGGACCGCACGGATCTCGGTCTCGTTGAACTCGGGACCGACATACGCATGCGTCATCGGCTCGGTCCGCGGCATCGAGAGCGCTTGGTTCCAGACGCAGTAAGCTGCGCCCAGTGCCCCGCCAGCATCGCCACCGGCGGCTTGCACGTAGACCTCGTTGAAGCGCGTATTCTCCGTTATCTTGCCGTTTGCGACGCTATTCATCGCACAGCCACCGGCCAGGCAGACGGCGTCGAAGTGGGTGTCGCTCGCCAACTGATTGAGGATGTGGAACAGCGCCTCCTCGTACATCGCTTGCGTCGAAGCCGCGATGTCGTGGTGGAATTGAGTGAGCTCCTCGCCTTCCTTGCGCGCTTCGCCGAGGAAGGTCGGAAGGTCTTCGGAGAACGCGCGACCGAGAGTCGGCGAGCCTCCATCCCAGACCATCGAGACGCCCTCGGAGTGGTGCAGGAAGTAGGAGAGGTCGAGCTCGAATCCGCCGCCGGGTCTGAGGCTCACGATCTTGCGCATCTCCGGCAGGAAGCGCGGCGTTCCGTAGGGTGCCAGCCCCATGACCTTGTACTCGTCGCCGTAGTTCCAGAAGCCGAGGAACTGCGTCATCGCGAGGTAGAAGAGACCGAGCGAGTGCGGGAAGGAGACGCGGTCGAGCATCTTCATCCGCGTGCTGTCCCCGTATCCCCACTGAGTGCTGACGAAGTCTCCGAAGCCGTCAACGGAGAGAATCGCGGCGGACTTGTAGGGAGAGACGTAGAACGCGCTACCCATGTGGGCGCGGTGGTGTTCGATGCGGTGAACGTTCGCTCCGAGCTCGGCAACCGGAGTCCCCGTGCACTCCGCGACGGCCTCGAGCACGCCACCGATATGAGTCGCGTTGCTCAGTCGGTTCTTGATCGCCGTCAGGTCGGGACGCTTCTTCAGCGTGAACAGCACCTTCTTCAGCATGTTCGCGCTGGGATCGCGGTTGATCGCGATGTGATCGAGATCCGTCGCCTCGATCCCGCCCGCCTCGAGGCAGTACCTGATGGCTTCACTGGGGAAGCCCGCCCAGTGCTTGATCCGTCGGAAGCGCTCCTCTTCAGCCGCTGCGATCAGCTGGCCATCGATCACCAGGCAAGCTGAAGAGTCGCCGTGGTAGGCATTGAGGCCGAGAATCGCGGTGCGAGAACCCATGGGAGTACGGTCGAAGGCTGAGGCGAGGGGGGGACGTGAAGAGGGAGCTATCGGCAGGAACCGCGATTTCCGTTAGGTCCCCATTCGTCAGTTCTCGGTGCTATCCTCCGCCATGCGCGTCCTCATCACCGGCTCCAGCGGACTCGTCGGCTCCGCGCTTCGGGCGCACCTCGAGAAGAGCGGACACGCCGTGATCCGCCTCGTCCGGCGGGCTCCCCGGGACGCCTCGGAGCTCGAGTGGGACCCTGTGGCCGCAGAGATGCCGCTGGCGACCCGTGAGGGCCTGCTCGGCCTGGACGCCGTCGTTCATCTGGCCGGCGCCAACATCGCGGACGGGCGTTGGACGACCAAGCGCAAGCAGGTCCTCGAGTCCAGTCGCGTCCTCGGGACAGCGCTGCTCGCTCGCACGCTGGCCTCGCTCGAAGACAAGCCCGCCGTGATGGTCTGCGGGAGCGCGGTCGGGATCTACGGAGACCGCGGCGCCAACTGGGTCGACTCCGCTTCTCTGCCCGGCAGCGGGTTTCTGGCCGAGCTGTGCAAGCGCTGGGAGGCCGCGGCCGATCCGGCGCGCGAGGCGGGCATCCGCGTCGCCCACATGCGCTTCGGCGTCATCTTGGATCCGAAGCAAGGTGCTCTGGCCAAGATGCTGATCCCGTTTCGCCTCGGCCTCGGCGCTCCGTTCGGGAAGGGCGCGCAGTACATGTCCTGGATTGCGGCAGCCGATGTCGTCGGAGTCCTCCTGCACGTGATCGAGCGCGAAGAGCTGAGTGGCCCGATCGACACAGTCGCTCCGCACCCGGTCACGAACCTCGAGTTCAGCATGGCGCTCGCGGGCGTCTACAAGCACAAGGTGCGCCTGCGAATCCCGAAGTTCGCTGTCCGAGTTCTCTTCGGTGAGCTCGCCGACGAGCTCCTACTCGGCGGCCAGCGCGTTCGACCGACCGAGCTCCTTCGCAGCGGCTACAACTTCGAGCTTCCCGAACTCGTCCAGGCGCTGCGCACAATCCTCGATCGTCCCAAGCGCGACTGGTTCGAGGAGCCGCCCGCCGAGTGATGCCGGCTCAGCGGTGAATCTTGAGCACGAAGACTGCCAGGGCTCGTCGCTCCCGCTCGGTGAGGTGTCCGAACGGTGCCATGCGAGCATCGTGCGCGTCTGCGATCTTCGAGAGGCGCGAGTTCGAGGGGAGTACGGCCTCGGGCTCCACGAGGTATTCGGTCAGCTCTTCGGTCGTCCAGAAGGAGGCCATGCTGTCGAGAGAAGGGCCGTTGCCGGTTCCGAGTCCGTCGGGACCGTGACAGTCGATGCAGCGCTCGCGGCGAAACAAGCTTCCGCCACTGAGGGGAGCTGACTCGTAGAGGAAGCAGCTCGAGAGCGAGAAAAGAAGCAGGGCACAAGGAACGAGCGAGGAGTTGAGCGCGAGAGACATGGTGTGATCGGAAGAGGTCGTATTGAGTAGCCGCTAGCGAATGTTGGTCACGAGGATCTGAACCAAGCGGGTCTCGTTCTGGACCTCGTCCTGGAACAGAATCAAATCGGAGAGCCCGTCGGCGTTGATGTCCACGACTTCGAGCTCGACCTTCTGCTCGTCCCCCGAGATCGGAAAGCTCATGTCGGGCTCGAGTCCTGCGGTCGCGGTCCGAAGCTCCTCGGCGGGAGAGAAGTCGATGTCGGCGAGGTCTCCGAGGTCGAGCACCGCGACTCCACCGTCCTCGAGACCTTCGATTTGCTCGAGCAAGAAGGTCTCGATCAGCTTCGAGGGGTCCAGGTCGTCGATGTTCCGAAGATCCAGACCGGTGGACTCGGGAGCGCAGTTGAGGAAGACGGCGAGCTTGCCATCGACGATGTCGACGACGTCGTTGTTCTCGCCAATGGAGTCGAAGCTGCCGACCGTGGTCGGGAAGTCCAAGCCGTCCGAGATGTCGCTGCCGACCTCGTCCATCTCTTCGATGAACGAGAGCAAGCGTGGAATCTTCAGTCGCAACGAGACGCGTTGCATCGGCTTGCGCGCGAAGGCGCCACCCTCGTTTCGATAGGCGAAGATCTCGAAGTCGAGGCTGCCGGGCAGGACGAGCCAGCGCACGACTCGACCGAGCGAGATCTTCTCGGCGCGCACCATCAGGAGCTCGACGCGGCCATCGCCATCGAGATCGTTGAGCAGCAAGGTCAGCACGCGACCGCCGGACTTCATCAAGCTATCCGGTTGGCGCTCGTTGCCCGTGCGCGAACCACCCAGGTAGATCTTGAAGGTCGAGCCCTGTTGCACGATCAGGTCGAGCGCGCCTTCCCCGTCCAGGTCGGCGATTCGCCAACCAACTTGCTCGCCGAGCACCGCAAAGAGGTCGTCGAAGTCCAGCTCTCCCGGACTTCCGCCCTTCGGACGCAGCGCCACTTTATCGAGCCGCCAACTCGGCTCCGCCGGGAGCTCCGGAGAAGCGATGTGAAACTGGACCGTCTCCTCCGTCTCCGACACCAGATCCACCACGCCGTCGCCATCGAGGTCGCGCAGGGCGAACCATGGGATTTGGACGGAGACGCCGAACTCGGCATCCAATCGAGCTCTGGAGCCCATCTCGTAGTTGATCGAGGGCTCGAAGATCACGTCGAGAGGCTCTGACCAACCGCCCTCACTGGCCGGGTCATTGATAAAGATGTGATAGCGCCCCGAAGCCGGGACCACGACATCCACGCGACCGTCACCGTTGATATCGCGCGCGAAACCCATCGACCGATTGCCGCGCGGCAGACTCCCGCCAACATCGACCAGGACGTCGCGGCGCTCACCGAACCCCGAGTCACGGCTGACGCTCCAGGCGGAGACCTTGTCGGAATCGACGATCGCGACGAGCTCGGTCGCGCCATCCCCATCCAGATCGGCGAAGTCCCAGGCCATGTGCTTCGCGGGCCAGGGCAGCGTCGTGTCGAAGGCCTCCAGGTACTTGCCATCGGGTCGCAGGAAGCGAATCGCCAGGCCCTTGCGCGAGATCCAGACGAGGTCCGCGCCGCCGTCGCCGTCCATGTCGCGCAGAGCGAGCCGAGTTCCATCGGTCGGAACCCGAAACTGCGTCTCGGTGAAGTCGGACTGCTCTGCGCCGAGTTGGAGCAGGAGAGCGAGGATCATCGCGCGCTCCCCTTCCGGCTCGAGAAGAGCAGGAGCACACCGTCGTCGCGACGCGAGAGGATGTCGCCCAGTCCATCTCCATTGAAGTCGTCCACCACGAGCGAGCCGATCTCGCCGCGCGCATCGAAGCGCTTCCACGGATCTCGGTCGATGCTCCACGTCTCACCGGAGAAGAAGCCCGACTCGCGCATGACCCGCTGGATGTGAACGCGTCCCTGAACGTCGACCTCGACCAGGTCGGCAATTCCGTCGTCCGAGCAATCCCAACTCAGAGTGCGCTGCGCAATCGCTCCCCCCACCGAGTCTTCGTCGTAGACGTGCTCGCTCTTCAAGACCGCGCGTCGCTCGAAGAACTGACCGGACGGCTTGCCCCTGCCCGGATAGAGCAGGGTCGTGTGCGTGAACTCCAGGCTCGTGACGACATCGACGACGGAGGGCACCTCGAACTTTCGCACGACGAGGTCCAGAGTTCCGTCAGCGTCGACGTCGGTCACTTCGGCTCGCAGCTCGAGCGCTTCGAAGCGCATCAGCTGATCGGGCTTGGCTGGAAACAGGCGGCGACCGTCGTTGCGCAGGAAGAGCAGTCGGATCGTGTTGGAGAGCGCACTCTGGTCTTCTTCGTCAGCGACGTCGCGAACGAAGATGTCGACGTCTCCATCCCCATCGAGATCCTCGAACCGGATCGTGGCTGTATCGAGGATGCGGCCTTCGGAGAGCAGATAGTCGGGAAGCTCTTCGATGCGCGAGGGGTGCGCGGGAAAGGCGCCGCCCGACGTGAGATAGATCACCGCGCTCTTGCCACTGATCACGACCAGGTCGTCCGCGCCATCGCCGTCGACGTCGGCAAGTCCGGGCGCCGCATAGGCGCGATCGAAGGACAAGAGGTGCAGGCCCCTCGAATTCTCGCTCCGAATCAACATGCGGCTGGCATCCGAGTCGGAGCGCGAGACCCCCGCGCTCGAGCCGCCTACGGTCACGGTCGCTTGCTGGCGCACGACAACTTGTCCCGCCTCGTCGAGCGTCCCCGCACTGGAGTACGCGGAGAACTCGGCTCGCTCGACGTACGCCCCCGAACCATTCGCCGCGGCGCTCCAGACCGAGAAGGTCGAGCTGCCCGGAACGACGATCGAGTCGCGCTCACCCTCGATGACGTAGTCCCAGTACGGCAGGTCGGTCGGATCGGCAACCTCGTAGATCAGGTCTGTCCGAATCAAGAGCGCGATGTTTCCGCGGAGCCCCTCGGTTCCGGGGGACATGGCGAAGACGCCACCGCGCGTGAAGAAGAGCAGCTCGTTGCCCGGCTCGCCTCGCACATCCGCGATCGCGAACGCGATGACATCGTCGAAGACCGGGATCGTCCTCCACGGGTTCGCGTTCAACGCGTCAGACTGGTCCGCGTAGGTGTAGATGTGAATCTCGCGCTTCTTCGTCGCGGCAGAGCGCTCGACCAACACGAGCTCGGGGCGCTCATCCCCGACGACCTGAACCAGGCGCGCGTCGAGCAGCTCTCCCTCGACGGCCACGGAGAGATCGCGATAGGTCACGCCGTCCGCGGGATCTGTCGCCGACGCGGAGAGCGCGCACGCAAGAACCAGTGCGTTCATCATCCGTCGACCAACTCCCCAACACCGGACGAGTACCCGATGAAGCGAAGCAGAGACCACCTCTTCTCGTTGCCTTCGCGGTGATACTCGAACAGGGAGAGGATCCACAGATCGATGAACGCGAAGTCCGTGGTCAGCCGATCCGGATCGTGTGCGTAGCTGATCAAGATCGGAATGCTGAAGCCCGCGGTGTAGGTCGGGGCTTCGAGCAGCTCGACCTCGGCCACCCGCGCTTCGCCGTCGGGTGTCCGGTAGGCGAGTTCGACCTCGCTGCCCTCTTCGTACCGTGCGAGCTCGCGAATCAACTCGCGATCGGAGAAGACCGTCTCGCCCTCGACCTTCGTGACCACGCAACCGATGAACAGGCCAGCCTCGATGACCGGGCTCTCCTCGCTTGCACTGACCAGGCGAACACCCTTGACGTCCGTCGCCCAACCCGCGGAAGAGCGTGCGCGGTCCAGGCGATAGAGCACCTCCGGTTGAATCAGGTTGTCCGCACCGGCCGCTGTCAACTCGACCGTCAACTCGAACACCGTGTCGTCACGCGAGACCTCGAGCTTCACCGTGTCGCCGCCGGCGCTTGCCGCGACGAGCGCATCGAGAGCGCCGGGGTCATTGACCTCTTCTCCGGCGAAGCGCAGCAGGATGTCACTCGGCTCGATCCCGATCACGGCAGCGGGCGAGTTCTCGATCACGCGAACGACGCGCACTCCGGGGCTGAAGAACAGGTCTTCTAGCGAGCCGCTGTCGTTCTCGCGCGTCTGCAACCCCAAGAAGCCGCCGCTCTCCTGAACCGATCTCCAGGGCAGTGCTTCCGGGAGCGGCTCGGGAACCGCCATCAAGACTGCGCTCTGGCAACTCGTGAGAGTCAGTGCAACGACAGCGTGTCCGACAACCTTCAAAGTGATCTCCGCGAGACGATCCAACAGGTCACCACGACGAGCAGCAGCGCTTCCGGCCATGGCACGAGATAGTTCATGTGCAAGACGAACTCAGTATAGCCAGAGTCCGAATAGCCAGCCGCGATCCCGGCCATCTCTTTCATGCAGGACTTGTCGATCAGTGACGGCGTGAAGGATGCGAAGATCCAGACCTGCGAGTCGCCGATGATTCCCTTGAACAGGTCGAAGCCGAGGAAGGCTGCCAAACAGAATCCGACAGCGCCGGTCGCAGTACGACCAAGGGCGGAGATGAACAAGCCGAACGCGTAGGTCGCGATGAGCGGCGGGATCGATGCGAGGATCGCAGTGCGCAACTCGCTGAGCAGCTCGTCTTCGGCGAGCAACTCGTAGCCGTCCTCGACAAGCGGACCGAACTCGAAGAAGCACCACGAGGTCAGCCACGATCCGAGGCCACTGATCGCGATGACGGAGAGAACGAGCAGAGGGCCGACCAGGAAACGCCCGACGACGAGGGCGGACCTCGAAGCGCTGCGAGTGCGCGCCAGGCGCAGGACGCCACTCTCGCGGTCGCCGGCCAGCGAACGCGCGGAGTGAATCAGGAGCAGCAGCGTTCCGACGGTGAGTCCGGCCAGCCAGCCCTCGACGAGTGGCGCGTAGGCATTGCCCGGCGCGGGAGCCTCCGGCATCGCGCGGCCCGACATGAGCGCCTCGCTGATGGCCTGCGAGTGTTGAGCGCGAACGGCGACGTGTGCGGCGAAGACGCGAATCGCCGAGATCGCGGCAATGGAGAACAGCGCGAACCAGGCGATTCGGCTGTGAACTAGCCGATAGAGCTCGGCTCGGAAGACTCGGCCAGTTCCACTCATCGCGAGGCTTGCACGGCCTCCGACCCAATCGACTCGATCATGGACTCGAAGACGTCATGGAGGCTCACGCCCTCCGGAATCAGTCCGGTGACGGCGCAACCGGCCTCGACCAAGACCCGATTGACCTCACCCGCGTCCGCCTCTCCCAACTCCACCCGCAGCTCGCTGCCCGCTTCTCTCGTCTCCGCGATTTGCACCGACCCGAGGCGGTCGATGCGAGCGAGTATTTCCGCGGCGCGTTCACAATCAGGCGTCAAGACTCGCACGCGACCGCGCGCTCCGTCCAGGAGCTCATCGAGCGAGCTCTCCTTGACCAGCCGGCCGTTCAACAGCACGCCGATGTGCGACACGACGCGCTCGAGCTCGTGCATCCGATGGCTCGAGACCAGCAGCGTGACGCCTTCCTCCCTGAGTCGACGGAAGAGCCCCAGGACTTCGAGCACGCCGACGGTGTCGAGACCGGAGAGAGGTTCGTCGAGAACAACGAGCTCCGGCTTGCCGAGCAGGACGCGCGCGATCGACGCGCGTCGCGATTGGCCGAGTGAGAGTGAGCCGGCGCGCTGTCCCGCCAGCTTGGAGATTCCGACAAGGTCCAGCGCGGCGTCCACGCTCCGACCTCCCGAGTGCCCCAGCAAGCGCCGCGCGTACTCGAGGTTCTGCCGCACCGACAAGCCGGAGACGAGCGTTGCATCATCGAACAGTGCCGCGATTCGACCGCGCGACTTGTGGATCTTGCTGGCCGGCAGACCGAGCACTTCGATCTCTCCGCCCGTCGGTTCCAACAAGCCCAGTGCGCAGGCCATCGTCGTCGTCTTCCCCGATCCGTTCGGACCCAACAAGCCATAGACCTGCCCGGACTCGACGGTGAGATTTACGTCTTGAACCGCATGCACGCGCCCAAAGCGCTTGGAGAGAGATCGGATTCGCAGCACGCGTGAAGAGTACGTGGTGGCTGGCTCCCTTTCGAGAGTCGCGACTGTGAACCAGGCGACAGCCAACCTATTCGAAACGATTCGAACTGCGGGGTACTGCACAGCGCGCCGAGCCGAATCCCCCTGTCCCGCTTTCCAACGCGAAAGTGCCGCCGTATGCTGCCCAACCGCATGTCTCGACTCATCGCTCCGCTCTTGGCTGTGCTCGCTCTCGCCGCTCAGCAAGACTCCGTGCAGCCGCCAGTCGAGCCCGCGAAGCCGAATATCGTCTACTTCCTTGCCGACGATCTCGGGTGGAACGACGTCGGCTATCACGGGAGTGAGATCAAGACGCCGAAGCTGGATGCGCTCGCCGCGGAAGGTGTGCGGCTAGAGCAGTTCTACGTCCAGTCGCTCTGCACTCCGACGCGCGCGGCGCTCATGACGGGACGCTACCCCTATCGCTTTGGACTGCGAACGATCACGCCCTGGATTCAGTACGGCCTTCCGGTCGAAGAGCGCACACTCGCCGACGCCCTGCGCGAGAGCGGCTACACAACGGCGATCGTCGGCAAGTGGCACCTCGGCCACAACGATCCGAAGTACCTGCCGACGAATCGCGGCTTCGACCACCAGTACGGCTGCTACTGCGGAGCGATCGACTACTTCACTCACAAGCGCGGCGAAGGACTCGACTGGCATCGCGACGACAAGGGCCTCGTCGAGGAAGGCTATGCGACCGAGCTGATCGCGGGGGAGGCCAGGCGACTGATCGAGGAGCACAACACGGAGAAGCCGTTCTTCCTGTTCGTCTCGTTCACCTCTCCGCACATGCCGCTGCAAGCACCGCAGCGCTACATCGAGCAGTTCCTGACGATTCGCGGAGAGACTCGGCGCAAGTACGCAGCGATGGTGGCGTGCATGGACGACGCAGTCGGCGAGGTCGTTGCGGCGCTCGACGAGCGCGGAATGCGCGAGAACACTCTGATTCTCTTCTCGAGCGACAATGGCGGCGCGAAGAACTGCGGCTCGGACAACACGCCCTTCCGCGGGCACAAGAAGTCCAACTACGAGGGAGCCATTCGTGTACCGGCCTTTCTGACCTGGCCCGAGAGATTGAAGCCAGCCAGTATTGGCGAGCCGCTCCACATCACCGACCTCTACCCCACCCTCGTCACGCTCGCCGGAGGTTCGCTCGAGCAAGCCCTCCCGCTCGATGGCAAGGACGCCTGGGCGACGCTCGCCGAGGGTGCGCCCTCACCGCACGAGGAGATCCTGCTCGACATCGGTCCGGATAACTCTGCGCTTCGACGCGGCAAGTGGAAGCTCGTGAAGAACGGGAAGGTGGTCGAGCTGTTCGACCTCGAGGCCGATCCCGCCGAGAACCGCAACCTCGCGCGCTCGAACAAGGCGAAGCGTGCCGAGCTCTTGAAGCGCATCGAGTTCTACAAGCAGGACCAGGTCCCGCCGCCTGGCGGAGGAAGCCAGGCGCGACCCGCCGATTTCGAAGCCCCCGAGGTCTGGGGCGAGAACTAGTCCAGGTCGAGCGCGCGGCCGTCGAGCCCCGGGGGCGGTTCGATGCCCAACAAGGTCAGAACGGTGGGCGCAACGTCGGCGGAAGATGCGGAGTCGAAGCGACGCGCAGGTCGAATGCCCGGGCCCATGAAGACGAGCGGAATGCTGCGGTCGTAGGGATAGGGCGAGCCGTGAGAGGTTCCTTCGGTCATCTGCAGAAGCGCCCAGGGGCGCGACTGAATGATGACATCGGGCGAGCGCTCGGGATCGAAGCAGCGTTGCGTCAACCGCTTCCAAGCATCCGTAGTCGAGAGCTCGCCTTCGAGGTCGGCCTGCACGAACACGCGCTCGACCCACTCGACCTCGCGCAACCAGGTCGCGAGCTCCGCCTGAACGGCCGCCGACTCCGCCCCCGCTGCACGCAACGACGCGTGATTCAGACGAACGCCATCGGAAGCCGCCAGCGCGATGAAGTCTTGCCCGAAGGACTCGACCGAGTGCGCGCGCAGAGCGACCAGCGTCTCTTCGATGACCTCCTTCGGAATGCGTTCGGAGTGAATGCCACGTCTCTGCGCCTCTTCGGGAAGCATCAGGACGCCGTGGTCGGAAGTGAGCACCGCACTCCACTCGTCCTTGCCGAGCTTCTCATCGAGCGAGTCGAACAGCGCGCCCAGCGCGACGTCATTCCTGAGGAGCAGGTCGGTGACCTCGACGCTGTAGGGTCCGAAGGTGTGTCCGACCACATCGCAGCCGGAGAGTCCGATGAAGAGCACGTCGGGGTGCTCGTCCTCGCCCAGCCCGTATTTGGACACGACCTCGCCCGCGAGCTCGATCGCGAGCAGGTCCGAGATCGGCGTGTAGTAGCCGGCATAGCCCAAGTACCCGCGCCGTTTCAGCGGATCCGGTTCGCCAGTTCCCGCCTCGAGCGCATCGAGCGCCCGCGAGATCGAGTACTCGCCCGCGCGCTCATCCGGTGCCGTCCCCGCACTCTCGATTCCGTCCGGTGGATCCGTCGCCCAGCCGTTCGCCCACTCGTCCGAGAAGACTCGCGCCGGAAGCTCCGCGTTCCACGCGGAGAGCCACTCGGGCAGCTCCGGTCCGTACCAGGCCGAGCTGGTGAACCCGCCGACCCTGCGGTTCCACCAGACGCAGAGGTCCGGCTGCTTTCCGCCCATTCCAACGGCGGCTCGGTCCTTGCCCGCGATCGAGATCACCCGGGAGTTCTCGTCCGCAGTCTTCATCCAGTCACCGAGTCCGGGCACGCGAATGTTCCGCGGCGAGATTCCCGCTCCTGTCGGCGGAGAGACACCGGCACCGTCGACGAGCGGCACATCGGGATCCCCCACGCAGTAGACACCGCCGCTGCCGTCCGCATTGAACCAACCGTTCGACACGATGCCGTGCTTGTTCGGATGGCAGCCCGTTCCGAGCGTCGCGTAGCCTGGCCCCGTCTCGGTGTTCGCGTGCTCGAGCATCGCGCTCCGAAAGGCGTGGCCCTCGCGGACGAATCGCCCGTAGCCGCCGGTGAAGTACGGCGCCAAGCGGTCGAGCTGTTCCGGGATCAGCTGGTCCACACCGATCACGACTATCAGCTTCGGCGTGCTCGACTCCTGAACCGCCGGGACGAGCGCCAGGGCGGCGAGGAGTGGTGCGAGCGCGGTCATTGTTACAGCTCCAGCGAGCGGATCACCGCCATCTTCTCGATCTGCATGTCGTGCATGGTGTGCTCGATGCCACCGACGCCGTAGCCCGAGACCTTGAGGCCGGCGAAGGGCATCCAGTCCACGCGGAAGGCGGTGTGGTCGTTCACCATGATCGCGCTGGCGTCGAGACGACGGTAGCAGCGCAGCGCGGTGTCGAGGTTGGTCGTGAACACCGATGACTGGAAGGCGAAGGGCAGCGCGTTGGAGCGCTCGATCGACTCGTCCACGGACTTCGAGCTGTAGACGCACACGATCGGCCCGAAGGCCTCCGAGGTCGAGATGCGCACGTCGTCGGGCGGATCGAAGAGCACCGTCGGCGCGTAGCAGGTGTCGGACAGCTTCTCACCGCCGCAGAGCAGCTCAGCTCCGGCAGCGACCGCCTCCGTGACCCACTCGTGGACGCGCTCGACCTCGTTCGTCTTGATCAGCGGGCCGACTTCGGTCTCGGCCAGAGTCGGGTCACCTACCTTCAGCGCCGTCGCACTCGCGACCAATCCGTCGGCCACCTGACGCGCAATCGAGTCGGCGGCGTAGACACGTTGGACGCTGACGCAGACCTGACCCGCGTGATAGAAGCCGCCCTTGGTCAGGATCGGCAGCATGCTCTCGATGTCGGCATCCTCCGCGACGACGACCGGTGCGACGCCGCCGTGTTCGAGCGCACAACGCGTGCCCGGTGCGAGCATGCTGCGCATTCTCCAGCCGACAGCCCCGCTCCCGATGAACGAGAAGAAGCCGAGGCGCGGATCGGAGATCATGCTCTCGGCGACCGCGTGGCTCGCGGTCAGGACCGGCTGGCACCACTCGTCGGGCAGGCCGGCCTCGCGCAGAATCGAGACGAAGCGCATGCAGGAGAGCGGCGTGACGGCGGCGGGCTTCACCAGCGCCGGGCAACCGGTCGCAATCGCGGGGCCGATCTGGTGGACGATCAGGTTGAGCGGGTGATTGAACGCGCTGACAGCCAGGACCGGACCGATCGGCTCGAGACGCGTGAACGAGAGTCGGTTCGCGGAAGCCGCGGAGGTCATCGGGATCTCGGTGCCGTGCATCGTGCGTGCACCCTCGGCGCACAGCTTGACGCCTTCGATCGCGCGCGAGACTTCGACGCGCGAATCGACGAGCGGCTTGCCGCCCTCGCGCGCGGCTTCGACGGCCAGCTCTTCAGCGCGCTCGCTCATCAGCTCCGCGGTGCGCTCCAAGATGGCGCTGCGCTCGAACGGCTTCAGCCAGTTGTCGCGATCCCGATAGAGCGCGTGCGCCGTCGCGAGCGCTTGCTCCGCCGCTCCCTCGTCCGCCGTCTGCACGGTTGCGATGGGAGCGCCATCGAACGGGGCCGAAACTTCGACCGGCTTCGAGCTCGAACTCGCACCGGGAATCATCAGCGGAAAGTCCTGAACCATTGTCTCGTCTCTTCCTGTGAGGTTCTGCGAGCCAGCCAGCATCCTCGATGCTAGTCGCGAGAACGGCGAGGGGGACTTTATCAGATGAGTCCCTGGAATCGGCAGACCCGCTTTCCCACAGACAGCCCTGCGCCCCGTCCGGTTACCGATCACATCGACGTAGAATGGCGCATGGCCCCGGCGCTCTTCCTGCGCGCTCGACACCCCTGGCCCCCAATGCCCATGAGCCTCTTTTCAGCTGCACTCATCTCGTTCGTTCTGCTCGGTGATCCACAGGACCAAGCACCTCCGACGAGCTACATCCGGCTGATGGAGACGGACCGCGGCGAGTCGCTTCACTTGCAGGTCGCCGTTCGGCGGTTCGTCAAGGAGGGAGCGCCGGAGATTCACCTCGCCGGCGCGATGCACATCGCCCAAGCCTCGTTCTACGAGACTCTGCAGGAGCGCCTCGACGCGCTCTCCCTCGTCTTGTTCGAGAGCGTGAAGCCGCCCGGCACCGGTCGGCCGGAACACAATCTCGAACCGCCCGATGACGACGCGCGGGTTCGGATCACGAAGGGGCGCATTCGCTTCATGGCGACGGCGATCATGCAGTACAAGGAGCTCACGGGCTCGCTGCCTTCGAAGCTCGACGAGATGGGCGAGCACTTGCCTTCCGACACCCAAGCGCTCGTCGAGGTCGTGCTCGAGGACGCCTGGGGCAACCCGCTGGTGCTCGCGGCCGCACCCGCGCGCGCGCGACGCGAGTTCGACGTGCAGAGTCTCGGTGCCGACGGCGCGATTGGCGGCGAGGGTTACGACGCCGACCTGACTTTCGCGGACCAGGCGAATCTGTCTGCTGCCGAGTTGGGCAAGTCGGGCGGCATTCAGGCGGACCTGGCCGATGCGCTCGGGCTCGTGTTTCAGCTGGACGCGATGTCGCACACGAAAGCGAACTGGCGGAACAGCGACCTCTCGATCGATCAGGTCGAGGCGCGACTGGGGCAGACCGGAGCGAACGCGGACGACATCTTCGGCTCGCTGAGCGGAGAGTCGGTCCTCGCCAAGGCGGCGGGCATGGCGCTCAAGCTGCTCTCCAGCTTCTCCTACGGCAACGCGGCCATGAAGATCATGGGCGTGGAGATTCTCTCGCGCGCGGACGACCTCCTCGCCAACGCGCCGGGCCAGCTCAAGGAGCTCATGCAGGTGCTCTTGATTGCGCGCAACGACGCCGTCTTCGCCGATCTGAAGGCCGCAATCGCCGATTCCCGTGGTCTGAGCTCGATCGGGATCATCTACGGCGCGGCTCACATGACCGACCTGGAACAGCGCATCACCGGAGAGCTCGGCTACACCCTCGAAGAGGAGACCTGGACGGACGCCGTCACCCTCGACCTCGGCGAACTCGAGATCGAGAAGAAGGAAGCGATCTTCCTGCGCCGCACGATCCAGCGCTCTCTCGATACGCAACTCGGCGGCTGGTAGGCGTTCGTTCGCGAGCGCGAAGGAGGCGCCTCGATTCTTCGACAAGGCGACCCACCCAGCGCGCTCCCCGCACTATCTTGTCCGGCCTCATGACCAACGAGCTGACCCCTCAACCCCAGGCCGAGCAGATGGCGGACGAGTCGATGGTCCGCGGCCTGGCCGCGCAAGCCATAGCGATCTGGCCGCAAGAGCGCCTCCTCTTCGAGCGCTACTCCGTTCCTTCGAACGGCCGCATCCTCGACCTCGCTTGCGGAACCGGAGAGATCACGGAGCGCCTGGCAGAGCTCTTCACGGACGCCGAGCTCGTCGGCATCGACCTGATCGAAGAGCATCTCGAACTCGCTCGCGAGCGCTGCCAGTCGGATGCGGCCCGCATCGACTTTCGCGTGGGCGACGCATTCAAGCTCGACCTCGAGGCGAATAGCATCGACCTCTCAGTGTGTCGCCACCTCCTGCAAGCGATCCCCGACCCCACGCTGATCCTGAAGGAGCTCGCGCGAGTCACGCGAGCCGGCGGAACGGTCCACGTCCTCGCCGAGGACTACGCGATGATGCACTTCCACCCGGTCACGGTAGACACCGATGACTTCTGGCGTCGCGGCCCGATGGTCTTCGCGGAACGAACCGGCACCGACCTGCGCTCGGGCCGCAAGCTCTTCACCCTCATGTCCGAGCTCGGCTGGAGCGACGTGAAGGTGGACTACGTCGTCGTCGACACGACCCGCGTTCCCCGCGAGGTCTTCGCCGACATCTGGATCGCCTGGCGCGACGGCTACGCGGACGCCATCGGAGCCCACACCGAGGTCACCGCCGAGGAGGCTCGAGCCGCCTTCCAGACCATGATCGACGCCATCCAGAACCCCGCTGGCTACGGCGTCTGGCAGGTCCCGATCATTAGCGGGAAGCCTCAGTAATATACTAGCTCGTAGGCTATGCGCTTCTCGGCCTCCTCAGCGAGGCATGAAGACCCGTAACCGCGCGAGCTCGAGAGAAGTCCAATCGGCGTTCAGGTCCAGGGGTCCACCAGCCGACAGATGAGCTATCATGATATCATGGCTCAACTAATCGTACGCAACCTCGAGGACGACGTCCGGGATCGGCTTCGCGCTCTGGCTGCCGAGCACGGCGTGAGCATGGAGGAAGAGGTTCGGTCGATTCTTCGCGCAGCCGCGCTCCGCTCCGCTCTGGTCCCCCGGGACAAGCTGGGAACGCGCCTCGTGGATCGGTTTCGCGGGAGCGGTGGCCTCGACGCAGAGATCGAAGAGCTTCGAGGTCAGACGGCGAGACCGGCTGAGCTGGACACTTGATCATTCTCGACACCAACGTTCTGTCGGCGGTCATGCAACGGACGCCTGCCTTGGAGGTTGTCGAGTGGCTCGATCGTCAGCCCGCGGAGTCCGTCTGGACGACATCGATCACCGTCTTCGAACTCGAGTTCGGGCTGCAGCGGCTGCCCGCGGGCAAGCGGCGCGACGCTTTGGACGCAGCCTTTCGCGCGCTGATCACAGAAGACCTCGGCGGGCGGATCCTCGACTTCAACACCGAGGCTGCGCTCGCCGCCGGTGCAATCTCGGCGGCACTGGAAGCCAGCGGTCAGCCGGTGGAGATTCGAGACGTGGAGATCGCGGGCATCGCGCGCGCTCGACGAGCCGTCGTCGCCACGCGCAACGTAAAGCACTTCGAGAACTCCTGCCGCGTCGTCAATCCCTGGGTAGACCAGTAGGTCGCCCTTCCTTCGCTCAGCGCTTCTTGCAGTACTCGATGAACAGCTCATCGAGCTGGAGCAGATCGACCTCGTAGATCCTCATCAGGACCTCGTCGATCGCCTGCACGTCGCCGCGGGGCACTCGACCGATCTCCCTCACGAACTGCTGGAAGCCCTTCTTGCCGAACTTGCTCTCGCGCATGAACTCGATCAGGAGCGCGGCCTGCTTGTAGAGGTCTCCCGCTTCACTGCCGCCCTTCACATCGTTGCCGGAGGTGGAGTAGATCAGGCTCGCCATCTGGACGAACTCGGGCAAGCGCTTGTGGCGGCCCTTCTTGACCTCGCGTGCGGCGCCCGAGAGCTCGTTCTTGCGACACTCGGTGTACTCGGCCAGGCCCTCTTGGAACCACGAGCCCCCGCCGCCGAGCAGCAGTCGGTTTGCGAAGATCTGGTGCACCTGCTCGTGGAGGTGCGTCGGATCGCCGGGCTCCTTGTACATCGTCGCGTAGTAGTCCATCCAAGCGTGACCCGCGCTTCGTGCAGCCGCCTCCTTCGATGAGCCCGCAATGTTCGCAAAGAATTCGACGTACTGATCTCGCGTTCGGAAGATGAACACCGGCATGAGTCGCCGCGACTCGGTCTCCTCGAAGGGGAAGAGCTTCTGAATCTTCTTGTAGTTCTCCTCCATCTTCTTCATGTAGAGCTTTCCGCCGGACGCGTTGGTGAGGAAGATGTAGTGCTTACTGCGCAGCACCTTCTTCATGTCGTCCTTGATGCCCTCGGGAGCATCGCGGCGCCAGCGCGCCTCCGCCTCTTCGTCCGTCCACTCGTAGTTCTCGAGCTCACCGGAGTAGGTCACGCCCTTCTCGAAGAAGTGCATAAGCTCCTTCTCGACGGCCTTCGAAGCGACGGGCGTCGTCTCGATCTCGATCGAGTAGAGCCACCCGTTCGCGAGTCCCGTCATGGCGTAGAGGCTCGAGCGAAGGTCGCCTTCCTCCGAGCGCAACGCGCCGCTGCCGATCATCGCGTAGGGAGTGCTCCCGTACGCTCCTTCGATCAGCCGCGACTCGTCGAACCGAAAGTCCGCGCCGTCGTCGTGTACCGCGTTGTCCTCGACCAGCATCAGCACGCCCTCGGGAATCGTCATCCCGAATTGCTCCGCGTTGGCGGCGAACATCGTGATCACGAGCTCGTTCTTTCCGAGGCGACCGGTCCAGCGACCCGGTACCTGGTCCGAGAGCGTCCCGAAGGACTGGAAGTCCTCGAGCTCGGGGAGCTGCACCGTCATCTGGAGATGGTCGATCGTCGCGGCCTTGGGGAGCGCGTCTTCATCCTGGACCACGGGTATGGCGGTCAGGAAGGCGAGGAGAGCTGCGGAGGCGAGGTGCATGACGGGTGTGCGAGGGCGAGTGAACGGGTGGTGGAAGTTCGGATTCTAGTCGGCCCCACCAGTCCTGGCGAGCCGAGCTCAAATGCACCCGGGCGCACAGCCGCTCCCGGTTGGGAGGGCAGTGCGCCCGAGCTTCGTTCGAGCCGCTGCTTAGTCGCCTAACAGTAGTCGAACCATCGCGCTGACATCGAGGACGGTCGGCACGTTCGGATCGTTCGAGTTCAGAGTCACCTCTTCGATGATCAGGTTCTCGGCAGCCTGCGACGCGAGGAGGATGCGACCACCCTTCGTGTCGAGAGCCTTGTTGCGCAGATCGTTTCGAACCGCCTCCGCTTTCGCGAGTGCGAGCTCGCCTTCAGCGATCATCGTCTCGTAGTCGGCGTCCGCTTCGGAGCGCGTCGTACGTTGATAGACCTCGGCCTGCCCTTTGATGGTCGCGACCTTGATCTCGTTCGCGGAAATGACGTCCTGCAGGCGCTTGTCCCAGCTGGCCGTCCGCTCTTTGACTTGAGCCTCGGTCTCCTTGCTGATGACACCGGTGACTTGCTCTTGCTTCTCGACCAGGCCGAGAGCACGAGCGAGTAGCGCCTTCTGTTGAGTCAGCTGCTTTTGCTGAAGCTTCGTCTCGTAATCGACCGGAAAGTGCACGGCACGAATCAACAGGTCGAGAGGCTCGACATGATACTTCTCCAATCGATCACGCAAGATCGGAAGCGTCGAAGCCGCGCGGTCCATTCGAATATCCGTATCCGTGAACTCTTCGGAAGTCAGCTTGGCAACTTCCTTTCGGAGCACACCCTCGACTTCCGAAGTCACTCGCGCCCGGTACTCGTCCTTGTATCCGTCGCGAACAATCATCCAACCCCGACCAGGAATGATCCGGTAGGTGATCGTGACGTCGACTTTCGCCGTGTTGTTGTCCTTCGTACGAAAGCTGAGAGCCGGGCGCTCGCTGTCCGAAGGGCGGGTCGTCGATGACGAGAACAGAAGGAAGTGCGTGCGCTTGTCCAGCTTGTACCAGCGGTGATAGCCCGCGACACCCCACTGGAAGCCGACATCGAAGTCTTCAGCAACCAGGCCGCCGCCGCCCCAGTTCGTCTGCCTTACGCCGATCACTTCGGGAGGAATGCGTTCGAACAGTGCATTGACTGCGACCAGGCCCACGAGGACGAGCACGGCCAACCCAACGATAAATTTAGATCCACTCTTCATTACTGAGTACCTCCTTCAACCGCGACCGCACTACGTTGATTGCGGTCACTCCGCGCTGTCTGCGAATCCGTGTGCTCGAGACGTCGAGGCGCTGGATCCTTGCTGTACGGGATCAGATTGAACCGAATCGTCTTCAGCTTCTTGATCAGAGCTTCGCGGACGACAACCTCTCCGCGCTCTTCGAGAGCCTGAGCTTGAGCGACCAGACCCTCAGCATCCTTGGAGTACTTGGCGGTCAAGCCTCGCGCCCGGGCGATCTTCTGTGCCTGCTCGGCCTCGCCTCGGGCACGCTGCTCGATGGCGTAGGCTTCAGCCGACTTAGTGATCCGAATTGCGTCACGCTCGGCATTCAGTCGGAGACGCTCGAGCTCGCCCTGCTGGCTACGCATCTCGATCTCCTTATCCTTTTCGACTCCCGCGAGCTTCTGCTCTCTCTCGCGGAGCAGCTGATCCTCCATCGCGATTAGTCGCTCGACATCCTGGTTGGCGACCTTTCGATCCTCGATCGCCGCTTCATACAGGTCGTCGAAGCTCGGCTTCGGCGTCACGATCTGAATGACCTCGAGTCCGTGCGGATGAAGGAGTTCGTTCAGCCTGCGCTGCCCTTCCTCCGTCGCCTCGCCGTAGGTCGTGGGATTCGCGACTTCCTCGGCCGAGAAACGACCGAACTCATCGCGCAGGATGGAGCGCGCGTAAGCGCGAATCCAATTCCGCTTGAACGACTCCCCGGCTCCGGAGTCCGAGATGATGACCTTGGCCTGACTAGGAATCAGCCTGTAGTGAATCTCCAGATCGTCGAATCGGAAGTTCGAGCCGTCTCGCGCTCGAACCGACAGGCGCGGGACGTGATTCGAGTCCACGACGCGGTCGCCTTCCATGACGAACATCTGCGGGCTCTTGTCGAGCAGGTAGACCTCCTGCAAGAACGGCAGATAGAACATGAAGCCCGGCGTGTCGCGCACGTCGCTCTCGCCGTTCATGTAGTTCACCTTGACGGCAACCTGGCTGTCGGTGACCGAGACCATTCCGAGGTTACCGGTGAGCGCCATCAGCGCTCCGAACACCAGAACCATCACGAGGATGACCCCGGCGAGAATGGCGAGCGGCCGCATTTTCTTGCCGCCCCCCTTCGATTTTCCGGGCGGCCAGCCCCTGGGCGGTTCTGCGTCAATAGTAGTCATGGTCTTCGTCCTCTCGAGTGCGTTCAAAAGGGAGCTCGCTGGCTCCCGAGTCGGTGGTAGAGCGACATGCTACCGCCGGCGAGCCGCCTACCCAGACAGCGAGCCCGCATTCACGCGAAAGTAGGCGTTACCGAACCAGGTTTAAAACCACCAGGTAGACAAGAAGAGAGATGCCCCCTACGGGCATCTCTCTTCTTGTCTACCTGGTGGTTTTAAACCTGGTTCGGTAACGCCTACTCGACGTCCCAGAGGTCTCCGGCGAAGATCAGGTCCTTGAGCTTGCCGCGGCCCTTCTTCTCGATCGCCTCGGTGACCTGCTTCTTGGCCTCCAGGTCGAAGATCGGGGCATCGACTTGGCGGATGAGACCGATCGGATTCGGCATCTCGGGATCTTGATCGAGCTGTGCGATCAGGAAAGCGCGAGCAGGCGAAGTGTCGGTCGGATCCCAGATGTCGGCTTCGTCGGCGCTGCAACGCTGGACGCTGAACTCGCGCAGGCGCAGGCCCTTGTCGCGATCCTTGCCGTAGATCATCGGCTCACCCGGCTGCAGGTCGATCGTCTTGTCCGCGCGAATGCTCTTCTCGGCGACGTCGTTGAACGCACCGTCGTTGAAGATGACGCAGTTCTGGTAGATCTCGACGAAGGCCGTTCCCTTGTGAGCAGCGGACTGGTTGATCGTCGTCGTCATGTGCTTGATGTCGTTGTCCATCGTCCGAGCGACGAAGGAAGCACCGGCACCCAGAGCGACGGAGAGCGGATTGAATGGACGGTCCACCGAGCCGACCGGTGTCGACTTCGACTTGTGCCCAACCGGCGAGGTCGGCGAGTACTGCCCCTTGGTCAGCCCGTAGATCTCGTTGTTGAACAAGAGCACCTTCACGTCCACGTTGCGACGCAGGAGGTGAATGATGTGGTTGCCACCGATGGAGAAGCAGTCTCCGTCACCGGTCGCGATCCACACCGAGAGATCGGGATTGGCCGTCTTGATGCCCGTCGCGAAGGCCGGCGCACGACCGTGAATGGTGTGGAAGCCGTAGCAGTCCATGTAGTACGGGAAGCGGCTGCTGCAGCCGATACCCGAGACCCACATGAAGTTCTCCTTGGGAATGCCGAGCTTGGCGAGGGCGGCTTGCGCGACGTTCAGGATGGCGTAGTCGCCACAGCCCGGACACCAGCGAACGTCCTGATCGGACTTCAGGTCTTTTTTCGTCAGAGGTGCGATTGTGACACTCATATCAGCTCTCCAGGATCTCGGTGATCTTCGCGAGGATGTCGGTCGTGGTGAACGGCTTGCCCTGGACCTTGGAATAGGAAAGGAAGTTCTGGCTCTGGTACTCGCTCTTCAGGACGCGCGCCATTTGTCCGAGGTTGTTCTCGGGAACCAGAATCAGCTTGTAGTGACTGAAGATCTCGTCGAGTCCCTTCGGGAGCGGCCAGACATGTCGCAGGTGCATGCGAGCGACAGACTTGCCGGCCTTCTGTAACCGCTCGACCGCACCCGTAATGGGACCGAGGGTCGAACCCCAGCCGAGCACGAGGATGTCCGCCTTCTCCGGGCCGACGACCTCGGGAGTCGGAATCGTCTCGCGCACCGCCATCAACTTCGCCTGACGCAGATCCGTCATCAGCTGGTGGTTGTCCGCGTCGTAGCTGATGTTGCCCGTCAGGTGCTCCTTCTCGAGACCGCCGACGCGGTGCTCGAGGCCCGGCGTACCCGGCTTGGCCCACGGACGAGCGCCCCTCTCGTCCCGCGAGTAGGGCTCGAAGTTCTCCGGGTCGGTGCGGAACTTCTGGTCGATCGGCTTGAGGTCCTCGAGGTTCGGAAGCTTCCAGGGCTCCGAGCCGTTCGACAGGTAGTTGTCGCTGAGAAGAATGACGGGAGTCATGTACTCAACGGCGATTCGGCAGGCCTCGATAGCCATGTCGAAGCAGTCCGCCGGCGTGGAAGCGGCCAGGACCGGAATCGGAGCCTCGCCGTTGCGGCCGAAGATCGACTGGAGCAAGTCCGTCTGCTCGACCTTGGTCGGCATACCGGTCGAAGGACCCGCACGCTGGATGTCCACGATGACGAGCGGAAGCTCGACGGAGACCGCCAGGCCCATGGCCTCGCCCTTCAGCGCCATTCCCGGTCCAGAGGTCGCGGTGACACCCAGATAGCCCGCATAGGAGCCGCCGATCGCCGCGCAGATCGCCGCAATCTCGTCCTCCATCTGCATGGTGATGACGCCGAAGTGCTTGTAGTTCGCGAGCTGGTGCAGGATGTCCGATGCGGGGGTAATCGGATAGGCGCCAAGGAGAATGTCGAGCTTCGCAAGCTCGGCACCGGCAACGAGACCGAGCGACAGCGCCGGGTTGCCCATGATGTTGCGGTACTTGCCCGCGGGCATCGTGTCGCAAGCCGGCACTTCGTACTGGCCCTGGAACATCTCGTGGATGTCGCCGGCGTTGTAGCCAGCCTTGAGCGCCATTTGGTTGGCCTTGACCAGGTCCGGCTTGTTCTTGAACTTCTCTTCGAGCCAGTTGAGCGTCGTCTCGAGCGGCCGGCTGTACAGCCAGTACATCAAGCCGAGCGTGTAGAAGTTCTTACAGCGCTGGACGTCCTTGCTGCTGAGCGGCGAGTCGGCCAGCGCCATCTTCACGCGCTCATTGATGTCGATCTTGATCAGGCGATAGCCGTCGAGCGAGTGGTCCTCGAGCGGATTCGACTCGACCTTCGCCTTCTTCAAGTCGGTCGCTTTGAAGTTGCCCGTGTTCGCGACAACGATTCCGCCCTGCTTGAGATCGCCGATGTTCACAGCGAGCGCAGCCGGGTTCATCGCCACCAACACGTCGGGCGCGTCTCCCGGCGTGTGAATGTCCGAAGCGCTGAAGTGGATCTGGAATCCCGAAACTCCCGGACGGGTTCCCGCTGGCGCGCGAATCTCCGCGGGGAAATCGGGGAGCGTCGCCAGGTCATTGCCCAGCACCGCGGATGTTCCGGTGAATTGGTTACCGGTAATTTGCATGCCGTCGCCGGAATCACCGGCAAAACGGATCACGACGCTTTCCTGCTGCTGAAGCGGAAGCTCGGTGCCGATCTCTTGTGTCATGGCTGGGGTCCAACCGCCGGAGGGAGCCGGGGGCAGGTTGTTTTAAAAGGGCGTCTGAGGCCCTCTCATCTGCGGTAAAGGCGTAGCTCTGCTGACAAATTCGCGAAGGATTCTGCCACGTTCCGGTCGAGATCGCACCTCTATGATGGCAGTTCCAGCTTTTCGGGCAACATCGTGCTCAAATAGCTTCAGACTGCGCGACGCGCTTCGATCCAGGCGCTCGCCAATCCAGAGCTCTCGACCCTCACTCCACCCTCTCTACTCTCTCCCTCGATGACCGCCCCTCACTTCGCCGGCGCCCTCTCCACCCAGGCGAATACCGAACGAGCCGTAGCCGAAGCGCTCGACCAGATCGCGCTCGGTTTCCCGCCCAACCTCGGTGCCCAACCCAACTTGCTGGCGGTCTTCGCCACCCACCACCACGGGCCAGCGCTCGAAAAGCTCGGCTCCAGCCTGCACGAGTCCTTCCCGGACGCCGCCCTGATCGGCTGCACCGGGGTCGGCGTGATCGGCGGGCGGCGCGAGGCCGAGGGCAGCCCGGGCCTCTCGATCTGGGCCGGCTACCTCCCCGACACCGAAGTGCGCCCGTTCCGCCTGACCTCCGACACCGATGCGGAAGGCGGGACGACGATCACCGGTGCTCCCGAGATCGGCGATTCGGACCGGGCGAGCGTCCTGATCCTGTGCGACCCCTTCAGCTTTCGAGCCGACGCCTTCCTGGCCCAGATGGAACAGACGCATCCCGGGGTGCCGGTCATCGGGGGTATGGCCAGTGGCGGTATGGGGCCGGGCCAGAACTTCCTGATCACCGAGGGTGAGCTGGTCGAGGACGGAGCGCTCGGCGTCGTGCTCGAAGGCGAGATCACGGTCTCCTCCGTCGTCAGTCAGGGCTGCCGGCCGGTCGGCGACCCCTGGGTGATCACGGCCTGCGAGCGAAACCTGGTCCAGAAGCTCGGCGGCAAGAGCGCCGTCGAGGCCTTCCTCGAGACCGCGAATGCGCTCACCTCCGAGGAGAGTGACCTCCTCAAGGGGGCGCCCTTCGTCGGGCTCGCCATCGACGCGAACAAGAGCCAGTTCGAGCGCGGCGACTTCCTGGTGCGCCAAATCCTCGGGCAGGGTCCGGACAACTCGCTCGGAGTGAACGACCTCGTCCGCCGCGGCCAGACCATTCAGTTCCTCGTCCGCGATGCCGGCTCGGCCAGCGAAGACCTGAAGCTCCTGATGAACTCGCAGGGTGGCGGTCGCCTGCCCGACGGCGAGCCGGACTCCTCCGCTGGCGCCCTCCTGTTCTCCTGCAACGGGCGCGGCAGCAACATGTTCAGCGTGCCCGATCACGACCTGACCTGTGTTCGCGAGGGCCTGGCCCCCGACGCGCCCGTGGCCGGTTTCTTCGCTGCCGGCGAGATCGGCCCCGTGGGCGGTCGCAACTTTCTGCACGGCTTCACGGCCTCCGTCGCCGTCTTCCGCCCGAGATCGAGCTAAGCTCCCCCGACCATGGTCATCACCGCTCTCGTTCTCTCTGTCCTGGCGCTCGTCGTCGCCCTCTCCGCTCGTTCGACGGCCTCCGCCCAGGCGCAGGCCATCGAGGATGCGCGCAGCGATGCCCGTCGTCGCGTCGAGAACCTGAACGAGGAGCTCGTCTTCGAGCTGAAGAAGCAGCGCGAGATGATCGCCCAGCTCGCCGGCGGCGAGCAGCTCTCGGCCGAGATGGTCCGCGAGGGCCGGCTCTGGCGCGACGTCCTTCCGACCGAGGCCGCCGAGCTCTTCGAGAAGGGCGAGCTCCGCATCCTCGACGTGCGCACTCCGCAAGAGACGGCCAGCGGCATTCTCCCCGGCGCGATCCACATCCCGATCGATCAGCTGGAAGAGCGACTCGCCGAAGTGCCGAGCGACAAGGCGCACACACTCGTCTACTGCGCGATGGGCGGGCGCTCCGCCGCCGCATGCGAGTTGCTCTCCCAAGAAGGCCGCAACGGCCTGCTCAATCTCCAAGGCGGAATCGGATCCTGGACCGGCCCGCTCGAACGAACCAGCTAACCCCATCCCCTCTACTTTCATGTCCTTTGAAATGACCGACGAAGAGATCGACCGCGATCTCGCCTTTGCCATCGAAGCCGCCGAACTCGCGGGCGAGCGCGTACTCGAGCTCCGCGGAACCGGTCGTTGGGAAGGCAAGATGAAGGCCGACATCGGTGACCAAGCTGCCGACGGTTTCATCCAGGGCTTCATCCAGGGTCGCTATCCCGAGGACGGCATCCTCTCCGAAGAGACCGGCGACACCGAAGCGCGCCTCTCGATCGCGCGCACCTGGATCGTCGACCCGCTCGACGGAACCAAGGAGTACAGCCAGGATCGCGAAGACTGGGCCGTGCACGTCGCGCTCGTCATCAACGGCGAGTGCGCGCTCGCGGCCGTCGCGCTCCCCTCGCAAAACATCACCCTGTGGGGCGTGACCGTCGAAGGACAAGAGCGCTACGGCATCCGCGGCAACGGCCAAGCCGAGTTCGCCCTCGGCGACTCCGAGCCCCAAGACGGAACCCGCGTCGTCATGAGCCGCAGCCACACTCCCCCGTGGATGGAGAAGTTCTGCACCGAGGTCGGCTCCAACGAGAGCCTCCAGTGCGGCAGCGTCGGCCACAAGGTCTCGCGCCTCCTGCTCGGCCACGCCGACCTCTACGTGCACAAGATCGGCCTGAAAGAGTGGGACACCTGCGCCCCCGAAGTCATCGCGCGAGCCCTCGGCTGGACCGTCTGCAAACTCGCCGGCGACGAGCACCGCTACAACCAACGCGAGTACAAGAACAACGAGCTCGTCGTCTGCCGTCCGGCTATGCGGGAAAAGGTGCTAGCGGCGCTCGCAGCGTCGGGCGCGTTAGAAGACGACAGGTAACGACTCCGTATCCGAGCGCGCTGAGTCCGATTCTCCGCTGGCGGTGATTGGTTGTTGAGGTCGGGGTGGTCCCGCCTCGCCATTCGATGGAGAATTCGAGTATCAACGCCTCGTCCGACATTCTGGCCGACTTCGCGGAGCACGCGGAGTTTCTGCGCACTCTGGCTCGGAGCTTGATCCGAGACGAACAGCGCGCTGAGGATCTCATTCAAGAGGCGCGCGTGGCGTTCCTGGACCGCCCGGCTTCCGCAGAGATCGAGCCTCGTCCTTGGCTCGCGCGAGTCGTGCGGAATTTGGCGAGCAACGTTCTGCGCTCGGAAGGGCGGCGGAGGTTGCGCGAGATAGCGGTGGCTCGCCCCGAGTCTGAGGAGCTCGGCTCGATCCCGGATCGGCTCGAGGTCCAGCGCCGACTGGTCGAGCTGGTGTCTCAGCTCGGTGAAGCGCAGCGCACGACCGTGTACCTGCGGTTCTATGAGGGACTTCCGCCGCGTTAGGGCATCCACTCCGCCTCCTGCCGTCTTCGTCCGCCGACCGCCGACGAAAGGCCCGGGAAGCGGCCTTGGAGGCCGATCCGGCTCCGCCTCGGACCGCCGATCGCCGCCTCCGGCCGCCGTGAGTTCCCGCCGATTCCCTACCGCGACTACGGCAGAACCTACCGCGCAACCGATACGAGGTTCGACATGGCTAGCAAGCGCAGGTTCAAGTTCTCCCAGTCCGCGATCAACAAGAATGCCGTCCCGCCGTCCGCCGACTCGAAGGCCAAGGACGTCATGTACTTCGACGACCGGGGCGACCCTCCCGGGCTCGGCATCCGCGTCGGACGAGCGAAGGCCGACGGCTCCCCCGCCGACCCGGACCTGGATCCTCCAGCTCGACGTGCGCGGCAGGACCAAACGCTGGTCCGTTGGGCGCTACCCGACGATGGGCTTGGAGGCTGCCCGAGAGGTGGCGAGGGAATGGTATCTCCGGGCCAGGAGGGGCGACGACCCGACCGTGAAGCCCGCCGAGGGTGCGACCCTACGGGATGCGTTCGAGCGCCATGTCCGCATCATCAAGCAGATGGCCCGCACCGGGCACCGTCAGCCACGATCGGTCGCGGACGCCGAGTACGACGTTCAGCACTACTGGGGCTCGTACCTCGACCGCGAGCTGCATTCCTTCTCGCGCATGGAACTCCACGACATCCACGCGAGGCTGTCGGACAAGAACGTCCACGGCCCGGCGGCGGCCGACCGGGCGTGCAAGCTGTTCCGCGCGGATTGGCGGAACATGATGCTCCTCCACGAGACCCTCCCCGACTCGCCGACGGTCGGGATCATGTGGAACGGACAACAGGAGGAGCGCAAGCCGATCGCGTGGGAGGTCATGCCCGAGTTCTGGCGGGCCATCGGCGAAATCCGAAACCCTGTCCGCGCCGATCTCGTCCGCGTCCTCGTCCTGACCGGGCTCCGGTCCCTCGACGCCCGGACGATCAAGTGGGGCGACATCGACGGCCTCGACGGCGACGAGCCCACCCTTCACCGGCCCAATCCGAAGGGCGGACCGAAGAAGGCATTCACGGTGCCCATCAGCTCGGCGGTAGCTGAGGTGTTCCGGAGGCGGCGCGCTGAGAACGAGACCCTCTACCCTGGCACATCTCTTGTCTTCCCGACGATCGGGCGGGACAACCGAGTGACGCACATCAAGAACGCCGAGGAGGACTCGCTCCGGGGATTCGGCTACACGCCCCACATCGCTCGACACACCTTCGCGTCGGCCTGCTCCGAGGCGGGCCTATCTGCGCTCTCGACCAAGGCGCTCCTGAACCACCGGAGCAAGGACATCACCGAGGGCTACCAGCACTTGAGCATGGGCCATCTCCGCGAGGCGATCGAGCGCGTGACGGCGTTCCTGCTGGAGAAGGCGCGCGGCGCGGAGGCGGAGTCCGAGGCGGCGTAGGTCAGTCCCACGCCACGACGCAACCAAGGTACTCGCGGAGGACCATCCGGACCTCGGTTCCGACGACCCGGTAGCGGAACCGATCGGGCTGGACGATCCGCCACGGGTCCGCCTGGCCCGTCTCGGCGGCTCGGTAGAACGCACGGCTGCCGATCTCGGGCCACCCGAGAACAACGCCATCGGGGGCCGTTGCCTCGAACACGTCCCGTTGATCCTTCGTCAGCTCGGCAAGGGGGCAGATCGACACGCCATCGGGCTCGTCGAGCTGCGGGTTGGCCTCCTCGTAGGCGACGAGTCCCCGGGCGAGCTTGACCACGACATCTCGGGCGCGGTCGTGCTCGACCTCCCAGCGCAGCGTGCCGAAGAGGTCGGGGCCGGATCCTCGTTGGATCCGCTCGGCGAGTTTTGGCGCGTGGGCGATAGTCTTCCGCACCTTCTCCCGTTCGAGGTCGCTCGGATCGGTAGAGCCACAGACGACACACTCGAGCAGGCACGCGAGGTACTGCTCATCCGGGGACGAGGCGGAGTTGCAATCGTGACAGGCACCGACAACGCGCATCTCGTCCGGGTACGGCTCGTCAAGGAAGACCCGGGCAGGGATGTGGTCCTTCGTCGTCGGCTTCGCACCGCAGAAGACGCAGAAGCCCGCAAGGCGTTGATCGAAGGTCAAATGGCGAGGGTCCACGCCTACGCATCCTTGGGGAACTTCTCGTCGAACCGACTCACTCGATTCGTTCCTGGACGACCAACGCCCGGCACCTTGCTCCCGAATCCGCTCTTGTTCCACTCAGGCTCGTAGTGCGAGATCAACGCGAACTCCGCCGCGAATACCCACCATTCACTGTCGAACGTCAGGTACCGACATCTCACATCGGAAGGTGAGATGTTCTTCCGACCGCTCAACTTCTTCAGATGTTCGGCCAGCCGACTGCGAAGGGTGCGCTTGCTCTTCGTCGTGTCCTTCGACGCCTTCCCGATGTAGACGAGCTTCCTCTTGAAGTAGAGGGCATACACACCACTCGCGGTTGGGCCGACGCCCTTTTCGAGTCGAAGTCGCGGGGTGGCTTCGAGCTTCTCGACTACCTGCTCTCGGATGCCTCGATCTAGGTCGAATCCGAAGTAGTGGGGATCATCAGCCATGGGCAAGGATGGTGCCGACCGGCAGGGCGTGAGTCACGCTTCCTTCCGGGAGGGAAGGCCGTCCAGCCAGGCCCCGGGGCGCAAGGAGCGATCAATCGTCGGCTGGCGGAGCGCGGCCGGAAGGAAATCGGTAGGTGGAGTGGTCAGGAAAGGATGTCGCTCAGGTCTGACATCTTCGCCTCCATGTCCTCGGGCCGATTCGCCGCGTAGTGGGTGTGGATGTCGGCGATGATCTCGGCCTCGGACCGATCGTTTGGCTTATTGCCCTCGGCCCATGCCCACTTTCGGCCCGGATGCAACGAGTCCCAAGGGGAACGAGTGTTCGCCCTCGTCGTAGCCTTGTCCCCGTGCTTGCCGAACCCGAAGCAGATCTTCACCTCGTTGTTCCAGATCGGCTTGAAGGTCGCGATGAGGAACGCCTCGGCGGCCAGTTGGTATCCGGAGAGCGTGACGAGATAGCGGCAATCGAAATCGTCCTCGTCGAGGTTCTCCGCCAGCCGGATGTTCTTGAGGTGGTCCTTGCACAGCCGATGCCAGAGCTTGTTGCCCTGCTCCTCGGGCGTATGTGCCTGCGGCTCGCTCGGGTCCGCGCGACCGACGTAGATCGGAATGGGCCGACCCGAGATCTCCGAGTATGCCGGGTGCTCGCCCTTGTAATACAGGGCGTACACACCGCCCCCGTAGAACGGATTACCGTCGAGCGAGGGGAGGGGCCGTGGAGCTCGATTGGCCATGCAGAGCGCGATCATCCTCCCGATCGTGGTCGGGTTGGATGGGTTGAAGACCGCTCCGGGCTGACGAGTAGGGTCGATCCGCTGGGCGAACTGGTCGAGAAGTTCGATCGTCTCGACGATCTCGGCCTTGAACTTCCGACGGGTCTGGTCCGAGTAGTCCGCTAGGTATGCGTCATCGGCCTCCGCGATTGCTTCGCGGAGGTCGTGGCGGACCGACTCTAGCCATTCACGCGTATCGCCGAGAACCATTCGGCGATGCTACCAAACCTGGAGTCCAGCCCCACAAGCCGCCTTGAGGCGATCCAGGTCGCACGAAATGGGGTGGCACAGAACCTCGTACCGGACCCCGTCAGCGTCAAGCGCCGCTGTCATTCGGGAGTCGAAGAGGCTAGGCACGAGGCGCCATCCTTCAACGTCACCGCGAAGGCGGAGATACATGGCCCCAAAGTTCAGCTCGTGGGTCGCGAGGTCCGGAGATCCGTCTGCGAGTACCGTTGCCTTGCCGCCGGATGTTGAGACAAATCGACGCTTTGACGCGGGCAGCCGCGACCGCTCGCTGGCCGTTCTCTGGAGGTCGTCGAACCCGGACAGGTTCTGTCCCGCCTCCACTTCCAGGATCGGAGCGGCTAGGTCTAGCTCCGGACCCGCCGCCGCCTCGAAGACGCTCAAATGGCCGCCGCTCGCTAGAGTCCGTAGCCGTCGCGAAACGGACCCCTTCGGGTCCTCGGTTCGTCCCCACCAGCCACGACCGACTTGCTCGAAGGACAACGCCTTGACGTGCGAGTCGAGCACGGCGATCAGGTCGCGGTCGCGGCTCTGGAGCTTGACGGTCATTTCCGCTTGCGCCGTCTCAGTGTCCGGTGGACGGACCGGGCGACGACCTCGCCGAGACCAACGGGGACGGCATTGCCTAGCTGCCGCATCGTCTCGGACCAAACGCCCGTGAATTCATAGTCATCGGGGAACGTCTGGAGACGCGCGCTCTCACGAACCGTGAAGTACCGCACGGAGCCGTCCGGGTACGCCAGCATGTTCTCTCCACCCGGGACGCCGTGGACACCCGCTTTGAGGGCCTTTGCAGGTTCGTCAAGAGGGCTTCCGGTGTGGCCCGGGTACGGCCGTGCTCCAGGTTGGAAGACGTGATTGGGGATCTCGCTCGCCGCCTTCCTAGGGTCGGGCAGTCCCGCTAGAGCATCGCGAACGGTTGCCCAGGGGAGGAGCTCATCCTCCTCCGCGAACAGACCGCGCTGGACCTGAGACCTGACCCTCGGCGGCGGCTCGGGGCGGTCCTTCTTTGCGACCTTGTGCCGGTCCCAGTAGTCGCCCGTAACCCATTGGCTTCGGAGCAGAGAACGCTGTGAATGGGTCTCCGAAGGGAAAGCCCAGCGGGCGTCCACGTCGGAACGGAAGGCCACGAAGATGACGCGATGGCGGCGTTGGGGCACTCCGTAGTTCGCCGCGTTCACCGGCTGAAACACGACGTTGTAGGTCAGCTCGCCCGACGAGTGCGTGCGCTTGGTCGCGTGGCGTTCCAGACGCGAACGATGGTCCGACCAACTCTCCCCGGGCTTTGCGAGGAACTCGGGGTAGTGGAGCTGGAGGAGGATGTACTCCAGGTAGTCCGAGAAGGCTTCTCGAAGGAGGCCCCGAACGTTCTCGATGATGACTGCCTTAGGGCGCAGCTCGCGCACGGCGCGGATCGCCTCGGGGAAGAGGTCGCGCTTGTCACGGTGGCCTCCGTGCTTGCCGCCCATGCTGAACGGTTGGCAGGGCGGCCCGCCCGCAACGAGGGTGACCTGCCGCTTGATCTGCGAGTAGTCGAATTGGGTGACGTCATCTTCCCTGATGCGCCAGCCTTGGACGAGGGGATGTCCCTGCTCTTGGTTGTGGCGAAGAGTAGCGCATGCGTTGCGGTCCCGCTCGACAACTGTGTCGTGCTTGAATCCCGCGCGTGCGGAGCCCAGGGCGAGTCCTCCTGCGCCAACGAATAATTCGACCGACTTCATGATCGAGACTCTACCGAAGGAAGGAATGGATTCGAACGGCAAGCTCCTCCGCGTCGCCCACCTCGCACTCCCAGATGATGAGGGAGGACCACCCCTCGTCTCGAAGTGCCTTGTGAACCTCGCGATCCCGCTCGTGATTGCGCTCTAGCTTTGGCTTCCAGAAGTCGAGACGCGACTTGGGCAGGCGAGCCAACTTGCACCCCGTGTGGCGATGCCAGAAGCACCCATGAACGAAGATCACCTTGCGGCGACTTCGGAACACTAGGTCCGGACGGCCAGGGATCCCCTTCCCATGCAATCGGTAGCGGTAGCCAAGCCCATGAACCAGCCGCCGGACCGCCATCTCGGGCTTGGAGCCCTTCGACCGGACCCGGCTCATCCGCTCGCTGCGGTCCTTGGGCGAGAGGGTGTCCATGATTGAAGGAGATGAACTGGTGGCGAGGGGTCATACGCAGGACCCTAACGGATGGCGAACAGGCTGGCCAGAGCGCTACGGGATCTTCTCCTACGGGAGGCCCGCCAGCCACCTCGGGCCCCTTCCGAGTTTGGTTCCCATGGCTCGCCCAGGTCAGAGCGGTAGGCGAGCGGTCGTAGGAGCCCTCAGACCGGCCTCCGGGAGCCAAGTGGGTGCTATCTCGGCCCCGAGTACGGCTGGAACAGCGCGCCAGACGGGAGGGGCGTTCCGTCGAGAGGCCAGACGGAGGCGTTGATGCCGCCATCGTCGCGGACGCTCGGGTACATGACTCCGCTGCACCCGATGTCCTCCAGCGCAGTCCGAAGTTGCTGCCCGTTCTCGTGGCTGTCTGGATCGAGGAGGCCAGACGCTGTGGGGTTCTCGTCAGCGAAGCGCACCAGATCGAATAGGTGGTAGGCACCTTCGGGGAACGATAGCGCCTCGTGCGTGTCGGGGATCGCCCCGCTCGGATCGCTGAACACCTCCACTCGGGCCGTCTGGATCCCGCTCGCCGCGTAGTAGGCGGGCTCTCCGATGTGGTGAAAGCGCCCCTCGCCGGACGGGTTCACGCTCTCAGGTGCGTAGCCCTTCATCCGGAGCGCGACCCACTCCCCGCTTGCGAAGTCAAACACCTGGACGTAGCTGGACAGATCGTATCCGCTGGGGTCAAAGCTCATGGATCCACAGTACCCCTCCTGCGGTCCGGAGCCAGCCTTCGCCCACGGCGGGGCGCAAGGCGTCCTCCTACGGCGTTCAGGGGAGCATCCTGGATCCTCTCCCGCCGGACCGGAACACTGGTAGTGGCGATACGGAACCAGGTTTAACACCACTAGCCGGAGGAGCCGCTGTTGGCCGAGGCGCAGTTGCAGAGGTCGATGATCACCGTCGCCGCGAGCAGGAGTAGCTGGTCCTCCCCTTCACGCAGGTCCACGCAGTAGGAGTCGGCCCACGAGAAGACCTTCTTCGACACCGTCCCAATGAGCGTGCGACCGCGCTGGAACTTGAATTCGTACATCCAGAAGCTGCCCCTGACGACGATCGCCTTCTGGCCGGGGACCTCGATCTCGTAGCGCGGCTTGAAGATCGGCCAGAGCATTCGACGGACGCGAACGGTCGGCGCGCCATCGCGGTAGATGAAGAAGGTCGGGCGGAGGGTGATGAGCTTCTGCTCGATGCGCGCCAGGACACGCCCCTGTATGTCGGTGATCGTCAGCTTCTTTCCGATCGTCCAGAACTCGCCCTCGACGGCGTAGAGCTCTTCGTCGAAGGCCGAGCGAATGATGAAGCGATCGCGGATCGCCCAGATCTTTTGTCGGAGTCGGTAGCGCATCGTCCTGATCGCGAGGCGCGAAGCTACTCGTCGCCCTTACCGGCTCGACTATCGAGGACAGTTCCGATGGCGATTCCGATCAAGAGCCCATAGACGATGCCCATTCCCGGGTCGCCGAACGCCGAGCCGAAGGCCACTCCGAACGAAGTGCCCAGTGCGACTCCGATGGCGACCATCGAAGTTCTCTCGGGCTCCTGCTCGTGTTCGTCAGACATCGGAGCCCTACTTGCCAGCATCCGGAGCTTCGAGCGAGAACACGCTTTCGTCGAGTTGCAGCCCGGTCTCGAGTTCCTCCAGGGTGAGCACGATCCTGCCGGACTCCTGGTTCTCGAACTCGACTCGCATCGCGCGCCGCACTCCGCCTTGCTCCCGAAAGTCCGAGTAAGCGATGGTCATCGGCGTTCGAACCGCACCGAAGATCGCGACCAGGTTCACTCGCAAGACGTCGCCGGTCTCGGCGTCGACTCGATAGGTTCGACTCGGAAGCTCGCCCTGCTTCAAGCGCACAACGTGAACCACTCGACCGTCCTGCACGCCGCTCCCGATGACCTCGATCGAGCTGAAGTAGTTCCTCCAGTCGCCCTCGACCGCATTGGGATGTCCGGCAGTGACGTGCAAGAGCTCGGCGCCCATCAATGCCGCGTACCCTCGCATCGGGTTGTAGCTCCACGCCTCTTCCCCACGCGCAGCTGTGCTGATCCGGCCGAACTTCCCGAAGTCCATGTGGTTCGCGTAGCGATCATCGCCCCTCGTCAAGATCGTCACCGTGCCGTGAACGCCTGACTGCGGAACCCACACCTTTCCCTCGAGCTTCGTACCGCCGGCGGCATCGAGAGCGACCTGCCTCGCCTCCGTTCCGCGCAGCGCCATCAACTCACCTACCGTCGGCACGCCACTGACCGGCGTATTCGGCAAGCGCGTGAACAGCCGGTCTCCGGAGCTGCCGCGATACATGAACGACTTGGCTATGCCGTCCTCATCGAGCGTGAACGTCGCACCTTGATCGGCGCGGGCACGGAGCGAAGTTAACTCGCCGTCGAGGGGCGTCTTGAACGCCAGTCGGTTGCCCTTGTCCTCCATGGTCAGGACGCCATTCACGATCATGAGCTCGACTCGCTTGCCTCCGCGCTGGCGAATGTAAGTGCCGACGTACGACTCGAGGTCGACTGTCTCGACCCTCGCATCGAGCTCGACGCCCTTGCGCGGCACCTCGAACTGAAATCCGTTGGTGTGCATGTTCAGGCCGATAACGTTCCACAACTCGTCGTAGTCGAACGAGACCGCGACCCGGTCGCTCAGAACGGAAACCCACAGGCCCTCACTGTCCGGCGCATGGAGGCCCGAGGACATTTGGCCGGGAATGTCGACCGCGAGTGCGCCAGCCTCGATATAGATCTCGAACTCGGCGTCGCGGAACCTCGCGAAGTTGGCGACGTACACCCCGACATGATCCTCGAGACGGAGCTCCTCGGGAGACGGCGTACTGGCCACCGACGTCGGTGCCTCTTCGACCTCCACCGTCTTCTCATCCAAGAGCGCGTCGAACACCAGGTCGAGCGAAGCGACGCGGAGTGGCGAGGCGCTCACATTCATCAGGAGCACATAGCCGAGCTCTTCCTCCGGAATCATCGCGACCTCCGCGGTGAAGCCGTTGATGTTGCCGCCGTGCTCGACGACCTTGCGCCCGCCGTGCTCACGCAGCATCCACCCGAGTCCATAGGAAGCGCCGGCCTCGATTTCGATCTGCGGCGCCCAGGTCTCGTTCAGGGTCTCGTGGCCGATCAAGCGCTGGCCCTCGACCTCTCCGCCCCCGAGCTGAAGCCGCAGCCACTGCGCGATGTCCAGGACGTTCGAGTTCACGGAGCCGGAAGGCGCCACGTTGTCGAGCGAGACGTAGCGCTCTCGCTCGAAGGTCTCGAGGACTTCGTTCCAGCGATAGCCGACCGCAATCCGCGGATCCTTGCGAGCCTCGTCCATCGTGACCGTGCTCGAGCCCATACCCAGCGGCTCGAAGATGCGCTCCACCATGAGCTCGTCCCACGAAGTTCCATCCGCAACTCCCGCAGCCTGGCCGGCCGCGAGGTAGGTGACGTTGCAGTAGTGGAAGCCGCGTCGAAAGTCGTCCCAAGGCTCCGCTCTCGCGGCGACGCGCAGGACCTCATCGCGAGTGACCTCGCCGCCGAACCACAGAATGCCCATGCGCGCGAAGCCGTGCCGGTGGCTGAGCAGATCGCGCAGAGTGCACTCGGCGTTCTTGTCCTCGCTGCGCACCGCCAGGTCGAAGTACGGCAGGTACTTGGTCACCGGGTCGTCCCAGCTCGTCTTGCCGTCGTCCACGAGCATTCCGACGAGCGTCGCCGTGAACGCCTTCGTCGCCGATCCGATCGCATAGACCGTGTCCTCGTCCGCCGGTCGCTGCTCCTCGACATCTGCCAGGCCGTAGCCCCGCGCCCAGATGATCTCGTCACCCTTCACGATCGCGATCGACATGCCGGGGACATGCGCCTCGACCCGGGCCGCCTCGAGAGCGATATCGAGCTTGGTGAGGCGCTGGTCGAGCGTCAGGTCCTGACTCGCGCTGACACTCGAGGTCAGTAAGACGGAGACGGGCAGGATCGTGAGTAGACGCGAGAGTGACATGGGGGCTCCAGTTAGAGAGAGGGCGTTGCTCAGCCGTCCGAGCTCGGGGAGGAAATCGATTGGACGAGCGCTTCGACCTCGCGAAGGATCGGCGGAAGGTTGTCGCTTCCGTTCTGTTGGAGGATGTGGTCGCGCATCAGTGCGAGCTCGCGTTGCGCGACCTCCTGATTGCCGAGGTGCGCACTGGTCATCGCGCGAAACGCGTGATCCCCGGGCGCCATGCGCCGAGCAAGGCCTCCGCGCGATTCGCTCAGCGGCGCGACAATCTGATCCAGCACCTTCTCCGCGCCGGAGTAGTCGCCCAGTCGATACAGGGCTGCCGCAAACGTGGTCTGCATCGCCGGATGAGTGGGCTCGTCGGTGTACGCAAGCTCTGCTGCAGCTCGAGCTCGCTCGTAGATCTCGGAGTCGAGGCCGGAAGCTACCGAAGCCTGAAAGGCCAACATCGTCATGTTGTCGCGAATGCTCTCGCGCTCTTCGACGCTGCGCCCCGCGTCGACGAGGACCTGGTACGCATCCCGTACGGTATCGAGAGCATCGAGGTACCGACCTCGATCCGACATGCGCGTCGCGTAGTACGTCAGGTTCGTCGTCAAGTTCTCGACGCCCCAAATCGTCCGCGCAATCTCGATCAGGTCGCGCAGCACATCGTCTGCTTCGAGCACGCTCGCTTCGTCGGTGCGGCTGCGCAGAATCTGGAACATCAGGTCGTACGCAGCGAGAACGGTCATCCGCGGCGGATTCTCCATCGCTCGAAAGCGCCGAATGGACTCGCGCAGGAGCTCCTCCGCGCGCTCGCGATCCCCGTGCTCGAACATCTGCCGGCCGTAGCCGAGCGCCGAGATGGCGAGCAGGGGACTGTCGTCCGGATAGAACTCGTGAACTTCGTCGTACAGCTGGCGCACGGTCTCACGCAGATCCGCGCCCGGCTGATTGACCTGAACCATTGCGAGACGTTCGAGCGTCTCGATGATTCGGAAGCGCGAGGGTGAGGGGCTCGTCCGCAGGATGGCGAGCGAATCGTCGAGGAGCTCCCGCGCTTCGGTGTACTCGCCTCGATTGCTCAAGAGATCCGCCAGCGCGACTCGAGTGTCGAAGCTCTCGAGCGCAGGGAACTCGGCGGCACCGTCGAAGATGCTCAGCGCTTCGCGCAAGGCGCGTTCGGCCTCCACGTCCTCACCCTGCGAACGAAGCTGAGAGCCCAAGCTCGCAAGCGCCAGGCCCACGTTGGGGTGCTTGTCGCCGGAGAGCTTCCTCCAGATCGCGAGTGACTCGCGACTCAACTCCGTGGCGATCTCGAACTCCCCCGCGTCATGGAGCCGCGCGGACAGAGTGTTCAGAACGGCGGCGTAGGTCGCATGGTCCTCACCGAAGACCTCGCGTACCGTCTCGCGCACCGCTTCGACGTCGCTGCGGTTCGAGGCGCTCGTCGCGTCCGTCATCGCGAGCACGTCCTGCAACGAGTCGCTGATCTGGAGCGAGCGATCCCTCTCGGCACTCGCGCTCAAGAAGCCCGCCGTGGTTCCGGCAAGCCCGAGTCCGACCACCGCGATCAGAATCGCCGCCGCCGCCACCACCTTGCGGTTGCGCCGCGCGAACTTGGAGAACCGATAGCTAGCGCTGGGCGGACCCGCCTCGACCGGGCGGCTCTCCAGGTGGCGCTCGACATCCTCGGCGAAGGCCGACGCGTTCTCGTAGCGTCGCGTCCGATCCTTCTCGAGCGCCTTCATCACGATCCAGTCGAGGTCACCCTGGAAGTCGCGCGAGAGCGTGCGCGCGTCGCTCTTGCGCTGCTTCGCGATCTTGTCGGCGTCCTCGCCGAGCCTGCTGATCCGCGTCGAAGGCGCCGGCGCCTCGTCCTCGCGAATCATGCGCGTCATCTCTTCGAACGCCGCCGTCCGCAGGGAGGTCGGATCGGCCGGCGTCGTGCCGGTCAGGAGCTGATACAGAAGAACGCCGAGCGAGTAGATGTCACTGCGCGTGTCGACGTCCAGCCCGCTCATCTCGGCCTGCTCCGGCGACATGTACTCGGGCGTTCCGATGATCTGGTGGAACTCGGTGAAGAGCGTGCGCTCGGTCAGGCGCTGGTTCGTCGCCTTCGCCACGCCGAAGTCGATGATCTTCGGAACCGGCTTGCCGTCGTGCGAAGTGACGAGGACGTTGGTCGGCTTGATGTCCCGGTGAATGACGCCCTTCTGGTGCGCGTGCTGGACCGCGCGGCAGACATCGACGAAGAGCCCGAGCCGCTCCGCCGTCGCCAGGTTGTGCGTGTCGCAGTACTCGTGAATCGGAACGCCGCGCACCAGCTCCATGACGAAGTACGGCCGCCCGGCCTCCGTCGCGCCCGCATCCAACACGCGCGCAATGTGCGCGTGGTCCATCATGGCGAGCGCCTGCCGCTCGGCCTCGAAGCGGGCGATCACCTGCTTCGTATCCATGCCGAGCTTGATCACCTTGAGCGCGACCTTCCGACGAACCGGGCGCTCCTGCTCGGCCATGTAGACGACGCCCATGCCGCCCTCGCCGATCTCCTGCAGGAGCTTGTAGTTGCCGATCGTGGTGCCCGGGCCTTCGCGCGTTCCCTCGACGGCCGGGCTGTCCAGGATGCCGCTGGCCGCATCGTGTGCGTCGAGCAGAGCATCGACTCGCGAGCGCAGGTCCGCATCGTCGCCACAGGCCCCGTCGAGGTAGGCGTCCCGCTCCGCGCCCTTCGCGCGAGCGCTGGCGTCGTGGAAGATGGGTTCCAGCTTGTGTCGGGAATCGTTCTGCATGATGAGAGACTACCGGTCTCACCACCTCGTGCGCCGGGCGTCCACAGAAGGCCTCACGAAAAGCCGCAAAAGCTCAGTCTCCGCTCTGTCGCTCGATCTCGCTGTGCAGGAAGGCCCGCGCGAAGGCCCAGTGTCGGTCGGCGGTGGCGGGCGAGATCTCGAGCGTCTTCGCCACCTGCGCCAACGTCAGCCCGGCGAAGTAGCGCAGCTTGACCACCTCGGCCTTGGCCTCATCGATCTCGGCCAGCTTCTCCAGAGCCTCGTCCAGGGCGAGCAGCTTGATCGTCGCGAGCGGCTCTTCCTCCGCGACATCCTCGAGCTCGACGCGCTCCTCCGCACCCCCGTGTTTCAGCCGCCCCTTCTTGCGAGCACTCTCCACCAGAATGCGCCGCATCGCTTCCGCGCAGGCACCAAAGAAGTAGCGCCGACTCTTCCAGTCCTTGCGATCGTCCCCCGCCAACCGCATCCAGGCCTCGTGAACCAGCGCCGTCGGCTGCAACGTATGCCCCGGCGCTTCCTTCGCCAACTTCGCCGCCGCGAGAGAGCGCAGCTCAGCATAGACGACGTCGAGCAACCGCGTCGCCGCATGCTCGTCGCCGTCTGCGAGCTGTTCCAGGAAGTGGGTGATGTCGGACATGGAGTTAGGAGCGAGGGCTAACGCGAGCGAGGAATCCTGTTCTAGTCGCAATCGGCTGAGTCAGCTAGAGCGGGTTGTGGACCAAGAAAAAGAGGAACTCTCCAGCTCTGTCGATTAGGACCCAAGCCTTTCTAAACCGATCATTGCTGATCAAGTCCAGCTCGAGGTCCCACCCGTAAGGTCCTGAGCTCTCCGGTGGTCTTTCGGAGAATGCCACTCCGCTGATCGACTCGTGAGGCGCATCCGAGATCACCCTCGACCAGCGAACTTCCCCATCAACGTATCCTTGAAGAACGAATGGCTCCACCCCGTCTGGCAGTTCGAATAGCCGAACCTCAACTTCCTCGCTCAACCGGATCCGATCCACCGGCTCTTGAGATTCGAGCGGCTCGATTATCAACCCCTCATACGGGCCGAAGCAGAACATTCCCATCATTGTGGCAAGGTATCTACGCTCTTCGCAAAGCGAGCGAAACGAACCTACTAGCTCACCCAAACTCTCTCGGTTTTGCGTGTGCCTGCCAAATTCGAACTCGACATCAACGCCAAGTTCGTTCCAGGTCCAGTACTCCGCGACGAGTTGGGCGAGCTCTACTTCTTCCTCAGACCACTCGAGCTTGTCCCCGAGAGGTTCAACGCTATTCAGACACCAGGGCATCCACTGCAACCAAATAGCCGTAAGCGGTGGCACCAATGGTCGCAGATACGCGTCAGGCTTTCCCCTTTCATTCTCGCTGCTTTGCTCGACAGTTTTTAAGCCCTCGGGAGCAACGAATCCCTCATCGCCGAGCATGCCCATCTCGATCCAATCCGAGAGCAGCTCCCGGAGAAGCTCAAGGCGAAACCGAGGATCCTCGAGCTCGTCGTGTGCGCCACCGAGACTGTCTAGAACCAGAAACGGTTCGAAGGTCGGAAAGTCCAACTCTTCATTCTCTCGAGCGCGATCGCTCTGGCACGAAACGAGCAAAGCAATCAGCACCAGGCAGTGCTTCATTCGCGCTATCTTGCGCCGAACCGATTTCATCGGACTGTCCCCATGGAATCAATGGAAGTCACGCCCAGATTAGCACGATAGACATGAGCGTACTGGCGTAGAGGACGAGCTGCGTTCCGAGGTCGATGCGCTTGACCTGGCTCTCCGTCGGCGTGCGTCTCGTCACGCGCTTGTAGAGGTAGCACATGTAGTTCTGGTCGTTCGGTTCGCCGGCCTTGCGCCAGAGCCAGTGCTGGAGGCCGGTGAGGAAACAGTAGCCGGGCTTTCCGATCAGTGGACCGAGGATGAACCAGGAGGAGAGTGTGAGGCCGCAGAGGATGAGGTGCAGGAGACGCGTCTCTTCGAAGGCCCAACCGGTCACGCTGAAGGTGATGACGGCCAGGTGAAGGCTGTGCGAGAGCGCGTTTCCGAGGCGCAACATCAGCTCAGAGCTTTGCGGAAGGCGTCCACCACGGCGTCGATCGCTCCATCGTCGGGGCCAGGGAAGACGGGCAGTCGGAGCATGCTGTTGTTGACCGCCACGGTGGGCGCGAACTCCTCTTGCACTACCTCGGGCAGGACGCAGTCGGCGGGAAAGCGGCCGACGGCAGCGTAGTGGCCTTCGGTGAAGAAGGGTTGCTGGTGGAGCAGCGGATAGCGCGGGTAGAGCGCGGGGCAACCTTCCGCCTGGAGGGCGGTGACCAGGTCGGCGACATCCAGGTTGGTATCGCGCGGACGCAGGAGGAACTCGAAGTAGACGCGCTCGATGTGCTCGGGCGGCAAGAAGGTGTCGAAGCCGAGCCCTTCGAGGGATTCGGAGAGTGTGCGCATGTTCGCGTTGCGCAGCTTGTTGCTCTCTTCGAGCTTCGAGAGTGAGACGCGAGCGAGCGCCGCCGAAATCGAGGCGATGCGCGTCTTGACCCCGAACGAAGTCGCGGCGAAGCGCCTGGCTGGCATCTCGAGCTCGAGGATGCGCGTGATGTCGCCGAAGCAGATCGCGCGCTCACGATACTCGGGGTTGTCGGTCAGGAAGATGCCGCCCTCGCCAGCCGGCGCGAGCTTGTCGCCCTGCAGACTGAAGACCGAGATGTCGCCGAAGCGGCCACAGCGCTCGCCATTCCAGGTCGCACCGTGCGCGTGCGAGGCATCCTCGATGACTTTGAGGTCGAACTCCTCGGCGAGCGCCTTCAGCTCCGTCCATTTACAGGGCATGCCCCACAGGTGCACGGTCACCATCGCGCGCGTGCGCGGCGTGATGCGCCGACGCATGTCATCGGGGTCCGGACCGAGGCGTTCGGTCTCGCTGTTGCAGAAGACCGGCACCAGCCCGAACCAGAGCATCGGCAGGACCGAAGCCCAGAAGGTCGCGGTCGGAACCAAGACCTCGTCGCCCGGCTGCAGGCCGAGCGCATGAAACGCGGCCATGAGCGCCGACGTTCCGTTGTTGTGCGCGACGGCGAACTCGCGTCCACTGAACGCGGCGTAGTCCGCTTCGAGCTCGCGAATCACCGGGTGAGTGGTGATGTTTCCGTCGCGCATCACGCGCAGCACGGCTTCTTCTTCCTCGGCGCCGAGGCGCGGCCAACTCGTGCTCTCCATCAGACAGCTCCCAGTAGTTGTTGTTCGGTCTCAGCCCGAAGTCGCAGCCTCTCGACCGCCTGACTCGCGCTCGCTCCATTCTCCGACGCGGTCCCGTGGATCGCTCGCGCAATACCCGTGATCTGGTCGAGGTGTTCGTCCGATTTACCCAAGCCATGCCGCGGCATCCACTGCGCGAGATTGGTTCGGCGCCGGAGGTAGTCCTCGAGCGTGACACAGCTCTCGTTCGCGACGCACCAGCCGGGATCGGGAAGCGCCTCGGCGAGCCCCGGAACTTCGAGGGTGAGCGGTGCCTCCACCGGCGGCGCATGCGCAACTCCATTCAGGCCGCGGGGGATGACATAGTCCTGAAGCGCGCGCGCGACCTCCCTCGCGATCGCCTTGGCCGAAGTGATCTTGCCGCCGTAGATCGTCATCGCCGCACGTTTGCGGTCGCGCTCCACCACGTAGCGACGTGAGAGCTCGAGCGGGTAGCGCTTCGCGCTGAAGCCGCGCTTGACCGCGAGTGGACGCACGCCCGAGCGCATCGAGACGATGTCCTCCGGGCCGCGCTGCTCGCGCAGGTTGCGGTTGGCCTGGTCGAGGAGGAAGCGCACGTCCTCGACCGTCGGCGCGAAGCCGTCTTCGATTCGCTCGATCGCCGTCTCGGTCGGCCCCCACAGCGCGACGGGCCCCCAGGGCGAGAACATCTGCGTGTCGCCGTGCTGCTCCATTTCGAAGGCGAGCGCTTCGTCGAGCTGCTCGGGCCTTTCGAACGTGAGGTAGACGCCCTTGCTGAAGACGTGCTTGTAGTTGCTCTCGATACCGCACTCGGCGTTGATGCGATCCGCCCAGATCCCGCCCGCGTTGATCAGGGTGCGAGCGCGCGCTCGCACGTGCTTCTTCGTCTGCCCGTCCGTCAGGTCCAGGCTCCAGTCCTGTGAGCTCGTGTTCCAGTGGGCGCGATCGAGCGAGCAGTAGTTGAGCGGCAACTGACCGGCCCCGTTGCGCCCGAGCAACCTCCCCAGGGTGTAGCGACTATCGGACGTCTTCAGCCCCGCTTCTTCGTAGACGAGCGACTTGCCGAAGCGCTCGGTCTTCAGCAGCGCCTCGCACGCGAAGCTCGCTTCACCGAAAGGCCGCAATCGGCGGCGCTTGCCCAGGTGCCAGTAGGCCTCGAGTGCGGCCTTCACCAACAACCGCGAACGCCCGCCTCGGCGCAGTGGCATGTACCGAAAGCGGAGGCGCTCGACTTCGTCCGGCTCGTTCGTGAGCATCGAGTCGCGAGCCTCCGACAGCTCGTGCACGGTGCGAAGCTCCAGGTTCTTCAGGTACAGGAGCCCGCCCCAGACCAACATGCCCGAGGCCTGACTCGTTCCCGAAGCGAAGTCGTTCTGCTCGACCAACAAGACGCGATAGCCGCGTGCGGCGAGCTCGCGAAAGACCGCCGCGCCACTGACGCCGCCGCCCACGATCACGGCGTCGTAGACCTCTCCCCCAACAGCTTCGAACGCCTCTCCTCGCGTCAGCATCCTCGAAGGCTAACCGCAGGGGTTACCGAACCAGGTTTAAAACCACCAGGGGATAAGAATAGGGATGCCTGTAGGCATCCCTATTCTTATCCCCTGGTGGTTTTAAACCTGGTTCGGTAACCCCTGCTATCCTGGAGGCCAGTCGGATTCTCAGCCGCCGCCTTTTCGAAGTTCGGCTATCGCGATCGCTTGGGGACTTCCATGAAGAACTGCTCTGCTCGCCGCCGTGTACTGAGTGTGGTCGTTTGTTGTGCAGTCGCGCTTTCGCTGAGCGCGTCGATTCACGCCCGAGGGGAGCGCACTACGGCGGCGGATCTGGATCTGCCTCGAGTCGAAGGAGGCTCGCGCAACGAGGTCCTGGCCTACACCTTCGAAGGCTTCGTCGTCGCGCCCGGAGGGACCTTCGCCGAGGGCGCTGTTGTCGTGAGCGGTACGGGAGAGCAAGCCGTGACCGACGCGCGCGGAAGCTTTCGGCTTGTCGCTGAAGTGGCACCGGACGTGACGAGCGTTCAGCTCACCGCTGTCGGTCGCACCGGTCAGAACCTCGTCGCAAACCGAGTCCTCGAGCTCGACCCTCAACTCACGCGCTTCGACGTCGGAGCACTCGTACTCGAGAGCGCGAGCACCTGCTCGCCCACCTGGCTACCGGGAATTGCCGGTGGTGGTGAGCCAGGCATGAATGACATCGTCTACTCGCTCGCCGTCTATGACGACGGAAACGGGCCGGCGCTCTACGCGGGGGGACAGTTCACGAGTGCGGACGACACTGCAGCCAATCGCATCGCCAAGTGGGACGGAACGAAGTGGAAGAACCTGAGCGTCGGGCTGAACGGCCTGGTCTTCGCGCTCGCGACCTTCGATGACGGTAGCGGAGAAGAGCTGTACGTGGGCGGCAACTTCACTCTGGCTCCCGGCGCTCCGTTCAATGGAATCGCGAAGTGGAACGGAAGCACCTGGATGGCCGTGGGCGGCAGTGTGAACGGAACCGTCCGAACCTTGAAGGTATTCGACGACGGAACCGGCTCCGCTCTCTATGCCGGCGGCAGCTTTACTGCAGCCGGCTTCGCAGTCTCTCGGCGCGTCGCCAAGTGGGACGGAGCGAGCTGGTCGAGTTTGGGTGCGGGGTTCGTCGGGCTCGTCCGATCGCTCGAGGTGTTCGATGATGGAACCGGCGCGGCGCTGTACGCAGGCGGCGACTTCACGACCTCGGGCGCGGCGACGGTCAATCGAATCGCCAAGTGGACCGGTGCGAACTGGGCCTCGCTGGGAAGCGGCGCGGACGACTCCGTCCATACACTCCAGACCTTCGATGACGGTAGCGGACTTGCGCTCTATGCCGGGGGCGACTTCACGAACGCCGGCGGAGTGACGGCCAACTACGTCGCGAAGTGGGACGGAACGACCTGGGCTCCTCTGACCGACACGGTCAACGGTGTGAACAACTCCGTGTACGCGCTCGATGTCTACAACGACGGGAGCGGCTCGGCGCTCTACGTCGCGGGAGACTTGAGTACGGCGGGAGGCTTGAACGCGAGACGTATCGCGAAGTGGAACGGCTCGAACTGGGCAACAGTTGGAGCTCTACTAACCAGCGCCGTTCGCGCCATGGCGGTCTACGACAGCGGCAGTGGAGCGCAGCTGTACGTCGGTGGCGAGTTCACCAATCCCAACTTCATCGGAAGTTACGACGGCGTGGTCTGGAGTGAAGTCGGTCGCGGCTTCAACAACTCCGTACTCAGTTTTGCAGAGTTCGATGACGGCACCGGACCCGCGCTCTTCGTGGGCGGAAACTTCACCTTTGCCGGCGGAGTGGCCGCGAACCGGGTCGCGAAGTGGAACGGATCGAATTGGTCACCGCTCAGGGGCGGGACGAACTCGTTCGTACTCGCGCTCGAGACCTTTGACGATGGAACCGGTGAAGCGCTCTACGCAGCCGGTGCCTTCCAGACGGCCGGCGGCAGATCGACCAGCCTGATCGCGAAGTGGGACGGCTCGAACTGGTCGGCGCTCGGGACCGGGCTCTCTTCCTCATCCGCTAGCTGCCTGACGGTCTTCGACGACGGCGGCGGAGCTGAGCTCTATGTCGGAGGTGCCTTCGGGTTCGCCGGAGGTGTCCCCGCGATCGGGATCGCAAAGTGGGACGGCTCGAGCTGGGACGCGGTCGGGGGCAGCACGAACGGGATCGTCTTATCGGCGACGGTCTTCGACGATGGCACCGGTCCCGCGCTCTATGCCGCAGGCACGTTCACAATGGCCGGCGGTGTCCCCGCCGATCGTGTCGCGAAGTGGGACGGAGCGAACTGGACCCCGCTCGGCAGAGGACTCAGCGACACGGTCTACAGCCTCGAAGTCTTCGACGACGGGAACGGCCCGGCTCTCTACGCGGCGGGCTACTTCACACAATCGGGCGGCGCGCCGCTCGGCAAGATCGCGAAGTGGAACGGCGCCGATTGGGTGGCTCTCGGATCCGGCGTGGTCGGCTTGCCCTACCTTGTCCAGACGCTCGAGGTTTTCGACGACGGCAACGGACCGGCCCTCTACGTCGGAGGCACCTTCGTTGGCGTCAGTGGCGTTGGAGCCAGCAACTTCGCGAAGTGGGACGGCTCGACATGGTCGTCCGTCGGATCGGGCGCCAACAGCACGGTTCGAGCTCTCTTGCCCTTCAACGATGGCACCGCCCCGGCCCTGTTCGTCGGCGGGCAGTTCACCGCCACCAACGGCTCCAACGACGCCTACCTCGCCAAGTGGGGTTGTCCCGACACGACAGCGCCGATGCTCAACTGCCCGGGATCCGTCGTTCAGGTCGATCGCGTGCCGAACGGCCCGGGCGAGTTCGTGAGCTTCTCCGTCACGGCAACCGACGACTTCGACCCGTCGCCCAGCGTCCGCAGCGAGCCGCCCTCAGGCAGCTTCTTCAAGGCTGGCGCCACCCTCGTGACCTGCACCGCCACCGACGCGTCGGGCAATCAATCCACGTGTGAGTTCACGGTGACGGTGCAGCCGAAGCAGCAGAGCAAAGCGCAAATCGACTTCGGTCAGTAGCTGGTTCTATACCTGGTTCGGTAGGGCCGCTTCTCCCCAGACGCCGGCGTCGGCCGTTGCTCGCGCGTACTCCCTGAAGTCTCTGGGCTCGCGACCCAGAGCGCGCTGCACACCGTCCGCGAGTTTCGCGTTGCGCCCATCCAAGATGGTGGTGAACAAGTAGTTCACGAGCCACTCGAACTCGGGCGGGAGGCCAGCCTGGGACAGCGCGGTCGCATACTCCTCGTTGGAGATCGGGACGTAACGAATGTCGCGGCCCGTCGCCTGCCCGATCTCTGCGGTCAGCTCGGCGAAGGTCATGAGTCGGGGACCGGTCAGCTCATAGAGTTCGCCGATGTGACGGTCGTCGCTCAGCGCCGCGACGGCGACGTCCGCGATGTCGTCCGCGTCGATGAAGGGCTCGCGTATCTCGCCGGCCGGGAGGAAGACTTCGCCGCTCATGATGGGCTCGAGGAGGAAGCTCTCGCTGAAGTTCTGCGAGAACCAAGAACAGCGCAGGATCGTCCAGTCCGCGCCCGACCTCATCAGCACCTGCTCCGCGCGCTGCGCTTCCTCTTCGCCTCGCCCCGAGAGGAGCACGATCCGCTTGGCTCCGTTTGCGACCGCCAACTCGATGAACGCGCGAACGTTTTGGACTGCGCCGGGAACGGCGAGGTCCGGGTAGTACGTGAGGTAGACGGCGCCGATGTCTCGCAGCGCGAGCGCCCAGGTCTCCGGGTCCTCCCAGTCGAAGGGTGTCTCGGCAGAGCGGGACCCGATTCGGATCGGCAGGTCCAGAGCGGTCAGCCGCTCGGCCACCCGTCGTCCGGTCTTTCCCGTGCCTCCGATGACGAGGGTTCTGGTGGCGGTTCTGCTGGTGTCGATGGCGTGCTTCATGTCGTAGCTCCTTGGGTAGTGGGTTCGCGAGCGGGAAACCCACTCGCCATGAATCCAAAGTAGGCCGCTCGCGATGGACGCTCCATGCCAGCTGATCCACACTTCTTTACCCTTCGTCCAGACAGACTGGACGATTCGCCAGAGCCGGCGCAGACTACCCCCATGGCGCGCCCCGACCCCGAGCAGCTCCCCTCGACCGATCCCCTCGGCGAGACGCTCCATCTCCTGCGCCTTACCGGCACGCTCTACTGCCGCACCGAGCTGACCGCACCCTGGGGCGTCGAGCTCCCGCCGTTCGAGGGCTGCATGATGTTTCACATCGTGACGGCGGGGAGCTGTTGGCTCGACGTCGAGGGCTCCGAGCCGCGCCTCTTGAAGCAGGGCAGCCTGGCGCTCGTCCCCCACGGAATCGGTCACGCCATTCGCAGCGCGAGCGATGCGAAAGCCGAGCCGCTCTTCGACATTCCCGTCGAGCAGGTCAGTGATCGCTACGAGATCATGCGCTACGGCGGCGGCGGAGAGCTCACGCACATGACCTGTGGCGTCGTGCGCTTCGACCATGTTGCCGCCGATCATCTGATTTCACAGTTGCCCGAACTCCTTCAAGTCGACACCTGGGAGGAGGAGGATGGCAGTTGGTTGCAGAGCACACTGCGCTTCATCACTCGCGAGGCGAGAGAACTGCGTCCGGGCGGCGAGACGGTCATCACGCGACTGGCCGACATCCTCGTGATCCAGATCATTCGTTCGTGGATCGACTCCGCGCCGAAGACTGATCGCGGTTGGCTGGCAGCGCTCAGCGACAAGCAAGTCGGTCGCGCGCTCACACTGATGCATCGCGATCCGGCGCGCGCCTGGACAGTGGCATCCCTGGCCGAAGCCGTTGCCATGTCGCGCTCCGCATTCTCCGCTCGCTTCACCGCCCTGGTCGGCGACTCGGCCCTCCACTACCTCACCCAGTGGCGCATGCGTCTCGCGCGCAGCGACCTCCGCGAGACCGACGACTCCCTCTCCATCCTCGCCGAACGCTACGGCTACCAATCGGAGGCCGCTTTCTGCCGAGCTTACAAGCGAGTCTTCGACGAACCCCCTGGACGCCAGCGGCGTTACCGAACCAGGTTTAAAACCACCAGGGGAGAAGAATAGGGATGCCATCAGGCATCCCTATTCTTCTCCCCTGGTGGTTTTAAACCTGGTTCGGTAACGCCTAGTTTGGTTCGGTAACGCCTAGTTGCCGATGTAGATGTCGAGCGCGTTGGTCAGTCGCAGCGGAAGCACGACGTCGACGTGCCAGGCTTGCATGTAGACCACGACACCGCACAGCGTCGGATCGTTGGGGATCGTTCGATTCAAGGTGGCCGTCGGGCCCGGCTTGACGGGTGCGTTCAGCAGGTTACCGAAGGGCGCGAACAGGTCGACCAGGATGACGTCCGTTCCGAACGGGTTGAAGTCGGGCGCGACGTACATCGAGAAGTAGGCGAAGCCGTGGCCCGTGGTCGTGAGGTCGACGGCGAGGCTCAGCGTTCCGCCGAGCGGGCCGACGGTCCCGGTAAAGGACTGCGCGTTGGTTCCCGCCGTGTGAGAGAGCGCTCCGGCTGCCGGACCGACGCCACCACTCTCGCGGACGTTTTGAACGTAGACCGCCGGGTTCGAAGCGCGGTCGTCGTGCCAGGCGGCGTAGACGTCGTCGAACGGGCCAACGGCGATCTCGAGGTCGTCCTTGTTGGAGGTCGTGGTGGCGATCGTGGTGATCGGTTGGGAGAGCGCTCCCGCCGCGTCCACGTTCAGGGCGCGGACGACATCCGTTCCGAAGCCGCTGTTCTCGAACCACACGACCGTGGTCGTTGCAGCATGGAGCGCCGTGCGTGCAAAGCCCACGTCCGTGGACGCGCTCACCGGAACGTACTCGATGCCCTCGTTGCCCCACTGCCGAACTCCGGTCGCGTTGAACTTCTGTCCGTAGAGGCCGCGTTGGGATTGGGCGGCAGCGAGCTCCGTCCAAAACACGAAAGTCTCCCCGGTCGAGGCTCGATAACTGGCGTGCGGTGAGACGCGCTGGCGGACGCCGTTCGTGCTGACCTCGACGCCGTTCGCCGCGAAAGCGAGGGTTCCATTCCCATTAACTCGCTGGGCAAAGCACTGAAGGCTCGTGTTGTACCAGGAGAACACAGCGCCCCCATCCCCGTCGGTCTGGAAGATCGGGAAGTTGGCGATCTGAAGCGAGCCGGCGCTGTAGACGTTTACGCCGCCCCACGCCGAGGCGCCATTCGGCTCCAACTTGTCGGCGCGCAGGTGCCGCGGCCCGGTGAACCCCCCAGTCTGCGAGATGTAGGAGTAGATCACGCTGGAGCCATTCGAGCGGTGCAAGTCATTGACGGCAGCGGTCTCCCCAGCGGCGACGGGAATCGTAACGCCCGCTCCCCAGAGCGAAGTACCCGTGGAAGAGAGCCTCTGGAATCGCGACGTACCGTTCTCGATCCACCCGACGACGCAGCCGCCGTCCGGAAGCGCCGTAATCACGGGAGCCGCGACGAAGCCAGCCGAGCTCGTCAGCTGAACGCCGTTCGCTCCCCACACCTGGGCGCCACTCGAGTCCACGCGAGTCGCGGTGATCTCCGTTCCGCCGAAGCGATCGTCCCGGAAGGTAACGAAGGCGTCGCCGCTGAAGCCCGCGGCGAGGCCGTAGTCCTGCGTCGAGCTGAACCCTCGGTCCGCGATCAGAACTCCGCCGGCCGTCCACTGCTCCGTACCCGCGGGATTGACGCGTTGCAGACGAACGTCGTAGCCAAACTGCGGCGATCCTGTCTCGTCGCTGTCGAACCAGCTGACGAACGAGAAGCCGTCGTCGCCCCTCCTCACCTTCGGTTGAACCTCTTGCCCGGTTCCCCCCGAGATCCGCGTGTTCAGCGCTGCGTCTTTCGACCACTGTGCCGAGCCGATGGCGGGAAGGGAGAGCAGAGCTACGACGGTGAGAATGTGCTTCATGGTGTGATCTTCAGAGAACGGGGTCCTGTTCGGGCCCGAATGAGCAAGCTCATGCGCGCACTCGACGAAGAACGCGCGCAGAGACGGGCGAACTCGGGAGTAGCGTGGAGGTGAGGCTCACACCGAGTTCGTTCGTTGGGTGAGGCACCAGGCTAGCGCACTTTTTGGCGCGCAACCGACCGCCTGCCAAGAAATGAGCAGATTACACCAGAGGGGCGTTTTCGAAGCAGGCCCGGAGAAGCCTGGTACTCTGGACCTACTTCGCAATCGGCCGGCGTTTATCCAAAGACAAGCACCCTCGAACAACTCGATCGCCTTCATGAAGAACTGCTGTGCATTCCGCCGAGCCCTGATTGCCGTGAGCCTGTGCGCAACTGCGTTCTCGATGGGCTCCTCGATCGACGCTCGAGCTGCGCTTTCCACAGAATCGGTTGTCGTCTCTGCACGAGAAATCGACAGCTCGAAAACGGGCGTCGTCGTCTACATCTTCGAAGGCTACGTCGTCGAACCGGACGGGACCTTTGCCGAGGGCGCCGTCGTCGTCAGTAGCGCCGGCGGACAAGGAGTCACCGACGCACGTGGAAGCTTTCGATTCGTTGTCGAAGCTTCGTCGCAAGTCAGGATCATTGAAATCACAGCAGTCGGACGCGCGGGCGAGAACAAACTCGCGAACAGACAAGTCGAAGTGGACCCGCAGTCGGATACTTATCAGGTGGGCGCTCTCACACTCGCGACTTCCAGCACCTGTTCTCCGAGTTGGCTTCCCACGTTTGGCGCACCATTGCCGGGAGCGGACAACGACATCTACGCCTTGACGGTGTTTGATGATGGCAATGGGCCTGCTCTCTACGCTGGCGGGAAGTTCACCACGATCGGCGGCTTTGCTGCCAATCGAATAGCCAAGTGGAATGGCGTCCGGTGGCGGAAGCTCAAGACGGGTACGGACAACCTCGTCTTCGCTCTTCGGGTCTTCGACGACGGCACTGGCCCCGCGCTCTACGCCGGTGGCAATTTCTCGACCGCGGGCGGCGTTCCCGCGAGCCGCATCGCGAAGTGGGATGGCACGAGTTGGAGCTCGTTAGGGTCAGGTCTCGACCGCGCAGTCAGAGCACTCGAGGTCTTCGATGATGGCGGAGGAGATGCGCTCTACGTTGGCGGCAACTTCACCACCGCCGGGGGAGCACCCACGAACCGAGTAGCCAAGTGGAACGGCTCAACCTGGTCCCCGCTCAATCAGGGCGTAGACGCGTTGGTTCGCACCCTGAAAGTGTTCGATGACGGAACCGGGGAGGCACTCATTGCTGGTGGCCATTTTGAGAACGCGGGCGGAACACCGATCTCGAGGATCGCGAAGTGGGATGGCTCGAACTGGTCATCCCTGGCGAGCGGCGTCAACGATACTGTCGAGGCGCTAGCTCTCTACGACGACGGCCGAGGACCGGCGCTCTACGCCGGTGGCAACTTCACGATCGCGGGTGGAGTAGCGGTTCCCCGAATCGCCAGATGGAACGGGTCGATATGGGAAACACTGAACGGACTGCCGAATTTCACGAACGGGCCGGTTCATTCACTTGCGACCTACGACGACGGGAACGGAGTGGCCCTCTACATCGGTGGCTCGTTTACTCAGCTGGCAGGTGTCTCAACGAACAGGTTCGCCAAGTGGGATGGGTCCAACTTGTCATCGAGCGGATCTCTAGTTGGCTCAGTGCACGCAATGACCGTCTTCCATGGCCGAACTGGCCCTTTGCTCTATCTCGGCGGGAGCTTCGACGCATCGATCTTCTCACAGCATCACATCGGTGTTTTTTCCGGCGTGGGCGTCACCCCCCTTGGAGCCGGCTTGACCTCATACGTCAATGCTCTAGCCGAGTTCGATGACGGAACCGGGCCAGATCTCTACGCGGCAGGCTTCTTCTTAACGGCGAGCCCGGGATTCGAAACTGAGAAGGGTGTCGCCAGGTGGGATGGTGCGAAGTGGATATCGCTCGGAGCTCGTTTGGATCGTGACGCCTGGTCCCTTGATGTATTCGACGATGGCGGCGGAGATGCGCTCTATGTTGGCGGCCGATTTAAAACTGCGGGTGGCCTTAGCGCGAACAGCATCGCGAAATGGGACGGCACAAGCTGGTCTGCCCTCCAAGGAGGATTAACGGGTCGTGGTTTTTCCACGTACGTATTCGCACTGACGACATTCGACGACGGCGGAGGGTCGGCCCTCTATGCCGGTGGCCGCTTCACTACGGCGGACGGCATACCGGCCAGTAACATTGCAAAGTGGGACGGCACGACCTGGACGCCCGTCGGTAGCGGCTTCAATGGCGACGTAACCGACCTTCACATCTTCGACGATGGCAACGGACCAGCGCTCTACGCCGCGGGCCCGTTTTCGGCCTCCGGTAGCACAGCCATGCGCGGACTCGCGAGGTGGGATGGCAGTCAATGGCTTCCCGTCGGAACCGGCGTGTACGGGGGGACGGCGAGAACTCTTGAAACGTTTGATGATGGATCAGGGCCGACTCTTTTTGTTGGAGGCCACTTCTTCATTCCCGGCACAGTTTTGCCGGTATACATCGCGAAGTTGGACGGACCGAGCTTGGTCAAGATCGGTGGACCTGATTTGGATGGAAGGGTTCATGCTCTTGAAACCTTCGACGATGGAACTGGACCGGCTCTCTATGTGGGCGGCGAGTTCGAAAAAGCCGGAGGCGTTAGCCTTTCGCGCATTGCCCGATGGGACGGCTCGGGCTGGACGCCACTCATGGCCGGAATGGACAACGATGTCAGGGCTCTCTTGAGCTTCAACGACGGCACCGGCACTGCGCTCTATGCGGGCGGCTTGTTCGAGGCGTCTCTGGACAGCGGCGATGCCCGCCTGGCCAAGTGGGGCTGCTTGGACACCACCGCACCCGTCCTCAACTGTCCGACCTCCGTACTGAAGAACGAGCGGCCCAATACCAGGCCCGGCGAACCCGTGGCCTTCCACGTCTCAGCCACGGACGACCTGGACCCCTCCCCGACCGTCGTCTGCACGCCTGAGTCGGGCAGCTACTTCGCGCCGGGCACCACCGTCGTGAACTGCACGGCAACGGACGCATCCGGCAACCAATCCACCTGTCAGTTCACAGTGACGGTAGCTGCGAAACATCGAGTCCGCGTGACGATCGAAGCCCCCGATCGATTGGAAGCACCACAATGATCAACCACCCTTGGCCTGCGCTGCTCGTCACGTGGTTCCTTACATCCGGTCTCGGCGCATCGAGTTCGGTCACCTTCGCGGGTCTGGAGCTTACCGACGATCCCCAAAAGGAACTCACCAACTACACCTTCGAGGGTTTCGTCGTCGAGCCTGATGGGACCTCCGCCGAGGGAGCGGTCGTCGTAACCAGCGCTGGCGGGCAAGCGGCTACGGACGTAAACGGAAGGTTTCTTATTGTCGTCGACGTTCCGGTCGAAGCCGAAAGCGTTCAGCTCACAGCCGTCGGGCGTACCGGCAAGAACCTCGTCGCGAATCTTCCTGTACAAGTCGATGCGCGATTCGAATACATGCAGCTCGGCGCTCTCCTGCTCGCTCCAGCGAGCACATGTTCGCCGAGTTGGCTGCCGACGTTCGGTCCGGCGCCGGGACTGGATAACACGATCTTTGCCCTGACCGTGTTCGACGACGGAAACGGATCGGCGCTCTATGCAGGAGGAAACTTCACGCAAGGGGGAAGCGGAATCGCGAAGTGGGACGGCACGTTCTGGAAGCCTCTGGGAACTGGAACGGACGCCTGCGTGTACGCGCTCACCGTTTTCGACGACGGCACGGGAGATGCTCTCTACGCCGGAGGGAGTTTCGTCACCGCTGGCGGCATTAGCGCGCCTCGGATCGCGAAGTGGGACGGAGCAAGTTGGTCGGCCGTCGGAATGGGTATGAACGACGAAGTCAGAACTCTCGAAGTCTTCGACGACGGGACCGGAGCGGCGCTCTACGCAGGAGGAATGTTCACGGTTGCGGGCGGGATGCCCGCGGGTCGATTGGCGAAGTTGGAAGGATCTGAATGGTCGAGCATCTCGACCGGCTTCGCTCAAACCGTACATGCTCTTCAAGTCTTCGACGACGGGACCGATGAGGCGCTCTACGTCGGAGGCGACTTCACTCATGCAGACGGGGTTCCGGCACCCGGAATCGCGAAGTGGGATGGTTCGAGCTTCAGTACCGTTGGCGGGGGTATGAACGGTTTCGTCTACGCGATGACGGTCTACGACGACGGCGCCGGACCGGCTCTCTACGCGGGCGGCGATTTCGTAAGTGCCGGCGGTGTGACGACCATTCATATCGCGAAGTGGAACGGATCAACCTGGAGTGCGCTGCTCTCGCCACTCAATGGAGTGAATCAGCCTGTCAGAGTACTGACGACATTCGACGACGGTAACGGCGCAAGACTCTACGCCGGAGGCGAGTTCAACAACGCGGGCGGCCTTCAAGCGCGCTTCATTGCGAAGTGGGATGGCTCGGATTGGTCGACTGTCGGTTCATTGGGAGCCTCAGATATCGTTTTTGCGCTGGCAGTCTTCGACAACGGCTCCGAAGCCAAGCTCTTCCTGGGAGGCGACTTCGAGCTCGTCGACAACGTAGCCGCCGACCATGTGGCGAGTTGGAACGGCTCGATTTGGGGCCTGGCCGGAGGCAGCACGAACAACCATGTTTATGCGTTGGAAGAGTTCGACGATGGCGGCGGACCAGCGCTCTATGCAGGAGGTGTTTTTAATGAGGCAGGCGATCAACTGTTCGCGAATCGACTCGCCAAGTGGGACGGTTCGAGTTGGACGAAGCTAGGAAACGGAGTAACCGGGGGAATACCCGTGAGGGTGAGGGTCCTGAAAGCATTCGACGACGGCACTGGCCCGGCGCTCTTCGTTGGAGGTGTTTTCAAGGTTACAGACAACACCCAGATTCAGCATATCGCCAAGTGGGATGGTTCAACGTTTGCGAGTCTGGCGGGTGTGCCAAATGGCGAAGTCCTGGCGATGGAAGTTTTCAACGATGGAAGCGGTGACGAGCTCTTCGTGGGAGGTAACTTCAGCGAGATCGGTGGCCAGACAGTCAACTCCGTGGCGAAGTGGAACGGCTCGACTTGGACAGATCTTAACGGTGGTGTATCCGGCCCCGGAGCCACTCGAGTTCAAGCGTTCTCGGTGTTCGACGACGGCAGCGGAGATGCGCTGTACGTCGGAGGTGGGTTCACGAGTGCAGGCGGCACCCCTGCGAATAGAATCGCTAAATGGAACGGCTCGACTTGGGTTCCGGTCGGACTTGGTTTGGAGTTTATCGTTGAATCGCTCTGCACCTTCGACGACGGAAACGGAGAAGCTCTCTATGCCGGAGGCTTTTTATCGAGCGCGGGAGGAATGCTCACGAGCCGCGCCGCCAAGTGGGATGGTGTTCAATGGTCGACCTTCGAAGCCGGAGTCGAGAGTGGCAGTCGGATACGGGCTCTCACTACATTCGATGACGGTGGAGGGATGGCCCTTTACGCCGGAGGCTCGTTCCAGACTACGGGCGGTGTAGCGGCGAATCTAATTGCAAGGTGGGACGGCTCGAACTGGACGCCGCTCAGCAGCGGTCTAAACGGTTTCGCTGTCTCGGCCCTTACCACATTCGACGATGGCGACGGAGACGCACTCTTCGTCGGAGGCCTGTTCACTCAGCCCGACACCGGCGACGCCTTCCTCGCCAAGTGGGGCTGCTCGGATTCGACTGCACCTGTGATCAACTGTCCTGGCTCAGTGACGGCAATCGACCGCGTTCGAAACGGCCCCGGCGAGTTCGTACGCTTCAAAGTGTCGGCGATCGACGACTTGGACCCTTCGCCGACCGTTATCTGCACGCCCCCCCTGGGCAGCTTCTTCGCGCAAGGCTCGACTCTGGTCACGTGCACGGCAACCGACTCCTCGGGCAACCAATCCACCTGTCAGTTCACGGTGGTGGTCAAGCCCAAGAACAGCGCCGAATCGCAGAGCGACCTCGACCAGTAGGTGCGGACCCTGCTTAGATCGTCACGCCGAGGGGCTTGAGGATCGCGAGGCCCGCGATGAAGGAGTAGGCGATCACGCCGATGAGGATGCCGAGGATTCCGTCGGGGAAGAACGCGAAGCTCTTCTGCGGGTAGGCGCCCTCGATCGCGACGCGGGTGATCGGCGAGGTGTCGGCGATCATCTCTTCGGCTGGCCAGATCCAGGCATCCCAGAAGCCGGCGACCTTCTCGGGCTGCATGCTTCGCGGTGGCGCGGTCTCGGCACCGATCACGACGGGCTTGATGACTGTCGAGTCGCCGATCTTGAAGGCGAAGTCGCTGACACCGGGCTGTGCGTCGCGAACGGAGACGAACACGCGGCCTTCGGAGGGAGCGCGCACGATGACCAGGTCCTCGGCGGCGAGCCAATCCGGTGCCATGACCGTGATGTCGTTTGCTCGCTCCTTCTGATCCTGCGCGAGCTCGACCGTCATCGTGAACGGCTTGTCTACGGGCAGCGGCTCGAAGGCGTAGCGCACGACCAGCTGCGAGAGCAGCAGCACGAAGGGCACCGAGAGTGGAATGAAGGGCATCAGGTTCAGGCTGAGGTACTTCACGTTCTGGAAGAGCACCTTGCTGACTGCCGCACCGACGACCTTGAGGTCGTCCTGGTAGATGCGGATCTCGATCATGTGGCCCTTGATCTTGTCCTTGGCCGCCTTGATCCCGTTCTGCGCACTGATGTACTTGAAGATCACCAGTCCGAGAATGCCGAAGATTGCACTCACGACCGCAATCGCCACCTCGGGATGAATCATCTCGAGTGGCGTGAGGACGATATCGAAGATCGTGGTCGAGAGTCCGTTGACGAAATCCATTCGGTGGGACGGAGCGCTGTGCGCTTCCGGTACGGGGATCGTGGAGTGCTTGGGGAATCGAGCAAGGGCGGTGGCCGTTCTACGGAACGACCCTCACGCCCTCGACGAGTTGGTTGTTTCGTTCTGACTTAGCTGATGTAGCCGAGTCCGCGCAGCTTCTCGGTGATGTCCTCGTCGGACGATCCTTCTTCGAAGTTCGAGAGCTCTTTCTCGATGATGTGCACGATGAACTCTTCGTGCGAGGCGTAGCCCGCGACTTCCGCGATCGCCTTGACGCGCTCGATCAGATCGGGGTCGAGTTTGATTTTGTTTCCGCTTCCGAACATGGCTTTTCCTTGTAGCTGTGGAGGCCCGTGAGCCTCGGGTGAGTCGTGAGTTAGTCGACGAGAACCGGATGGCCCTGCAGTTCAGCGGGCACGTCGATTCCGTAGGTGTGAAGAATCTGAACCGTCATGTCTTCGAGCTTGTGAGAGCCCTGCCGGACGGGACGGTTGGAGAGAAGGGTGCCGGCGACGACCTCGGGGGCCATCAAATGGCTCCCATTGAATGTACCGCCCAGATTGTCTCGAAGCGTCTCACGGGGGATTCTGCCCTCCGAAGCCGCGTCTGCGTTGCCGTAACCGTAGTTGTAGCCCACCAAAATCTCGGGTGCGTCGGGGATCCGAGCTCCGGAATAGATTTCCGTGGCGATGTCAGCCGTGAGAACGACGGGCATGTTCGTGACGGGGTCGATGATCGCTTCGAGCTTCTGCTTGATCTCGGCGAGCAGCGCGTCTGCTTCCGGTCCCGCCTCGACGATGCCGCTCTCGTCGACATCCTCAGTGCTCGGATTGTCCCCTTCGCGACCCTTCCGATTCAGGTAGAGCCCGTTGAAGCCCATGCCGTAGGCACGAGTCTTCGTCCAGTCGACCGCGCTCGAGAGTCGCACCTTCTTGTAGTCGGGGTCGCTCTTCGCGAGCTCCTTCGTGTAGCCCTCTTTCAGAACGAGATAGCCGTTCTCCAGGAGCCAGGTGTTGAGGCTGAACACGCGACGGTAAGGCGCGAAGCCATGATCGCTCATGACGACGTAGGTGATGTCGTCGCCGAGACGCTCGCGCAACCGACCGAGGACCGGATCGATCTTCAGGATCGCGTCGAAGGTCGTGTCTTTCCAGGTGCTGCCGGGACGATCGGTCCAGTGCTCGCTCGTCCGCGCTGCGATCGCGGGATCGTGATGCGGGTGCTCCGTGTCGCCGTGGCGCCACATCATGTGGCTGGTCAGATCGACGGTCGAGTAATAGAAGAACATCAGACCGCCCTCTTCATTCTCGATGAAGCGATCGATCGCGTAGTCCATCATCGCGCGTCGTTCGTTGTAGACGATCTCGACTTGCTTCATGAATTCTTCGACCGTGATGACGTCCTTCTTCAGGCTGTTGACGTCCTCGGCCATGCCCTGCGTGTAGTAGGACCCAATCGCTTTCGCGAGGTCCGCGCTCGCCGTATCGGGCTCCGACACCGGCGAAGAAGGAGCTTCGGGATCGATGTTCACCGGCGAAGCGTAGATCTCCAGGTTCGGCTCGATCGAGCGCACGTAGAAGCGCGCCATGCCGGTCTGGTTCATGAAGCCGAGCGGGAGATCCATGTCGAAGGTCAGCGGCAGGAACTCGCCCCACTCGCCGACTCGCAGGACCGAGATACCGTCGCCCGTGTCGACGGCGACCGTGCCCTCTTCGCGATCGATGAAGAAGCGCAGAGCGCAGCGCGAGATGGTCTTCGGCTTGAGCCCGTTCGGAGGACCGATGATGTACGTGTCGACCTTGCCGCCGAATTCGCTCACGACGGTGAGCTTCTTGTACTTGTTGGTTCCCTTGGCGAGCGGATCGTCCGTGTAGAAGGTGCTGTCACCGTAAGCGGAGTCCATCGCCGGCGTCATCATCCCGGGGAACGACACGCCGTGAGAGGCGTCGATCGGAAAGTTGATCGGCATGCGCCAGAGATCCGCGGGCACTCCGGCCTCGGACATCCGAACCCAGAACGGTTTACCGGAGCGGTTCGGCACGGGCTGATCCGCGAACGGACTCGGCAGCTCCCAGTCGCCAAACTTGATCAGCGGATCCGCGGGCGGGACGTCGGTCAGGATCGAGCCGATGACGTTGCGGGTCGTCGTGCTGCGATGCAGGAAGTCGAAGATGCCGTGGCCGCCCGGGTTGAGACCGGTGATGAAGTTCGACCAAGCGACGGGGCTCTGCGGCGGCGTCGAAGTGCCGAGCGAGTGAATGCCGCTCGCGTTGGCCAGCCACTGGAAGTTGCGCGTGCGGTCCGGGAAGCGCTCGATCGCTTCGCCCAGAAGCTCCGGGTCGAGGCCATCGATGCCGAGCACGACCATGCGCGGGAACTTCGCCGGCGGGAGCTTCGCGGCGGGCTCCGTGCGAGCAACCTTCGCCATGCCGGCGTAGGGATCTTCGGGCTGCTCGTTTCCGATCACCGCCATCGGCATTCCGACCAGGAGCGCCAGCGCGGGATAAACGGTCCAACGGGGAAGGTTCACGATGCCACCTCGGACTTGGCGCCTGCAGTCTTCGCGGGCTTGCGCTCACCGAAGAGCGGCGCGCCTTGCATGTACTTCGGAACCGGGATTCCGAACAGGTCCATGGCCGTCGGCGCCATGTCGAGAATGTTCGGCTCATCGGTGTTGATCGCGCGGTTGCACCAGAAGACGCCCGGCACGAGCCGCGGGTCGACGCAGTGGTCGCCGGACCAGGACTTGGTGTTGTCGCTGAAGATCTCCTCGGAGACCGAGCCGGTCGCGCAATCCCAGGAGTGGCGGAAGCCCTTCTCATAGCCGACCAAGATCTCCGGCGCCATGTCGGCGTACGGGCCGTCGTGCAGCTGCTTGGTGTGGAAGGCCTCTTTGACGACGGAGTTGCCGCTCTTCGGGTCGACGAGCTTCTCGAGCTTGTCCGCGATCTCTTTCGTGAGCGCCTGAAGCTCCGGCCCCTCTTCCACGATGCCCTTCGCCTCGCGGCCCTTGCGATTGATGAACACGCCAGTCAGACCGAGCGTGAACGCCTTCGTGCGCTCCCAGTCGACGGCCTGGAACCAGTCGCCACTCGTGTGCACGTCGTCCTTCAGGAACAGGTAGCCCTCGTCGCGCAGCCAGGCATTGATGTTCACGCCGCGCGTGAAGTTCGTGAAGCCGTGGTCGGAGATGACCATCAGGACGGTGTCCTTGTCGTCGCCGATCTTCTCGCGGATCTCGGCGAGGAAACCATCCATGCGCTGGTAGGTCTCCTTGATCGTGTCCTTGAACTTCTCCGTGTCCTTGCCCTCGTTGGCCGGGTGGTCCGGATCGAGGTAGCGATAGAACATGTGGCTGATGCGGTCGGTCGTATCGAAGACGACGGTCGCAAAACCCTTCTTGGTCTTGTCGATGACATCCCAGAGCTGCTTCTTGCGCTCCTCGAAGATCAGCCAGGCCTGCTTGAGGAAGGCCTCTTCGTCGACCACGCGCTCGTTCAGGGCCCAGGTGTCCTCTGCCAGGCCGAGCGTCGCATACGGACCCTGCAGCTTCGCGAGGTAGATCGAATAGACGAAGGGATGCGAGATCGGGAGCGCCGGGCTGCCCGGGTCGATATTGATCGGCGTGCAGTAGATCTCGACGTCGCCCTCGTCCCAGGTCTGCACGTAGAGTCGCGCGATGCCGTCCACACCGTCGAAGGGCACGGTGATCCAGGGCGTGTATTCGCGGTACCCGACGGTGTGCTTCTCGTCGCCGATCGTGAAGGTCGCCTTGCGGCCGCTCTCGTCGAACTCGACCTTGAAGGGGCACTTCATCGCGTGGCCGTCGGCGCCGCCGGGACCGGTCAGCTTCGACTCGACCACGTTGCCACGCTTGCGAATCTGGTACTGCTGTCCGCCGATGTGCGAGCCGGCCGGGCGCGACTTGGTCGAGTAGAAGGAGAACGAGCCCTGGGTTCCCTGGATGTCCGGAACGCACATGCCCGAGAGCAGGGTGCCGTTCTTGAACTTCTGCGGCGGGAAGGTGATCGGGACGCGGATGATCGAGGACCAGACGTTGCTCTCACCGAGATGCTTCCAGAAGGGCACGCTCTTCTGGTTCGACTTGTAGACGCCCTTCTCCCCCATCGGGATCTTGGCGAAGCCGAGGTTGAGCGTCTTCGGCAGAGTCTGGATGTCGGCCGACGAGAGCGTCGGCATGTACGAGCATGGGTCGCGCGTGAGGAAGTCGTAGATGTTGTGGCGTGACGCATCGACGCCGGTCGCGTAGCTCGACCAGGCCACGGGCGAGATCGAGGGGCAGGCGGTCTGGAGCTTGTGGAAGCAGCCCTCTTCTTCGAGCGCCTTGAAGTTGGGCATCAAGCCCTCGTCGCCGAACTGTTTCGCGAGGCCCGGATCGAATCCGTCCAGGCCGACGACGATACAGCGCTTGACCTTGGCCTTGTGCTTGTTCCGGTGCAGCGTCAGGCGCACGACCGCTTTGAGCGGCCAGAGCAGGACGATCAGCATCGCCAGCGCGAAGGTGCCGAGCAGGACGAAGAGACTGCCGGCCGCGGCGAACCCGACACCGGGTCCGATGTAGGCGAGGGCGGGACTCGCGGAGGCGGCGCTAACGATTACGGTCAGTGCCGTCAGTCGGAGAAAACGTGTTCGCATGCTCGTGTGTCGAGGAGTCGTCCCGGGGTGCTCGCGCGTGCAGAGGAGAGGAGCGAAGCGCTTGGGACGGCGGGTCTTGGGACCCTTGAGGATTCGAGGAGAGTTGGGCTCGGAGAGGAAGCTCAGGCAGCGGAGTGTCGGACGGAAGGAGGGCTGGCTGACCCCAACCTCGTCGGATCTTTGATCGGCACTCGGATCCGGCCAGGTGTAGAGCGGCCGGGAGTTCGGGATCGGGTACTGGGAGGACCTTCCCTCCAGGCTACCTGAGCCGACTTCTAGCCGAGCGATCTCCCGTTTTGAAGCCGAGAATTGTACGGCCTCCCGAGCCAAATGGTCGGCAAACCCAGGCTCCTTCTAGCCCGGATGCCCGGGCTCGTCCGCACAGTCCGACCGAGGACCGCCGCCCGGCACTACGGGCGAAGAGAGCCCACTGCGAGTCCGGGAGCACTACTTGAGATCCGAAGTCAACAGCCGGTGGAAGTGGTGAACCGCCGTCTCCCTCGAGGGTGAGTAGCGGCCGGACTGGTACAGCCGCGAGCGGATTCCGCGCTGGACCTGCTCCACCACGGCCTCGTCCTCCAGCTCGACCTGGTCGAGGGCCGCCCCCGCTCCTGCCTCCAGGAAGGCCGAATTCCACACGTAGGAGTAGAACGAGACGCGAGTGCGATCGATGGCGAGCGGCTGGACCACGTTCACCGAGATGCCCCACGGGTAGACGTTGAACATCGTGTTGGGGTAGAGCCAGAAGTAGGCCGCCGCGACCTGCTCACCGGCCGGCGCCGAGCCGGACCGGAGCTCCAGCAGGGGGCCCTCGCCCTTGGGCGCGCCGACCTGGAGGCTGGCCAGCGGGAAGAGCTCGGTTCGGTAGGACTCGTAGTCCAGCGCTTCGACTAGTCCGGGATGAACGAAGGGGACGTGGAAGCCCTCGAGGTAGTTGTCCAGGTAGAGCGCCCAGTTCGCGTGGACCGTGTAGTCACGCGAGCGCTCGGGATCGAGGCGGGCCTCGGCGACCGGAAGGTGCCCGATCTGGGCCTCCAGCTCGCCGACCAGAGAGCGGAGCGGGACGGTTGGCTCGAAGGCGGTGAACAGGAACCCGAGCGACGACTCGAGCGGCAGCTGCGGCAGGTCGTCGGCCGCGGTGGGAAAGTCGAGCGCTCCCTCGAACTCGGGCATCGACTCGAACTTGCCGTCCAGCTGAAACCGGCGGCCGTGGTAGCGACAGCGCAGCGTCTTGCAGCCGCCCGGCGAGGTCGCGATCAGGTTGCCGCGGTGGGTGCAGACGTTCGAGAGACAGCGCAGCTCGCCCTCGTGATCGCGCGTCAAGACGAGTGGAACGTCGAGGCAGCCGGTCAGCAGGCCGATCGGCTTCGCGCTCTCCGCCGCCAGGTCGCTCTCGTGTCCGACCCACTGCCAGCTGCGCGCGAAGACGCGCTCGCGCAGCGCCTCGTAGACCTCGACATCACGATAGAACTCGCCCGGCAGAGTCGCCGCTCGGCGAATGTCTTCATCGATCTCGTAGCGCCGCTTCATACCGCCAAAGATAAGCACCGCCGAGCGCGAGCGGCCGAAGAAACCTCCCTCGCTCCAACGAAAAACGCCACCACCCGGACGAGCCGGATGGTGGCGTGAATTCGTTGGTGAAGAGGGCTTACGCCTTCTGCACTTCTTTGGCCGGGATCAGGCCCTTGCTGTGCAAGTAGTCGAGGACGGCTTGCGCCGACTCTTCGATCGACTGGTCGCCGGTGTGGACGACGATCTCGGCGTTCTTCGGCTCTTCGTAGGGATCGGAGATGCCTGTGAACTGCTTGATGATGCCGGCGCGAGCCTTCTTGTAGAGGCCCTTGGTGTCGCGAGCTTCGACGACCTCGAGGGGCGCCTCGACGTAGCACTCGACGAAGGAAGCGTCGCACTTCTCACGCATCTCGTCGCGGATCGAAGCGTAGGGGCTGATCGCGGCGGTGATCGAGATCACTCCGTTGCGGGACAGCATGTTCGCGACGTAGCCGATGCGGCGGATGTTGGTGTCGCGATCTTCCTTCGAAAAGCCGAGGCCCTTCGAGAGGTTCTCACGAACTTCGTCACCGTCGAGGCACTCGACCGGGCAACCCATCTCCTTGAAGACCGGAATCAAAAACTGTGCGAGGGTGCTCTTGCCAGCGCCCGAAAGCCCCGTGAACCAGAGCGTAAAACCTTTTGTGTTACTCATCTCAATATCTCTTCGTTGAACTAGCTCTGGCTAGCGAATCTTTCCTTCGAGGTACGGTACCTCGAAACATTTCTCGTGCATGATCGGACCGTGTCCGAAGTAACCCATCTCGCCGAACAGCTCGCCGTGATCGGCGGTGACGACGACATAGGTGTTCTCCGGAACCATGTCGTAGAGCTTCGGGAACACTTCCTGATCGAGGTAACGAACCGTTCCGATCTGGCGCTCTCGTAGCTGGTCGAGTTTCTCCTGGTCGAAGAACTGGAACTCTTCCTTGAAGGTGGGATCGTCGGCGTCGACCTGATCACCCATCTTCTTGAAGACACCGTTCACGCCGCTGATCCGGGGCCACATGGACGAGTCTTCGTCCGGCTTGGCGTAGGGATAGTGCGTCTCTCCGACGTTGAGGAGATAGAAGGACGGGCGGTCGCTACTGAACGTCATGCTGTCGACAATGGCCGACATGTCGTTGTGACTGTCCATCAGCTGGAAGTCATCGAAGTGGCGATTGATGCCCGTCTTCGGGTTCAAAACAGGCAGTGAGACTCGAGCGCAGGTCTTGTAACCAAGCTTGTTGCGCAGGAAGTCCGGCAGCCAGAGCCCGGGAACCATCGATGCGAAGTCGACAGTCTTCTCTTTCGAGCCGAGCCGTTTGTTGTAGTTGAAGAAGTCTTCCTTGTAGTACTCCGACGCGTAGACGTTCGTCGGAGACGTGTGCGGAAGAAGTCCCGTGAGAAGGTTGTAGTGCGAGGGCGCTGTCCAACCCGCGTAGGAGTAGCGCTTCTCGACCTTGCCGCCTGAAACCGCCGTGATGTTCTTCGGTTCGGCCGTCATGAACGAGTCATAGCGGCACGAGTCGAGGATGATGATGATGAAGTTGTTCTCCGCCTGCGGATCCGGCTGTGCCGGCATGCCCGGTCGGTAGACCGGTCGCACGGGAGGACGCTTCTTCGGCTCTTCCTTCTTGAAGATGTCAAATAGACCCATTGGGTTTCGCCTCAGTGATTGGGGTGAGGGAGTCCGTGGTGAAAGTGCTTCGATTCAGGAGCAGCGGATTTTTGGTCAGGTCGGTGCCTGGAAACGCAGTCGAATCCGTGGATTCGACGAGGCTTACAGGTGCCGAGCTGGCCGGAAAGACGCCGCTCATGGGTCGAATGACTTTTGCCATGGGCTCCTAGGGTTTCAGTGAGTTCGGGCGGCAGTGAGGACTACTTCTTCGACTGGTAGTACTCGCCGAGGATCTTCGCGGTCGACGGACGCATGACGCGCTCGTCCGGCAGCTCGCCAGCTCCCAGGATCTCGCGCATCTTGGTGCCGGAGATGTTGACCGAGGTCTTGTCCTTGTTCTCCTTCACCAGACCAACTCGGCCGAGCTCTTCAAAGAAAGCCGCAAAGCCGACGTTGACCGTCTTGATCGCAAGCTCGCCCTCGAGCTTGTCGAAGACTTCCTGTGCGTCGAAGTCACCCCAGATGGCGGTGCCGTCGGCGAAGGGGGCGTCGGCGTGCTTGCGGCCGATGATGAAGTGCGTGAAGCCGCAGTTCTGGCGGTAGATGGCGTGCATGATCGCTTCGCGCGGACCGCCGTAGTACATGCGCATGTCGAGGCCGATCAGAGCGACGGCTTCGTCGAAGTTCTGACCCTTCTCCTTCCAGAGCTCCTCGTCCTTGTCGCCCATGCCGAGGAAGTGGTCCTCGACGAGCGTGACGTAGGTCTTCATGCGGGTCGCGGCCGGGACGTCGTCGCCCTTGAGCTGCCCGACGAGCGGGTTGAGGATCACGCCGGTCTTGCGACCGTTCTCGCGCAGGATCACTTCGGCGCCGTAGACGAGCGCGTACTCGTGGGCGCGGTGAAGCGGGTTACGAGTCTGGAAACCGATGGACTGCTCCCAGCCCTTCTCTTCGATCAGCTTGCGCGTCTCGAGCGGCGAGAGCACGCGGTGAGCGAACTCGCGCTCGTCCTTGAAGGGTGCCAGGGAGATCTCTCCGCCGACCAGCATGGTGCGGTCGTCGCCGAGCCAGAGGCCAGCACCGGGGTGATCCGTGCGGTCGGTGCCGTAGCACGACTGGATGAAGTTGGCCTTGTCCCACTCGTAGACGGAGCGGACCTTGATCGTGCCGAAGATTTGACCTTCGTAGGCCAGGGCGAGGGTGTCGCCGATCTTGCACTTCTCAGCTTCGTCGTTCGAGACGGGAAGGATGGTCGGGATGCCCCAAGCCCACCACTTGCCGTTGCGCTCGATGGCCGCTTTGCGAAGGACGTTCTTGTAGTCCGACTCGGTCATCGGGCCGTTCAGCGGGCTGAGCGTTCCGTCGGCGATGCGGTAAAGCGTGGTGCGGTCGATCTCGTTGACGTCGATGACGGCAAGCTTGGACCACTCAGCGTCGACACCTTCGACGAGACGGTTGACGGGCTGATCGAGGCCGCCGTGAACGGGCGAAATGTTCGCTGTAGATGAGACGCTCATTTTTTTGTGTGGGTACGTTTCGTTCCGCGCGTCGGCGCGGCGGGTCATGCTGCTCAGCTAGTGGTGACGCAGCCGTGTTATCGATTCCTAGAGGTAGCCGAGGTTCTTCAGCTTGCGTTTCACGTCGTTGAGCTCGTCCTGGCTGTACTCCTTCACCTCTCCCTCTTCCTGATCACCCATCAAGTCGCGCAGGACATAGACGATGAAATCAGTCGGGGAGTTGAATCCAGAATCCTCGACGACCTGCTGGACCTTGCGGTACAGAGGGCGAGGGATCTTCACGGTGACTTTGCTTTCGCGCACTGTGTGGACTTGGATGAGGGGGACTTGGGACGAGAGCGCGGAGCGCCCTGATAAGCAATCGGCCCGCTCGGAGAGCAGGCCTGCTAACGATCGATACTGCGGAAGGGGAGAAGTCGAGCGTGTCGAGCTAGCTCCCCAGGGACTCCGGGAGGCTCCTCGCGCACCATCGACACTCCGATCATACTCCAATTGGAGTGCTATCGGAGCCTACCCGGGGAAAACTTGGCCGCGAAGGCTCCAATCGGAGCCTAACCCTCGGAAAAGCAACGTCTTAGCCCGCCCGAGAGCCGGCAGAGCCTCAGAGGCTCCATCTTCGGGCCCTTGGGGCTCTCCCCTGCCCGGGAGCCTGCGTACCCGGGGCCTCTCGCCCCCCTGGACCCATCCACGAGCTTTCGGCGACCGACCCCGACCTCGGTCGAGCCTGTCGGGTAACCTCTTGCGCCTTCGAACGCTCCGAACCCACGAACCAACCGCCATGCGTACCCCCACTCTCTTCCTCGCTCTGACCCTCGCCCTCACCGCCTGCGGTGGCGCCACGGACCCCGCCTCGATGAACGATGCGGGAGCGAAGGCGCTCAATTCCGGCGACTATGCCGGTGCCGCCACCCAGTTCGACGCCGCCCTGACCGCCATCGGAGACGACACCGCCAACGCTCAGTACCAGCGCGCGATGTGGGGCTTCATCGAGGCCGGCGCTCACGTGGATCCCGCGCGCGCAAAGGACGACTTCCTCGCCTTCGCCAAGGCCAACTCAGCGACGATGAGCGCGAAGGAGTACAGCAAGGTCGGCACCTGGCTCTCCAGTGCAGGCGCGTACACTGAAGCCGTCTTCGTCGTGGACGCAGGCATCCAGGCCTACCCCGAGACTCCCGCGCTGCTCGCCATGATCGAGAACATCAAAGCCGACGCCGCCAAGGCCGGTGACGCCGACGCCGCGAGCGCCCTCGAGGGCTTGGGCTACCTCGGCGACGACTAGTCGCGAATAGCTGGCGCGAAGCGCTACTGCCGAACGCGGCCGATCCCTAAACAGCAGGAGCGAGCACTGACCACCATGCAGACTCGAGCTGCGAAGAGCCTCGGACTCTTAGTGGTCCTCCCCTTCTGCTTTCAGGAAACAGAACTGCCCTTCCGTCATTGGGAAGAGCAGTACTCGAGCCTGGAGAGCATCGAACTCCACTACGAGGTTCTAAGTTCTAATGGTGAAATCACGCACCTGGAGTTTCTGTTCGAGGCTCCAGATCACTGCTACCTGTCCGCGGGGGAGGATTTCGAGGCCTGGATCAAGGAGGGCGAATCCTTCTTTCGCATGGAGACGGATGAGGGCCTGAAGACGGGGAAGTCTCGTAACGCCGAGCTTTTCGAGCAGAGCTTCGAATGGTTCGAAGCTTTCCGGACTCAATTGCCACGTGATGCAGAGCCTACGCCACAGGTCGCTGGTCCGGTTTTCGCCCTCTTTCCACACCGGGATGGTCGGCAGATCACCGCTCAGCTGAACTACCTCCAAGAGGCACGAGTCCTGTTTGGTTCGATGATGGGCTTCTGGGGTGATGAGGTAGACGTAGATCAGAAGACGGACGGCTTCCTGGTTCGCGACGGCGACGATCGGCGCATCCTCCTCGACCAAGATCACGGCTTCTTGAGGTCTGCCTGGCACGCAGTTGCTGAAGACGAAGACGAAGTCATCCGATTACTCGAGGCCTCGATCGACGAGCAAGTCGAGATCCCCGATGAGCCCGACGACGCGGAAGACATTACAGATCAATTTGCACGAGATATTTGGCTCGCGGTCCGAGCTCAGATGTACGCCTGGCTCTGGCGCCGCGAGTTCATCGACGACATAGCTCTGACCTCAACCGATCGCGAACTGTCAGTTGAAGCTTTCGCGGAACTGCACTCGAAACTGAATCTTGGCTGGCTCGAGTTCGAGTATGAACGGCAATGCGGGAATGTCGATTCCGAGCTAGCCAAGCTCAAGGATTGGTATGACTCGGCGAACGATCAGCCAGGATTCTCGGAGGAGTTCATCCGAATCAAATCCCATCTCGAAGAAAGCCTGAGAGGGCACCTCGAACAATTCGAGGCTGGCTACTCGAGCGAGTTTGGCTCGGTCGACGTTCCGGGCATCGAGCTTGAGTTCGTTGAATCCAAGGAAGAGCTGATCGAGATCGAGAGAGAGGGTGCCCTAACACTCGTCGCGGAGGCGTACTCCGAACCGTTGATGGATCGTATGCTCGAAGGCTTCGAGCGAATCTACTGATTCACGGCTGCCGCATGCCAGCAAAGGAGGCCTGCTGGGTGTCGCTAGTCGCCCTGCAGCACCTGGCCGAGTAGTCCTCCGCCGCGCTTGTGTTGGCCGACGCTGCCGCCGGCTGCGGACAGCACTCGGTTCGCGAAGCGTGAGAAGGGCGTGGTTTGGACCCAGCACTTGCCGGGTCCGCGCAGTGTGGCCATGAAGAGGCCCTCGCCCCCGAAGAGCATCGTCTTGACGCCCTTCACCATCTCGATGTTGTAGTCGACCGACTCCTCGAAGCCGACGATGCAGCCGGTGTCGACGCGCAGGCGCTCGCCCGCTGCAAGGTCGCGCTCGATGATGTGCCCGCCGGCGTGAATGAAGGCCAGGCCGTGGCCGGTGAGCTTCTGGAGGATGAAGCCCTCGCCGCCGAAGAAGCCGGCGCCCAGGCGTTTCGAGAAGGCCATCGTGACGTCGATGCCGTGCGCCGAGCAGAGGTAGGCGTCGCGCTGGCAGAGGATCGAGCCGCGCGCGAGGTCCACCGGCAGGATCTTGCCGGGGTAGTCCGCGGCGAATCCGACCACCGAGCGTGTGTTCGAGTTGTTCGTGAAGCTCGTGATGAAGAAGCTCTCGCCGGCAAACTTGCGCTTGATCCCGGACAGGATCCCGCCGCCCGTGGACGTGTCCATCTCGATCCCGTCTTCCATCCACATCATCGCGCCGGGTTCCGCTCGCACGGACTCGCCCGAATCGAGAGTGATCAGAACAGCCTGAAAGTCGTCCCCGCGCAGTTCATAGTCGATTTGGTCAGCCATGCCGACGATCATAGCGCCCGACCCAGGGGGCAGCGCAACTCCGAAGCCGCGGGCGACTAGCAGAGGACATGAGCGACTACATCCACGGATTCACGGCCGACGAGCAGAGCCGACTGACGCGCATGCAGGAGCTCTTGAACGAGAGCGAGCTGGCGGCGCTGGAGCTGGAGGACGAGCGCAGGATCCTCGACGTCGGCGCGGGGCTCGGGCAGATGGCTCGGCTGATGGCGCGGGGTTCGGATCGGCGCGTGCTTGGGATCGAGCGCGATCCGCGGCAGCTCGAGGAGGCCCAGCGCCAGGCGCGAGAGGCTGGCGAGGGCGAACTGATCGAGCTTCGGGAAGGTAGCGCGACGGACCTTCCCCTCAGTGCGGCAGAGCGCGGGAGCTTCGACCTCGCCCACGCGCGCTTTCTCTTGGAGCACGTGCCCGATCCGCAAGCCGTCGTGAACGAGATGGCGAGCGCGGTTCGCCCGGGCGGACGCGTCGTGTTGATCGACGATGACCACGACCAGCTTCGCTTTCACCCACCGCTGCCCCAAGTCGAGTTGGCCTGGGAGATCTACTGGAAGAGTTATGAGCTGCTCGACTGCGATCCGCTCATCGGGCGGCGATTGCCGGAGCTCCTCGTCGCGGCGGGCCTGAAGCTCACGCGCGTCACGACCATCTTCTACGGCGAGTGCCAGGGCGGGCCGCTCTTCGAAGCGATCGTCGACAACCTGGTCGGCGTGTTGTCGGGCGCCGAGGAGCTGCTCGACCGAGAAGGGCTGCTCTCGAAGCGAAGGATGGGGGAAGCGCTCGAGGCCTTCCAGGCGTGGCGAAAGGAACCGGCAGCCGTCGTGTGGTACTCGATTCCCCTCGCGGAGGCGCGCCGCTAGTTCGAAGTCCGCAGCTCGCCTAGTTCCGCTTCCAGGCGGGCACGCGAGCGGAGAAGGTCAGGCCCTCGTCTCCGCGGACGCCGGTCATCAAGAGGGTCGAGAGCCGTCGCTCGGGCACGCCTCGCCAGACTTCTTCGCCGCGCGCCGTCACGACGACCTCTTTGTCGAGCTTCAGCAGGTCATCGGGCAGCAGGATCCAGAGCCCCTGGGTCTCGTACTCGCTCGTCACCGCGACCGTGTTCGCCTTCGAGTCGATCTCCGCCTCGACGATCCGTCGGAGCTGGGGCGTCTCCCAGTAGAGCCAGTAGAACTGCAGCTTCCAGGTCAGCGTCGGCTGCCAGACGACCTTCTTCGGGTGCGGATCGCGCTCATACTTCTTGAGCGCGGCGAGCCACTTCTTCCCGCCGCCCGGCGGATAGGCGTGTCCCTTGCCCTTGTCTTCGATGTACTCGAAGTCCTCGTAGCCGCCCCACTTCTCCCGCGCTTCCGCGATCTTCTTCACGGCGATGCGGTTCGCCGCGGCCGGCACCTGCGGATCGTCGTCACTCTGGTAGACGCGCATGGGCACGTTGCGAAGGTTGGGGATCACGCCCTCGATGATGTCTTCGGGCAAGCCGTTCTGATCGAGGTAGGGCGTCGGGGCTCCCGCGGCCGGCCCGAGACAAGCGACGCGGTCGGCGTGATGCGCGCCTAACATCCACGAGCCGAACCCGCCCATCGAGTGTCCCGCGAACACGACCTGGTTGGCATCGACTCCGTAGGTCCGACGCGCGGCGTCGACGAGATCGATGACCCACTCCTCCGTGCCCGAGGTCGTCCAGCCGTGCTCCGTCTTCTCCAGCACTTCGGGGAAGATCGCCACCCACTTCAGCTTCTTCGCCGCGCTGCCCAAGAAGCCGGCCGCTTCCCTCGCATCGCCCGAACCGACACCGCCGCCGTGCATCCCGATCAGGAGACCTTTCGGCTTCCGCGTGATTCCGTCGACGATGTAGAGCCCGCGCTTCTCCTTCTCCCAGTAGCGGTGGCTCCCCGTCTTCTTCTCCAGCTTGCGCCCGTCCATCCAGCGCTCCTCGATCACCCCACTCCACTTCTTCACCTCGGCGGAGGTCAGGGGTTCGGGCGACAACCCGTCGACCTCTTCAAGGAGGGCCCTGCGAGCCGCGCGCCCATCCATCGTTCGGCCATCGGCTTCGAAGTACTGCTCGATTACGCGCGTGAGCTCCTTCTCGTCCGCCACTCTCGAGGGCGCGGCATTCAAGCACAACGCGGCGGCAGCGAGCGGCAACACCACGCGCGCGAGAAGAGCCCACCCGGTCTTCGAGCTCACAGGTAGCCCAGCTCTTCGAGGGATTGAATCTCCTCTTCCGTCAGCTCTTCGGTATCGGCTTCGAGTGCGCCGCGCTTGGATTGAGTGATCGCGAACTCAAGCTTCTTCTTGAGGCTCGCGAGACGCTCGGGATCTTCATCTGCGATATCCACGAGCTCGTCGGGATCTTCGAGCAGGTCGAAGATGGCGAACGTCCCCTTCAGCTCGTCCGCGATGATCTTGTAGCGCCCGACCTTGAGCGACTTCATGCGCGTCAAGCCCACCGGCACCTTGCCCTTCTTGGGCGGAACGAAGTCGACCTCCGCGAAGATCGACGCCTCGGTCGAGGGTTGCTCGCCGCCCGTCAGTCTCTTCGAGAGCGAGATACTCTGGAACTCCTTTGCGTTCGCGGGCACCCGCGCAAGGTCGAGGATCGTCGGAACGAGCGAGACGAGTGTCACGGAGTGCTCCAGCCGGGTGCCCGGCGCCACGCCCGGCGCGCGAATGATGAGCGGCACTCGAATCAGCTCTTCGTAGAGAGCCCGCGTGTGCCCGATGTTCCCGTGCTCGAAGATCTCCTCACCGTGGTCCGCCGTGAACGCGACGATCGTGTTGTCCGTGAGCTCGAGCGCGTCCAGTGAAACCAGGAGCTCTCCGACGAAGTCATCGGTGTAGCGCACCTCGCCGTCGTACAGGTCGCGCACGTACTTAACCTCTTCGGGTGTCAGGTCGTTGCGGAGCTCGTGCAGCTCGTTCCACGACTGCGTTCCGTCCAAACGCCCGACATCGTTCGGAGTAAAGCCGAGCTGGGGATGCGCCTTGTAGTCGACGTGCGGATCGAAGTAGTGCACGTACAGAAAGAAGGGCTTCTTGCGAGCGCTGAGTCCCTTCATCAGCTTGATCGCCTTGTTCGTGACCCCGCGCGCCGAGACGTGGTTGGGTCCCTTGGCCTCCGACTTGTCGAAGGTGTCGAAGCCACGACTGAAACCCCCGATCAGCTTGTTGCTCACCACGCCGGCCGTCGCGTAGCCAGCCGCCTTGAGCCGCTCCGCGATCGAGCGCGCACCCTTCGGCAGCTTGGCGTCCAGGCCCGTGAGCCCGTGCCCCGACGGGTACTTGCCGGTCAAGATCGATGCCACGGACGGCTTCGTCCAGGGCGAGGGCGCGTAGGCGTTCTCGAAGAGCGCGCCGCTGGCCGCCAGACCGTCGATCGCGGGCGAGGTCTCGAGCCCCGATCCGTAGCAGCCGAGTCGATCGTCGCGAAGAGTATCGACGACGATCATCAACACGTTCGGCCGAGGCGCTTCACTCGAGCACGCGCTGGCGAACCCGAACAGAGAAGCGGAGAGCAAGCAGAGTGCGAGGCGCGGCATAGCAAGCGATTCTAACGACCACCGCATTCTTCTGCGTGTCGCAATCGGCGCCAAATCGAACCCGACCTAGCGCCTGAAAAAGGACATACGGTTGCCGCGCAACACCTCGTAGCCGTTGCGTTTGGCGTAGCGCTCCATCCGCTTGACGAACTCCGGGTTCGTGTTCTCGCCGATATCGAGCAAGAAGCGCGGCTTCGTCTCTTCGATCCGAGCAAAGATCTCGTCGAGAACCTCCGGGTTGTTCGGGATCAAATCACCGCGATCCGCGCCGGCCAACTCACCGGGTCGGAACGTGTCGAACGGGAGGGGGTTGTCGATGTTGACGAGGAAGTTGACCGTGACTCCCGCCGGATAGGTCACGAGATACTCGCCTTGCTTGCCCGAGTAGACCCGCATGTTGGCGATGATCTCCTTCCAGACTTCCCTCTGCGCGGGGCGCATGCGAACGACTCCGCGCGGGAATCGAATCGGGGCGTAGCGCGCGCTCAACCGAATGATCGAGCCGAGCGAGGACTGTCGGCTGTAGCTCAAGTGGCCGATGTAGGATCCCGCCAGGGCGAGCGAGCAGACGAGCGCGAGAGCTCCTGCGACGCGCATTGCCCCCGGTCGTCTCTGGATCAACTGCACGCTGTACGCGATCAGGGCGCCGACCAGGATGTGTGCGGGGACGTAAGCCTTGTTCAGGTGACCGAGGTCCGAACGCGGCAAGACCTGAACGAAGAGCATCGCGCCGAACATGGCAACGATGAGCAGCTTGGCGCTGCGCTCGCGATCGGTTGCGCCGGTCCGCAAGCCGCGCAGAGCGAGAACCGCGCATATGACGTAAGCGACCGGCGGGATGTAGAAGATGGCCTCGATCGAGAGCAGCGAAGCGATGATGCCCTCTTCGCCGATCAGGATCGGGAACGCCCTCGACAGAGTCTGATTGGCCACGTAGCCGGACAGCGTCAGCTCCCGGAAGGCGATCGTGAAGGCGTCGTTGACGATCAGGAAGGTGATGAAGGGCAGCGCGCCGAGCAGCGCTCCTGCGAGGAACGGCCAGGCCTTCGCAAGGCGAACGCGCAGCGCGCGCAGGAACGGTTCCGTGCGCGCAGAGTCGGCGTAGACGCGCAGGCCCAGAGCCACCGGAAAGAGGAGCATTCCAAAGACCGCCACGTCGTGCCGGAAGTGCCCCAGAAAGGCCAACCACAGACCGGCCACGATGTCCTTCGTGCGCCCTTCGACGACGCGCATCAGGACGGTCAAGATCGCGGCAGCGAGAAACAGCTCTGCGGTCTTGTTGAGAAAGACACAGTTGCCCATCACGGTCAGGGCTGTGAAGCACGCGAACGGCGTGGGCATCAGGCGCCGCGCGACGACGAAGCTGAAGCCCACCGCGAGCACGTGGAAGATCGTCCAGAGCGAGCGAATGACGCTCAGGTCCTTGCCGAACAGCGACATCATCGCGGCCAGCGTGAAGCTGCGCCCGGGCGGGTAGTTGTGCTGGAAGTCGCGGTAGATCACCTCGCCATTGAGCACCCGCTCGGCACCTCCGATGAAGATGCCCTCGTCTCCCCACTCACCTCCGTGCTTCGCTCGAAAAGCGAGCAGCGGCAGAGCGATCGCCATCATGATCAGGCCGATCAGTAAATCTCGATTGTGGTTCAAGTCGATTTACTCTTGTTTCTCGCTCTGCCCCGCGCCGCTCGGCTCGTCGCCCTCTCCGAATGGCACGAACTCCTCCTGCCACTCTTCGTGCGCAGTCGCGTCTCCGGAGAAGAGCGCGGCGCCAAGCTCCCGCCAAGCATCCGTTGCTCCGGCGTGCGCGGCTACAACAATCACAAAAAGCCCTCCAGAGACCCACTTCTTCATCGGTACCGCGCTCAGCACTGCCGAAGCCGCCGCGAGGATGAGGATCCACTCGTGTGGCATCTGGAATCGCATCGGCCCCGCGTTCGCCACGACGTGCGCGGCAAACGAGAAGGCGACGTAGCTGAGCGGCACGAGCGCCAATCCACTGAAGCGCCAGCGCGCGAGCCCGATCGGAACGAGCAGGAAGAGCAGCGCGTGCAACGGCAGAAAGAGTCCGAGCATTCCAACGCGCAGGAAGCCCGAGAGCGCTTCGCTCGTCTCGCCGCCCCACAGGACCGGCGTCTGCAACCTCGGCTGAACGAGATCGCTCCCGTTCGACGCGAGCTTCTCGAAGATCCACGTGGGCTGTCGCTCGCGAATCGCCTTCCAAGCTTCTTCGCGATAGAGCGCATTGCGGTCGAGTTTCGTCTTCGCACCGCGCTCCTTGAACTCGTGGAACAGAATCCACTTGGCCTGCTTGACCGGCTGCCCCTTCCAGCGTCCCTGCGCCTTCTTCATGTAGGCCGGCGCGACGTAGTTCCCCTCGAACAGCGGGATGCCGTCCCCGAAGCCGACCAGAATGAAGCGGTCGTGCACGCTCGCATTGCGAGCGGTCCAGGGCAGCACGACGAGCGCGGCACCCAGGACGAGCGCGACGGCGCCACGCAATGCTCGCTTCGGCTCCGACCGATCGAGAATCGCGAGGAGCACCGCGAGGCACGGAACGAACCAGGCCAGCATCTCGCGCGTCAAGGTCCCCAAGCCGAGCACACAGCCGGCGGCGAGCGCACACGCGGTTCGCGCACCGAGGCTGTGGAGCGCGAGCAACACTCCGCCCGCGACCGTGACGTTGTAGAGGTTCTCGGAGAGGAGATAGACCGGGAAGGTCACGTAGTTCGGGTGAATCGCGAGCACGGCCGCGGCCGCGAGCCCGACCCTCGGACCGAAGAGCTTGCGGCCGTTCGCCCAGACCAAGACCAGGAGCGCGAGCGAGAGCAGCACGTTCAGGACGCGCGGTGCGGTCAGGCTCGAGCCGTCGCCTCCGCTCACGAACCACGCGAGAGCAATCGCCGCGGAGTACGCGGGCCCGCGCGAGCCGGTGTAGCTCTCGCCCGCTTGCAGCTCTCGCGCACCTTCGAGATAGGCGAGCTGATCGCCGAAGGGCTCGAGCCGGTCGAACGACCCGACGACCAACCCTCGAAGCAACGCGGCGACAACCAGAATCAGAACGAGCCACTTGGTCTCGCCGCCGCAAACCTGCCGGTTCGCTGGCTCTTCAGCCCGAGCGTCAGCCGTAGCTTCACTCATGGGGTACAGCACGCTCTCCCCGAACGGCACAGTCTCTTCCGTAAAGCAACCTCGCACTCACTCCACGAGATGATGACATGCGATCCGCGAGCAGGGCGGAAAACTCGCGCCAACTAGTAGAAACTGAGGATTCCGTCGCCGGGAATCAGAAAGGTCGTGGTTAAAGAACGGTAGTTCACATTCGATGACAGCAGCGCGCGCCAGAGCAGGCTGTCCTTGTCGGCGACGTTCCCGAGGCCGACGATTGCGGCCGTGCGAACATTGTTCGTGTACTTATCGTCGTCGGCCGCAACCGCGGAGAGCGGACCGATGATGCGGCGATCACCCGTCACTCCGAGCGCCGCTACGATCGGGCCCTGCGAGGCTTGGCTGCCCGAAGTCTCGAGCAGCTCGGTCAAGACGGGGATTCGATCGGGTGAGCCCGCGAGCGCCAGCCCCATCGCGGCGAAGGCCATGCGCTCACCGCGAAACTGGATATCGCGGAGCTCCGCGAGCAGAGGCTCGATCGACTCTCGGTTGTTGATCATGCCCATGGCGAGCAGCACGAGCCCGCGCGGCGTATCGATCTCGAACTTGGAGAGCTTGCCCACGAGAATCTCGAGGCTGTTCGCATCTCGCGCCAGTCCGACGGCTAGCGCGTAGGCGCCGATGTCGAGCGGAGTCAGGCAGTCCTTCAATGCCTTGCGCAGCGCGGGCACCACATCCTCCGGCGGCGAGTACCCCGCGTCGAGCAGCTCACGGTTCATTACGCCGAGCCCCATCGCCGCCCAGGCGCGAGTCCGACTCTCACCGCGCCCCTCCATGTGTCGCCGCAGGTACCGCGCGATCTCTTCCTGACTGTAGAACGGCTCCTCACCGCCCCCCGGTCGTGCCGCGATCTGCGCGAGCGACATCAGCGCATAGCGCCGCGCCTGCTGGTCGCCCTTGTCGACGTAGCGCCGCAGCGTATCGACGACCTTGCGATCCACCCTGTCCGAATCCGCGTCGCCGATCTGCCCGAGCGACACGATGATCGACTGCTGAACGTAGTTCTCCTCTGGAGTGTTCCTGCGCGTCTGCCGGAGCATGTAGTCCAGGATCTCGGTGCGCGTGCGATCATCCTCGCCGTCCAGGAGCCGCATGATCGCGGTCGGAACGTGCGCGCGGATGTAGCCGTTGCTCGTGCGCGTGTTCTTGAGATAGGCCAGGAGGTAGCGGATCTGCCCCAGCCGCGACTCCAACGGGTTCGGCGGGTCCGGTCGCTTCCCGCCCGTCCACCGCACGGGCGGAGTCCACGGACCCACCTCGAGCGGCATCAGCCCGATCGCGTTGACGCAGGCCGTCTTGATGTCGCGCGTCGCGAACTTCGGACCATCCAGGAGGAGCACGAGCTCATGAATGATCTCACGGCGCAGGTCCATGTCCTCCGAGCGCGCGCCGATCATCCCGAGCGAGTAGGCCGCGTAGGTCCGCATGTTCCGCGGAACCTCCGTGCGATCGACGATGCGCTGTCCCTTCGGCGAGTCGCGCGCGAGCTCGATCAGTTTCGGAACGGATTCGACACTCCCGAGGATTCCCAGCGCGACCACCGCGCGTTGCCGAACCACTCCACTGTCGTCGTCCAGATAGTCCGAGATGATCTCGTGAAAGGCGTCGCCATCGGAGAGCTCGCCCTCGACGCCGATCTTGGCGAGTGCCGTCAGACAGGCGATCACCAGCTGAACATTGCGCTCCGTAGCGCCTTCGTACTCCTGGGAGAGGGTTCCCAAGATGCTGGGAACGATCTGTATCCGCAGCTCGAATGGCGTCAGCTTGCTGGGATCGACGACGCGGACTTTCTTGCCCTCGCCCGTGTAGAACTTCGTGCCGCCCGTCAGTGGCGCGATCTCGAAGACGCGCTTGCGGAGCTGGAGATAGCGGTCCTTGTTCAGGTGCCACCACCAGTACCAGTCCACCGTGGTCTCGCCCGCTTCGGCAGCCGGCTGGCTCTGTTCGCCGATCGGATTGAACGTCCCCTGCGCCGCCGCGGGCGAAGCCCCGAGAGCGAGCACCCACCCCAGCACGAGCGGGGCGAGCCACCGACGAGGATACTCGGCGGCGTGCTGATTGAGAGCGAGAGGGATCATGGAAGGGCGCGAGTCTAGTCTGTGTTCGGGACGAGCACTCCTGCGCTAGCCCTCTTGAACGCTCTTCAAACCGAATTTCTTTCCGAGGTCTCTCACTTTTGGCCAAGCCTCTCGGCCTTTCGATTCATTCGCTCCAGATTGAATGCCGCCGATCGCGATAGCGTTCGTGTGAAGTTGACCCGCCACACCGACTATTCCCTGCGTGCCCTGATCTATCTCGGCGTCCACCCCGGACGCAGAGTCGCGATTGGCGAGATCAGCGACGCCTACGCGATCTCCCGCAATCACCTGGTCAAGGTCATCCAGAGCCTCTCCAGGATCGGACTGGTCCAGACCATACGCGGCCGCAGTGGCGGAGTTACGCTGAATCTGCCTCCGGAAGAGATCAACCTGGCGACAGTGATTCGGGGAACCGAGCCCAGCTTTCGCATGGTCGAGCCGCCGGAACCCGACGCCAAAGTCGAGGACGTCTCGACCACCTCCGGCCTCGCCGGAATCCTCGATGGAGCGCTCGAGAGCTTCTTCGACCGGCTCGGCCAGTACAGCCTGGCCGACCTCCTGAACGACGTGGACCTGCTCCGAATCGTCGAGGACGCGCCGCGGCTCGTCGTCGACGACGACCACCGCGCCGATCGCCCGGCCTGCTAGGTCTTCCAGTCCTCGATCGTGATCGCCCAGCGCTCGTGGTCCTGCCACCTGCCCGCGATCCCGAGGTAGCGCGGGGAGAGCCCTTCGAGTCCGAAGCCCGCCGACATGGCGAGTGAGCGCGAGGGCGAGTTGATCGGGAAAATGTTCGCTTCGATCCTGTGGAGCTCGAAGTATTCGCGCTGGTCCCCCGCCATCGGATACCGCAAGAAGGTTCGACGGCTGCGCTCCAGAGCTCGGGCCAGACCGCGGACAGAGCGCTTTCTGGTTTTTCGGGCCGCCATCCGCGAACTACAACGGTCGAGCGGGCGCGGGTCAAGCAACCGAAGGGTATGATCCGCCCCCCTCGCTGCGCCTCCCCGCCTCCACGCACCAGATTACCCTTCGAGAATGGTTCAACTCGGCTTTGTCATCGACCACTCGCGATGCATCGGCTGTCACGCCTGCACCGTCGCCTGCAAGTCGGAGAACGACGTTCCGCTCGGCGATTTTCGCACCTGGGTGAAGTACACGGAAGCGGGCGAGTTCCCCGATGTGCGGCGCTCGTTCACTGTCCTGCGATGCAACCAGTGCACCGACGCTCCGTGCATGACGATCTGTCCGACGAGCGCACTGCACAAGCGCCCGGATGGAATCGTCGATGTCGAGCAGGACGCGTGCATCGGCTGCAAGAGCTGCATGCAGGGCTGTCCGTATGACGCGCTGTATCTCGACAAGCGCTCCGGCACCGCCAACAAGTGTCACTTCTGCGCGCACCGGACCGAGCGTGGGCTCGCTCCCGCCTGCACGGTGGTGTGTCCGACCGAAGCGCTGATTCCCGGCGACTTCGACGATCCGAACTCGGTCGTGTCGAAGATGAAGGCGACCGGCGAGTTGAGCGCGCGTAAGACCGAGCTCGATACCAAGCCGAACGTCTGGTATCGCGAAGTTTCGTCGCACGGTATCGAGCCGCTCACGACTAACGCGGCGGGCGGATATCTGTGGGCCAATCAACAGCAGGGCGATCCGCTCGAGGCCGAGCGCTTTCTCGCAAAGGCGGAAGAGAAGGCTGAAGCGCGCACGGTCTACAACGTCGACCACAAACCGATGTGGGGCCCGAAGGTCAGCGCTTACCTCTTCACCAAGTCGCTCTCGGCCGGCGCCTTCTTGGCCGCGGCGCTGACCGCCGCTCAACGAGGCTTCCGCTTCGAGGGCGCAGCGAGTTGGCTCGTACCGGTCCTCGCGATCTTCTTCCTGCTGCTCACGACAGGCTTGCTCGTCGGCGACCTCAAGCGCCCCGATCGGTTCCTCCTGATTTTGAAGAGGCCCAACTGGAAGTCGTGGGTCGCCAAGGGCTCGATCATCCTGACGGCCTACGGCGGATTGCTCGCTGCGTGGCTCGGTATCGGTCTGTTCGAGATCGAGATCGGCAAGACGGCGAGCATGGCTCTCGTTGCAGCCACCGCCATCACGGCCGCACTGACCGCGTGCTACACCGCTTGGCTCTTCGGGCAGGCGAAGGGGCGCGTGCTCTGGCTCAAGCGAGGCTTTGCGCTGCACCTCATCGTCCAAGCGGTCCTCGCCGGCGCCGCGGGACTCCTGCTCTTCGCGCAGTTCCTCGACCTGGACACCGTGACGCTCACGCGCGCGCTCCAGGCCTCGCTGGTCGTGCACCTCGTCATGATGCTCATCGAAGACAAGCTGGCGCCGAAAGGCCGCGAGGAGGAGTACCACCGCGTGACCTCCTTGATCACGAAGGGCCCGTTCGCCCTGCGCCACAAGCTCTACGGAATCGGCATCGGAGTTGTCCTTCCGCTGGTGCTCTTGACCTTCGGTGCCTCGATGCCCGTTGTCGTGATTGCCTCGCTCTGCGCGCTCGGCGGGCTCTATAGCGAAGAAGACATCTTGGTGCGTGCCGGCCAAGCCTTGCAGATTAGTTGACCGATCGAAGATGCGAGCGAAGTACAGAAGTTTGAAGAGAGTCCACTCGGCATGAGCGACACGAAGCCCCTCCAACAACCGCGCAAGTCACCCTGGGAACTCGAAGTCGGGCCGCCGCCTGACCAGTGGGACGACTGGATCGAGTACGACGGGCACGCCTGGCCCGAGCGCGTCGAGAAGCATTATCGAATCATTCCGACGATCTGCTTCAACTGCGAGTCGGGTTGCGGGCTGCTCGCGTTCGTCGACAAAGAGACGAGCGAGATCAGCAAGTTCGAGGGCAATCCGGTTCACCCCGGCAGCCGCGGGCGGACTTGCGCCAAGGGGCCGGCGACGATCAACCAGGTGCAGGATCCCGATCGAATCCTGACGCCGATGAAGCGCGTCGGGAAGCGCGGCACGAGCCAGTTCGAGCCCGCGACGTGGGAAGAAGCGCTCGAGGATATCGGCGGACGCATTCGCAAGGCGATCGACGAGGAGCGGCACGACGAGGTCATGTATCACGTCGGGCGGCCGGGCGATGACCACTTCGTTGCGCGCATGCTGACGGCCTGGGGTGTCGACGGACACAACAGTCACACGAACGTTTGCAGTGCGGGAGCGCGGACGGGCTTCGCGCTGTGGTGCGGCTATGACCGTCCTTCGCCGGACTACTCGACGGCCAAATTTGCGCTCTTGATCTCGGCACACCTCGAGACCGGGCACTACTTCAACCCGCACGCGCAGCGGATCATCGAAGGTCGCGAGCGGGGCATGCGCGTCGCGGTGCTCGACACGCGCCTCTCGAACACCTCCACGCACGCCGATCACTGGCTCTCGCCGTGGCCCGGGAGTGAAGCCGCGCTGCTGCTCGGCATCGCACACAACTTGATCACGACGAACCGTATCGATCGCGACTTCGTCGAGCGTTGGACGAACTGGGAGGAGTACCTCGAAGCGCGCGACGAGGGCGGGCCGAAGACTTTCGAGCGCTTCCTCGAGCACCTCGCCGAGCAGTACGCCGAGTTCACGCCCGAGTACGTTGCGGAGGAGTGTCAGATCGCGCCCGAGTCCGTCGGCATTCTGGCGGACGAGATTGCAGCGGCGGGAAGTCAGTTCACGTCGCACGTCTGGCGCAGCGCGGCGAGCGGAAACTACGGCGGCTGGCAGGTCGCGCGCTCGCTCCTGTTCCTGCACGTCTTGACCGGGAGCTTCGGAACGCCCGGCGGATTGAATCCGAACGCCTGGGACAAGTTCGTTCCCAAGCCGACGGAGAACCCGCCCCCGATCTCGAAGTGGAACACGATGATCTGGCCGAAGCAGTTCCCGCTCGCTCACTACGAGATGAGCTTCCTGCTTCCGCACCTGCAGCGCGAACAGGTCAAGAAGCTCGACGTCTACTTCACGCGCGTCTACAACCCGGTCTGGACCAACCCGGACGGGTGCAGCTGGATCGAGATGCTCGAGGACGAGTCACGCGTCAATTGCCACGTCGCTCTGACGCCGACCTGGTCGGAGACCGCGCAGTGGGCCGACTGGGTCCTGCCGATGGGCCTCGGTCCGGAGCGGCACGACATCATGAGTCAGGAGACTCACGCCGGGACGTGGATCGGATTCCGCCAGCCGGTCGGTCGCGAGTTCGCGCGACTGAATGGCGAAGAGGCGGAGACGCTCGGCACGAATCCCGGACAGGTCTGGGAGGAAGCCGAGTTCTGGATCGCGCTCACGCACAAGATCGACCCGGATGGATCGCGCGGCATCGCCAAGTGGTTCGAGTCGAAGGAGAAGCCCGGGGAGAAGATCTCGATCGACGAGTACTACTCGGACATCTTCGAGAACTCGGTTCCCGGACTGCCGGAGGCCGCTGCCGAAGAGAACATCAAGCCGCTCGAGTACATGCGGCGCTACGGCGCGTTCGACGTTCCGTACGGCGGGCAGAAGCGCTACGAGGCGGATGACGCGGACGGAGTCGACCTCGGCGACGCATCGCGCAAGTCGGGCTTCAAGACGCCGTCGAAGAAGCTCGAGGTCTACTCGAAGACGATGACCGACTGGGGCTTCGACGAGTGGTCGGTGCCGGCGTACATCCGCTCACACATCCACTGGCGGGAGCTCGACCAGGACAAGGGCGAGCGCTGCCTCTTGCCGACCTTCCGACTGCCGACCTTGATTCACACGCGGTCGGGCAACGCGAAGTGGCTGCAGGAGATCTCGCACACCAATCCGCTCTGGGTTCACCCGTCCGATGCGGAGAAGCTCGGCCTCGAGAACGGCGGCCTCGTCCGCGTCGAGACGCGCATCGGCTACTTCATTCCGCGCGTCTGGGTCACCGAGGGCATTCACCCCGGCATCGTCGCGTGCTCGCACCACGTCGGTCGCTGGCGCCTCAATCCGCAAGCGCCGGGTGACCGCCAATCCGCCGCGCCCGTGCAGCTCTTCCGCAAGGGCGACCACTTCCTCTTCCGTCGCAACCAGGGCGTCGGTCCCTACAAGAGTTCGGACGAGGACACCGAGAAGATCTGGTGGAACGAGGCCGGCGTGAACCAGAACATGACCTTCCCGGTCCAGCCCGACCCGGTCAGTGGAATGCACTGCTGGCACCAGCTCGTCAAAATCAAGCCGGCCGCCGACAGCGAGAAGTACGGAGACATCATGGTCGACACCTCGAAGTCTTCGATGGTCTACGAGGAGTGGCTTAGGAAGACGAAGCCGGCGCCGGGGCCGGATGGATTGCGTCGGCCGCTGTGGTTGAACAGGCCGCTGCATCCGACGGCTGAGGCATATCGAATGCGCTAGAGCTGTCAGTGGCGATACGGAACCAGGTTTCCCTCCGCCAGATGAACGGAAAAGGGATGCCTCGAGGCATCCCTTTTTCGTTCATCTGGCGGAGGGAAACCTGGTTCCGTATCGCCACTGCAGTGCGGCCGCAATGGTCTTTGCGACTTTGCGGCGGCCGGCATCGGTCAGGTGGATGATGTCGGTGAACTCCTCGCGGGTCTTGGGACCCTTCGCATTGACGTCGATGAGGAAGGCGTCCTCGGACCGAGCGACCGCGCGGATGACCTCGTTCACTCGCTCCATCAAAGCGACTTGGTGGTCCATCCAGTCCTGCATGTTCGGTTTGGGGTGCGGGCCGAGGGACCAGGCGAAAGTGCACAGCGCGAGCTCGGTGCCGTTCGCGCGCGCCAGTGCGTTCATCTCGCGCAGCGTGGTCTCGATGATGGCGAGCCCCTCGTCGACCTCCGCCGCCTCGCGGATGGGCAGGTTCTCGAAGCCCGGCACGTGGAGGATGTGCTCCAGGTCGCGTTGCTCGCTCTCCGTGCCGAGGATCAGCCCGAGCAGCTGGCTCTGATTGGAGAGCGTCGCCCAGAAGGACGGCGGCGCGGGTTCGCTCCACACTCTTCGCATGTGGGTGTAGTCGGGCAGCACATCGCCGCGCGCAATCACGCGCGCGTCGTTGGCCGCGTGGTAGACGATCACGAGGTCCGGCTCGAGCGGCAGGACTCGCATCTTCAAATTGACGAACGACTCCATCAACGTGTAGCCGGGGACGCCCGCGTTGATGACCTCGACTCGCTGCGCATCGCCGGGGAGCTTCCCGCTCGCCTCCAGAGTGCGCTGCAGGATCGCCGGCCAGGTCTTGTCGTCCGAGTACGAGTCCCAGCCCCACGTCGTCGAGCCGCCGACGCAGACGATGCGATAGGTTCCCTCGGGCTTCGCTCTGGAGATCTCTTCACCTCGAAAGCCCAAGCTGTTGACCCGGTAGGAGCGCTTGCGTTTGGGGTCCGAGACCGCGCCGGGCTGCAGCACGTAGCCGATGAACGGATGCGGCGCGTAGAGTGTTGGCGAGGCGCTCTCGCTCTGCTTCGCGCCACCCTTGCCTGCCAGCGAGTTGCCGATTCGCGCTCCGACCTCACCGAGGACGAGCAACAGGACGAGCAACGCGAGCAGGACCAGAACGACGCGACGGGGACGCATGGGCGAATCCTACCCGTTGGGTTTACCGAACCAGGTTTAAAACCACCAACCCGGCCGCAGAACCGCTGCTAAAGATCAGCGGCTCTTCTGCCGGGTTGGTGGTTTTAAACCTGGTTCGGTAAACCCACTCCTCCGGTAAGATGCCGCCGTCTCAACCTCCAGCCCCGCAATAACAATGAACCGCTCCCATTCCGCGCGCCCCGAGCTTCGCGGCGCCATCAACGCCCTGGTCCTCGTGCTCGGCGTCCTCCTGTTCCTCGGTCTCGCATTGGGCGGCTGCGCCGTGTCCAAGTACAACGGCATTGTCTCCCAGGAGCAGACCGTGGAGGCCGAATGGACCGAGATTCAGAACCAGTACCAGCGTCGTAGCGAGCTCGTTCCGCAGCTGGTCGCCACCGTTAAGGGTGCGGCTGACTTCGAGAAGTCAACCATCACGGAGGTGACCGAGGCCCGTGCCTCAGTTGGTCAGGTAAACATGGGTGCTGCACCCACGGACCAGGCCGAACTGGACGCCTACATCGCCGCGCAGTCCAAGCTGAGCAGTTCACTCTCGCGACTCATGCTCGTCGCCGAGAACTACCCGCAATTGACCGCGACGTCCGGCTTCCGAGACCTCCAAACCCAGATTGAAGGCAACGAAAACCGAATCGCTGTTGCCCGAGGTCGGTACATCGACGCGGTCAAGGAGTTCAACACGATGATCGTCGTCTTCCCGAGCAACATCATCGCGGGCCTGCTCGGCAAAGAGAAGAAGCCCCAGCTCACGACGCCCGCAGGTTCGAACGAAGTTCCGACCATCGACTTCGGCGGCAACGAGTAGACCGCCATGCTCACGACTCTACTGCTCGCGCTCGCTTGGAACGCCCCGCCGCCTTCGGTCGGGGCGGTTCCCCTCGAGCTGGAGGTCCCCGCCAACGCCGGCTGGGTCACCGACACGGCCGACTTGCTCTCCAGCGACGAAGAGAAGCGACTGAGCACCCTGATGGAGTCGTATCGCACTGGCAGCGGGCACGAGCTTGCTCTGCTCACCATTCCGAGCCTGCAGAACGACTCGCTCGAGTCGTTCACCCTGCGCGTCGCCGAGACCTGGGGCATCGGCGATCCGAAGAAGGACGCGGGCGCCCTGCTGCTCATCTCGCGCGATGATCGTCGCATGCGCATCGAGACCGGCTATGGGCTCGAAGGCAACCTCCCCGACGCGATCTCCGGTCGCATCTTGAGCGACGTCATGGCGCCCCGCTTTCGATCGGGCGACTGGTATGGCGGGATCGACGCGGGCATTCGCGCGATTCACGCTGCAGCTGGCGGCGACTATGGCGCGATCAAACAGAGCTCTCGCAGTCGGCGCCGTTCCGCCGGCACCTTCGGCGTAATTCCCTTCCTCATCTTCCTGGGCGTCATCGTCTTCCTCGGCAATCGCAACCGAGCGAACGGGATGAGCGGAAGCTCGATGCTGACCTGGTTCCTGCTGAGCTCCATGGGCAGTCGCGGGGGTGGACTCGGCGGCGGTGGCGGCTTCGGTGGCGGCGGCGGAGGTGGCTTCAGCGGCTTTGGCGGCGGTGGTGGTTTCGGAGGCGGCGGCGCGTCGGGAGGTTGGTAATGCTTTCACTCTTATGGATCAGCGCGAGCGAGCAGGACTGGTCGGGCGGCACGGGCCAAACACCGAGCTCGCTGCTCCACAACCTCGGCATCGCAGGCGCCTCCATCGTGGGGCTCTTGTTCGTCTTCGCCGTTCTGCGAGCGCTCTCCCGCAATAGCCGCTATCGCGCGATCGACACGCTGAGCGACGCGGACATCGAACAAATCCACCATGCTCTTCGAGACGCGGAGGCCAAGACCGTCGGAGAGATCCTGCCGGTGGTCGTCGAGCGATCCGACCCGCACCCCGGTGCGCCTTGGGTCGCCGCGCTCGTCACGCTGCTCTCCGGATCGGTCCTGTTGGCCGCATACATGCCCTGGGACTCACCGGGCTGGCTCATGGCCTGTCAGCTCGGGCTCGGCATCCTCGGCTTTGCGGCCGCCTGGCTGCTCCCCGATCTTCGCCATCTCTTCATCACGGAGGACCGCGCATCGAAGGTCGCGAGCGAGCAAGCCTTCCAGGAGTTCTACGCCAATGGTCTGCACGAGACCGAGGCGGCGACCGGCGTGCTCTTGTTCGTCAGCCTGCTCGAGCACCGCGTGATCGTGATGGGCGACTCCGGCATCAACTCGCTCGTCGAGACCGAGGACTGGGAGAACACCGATCGCGCCATCCTCGACGGAATACGAAGCGGCTCGCTCTGCAAGGGCTTGGTCGACGGAATCGGAGTCGCCGGCGAGCTACTGGAGAAACACTTCCCGTGGGCCGATGGCGACCGCAACGAGATTCCCGACCGAGTGATCGTGCGACGGGAGTAAGCAGCCCGGTCGCTTCGAGGGATCGCTTGTAGCGCACTCTGAAAAGGAATTAGCTAGGCGACTCGATGGTCGCCTTCGAATCTGATCGACGCAGGCTGACGCGGAATGGACTGGTGTGGGCGAGCATCGCTTGCGCCGTCTGCCTCGCGGGACTCGTCTGGATCGGAGAGAGCTCGCCCGAAGTCGTCGCCGGCATTCGTGCAATGGAGCCCGAGGCCGGAGAGACGCTCGAGCAGCCCGCGCTCCGAAGCGAGCCGCCAGCCGAGAGCTCGACCGATCGGAAACTCTCGCGCGAAGTCCTCTCGCCGATCCGGGGCGAGAGCGAGCGAGCGCCGAGCGTCGAAGTCGAACGGGCCCTCCCGCTCAGCGAAGTCGATGAGCTCCCGTCGTTCTGGCCGTCGGAACGCCGGCGGGTCTGGAAAGCGGAACGCGCGATCGTCGCGACGCTCTCCACGGATGAACTGATCGAAGACCTGAAGGACGACAAGGAGCGCTACAACGCGATCATGGCGACGGCCGAGCTCGGCGAGCGCATCGAGTCGATCGATGGGCGCTGGAAGACACGCCGACTTCTGGAGTTCGCCCTCGACTCGACGGACAGGCAACAGCGCTGGCTCGCGCTCGGCCTGCTCCAGTCCTTCAGCTTGCTCCCGCAGATCGGCGGGGCGGCCTATCACCCTCCGGAGCGCATGCTCGACGTCTGCGAGGAGAGCTTCTCGAAGTGGAGCCCCGGATACCGTCAGGACATGATTCCCTACGACCTCTCGAGCGAAAAAACGATCGCCTTCGCCGTGCAGTTCCTCGATCGCCTCGAGGGCCGCGTCGAAGAGCTCCTCGCGAAGACGAAGCGCAAAGAGACGAAGCTGCTCTGCGCCTACCTGCTCGCCCGCGGCAAGCGCATTCGCCACTTCCCGATCATCGCGCCGATCCTGATCGAGCACCTCGAGGACAATCGCATCCCCAACGATGCTCTGCTCGCAATGGAGGGGCTCTTCTCGCTCGGGACCGGTTCGATCGCGTGGCTCGAGTCCAGTCGAGCGGGCGACGATCCGCAGGCGGCGGCGTGCGCTCGTCTCTTGAAGCTGGAGCTGGGCGGCCCCGCCAAGACGGAGGCCGAGCGCGAACAGCGCGGTCAACTCACCAACCTGACGCACAAGTGCGAGAACCCGCTGCGCGAGTGGAGCTATGTCACCAGCGAGGACTACCTCGTCGGCTTCACGAACGGGCTCTAGCAGCCGAGAGCGACGGGAGCCGCCCGCTCAGCTCACCACTTCGGGGAGCTCGGACTCCTCGAAGGGCAAGTGGATGATGAAGGTGGTTCCGACGCCGAGCTCGCTCTCGACGCTCATCTCGCCGAGGTGACGATCGACGATGATCGTTCGCGCGATCGCGAGGCCCTGGCCGGTTCCCTTGCCGACGTCCTTCGTCGTGAAGAAGGGATCGAAGATTCGGTCGACGATCTCGGGGGGAATGCCCGCTCCGGTATCCGCGATGCGCAGCTCGATCCAGGAGTCGACGACGGCGGCGCTGATCGTGATCTTGCCCTGCTTGTCGATCGCGTTCTCGGCGTTCATGCGCTCTTCGATGGCGTGTGCGGCATTCACGATCAGGTTCAGGATGACCTGGCTCAGGTCGCCGATGATGCAGGGCACCATCGGAAGGTCCGGTTCGATCTCGAGCTCGATGTCGGCGATGTACTTCCACTCGTGACGGCCGACGGTCATGGTGTTCTCGATCATGTGAGCGAGGTCGATCGGCGTCTTCGCTTCCGTGCCCGGGTGCGAGAACTCCTTCATCGCCTTCACGATCTTCGCGATGCTGCCGAGTCCCTGGACCGACTCGTCGATGGCGCGTGGCATCTCATCGACCAAGTACTTGAGGTCGGCCTCCTCCGCGCGCTTCTCGATGGAGTTCAGGTCGGGCACTTCGCCGATGCCGCACGCCTCGATGCAGCCGAGCACCTCGGTGGCGAACTCGAGGAGGTCGTGGCAGCCCTCTTCGAGGAAGCGGACATTGTCCGTGACGTACTGGGTCGGCGTGTTGATCTCGTGCGCCACGCCCGCAGCCAGGCTGCCGATCGCTTCCAGCTTGCGCGCCTGGTCCAACTGCAGAGCCAGCGCGCGCTCCTCGGAGAGATCGCGGAGAATGGCGACGACGAGGACGCCATCCTTGATCGCCGCCGTGTTGATCGTCATCAAGGCGGGGAATCGAGTTCCATCCGCGCGCACCGCTTCGACCTCGACGGCGCGTTTGATCTGCGACGAGCGAGCCGTGTACACCTTGTCCGGATGGCCCGTCCCGCGATCATCCTCGTCGTCGCGCGGCACGAACTGGCGGAAGCTCTTGCCGAGGGCCTCCTCCGCCTTGACTCCGAACATCTTCGAGGCCGCACGGTTCCAGTACTGAATCGCTCCGTCCTGGTCGACGGTGATGAACGCGTCGACGGTCGTGTTCATGATCGCCGTCAAGCGCGCTTCGCTGTCGACGAGCGCCGACGTCCGAAACTCGACCTGGGTCTCCAGGGTCTCGTTGAGGTGTTTGACCTGCGCGGTCTTGTGGTCCGCCATGGCCGTTCGCATCTGGAACTCGGCCAAAAGTTTGGAGAGTGAGCGGCCGAGCAGACCGAGCTCGTCGCCGCGGGCCGTGGGGAGCTCCACACCTCTCGCGCCGCGGCCGATCCGGGTCGCCGCTGTCGAGAGCTCGCGAATCGGAGAGGTCATCTTATGCAGGCAGAACGCGCACGCCACGGAGACGAGCACGAGCGCGAAGAGAGTGAAGCTGATCAGTCGCGACATCAACGACTGGACGCCTGCGTGAAGGTGCTGCTTGTTCGATGCGACGACCACGGTGATGTAGGTCTCGTCGAGGCCCGGATTGAGGCTGACTCTCCGAGTCGCGTACGCGGGCTCATCCGAGCCGCCGAGGACGAGGCTACCTCCCGATCTGTCCAGCTGATGGAAGAATGCCGGTACGGACTCGCTCCGGCCTGCGCGCTCATAGCTCCACTCGAGACTCGAGTCCGCGTGGTGGAAGTAGCCGCCTGACTCGTCGGCGAGAATGACGTCGAACGAGGAGCGGAAGTCCCGCCTGTTGTTGAGGATCGGATCCATGAAAGTGCTGACGACAACCAAGGCGTCCGCGCCTTTCGCTTCGGAGGAGTCGGCCGTCAGGTAGATCGGTGCAGCGAACCACTGCGTCGGCGTGCCGGTCGAGTCCTCGTGATCGCCGGCCTGCTCGAACGTAATCGGTGATGCAAAGACTTCACCGCGCTTCAAGCTTCGCCCGGCCTCGACGTGCAGCGCGTTCAGCCCGGAGCCCGTCTTGCTTCGACGCGAAACTTCGACACTCTGCGTAGTCTTGTTCCTCCTCACGCCGAGGAGCTCCTGCCCGCCGCGCTCGAGGTCGAGCAGCTGCACCTGGCGATAGCCGCGGGAGCCGAGCGTGCTCGAGAGATAGCGCACCAAGCGCTCCTCCCACTCGTCGGCCGCCGGGGTCGGGCGCGCTCGACCACGACTGCCCGCTCTCGCGCTGACGAGGTTCGCCACGGACTCGAGCTTGCTGATGTAGTGAGAGTCGATCCGCACGCGCTCGATGGCCGCATCGAGGTCGTCCGACTGCCGCGCGACCTCGGCGTTCAACTCACGGGCAGCGTCCTGCTCGAGCAGCTCCTTCATCGAGAAGAAGGCGACGAGAGCCACGACCACGACCGCGACCATGGCGATCGACGTTGCGGCGAAGGCGAGCTTGGTGGCCAGGGAGAAGCCACCGGCTTTCGGTTGAACCCTCGCCGTGGACTTGCCTCGGTCGGCAGACTTGCGGCTTGCAGAGCTAGCTGAGTCCGTCATGACCATGCCGGGGCAGTGCGGGTGCGTGCGTGGGGGAAAGCTCTCTGCTTCGAAGCATGGAATGGGCGGCCCGGGGCGAGCGAGTGGAGGGGCGGAAGCAGCCGGGGTTCTTTTCGTCACGCTTCGCCGATGCCTTGAGATTCCGGTCCCCTCCGGGCGGTTTCTGGAGGAGCACCAGCCTGTGGGCTCAGCCAGGCCTCTCGGGCGGGAAATCGGGTGCGTCGCGGGCCCTCCCCGAGAATCGAGGGGGCCGGTTTGAATCCCGCTGGGGAAAGGACTAGAGCAGTCCTGTGATCACTCTGAGGAGAAGTCGGGATCGAGGAAGAGGCGACTACGGCTGGCTGAAGGCGAGGTATTCGTTCGCCTTCGCCAACTACCACGACTTCGACCACATGGGCTTCCGAGCTCTGCGCGTTCTCAACGAAGATCGCATCGCGGGCGGTGGCGCATTTCCGGTACACCCGCACCGCGACATGGAGATCCTGACCTACGTGATCGCCGGCGGACTCGAGCATCGCGACTCGATGGGCAATGGCTCGCTCATCTCCGCGGGCGAGTTTCAGTTGATGTCGGCCGGCACTGGAATCCGACACAGCGAGACCAATGTGTCGGCGACCGATCCGCTCCACCTGTTGCAGATTTGGTTGCATCCGGACGCGCAGGGCTTCGAGCCGAGCTATCAACAGCGCAGCTTCGACGGCCGCGAGAACGCTCTCGTTCGCGTCGTCTCGAGCGATGGAATCCAGGGCGCTCTTCGGATTCATCAAGACCTCGAGATCTACTCCTGTTTGCTCGAGACCGGAGAGAGCATTCAGCACGAGCTCGCGCCGAACCGGCATGCCTGGATTCAGCTCGTCCGCGGTCGGCTTCGTGTGAACGGCGAAGTGCTCGAGGCTGGAGATGGCGCCGCCCTCAGCGAAGAGCCGGTCGTCGAGCTGCACGCGGAGAAGAGCGCCGACCTCCTGCTCTTCGATCTGGCCTAGCTGCCCTGAATCCTCGATCTCGGGGCCCGAGCTAAAGAGTTCGTGCGAAGCGCCTCGCCACACCTCTACAATTCGAGGCCTCGTGGCAAACGAATCACCCAAAGAAGCCGATTCGTCGGGCCGGATCGATTGGTCCAAGAAGCACCTCTGGCAGATCCAGTGGGTCCGCGACCTGATACTGATCTTCGCCGCTTTCGGACTCTTGCTGTTGGGCGAACGCCTGAGCCTGGTCACGGTACCGGCGCTGCTCGCGATGCTCTTCGCCTATCTGTTCGAGCCGTTGATCGTGCGGCTCTGCCGATCGACCAGACTCGGCCGAGGAATGGCAGCCAGCGGAATCATCATCGCGACGGTGGTCCTGGTCGTAATTCCGATCCTGGCTGGCATTGGCTTCGGACTCTTGCAGGGGTCCATCTTCGCCAATCGAATCGCCACTCGCACCGCTGCCGTTGTCGCCAGCATTCAGAAGCCCGATGACGCGGAGTTTAGAAATTCCGTTGGAACGGGCACTTGGCTCACGATCCGGGACAACCTCGTCGAGCTGAATCAGGAAGAGAGAGGCGCAACGACTGAAGATCTCACCCTCTTCGGGATTGACCGGGAGGTTTTGGCGGGCGGTCTGAACCTCGCCATGGTGTGGGTGAACAACAACGCCCAACAGACGGCAGCGAGCCTCTCCCAGACTATCATCGAGACAAGTCGTAGCGCTCTCACGGCAGCGGTTTCCACCATCTCCTCCTTCGCCACGCTGCTATTCGGCGCCTTCCTCACCGCGTTCTTCTTCTTCTTCATCTCGAGCGCCTGGCCCGACATCGTCGCCGATGGCAAATCGCACATCGCCGAAGAGGATCGCGACAAGTGGCTGCGCATCATCTCCAAGATGGACCGCGCCGTACACGGCTTCGTACGCGGCAGACTCACGATCGCCTTCGCGCTCGGCATCTTCTACACGATCGGTTTCTGGCTGATCGGCGTCCCGGCGCCCCTCATCGCCGGTCCCGCCGTCGCGATCCTGACTCTGATCCCCTACGCCGCCTTGCTGCTCGTTCCGATCGTGATGGTCTTCCTCTGGTTGGAGAACAACACAGGTATGCGCGGCACCTTCTGGTGGATCATCTTCGCGCCCCTCGTGCTCTACCAGATCGGCCAGGTCCTCGACGACTACGTGCTCACGCCAATGATCCAGGGCAAGAGCACCAACCTCGACACACCGACGATCCTGTTCGCCTCGATCGCCGGCGGCATCCTGCTCGGCTTCTTCGGCTTGCTCGTGGCCATCCCGCTCGCCGCATGCGCGAAGATCCTCTTCAACGAGGTCCTCTGGCCGCGCATACAAGCCTGGCTGCGCGGCCAGGCGAAGGACCCGATCCCGCTGGATCACTAGGTCAAACTCGATGCATGTCGCCATCGTCGGCGGTGGACCCGCTGGTCTGCGAGCAGCCGAGGTTGCAGCCGAAGCGGGCGCCGAGGTCACGCTCTTCGAGGGCAAGCGCGCCGTCGGTCGCAAGCTCCTGATCGCGGGACGCAGCGGTCTCAATCTCACGCACGGCGGCGACTTCGACACCTTGCTCTCGAAGTACAGCGGGGGCTCGCTTCCGCTCGAACGCTTTCAACGCATCCTGCGCGAGTTCGACAACACGGCCGTTCGGGAGTGGGCCGCAGCTCTCGGCATCGAGACCTTCGTCGGGAACAGCGGCAAGGTCCTGCCCACGCCGGACGCGGGCAGGATGCGCGCGACGCCGCTCTTGCGCCGCTGGATCGAGCGCCTGCGCGAGCTCGGCGTCGACTTCAAGACCAGCCACCGCTGGATCGGCCTCGGACCGAAGGGCGCCCTCACGTTCGAGCACGAGGGCGAGACGTTCGAGCGCGAGTTCGATGCCGTGGTCCTCGCGCTCGGCGGAGCCTCCTGGCCGAAGACGGGTTCCGACGGTCGGTGGACCTCGATTCTCGAGGAGCACGGTGTTCGAGTCACGCCACTGATCGGTTCCAACTGCGGGTGGGAGACCCGCTGGCCCGCGGCGCTGCTCGAAGTGGCCGAGGGACTTCCTCTCAAGAACCTGGCCGTCTCGACCGCGGGCATCAGCGTGCGCGGCGAGCTCATGATCACGCGCTATGGACTCGAGGGCGCGCCAATCTATCGCCTCGGTCCCGAGCTGCGCGAACAGTCGAGCCCTTCGATCAGCATCGACTTCAAACCCGACCTGAGCCGAGCGGAGGTACTCGCGAAGCTCGCCAACGTCCGGCGCAACTTCGTCCGCGAGGCCGGTCGGCGACTCCACCTCGACCAGGGCACCACAGCGCTGCTCAAACACCTCGAGGGCCGCGGCCCCTGGAAGTCGACCGAGCAGATCGCCGACGAGCTCAAGGCCTGTCGCATCCCGCTCACTCGCCCGCGCCCCATCGCCGAGTCGATCTCCACTGCCGGCGGCATCCACTGGGACGAGCTCGACAAGAACCTAATGCTTCGCAAACTCCCCGGAGTCTTCGTCGCCGGCGAGATGATCGACTGGGACGCGCCTACCGGCGGCTACCTGCTGCAGGCCTGTCTGGCCATGGGGACCTTTGCGGGGCGAGCTGCGTCCTCTGGCTGATAGCCCGAAGCACGAGGCTCCGTTCCCGCCCCTCTGGAGCTCGATAGCGGGCCTCTTCGCGAAATAGCGCTCGACGGGTGAACCGTTCTACTGTATTGGTAGTCACCATACAGTGAAACTCCACATCCGTATCAACCCCTCTTCGGGGCAACCTTTCTATCGCCAGATCGCCGACCAAGTGAAGGCGGACTTCTTGCGTGGGTTTCTGGAAGCTGGCGAGCAACTGCCGTCCGTCCGCGAGCTCGCCGCCGAACTCGCGATGAACCCGACGACCATCGTCAAGGCCTACGACCTGCTCGAGAACGAGCGGCTGATCGTTCGCCGCCAAGGAAAGGGCGCATTCGTCGCTGACGGCAAGCAGCCTATGCACGCGAAGGAGCGCGCTCAAATTCTCCGAGAGCTGGCGGCTCGGCTCGCACTCGAAGGCCGCCGACTAGGCCTCGAAGAGCACGATATCGAGGCGCTCCTACAAGCCGAACTGAAGAAGCTTCGCCCCGGCCCCTCTCGGGCCCAACGAAAGAAGACCAAGCGATGAGCAACGTGATCGAGACGCATTCGCTCGGAAAGATCTATGGCACCGAACAAGCCGTTCGCGACCTCGACTGGCAGGTCGAACAGGGAACCGCCGTCGCCTTCCTCGGTCCGAACGGCGCGGGCAAGACGACAACGATCAAGATGCTGCTCGGCTTCACTCATCCGAGTCGAGGGAGCTGTGAAGTGTTCGGTGCGGAGCCCTGGAACATGCCGCCGGAGACTCGCATGCGAATCGGCTATGTCCCCGACGAGCCCTGCTTGCCGACATTCGGGACGGCGGGTTCAATCCTCGACTACCACCGGACGCTCTATCCGTGTTGGGACCGGAAACTGGAGCGAGAGTTGATTGAGCTCTTCCAACTCAGCCTCAAGAAGCAGATCAGCAAGCTCTCCAAGGGCCAGGCGCGGCGCGTTGCGATCGTGCTCGCGCTGTGCCAGGGATCGGAGCTGCTCCTGCTCGACGAACCGACGGCGGGGCTCGACGTTGCGGCGCGACGAGAGCTGCTCGGACTGTTGACAGGTTGGCTCGCCGATGGCGATCGCTCACTCGTTTTTTCCACGCATTTGGTCGGCGACGTCGAGCGCATCGCCACGCACGCAAGCTTCATGCAGCGTGGCCGGCTCGTCGCGAGCGATGAACTCGAAGCATTGAAGGCCGACGTGAAGCGGATCCGGATGACGCGAGAGATCTGGGATCGCACGCGACCGAGCTGGGAGCAGACCGAACTTCTCTCCAGCGAGGTGGATGAGCATCGAGCAGTTCTCTGTGTCCGCGAGTTCCGTACACAATCCAGTGCCGTTCTCGCGCCGTACGCAAGCGCGATGGTCGAGAGCACTCTCACAGCTGACTCCGACATGTCGAGCAGCGCGATCGATCAGGCAATCGACGTCGTGCACCTCTCGCTAGAGGACATCTACCTCGAGCTCACATCGAACAATGCACGAAATGTCGAGCCATGCAGAGCTTGAAGCTCTGGTACGCATTGTTCCTGCGCCCATCGCGCTGGCGCCTGTTCATGCTCATGGGGCTCGCCCCCATCACAATCATCGCGATGCGTCTGGTCGATACGAACGACAACGCGCTCACCGTCGCCACAAACATTGGGATGATAGGCGGAGCCCTAGGAGGCACGATGAGCAGTGGAATTCGACGCCCATACGTCGAGTATCTGGCGAGTTTGCCCTTCGAACGTGCGAAAGCTCGAGCCCTTCCCTACGAGATCGCTTTCATTTTTGTGATGCTCACACAAGTCCCGTTCTTCTTATTCGAGTACACCGGCGCCAACAACTTCGCGGCAAGAGGCATCCTTGCCTACCTCAACGGGGACTTCTCGCGTGTCTCACCGGGTTACTTGAGCGCATGGCCCCCCATCGGCGCCCTGGGGTTCTCCATTCTCGCGTTCTTTACGCTTGCTCTGGCCGATGAATACGCTCGCTTCGACCCCCGTGGCCCCTCCAAGAACGGCCTTGGCGAAAAAGTCATCGTATTCGTTGTCTTCTTGGCCCTCGCGCTCTGTGCCTGGTTCGGAGTGCATGAATTGGCCTCCGAGCTCTTCTCGTTGGACCCTCATGGATCTACCTGTGTTTCCGGACTGGTGATGATTCCCCTGGCCGTCCCGCTCGCCAGAACTCTTCACAAGCGCGTCATCCGCTGCGACACCGACCACTACCCGTTGGCTGTGTCGCAATGAAGTTCCTGAACCTACTTCATGCGCGCCAGGTGCGAGCCGGAGCAGTCCTATTCACAGTCCTCGGAATGGTCTTCACGACTCAACTGGAGTCTTTCCAACTCCTCGGTCGCACTCCTCGGTCAACGATCGGGCTTTCCATTCTCGCAGCCTGGTTGGGGGGGCGCCTGTTTCACCTCGAAACCAGCGGGTACCTCGGTCAATACGTTCGCGGCTTACCCATCAGCGCAGCGCAGCGCTTCGGCTCGAAACTCCTCGTCGCTGGTTTCACCATCGCTGCTTCGGCACTGGTTCAAGCGGCTTACTGGTACTCGTCCTGGCCTCGCGCCTACGCGGGGTGGCAGCCGGAACACCTCTACCTTCCGCCCACGCTGAAGGATTTGCCCCTCGAGGTATCTTGGATCCTGCTGGTCTTCTCGGTCACTGCCTGGCTCTCAAACTCCTTCGAATGCCGATTGGCTTCGATCCAGAGCGGATTCGTGGGCTGGCTCCTGACCTTATCTCTTCTAGCGCCCGTAGTTTGGCTCGCGCAGTGGCTCCAGCTGGACGTCGACGTCGCGATGAGTCTGACGAGTCTGCCCCTCGCGGCGTTCTTCCTGTCAGCCGCCTACCGCGCGTATCAACTGAAAGGGGTAGGCTCCGCACGACCCAAGGAGCAAATCCTGAAGAGTCCGAGAGGCACGGACTTCGCGTTTTGGATTCCGGCCAACGTCCTGCTCTTCGCCGTTCCGATTGGGACTCTGTATCCGATGACGTGGTTCGACGACCTTGACGACTTCGTCCCTGGCGGTGCCCTCGCACTCGCGCTGAGCGTTGGCTTGCTGGTTGGAGTGATCATGCTGCCCTGGTCGATTCGCCAAGCCCGCGCGAGAGGGCTCAACAAGCCTTGCACAGTGGGATTAATCCTGCTCTCGCTGACGGGATGGGGTCTGCTCGTTTGGTGGGGTGCGAGGCGCCGAGGTCCGATGGCGCACTGCGCGAACTGTGACCGCCGAATGCTGGCCGCACTAACCGAGTGCCCCAAATGCCACACGGCGAAGATCGCGAACGTCGAGAAGCAACTGCAATGGGGTCAGGCACCAGTCGCGCTGATGCTCTCGCCCACAGCCGTCAGCCTGACTCTCGCCCTATTGCCGGTGAACCTCCGCTACGTCACGACTTGGAAGGCCCAGCTGAACAAGGATTCACCCTTCGATTCCGTCCTGCTAGTGAACGAGAGAAATGACGAAGAGGCGCTCTATGGAATCCGACTGGGCGCATCGCTCGGCGCACCCTGGCAAGGAATGGCCACGGGACACGGGAGTGCCTACTTCGAGCGGGCAAGGCCTGAGTTGAGTCTGCGAGAGCTCGTCTCCGCACTCGCCGACGACGAGAGGCAAAACCAGGGTCAGAATGACGATCACCCAAACTACGTGCCTGCGGCCAGCGAACTTGCTGAGTATGCCCTGCCGCCAACCGTCAAGTTCTCTGTTCGAGCACGCGCGGACGACCGTCCCCTGGAGTTGCGCATCGTTCAAGCGCGAACGCACGCGGATCCGCAGAAGCTTCAGATCGAGTTCGAGTTCTCGGTTCTAGACCGAAGCACCGACGCTGGTGTTGCTCGGATTCTCGATCGCCTCCAAGGCAACACTCCCCTATCTGAAGGAGAGCTCCGCGAGTTCCTGAACCTCGGCGATCCCTTCTTGGTCGCTCTCCTAGAGCATGTGCCCGCTCGATGGGCGATGGAGACCGCCGGGATCAGGATGCCTTCCGGCACAGGAACGGGTGCGACCTACAAACTCGCCGACGATGCAACGCTCGAATTGCGTGCGCGCTTTCTCGAAGCCCTGGAACAACTGGTGCGAGTTCGGTTCGGAATCGGAGAGGGGGCAAGCGTGGATTCCTTGTTGAGCGATCTGGATCAACACTACGAGCAGATTCACGACGTCGATCCCATGGGCAATCCGCCTGCATTGAATTCCCAGTCGGGCTCCCTCGAGCGCCACCTCGACCTGGCTTATCCATGGATCCTCGCGACATCCATATTAGCGAGCGAGGCGCCGACGGACCTGGCGGGTCCGATTCGCGCCAGCTCGATTCCCGCGTGCTTGGCAGCCGGACTCTCCGCCAAGGCGGAACTCTTCGAGGTTTGCTGCGAGGCCTTTCGACGAGCAGAGCGGGACAGCTCAATCCGAATCGCCGCTGGGTGGGCCATGCTCGCCATCGATTCAGCTCGCGGCACGGAAGCCCTCCTTGCATCATTGGAGGAGCAAGCCGAAGCAACCTGTATAGACCTGCTCGCCTTCTCGGACTGCGGCACGAAAGCCTTCGCGTTCTTGGACCGTCAAGGAGCACGTGACGACTACGACCTGGCCGCGGACCTAGGCCATCAGACCCGATTCGAGCTGAGGTCCTACAAGGGGCACCTGCGTGCAGCGCGTGGCGCGCTCGAGAGTCACCTGCAACCCGAAGACTTTCTCGACATGCTTAAGCTCTATCGCTTCTACGCGCGGTAGAGCCACGGTTGGCCCGCCGGAATCGCGGGGCGCGAAAGCCACTCCCAGCCGAATCCGAATTCGCGGAAATTCGATCGAGGCGGGCTTCAAAGGCAATGAAGACGCAGTAAGCTCACCAGCATGAAAGTTCTAATTCGCTCGCTTATTGCCTTCCTGCCGTTGTTCGCCGCCAGCTGCTCGGAGACCGAAGCCAGCTCGAGCATCCTCAAGTTCACCGCGATTCCCGATCACAACTCGACGGAGTTGCGTGAGAAGTTCGAGCCGCTTGCCGCGCACCTCGGCGAAGTGCTCGGGGTGACGGTCGAGTATGTGCCGACGGCCAGCTATCCCGCTTCGGTGGAGGCCTTCAAGAATGGCGACGTGACGCTCGCCTGGTTCGGTGGCTTGACGGGCGTGCAAGCTCGCGAGACGGTTGACGGGTCACGCGCGATTGCGCAGGGCAAGGCGGACCCGACCTTCAAGAGCTACTTCATCGCGAATGCGGGGACTGGTATCGAACGGAGCGAAGAGTTTCCGGCCGCCCTCGCTGGGAGGAGCTTTACCTTCGGCTCGGAGGCCTCCACGTCCGGGCGCTTGATGCCCGAGTACTTCATTCGCCAGAACACCGAGCAGTCGCCCGAAGAGTTCTTCGGCGCGCCGAACAACTTCTCAGGCGGCCATGACAAGACGGCCATCCTGGTCCAGGCCGGGACCTTCGAAGCAGGCGCGCTCAACTACAAGACCTACGACAGCATGGTCGCCAGCGGCAAGCTCGACCCGGAGCTCTGCCGCATCGTCTGGGTCACGCCCGAGTACGTCGACTACAACTGGACGGCTCACCCGGATCTGGATACGACCTTTGGCGCAGGCTTCACGGATCGGTTGGCGGCGGCTCTCGTGGCGATCGAGGATCCGGCACTCTTGGCGGCAGTCGATCGCGCAGAGGGCTTGATCCCCGCCTCGAATGAGGACTTTGCCTCTATCCGCGAGCTGGCAATCGAATTGAAGTTCTTGCGCTAACTGAAAGCTCGCGGCTATCGTTCGCGAACTAGGACGACCTGCCGAGCCGAGACCGGAAAACGGTCCCGGCTCGGCGCTCTAATACTCACCCACGAACGGCTAGCAAAGAAGAGCCCCAACGATGCAAGATTACGTTGACGGTCTGATCGCCGAAGTTACGGCGAAGAATCCCTCAGAGCCCGAGTTTCACCAAGCGGTCAAGGAAGTCGTCGACTCCTTGACCGGCGTGCTCGAGCAGCATCCCGAATACCGTTCGGCGAGAATTCTCGAGCGCATGGTCGAGCCTGAACGCGTCATCATGTTCCGCGTTCCGTGGACCAATGACCGCAACGAGATTCAGGTCAACCGCGGGTTCCGCATCGAGATGAACAGCGCGATCGGTCCCTACAAGGGCGGTCTGCGTTTTCATGCGTCGGTGAACCTCGGCATCTTGAAGTTCCTCGCCTTCGAGCAGGTCTTCAAGAACTCGCTCACGACGCTGCCCATGGGCGGCGGCAAGGGCGGCTCGGACTTCAACCCGAAGGGCAAGAGCGACGGCGAAGTCATGCGCTTCTGCCAGAGCTTCATGACGGAGCTCTTCCGCCATATCGGACCGAACACCGACGTGCCCGCCGGTGACATCGGCGTCGGCGGTCGCGAGATCGGCTTCATGTTCGGACAGTACAAGCGCCTCGCCAACGAGTTTTCGGGCGTGCTGACCGGCAAGGGCCTCAACTGGGGCGGCTCACTGATTCGCCCGGAGGCGACGGGCTACGGCGCGGTCTACTTCGCGCGCGAGATGCTCGCCACGAAGAACGACACCCTGAGCGGCAAGACCTGCCTCGTCTCCGGCAGCGGAAACGTCGCGCAGTACGCGGTTCAGAAGCTCAACGAGCTCGGTGCCAAGGTCGTCACGATGTCCGACTCGAGCGGCTACATCTACGACGCGGATGGCATCGACGATGAGAAGCTGGCCTACGTCATGGACCTCAAGAACAACCAGCGTGGTCGCATCAGCGAGTACGCCGACAAGTTCTCGGGTGCGGTCTACACCGATGCGGACGCCTCGCGCGATCACAACCCGCTGTGGGCTCACGATGCGAACTGCGCCTTCCCGTGCGCGACTCAGAACGAGCTCAACGAGAACGACGCCAAGAACCTGATGAAGTCCGGCGTCATCCTCGTGAGCGAGGGAGCCAACATGCCGACGACCGCTCCCGGAGTGGACATCTTCCTGGACGCCGCGATCCTGTACGGACCGGGCAAGGCGGCCAACGCTGGCGGCGTTGCGGTCTCCGGGCTCGAGATGGCTCAGAACAGCATGCGCTACAACTGGCAGGCGGAAGAAGTCGACAGTCGCTTGCAGATCATCATGGCCGACATTCACCAGTCCTGCGTGGATGCGGGCGAGCGCTTCGGCACGCCGGGCAACTACGTCAATGGAGCCAACATCGCGGGCTTCTTGAAGGTCGCCGACTCCATGATCGATCAGGGCTTGGTCTAGACAGCCAGCACCAAGACGATTCGAATCGCGGGCTTGCGGGAGGAAACTCTCGCAAGCCCGTTTTCGTTCTGGCGGCAACGGCTCGCGAGCGTTCCAATCGTTCCATGGCCCACCAGGGACGGAAGAGTTCCGAGCTCGAACCGAGCAGGCATCTGCTCAGCTTTCACGAGCTCATGCAGAATCGGGTGCAGCGCATCCTCTTGATCTCGAGTCTGTACGACTCGTTCATCATGTCCGAGGAGGGTCACCTCCACGAGTCGCTGCTCAGTCAGTTCATCGACCTGAACGTGACGAACATTCCCGACCTCATTCGGGTTCCGAACGCGACCGAAGCGCTCGAGCTGCTCGCCGAGTCGGATGACTTCGACCTGATCATCTCGAGCCTGAACACGGTCGACGGCAATGCAGCCGAGCTCACTCGGAGCTTCCGAGAAGCCGGCTTCAATACGCCGGTGATCGCGATCGCGTACACGAACCGAGAGCTCTCCGACTTTCTCGACCGCGAGGACAAGCACGTCCTCGAGCGCATCTTCCTGTGGCAGGGCGACATCCGAATCCTGCTGGCGGTCGTGAAGTACTTCGAGGACCGGATCAACATCGACAACGACACGGGCCTGCACGGCGTACCCGCGATCCTCGTCGTCGAAGACAACACGCGCTACTACTCGTCCTTCCTGCCGGCGATCTACTCCGAGCTCTTCGGCCACATCCAGAGCTTGCTCTCGGAGGACCTCAGCCTCTCGCAGAAGATGATGCGCGCTCGGGCGCGGCCCAAGGTCATCCTGTGCGACAACTACGAGGAGGCCTGGTACTTCTACGAGCGCTTCCACGAGAACATCCTCGGCATCATCTCGGACGTCGAGTATCCGCGGAAGGGTGTGCTGGACAAGCAGGCGGGGATCGACCTGTGTACGGCGGCGCGTGAGCTGCAGCCGAGCTTGAGGCTCGTGCTGCAGTCCAGTAACCCCGACAACGAGAAGCTCGCGGTTGAGCTCGGCGCCTCCTTTCTCCTCAAGGGCTCGCCGGCGCTACTTCACCAGCTCCAGACCCTCCTGATCGATCGGTTTGGCTTCGGCGACTTCATCTTCCGCATGCCCGATGGCTCGATCATCGACTCCGCGCACGACCTGAAGTCCCTCGCGGAAAAGCTGAGGACGGTCTCGGAGGAGAGCATTGGCTATCACGCGAGTCGTAATCACTTCTCGAACTGGCTCAAGACGCGGACGGAGTTTGCTCTCGCCGCTCGCTTGAGACCGTGCAAGGTCGAGGAGTACGCGAGCCTCGAGGACCTGCGTGAGCACCTGCTCAACATGGTCGTCGAGTATCGGAAAGAGCGTCATCGCACGATCATCTCCGACTTCGATCGAGAGCACTTCGAACCGGCGGCGACGATCACTCGCATGGGTTCGGGCTCGCTGGGCGGCAAGGCCCGCGGCGTGGCGTTCGCGAATCGAATCCTGCACAGCTCCGGCATCGACGCGATGTATCCGAACATCGACGTCCATGTCCCGCCGTCGCTCGTGCTCAGCACGGACATCTTCGATCAGTTCATGACCTATACCGACATGCGCGACTTCGTGACGCAGTCGGAGGATGACGATGCGATCGAAGACTTCATGGCGAGCGCACCCTTCCCGCGCAAGGCCGTCGCCGACCTGCGCTCGTTCGTGCAGCAGGTCCCCTACCCGCTCTCGGTTCGCTCTTCCAGTCTGCTAGAGGACTCGCTCTCCCAGCCCTTCGCCGGCGTGTACGAGACGTACATGCTGCCGAACAACGACCCCGACCTCGACGTGCGCTGGCGACAGCTCACGAACACCGTCAAGCGCGTCTACGCATCCGCCTTCCTGCAGAGCGCCAAGCGCTATCTCTCGATGACTCCCTTCCGACTCGAGGAAGAGAAGATGGCGGTCATGATTCAGGAGCTCGTCGGCAACCAGCACGGCGATCGCTTCTACCCGGACTTCTCCGGCGTGGCTCGCTCCTACAACTACTACCCCGAGCCCGGGCACTCCGCGGATGAGGGAGTCGTCGCGGTCGCGCTCGGTCTGGGTCGGACGGTCGTCTCCGGAAATCCGTGCATGCGATTCAATCCCCACTATCCGCAGGAGCTCGTCAGCTTCTCGACGATCAAGAACGCGCTCAACAACTCGCAGCGCAGCTTCTACGCGCTGGAGCTCGGAAGGGAGACGGCCACGTCTGCCCTGGCGGGGACCGAGCTCTATCCGATCGACGTCGCCGAGTCCGACGGCGCGCTGACCTGGCTCGGCTCCACCTACCTCCCCGGGGACGATCGCATCGTGGATGGAATCTCCCGACCCGGCGTCCGCCTGGTCTCCTTCGCCCAGGTCCTCAAGCACGGAGCCTTCCCGCTCGCCGCCATCCTCCGCGACTTGATGAAGCACTGTGCGGAAGCCACGGGTGGTCCGGTCGAGATCGAGTTCGCCGGCAACCTCTCCAAGACCGGAGAGCGCGTCGCACAGTTTGCATTCCTACAACTGCGTCCGCTCGCGATGTCCAAGGAGGAGGAGCACGTCGAGCTCGGCGAGTTCGACAAGGACGCCGTCGTGTGTCACTCGACGCAGATGCTCGGCAACGGTCGAATGGATGACATCACCGACCTCGTGGTCGTCGACATCAATCGCTTCGATCGCCTGAAGAGCCGCGAGATCGCGCTTCAGGTCGCGCACTACGACGCCCTTCAGCGCAACGAGGGCAAGCCTTACATCCTGATCGGGGTCGGGCGCTGGGGCTCGGCCGACTCGAACCTCGGAATCCCTGTCTCCTGGAGCCAGATCTCGGGAGCGCGGGTGATCATCGAGTCGGGCTTCAAGGACTTCCACGTCTCGCCGTCCCAGGGCACGCACTTCTTCCAGAACCTGACCTCCTGCAACGTCGGCTACCTGACTGTCAATCCGGACGAGAACGAGGGCTCTCTCGATTGGGCGTGGCTCGAGCAGCAGCCCGCGCTCGAAGAGACGGAATTCGTTCGGCGCGTGCGGCTCGACCAACCGCTGTGTGTGAAGCTCGATGGCCGCGCTGGCGAAGCCGTCGTGTTGAAGTCCCCTTCACGCTAGCCGCCTCGCCCGGCGGCGGGCTCCATTCGGCCCGAGAGGTTACAATCGACCATCGGCCAACCGCGCTTCGAGCCCCCCGCTGTGACCAATAGCAGAGCCCTTCTCTTCTCGACTCTCTTGCTCCTCTACGGCTGGAGCTCCTGCAGCCCGACCGACACCGAGGAAGCGGATATCACGACCTCCTTCTTCATTCAGCTGGAGGAGGGCCATCCGGCCTACGAACATCGCAAGATCGTTCAGAGAGTCGCCGGTTGGGCGGCCGAGCGCGATCCGGTCGGTTCCGAGCTGTTGATCATCAAGGACGGACGGCCGATCTTTCGCGGGAACTGGGGAGAAATGGATCGCGAGCGAATCGACCCTTGGCGCAAGAATACGATCTGCAGGTTGCGCTCGCTCTCCAACCCGATTCTTGCGACGGCAGTCCTCATGTTGCAGAAGAGCGGCAAACTCGAGCTCGAAGATCCGATCTCCAAGTACCTGCCCGAGTTCGCGGAGAATCGTTGGGGGCGGATCACGATCGCCGAGCTCCTCTCTCACACAGCCGGCCTGTCGAATATCGGTAGTCCCAAGCTGCTTCAGGAATCGGAGACGTTGTGCGCCTATGTAGACGCGCTTGCCGCAACCGAGACACGACCGAATCGAGACCGTTCCCAGCGCTTCGCCGAGGACGACTTCAACCTCATCGCTTGTTTGATCACGCGCGTCAGCGGGATGCCGCTGCAGCAGTTCTTGAAGAAGCGCATCTTCCAACCGCTCGGCATGAGGGACACCTACACGACCTTCAACACCGATGTCCCGTGGCGGGAGCGCCTCGCCAGCACGTACAGCCTCTCGGCCACCGGGCTCGGCTTTCGGCGGATCAACAACAACGAGACGAACCCCTCCGTTCCTTACTTTCACGCCTCGAGAGGTGTGTTCTCGACTGCACTCGACTACGCGCGCTTCATTCGCCTGTGGATGAACGGTGGGATGGTCGATGGGAAGCAGCTGCTATCGCCGAAAGAGATCCAGCTGGGTCACAGGATCCCGAACGGAATGAGCAGCTTGCCCGGTGTCTTCTCGCACGCCTGGGAGCTGTTCGGCGGGCAGCCGCTCGAGCCGAGAATCCCGCCTCCCTTCGGCCACATCGGTGCCGATGAGTCCGTGGTTCTCGCCTCACCCGAGAAGGGCCTCGTCTTCATCTACCTCACCCAGAGCCGCGGTGGGAAGACGGCCGCGATGTTCGCCGAGCAAGTCTCCGAATACCTCCGCACGAAGACGCCTTGAGCGAACCGACTGGCACACGGTCGAGCTCCTGGCTCGCGCTCCTCTTCGTAGTCGCGATTGGGTTCTTCGTCCACAGGAGCGCGCTCGAGCACGAGTTCGTCAGCTGGGACGACGACATCAACCTGTACGAGAATCCCAACCTGATCGCCGGCGACATTCGGTGGAAGCTGCCCTGGCTCGAACCCTATCAGGGCATGTGGATTCCGGTGACTTATACCGGTTGGGGAGCCATCGCGGCGGCAACGCGGGAAGAGATCGGACTCGACAGGTACTCGCTTGCTCCGAAACCCTTCCACGCCGCCAGCCTCGCACTGCACCTCGGAACGACGGCGCTCGTGTTCTTTCTGATCCGGCGTTGGTTGGCGAGCGCGAACGGTCGTCGCAGCACTCTCGCCGCTGCACTCGGCGCGCTGGTCTTCAGCATTCACCCGATTCAAGTCGAAGCCGTACACTGGGCCACGTCCATGAAGGACACGCTCTCGGTCTTCCTCGCGGTCTGCAGCCTGGCCTGCGCGCCACCGTCACCGACCAAGTTCGGTGGGAGGCTCCTGCTCGCCTGGCTTCTGTTCGCGCTCGCACTCGCCGCAAAGCCCGCCGTCGTCGTCGTACCCGTCGTGTGGCTGCTGCTCTCGCTCGCTCACGGCAAGCGCCCCGGCCGCTGGGCGTGGATTCACTTCGCCGTTCTGTTGAGCCTGGCCGGAGCGACAGCCGTTGTGGCGCGCATCGCGCAGCCGGCGACGTCCGGGACGGAAGCGGTCGCTCTCCTGCAACGCATCTGGATCTCCATCGACAGCCTCGGCTTCTACATCGTCCAGGTGCTCGCGCCCTCCAGCTTCTGTCCCGACTACGGTCGGACACCGGCCTGGGTCCTGGAGCAAGGTGTCACCACGCCGCTCATCGTCGGCGGTGCGTTCGTCGCTCTGCTGTTCGTGCTCGCGATCCGCGCGAACTGGAGAGCCCTCGCCGTCCTGCTCATCTTCCCGGCAGCCCTTGGCCCGGTGCTCGGCCTGCTGCCCTTCTCGCACCAGACCTTCTCGACGGTGACGGACCGCTACGCGTACCTGGCGATGCTCGTGCCGGCTCTGCTCCTCGCGCGGGTCGTCGCTCACCCAAAGGTCGGCCGCTCCTGGCCGCTCGCGCTCGCTCTGATCGCCGCTTGCGGGTGGAGCTCGATTCGAAACGGTCGCCACTGGCAAGACACTCTAGCCCTCTGGGAGAACGTGCTCCGCGTCAATCCGAACTCGGGTTCGGCGTGGACGAACCTGGGTTACCAGCACGAGCTGGCGGGTCGCGACGACGAAGCGATCGAACACTACGAGTTGGCGATCTCGGTCGCACCGACCAACGCGCTCGCCTTCAACAACATCGGGAACATTCACTATCGCGCCGGTCGAATCGACGAAGCGCACGCGGCCTACACTCGGGCGCGCAACGCTAACCCGCGCGACCTACACGCGCGCAACAACCTCGGCGTGATCCATCATCAACGCGGCGAGCTCGATGAGGCAGAGGCGCTCTTTCGGGAGGTGGTCGAGACCAATCCGCACTTTGCGCCGGCCCATCAGAATCGCGGCTTGGTCGCGGTCGAGCGCGGTGAGTTCGAGCAAGCCGAGCTGTACTTCGCGGAAGCGCTGCGGATCGATCCCGGCTTTGCGCGTGCGCGGGCGGGACTGGCCCGCGAGCTCGCCCGTCGCGGTGAGGATGGGGATGCGCGCTCGAACCTCTCTCGCGCTCGCGGGCTGGAGCTCGAGACTCCCGAGTTCGAGCTCGAGTGGTCCCGGGCCCTTCAGGGAGTCGAGCGGCCGGCCAACGACATTCGAGGAGCGCGCACGCGTGCCTATGAGCTCGGGTGGCGCGAGCCCGAGTTCTTGGAGCAGCTGGGCTTGGGCCTGCTCAACGCGGGTCGGGCCGAGCTCGCCGAACGAGTGCTCGAAGACGCTCTCTCGCATGGTGCGAGTGGACTGGACTACCGACTGGCCTTGACGCGAATCTATCGCGAGTCGGAGCGCTGGGACGAGTCGCGAGACCTCTTGGTCGAGACGGTGCGCGACTTCTCGTTCGAGCCGGGACCGTGGCATGGACTCGCGCTCTATCACCGGCACGGGGGTGCGCTGGAGAAGGCGAAGGATGCGGTGCGAACGGCGCTGCGCCTCGACCCCGCGCATGCGCCGACTCGCGAGCTCGCCGATGAGCTCGGCGTCGTTTACTAGGCGGCGTTTACCAAGCAGCGGCTCGCCGCTTCTTCAGTCGACGACTTCGTCGCTCTCGTTCGGCTCGACGACTTCTGGTTCGTCCGCCGTCTCGATCTCGCCGACATCCGAAGGCGCCGGCTCACTCGGCTCACCGAGCGCGTAGCGTGCGATCAACGCATCGAAGGACTGCGCGTACGCCTCGTCTCCATCGGCGCGCGCTTGCATCTGCGCTCGGTTGGCTGCTGCAAGCGCGGCGGGAAACCTCTCCGCAAGAGCGTAAGAGAGCGCCAGGATCTCGAGTGCGCGCGCGGACTGTGCGCCGGTCAAGTCGACGGCGCGCTCGGCGAGAACGACGGCGCGCTCCGCATCGCGCAGCTCGACTTTCGGACAGGTCGCGAGGAAGCGCGCGAGCCGCGCGGTCGGATCGGCCAGCCCCGGCGCGAGCTTGAACGCCTGCTCGTACTCGGCGAGCGCGACCTCGTAGTTGCCATAGCTCGCAGCCATGATGGCGCGGTTCAAGTGCGGTCGGAAGAAGTCCGGCGCCAGCTCCATGGCGGCGAAGTACTGCTCGAGCGCCTTCTCCGGCTCTCCCGTGTTCTGGTAGGCGACTCCCAGGTCGTTGCGCAGATCCGCGGCATCGTTCACGGCGATCGCGGCTTCGAAGTGCGAGATACTCGCCTCGAAGTCTCCGCGGGAGAGGAGCAAATAGGCGAGTGCGCGATGAGCGAGATCCCAACCCGGCTTCTCCGCGAGTGCGAGCTCGAAGTGCTCGAAGGCCTTGTCGGGCATGCCGCGGTCGCCGAAGACCTGCGCCAAGTTGTAATGCGCCTCGGGATACTCGCCCCGCAAGCGAATCGCTTCGGTGTAGGAGCCCGTGGCGAGGTCGAGGCGACCTTCCGCCCGCAGGATGTTCCCCATGCACACATGCGCAGCCGCCATCTCGGGCACGGCCTCGAGTGCGAACTCGATGTGTGGGCGAGCCTCGTCCGACTTGCCCATCTGCTGGAGTGCGTCGCCGTACGCATAGTGAACACCTGCGTCTTCCGGCGCGAGGTCGACCGCTCTCTTGAGCGGGACCATCGCGCTCTCGAAGTCGCCGATCTCGACTAGCACCTTGCCTAGCTCGGCGTGGAAGCTCGGCGTCTCGGGGCTCATCTCGGTGAGCCTCGCGGCGACGGCGACGTGCTCCTCTTTCGAGATCGTCTCCGCGGCAACGCGCCTGCGCAGGTCGGCATTGAGGTCCTTGACGGGGAAGCGCTCCTTCATGTCGGCGAGATCCGACCAATCGTCGGGAACGGCGGTCGTATCGCTCGCGACGTAGCCGAGCGCGGCGAGCTTTTCGGTCTCTTCCGTCGAGAGCGACGTGATCGTGCTCGCGCGACTACCCAGTGACTTCTCGAGCGCGCTCAACTGCTCCTCGAGTTCGCGTACCACGGCCTTCTTCGCGATCGCGAGATTCGCGAGCTCCCCGCGATCGGTCGCGCGGTCGTACAGTTCGGTCTGCGGCGTGCGCACGTACTTCCAGTCGGAGGTCGTCAAGCTGCGCTGCGGCGCCCAGCGGAAGCTCGTCCAGGGCAAGTCCGTTTCGGCGTAGCTAGCGCCCGATTCGATGGGCTTCCCTTCGAGAGCGGCGACCAGGCTGCGACCTTGCGTGCGCCCGCTCGGCACTTCGAGCAGCTCGACCAGTGTCGGGTGCAAGTCTTCGAGCGAGACCACCGCGTCGACGCGGTGACCCGGCTTCGCAACCGGACCGACGATGATCAGCGGGACATGCAGCACTTCCTCGTTCAACAGGTACGCGTGCTCGATCTCGTGGTGATCGCCTAGCCCCTCGCCGTGATCGGAGACGACAATGACTATCGTGTCGTCTTGATTTCCGCTCGCCTCCAACCACTCCACGAGTCGCCCGACCTGCTCGTCGACGAAGGCGATCTCGCCGTCGTAGGTCCCTGACTCGCTCGAATCCGCTCCCTCGCCGTGCTCGTACCAGGGGAAGTGAGCGTCGTACAGGTGCACCCACGCGAAGAACGGCTTGCTCTCCTCCTCGCCCAACCACTCGAGCGCCGAGTCCACCACCTGATCACCCGCGCGATACTTCGCGAGCCCGTTTTCGACCTTCTGTTCGTAAGCCTCCGAGAGATCGTCGTCATAGCGATCGAAGCCCTGCGCGAGCCCGAATCGCTGATTCAAGACGAAGGCTGCCACGAACGCGCCCGTTCGATACCCGCGTGCCGAGAGCTGCTCCGCCAGAGTCGTGACATCGTCGTCGAGCTCGTGAATGCCGTTGACTCGCGCGCCGTGCTGCGGCGGCAACAAGCCGGTCATCATCGTCGAGTGAGCGGGCAGCGTCATCGGCGCCGGCGTGTAGGCCTGCTCGAAGACGACGCCGCGCAACGCGAGGCTATCGATTGCGGGAGTGCGCGCGTCGGCGTAACCGTACGCGCCGAGATGGTCGGCGCGAACGGTGTCGATGGTCACCAGCAACAAGTTGTGCGAGTGAGGCGCTCGAGAGGAGTCACACGAACTCGAGAGCGCAACCGCGGCTGCAATCAAGAACGAGCGGGTGACGAACGAAAACAACCGGGAAGCGTCTCTCATCGAATTCATCTGCGCAGTGGGGCTTCAAGAGGACCAGCATGCGAACCGAGTGAATCGATTCGCCGCGATGCACCGGTCCGCGACAATGCTGATCGCAATCATACCTCTCCGTTTGTTTCCCCGCGCTTTCGATGCCGACCTCACTGATGCCGCCGCTCTCTTGATTGGCACAGACCCGAGTTTCTGTACCCGAATCCGAAGAGTCGCGGATCGGAGGGCGCGCGGTTATCATCTGCCGGTCGGATTCCTATCGATCGAGAGGAAGGTCGAGCAAGCCGGTCCTACCCTATTCGTCCCGAAAAGACTCTCATGGCAATTAGTCAATTTCCGAGGTTCTGCACGTCCGCTGTTCGGCGCGGATTGCCCTCCATCTGGTCTGCCGTTCTCGTCACATTCTTGGCACTGATTTCCGCGTGCACGGGAGATGTCAAAGTAGTTGTGGTGACCTCGAGTTTGACCGCGGGAACCAAGACTCGATTCGCCTACGTCGCGAATAGAACTGACGACACGCTCTCCATCTTCGTTGTGGACACCGAGTTCGATCAGAACGGTGACAAGGTCCAATTGCGCCACAACGGCTACGTTCGGACTGGCGCTGAGCCGAATTCTGTCGCTACCGATCCCTCTGGGAGCTTCGTGTTCGTCGCCAATTCTGGTGACGACAACCTCTCGGGCTTCAGCATCGATTCGGATACCGGACGCCTCACCGAGATTGCAGGCTCGCCATTTACCACCGGGGCCACCCCATCATCCGTTGCGGTAAGCCCGTCTGGAACGTTCGTGTTCGTGGCCAACAGTGGGGACAACACGGTGTCCGTCTTCTCGGTCGACATCAGCACCGGCGTGCTCTCCGAGGTTATGAACTCGCCGTTCGCGACAGGTCTGAATCCGACGGCCGTCACATCGTCGGTAGGCGATGGCCTTATCTTCGTCGCGAATACCGGAGACAACACGGTCTCTTCCTTCTCGTTCGACCCGTCCGTAGGTGAGCTGCAGGAGGTCACCGGATCTCCCTTCGCGACTGGATCGGGCCCGTCGTCCATTACCGTCAACACAACGGGCTCGATCGCCTATGTGACCAACTTCTTGTCGAGCACCGTTTCCGCGTTTGCGGTCTCGAACAATGGCCAGCTCTCTGAACTGGCATCCTCTCCGTACATGACCCAGAGCGGACCGTTCTCGGCGACGATTACGGCATCGGGGAGTTTCGCGTACGTCACCAACTTCAATTCGAACTCAGTCACGGCGTTCGCCGTTCAGGGCGATGGCTCCCTGATCGAAATCATCGGCTCTCCGTTTGCGACTGGAGTTCAACCCATCTCGATAGCATTGGACCTCGGAGGGTGTTCGGCGGTTGTCGTCAACTCCGGTGAGAATTCCCTGTCCGAGTACACGATCGACACGCTCAGTGGCGAGCTGTTCTTCGATCGCGACATGTTGGCTCGTGCTGGCCCGGCCTCCGTCGCCATGGCCGCGGGAACCAAATCGGTCGAGTTCATCCCTACATTCCTCTACTCGGCCAACCAGGGATCCGACGAAGTCTCAGGCTATTCCATCGACCCTCTCGATGGTGAGCTCACCGAGTTGGCGAACTCTCCGTTCGTAGCTGGAGATCTCGCCTTCGAGATCGCCCTCGATCCATTGGGTGAGTTCGTCTACGTACCCAACCTCGGCGACGACACGATTTCCGTCTATCGAATCGAGGACGATGGAAACCTCGTGGAGTTGGCTGGCCTGCCCTTCGGAAGCGGATCACCGGTTAGTGTTGGCAATGGTCCTGAGTCAATCGCCGTCGACCCGTCCGCCCGATTCATCTACGTGAATTCGCCAGCAGACAACGCCATTCGCGGCTTTTCCGTCGATCGAGCATCGGGCGCTCTAACTCCTATGAGCATGCCGTTTCCAGTGACCTCCCCCGAGGGTCTTCGAGTCGATCCAAGTGGGCGCTTCCTCTACGCGGTCTCGAACAACGTGAATGTCGCGGTGTTTTCGATCGACACGACTTCGGGCGAACTGACCGCCGCGGGTGTCTTCGGGGTTCTTTCTTCAGGAGAGCTGCTCGACATTTCGCCTTGCGGCGGAACTCTCTATGTAACCGACGGCAGCCAGATCAGCGCTCACAGTATCGACCCGGTAGATGGCTCATTGACGACCATAGCGGGTTCTCCGTTCGCCATTGGCTTTTCATCGTTCGACATCGTGGTCGACCCAACCGGCACCTTCGCTTACGTCTCCGACATCTCCGGCCAAGCCGCGATACTCGTCAGCAGAGATCAGACCACGGGTGCACTCTCCATTCTCGATTCCGAGGGCCTTGGCAGTTCTCCTACCGGAGTTGCGATCGATATATCGGGTCGATTCGCTTACTTCCAAAACTTCGGTAACGACAACCTTCAAGAGTTCGCGGTCCTGAAGGATTTCAACATGATGGCGTTCGACCTCCTCGAGCTGATGGGATCGCCAGTATCGACCGCTGATTCACCGCGAGACCTGGCTGCGACGGGGATCATCCGATAGTCGATTCGCTCCGTTGCGCGGAGGAGCGGTTTGGTGGGTCGCGGACTGACGGGGTTCGGTGAAATAAGTAGAATGCTCGACTCTTGGTCATGCAAAACGAGATTACGTCGTCGGCACCCGAGTCCGACGAGAGCGAACCGAAGGCTGAGCTAGAGGTTCTCGTCGCTCCGAACGCGGACGCGGAGAACGGCGAAGCTAGTGAAGAGCTCACTTCGTCGCGAGTCGCGACGGCTTGGGTTCTCGCAGTCTCGGTCGCAGCAGTAACGGCCGCCGGGCTTCAGCTCGCGTCGAAGCAGACCGAGTACGGGTTCTTTCTGCTCTCGCTCTGCGTCGTCGTCGTCTTCGGTGCTACCTGGAGTGACGTCGCCACGCGGCGCATTCCGAATGTGCTGACCTATCCCGCGATCGCCCTCGGGTTGCTCCTCAACGGGGTGGCTCCGTGGCTCGTCGATCGGTGGAGCCTCGGGACTGCGGAGGTCTTTCTCGGTGCATCGGGGACGGTCCAGTGCCTGCAGGGATTCGGCCTGTGCGCGGCTATCGGAATCGTGAGCTTCATGGCCCGGGGGTTGGGCGGCGGGGATGTGAAGCTGCTGGCTGCCGTCGGCGCGATGATGGGATTCAGCGGAGTGGTGAGCGTGCTCTTCAATACGCTCCTCGTGGCCGCCCTGATCGGGCTCGTGAACTGGGTAGCGGGCGGTTCCATCATGCGAAAGCTGCAGGGACTCGCGCATTCGGTCTACTTCAGTATCATCATGCGTGCCGACATGCGGGAGGTGTATCGCTTTCGCCCGAGCGAGAGTCCCTTTGCCTTGTCCCTCTTGATCGGCTTGGTCTCCGCGCAATTCGTTGCGCTGCATCGCGAGCTCTTCTCTGTGACATGGTAAAGCTCCGTCCAACCGCCAAAGCCCTTGGGCTCAACGCCACACTTGGCGTGCTCGGTTGGATCGGATTGTTCGGGATGGCTCGGCCGCTCGAGCTCGCCGCGTTCGTCAACTCGCCGAAGTTCGACCCTGTCTTGGCATTCGACGCGGCGGTCATTCTTTCCTTTCTCGCCTTCAGCCTCCTGACACTTCGCGGCTTCAGCTTCCTCGTTCGCCGGAGCCGAAGCTTCTCCTGGGACCCCGAGACGAGAACGGTCTCCGGAACGGTCATGGCCGAGTTTGCGCTGGTCTTGCCAGTCGTCCTGCTCCTCCTCGGTACGGTCATTCAGATCTCGTTGATTGCGAATGCTGCTCTGGTCGTGAGATACGCCGCCTTCGTCGCCGCGCGTTCAGCGATCGTCAGTTTCGAGGCGGACATGGGCCGAGATCTCTTGAGCTCACCCGGTGCGAGCCTGACCTCCATGTTTCAGATGCCGCCATTTCCCGAGTTCGTGGACCCAGAGCGTCCCACCGAAGCCGCGGCACTGGTGCTCGCATCCATCTCTCCCCGAGCCGCATCAAGAGATCTTCGCGGCGACTTCATGCAGGCCGTCCTCGAGGACAACGGTGACCAGTGGGAGCAGGGGAACTTCTCGCAACGCGTGACCTATGCGCGCGCGGCGATGACGCTCACCACGATCCGGGATCGCCTGGGCGTCTTCGGAGGTTGGCACGACTCGCTCTCCCCGCTCATCCCGGAGCCGAAGCACGCCTTGCAGCCTGCCAGGCAAAAGGCGGATGGAGGAACGGACAACGCCTACCTGCTCCCTTCGCCGCCGCCGCTGGACAGCTTGATTCCGGACAGTATCGACATCGAGGTCACTCTCCCCGTTCCTTCGGAGGTCGACGCACTGCTGTCCGTTGCCGGCGTCGAGAAGCCCGGGGTTACCATTCCCATTCCGCTCGACGGACCGAAGAAGCTGATGAAGCCTCTGCTCGATCAGATGGACGAGGGCATCAACGTCCTTCGCTCGGGTTCCGCGGCCGGAATTCGCGCCTTCGCAGAATCGCCAGCGAACGTCGACCTGCTCGCACCCAAAGAGGTCAACATCAACTTGGAGTACTTGTTCCGGTTGACCATCCCGAGCCTGATTCAGTTTACTCCCGGAGTCACGGAGGCTGACCCGCTCGGCAACGGCTTCGCTTTCCGCCTCCAGCACCCCGAGTACTTCTCGGTTCGTCTGCAGTCGACCGGCGGACGTCGGACGTTGCTCGGCATCATTCCCAAGGTGCTCGACATCAAGGGTACGCTGGGAACGCTCTGGGATGCCGACTCGTCGGACGACGACGAGGTCACGAAGGAGTTCAAGACTGTTCCGAACACTCCGCTCTACTTCCGCATTCGCGATAAGCAGGAAGACCAGAAGGACGACGGGAACTGATAGCATCCATGACAACGCTAGAAATCCATCGAGAACTACGCTGCGGATCGGGCCGGCGTCCTGCGATGCCCGCAGGATTCGGTGTCTTCTCGACACTGCCCGAGAATGCGGGAGAGCAGCTTGCCAGCCAGGTTGGATCGACAGAGCCCGGTGTGAGCGAGAGCGGACTGCTTCGCTGCGAGCGCGGGAGCGTCTCTATCTTGGTCCTGTTCATGGGCCTCGTGATCTTCGCTCTCGCCGCTATGGTCTGGAACACGGGCGAGGTGACCACGGCCAAGATCGAGGCACAGACCGCCGCGGATACTGCAGCCTATACGAGTGCGGTGTGGACGAGTCGAGCTGTCAATCTGATCGCCGCCACCAACATGCACGCCCTCCGGGACGCCAGCGCCTTGGGAATGAGCACTGCGGTTATCACGGAGATCATTGGTGTAACCGCGTTCCTGGTGATTCAAGCCGCGAACGCTGTCTCGCTCATCGCCGGGCTCGTTACTGCCCCAGCCGGAGTGGCCTTGCTAGCGAACGTCATCCGCGAGTTCATTCAGCTGTTCATCTTCATGTTCCAGACGGGGTTCATCCCCAACGGCAGCTACAACTTGATCAAAGGGATCGTCGATACGACCAACCACCTCCAGGACCTGAGTGCCTACCAGGCAGCCTGGATAGCGGCGATACCCGGTTTGATCGAGGCCCAGCGAGTCCAGATCGAGGACTACTACGACTGCGACATCAGCCTTGTACAGGGGAACGGTTCGCCCAGCATTCGAGCTCCCCTCAAGAGAGGCGATCAGCTCACCTGCCTGATTCCATCGACCTTGCGCTTCATGTATGACGCGCTTCCCGCAGGCAGCTGGTACGCCGATCCTCTGCTGAAGACCTTGGTTCTCGGGCGCGGCCGCCTCGTCTGGCTGATTGCCACCGCAGCGGGCGCCGTGGTCTCCGACGTGGCATTGGGCGAGAACCACCATGTGCTCAGCACCCAGGTCCCGGTCATCGAGATTGGTCCGTTCGGCGCCGGATTTACCGTCAATCCCGATACTTGGAAGGACTACACAGTTGTCGCTGTCGCGCGAAAGAGAACCAGCAACGAGACCTCACAACAACTTCCGCGCGAACCACTCAACTTCATGGCTCCCGGCCTCTTCACTCGAGCGGAACAGCTTCGGCCCGCGGCCTACGCGCAAGCGGAGACCTTCAATGCGGTGGACGGCTTGTTTCCCACCCTGAAAGTCGGCGGCGTCGCACCCCTTCAAGTCCTGTCCGCGATCTACCCGTGGCGAGTCTGGACCGACTGGGGATGGCAGTGGCAACCGCGCCTGACCCACGGAAACCTGCTACGCACGAGTGTCTTCGCCGACGAGGGTGTCCAACTCACGACGTTTGGTCAGGCGACCGCGATGCATTAGGTGTCCGAGATGGCAAACTCATTTCGAGCCAATCGAGCGCGTGCTGGAACAGCGATGACCGAGGCACTCCTCGTGACCCTGCCGCTCCTCATCATCGTGTTCCTCGCGCCGTTCGCCGCGCATGTCTACCTCGACTTGCAGTTCGCTCGAACGGAAGCGCACCGGGACATGTTCGACAAGACGACGTCCATGCTGATCATGCCCGATGCACTCATGGACAATTCCGTAAATGACGCAATGGGACCCCAGTTCGGGCAGTTGACTCCCGCATCCAGACAGCACGCTTTCGCGAGCTTTCCTCCCGACGTCCCCGATTCTGTCAATAACATTTTCGATCCGCCGGGCGGACTCAGCATCAAATTCACTCCCACCGTTTCTTTGGATTTGTTCGACGACGGCTTTCCGAACTATCCTGTGGAAGGTTGGGAGTACATACAGCGGCGCGGCCTGCTGGAGACTTCCGATGACCTCTTCTTCATGACCTACGGTGCAACCATTCGGTCACCCTGGACGTGGCTAGGTTATCCCGTGGTTGCGACTCAAGACTTGATCTTCGAACCGAAGCAAATGCAGGACTGGCAGGGAGAACAAGAGTTCGTCGACGACGACGCGCGCACAGCCCTGAAGATGGCTGAGTAGTCCCGCGCGTGAATCGCACGCCACCCAAAACCTCGGCCACTTCACCGCAGACCTAAACGGTATTTCGTATACTCCGAAGCCCCGCGAACGCTCCCGTCCAGCGTACTCAGCTTCCCAGTGAATTGCGGAAGTTGCGCGGATCGCTCCGGATCGAACCAGCGCAAAAATCGAACGATGAAAGATCGACTCATGCTGCTCGTTGCAGTCGTCGCAGCACTAGCGGCGACGGTTCTGGCCTTCCTCTACATCGATGGGGCCACGCGCCAGGTGGAAGAGATCGCCCCACCGCAAACCATGGATGTGCTCTTCGCGGTAGAGGATCTCCCGGCCAACTCCGCGATCGACGCACAAGCGGATTTGCGCGTCGGAAAGATCAACATAGACAACACGCCTGACTTCGCTCGAGCAGCCATTCCGGCCACCGAACGAATGGCCGTCCATGGTCGCACGATCAGCTCGCCGCTTCCTGCCGGAGTCCCGCTCTTCCACGCGCACTTGACCGAGATCAAGGACGTCAACATCCAGCCGGGAATGCGAGCGATGGCGATCACGGTCAACAAGGAGAGCCTCATGGGCGGCATCCTTGTGCCGGGAGACCACGTCGACATTCTCGTCAGCTATCAGCTCGAGAAAGAGAAACCACAGAACGCCGGCGGGTCCTCGAATTCCAACGATCCGACAGCAGCTCTTGGCGACGTGATGGAAGCCATGATGAGCCAGCTCAATTCGACATCGGGGTCGGTCCCCTCCGAGTGGGTCACGGAAGACGTGCTGCTCGACGTCCGAATTATCGCTGTCGGCTCTGCCCTGACAGGGTCTCGACAAGCGCAGGTATTCGGCATTTCGGGCAGTTCCAGCAAGGGCTCGACGGTGACGCTGGAGCTCACCCCTCAACAAGCACGCGAGCTCGTTCGCGTACAGGCCAATGGACGCAATCCGCTAACCCTGCTACTGCGCCCCGATGACACGAGTGGGGAGTCGGCTACGAGTTCGCTAACCGGAGGCTGATTCAGCATGGTACGCGTCGTTGTTCAGGACACACTAAAGAACAGGCAGTGGGTCGGCTATGACGCTGATTCCGGCTTTGCAATCGGACGAGAGTCCAACTGTGCAGTCTGCCTCTCGACGTCTCGGTTCGTCTCGAGACAACACATCTTCGTCGAGCGTTCGGAGACCGGTTGGACTCTGACTGTCGATCCGCGCGCCAGCGCGATCACCGTCGACGGAGCTTCCATCGAACCGGGTACGTCGCGCGACCTGCGTCCGGTGAGCCAAGTTCGACTGGCCGAGTTCGTCCTGACCTTCGTTCAGGGCGAGAGCGAAGGCTTGTCGGAAGAGGACGCTGCGCTCGAGGACATGAACTCACTGCAGCGCGAGCTGCACGCGGCCGTCCTGCGCAAGATCGATCTGCGGCGCGGAGGCGACTCCACGCTCGAAGCCTCCGAAGAGAGCCTCGAAGCGATCAACACGTTCATCGACGACCTGATCCACAAGGACTTCAAAGAGCGCCTGATCGGGACGAAGATCACGCGCGTTCGCCTGCTCAGCATGATGTACGAGAACCGCTTGACGGCTCTCGTCTCAGAGTCGACCGCGCCGACCATCGAGATCGACCGCGTCACGACGCCGGGTCTCAACATCGCGCTCGAAGAAGCTGCGGATGACTTCACGCGTCGCCTCGCCGATCGAATCGGTATGCAGTGCAAAGCCGAAGTCGCGGCGGACGACCTCGAGCTGATGACGAAGAAGCTCAAGGATCACGTCGTCCAGGTCATCGACGAGACACCGGACAACGTCCAGTTCTACCTGATCGCGCGGTTCCTCAAGAAGATCGTCTGCGACATGGTCTTCGGGCTCGGACCGCTCCAGGACCTGCTCGACACGCCGGCGATCACCGAGATCATGATCGTCAGCCCGGAGCTCGTGTACATCGAGCGCGCCGGTCGCGTTGTCCGCTCGAATCGCTCGTTCCTCGGTGACGAAGCCTTGATGGCCGTCATCGAACGCATCGTCTCTCCGCTCGGGCGCCGGGTCGATCGCTCGACTCCGATGGTCGACGCGCGCCTGTCGGACGGCTCGCGTGTCAACGCGATCATTCCGCCGCTCGCGCTCAAGGGCCCCTGCCTCACTGTCCGTCGATTCCCGACGAAGCGCATCACGGCGGAGGACCTCCTCGGCTGGGGCTCAATCACTCCGCAAGCACGCACGATGCTCGAAGCCGCCGTCAAGGGTCGCAAGAACATCATGGTCGCCGGCGGAACAGGCTCCGGTAAGACGACTCTGCTCAACGTCCTCTCGAGCTTCATTCCCGCGGACGAGCGTTTGGTCACGATCGAGGATGCGGCGGAGCTCGACTTGGATCAGGAGCACGTCGTCAGCCTCGAGACGCGCCCGGCAAACGTCGAGGGTACGGGTGCGGTCACGATTCGCGACCTGGTGAAGAACGCCCTGCGTATGCGGCCCGACCGTGTGATCGTCGGTGAGTGTCGTGGCGAGGAAGCCTTCGACATGCTGCAAGCGATGAACACCGGTCACGACGGATCGATGACAACGGTTCACTCGAATAGCGCGTACGACGCGATCTCTCGCATCGAGACGATGTGCTTGATGGCGGTGGATATTCCTATCGCCGCCATCCGCCGTCAGGTCACGCAGGCCATCGACTTGATCGTCTACATCCGCCGCCTGAAGGACGGACGTCGTCTGGTCGTCGAAGTCACTGAAGTGCTCGGCATTCACCCCAACACTGGCGAGCCCGAGACGCGCAACGTCATGGCGGCAACGGGAACAGGAGAAGCGACCGAGCTGCGTCCCACCGGCTTCATGCCGACCTTCCTGCCAGACCTCGTCGCCGCCGAGTTGATGAATCTCGATCAGTGGTTCGAAGCGCCGAACGCATAATGGAGCCGGGTCTCGTTCAGCCAGTCTTGCTGGCCCTCACCATCGGCGTCTCCTGCGGGATGATCGTGTTCTCGCTGCGCGCGAGCTGCGTAAGGAGATTCGAACGCGATGTCGCGTGGTTGGAGCACACGCTCTGGCGGTTCAGCCCGACGCCGAAGCCCGCTCGACCCTATGTGGTCGCGGGCTACATCGTCGCTGCCGCTCTCCTGCTCGCGCTGCTCATCTTCACGCGCAACCCGATCCTCTCGATCATCATCTTTACGGTCGTCGTCGTGATCCCGCGCTTCTACGCCGCGCGAGCGTGGAGCAAGCGCAAGAAGCTGATCGAAGACCAGCTGCCCGAAGCTGTCCGACAGCTCTCCTCCGGTGTCGGCTCTGGACTCTCTCTGGCCCAAGCCATCGAGCGTCTGGCCATTCGAGCTCCCGTGCCCATTCGGACGGAGTTCTTCGTCGTCTCGAACTACTGGAAGCTCGGCGCGGACTTCACGACCAGTATCGAAGACGCCAAGCGCCGTCTCGAGCTCCAGAACTTCAACCTGTTCGCCTCCGCGATCATCGTCAACCACCACATGGGTGGCAACGTGACCTCCACGCTCGATCGCCTTGCGACTTCGCTGGAGTCGATCGCCCGCATGCGTCGTGACATCTACGCCGCGACCGCCGAAGGGCGCATGAACATCAAGGTTCTCGCCGTCTCCCCGTTCATCATGCTCGGCCTGATCTCCTTCATGGATGCTGGCGCCGTCGGGATGTTGTTCACGGAGCCGGTCGGGCAAGCCATCCTCGGAGTCTGTGTAACGCTCACTGCTGTGGGAACTTGGTGGGCCTGGCAGATCGTCAAATCAGATGTTTGAAGTCACCAATCCCCTCGTCCTCATTGCGGCTTCGGTGCTGATTGGCATCTCCGTCTATGCCTTCTTCATCGCCGTCGGCAGTGAGCTTCAGAAGCGCGGATTGGCCGAGGAGATTGCGAAGAGTGCGGCTGCACGAAAGCACCGCCCGCAGCATCAGGGTGGCGGTCTACTGGCCCTGGCCGGCCCTCTGCTTCCCCTCTCGACCGCTCTCGGGCGCACGCTCGGAATGGAAGGCCTTCAAGCGACTCTGGCCGAACGCTATGCGCGTGCGGGGTATCCGGGTGGTCTCGACGACGACGAGCTGATCGGCCTGGGTTTGCTGCTGGGGATTCCGCTCGCGATCCCGGTCGCCTTCTTGCTGTCGATGCTCCACCCGCTGCTGGCTCCCCTGGGAGCGGTCATGCTCCTGACGGGGCCCGGCCTCCTGAGCTCCAGCTACAACTCGCAGGGCAACAAGCGCGAGCTCGCCATCTCGCGCACGATGCCCTTCGCGCTGGACTTGCTCGTACTCACCATGCGTGCCGGTGCGTCCCTCCAGCAGGCCATGGAGCGCGTCGCCGCGGACTACGTCAATCACCCGATCGGAGCGGAGTTCTCCGCCGCACTCGCTGACCTCGCAACCGGATCCGCGATCCGCGAAGCCTTCGAGAACATGCAGGAGCGGATTCCGATTCCCGCCATTCGCTCATTCACCGACGACCTGATTCAAGGAGATGAGCTCGGTCGCCCTCTCGCCGAGGTCTTCGAGCGCCAAGCCGACCAGGCCCGTATTCAGCGTGTCCAGGACGCAACCGACACCGCCGGTAAAGCCAAGGTACTCGTGTTGATACCCGGCATGCTCGTCTTCATTGCGGTGCTCATCATGCTCTTCGCCCCATTCTTCGTTCGCTGGTACTACAGCGACGGCAATGGAATGACACTGTAGCCGACCCACGAGACTCATGGCCTTCAACGTAAAAGTCCAAGGTGGCCTCGACGACGGAAACATCTTCCGCGTCGACGGCCAGTGCATTATCGGGCGCGCTCCGCGTTGTCAGGTTCTCTTGTCCGATCCCGATGTGGCTTGGGAGCATGCCTCGCTTCAAGACCTGGCCGGCCGGCTCTTCCTTCAGAACCTGTCGGCGGCAGGCACCCGACTCAAGGGTCACGCGGTTAGCGCCGAAGCGCGCGTCATGCACGGCGACGAGATCGAGATCACGCCGAACTGCAAGCTGGTCGTCGAAGAGCGCATCGGCAAGAACAAGGATCAGAGCCTCAGCCCTCCGGTTCTCGCGGGACTCATCATCGTCCTGATCGCGGTCCTGTTCGGCGGCTACAAGTTCTTTCAGCCCAAGCCGCAGTACATTCCGCCCGTGCAGCTCTCTCACTGGGTGACCGCCTACAATCGCTTGACGGTGCGCATGGAGGAGTGGACGGAACGCGGCGAGTTCCCGGCCGAAGCACTCGTCCTGTTCCGCGACGCCTGGCGATACGAGATGGCCTTCAACGACGCCGGCGCTGCACAGCGCTGGGATGACCTGCGCTCCGTTCTGCTGAGCATCCAAGCACCGGGTACCGGCCTCGAACGACGCAGCATTGCCGAACAAGCGAGCCCGACTCAACGTGCTCTCAACGTGATCATGGGCTGGGACCAAGAAACGAACATGAGCATCGACCCGCAGTGGCGTACCGATGAAGCCTTTGCCGATGCGCTCACGTGGTTTGTCCGCAAACGCGGAATGTTTACGAATAACAAAGTTAAGGCGGCCGGCAGATGAACAAGAAACTGGGAAGATTCGAGCTCCTCGAGCAGATCGACGTCGGTGGGTACACGACCGTCTATCGCGCGGTCGAAGACATGGGACAGGGCATCGAGCGGCCGGCAGCCGTCAAAGCTCTACAGGCCTGGAATCTCGACGACGACGACCAGCTCAAGCGCCTGAAACGTGAGGTCGGCGTCTTGATCGAGATCGGCGACGCGCCCAATATCGTCGCGGTTCACGGCATGGGCATCGACGAGGAGATGGGGCCTTGGATCGCGATGGAGCTCGCCGGCAAGAGCCTGCGCTACTCCATCGGAGATCAGCCCACGCCGCCCGATCAGATTCGTTCCCTGCTCAGCGACGTGCTGCATGCCCTGCAGTGGGTGCACGGAACGGAGCCGCCGATCCTTCACCGCGACCTGAAGCCGCAGAACATCCTGCGCACCGGTCCCGGCATCTGGAAGGTGGCCGACTTCGGACTCGCCAAGCGCGCAGGTGCCGAAGAGACCATGACGCTCGCCACGGTGAAGTACGCCGCACCGGAGCTCCTGGACTCGGCGCTCGGCGAAGAGACCCCGCGTGTAGACATCTATGCGCTCGGCATGATCGCCTACGAGATGGCTTTGGGTCGCGCGCTGTTCCAGAAGCAGTTCCCGTCGGTCTACGACCCGATGCGCAGCTCGAAAGAGAGCGAGGGCGACGATCGCCCGAAGTGGATGTACTGGCACACGTCGATGCAGATGGTCTTGCCGCCGCTCAACGAGCTGATCGACGACTACCCGCAGGACCTCTCGGATCTGATCCAGGCGATGATCGCGAAGCCCTACCTGGAGCGCGTGGCGTCTGCCGACGATGCGCTCGAGCGCCTGGGCCAAGTCAGCGTGCCCTCCCACCTCGCCATCCCGGATGACGAGGACGACACCGACAAGAAACCCTCCACCATGAAGAAAATCGCTGGAGCAGCTGCGGTCCTCGCGTTCGTCGCCGTCGTCGCACTCTTGATGTGGAAGTTCCTCGAGGGTCGACCGAGTATCGAGTGGGCATCGGGCAATCGGTTCGAAAGCAATACGAGCGTCGTTTCAGTCGAAGGAAAGATTGCGAACTACCCGGACTCCGGTCGAGCTGAGATCAGGCTAACAAGGGGTGGCACTTTCACTGCCGCCATTGAACCCGATGGCTCGTTTATCGCGGACGTGAAGGTCGGTGAGCTGGGGAGCTTCAAGGGCTACATGTCCGTCACCGATAAGAACGGCCGCACGGTTGCACGCCAGACGATCGACGTCGTTCGCTCGGCGCCCGAGGCCGTTGCTTTCGAGGTCGAGACGGTTCCTCTTATTACGGAGGCAACGATTCAGCTGCGCCCCGCCGGAGGCGATCCGATCTCGCTTATGACCGACGCCAATGGCGTCGCGACGACTGTGCTCCCCTTCGGCGAGTTCACGATCGAGGCTTTCCACCCGCGCTATCAACCATTGCAGCGCAAGACGTATCAGACCGGAATCGAAGGCGAGTGGACCGGTACCGTGCGCCTGAAGCCGAGAGATTTCTCGCAGATCCTCATCGACATGCAGCGCGAAATCGATCGTCTCATGAGGTTGACCAAGAAGAAGACGACCTGCCCTCCCGGCCCGCTGACGGCCGACGAAGAGCAGCAGATGACCAGCTCGATCGATCGCCTTCGACAGCTCGGGAATGGAGACGCGGACATCGAGCTCTTCTTGGGGCAGGTTGGGAGCACAGTCGATTGCGACCCGACCTCCATGCCGGTCGCACCCCCGCTTCCCGCAGACCCGGGAGTTGCTGGCGGACTCGCGCAAACGGATCCGGTAGGTGCGCTCGACCGACTGCTCGACCGTGTCGAGCGACTGATCGATCGCAAGGTCACCTGCCCGCCTGGACCGTTGTCCGAGTTCGAAGAGCAGACCCTCTCCGCAACGCTGCTGGAGATCGAAGCCACGGCACTCGGCGATCTCGACATTCAGCTCTACGTCGACTCGGTACGCCGCGTCGAAGACTGTGACCCCTCGAGTCGCCCCCCGCGTCCGGAGATTCCCGAGAGTCTGCGCCAGCAGCTGATCGCGAACGCGGCGGCGGGCAGGGCTGGTGCGAGTGGCACCAGTGGCTACGGCTCCGACGGCACGGGTGGCACGAGCGTCTCTTCCGGACGCGGTGAAACCTACGGCGGAGCGGGTCGCGCCGGCGTCGCCGGAAGCGCAGCGAACGCTCTCCAGAACTTCATCAATTCGAGTGGCAATCCCGGCGGAAACATGCGGGGCGGCGGAGCATCGACCCAGGACAACGGCCGCGCTGCGGCGGACTCCGTGATCGCCAATGTGCTCGCTGGTATGCCCCCCAACCCCGCGCTCGTAAACTACCTGACGAGATCGCTCACCCTCGAGCAGTTCGCCGCGTTCATCGCCGAGAACGTTCCCACCGGAACCATCAAGATCGAGATCCTCTCCGAAGTGGACAAGGTCCGAATCAGCGGACCGATGTTCAACGGAACGGACCTCGAGTGGATGGTCAAGCGGCTGGCCTACGGCTGGACACGAATCCAGCCCGAGCTCGCCATCGACGCTTGGGCCGTGTGCCGAGGCCTTCGTCGCGCACTCGAGTCGGACGGCGCCACCGGCGCCCGAGTCGACGCTTACCTGATCCCCGACGACCCGACCATGTTCGTGCAGTTCGAGAAGAGCAACACGTACGACGCGCAAGGAGCTGTCCAGCTCGCGAGCACGTTTACGGTCGACGAGAGCTTGATCTGGATTCGCGGCTACCTCGACGCGCCCGCCGAGAAGCTCCCCGAAGCGGAAGCGGCGGCGCCGGAGTAATGTCCGGCATGCAGGGACATCAAGCCGGGGAGTCCGAATTTCAGGACCTCCCCGGCTTCGGTCCGATTCGCGAGCTGCTGCTCGATCCGAGCGTCTCCGAACTGATGATCAACGGAACGTCGCGCATCTTCATCGAGCGCGATGGCCGCATGCAGGACTCGGGAACCAAGATTCGCGATGAGCAAGCGCTCGGTCTACTGGTCGAGAGCATCCTCCGGCCGACCGGACGTTCCCTCGACGCGCAGAAGCCGTACGTCGATTGTCGACTCTCCGACGGCTCGCGCGTCAACATCGTGCTGCGTTCCCTCAGTGTCGATGGCACTTCGATAACGATTCGGAAAGCGACCAAGGACCTGCGCCAGATCGGCGACCTCGTCACGAAGGGTAGCCTCACGGCCAACATGGCGCGCTTCCTCGCGTCGGCCATGAAGGCCAAGCTCAACATCGTCTTCTCCGGCGGAACGGGAACGGGCAAGACCACGCTGCTAGGGTTGCTGGCCTCCGAGATCCCCGAGGACGAACGGATCATCGCGATCGAAGACACCTCCGAGCTGACCTTCGCTCAGCCCAACGTTGTCCGACTCGAAGCTCGCCGCGCGGGCGTCGAGGGGACGGGCGCCGTGTCTATCGCGGACCTCCTCGTCAACTCGCTGCGTATGCGTCCCACCCGGATCATCATGGGTGAGATTCGCGGTACCGAAGCCGTCGAGATGATGCAGGCCGTCGCGACGGGGCACGACGGCTGCCTCTCCGTCCTGCACGCCGGCTCCCCCATCGGAGCGGTCGGACGCCTCGAGATGATGGTGACGATGAGTGGTCACATGATTCCGCTCTGGGCGATTCGTCAACAGATCGCCGCGGCGGTCGACGTCATCGTGCAGTGCGAGATCGAGCGCGACGGCAAGCGCCGCGTGACACGGATCACCGAAGTGTCGGACGAGGGCGAAGAGCACCTCTCGCTTCACGACCTCTATCGATTCGAGCGATCGGCTGCGGGAGAAGGCTCGGGCGACTCCACCGGACAGTTCGTTCGGACGGATCGCATGCCCAACTTCGAGGCTCGGTATGAAGCGCGCGGCGTAGCCCTGCCGAGCGATTTGAAGCCTGCTGCTCAGTAGGCGCCGTTGCCCTCCGTACGCGGCAGTGCGAAGCGCCGAAAGGCACACGTGGAGGCGCACTTCTCTTGCCTCAACACGCTCTCGATTTGGAAGGAAGCCCGAGCGTTCCCTTCTCGCGCGGGCAGCCTCAGTTCACAGCGCACCTGCAGATCGGATCTACAGGTGCGCCAGCTGAACGAGTACTTCTAGCCCGCATTATTCATGAGCCGCGAGAGGAAACGCCTCGATTCGGTTCCTACTGGTGTTTTGCGGGCGCTGGCCCCACAGTCGAGCTTGTAAGCTCGTCGAGGAAGCCAGTGTTCGTAAAACGCCGGTAGGGGCCGAAAGGTGGCGTAGCCGGCCGTTCGTGGTGTTTAGTCCGCGTGGTCATGAATAATGCTAGCTCAGGTTCCCAGGCCGGACGCGTCGGGCGTCGCACCCTGGAAGTTGGTCTGAGCATTGTCCACTTCACCAATTGCCCACTGAACGAACAGGTAGATCGCCGCGAGAATGACGAGCGCAACGATGATGAGCAAAACCCACTCCACCGTGTTGGGGCCAGATTCATCTTCGTGCAGGCGAGTCGCGAAATTGCGTGCTTTCTGAAGCATGGGATTAGGTCGTCGGTTGATTGATGGAGAAAGAGGGGCCGGGCGCTACTCGTATCCGTTCACCTTCAGGGGAACGGTGACCCGACAACCTCCGCGATGCGATAGAAGTAGGTTTGGATCATACCAAGAAAGGTTGGTATCAGCAGAATGATGGGCATGACCGCGAAGGCCAGTACCAACACCCATTCCGTTACCAACTGTCCGTTGGAGTCTTCTCCGAGTTCCACGAGTCCGCGCGGCGTACTCAGGATTCCCTTCTCGTCACGCTTCATCGCAGAATCTCGCGCGTGAGATTGACTCTGTCCGAGAGTCCCATCCAGCCCAGGTCGTCCGCCAGCTTGGGCCGTCTGCCCGTCCAGACCAGCGTCGGCTCGCTCGTCGTGTCGAGGGCGAAGATGTCGTTGACGATGTAGTCGTTCGTCGCCGAGTCGAGATCGATCTCGGAGATGTGGGTGACGAGGCGCCTTCCGCTCGAGAGCCGGGTGGCCTGAACCACGATGTCGAGAGCGCCTGCAATCTGGCGTCGGAGCGCGACCAGGGGGAGGCCGATGTCCGCCAGGAGACACATCGTCTCGAGGCGCCCACAGGCCTGAGAGGGCGTATCGGCGTGCAGGGTGGCCAGCGAACCACGGTGGCCACTGGTCATCGCCTGGACCATGTCCAGGGCTTCCCCGCGCCGAACTTCACCGACGATGATGCGATCGGGGCGCATCCGCAGAGAGGTGACGAACAGGTCGCGCACCGTGATCTCCCCGCGCCCGTAGGCGTCTGACGGACGAGCCTCCATCTGTACGACATGGGGCTTATTGACCTGTAGCTCCCGAGTATCCTCGATAATCAGGATCCGCTCGCTGTCGTCGAAGACCGTCGAGAGGATGTTGAGGAGGGTCGTCTTGCCCGACCCCGTTCCGCCACTGACGACGACGTTCTGATGGGAGGCGACGGCGAGCGAGACGAACTCGATCGCCTCGGCGGTCATCGAGCCGACTTCGAGAAGGAAGTCGGGCGTCTGAGCTTTCTGCGAGAAACGGCGAATGTTGATCGAGGTTCCGTGCGCGGAGAGTGGGTGTAGAACGATCGCGACACGCGATCCATCTTCTAGTCGACCATCGAGGATCGGGGATTCGTCATCGATCGACTTACCGACGAACTGAGCAATGTTATTCGCCGCCGCTCGAAGCTCGTCTTCGTCCCGAAACGTCACATTCGTCTGTTCAACTCTTCCGCCGCGCTCAACGAAGATCGCTTTCGGTCCGTTGACCATAATTTCGGAGACGCTCTCGTCGTCAAGCAGCGGAATGAGCGGACCAAGAAAGAACTCCAGGCTCGCTCGGTAGGTCCGATTTTCAGTTTGCGTCGTTGTCATCGCGGGAAAGCAGCATGGATCGCCGACGCGGTTGCGAGGGCGCGCTCACGGAGCGTGATGGAGGCCTTGAAACAGGCGGGATGCGGGTTCCCCGGCCGAGAATTATGGCGACGAGCGGATTCTACTCGATCCCATCTAGTTTGACGAATATTGCGCGTTCAGATAACCTGTGCGCCTGTGTTCCGGATCCCCGTCCAGTCCGCCAAACAGACATTGGTGAGTATGGAAATTCCACCTCGCGTCGGAGCGACCAGGATGATTTCAGAAGTCGCGCGACGACGTGCCAGCTACTTCTTCCCGATCGCGGTAGCCGCGCTTTCCGCAACCGCGTACGCAGCCCCGGCTCTTCAGGAGCCCGCCGCTCCGGCCGAACCGATCGTTCGGCCCGTCGGCACTTCGGAGGTGAACGTCTCCGAGTTTATGATGGTCGACGTGCTCTCGCAGAGGGCCTACCTCACGGACATCCTTCAGAAGCTGGCGATTCAGGCGCGTCGCAACATTGTTCCCAGCGGCACAGCGGAACGTCTGATCACCGCGAACATCACGGGCGTGCCCTTCCTGGACGCGCTGACCGGATTGCTCGAGCCGAACGGGCTCGGCTACGTCGAGCGCGGCGAGTTCATCTTCGTCTATTCCCTCGAAGAACTCGAAGCGATGGACGTCGGAGGTTTTGGCGCGACGACGCGCATGATCTCGCTCGACTACATCCGCTCTGCGGACGCGCGAGACTACGTCTCCACGATGCTATCCCCGAAGGGCTCTATCGAGATCTCCAAGGACTTGGTCGACAAGGAGAACAGCGCGGGAGCTGGCAATACCGTCGCTTCCGGTTCCGGCAGCGTGACGGACTCGACGATCTACACGCCCGCCAAGGACGAGTACGACCTCCGCAATGCGATTATCGTCAGTGATCGCCCCGATCGCATCGACAACATCGAGGCCTTCCTCGAGAGCATCGATGTCCCCCCCGCTCAGGTCCTTCTGGAAGCCTCCATCGTCCAGACCTCGCTGACCGAGGACACCGCATTCGGCGTCGACTTCGCACTCCTCGGTGATGCGAAGTTCGTCGACTTCTTCCAGGCGCCTCAGAACGGCCAGAGCCTCGACTTCCTGAAGCAGGCGAGCGGGCTTCCGGTCGTGCCCTCCACACCGTCTTCGTTCGACACCTTCATACAGTCGAATCCCGGCGACGTGGGCAAGGTAGATGGCGCTTCGATCCGCGCCGGCTTCGTGGGTGACATCGGAGTCTTCCTGCGCGCACTCGACAAGGTCACCGATCTGACGCTGCTCTCCAATCCGAAGATCATGACTTTGAACCGGCAGCGTTCAAAAGTCTTCGTCGGCACGAAGGTCGGCTTCTTCGAGACGACAACGGTCGAGAACCAGGTCCTCCAGTCACTCAAGACGATCGACACGGGCATCGTGCTCGACATTCGCCCGTTCATCTTGAGCGATGGTCGGATTCGACTCGAGCTCGCTCCCAAAATCTCCGACATCAAATTTCGCGGCGACATTCCTGACGAAGATGTTCAATCGGTAACTACCGACATTCTGATTCCGGAGGGAAACACGGCCGTCATCGGCGGCTTGTTCCGCGAAGACACGACGCGCTCACGCAACCAAGTCCCAATCCTCGGTGACCTTCCGTGGATTGGCCCGCTGTTCCAGGGCCGGGATGATCAACTGATGCAGACCGAGATCATCTTCTTAATCACGCCGACGGTCCTCGACGATCACGCTCTCTCCTTTGCCGGCGCCGAAGCAGGTGAGATGCTCGAGGATGTTCGTGTCGGGTCGCGCATCGGCCTCCTGCCCTGGAGTCGCGAGCGTCAAAGCGCCCGATTGAACCTGGAGGCCGAACGCCTGCTCGTTCAGGGTGACAGCGAGGGCGCACGCTGGAAGCTTCGCCGCTCACTCGGCATGAACCCCCAGCAGCCGAGAGTGATTCGCGCGATCGAAGAACTCGAGAGCCGAGACCTGTGGATTCGAAACCTCTCCGTCGTGAACCGTCTCGTGGACGAAGAAGTCGCGCTTCGCGACAGTGAGACAGCTGGCTCCGACCAGTAAGCGCTATGGTTCTTAGAGCTGTGGTCGCCGCTGCTGCGCTTGTCGTAGCTACGACTACAGCCGCGTGTAACACCCAGGGGAAGTTCACGTCGAACGCCAAGACTGAGGCTCAGGACAACTTCGACCGCATTCACGCGGGGACGGAGTTCGACCAGGCCAATCGCCAGTATCGGCTCGGCGACTTCGAGCGCGCACTGGAATCGATCGACCAATCGATCCAGTTGGTTCCCGGCGTAGCGAAGTGTTACCTCCTGCGCGGCAAGATCCTGATCGAGCTCGGACGCCACACCGAGGCCATCGACGTGTTGGAGTTCGGCAGCCTCTTTGACCAAGGCAACTACGAGTTCCCCTACATGTGTGGGGTCGTACATGAGCAGCTCGGCCTCCTCGACTTGGCTCTCGAAGACTTCGACTTTGCGCTCTCCCTCGATGTAGAAGAGCCCTCTACCCGACTGGCGCTCGCGGAAGTCCTGGTCCAGCTCGACCGCATCGACGAAGCGAAAGATGTGCTGACGTCAGGCACCGGCTGGACGAAGGGCGAGGCTGGATTCCGCCAAGCACTCGGGCACATCGCTCTGCTCGAAGGCGACAAGGAGGAAGCGAAGCGCGCCTTCGGTGAAGCGGCCATCCTCAGTCCGCGCGATCCCGGCATCCTCGAGGATCTGTTTCGCGTTCAGGTCGAGAGCAATGAGTTCAGCGACGCGATCCGAACGATCGGCGATATCGAAGAGACGACCTACTACAAGTCGCGTCCCGATGTTCAGCGCCTACATGCGCTCTGCCTGATTCAGATCCGCAAGCCGGTGGAAGCGCGCGCGATTCTTCGCGACCTGACAAGCCGCGAGGGCGAGCTGGTCAACTTCGAGTCGTGGCGTCTCATGTCGGAGGTCGCGATTCTCTTGAACGACGACTATCTCCTGCGAACGGCCGGCAATCGCATGGTTCAGTCCGAGCCGACTCGCTCGGAGGGCTTTCTCGCGAAGGCCGTTGCGCAGCGTATCGAAGGCGATCTCGACGGTGCCTTGGCCAGCGTGCGGCTCGCCGTGGCGCGAGCGGGCGACGACCCCACGCCGCGTCGATTCGAAGAGCTAATCCTCGAGGAGCTCGCGAGCGCTCCCGCGGTCGAATAGCTCAGGTTACGTCGAAGCCGACAGCCTGCGCGTTCTCCGTTCCGGGCGCTGCGCCCGGGTAGATGACGCCACTGCCGAAGAGCACCGTGTCTCGGCGCAAGATGTGCGCCTGCGAGCCGTTCTCGGGCACGATGAACGTGCCATTCGTACTCGAGTCCTCGATCACGAAATCGGGATTGCGATAGAAGATGCGCGCGTGCATGCGCGAGACCTTGTGGTGCGCGACGACGATCTCGCACTTCGAACCGCGCCCGATCTGAATCGAGCCCTCGCCCTCGAGGACGTAGGGTTGGCCGCCGTAGACAAGCTCTATACGACGCGTACCCGCGCTCTGTTCTGGTTCGACCATCGCCATGGTCAGCTCGCCCGAGATCGCATCGTCTTCATCCTTCAGGATCGAGAAGAGCTGCAGCGGCTCGCGCTTGCCCTTCACCGACACCGGCGGAACGGATCGAGCTCGCTCTTGAACATCCGGGTCCAGCTGATTCCAGAAGGTTCGCGAGATCAGGATCTCGTTCGCACGCGCGATACCCGCAATGCGTGCGGCCGTGTTGACGACGTCGCCGAAAATGTCGCGGTCGACCTCCATGACCTCGCCAAAGTGAATGCCGACACGGATCTCCAAGCCGTGCAGCTCCATCTTCTCCATCATTTCGAGCGCGGCCGACATCGCGGTGTCGCCCTTGAAGCTGGTCAGGATTCCGTCACCCATCTCCTTGACCACCCAGCCGCCCGAGGCGACCACGGTGTCCCTGAGAGCTCGGATACCGCCGGAGACCAGGGAGCGCGCCTGCGTGTCGCCCAGCTGCTCGTAGAGAGCCGTGCTGCTGACGATGTCCGCGATCAGAACTGAGCGCGCTGTACTCTTCTGTGTGATCGCGTTCTCGGCTTCCATCGGCATAGGACGAACATACGGTTTCGAGCTCGTTCGCGCTCACACTCGACGACGGATGCGTCTCCGAGTCTGCGCACGGAGCGAACTCCGGGGCCGTTTGGTCCGACAGATTTTATCGCTCCGCTGGCCGTTCCTCGACCCCGATTTCCGCGGCGTCCTCAGGAGCTACCCGAACCCTCCGAATACAAGCCCCTGATCGACGCCCCCCACGCCGTGTACATGCCCCGCCGACTGATCTCCATTTGAGTCTCGGGAGTAGCGAGGGGCTTGAACCCGAAGGAGGCGTACAGCCCATGGGCATCGTTGGTCGCGAGCTGGAAGCACCGGAGCCCCTGGAGGTCGGGGTGGCTCATGATCGCCTTCATGAGCTCTTTGCCCAGGCCACGCCCACGGTGAGCTTCGAGGATGTAGACGTCCCCGAGGTAGGCGAAGGTCGCGAAGTCGCTGATCACCCGCGCGAATCCGACCTGAGCGGAGTCCGGGTAGACACCGAAGCAGAGCGAGCCCTCGATGGAGCGCGCGACGACCTCGCGTGGAATTTCGATCGACCAGTACGCGCCGACCAAGAACGCGTGGATCGCGTCCAGGTCCAGGCGCCTGACGTCCGTGCTGATGGTGTACCCGTCGTTCATATCGATGCGTGATTGTAGAAGGTGAGATACCGCGCTCGGCGCATCTCTAAACTTTCGGCCCCACGACAACGGCCTGGGGCCGTTGTCGTGGGGCCGAAAGTTTAGAGATGCGCCGAGCGCGGTATCTCACCTTCTACACGGCGTGAGGGGCGTCGATCAGGTTGTTGTTGGTTTGGGCGTCGAGGACCGCGTAGTTGAAGCCCTTCTGGATGCAGTAGGAGCCGTGGCGGCCGAGCTTATCGAGCGCAACGAAACCGACTTGAATTTCGCGGTAGTCGGGGTTCTTGGAGATGACGCGTTCGACGGCAAGCCGGCAAGCATCCTCGGGCGCATGACCTTGCCGCATGAACTCGACGACGAGGTGACAGCCGACCGCACGAATGACCGCTTCGCCCCAGCCCGTCGCGCAGGCCGCTCCGACCTCGTTGTCCACGTAGAGCCCGGCCCCGATGATCGGCGAGTCACCGACGCGGCCCGGCAGCTTGTAGGAAGCGCCACTCGTCGTGCACGCGCCGGACAGATTCCCTGCAGCATCCAGTGCCACCATCCCGATCGTGTCGTGGTTCTCGACGTTGATCTCCTGCCGCGCTTTCGTATTGGCCGCCTTCCACTTCTTCCAGTCGGCTTCTGACTTCTCCGTCAGCAGGTTCGTGCGCGGAAAGCCCTGCTCGAGAGCGAACTGAAGAGCGCCATCTCCCACCAGCATGACGTGCGGCGTCTCCTCCATGACCTTGCGCGCGACGCTGATCGGATTCTCGATGTCGCGCAGAGACGCGACGGCTCCGCAGTCGCCCGCTTCGTTCATGATGCACGCGTCGAGCGTCACGACACCACTCGCATCCGGGTAGCCGCCGATCCCCACGGTGCGCACGTTCGGGTCCGACTCGGTGACGCGCACGCCTTGCTCGACGGCATCGAGAGCGCGTCCGCCGGCCGACAGGACCTTCCACGCCGCCGTGTTCGCCGCCTTGCCGTGCTTCCAGGTCGAGACGACCACGGGCCGATTGGGAGCGATCTCCGATGCGTCTGCCGGAGCGAGCAGTGTGTTGCTGGCGGACTCGGCGCCGACGCTCGCGCAACCCGCAGCACCGGAGAGCAGGCCGGCCGCCGCTGTTGAAGAACTCACCATGAAGGTCCGTCGGGAAATGTTCGTCATGAATGCCTCGCTCCTCAGCCCTACCAATTCTGCGACAAAGATCGCCAATCCGCGCCGATGATAGCGAGTTCGGCGAGCCCCTGTTCGTTATCGTTGTCGGCATGAATTCCGGTTTTGGGGAGGGCTCCTTCCAACTCGAGAATGTGTCCGTCGCCTTCGGCACACACAGCGTCTTGTCGGAGATCAGCTTCGAGGTCGGCAGCGGTGAGGTCGTCGCGATCGTCGGGCCGAGCGGCGCTGGCAAGACGACTCTCTTGCGCTTGCTCAACGGAATGATCGCGCCGGGGCAGGGCGCCGTTCGAGTGGGCGCTTTCGATTTGAAAGCGGTTCAGCCGCAAGACCTTCGTCAGCTCAGATCCAGGATCGGTTTCGTGCACCAGAAGCACAACCTGATCCCCAACCTGCGCGTCGTTCAGAACATCGTGGCCGGCAAGCTCGGGCAGCGCGGCTTTCTCGAGTCTGCGCGCTCGATGGTGCTCCCCAGTCGCACGGATCAGGAGCACGCGCATACCCTCCTCCAGCGTGTGGGGATTGGGGAGAAGCTCTTTCAGCGAACCGACACACTGTCGGGCGGGCAGGAGCAGCGCGTCGCTCTCGCGCGCGCTCTCTTCCAGGATCCGCTCGCACTGCTCGCCGACGAGCCGGTCGCGTCGGTGGATCCCGCCCGCGCGCGCGACCTGATTCGCCTGATGGTGGACCTCGCCCGCGAGGACGGCATCACGCTCGTCGCATGCCTCCACGACCTGAGCCTCGCGCGCGAGTTCTTCCCGCGCACGATCGGCTTGCGCTCCGGCAAGATCGCATTCGACTCCACGACCAACGAGGTCTCCGAAGCCGACTTCGACGACCTGTTCAAGTTCGCCAGCCCGAGATGAAGCTCTCCACCGACGGCGGCTGTTCGCGGCGCAGGCCGCCGGGGCTCTGCGGGACGCCATGACTCCACGCGAGCTGCGCAGACCCTTTCCCGTCACGCGACGCGGCTTCGTGCTCTTGGCGATCGCGGCTCTCGGCATCGTCGGGTTCATTGCCCTCGACCTGAGCTTCAACGGGCTCGTCCCCCACGGCGGCGGCGTTCAGATCGCGCGCGAGTTCTTCGGAGCGGCCCTCTCCCCGGCTCTCGACTACGAAGCCGAGTTCGTTCCGGAGGGCGCGCCGCCCTTCCTGCTCCGCGCTCTCGATGCCGTCCGGCGCACACTCGTCTTCGCCGCCTCTGGAATGAGCCTCGCTCTCGTGGGCGGCCTGGTCCTCGGCTTCCTGGCCTCCTCCGGCTCGGGCTCGCTCACCATTCAGCTCATCGCGCGCATCGTGATTGCCGGAGCGCGGTCGGTACACGAGCTCTTGTGGGCCATCATCTTTCTGGCCGCCTTCGGCCTGAACACGGCCAGCGCCGTCGTCGCGATCGCCATCCCCTTCGCAGGTGTGCTCGCCAAGATCTTCTCCGAACTCCTCGACGAAGCTCCCGACGACGCGGCCTACGCCCTTCGATCCGCCGGTGTCTCGCGCCTGCGCGCCTTCCTGTTCGGCCGCTTCCCCGCCGCCATTCCGGACATGGCCGCCTACAGCTTCTACCGCTTCGAGTGCGCGGTTCGATCTTCCGCAGTGCTCGGCTTCTTCGGCTTCGAGACGCTGGGCTACTACATCAAGGCCTCCTTCGAGAACCTTCACTACCGCGAGGTCTGGACCTTTCTGTATGCGCTGATCGGTGTCGTCCTGATCTTCGAGTACTGGAGTTCCGCGCTGCGCAAGAGGTTCGCCGCATGAGCGCGCAGGCTGCCAACATTCGCGAGCTCTATCGCAGTCGTCCCCGCAGCCGACTGGTGCGTGGAACCGCGTGGCTCCTGGCGCTGTTCGCGCTCTACTCGTTCGTCTCCGGTGAGATCGCCTGGCGCGACTTCTTCTCCGCGCGCCGTCGCTCGAACCTCGACCGCTTCTTGGCCGAGGACGCGCTGCCCTATCCGCTGCGCGAGGGCGGATTCACCTGGAGCGGGTTCACCGAGTGGGCCAGCGCTCTGCTTCGCTCGCATGGACTCGAAGCGATGGGGGCCACCCTGTGGATCTCGGTCGTCGCGATCGTCATCGCCGGGGCGGTGAGTCTGCTCCTCGCGCCACTCGGCGCTCGCACACTCGCCAACGCCCAGCCCTTTACGGACTCTCGAGAGGCTCGCGGGCGACGCACCTGGTTCGCGCTCGTCTCACTGACGCGAGTCTTCGCGGTGCTCCTGCGCGCCATTCCCGAGTACGTCTGGGCCTTCCTGCTGCTCGCCATGATCGGACCGACAGCGTGGCCCGTCATCATCGCACTGGCGATCCACAACTCCGGCATTCTCGCGCGACTCGGATCCGAGACGATCGAGAACCTCGAGTCCGCGCCGCTCGAGTCACTCGCCGCGGTCGGCGCGAGCAGGCGACAGCTCTCGACCCTCGCCGCGCTCCCGCTCGCCCTCCCGCGCTTCCTGCTCTACTTCTTCTACCGCTTCGAGACCTGCGTTCGCGAGGCCACCGTGCTCGGCATGTTGGGCGTCGTCTCGCTCGGCTACTGGATCGCCGACTCTCGCGGTCGCCAGAACTACGACGAGATGATTCTGCTCATCGCGTTGGGCGCCGTCTTGGTGCTCATCGGCGACCTGGTCTCGTACGGCGCGCGGCGCTGGATTCGCTAGCGAATGAGCGAAGCGCGATAGCTCTCGAGCTCGTCCAGGAAGCTCGCCGGCATTCCGGCGGAGAGGCGCAGCTTGCGATCCATGGGCTTGCCGCGGAACAGGACGGGCGTCAGCGGCTCCGGAAGCTCGCTGACCCAGCGCTCGAACTCGACGCCCTTCGTCCAGGTCTCGAACCAGCGAACCGCGAATCGAACGTGCGCGACTTCTTCGGCGGCGATGCGCTCTTGTAGCGCGGCACCCTCGAGGTCGCCGACCTCGCGAAAGCGTGCAGCGAAGTTGGTCGCGTGGTCGAGGTTGGAACCCTCGAGGCCCATGCCCATGAGCGCGCAGAACTGTTCCGGACGGTCACAGGTCGGGATGCGCTCCCAGAACCAGTCCCGAACGGGGAAGTCGGTCAGCGAGAAACCGAGGCGGTCGAGATGAGCGCGATAGAGGCCGACGTGTCGGAGCTCGTCGAGGGCGATCGTGAGCAGTCCGGAGCGGAAAGCGCGGGGCGTGTCGGGGAAGGCCAGGATCGCCCAAGAGAGCAGCTCGGCGGCCTGGATCTCGTGGTGCAGGAAGGCGTGGCAGAGGAGCGCGCGCGCTTCCGGGCGCTGCAGGGCGCCGGGCTTGGGAGTCTTGGCGCTGCGCTTCGCGAGCTTCAGCTCTGGAGGGCGGCCGGGAGTAAAGTTGCGGCGGACAGGCGGGCTCTCTTCCCAGAGAGCTGGCGGCGAGTCGGGCGTGAGCTTCCCCTCGAGCGTGTCGGCGTGAATGAGATCGAACGCCCAGCGCTCGACCGTTCCCCGCGGGGGCTCCGCTTCAGTTCCCAACGGTAACGCTCTGTCCAAGTCGCTCGCGCAACCACTTCGCCGCGCGTTCGGTCAGCTCGCCCTGCAGGATGATCTCCTCGTCCTCGATCGAAGCGCCGCAACCGAGCGAGCGCTTCAGCTCGCGCTGCAGCTCGGTGAGCTTGTCGTTCGCGAGCCCGAGTCCGCACACGCGCGTCACCGTCTTCCCGCGGCGCCCCTTCTTCTCGCGCCGTACCACGATCTTCGAACTCCCATCGCTCGACGCGGCTGTGCTCGGAGTAGGCGCGGGCTTCGACTCGGATGCGGCGGGCTTTCCATCCGCTCGCAGGGCCGCGAACGGATTGTGCGTCAGTCCGCTCGGCTCGCCGTCCGTCTTGATCTCTCTCTTCTTCATGGCACGTCGAGCTCTCAATCGCTCGGGAGCGCATCTTATCAATGCGCTCGACTCCGCAAGTCGCCCGCGCCAACGAAAAGAGCGCCTGAATCCGTCGGGACCAGGCACTCTCCCTTGTTCGCTCCTTGAAGCGGCCAGTTACTCCGAGAAGATGCCCCGACAGCTCGTCGGGAGGGCCAACGCGAAGTCGCTGATGATCTGAGCAATCTGGCCGTAGCCCTTGATGCCCACCCAGTAGCTGAAGGTGTGCGCCTTCGCGTTGGTGTTGCCCTTGAAGACAGTCACCGTCGTCAACGGGATGTCGGCGACGGAGAGGTCTTGGTCGCCCAAGACGAGAAGCGAATTTCGCATCATGTTTCTCGTTCGTTCGAGTGGAAAAAAACCAAGTAAGTCCGACGGCCCGAATGTGTGCGATCGTGCACAAGTCGCGCGGTTCCCTAACTCACTTGGCCTGCTTGCTTTCCTCGTATTGGGAAACCTCGAGCACCCAGCGAAGCAGGCGCGTCTCGATGTTCGGGAGCGCTTCTCCCAGGATACGTTCGAAGGTCTTTGTTGGGTTTCCACCGTTCCCAATCGCATCCAACAAGACCGGCGTTTCTTCGGGGCGGCCTTCGATCATGTACGAAGCGAGCAGATAGGCATGCAGCAAATCGCGGGGCGACATCGTGCCGACGGGGCGACCGATCAGTGCACCCAAATGCGGCGCGTCCTCTGCGAGCAACATCTCGCGCCCCTCGACCATCCAGTTCAGCTCGGGACTCTCCAAGCTAAAGTCTTCCTTCCCCTGCACGACTTCATCCTCGACGTAGCGGCCCTTCTTCTTGAACCAGGTCAGGCGCGTACCGACCATCGCCTCGACCAGGTAGAGACCGAAGCCTTCCGACGCCCAGCCATGGCGGAGGTCGATCCGAAAACCGTTCTTCATGTACTGCGAGACAACGCCGCGAATCGAACCGTCCACGCGACGCGGGCGGTCGGCGCTCCAGTTGCCGAAGCGACTGTCGATACCGAGCCAACCCCCGGTCGCATCGGTGATCGCGGCAGAGGGATCCTTGCGAACGGTCGGCAAGTGATCGAAGAGGAGCGCCACGTCCTCTGTATTCGCGAGCGAGTAGAGCGTGAAGTTCAGATCCAGGCTGACGCGCCGCCCAAAGGCCTCGAACACGAGCTCGTCCATCGCGTGCGCCGCGCGCAAGATCTGCTCGAGCTCCTCGACCTCACCCGTGCCGAAGACACGAACGCGGTCCGTCTCGAATCCCGCCGTCCAGTTGATTCCGAGCTCGACCTCGAAGCCGTCTGGCTGCGCTCGTTCGAGTGTGGAGAGCGCATCGAAGTTCGTCCTCGCGTTCTTTCGCAGGCTCTCGCGCCGTTCGATCGCACTGGCGGTCTCGGTCAACATCCACTGACCGCGAAAGTTCGTTTCACCCAGGAGCGAATGGATGAGCACACTCTCCGAATCCAAGGCGAGCAGACTCCTCTGCTCGGCCAGGACTCCCAGAGGTCCGAGCTCCTCCGAGTGCGACTCGATCAGAGCGAGCACCGCGTTGCGAAACTCGATGAACGACAAGTCAACGGCAGCTGCGAGCTTGTTGATGCTGTTCGACTTGGCGTCCTTGGGCTCGCGCTTGGAGCCCGTTTGAACCCACACACCATCGATGCGCTTGTACTTTAGACCGAGACGGGCCGACACGTGCTCGGGTTCGAGAACCAAGATTGCCTCGTAGCACCGGTTGCGCGTGGCGAAGGCCTTCTTCCGGTTGGCGTCCGTGGCGAACTCCATCCACTTCGGAACGAAGCTCGCCTCCAGCTTCGCTCGCTCCGTCTCGAAGTCGGCGGTCTGGGCCGACGTGGCTTCACTCGAGAACCCCGCGAAGAGCAACAGACAAGCGAGGGCGATGGATTGCAGCACTGAGTTTCCTTACTCCGTTCAGAGCGAGCCAGGATACACGCAATGCGGCGACGCGTACTCGGACGGCCCGCTCGAATCCCTGAGAAGCCGGGGATCGCCCGATGTCGTAGAGTCTCGGCATGACCCACGACCGCGAAGCGAGCCGCTCGGCGGAGCACCACTTCCTGATTCGGTGCGCCGAGATGCTGCACATCTACGGCACTCCCGCGCACCGACTCGAGCGAGTCATGGTTACCGTCGCCAAGAGCCTCGGCGTCGAGGCCTCCTTCCTCTACACGCCGACTTCGATCTTCGCGTCGTTCGGGAAGCTGCCGAACGAGGAGACCCATCTGCTCAGGACGGCGCCGGGCGACCTGGACCTGGGCAAGCTCGTCGAGTTCGACGAGCTGATGGAGTCCGTCGAGAGCGGCCGAACCGACGTCGATGCCGCGCTCATCCAGCTGGACGAGATCTGCAAGGCGCCTCCGCGCTGGAACTCCTGGTGGTGCGCGCTCGCCTTCGGACTCGTCTCGGCCGGTGCAGCTCGATTCTTCGAGGGCGGCCTCGCCGACATCGTGCTCTCCTTCCTCCTCGGCCCACTGCTCCTGTTGCTCGGTCGCGTTCTCCCTGCACGTCACCCCGACGTCGCACTCTTCGAACCCATCGCCGCATTCTCCGCGGCCATGATCGCGCTGCTCGCCGCGCGCTACTCCTCCTTCGCCATCGACGATCGCGTCGTGATCTTGAGCACGCTGATCATCCTGTTGCCTGGCCTGTCGATGACGACGGCCATGACCGAGCTCGCGACACGTCACCTCGTTTCGGGCGTCGCACGCTTCGCGGGAGCTGCCGTCGTCTTCCTCACGATCCTCTTGGGAGTCGCGCTCGCCTGGCGCATGGGATCGGGACCGGTCGCAACAGCGGAGCTCGTCAGTACGCCACTTCCCGACTGGACTCTCTGGATCGCCGTAGCGATCACCCCGCTCGCCTTCGCAATCATTCTCAAGGCGCGCGCGCGTGAGCTGGGAATCATCTACGTCACCTCGGTCGCCGGCTTCGGAGCCTCCTACGCCGCCGCGCAACAGCTCGGTTCGGACCTCTCTCCCTTCATCGGCGCGCTCGTCGTCGGAGTGATCGCCAACCTCTACGCGCGTGTCGCGAACCGGCCCGCTCTCGTGCCGCTGACACCCGGCATCCTCCTGCTCGTTCCGGGCAGCCTCGGCTACCGCAGCCTGACCTCCTTCCTGGGTCGAGACGCCCTCGAGGGCATGGACTGGGCCTTCCAGACCGGGCTCGTCGGCGTGGCTCTCGTCGGAGGCACTCTGGTCGCAGGACTGATCCTTCCGCCGCGACGCATTCTCTAAGGGCGCGAGCATCGGATTCGCCTTCGTCCCAAAAAGTCGAAACCGAATTCGCCGAGCGGACACCACTAGAGCCGGCGCAGAGTCCGCGACGCGGACCACCGACATCAGCCCTCGATGTCGCGTTCAGCCGCACTCCGCCCGATGTGGGCCGTCTCTGGAGGATTCCATGTCCCTGCGATTCAAGTCCCTGGCCGTTGCCGCACTGTTCTCACTCTCCGCGCCGATCGCTCTCGCTCAGACCGATCCTTTCCGTGAGCTCGACGACATCGAAGGCTCGTGGATCAACCTGAACTTTCAGACGGTGCGTCCTCTGGCACTCGTCTCGAATGGAGCCGGCAACAACGAAGAGCTCTGGGCGCTCAACACGCAGGACAGCACTCTCGTTCGCTTTCCGACTCTGATCTCACCGCAGGACCTCGAAATTCGCGTTCCCTGGGGACCGGTCGCCGTCGCTTACTGGGACGCCTCCCCCTTCGCGGTCGTCCCCGTCGATGGCGAGTCGCCGCCGAGTGCCGTGTCGGTATTCAAGCAAGCGCCTACGCCGTTCAACTTTCCCGAACAGCTTCTGGTCGTGAGCAAGGGCTCGCGCGCACTCTCCTACATCGATCGCGCCACGGGCCAGCTCCTGCGCATGCTCGAGCTTCCGGATGAGCCCGGAGACATCGTCGTCAATGGCAAGAAGGCGTGGATCGCTTGCTCGGCGGAGGACGTGGTCGTCGAGGTCAACCTCGTGACGAACACGATCGACCGAACCTATACCGTTCCCAGCAAGCACCCGCTCTTCCTCACGCTCGAAGAACGCCCGAGCGGCCCGGACACGATCCTCGTCACGCCGATGCTGTCGGGCAACAACTCCGTTCCCGAGAACCTCGCCGGAGCGCGGCGCGCAGGGAAAGCCATCCTCGATCTCGATGATCCAACTGTTGCCGCAGTCGGCCTGCCCGACGAGGACCTCTTCCGCATCAATCCCTCCACGGGCACCATCACACCGATCCTCCGCTCGGCGGGAACCGTCCTGTTCGGCCACGGAATCAATCCGCTGACCGGCGACCTCTGGATCCTCAACACGGAAGCCAACAACAAGGACCCCGAGAACCAGACCGAGCCGTCGATCAACGGCTTCATCGCCAGCAACAGAGTCGCTCTCGCAACACTGCCCTCCGTCGGCTCTCTGAGTGCCCCCGGCACACCCTTTGCGTTCATCGATCTCGACGACACGAACCCGGCCATCCCCGGTGTCCAGTTCAATCGCTTGCAGCGTGCCGTTGGCCAGCCCTACTCGATCGACTTCGCGTCGAACGGCAACGCCTACATCACGAGTCTCCTGAGCGATGTCGTCGTCGTACACGATGCTGCCGGCAACTACCTGTCGCAGATCAACATGCCGGACAACTTCATTCCTCGCGGCATCGTCGTCACCGAAGACGACGCAGGTGTCGTGGTCTGGAGCGGAGCCCGCGCGGAAGCGCGCGTCTACCGAACGACTCCCGGCCACAATCTGATTCGCGTACACGACCTCGGGTATGATCCGACGCCGGCTACGGTTCGTCGCGGTCGCGAGCTCTTCTACGACGGAAGCTTCTCCCTCAACGACAACGCCAGCTGCGCGACCTGCCATGTCGACGGTCGCAACGATCTCCTGACCTGGAACCTCTCGGCGGGCCACTCCGACGACAAGGGTCCGATGTTCACGCAGACGCTCGTCGGCATCGACAAGCTTCTGCCCTACCACTGGCGAGGTGAGCGTGCCGACCTGATCGATTTCAACGGTGCATTCTCAGGTCTGCTGGGCGGCAAGACCCTCGGCGTTGGTCCTGGCAGTGACTTCGAAGCCTTTCAGGCCTTCGTCTTCTCCATGCAGAGCTCGCCGAATCCCTTCCAGGACCTCTCGCGAGAGATCTCCGACGACATCCAGCCTCCGAGGTTGCCCGCGGCCGTGACGAGCGCTTCGGCCATCAACGGACAGGGCTTGTTCGAGACGACGGCCGTCGTCGGCGCGCTCGTCTGCACGGATTGCCACACGCTTCCAACCGGCTCCAACAACGACATCTTCGCGGATGACATCACCGGTCACTTGCCGCGCCGCTCGCACTTCAAGGTGACGCCCTTCAACGGTGCCTGGCGCAAGGGGATGCCGCTGGTGGACATCGAGCTCATCGAAGATGGAATCACGCAGCCGGAAGAGGAGTCGCCCCTCCTGGGTGCGGGTGTGTCGCACGCCGGGCGTGTCCTCGACTTGCTCGAGTTCCTGATCGAGGCGACGGGCAGCCCGCAGACGCAGGCAGACATCACGTCTTTCTTGCACCAGCTCGACCAGGGCATCGCGCCCGCCGTGTCGCGCGTGTTCCTGCTCAGTCCATTCACTTCCGGAAGTGTCGGTCCGCAGCTCTCTGGCTATCTCATGCCGCAAGCGGCGGAGAACTGTGACGTAATCGTCTACGGAACCGTGCAGCTGAACAGCGTCGATACCGCCATGCGCTGGTGGTGGGACCGCAAGGCTGCCGTCTTCAAGCCCGAGGACTCCAGCGTGCCGACGCGCACGTTGAATGACTTCCTCGCGAACGTTGCAGACGAGAGCAACACCTTCGAGGCCGTTCCGCTCGGAAGTGGCGAGCGCCATGGCGTCGACTTCGATAATGACGGGCTCTACAACGGAGACGAGCTGGTCCTCGGTACGGACTCGCTCAATGCCGACACCGATGGCGATGGCTACCCCGACGGTCACGAGACCTTCAACGGTGGCGACGCCACCAACGTCCTGGCTGTCCCCGTCGATACGACCAAGCCTTCGATCTCGAATCTCGAGGTGCTCTGGAACACGACCAAAGTCGCGCGCGTGCGCTTCGACACGGACGAGCTCACCAACTGGTCCATCTCCTACTCGTCCAACCAGCCGCCCTTCGAAGTGAAGACCATCAAGACGAGCGAGTTCCAGCGCACGCATAGCTTGATGTTGCGCGACTTGATTCCGTCAACGCCCGGGGATCCCGCGCAGACCTACACCGTCACCGTCTCTGCGTTCGATCCGCAGGGCAACTTCGACACGCAGAGTGTCCAGCTCACGACTCTGGAGCTGATCCCCCTCACCAACGTGGACGCGGTGGTCGGCGAGGTCTCGTTGACCGGCTTACGAGTCACGACGAACGACGTTCGCGTGCGAGCGCGGATCCGCGTCGACGAGAAGTTCGGAGGTCCGATGAATCCGCCCTCTGCGAATCGCGCGATCATCGCCCGCGTGCTCGTCAATGGAAACGTAAGCCAGGGCTTCGAGCCGCTTGGAGCAGGCAGCTTCAAGGCGACCGACTTCCTGACCTCGGGTGTGAACGGTTTCACCGAGGGCTACATTCCCGGTCCCTACCTGATCAGCCTCGCGACCGACTCCAATGGCTTCGCAACGCTGGCCTTCAAGCTCGACAAGAGCCTCGTCAACCTGAACGCAGAGATCCGGCTCAACATCGAAGCCGTGGTTCGCGTCAACAACGCCGCGGCTTGGCTGACCGAGCTACAGGGCTGCAGTGCGGCGAACTCCTGCATCCCCAACCTTCCGACAGCCGACACCACCCGTGCACTCACGCGCTGGGACATGCCGGACACCCTGCCCGAGAATCGTGGGCTGACCATCGACCTCGGTGACCTGATCGAGATCGACCCTGTACTGCCTGTCCTTCCGATCGGGCCGCAGACGCCGACGCGGCTCTAGCGGTCGCCGCATCGCGCTCCATCGCACCAGAGCCGGTTGCGGTGGAGTGCGAGCTCTCACCACCACGCGTTTCACCTCGACCTCTGCGTGTAGACTCTGGGGATCGTGCGGAGCACCCCATCCAGCCCCGAGTACTCGCTCCCGTGGCGAGTATCCCGAGCGACGCTCGGTGTCTTGATCGGGCTCGTACTCGCGTTCTTCGCGCTCGAGGGAGCGTTTCGATTCCTGTTGTTCAGCGACACCGAATTCGCTGAGCGCCAAGGCGCGAGGCTACGGAATCCGCACCTGTTCGCCGACCATGACTCGGACTCGGACTACTTCAAGCTCAAGCAGATCTGGTCCGGTGGCAATCCGAGCAAGAAGTTCGTTCGACGCAATCCGAAGCTGGGTTGGCTCCCGGAGCTCGTCAAGATGCCTGGCTACGGGCATGTCGCTGGCGACCGGGGAGGCGAGCGCAGGCCGTTCCTGTTCTACGGCGACTCGTTCGTCGCCTGCGTTACGCCGAAGAGGGACTGCTGGCAGGGATTGCTCGCGAACACGCCATTCGGCGAAGAGCTCTTCACCCTCAACTACGGGTGCTCGGCCTACGGGCTGGATCAAATCAACCTGCTCTTCGAAGAGTCCATCGACCAGTGGCTGCCGCAGAAGCCTATCGTCGCTATCGGAATTCTGGTCGACAACGATCTCGATCGCACCGTGTTCGACTATCGCGGCTGTCCGAAGCCGCTCTACCGGTTCGAGGACGGTGAGCTCGCCGTCGACTATCCCGGTGGTACCGACTACGAGAAGTGGCTCGAAGAGAACCCGCCCTCGATCTCGAGCTACGTCGTGCGCTACCTCTCCCATGCCAGGTCGGTCTTGCCCGCGAGCTTTGCCCCACCGCGGTCGAATGATCCTCCTGTTGTCGAGCGCAAGAAGAAGCTCTCGGCCGCCATCCTCGAGTCACTGCAACACGAGCTGGAGTCGCGTGAGCTCGACTACTTCTTCGTACTCTTCTACGGACCGCGGACATGGGAGTTCAAGCGGCCGACGGGTTGGCGGGAGAAGTTCACGGTCAACACACTCGACGCTCTGGGCATTCCGTGGGTCTCCTCACGCCGCGCGATGCAGGAATCGGCCAAGCGCTTCGAGAGCGAGACGGGAGAGCTCGCCTCGGAGAGATACTTCGTTCAGCACGGTGTGAACTTCGAGGGACACTTCACGCGCGAGGGCAACCTGGCCGCTCTCCCGGCGATCATGCGCGGGCTGACGGGCCAGTACGACGGACTGGTGAAAACGCGGGCGACGAACATCGCCACGCCGCTCCCGCTCGAATAGGGCGTCGAGCCGAGCAACTAGCGGGGGAAGCAGCGCTCGAACGCGCGCAGCTTGGCGAGCGAGCCGCTGACGCGGATGCGCCGAGTGAGTAGGGCCCAGACGAGACTTCGCTCCCGCGCCAGATAGCCGAGCCACGTGTCGCCGTCCGCCCGCACCGTGACATCGGGCGAGCCCTGCAGCCCCCGAGCGACGTCGATCTTCTGGTCTCGGATGGTCACCGTCATCTCTCCCTCCTCCCGCCCCTCGAAGACGAAGTGTGCGCAGACATCGAGCCCCTCGGCCTTCCCTCTCTGAAACACGAGGCTCATCCCGTTGAACAATCCCTCCAGCGAGCGCGAGCGCAGTGTGTTCCCCGCGAGCCTGACCTCTTTGTGCGGGAACTTCTTCTCGACGTACTGCTTCGCGTCCGTCTCCGGCATCACGTAGACGGGCTCCGCTTTCTCGCGCAAGGGTGTGACAACGCGCTCGAGGAAGCCCTTCTTGTTCGACTCGTAGAGCGGGAGGATCTCGTCGCCTGCGGGACAGACGGCCATGCAGTAGGCGGCCTTGTAGTTCGCACCGAAGGAGAGGCTCTGCCACATCGACGCACTCTCGGAGTCCGTCGTTCGTTCGCGGTACGCCTTGGCCGACCTGCTCTCCGTCACACCCTCGACCCAGTCCGTGAAGCCGCCCATGAACTCGCGATAGTTGTGGGTGTAGCAAGCGGAGAAGTCGAAGTGTCCATCGCCCGCGATTGCGCCGACGGGACAGGCGGCCACGCACAGCTTGCACTCGAAGCAAGGATTGAAGTCGAGCGGAGCGGAGTGTTCCCGAACCTCTGCGTCGATGACCACCGTTCCGAGCAACACGAAGTTGCCGAACCGCGGGTGAATCAGGTTGCGGTGGACCCCCATCTTTCCGACCCCGGCCGCCTCGGCGACGAGCTTGTGGGAGATCACCCAGAGCTTCCCCGGAAAGCGGTCCATCTCCATCGGGAACCCCATCGGAACCGGCATCGCGCGGACGCCTCGCGCTTCGATCGCGCGTGCCAATTTGCGCCCGATCTCGTCGAGGTCGTCTCCCGTGTGGTGAAACTCGGAGTTCGCGATCGAGCGCGCCGTAGACCGAATCGACTCTCGGTTCATCTTGACGACGAAGGAGACGAGCGTCTGGGCGCCGGGAAAGGCGTCCGCTATGTCTCCGCGGTCGACGTCGAGTGCGGAGTGAGCGATCGACACGACTCCCGAGTCATCGGCGCCGGCTTCCAGTGCGAGAGCTTGGAGGTCGGCGAGTGTGAGGCTCGCCGTGGCGGCGTCTTGGTCGGGGTCCAGGATTCGATTCGACATGAGATGTATATACAACTTCGCGTTTAGCGCTAGAGCGCGCGGTTTCCGTTCAATCAGAAAGCATCAACCCAGAATCGAGCTCGTCGCGTCGTACAGGCCTTCGGCGCCACTGCTGCCGAGCCGTTCCTTGACGCGCGCCTGCGCCTTGTTCCAGGCGGGATAGGCCTTGGTGAGCACGCGCTCGCCGGCCGCACTGATCTCGAGCCCCTCCTTCTGTCGCACCCAGCCCTCTCCCACCATGTGCTTGAGGTTTCGGCTGAGGCTCGACTTCTCGATCTCGAGCAGGTGCCCGAGATCGACCGCCCGAATGCCGGGCTTCATGGAGATCGCCACGAGGGCGGTGAACTGACTGACCTTGATGTCGTGCGCGCGCAGCTCCTCGTCGTAGATGCGCGAGACGACGCGGTTCAGAAAGCGCGCTCGGAGGCCGAGGCACTCTCGCGAGATCTTCAGGGACTGCTGTCGGGAGAGGGGCATGCGTTGTATATACAACCGATCTGTCGGTGGCGCGCTCGAAAACTCTGAAAAAGCGGCTGCTCCCCCCCTTGCGGTGCCGTGCGACGCCCTCCCGCGGCGGTCTTCGTACAGGTATTGTTCTCCGAGTTACAACGAGCGCGGCGCTGACTAGAGGTGGGTGGAAAGTTTCTAGTGCAGGGGGTTCGTCAAGCGCCGCTTTGGGATGGGATGCGGTTGGCGGACCCTCGCCTCTATTAAGGCGCTCTCGCGGGATCTGGAGCGGCGAGCGTGCGCGTCAGCCCACAAGTGAGCGCAAGCGAGCGAGCACTTGAGTGGCCTCGCCGGAGTCCAGCGCGCTGATCGCGGCATCGACGCCCTCTGCAAGGGTCATGCAGCGGCCCGCGGACTTCAGCATGAGCGCTGCGCCCAGGAGAGCGGCGTTGCGCGCCGGGCCGAGCTCTCCCGCCAAGACGGCGAGGGTGGCCTCTCCCGACTTCTTCACGAGCGCGGGGTTGTCTCCCGTGCCCTGTCCGTCGTCCGCCGGCATGTACATCGGCAGGTCATCGTCGTTCGGGCAGTCGAGGCCGAAGTCGGCAGGCTCGACCGTCAGCGGGGCAATGTGCGGCCCCTCGAGCTCGATCGCCCGCGAGCGTCGCTTCACCGTCGGGATCACCCCGCCGCCAACACCCTGGACCGCGATGCCGTGGGGGTGACCCAGCGCTTGCAGGACTTCGACGGCCATTCCGAGAACGGGACCGGCCTGCGCGCCGACCAGCACGGAGGCGGTGGACGGTGCGAGCAGCTTCTCGATCGTCGAGAGCGGGGTGCGCACTCCGATCTCGCCGCGGACGCGGCGCAACCCGAGAATGGAAGGCATCATCCCGGGCACTGCGATCGCGCCGAAGCGCGCTTTCAGGACCCAATCCTCGACCTCGCGCGGATCCCAGGTCAGGCCAGCGCCGAGGTGATTGAGGACATTGGCGGCGGTCAGGCCGCGCTTGGGCGGAACGCCCGTGTCCGTGATGAGCATGACTCGCGCGCCGGCAGCTGCTGCGATCAAGCCCGCGGCAACCTCGAGAGGCGGGTGCTCCTCGAGACCGTCGTGCGGCGGACAGACGCAGACCATGCCGGCCATTCCGACACAGGGAATGTTCGCGGCGGCGCGCGCGGCTCGCGCGAACCCGGTGAGCTCTTCCACCGTGACGCCCTTCCAGCGCAGCGCGATCAGGAAAGCGCCGACCTGAATCTCGCTCTCCGACCCGCTCAGGATGGACGCGAACGCGGAGTAGGACTCCTCTTCGGTCAGGTTTCTTCCGTCTCGGTGGCTAGAGCCGAGAACGCGCAGCAGGTCGCGAAGGATCATGTGAGCAGAGAGTGAGTTCGGTGTCAGAATCGCTAGCCGGGGAAGGGTCACCCCCTCGCCAGAACCTTCGCGTGAGCCCAGCATAATGGAAGCTCTCGACCGGCCGGGCGCTTTCTTCGATATGGAAACGGATGGATGGCGATGGCCGCCATCGAATCCGGGCGGTGAGATCGGAGCAGTTGTCCTTTCGCGAGCGCGCTCAGTCCCATCCCTGGCTAGAAGCCTAAGGTCCTTCTCCGCAAGTGGTTAGAAGCTCGGCTCGGACCTCTTACCGAGAGAGGGTAGAGCGCCCTGGTCTCCGCGGCCTACGAAGATGCTCTGAAGTCGGAAGAAGCCTGAACGGAGGGCACGACAAGGATCGACACGTCGATCCGAACTTCGAACTCCCCCGGGAAGCATCCTCTCTCCTCCCCTGAGAAGTGCTCCCCTTTCCCGGGACACTGAGCCGGAGTTCCCGTCGCGCCCCACTCTCGCTTCTTCCGGCTCTTTTTCTGCTCGCTCGGGGCTCAGCGACCGTCTTCGGTGGGCTCTTCGGAATCGTCCTCGGATTCGCTCTCGGACTCATCTTCCACGCCGACGGACTCATCCGTGAGCTCCTCGACTTCTTCGGAGTCCTCCGACTCGGTGTCCGCCTCGGCGTCTTCGACCACTTCCTCGCCGGGATCGAGAACCTCTTCCACTGCGCGCGGGCGGATGTGCGCGAAGAAGATCTCCTTCTGCTTGTCGTAGGCGAGCGAGCCATCGACAACGGTGTACTGGACAAAGGTCTGGTAGTGCAGCAGATCGCCGTCGGTGACGATCAGGTCGCAGTCCTTGCCGACCTCGAGGGTTCCGACTCGATGCGAGATGCCGAGCAGGCGCGCGGGCACGACAGTCACGGACTCCAGCGCTGCCGACTCCGGAAGTCCGCCGCGCATGGCGAAGCCCACTTCGATCGGAAGGTGCATCAGGTCGCGGCCCATCACGCCCCCCATGTTCATGGAGGTGTCGGACGGAATGATCGCGATCTGCACGCCGTGCTCGTAGAGGATCGCAGCGTTCTCGATCGTCGAGCCGCTCTCGCGCAGCAGGTTCTCGTCGCGGTCGCGGCGGTCGCGAGGCGTGATGATCGCGGTGGCGCCAGCGCGGCCCAGCTCAGCCGCAACCGTCCAGCCCTCGATGCATCCCTCGATGATCGGGCGGAACTCGTACTCTTGTGCAAAGCGAGCGAGCGACAGGAGGTCGCCCTGCTCGTTGGAGGTGAACTTCGCGCGCTTCTGGCCGGAGAGAACGGCGACGACGTTCTTGTCGATGTCCTTGTCGCTCGGCGGCTTCTCGTCCTTATCGCTCTTCGGGCGACGCTCCCACTTGCGATAGTCGCGGAGGTAGGCGCTGGCCGCTTCGAACTTCTGCCTCAGGCTCCGTTTTCCGGCGGGGTTGTTCGAGCTCCACGTCATCGCGGCGTAGTTACCCTCGTTCATGACGAGGTCGTCGATCTCTCCGCGCTTGAGCTTGATCGCCGCACCGTTGCTGACCGTGGAAGTGATTCCCGTGGCCAGTGCGAGCAGGAGGTTCTGACCGAAGGGGTCATAGCTGTCTTCGACCGCGTGCCGCGTCTCCATGAGCTCGTCGGCGAGCGCCTCGAAGACCTTGACCGGGTCGATCTCGTGGTCGACCGGGTGCAGATCGGTGACACCTTCGTCGGCGGACCGGCCGCTGCTGACAACGATGCTCGAGTTTGCTTCGACCGCGATCATTCCCGGATACACGCGCATGCCCTTGGCGTTCACGATCTCGGCCTCTTCCGGAATCCAGAGATCGTGGCCGATCTCCTCGATGACTCCGTTCTTCGAGAGGATGGTCGCACCACGAAGGACCGCGCCCGTGCCGGCGTAGACGTCACCGTCGATGACCGCCAGATAGCGGTCCTTGTCCTCGTCCTCGTCCTCTTCTCCCTCTGCGTCCTTGTCCTTGTCCTTCTTGTCGTCCTTGTCGTCGAGAGTGAACCTCGAGGCGCTGAACGTGGCGGGCGCGAAACCGGACACCACCGCGAGGAGCGGCAGGATGAGATACAACAGTGTTTTCGATTGGAGCTTCATAGCTAGTTCAATTCTCCGAACACGATCTGTCCTTCGAGCATGACGGCCTCGATTTGACTGGTCCCCTCGAATGGGTCGCCCGACAGGAAGACCATGTTGGCGTCCTTGCCTTCCTCGAGGCTGCCGACGCGCTCACCGAGCCCGAGCAGCGTGGCCGGCTCCAGTGTCATGGCGCGCAGGGCGACGTCGCGGGAGAGTCCTGCAACGATCAGCTCGGCGACATTCAGACGCCACTCCTTGTGACCGCGCTCTGAATCGCTGCGCGGCATGAAGGCCAGCTTCGCGCCCGCTCCCACCAGCTCGTTCGGCAGATTGCGCGAGCGACGAGTGCCGGGGTGGAGCGTGAGCCGAGGCTCGACGAGGACGCACTTCTCGAGCTTCCCGATGCGCTCCGCGACCTCGTAGAGGTTGATGTCGTCGCGAAGCGGCACGCGGAGGCTCCAGGAGAACTCCTCTTCGCCGATCGCATCGATCAGGTGGATGTAGTCGCTCGCGGTTCGAATCGCGAACATCGCCGAGAGCTCACCAGAACGAAGCTGGATGAAGGGCAGGACCTTGTCGTCTGGAACCAGCGGCTCGTAGTCGCCGATCTTCTCCTCCTCTTCCTTCTTCTCGTCCTTCTCATCGTCGTCCTTCTTCGACTTCTTCTTCTTCTTCTCCGCCTTCTCCTTCGCCTTCTCCCACTTCTCCAGGTTCTTGGCTTCCTTCTCGTCGAACTTGTCGACGCTCGCGAAGCCGTCGCGCAGCATCTTCTTCGAGCCGGCGTTCGAGGAGAGGAGGATCTTGAGGTAGGCGTGGTCGCGAATGATCAGGTCGGAGACCCTGTCTCCCGACGGGCGAATCGCCACTGCCTGACCGGGGATGCCATTGCCGGGCGGGTACAAGCCGAGCGTCGTGTAGCCGTACTCGAGCAGATCGTCGAAGGTCGCGTCGCGCGGATAGAGCTCGGCGGACGCCAGCTGATGCGGTGTGGAGCCCGCTCCACCCTGGCCGCGAAGGCCGTAGCGCGAATAAGCGTTCACGAGGCCGGGCATCACGGTCCAGTCGGGGCGATCCAGTGTCGGAATGCCGCGATCGATCGGGAGGTCCTGCCCGATCGTGATGATCTTGCCGTTCTCGACGAGGATCACCGCGTGCTCGATCGTGCCATGAGACACGGTCTCGGCGCGACCGACTCGAATGGCCATGAGATCCCCTCCCGCCGTTGCAACGGATGCAGTCAGCGCGAGAGCCACGAAGGTGCGGGTTAGAGCTTTCATTGATAGTTCAGGTTTCAAGAGCACTGCTTCCGAGATCACTTGTCTTAGGACCACTTCTCTTAGGACCACTTCTCTTAGGACCACTTCTCTTAGGACCACTGTCCGTCCTCTTGCTTGTCGTACTGTTCTTCGCCGTCGATCAAAACGAACTCGACGTGACTGCGGGGATCGAGAGGATCACCCGTCCAAATCACGATGTCCGCATCCTTGCCGACTTCCAGACTTCCGAGGCGGTCGCCGAAGCCGAACGCGCGCGCCGGGTGAATCGTGACGGCGCGCAGCATCTGGTAGCTGTCCGCGCCCTGTCGCGCGGCCATCGAGCCCTGAAGGAAGAACTCGTCCTGCGCGATGATCTGTGAGTCCGTGTTGAGCGAGAAGTTCGGGCCGCTCGCTTCCCAGTAGACGAGCGCGGTCGGCTCGACTCGACCGGTGCGCGACGAGTAGTAGTCCATGATGCGCGGGCCGTGATTGACGGGCATGCCATGCTCGGCGACGAAGTCGGCCACCTGCCAGCCATCGAAGCTGCCGTGGCTGAGGATGCTGCGCGTCGGATAGTTGATGCGCCACATTCGCACCGTGTTCGCGACGCCTTCCGAGCCGGCGCAGTGAATCAGGACGGGCAGCTCTCCGGTGAGGACGCGTTGAAGGTCCACGAGCTGGGGATCGAAGATGTCGCGCTCGGTAGCGGCGATCGCCTTGTCATTGATCTGCTCGAGCATCCACCCGAGTCCCGCCCAGCTGCGCACGAGTGCGTTGGCGTTGCGGTCCGGGTTGTGGGTCTGCGCGACCTTCAAACCGGCGGGATCCGCGATCACCGAGTCTTCGTAGCCACCGCTCGTGCGCGCTTTGTAGAGCAGGCCGAAGCCGCCCATGCTCGTTCCGCTGCCGGGGATTCCGAACAGCGTGGTGACACCTGAAGACGCGGCGCGTTGCAGCAGCGGGTTGGCCGGCACCATCGCCACGGAAGCGGAGAGCTCCGGGTTGACGTGGTTGTGGGACGAGTTGATGTCGCCCCAGCCGCCCGTGTGCACGTGCGTGTGGAGGTCGATCATTCCCGGAACGGCCCACAGGTCGCCGTAGTCACGGCGCTCGTAGCCTTCGGGGACGTCGACCGGCGGACCGACGTATTCGATCTTGCCGCCACGAGTGACGATCAGGCCGGGCGAGATCACGCGGTCCTCGTCGTCTACGGTCAGGATGCGCGCGCAGTACATCGCCACGCCGCGCTCACCGCTCTCGAGCGCGGCGATGGCCGCGTCCTGGCGCAGGTTGTCGCGCTCGGAATCACCGGTCGACTGACAGGCGACGAGCAATGCCAGACACAAGCCGAGAGAGACGGGGCGAATCATCGCTCGCCCTCGCTGCGCTCGGCCTGTAGATAGAGGAGCTCGACTACCAACGCCGGTGCTCCCTCGCCGAGTTGTAGACGTCTTCGCCGTCGAGCCAGACACGCTCGACAGCCGAGCGCGGATCGGCCGGGTGGCCCGAGATCACGAGAATGTCCGCGTCCTTACCGACTTCCAGGCTGCCGATGCGATCCGCGATTCCGGCTGCCGTCGCGGGCACGATGGTGAGCCCCTTGACCGCGGCCATCTCGCTGTCGTCGAAGCCATAGCGCACGGCGATTCCCGCCTGGAGCTGAAGTTCGGCCTGCGAAATGACGGGTGAGTCGGTATTGAATCCGATCAGCTTCAGGCCGCGCTGCTGGTAGCCGGCCGCCAAACCCCGGAAGCCGACATCCTCGGCACTGAGCTGTCCCCAGTTGATGAAGCCGCGCGCGATCGTGTCCGTAGTTCGCGGGCCGATGATCGCCGGAACGCCCATCTCTTCGGCGATGTCGCCTGCTCGCCATGCGCCGATCGAACCGTGGTCGATGTAGACGTCGATGCCGAACTCGCCCTTGAGCTGCATGATCGTCTGGAGCACGACCTGGTACATCTGCGTGTGCACCGAGGCCTGCGTGTTCTTGGCGAGCAGGTGGCGGAAGATCTCCCACTGCGGGTCGACGAGCGGCTCCTCGCCGCCGTTGCGCTCGAACTCCGCCCAGCGCTGTGCGTAGCCGAGCCCGCGCTCGAAGGTGTCGCCGATGGTCCAGTTCTCCATCGACTTGCCGACTCCGGGTCCCCAGCTCTCGGGGTTGCCCCACTGTGCAACCTTGAGCGAGCCGGGATTGCGGATGAGCATCTCCTCGAAGCGGTCGTGGCCCGTCTTGAGCAGCACGCCCCACCCGCCGACGTTCGTTCCCGAACCGGGGATGACGAGGACGGAGGTGACTCCGGCTTGCAGGCCGAGCTCTAGACGCTTGTTGCCCGGCTTGGCCGCGACGAAGGCGCGCAGACCCGGGTTCGCGAGGAACACGCCGTCGTTCAGGTCGTTGACGAGCAGCGACTCGATCGCGCCCGCGTGACAGTGCAGGTCGATCAGGCCGGGCATCAACCACTGGTTGCCGACGTCGACGAGCTCGTAGCCCTCCGGAATCGTGGTCGAGCGAGCTTCGCCGATCGCCGCGATCTTTCCGTCGTGCACCAGGAGCACGCCGCGATCGACGACGCCGCGTCCCTCTAGCGTGCAGGTCAGGATCTTGGCGCTCTTGATGGCCAGCCCGGGACCGCCCGGCTCACCCGCCTTCGGAGGACTCGCCTGGAACGCGGAGAGCGGTGCACAGACGAGAGTGGCGAAGAGGAGCGTGCTGAGAGACTTCATGGGAATCATTGGCTGATCTCCTCACCGTTGACCCAGGTGTGGACGGCGCTGGAGCCGGGATCGAGGGGCGGTCCGTCGAAGAGCACCACGTCGGCGTCCATGCCGACCTCGAGCAGTCCGACCCGGTCGGCCATACCGAACATGGTCGCGGTGTCCGAGGTGAGTGCGCGGAGAGCGCTGGTTGCGGAGAGGCCGTTGGCCACGGCGTAAGCGGCGCGCGTCGGTAGCTCCGCCGCGCCCTCTTCGGCCAGGGAGTGGAAAGCGATCGGGATGCCGGCGTTCGCAATGCGCGCGTAGCGATTGATGAAGCTCAGGCCCTCCTCGCGATCGTGAATCATGACTCGGTAGTCGAGCATGACCCCCGCGATGCGGTCGGCGACTCGATCGGCGACGTAGTGCAGGTCGTCCGCGCCGTAGAGCACCGGTCGAATCCCGGCCGCTTCGAACGCGTCGACGCAGGCGAGGATCTCGTCCTCACGATCGACGGCAACGACGATCGTTCCCTTGCCCATCATCGCGCGGCGGAAGGGCTCCAGCTTGCCGTCGAGCTTCGGCTCCCGCGGCGCGCCCTTCGGCTTCTCGGCCTCCTGTTCGGCCTTCGCCGGTGCCGGACGCGTGGCCCGGGGAACATCCTTGCGAGTGCGCTTGGCCTCGAACTCGATCTCGGACTCGCCGACCATCACCTTGGCCTCGAGCTCGCCCTGCTTCGGCTTGCCGACCAGCTCGACCCAGCCCTGACTTCCGAGTCCGGAGACGCGCAGCTCTTCGCCATCGAAGTGCCCGCTGATCTGAATCAGACTCTCCGAGAGTGCCGAGCAGCGAATCGATCCCTCGACTGCACCGTCGGTGTTGACGAACTGCATTCGAATCGAGACCTCTTCCGAGTAGGGCGGTCGAACCAACATGCCCTCCCAGATTCCGACGACGGGGAAGGGCTCGGGCTCCTCTTCGCCCTTCTTCTTTTTCTTCTTCTTCTTGCTGTCCTTCTCGTCTTCCTCATCTTCCTTCTCGTCCGACTCGTCTTCTTCGTCGTCGTCCTTGGACTTGGCCTTGGGAGCCGGCTTCGGCTTCGCTTCCCACTCCGCGAGCTTCTCGCGATACTCGGCCCAGCTCGCGACATACTTCGCGGCCTTCTCGAGGAGGCCTTTGACGTTGGCGCCGGACTGCAGACGGTTGTTCTCCGTCCAGTCCACTCGCAGCGTGATCGGGTCGGCGATCACCTGGTTCTCGTAGCTGCTCGCCGCCGGCTTGTAGGGCATGAGCGGGACGCCGGAGCGTCCTCTCCCCCGCGGGCCGAGCACGACGGTCGTCACTCCGGAGAGCGCGACGCGACGATCGACCGCATCTCCCGGACCGACGATTCGCGCCAGCGGGAAGTCGGTGGAGGGCGACTTCTTGCTGCCCTCGAGCCCCAAGAAACCGTAGCCGTCGATCAGGCCGGGCGTCGCAGCGAAGCCGTGCACGACGACAGCGCCCGCGGTGCGCGCGACTCGCGTTCCGACATCGGCGATCTTGCCGTCCCGCAGCGTGATCGCTCCGGGGCGCAGCACCTGGCCGTTACCGATGTGGAGCTCCTCCACTTCGATCACGACGACCGAAGGCGAAGCTCCTCCGCTCTCGGAGCTGGAGCCCTTGCCGTTCGAACCCTGTGCACTCCAGGCCAGCTCGCCGTCGAGCCAGGTCGCGACGACCGAGCCGCCGGCCATCGGAGCGCCATTCATGACGAGCACGTCGGCGTCCTTGCCGGGAGCCAGGCTGCCGATGCGATCTGCCGCACCCAGGAACTCGGCGGGCGTCAGTGTGATCGCACGCAGTGCCAGCTCGTCGTCGAGTCCGCCACGCGAAGCGAGCCGCGCCGTGAACAGGAGGTCGGCGGTCGAGCCGCGGTGAGAGATTGCGAAGCGCACGCCCGCTTTGGCGAGCTCCGCCGGGACGCCCATGTCGGGCCAGTAGCTGTCCTCGGACTGACCCCAGTTGTGTGAGGGGGCGTTCGCGACGAAGGGCACCTGGAAGATGACGTTCGCGTTGGCGGCGGCCAGCTCCTCGGCAATCGCGCTCGCTTCGAGCCCGCCGTCGAGGATCATCGGGAGGTTGTGCTGTGCGGACAGCTCGAGCAGCGCGCGCATTTCGGCGACACTGTTCGCGCCCATGCGCCACGTCGTACCGCCGGTAATCAGCGCGGCGAGGTCGGAGGTCGCGCGAGACCCGTAGGCTTCGTTCGCAAACTCTCCGCCGTCCATCAGCTCTTCGAGAGCGAGGACGGCTCCCCTGAGCGAGTGAGGCAGCTGCGGCTTGGCGTAGCCGAGACCTTCGTCGACCGTCGGCGGAATCGGCGGCTCCCAGAAGCCGGGAACCGAGCGTGCATCGGATCGCACCGAGCCGTGAATCGTGGCGGGAGCCGACACCACTCGCCGACTCGGGTCTTGTCCACCGAGCTTGACGACTGCGCCCTGGCCACCGATCAGTCGACCGCGTGCGGGCGTGATGTAGGCAGACGTCACGCCGTGCGAGAGCGCCACCGCGTACTGAGCGTAGAAGTCGAAGCCGTCCAGCGCGGAGAGTCCCGGCTCGGCCGTGCGCTTGGAGGCGCGGCCACGCGCGTAGACGGAGTCCGCTGCGACGAAGCCCGGGACGATCACGGCGGAGGGGCCGTAGTCGATCACCTTCGCGCCCGAAGGAGCGACGAGGTCCTTGCCGACCTCGATGATGATCCCGTCGCGAATGCGAACGGAGGCGCCGCCGGTGAGCGGACCGTTGCCGTCCACGGCATAGACGGTGCCCGCACGCAAGACAACCTCACCCGCGCTCGCGACCGGCACGAGCAGCGATGTGAAGACAAGGGCCGCAGAGACTGAGGCTCCGAAGGCCCGACCAAGTCCGTTTCTCATCGACGGTTCCCCGCACTGTTGTGGCTCATCGAATCGGACTTCGTGCCGACGGGCTGCGTCTGCCCTTCGTAGAGGTGCTGGTTGCGCGTGTCGGTCTTGCGGTCGTAGACCTCTTCGCCTTCGAGCACGACCGTCTCGATCCATGCGGTGGTCGAGAGCGGGTCACCGCTCGACAGCACGACGTTTCCGTCGAAGCCGACGGCGAGGCTTCCGACTCGATCACCCAGGCCGAGGATCTCGGCGGGCACGATCGTCACCGCGTCGAGCGCGGCTGCGCGATCGATGCCGAAGCCCGTCGCGAGTGCAGCTTGGTACCAGAGCGACTGGTTCGAGGAGTTGCTCGAGCTCAGTGCAAAGCGAACGCCGCGGTCGGCGAAGATCTCGGGAACGTAGGTCTCGATCTCCTTGCCGGTGTAGGGATCGCGCTCGGTGTGGACCATGTTCGAGTCGAGGACGACGGAGACACCGGCCTCCGCGATGATGTCGGCCGCTTTCCAGCACGAGTTGTCGAGGACCAGCGTCGTGCGATGCAGGAAGCCGTTGTCGCGCGCAATCTCGAGAGCGAGATGAACGTCCATCGGTGCGCCGCAGTAGAAGAAGGCCGAGTAGGTGCCTTCGACCAGGTCGAGCAGGGGACGTTGCTTCACGTCGAGCTCGCCGCGCGGAATCAGCTCGAGCCCATCGACCTTCCAGCCGATGCCGCCCATCGCGCGCCCCTTGCTCTCTTCCTCGTCGAGCTCGCGCCCCTGATACATCGCTTCACGACTGGCCTTCCCGTCGTTGTCGCGCCGATCCATCACGGTCGCCTCGAGGTAGGTCTTGAGGTCGTCGAACGCGGAACGCAGTGCCTGGGCTTGCGTCGCACGCGACTTGCCGCCCTTCGGTGCCGCGGAGAGCTTCAACCCGAACTCGCCGATCACCATCAGCTCTTCCACGGTCCTGCCGACCGGTCGCACGACCATGCCGCGCGCTCCGATCACACAGTTGTTGCCCTGGTGCACACCGAGAGTCGTGATGCCGTTGCGCACGACGTTCTCGAAGAAGTAGTTCACCGGATCGATCGAGTCGCGAATGTTGAGGAAGGGCGCGACGTCGATCGACTCGTTGGCGCGGTCCGTTCCACCGATCGTGTGCGCTTCGACGAAGCCGGGATAGGCCGTGAATTCCGGGCCTCCCACGACGTTCAGATCCCACGGGCGCTCGATCTCATCCGCCGGGCCGATCGCTTCGATGCGACCGTCGCGAATGACGATGACCCCATCGGTGATCTCGCCGTTCGCCTGCGTGATGATCCGTCCGGCTTCGATCACGATGTCGCCGCCGGGGCTCATCGCCGTTGCCGTTGAAGAGACCGCGGCCAGGGCGAGTCCGAACAACGTGGCTCGAAGGACCTCGCGTCCGCTGAAGGGAGCGCTCTGTGAGGAGTTGTGAGTGTTGTACTGCATAGGGATTCGTCGAAGAGTCATTCGTTCGTCTCGCGCGGATCAAGAATCAGGTGACCGTCCAACATTACGCCTACAACACGCGATGTCGGTTGAAAGGGAGGGCCGCTCCAGAGCACCAAGTCGGCGTCCTTGCCGACCTCGATGCTGCCCACGCGATCGTCGATGCCGATCATGCGAGCGGGAGCAATTGTCACGGCTTCGAGGGCCGCTTCGAGAGAGAGCCCGCCGCGCATGGCGAGGCCGGGCTGGTAGGCCAGGCGCTGGGAGGCATCGGCCGTTCCGTGTCCCGAGAGCGCGAAGGGCACGCCGAGCTCGGAGAGCTGCTTCGCGGTGTTCCAGGCGAAGAAAGCGCGGTCGCGACCGACGCGGCCACTGAAGCTGAACGGGGGAAGCACCACGCCGATGCCCGAACGCACGAGCAGCTCCGGCTCCATCCAGGCCTCCGCCGCGGCGTCGACGAACATGTTCGGGATCTTGAACTCCTCCTTGAGGTAGATCGCCGTGCGGATGTCCTGTGTTCCCCAAGCTTGAACGGAGAGCGGGAGGTCGCCGTCGAGGATGCTCTGCAAGACTTCGGAGCCTTCGAACTCGCGCTCGGTGAAGCGCTGGGCAGCAACCGCGTCATAGAAGGCCTTGCGGAACTCCCACTCGACGCCCATTCGCGTCGTCGGCCGGCGGACGTAGAAGCTCTGCGGCGTTCCGCTGGACGACTGGTTCCCCTGGCTGGGCTCGGTTCCGAATGAACCGCGCAGCGCCGCGTCGGCTTTGACCGTGCGCGCTTCGAGAGTCGGCTCGCCACCGGTCTTGATTGCGATCGAGAGACCGCCGATGACGTTTCTGTCGGGAGCCGAAGCGAGGACGGTCGTCACTCCGCTGCGAAGCTCGCGGTCCCAGGCCAGGCTGAACAGGTCGAGGCCATGGGCGACGCGCATCGTCAATGCGGTCTCGGTGGACTGCTCGACGGCGTCCGGATCGCTGGTGATGCGAACGCCGAGGTCGATCATGCCGGGAGTGACGGCGTGGACATCGAGTTCGCTGCCGCCGCTGCCGCCGCCCGGTCCGACACCGGTGATCTTTCCATCGGCGACGGCGACGAAGCCACCCTCGAAGACCTGCCCGTCGGCCGTGAAGACCTGGTCGGCCAGGACGACCCAGCTCGTGCCGTCATCTTCGTTTGCAGAGACAACGGCCGCTGTGGAGCCGAGGAGCGCCAGGCTCAAAATCATGTTCTTCAACGGTCACCTCCGAAAGCCAACTTGCCGTCCACGTAGACCGCCTCGACTCGGCTCGTCCACTCGAGCGGCTCACCGCTCCAGAGCACGAGGTCCGCGTCGAATCCGCGCTCCAGGCGACCGACCTGATCTCCTACACCCGCGATCTTCGCCGAGGTGCTCGTCAGTCCATGCCAAGCCACCGTCGCGTCGAGTCCGGCTCGCACACACCGTGCGGCCGAGAGGCGCATTCCGCGCGGATCCTCGTCGGGCGCCGACATTCCGAAGGCCACCGGCACGCCTGCTTCGGCGAGCGTCAGGACCGAGTCGATGTGACGCTTGTCATCGCCGATCGCGAACGGGCCGACGATCATGGAGAGCTTGCTGGCGACCACTCGGTCCACCATCTCCCCGGCTCTCGAGCCGCCGCGCAGAGCACCCGTCAATTTGTTGCGAGTCGCGAAGTCGAGCGCGCGCGCGGTCTCCTGACGGCTCCATGCTTCGATCATCACCGGAAGGCGTCCGGACGCAGCCTCACCGAAAGCGCCTTCGCCCTGACGCAGTCGCTTCTCGAGCTCGGTGATCGCTCCCGGCCAGCTGGTCGGCTCGCGCCAGCCCCACAGAGCCGTCGTGTGCAGCGAGAGGTGCAGGTGCTTGTCCGTGCTCACGACGCGATCGCCAAAAGTCTTCACCGCAGCGGTCATGCCACCGGCAACGTTCTCCTTGCGCGGCGCCAGGAGCACCGTGGTGACGCCCGCTTCCACGGCTCGTCGAAAGTCCGAGTGGGACGGGTTGTAGGCGTGCTTCGCGTGCAGCTCAGGCAGGAATGCGCGCGTCGAATCGGCGAGCTCCCCGGCAGCACCGGTGTAGGTGTGCGGTGCGACCATTCCGGCCGTGAGCACACCGTCGTGTTCGATCAGGATCGTCCCCGCGGGAAGCTCGACACCGCGACCAACCGCGCGGATCTTGCCGTCTTCCACCCAGACGACGCCCTCTTCGAGGGTCGTTCCGTCGCCAAGCTTCACGAGCTTCGCCCGAACGGCAAAGCTCTCCACGGCCGGAGCCTGGGGCTTGGAGACGACAGTTAGCGGAACGGCGGGCGTCGAATACGCGAGCGCCATCGATCCGAGCAGCGTGAGAATCATGCAGCTTTCCTCTGAGTGCCTGGTGGCTCTTCTCTATTAGGGCTCAACGACGACGACGCCGTTCAGAACCACGAAGCTAGCCCGGGTCGCGACATCGAGCGGGTCCCCGGTAAGTACGAGTAGGTCGGCCTCTTTGCCGGGCTCGACGCTGCCGATGCGATCACCGAGATCGAAGCTGCGTGCGGGTCCGAGAGTCAGCGCGTCGAGTGCGGCCGTGCGGTCCATGCCATGTCCGACCGCGAGTGCGGCGAGTGCGGACAGGTCTCCGGCGTTACCACTTCCGCCACTTCCGAAGAGCACCTTCACGCCGGCGCCATGCAGCTTGCCGGCCAGCTCGAGGTCGTGACGTCGATACTCGTTCGGTCGCGTGTTGCCCATCGGCGTGGGCCAGACGATCACGGGAATGTTGCGCTGGGCGAGCTCGCTGGCGAGTGAACTCGATTCGGTCGCTCCCGCCAGGATCAGGCGCAGACGGCCAAAGGTCGCCGATTTGGCCAGCAGCTCTCGAATCTCGGGAACGCGATGGACCTCGACGACGAGCGGAAGCTCACCGGCTTCGACCTTCGCCATCGCTTCCTTGTTCGCATCCAGGCGCGGAGCCTTGGGCTTCTTGTCTTCCTTGTACTTTTTCTCTTTGAAGGTTTTCCCGTCCTCTTCGGCCTTCGCCAGATCGCTGTCGCGCTTCTTCTTGGCCTTCTTGAAGTCCTTCTCGAGCTCCTTGACCTTCTCGGCGATCTCCTTCTCCCACTCGGCCAGCTTCTCGTCGTAGTCGGTCAGACGGTCGCGGTAAGCGCGCCCGCCCTCGATCAGGCGCATCAGCTTGTCCACGCTGTCGATGCGATCGAAGACATCCGGCGTCTGGTTCCCGACCGTGACACCGATCGTCGCGGTCACGCAGGCCTCGCTCAGAATCGCGATGTCCCCATGACCCGCGTTTGGGTCATTGCGAACGACCGCGCCAGTGCCCCCGATGTTGCCCTGCGCTCCACCCTGCACGCGCGCCGTCGTGACTCCGGCGCGGAGGAGGTCCTCGCGCTCCTTGTCGAAGGAGTAGGTGTCCACTGCGTCGACCACACGACTGGCCGGGTTCAGCTTCCTGTCAGCAACCGTCGCGCCTTCGACACCGACCGTCGACCAGGCGTCGAGGTAGCCGGCGCAGACGACGGCACCCTCCAGAGTTCGCGCTCCCTCGGGCGCGGGGAGGCCGGGACCGACGGCGACAATTCGGCCGTCTTGGATCAGAACGGCTCCCGAGATCTCTTCGCCGGGCCGCACGATGATGCGGTCGGATCGGATCCAGAGGGTCTGCGAGGCAGGCGTCTCGCTCTGGACCAGGGGAGCTGCGGAAGCGGAAAGCGGCTGGGCAAGGGTCGCCAGTGAGAGGAGCGCTAGGCACTCGAACATGGGTTCACTCCGGGTTGTCCCAATCCGAGCAGGAAGCACGGAGCGGGGATGGGGACGACCAGAATAGGGTTCCCGCCGCGATTCGGGTCACAGGCAACGCAAATAGTGTGTCGAACCGGGGAGCGCGTGCTCTCTCCGCTCTCTCGGAGGAGGCGCCGAGGTCGGAGCGTGTGAGTGTTCTGTATCGACCCGCTCTGGCCTTCGGCGATCAGTTGTAGCCGTAGTCGTCTTCGAGGATGTCGATGAAGAACCAGCCCAGGACGAAGTCGAGGATCTCGGACAGGTCGACGGCGACTTTGCCCGCGCCGAGACCGACGCCCACTTCCCAATCTCCGATGTGAGGGGCATACCCCGCGCCGGCACCCGCACGCCAGGGACCGAGAGCGGTCGTCACCGAGGCGGTCGCCCAACCGGGAGGATGCGAGCGGCCATCCCAGCCGACGCCGACGCCGACCTCCGCTTGCAGAGCCAGCTGGAGCCACTTCGTGATCCGAATATCCGGTCCGAGGGGAACTCCGAGCCAGATGCCGGCGTGGACCATGTCGAAGGCGTCCACGATCCGGTTGGGGAGGTAGAGCAGGATCTGCTTGCCGACGCCTTCGCGGGATCCGACCACGCGATCGATCGGTTCGGATTCGTAGCTGCCTGCCTTGGTGGCCGAGAGCGGTGTGTGGCAGCCAGCGGCGAGCGCGAAGACGAGTGCGGCGGCCAGGAAGGAGCGGACGGACGAGCGGCGATTCAGCATGATTATTCCTCGGATTCGGACTCTCCCGAGACGGGACGGGAGGGCTCACCCTAGCAGTTCATCCAAGCTCTGCAACCGTCGCTATGAGCAGGCGAACAAAGCATTTAGAGGCTTTCGCTCCTGCCTCGACGACCTCCGCGTGGGAGAGCGGATGGCTCTGGATCCCTGCTGCGTGGTTCGTGATGCAGGAAATCGCACCCACTCGCATCCCGCTAGCGTGGCCCGCCAGCGCCTCGAGAACGGTGCTCATTCCGACGGCATCGGCCCCGAAAGTGCGCGCCATTCGAACCTCCGCCGGCGTCTCGTAGGCCGGTCCCGGGAAGGCGGCGTACACGCCCGACCGGAGCTCGATCCCCTCCGAGCCGGCCGCGCGATCGATCGCCGCCGCGACCTCGGGATCGTAGGGCTCTCCCCAGCCGGCCTCGTGCGGCTCGAGCGGCGTCGCCTCCTGCAGGTTGATGTGGTCCCGAATCCTCATCAGCGTCCCGGGCTCCCACTCCCGGCGCAGCCCGCCCGCGGCGTTGGTCAGGATCAGGTCGGGAATGCCGAGGCGAGCGAAGGCGCGCACCGCCGCCGTGAGGTCGTGCGCCGACCAGCCCTCGTAGAGGTGAACCCGCCCCTGCTGGACGAGCACCGAGCGGCCGCCGAGCGTTCCGAGGACGAGCCGACCCCCGTGGCCGGGGACGCGGCTCACCGGCATTCCGTCGAGCTCGCCGAAGGGGATCGAAGTGGGACCCTCGAGCGCATCGGCGATGGCCCCCAGTCCCGAGCCGAGGACGATCGCGACGCGCGGAGCGCGCTCGTCGATGCCGCGCTCCCGCAGGGCGTGCTCGATCCTGTCGGCGCGCGTGGACGGGAGGGTCGAACCGCCGGTCGGGCGCTCGCTCAAAGGAAGGCCCCCGCCACGGCCGCCGTCATCCACGAAGCGAAGGCGCCGCCGATCATCGCCTTGAAGGCGAGCCGCGAGATGTCGGACTTGCGGTCGGGCGCGAGCGGGGCGAGCCCGCCGATCTGCACGCCCATCGAACCGAAGTTGGCGAAGCCGCACAGCGCGTAGGCCGCCATGGCCGCCGTGCGCGAGTGCTCGAAGGGCGTCACGCCGCCGGGCAGACACTTGGTCATCTCGGTCAACGCGACGAACTCGTTGATCGAGAGCTTGGTCCCGAGCAGCGTTCCCATCAGCTGGCTGTCGTGCCAACCCTCGACGCCCATCAGCCACGCGATCGGGGCGAAGATCCAGCCGAAGAGGCGCTGCAGCGAGAGCCCCCCATCGATCTCCAGAGCCTCACCAACGGCACCTATGGGCCAATTGGCGAGATGCACGAGCGCCATGAAGGCGATCAACATCGCGATCACGTTGAGCCACAGCTTGAGCCCCGTCGTCGTTCCGTCGGTGGCCGCTTCCACCAAGTTGTTCGACGTGCGATCGACGCGAAACTCGATCTTGCCCGCCGTCACCGACTCCTCGGTCTCGGGTCGCATGATCTTCGCGATCACGAATGCGGCCGGCGCGGACAGCACCGAAGCCGAGAGCAAGTGCGGTCCGAGCTCTTCTCCCAGGATGCCCATGTAGACCGCGAGTACCGTCCCCGCGATCGTCGCGAAGCCGCCCGTCATCAGAGCGTTCAGCTCCGACAAAGTCATCTTCGGCACGTACGGCCGAACGACGAGCGGCGCTTCGGTATTGCCGACGAACACATTGGCCGCCATCGCCATCGCCTCCGCGCCCGACACACCCATCAAGAGCGACATCATGCGCGCGAGCACCCACACCACGAGCTGCATGATCCCGACGTGATAGAGCACCGACATCAGCGCCGAGAAGAAGATCAAGAGCACCAGCCCCTTGCCGGCGAACGCAAAGATGAAACCGCCTTCCGGCCCAAACACCTCCGCCATCTGTCCAAAGTCGGCGAGCGGCCCGAATACCAGCTTCGCGCCCGGTTCGGCCACGGAGGTCAGCTTCGCAACGAAACTCGAGGCCCCCTGAAACAGCGCGAGCCCAAAGCTGTTCTCGAGGAAGCACCAGGCCAACACGAACTGCAGCGCCACGCCGCTCAAGACCAGCCGCCAAGGGAACTTCCGCCGCGAGCTGGACATCAGCCAAGCCACGAAACAGAAGAAGACGAGCCCGAGTGCAGCGCGGAGGAGAATCATCGCGAACTGAACGGAGCTATCATCGAGTTCACTTGCGGGTGCTTGGTTGAGTTGCGCCGACCGTCGGCTCGCGCAAAGTTCCGAGGCAAAACGAGAGAATAGTACCTCGCTTGAAGATGCTCAATCAGCACTGCTTCTCGAGCGAGCTACACGGCCAGGATCTACTCGGCGACCGGCTCTATCCCTTACCAACTTCCCGCGAAGTACCAATCCTAACTGACCCTATGTAGGGGGTCCCCTCATGGCGGCGGCATGATCTCCGCCAAGCTCAGAACTCTAGTCTCGGCCAGCTTGACGCAAATCCACCCATCACACGCCAGCGCAACACGAAGGCGCGAACCCTACTCCTGTTCGTCTTTCCCCAGCACAATCGTTTGCGGCGTCGAGGCAAGCTCTACCGGGGTTCTCATTTCTTTGCCCATCCACATCCAAGCGACGGTGTACTTCCCCGGCAACAACGCGACAGTTTCCGAATCGAGTCCGCTCAGTGGATACCTCATTATGTGTCCGGACCAAGTGCGTTCGATTGCGTTCGCATCCACCCCTACCTCCCCTGGATTGCGCATTATGGTCAATGGAACTCCGTCCTCAACTACAATTTGAACGCCCCTGACAGGCTCGCTTCCCACACTTACAACAACAGGACGAGAAGCTAGGCTCGAGTGTTGTATTGCGAAACAATATTCACCCGACTGCAGACACGCAGCTGAAAACCACCCCTGTTTATTATCCACCTGGAGCACGGGGAGTGTCTTAAATCCAGCAATTGGTGACGCCTCGGAAGACGTGATCAAGCGTATACCAAGGTCCATTACCCTGCGCTCTCTCCGGTCCACGATCACGCCAGTAACAAACGTGCTCGGCTCTAAGTAGATTCTTCCAACATCGAGCGTTTCTCCCGGCCGAATTCGGATCTGCTGAGAAGCTCTCACATAGTCATCAAACTCGAATAACAGAACGGCCGGACCTGCCCGAACGTTCTCTATCACGAATGCGCCGTCAGCGCCCGTACCCTGAAGTATGTAGAAACTCTTCTCTTCCGAATTGATCACTCCCACGGCGCGCTTTTCTTCAATCCCCTCATTGGTCGTTTGATCTAAAACGACTCCACGTACATTCCCGCACATTGATTCCAGGAGAAGATCTGTCACCTCAAACACGACCAGTTCGGCGCCGGCGGGGATCGCTTGCACATCCAGTGGTGTCCGGTCGAGGTAGGCACCTACGCAAAAAGGCGGGTGAGCGTAAAGTTCCAGGTATCCAGCATTAGCGTCGTATCGACTAGAGTGACTGGTTGGTGTCATCTCTTTCATCGCGTCCGCTTGCTCGAATGTCGGGTCGCTCACCCCCTCATCACAAGTTCCTCCAATCGCGAACAATTCAGATTTTGACACTCCTCTCTCGCAAGGAATTCTAGCCTCCTTAATTCTGTGACCGTGCTCATCTCGGAATTCTACGCGCAGCAAGTAGATCGGATAAGTATTCAAGGTCAATTCACGGCGATTGCCGCTCATCTCCACCAACTTACCGTACGATTCATGCCCCGGTGCTTCGGACAACTCAAGCTTGTAGGTTCCGGCAGGAATTTTGCCAAACGCAAAACTCCCGTCGTGCTGGACGGGAGATGATGCCAACACAGAATGTGGCCCCTTCAGTGTCACTTTCGCATCCTCCCACACGTGGGTACACCCGACGAGCCGACCCTCGGCCGAATACCCATCAGGATCTACGGCGGACCGTCCTCCCTCTAAGTCTTTATGGCTGTTTTCGATCTCCCTTAGCGATACCGCGCCTTCATCTCCCGCAATCGCTACTCCAGCATCGCGAGGGGGGCTAACAACCACTTGTTCCTGCTCGTCACCAGCAAGAACACTCCAAGTAACCAACACGCCAATAATGGCTGCACCGCCCATCGCAACGCGAATCTTTGAGATTTCCATTGCGCCTAGGGTACAAAACCAAAAATAGGGACGGTCAGGCTGACCAACTCCGGACTATCTGTGTGCTGAACAGTCAGAGCCACATGCCCGCGAAACACCCCTGGTCCAGAAAGATCTAGAGAAGGAATTGTAAGTACAAAGTGCCTGCGCCCCTCTTCGTCGAGGTCCCCAACTAGCACAGCGGAGCTGATATCTATGTCGCTAATCGTATCGCTAACCACCTCACTGGACAGAATGTGTATAGACTCGCTTGCCACTCCCTCAAGCTCCAGGACGAACCCCACACTGGCTCCTCTTTTGTAAACCCCACACTGGCTCCTCTTTTGTACGCGCCGAATGCGAGGTAAGCAGGCTCCGCGTGAACTTGCTCCACGTATTCTGCATCGACAAGGAACGGCAATTCGAACGGCAAAGTGCCGTCCATTAGATCTACATTTGAGCCCTCGAACTCCGTTACGAGAAACGGGATGCGAAGCAGGCGACGACGAACCTCTGAACTGATCGGCTCCAGTTGAATCGAGGCCTCCCACTCCTCGGGTAACACAGTGCCTGTTCTTGGTTCAGCTCGCAGATCTACGGACACCCCGTTCGGAAGCTCCCCAACTGATAAAGCAAATCCTTCCAATGCGTCGCTTGTGATTACCAGTGACTCTGAATAGGAACCTCCAAGAACGACCTTCCCAAAATCTACCCTGCCTGGCGTGAACGCAATCGCAGGAACCACATCTGCCTCTGCGACTAATGTTGTTCCAGGTCCTGAGTCTTCGATCACGAAAAATTTCTGCGACTGAACTCCGGCAGACTTGGGTTTCCATTGACCGCTTACCCGCAAACGAGTGCCAGCGGGGATCTCAGTTCCCCACTCGTACACAGCATCTGCGGGGGTCCCTGCGAGGGCTAGCACTGCACTCGAACAATCACATCCCGTCTTAATTTCAGTGATCGTGATTTCTCGAGACGTCTCTAGGTCAAACTGACAAGAAAGGAACTCACCTGCGAGGACTCTCCCGAAGGAGTACGAATCTTCCCCGATGAACACAGGGCCTGCTGCGAGCACGAGATTTCTATCCGTCTCGTGCCCGCAACTGCTTAGTGCGGCCAAGATCAGTGCCGCTACGTATTTAGTCACTGACCGCACGTCTAGAGACTACATTTGCAAGAAGGTACAGGGGTTCCCGCAACACAAGATTGGCTTGGTGGGCACAAGGCTTCGAGGGGACAGTCACAGAGCAGGGCGCTACTTCAATCTCCCGAGACTCCGGTACAACCGTTGCACGGCGGATCGTTATAGCACTTCTCTCGAGGTTTCGCGCAATCGCCTGGCCCACAGATCGCTTCCCAGACACAAGCGCACGCCGGAGTAAATGCAGTGTTGTCGAGGCTGAAGGTGTCGCCGGAAGCGTTGGTTCCTCTAAGAGAAGCAGTTGTCAACATCCCCTCCGGTGTTAATCCGAAGCGTATTTCTTCGACCCAAACGCGCTGACCTGCTTGCTGGATGAAGCAGCCCCGAACGTCGTCCATGTTGTTAAATAGTTTTTTCGCCTGAACTCTCCCATCGTACACATGATGCTCTCCACTCGAATCAACCCCTTCGTAGTAGGCCGGAATAAGAGTCCAGTCCTTGTCTACACCAAACTGAATCTCAGTAAGCATCAGCCACGTCTTGCCCCATTTAAGCCTAGCGCCCCCTAACTCGGAAGTGGACTGGATCACCGTGGGTGGAGCGAATGCACGCGGTCTGCTGTTTACGATCGACGCCGTCGGCTGCGGCTCTGACGAACTCCCTCCCGCGGCCAGGAGAAGGCCTACTAGTAGTGTATTCATTGTCTTCCCTCATTTAATTGGGTTGCGCGATTGAAAAGGGTGTCGGGTCAGTTTCAGAAACTGGCCTACCTTTCCAATTAATCCTAGGAAAATCGCGCGGCGCAGGTACTCCTAATCCTGGCAATGACTCTGTAAGAGCCTGTCGCGTTCTCGAATCAGAGAAAGAGCAACCTTTGATAGGCGCCAATTCATACGCACTTTTGAGTACCCGCCCTCCGGCCCAAACACCTCCGCCATCTGCCCGAAGTCGGCGAGCGGCCCGAACACCAGCTTCGCGCCCGGTTCGGCCACCGAGGTCAGCTTCGCAACGAAGCTCGAGGCCCCCTGAAACAGCGCGAGCCCAAAGCTGTTCTCGAGGAAGCACCAGGCCAACACGAACTGCAGCGCCACGCCGCTCAAGACCAGCCGCCAAGGGAACTTCCGCCGCGAGCTAGACATCAGCCAGGCCACGAAACAGAAGAAGACCAAGCCGAGCACGGCGCGCAGGATCAGCATCGCGGCCAGCTTAATTCGAGCGCCTTCGCGGAGCCCGTCTCCAGTTCGAAATTCCCGCGGGCCGGACTTCGGACCGACACGCCCCTCGACAGTTCGCCCGAAACCCGAATCGCGCTCCGGCGTTGGAGGACCTTTCTCGACGCGAAAGGCCTGCCATGACGTCCGTAGCCATAGTCTTGTTCCTCGCGCTCCAAGCCTCGGAGCCCCTTCAACACGTCGCTGTTCGCGATCCGCGCACGCAACCTCTCACTCGCGAGGATGCGCTGTTCGTCATTCCGGGCGTCACCGGGCCGGTGCGCCTCGTCGAGGACATGAACGGAGATGGCAAACCCGATTTGATCGCGGAGTGCGGCGGGCACGCCTGGTTCGTAAAAGAGGAGGAGACTCCGAAGCGAATCGACGCGGTTTCGGCACTCGACGGGCGTGTCATCCGCACGCTCTGGACGGCGAGCGAGAACGGTGCGACGGGGCTCTGTTGGGACACGGGTGGAGACATTGATCGGGACGGCATTCCCGACTTGCTGGTCGGCTTGCCCTTCGAAGACGGGATCGTCGAGGATGGCGGATCGGTCCTCTTGATCTCCGGCGCGAGCGGCATAGTCGTGCGCGAGGTTCGCGGGCAAGAAGCCCAAGAGCATCTCGGCTTCGGCGTCGCCTTCCTCGGCGACCTGAACCTCGACGGGAGTGACGACTACGTCGTCAGTGCACCCGGGTCGAATCCCTACTCCCTGGGAGCCGCCCTCGCTGAAACTACGGGTGATTCGTCCCTCAGGATCGGAAACGAGACTCGACACTTCGTTCACCTGGCGGACGGGTCCCGAATGCCTCGCAGGGAGTTCTGGAATCGCTCGATGGCCGCTCGATCGTCGAAACCGGGCACCGTCAGCGCCCACTCCGGCTCGTCGGGTAAGGAACTGTGGCGGCGCGTCGGATCGAGGCCCGGGCACGCCTTTGGCTTTCAAGTTCGAGCCGTGGGGGATCTCGCCCTCGATGGCGCCCGAGACCTCGTCATCACCTCGGGGCCGCATTCCGGCGCTCTGCCCGAAATTGTGTCGGGGCTCACCGGTACCCGCTTGGCCGAGTTCGACGCCGCCGGGGACCGAGTCGGATCAACAGGCGATCTCGACGGCGATCGTGTGCAGGAGCTCTTCGTCGAACGGATGAGCGACACCCGTTACTTCAACGGAATCATCTCGATCTACTCGTTCGCCGAGGACAAGACGCTCTTCGAATTGAAGGGGCCCGACTGGTTCTCCAAGTACTCCCGAACCGTCTCCCTTGGCGACATCGACGGGGACGGTGTTCCGGACTTCATGCTGGGCGAGCCGGACTTTCACATCCGCGGACTCGGGGATCCAGGCCTCCCGCTCGCCGAAGACATTCCCGACCTGAGAACCCTGACACTCGCGGACGCACTGGCGCTCGAAACCGGGCCGTGGTGTGCCATGACCTGGGAGTCCGGAACGGCCTGGGTGTACTCGGGACGAACGCGAGAGGTGATCCTCGGCGCGTGGGGGGCTCCGGGAAGCCGAGATGGAATGGGGATTCACGGAACGGCGATCCCGGACCTGACCTCCGACGGCTGTCCGGAGTTGCTCATCGTCGGCTCGAACGCAGCGTACGTGTTTCCGGGTCCGGGCGCTGTTCCGCTCGGATCGAGCGAGACGGCTGGCGATTGACGACTTCCGCTCGAATCAGGCGGTGAGCAGGTCGGTGCCCGGACCACACGGTGTAAGGCCCAACGCGCGCTCGACGGTCGCGCCGATGTCCGCGAAGGTCGAGCGCGTTCCGAGGTCTTGGCCGGGAGCGCTCGACTTCGAGTACGCGAGGATCGGCACGTACTCGCGCGTGTGGTCGGTGGTCTGGGTGTGCGTGGGATCGTTGCCGTGGTCGGCGGTCAGGAGCACGACGTCTTCGTCGCGCAGTTCGAGCTCGAGAGCGCGCAGGTCTTCGTCGAAGGCTTCGAGTGCTCGGGCATAGCCGGTCGCGTCTCGGCGGTGGCCGTAGAGCATGTCGAAGTCGACCAGGTTGACGAAGACGAGGCCGGCGTCGAGCGTGCGCGCTTCGGCGATGGTCGCTTGCATGCCGTCGCGGTTGCCCTCGGTGTGCACCGAGCGCGTGAGGCCGCGGCCGGCGAAGATGTCGGAGATCTTGCCGATGCCGACGACCTCGTGGCCGGCGGCTTTCAGGCGGTCGAGCGTGGTCTCGGAGGGCGGCTCGAGCGAGTAGTCGCGGCGATCATAAGTGCGCTGGAAGGCCCCCAACTCGCCAATGAAGGGTCTTGCGATGACGCGACCGAGGCCGAGCGGGCGCGTCAACTCGCGCGCGATCTCGCAGACCTCGTAGAGGCGCTCGAGGCCGAAGTGATCGGCGTGGGCGGCGACTTGGAAGACGCTGTCCGCACTGGTGTAGACGATCGGTTTGCCCGTCGCGAGGTGCTCGGCGCCGAGGCGTTCGATGACCTCGGTTCCCGACGCGGGCTTGTTCTCCAGCACGCCGGGTAGCTTCGCGCGCTCGCAGAACTCGTCGATCAACTCGGCCGGAAAGCCGTTCGGATAGGTCGGAAAGCGCTCTTCAAGAACGCAGCCCATCATCTCGAAGTGACCGGTCGAGGTGTCCTTGCCGGGCGAGCGCTCGGCGCAGCGACCGAAGGATGCGACGGGCGTCGCGGCGGCCGGGATCGAGTCCACGCCTTCGATGTTCCCGAGTCCGAAGGCTTGGAGTCGCGGAAGCTCGATTCCACCGGCGGCGCGAACCAGGTGGTCGAGCGTGTGCGCTCCCTCGTCACCGAACTCCGCGGCATCGGGCAGTGCACCGACACCGAGCGAGTCGAGCACGATCAGGAAGACACGTCGACTCACGACAGCGTCCTCCTCAATAGCTCGGGGAGTAGCGCTTGTGGCAGCGAGTACAGGTCTGCTTCATGTCGATGAAGCCGAGCCGCACCTCGTCGAGGTCTTCCGCATTCGCTCCATCGAGGACGCGCTGGGCGCCGGCCTTCATGGCTTCCTGGAGTGCGTAGAAGGGGGCGGGATCCGAGACGAACCGATCGCTGTTGACGAACTCTTCGAAGGTCGGGTCCTCGGACCAGGCCACGAGTGCGGCCGCGTCTCGGGCGGTCTCTTCCAGGACCGTCGCGTCGCGCAGGTTGGGCTCGATCGCTCGGTAGGAGATCTCGATCTGCAGCATCGCGTCGAGGATGTGGAATCCACCCTCTTCGACCTCGCCTTCAACGGCGGAGACATCGCACGAGGCCGTGCACAGGACGAGGAAGAGGGGAGCGAGGAGTCGGGACATCGAGTCGAGCGGGCGATCTGGAGGACGTGCTGTCGGGGAGGACTGGCTGCCGGCTTCAGCGGCACGGTTCGGCCCGCCCTCGGTGGGGCACACGATACCAAGGCCCGGAGGTACGCACGGTCCGAATTCGAAGTTGGTGAGGGGGCTTGCTAAACGTGGCGCTCGAGTCCACCCGCGTGCTGGAGCTCGAACCACACCTCTCCGTCTTGTCCCTCTTCGACGACCTGAACGAGCTGGCGCTCGACCTCTTGAATGACGGCCAGGTAGCCACTCGCGAGCGGAACGCGCCCGTGAGCAATCTCACCGTAGCTCGGCCCGGATAGCTTCAGCTCGAGCTCCACGCTCAAGCCCTCTTCCGGACGACTCACCGTGAGCACGAGCGGCGAGTCGGTCACCCGCCCGGGAACCGAGACACGGTAGAGCGTCTGCTCGCCCGGCTTGAGCTTGAACATGCGAAGAGGCATGAGCGCGAGTCCTCCCTGGAAACTTGCGAGCAGGGCAAACCGAAGTGGAGTCTGCGGCGTGTCGCTCCCGGCTAGCGACATCGACCCCCGAGAAGTGCTGACGAGTGGTGAGTGCGAAGTGCGCGACCTCGAGCTCTCTCTTTCAAGAGGTCCAACGGGAGTCAGGGCGAAGCCTCGATCCCCGATCAATTCTCAATCACCTTCACCATCGATATACCCAATGCCCTGGAGCATTTCGAGAGTCTCATCTCCGGCACCGATCGGGATCGAAGTTCGAAGCTCTTCTTGCATTTGCGTGCGCAGCTTCAATCGCGCGAGCATGGCGGCGACACGTTCGGGATGCTGCTCCGAGAGGTCGTGAAGCTGCTTCGGGTCGGCCTCGACGTCGTACAGTCGGAACTCGCCTCCCCGAGTCGGGCGTTTGGCCCGCCAGGCACCGGCGCTGGGCGCGAAATGCAAGATCCATCGTCCTTCACGCAATCCCCGAATCGGAACACGATGCCAGTTGTTCCACCAGCCGTGTTCGGTGCTGTAGCCGAGCACCTCCTCGTCGAGTTCGGAGGGCCGCGAGAGGTCGAGCATCTCCTCGAGGCCGCGTAGCTCGGAGCCGCCGAGCTTGGCCAGGGTCGGCGCGATGTTCAGGTTCGACACGATCGCGTCGGACCGCACGCCACTCGGAATTCCGGGACCGGCCAAGACGAGCGGCACGTCCACGAGCTCGCTGAAGAGCGTGTGCCCGTGCTCCAGCATGTCGTGGTCGAAGAACTCCTCACCGTGGTCCGCCGTGAACGCGACAATCGTCTCGTCCTCGAGGTCGAGGTCTTCGATCGCGTTCAAGACCTCGCCGAACCAGTAGTCGCCAGTCGCCACGCAGGCGTCGTAGAGTTCCGAGATGCGCGCTTGTTCGCTGAGCGAGACGACGCGCGTCGAGTCGAACACGCCCTTGCCGGGAACGCGCGCCCTCCCCCGCCGAAACGCGTTCGTCTGCTCGCTGAAGGTCTTCGGCCCGTAGTCCTCCGGCGCCTCCATCGTGACGAACTTCTCGCGCGCCTCCGCACGGGGTTGGTGCGGGTGGTGAGGGTCGACGAGGTGCAGGTAGAGGAAGAAACGCTGGCCCGCGATCGAACGCATCCACTCGATGGCATCGGGCACGAACAGGCGCGACTTGTAGAAGGAGAGGCCGCCGCCGAAGAAGTGCTCGAAACCCTGATCGAAGTGCTTGGAGGGCGAAATCAGCGCATTTCCCGAGTAAGCGGCGGTCGAGTAGCCCTCGCGTTGGAGGGCTTCGGCGAGCACGTCGAAGTCGCGCGACAGGTGGCATGACTTCTCGTCGAGGACGCCGTGCCGCTCGGGGGTCATGCCCGTGAAGATCGAAGCGGTCGATGGCCAAGTCCAGCTCGAGGTCGCGCTCGCCCGCTCGTACACCAAGCCCCTTGCGGCCAGTCGATCGAGATTGGGAGTCGTGTCCTTCTCGTAGCCGTAACAACCGACGCGGTCCTTCCGGAGCGTGTCCATCACGACCAGCACGATGTTCGGTTTGGCCGGGCTCGACTCTTCGCGCGGAATCTCGCGCAGCTCCACCAAGACCGGATCCGAGAAGCCGACCATCCAGGCCTGCTCTTGGATACTCGGATCGGGCGGGACGGACTCGACCGTGGTTCGCAGGCCCACGACGTTTCCCGGACGCAACCGAACGCCGGACGGGCCGCCGATGTCGCGCCAGCCGAACTCCTCGCTGGCCGTGGACTGGCCCCAGTGGAGGGTCTCTTCGGCCGCCAGGACTCCGTCCACCAAGATCTGGAAGCCAAAGCGAACCTCCTTCCAGCGAGCCTCTCTGCGCATCGCATTGCCCTGGTTGATCGCGACGGCGGTCTGGAGCGAGACGAAGCCGTCCGACTCATCCACCTCGAAGTTCACCGTCCCGCCAGTCGAAACGATCAACGCCGATCGGTCGCCGCCGACCCCGCGCCAGTTGTTCCGCGGCGTCAGTGTTCCGATTCGCGGTGGCCCGCCCGCGCCGACTTCGACAGCCCTCCAGGCGATCGGCTTCGCGAGGAGCGAGCGCACGACCTGGCGCATCTGTATTGGAGGGGGGTCCAGCAGGTTGAGCGCACCGAAGGTCACGACCGAGAGCGCGAGCGGAACCAGGAGCGCGCGGGTCGTGACGCGCAGCTCACGTCGCCTGCGCACGAGCATGACCATCCCGAGTCCCAGCACGACCGCCACCGCGTCGATCACGATCCACCCCTTCGCTCCGTTGCCGGATGAGGTATCCGGAATGCGCGTCTCGACTTCGTAGCCGAGCCCGGCGATGCAGCCGGCGAAGAGCGCGAAGACCAGGAAGATCACGGCCAGGCGTACCGTGCGCGACGCGCGGCGAACGGCGACCAGCAGGCTCGCCGAGACGAAGGCGACGAGGGCGCTCGCGACGAGGGTCGGCCCAGCGGCGTTGCCGAGGTTCCACAGGACCGTGTCCAGGTCCAGACCGGCCAGAAAGGAGTCCTGTCCAACGAGCAGGGCCAGGTGTGCGCCGAACAAAAGGGCCGTACCCCACAGCCCCGCCAGGACCCAAACCCTCTGTGGGTCTCGCTCCCCCTGTTCCGTCGAATTGCCCATCACCAGGCGGAGTCTATCGCAGGAAAACGGACCCGACGCCGCAAAATGGCCCAGGGGGGCCAAGAGAGCGGGTTTCGGGACCGAGCTTGCTCGAATCTACGGGAACCCGGAGGGCCTCTCGTGCGCCTGAAAAGGGCTGCCGAAGAGCCGAAATTCACCGACCGGCGCGTGGCGAGCAGGGTCTACTTCCGAGGCGGATTTCCTGCGGAGCTTCGAGCCTCACGCGACACGGAAAACCCCGGCTCTCGGAGTCTCTTTCAGAACCTCTCTCCGGGCGGATCGGCTGCACCAGCAACAAGCTCCAACTTGGACCTTGGCGGCCGCCCGAACGGGTCTATCCATGTCGATTATCATGGGAAGCCCTCCTGACGACGAGCCGCCGCTCACTCCTCGATGATTCTCCAAACCGCACTCCTCGTCTCCGCTCTTCTGGCTCCCGGAACGACCGAGCGACTGTCCGCCCACCTCGAAACGGTTTCCGCCACCGAGCAAGTGCCTGTGATCGTGGTGATGAAGGACCAGACGATTGGGCGCGAGCTTCAGAATCGGATGGGCGGACTCGGCCGGCGCGAGCGTGCGGCCGCGGTCAAGGCGGAGCTCCTCGCGTTCGCGCTCGAGAGCCAGCGCGGCCTGGACTCCCTGATCGCTGACCTGACCGAGTCGGGACAGATCTCCTTCACCCAACGACTCTGGGCCGTGAACTCCATGCGCCTCACGGGCACGCGGTTCGCCATCGAGCAGATCGCCGCACTGCCGGGAGTCGACCGCGTGCGCTACGACCCCGTCCTGCTCCCCGAAGAGATGCAGGACGTCGCGCCGCCCACTCCCTACACCATCGGCGAAGCGCCCTTCGGCACCTCCTTCGAAGCCTCGGCGATTCCGCCCGAGATCGAGGTCGAGAGCGTGCCCAATGGCCGCGTCGAGACTTCGGCCGCCTTCTCGCCGACCGACGGGCTGCTCCACCTCGCCATGGACAGGACCTCCAGCGGTCCGGTCGCCAATCTCTCCTCCGAGCTCCACATGGACCTCTCCGGCGTACGCTTCGCGACGCTGACCTTCGACGCGCAGACCTTCGGCGTCGGGGGCGTCGAGCAAGGCCTCTACGTCTCGTTCGATGGCGCGAGCTACACCCGCGCATTCCTCTTCCAGAACAACGCGGCCTATCAGCCCTACGCCCTCGATATCTCGGCCTACGCGACCTCGGTCGGCGCGACGCTCAGCTCGGACGTCCGGCTCTCCTTCCGCTGGGGCGCGACGGACTCGCTGCCGACCTCCGGCATCACGCTCGACAACATCCAGGTCTCCGCGGTCTTCAAGCTGCAGCCGCCCGCCGAGCCGAACATCGTCGGGCTCCAAGCCGATCAGCTCTGGCCGCTGGGCATCGACGGGCGCGGCACTCTGATCCTCAACATCGATAGCGGTGTGGCGAACGACCACCCCGACCTCCAGAACCAGATCTGGTGCAACCCCGGCGAGATTCCGGGCAACGGCATCGACGACGAGGGCAACGGCTTCATCGACGACGTCTGGGGTTGGAACTTCGCGGAGAACAACAACAACCCCTACGACGGTGGGCACGGCACGCAGGTCGCCGGCATCCTCGTCGGTGATGGAACGCAGAGCGGGACCCGCACCGGCATGGTGCCGCGTGCCACGATGGCGGTCGCGCGCATCACGAACGAGGGCTCCGCGATCGCCGCCTACCAGTACGCGATCGACATCGGCGCCGACGTGATCAGCTCGAGCCACTCCTTCAAGTGGCCCTTCAAGCCCGACTATCACCTCTTCCGCCAGATGGCCGAGGTCGAGCTCGCCGCCGGAATCATTCACGCGAACTCTCTCGGCAACAACGGCGCGCAACAGTTCTCCTATCCGATCCCGTTCAACATCGCCGCGCCCGCGCTCTGCCCGGGTCCGTGGAAACACCCGCAGCAAGTGAAGGGCGGCCTGGGCTCGGTGCTCGGTTGCGCCGCCATCTTTCTCAGCAACGACTCGATCGATCCGACCTCCGGCCAGGGTCCGTCGGCCTGGGAGGACATCGAGAACTACTCCTCGCCCTGGCCGCACGCGCAGGACATGAACTACTGGGACTATCCCTACGACGCGGGCGCCTCGCCCGGTCTGCTCAAGCCGGATATGTGCGCCTACACGAGCGTGAAGACCACGACGAGCAACACCGGCTACATCCCGAACTTCGGCGGCACGAGTGGAGCCACTCCGCACCTCGGCGGCGCGATGGCTCTACTGCTCGATGCGAATGAGCGCGCTCTCCCGCGCCAGATCTCGCAAGCCCTTCAAGAGACGGCCCAAGACCTCGGAGCGCTCGGCAAGGACCCGCTCTACGGCGCCGGCAAGATCCAGGTCTTCGACGCCGCCATGCGCATCCTCGCACTGGCCACCGCCGTCCCGCTGACGAACACCATCGGCTCGACGACCAACATCGAGATCTCCGGACCCCAGGGCTCGCCCTACGCGCTGATCGTCGGCCTGCGCAAAGGCCTCTTCCCGACCCAGCTCGGCTTCAACGTCGAAGTCGCTCCGCCCTACTTCCTGACCTACGGCAACCACACCGGCTACTCGACCCCGACGATCATTCCGGTCACGGTTCCGAACGATCCCGCCTGGGCAGGCTTCAAGCTCCACATGCAAGTCGCAACGGACGACACCCTCGGCCCCTCCGGCCAGTGGCTGATCAGCCCGCGCGAGCTGATGCGCTGGGAGTAAAGCGCCCCGACTTCAGTCGGCACCTCTTTCGACAATCAAACATGGTCGTCTCCACCGGCTAACGCCGGGTAGGGAGACGGGCGATCAGGGGGCTGCTCTACAAATGGGAACTGGTAATAATTGTTGTGAGGGGCACAGGGATGGCAACGGATTTTTAGGGCGCTCGTCGCGCAACGCGACGAAAAGATCGCCGCACAGCGCCACCTGATCGACTACTTGCGGCGAATTGCCTTCGGCAAGAAGAGCGAGAAGCGCTCGCGGCCCGCGGGTATGACCGAAGCCAGCGGGCAAGGTCACCTCTTCCAAGCAGAGCTCTTAGCTGAAGCTGAACGCACGGCCAAGGCCAAGCGTGTCCAGGGCGAGATCATGCTCGACCCTCCCAAGCGTCCAGCCCCTCGCAAGGGTCGCCGCGCGACTTTCCCCGATCACCTCCCGCGCATCACGACGCGCTATGAGCTCGAGGACGACGCTTGCACCTGTGAGCACTGTGGCGGCGCTCTGC
>Ga0316209_1000086_pt1 | contig 192745 bp, 183 predicted proteins | sample 6monopyrite_MG_FD_204945 | JGI IMG/M metagenome (GOLD analysis project Ga0316209, IMG submission 204945) | Microbial mat bacterial communities from mineral coupon in-situ incubated in ocean water Damariscotta River, Maine, United States -... | ecosystem: Environmental > Aquatic > Marine >... | reverse complement strand
TACAGTATTATGATGGCTCATGGTCTGGTTTCCTTTTTGTTTTTCAATGACTTGTCGTGATTTCATTGTAACAAAATTAAAGGGTCTCCAGACCTACTTATTTAGTTCTTAACGGGACACTAGTGTAAATGTATATTAATTTATTTCTATTTCAAAAGGCACGTCATATATGCTGAGTCAGGCAGATGAAGATGATTTATTCTTAAGTGGTAAAAATAGCGACAAAATTTGGCGTGAACAAATCTTGCGTGTTGAAAAAAATGCAGCATTGAGCAATGTTATTAGTTTGGTTGTCGCAATTTTATTGGCACTGGTTTTATGGGGTAACCATCAGGATGACTTGCTAGTTACATGGATGGCATATATGGGTTTGGTTGCGGCTATTCGGTTAGCCGTGGATTACAAACACGATAATTTATTTAAAAATAAAAAAACTCAAACGAATGCTTGCACTAAAGGCGCAACATATTTTTATTTAACTCTTATTTTGTTAACCGCATTAGGTTGGGGAATGGCGGGTTATATTTTTTTACCAGAGTCAGGGCCCCAGCAATTAGTAATAGGATATGTTTTAGCGGGCATTGCATCTGGTGGTATGTTGGTAATGTCACTTATTTTAAAGTTATATATATTGTATCTTTTACTGATTGTTTTTCCTCTAGCATTGCGTTTTTTTCAAATGGGTGATGACTATACAGTGCTGGCACTTACAACGGTTTTTTATATTGTAATAATGATTGGCATTGCGGCGCGCATAAATAAAAGTTTTTTAAAGTCATTAGATGTGCGATTTCATAATGAATCGTTAATTAAATTTATGAGCGCCGCACGCAATGAGGCAGATGATTTAAATGAAGAATTATCTGCAGAAATAGAGCAAAGAAAACGCGTTGAAAAAGAATTACATAAAGCCAAAGAAGTTGCAGAAGCTGCGAGTAAAACAAAAAGTGAATTTCTTGCCAATATGAGCCATGAAATTAGAACGCCTATGAATGGTGTGTTGGGAACATTGCAATTATTGCAGGGAACAGAATTAACAGAAAGTCAAAAGCAATTTGTTAGCATCGCTTATAATTCCGGTGAATCATTATTGGCATTGCTAAATGATATTTTGGATTTTTCAAAAATAGAAGCCGGAAAATTAGAGTTAGAAATTATACCGTTTAATTTGCATGAATTAAGTAATGAATTAAGTATTTTGCTTAAAGCCAAGGCCGATGAAAGAGAGGTTAAGTTAACGACAGATATTAATATTGAAATACCCAAAATCATTAAAGGTGATCCGGTTCGCATCAGGCAAATTTTAGTAAACCTAATGACCAATGCCATTAAGTTTACAGAAAAAGGCACGGTTACAATAAAAGCCAATGTATTGGAAAAAACGCAAAAAATAGTGCGTATTCGATTAGAAGTTAATGACACCGGTATTGGCATTGAAGAAAATTCACAACGGAAATTATTTAATTCATTTACCCAAGCGGATGGTTCAACCACACGTAAATATGGTGGCACTGGATTAGGCTTAGCGATTGTGCGCCAATTAGTTACCATGATGCGTGGGCGTTTAGGTGTAGAAAGTGAAGTTGGCAAAGGCTCTTGTTTTTGGGCAGAAATCACATTTGAAATATCCGATGCCATTATTGAAAAGCAGCAGGCAACGGCAATTGAAGTGAATGAAGTATTAGAAGGCAAGGTGCTGTTAGTAGAGGATAATCCGGTTAATCAAATTATTGCGACTAAAATGCTGGAGAAAGTTGGCCTGCAATTAGAAGTTGCTAAAAATGGCGAAGAAGCGGTTAATCGAATAAAACAACAGCATAACTTTGATTTGATATTAATGGATTGCCAGATGCCGATAATGGATGGTTATGAAGCAACAAAAGTACTACGTGAAATGGAAGAACAGAATAAGGCAACTAGATTGCCCATTATTGCAATGACAGCAAATGCAATGGAGGGTGACAAAGGTAAATGCCTTGATGCAGGCATGGATGATTATATAAGCAAGCCAGTTAATCAGCAGGCTTTAAAAGAAACTATCGCTAAATGGCTTAATTAAATAATTTAATTAGAGTAAAACAATATGAGACCTTTGCACGATAGAATCACAAGTAAAAATGGCTAAAATCTCACTGCTTTTCGTTAGAAAACTGGTCAATATCTAGATATTAACTGCGTTTCCTGCCTCAATCAGTAAAATTTTAGCGCATTTTTCTTTTGCGCCTCTATCGTGCAAAGGTCTCAATATAATAATTTGAGCAGCTTAAAATGAAACAGTGGTGTAAAATTATGTTTTTATATAAACCTAAATAAATTATTTATGTCAGGTCATCATACACGGCTACGCTGGTGTCATCAGCAGCGTTGTTTTTCTACAAAATTAAGTGCCGAAATAAAATCATGGCTATTTGATACCGGCTCATTAACTGCGCGTTTAATTGAGCATTGTGATCAGCCATTTTCAGTAAAAGTTTTATCTGTCGTTCGTGCAACACCCACCCCCGATGAAGTAAAAGCATTAGGCTTAAGTACTAGAAGTCAGGCCATTATTCGGCAGGTTTTACTATATTGTGGTGAACAGCCGGTAGTATATGCACGAACCATTATCCCCGTGTCTAGCTTGCGAGGTTCGTTACGCGGCATTGTATTGTTGGGTAACAAATCACTCGGTGCAGTATTGTTTGCGGATAAAAGTATGCGTCGTGAAGCAATGGAAATTACTTCTCTTAAAGCATCACATAAATGCCATAGTTGGACATGCTATCAGGGAGTCGATTCTATTTGGGGGCGGCGCTCGGTGTTTAAAATAAAAAATAAAAAATTACTGGTGAGTGAATTCTTTTTGCCTGATCTATTTAAATAAATTTAACCTAAAATTAACTTTATGCCAATTAATAACGTGATAATTTCGTATGTGGTTTTAATTAATTTATTGCCTTTAATGATAGCGAAATGAGCACCAAAATAGCCGCCGATTAATGAGCCAATAATGAGTGCGGGTAGCCAATCCCAATAAATCTCCCCTAAAAACCCTAAGGTGATTGCGCCGCTACCATTCCAAAATATGCCAACTAAAATCAGCGTGTAGGCAACCGCCATTTTATAATCAAGCCCAAACCAGCGAACTAGCCATAGCGTGACGAATAAGCCGGTTCCGGATGTGAGTGAGCCATTCAATATGCCAATGATAAAAATAACACCTGCGCCAATTAACATGCCTTTACGATGGCGGTTTTTTGCTTGAAAGGTTTGGCCAAGCGAAGGTGAAAGTCGAGAGTATATTCCAAGGCCCATGGTGAGTATGCCCAATGCTATTTGGGCGCTTCTATCAGGCACTTGTAGAATAAAGCTGGCACCCAAGATAACCCCAGGAATGCCGCTTAATAGGATGTATAGAGCAAATTTTCTTTCCAGTGGACTAGATTTAAGATGACGTATTGTTGCCCCTACACCCAGTGCGATACTGGCAACCTTATGAGTTGCCAATGCTATTGCAAAGGGTAGGCCTAGAAAAATTAATGCGGGCAATTGAATCAGCCCTGCACCACCACCGGCTAAAGCAGAGAAAAAATTTGAAAGAAGTGCAATGAAAAAAAGCAGTATTTGTTCGGGAATATCAATCATGAAGTGCCATGTTATACTTAGATTATCAAAAAGTTATTCTCGGATGAAAAACCAAAGCGGTTTTTATTGAATTTAAGCTTATACTCTATAGAGTGGAGATTACAGTCTTTAATGTAAAAGAGACCTTTGCACGATAGAGGCGCAAAGGTCTCTAAAAGTTAATCTATAGTAATCAAGCGCTTTAAGTTACATGTATTAATTAGAATATAAAATTTAATGTATAAAACAAAATCTAAACAAATAAAACGAATTTTGAGCGGTATTGTTGCGTGTTTGCTAATGTCATTTTCTGTTTATGCTGGGCTGAAAAAATGGATAGATGATGATGGGCATGTACATTATGGTGATCGTGTTCCCAGTGAATATTTGCGCAAAGAGCATTCGATATTGAATGAACAGGGCGTGACGATACGTAAATCTGAAGCCATGAAAACCGATGATGAGTTATCGGAGGAAGAAAAAAAACGCAAAATTGAAAACGCTAAAAAAACAAAGCGAATGATTATAGAGCGTAAAAAAATTCTTAAAGATCGAGTTTTACTGGATACCTTTACAACGGAAAAAGATTTAGAAATTGCTCGTGATTCTCGAATTGAAGCCATTGATTCACAAATTTCATTAGCTGAGGCATTAATTAAAAACGATAAAAAAAAGCTCGCTAATGTAAATAATCGAATTAAAGTATTAAATGAAGCAGGGCGAACACCACCTGAAAACTTACATAAAAAAGTTATTTCTGTGACTCGCCATATGGAAAATAATATAGTATATATTGAAGATAAAAAAAATGAGCGTAATGAAACATTAAAAACGTTTGACCAGGATATAAAACGTTTTCGTGAATTGATGGGGCAAAAGCTTAAAGTTAAATCGAATGAGTAGCTTATGTTAAGTTATTGTGTCAATTCCATTTCCCCAACAATCACTTGATTTCGGCCTTTAGTTTTGGCCTTATAAAGCGCCTTATCTGCAGCTTTAAATAACCCGAGGGCACTAGTGTTTTTATCCGGTGTGATTGATGCTACGCCAATACTGACCGTTACATTATCATTAATGGGTGATGTGGCATGAATTAAATTGGCAACGCTTAACTGCTGCTGCATCTTCTTAGCTAAAATAAGCGTACCGTCTACATCTATTCTCGGCAGCATGACAACAAATTCTTCACCTCCTATGCGTGCAATAATATCGGTAGAACGATGAATGCTTGATTGTAATATTTGTGCTACTGATTTAAGGCATGCATCACCTTCTGCATGTCCATAGGTATCATTATATAGTTTGAAATAGTCTATATCGATTATCATTAAGCTGAGTGTTTTTTTATCTCGTGACTCGCGTTTCCACTCGGCTTTTAATTGTATCTCAAAATATCGACGATTATGTAATTGGGTTAATTCATCTTCAAGCGTTAAGGTTTCTAGTTTTTCATTGGCATTTTGAAGTTGCTGATTGGATTGTGAAAGTGAATCAACCATTTGTATGTTTTTAAATTGAAGTGTCATGCTTTCGGTTAAGTTTAAGTCCATGCGCCTAATAGCCGCAATAATTGTGGCGCTGTAGAAACTGAATATAAATAATAATATTGTGCCTCTGTCGTCTAATTGAATAGAAATATAAAGCATATAGGGAATGGTTGAAACAGCTTGAAAGCTAAGCGCAACTCGTTTCATTACGCCTAAAAATGGAATGGCAGCTGCACCAACCCCAATTAAAACAATAAAAATATAAACTTGTTCTAATGGTTTTAAATGAGCCCCAACGATAAAGCCACCGGCTCCCCAAAAAAATGCAGCGAGTAGGGTGGCGGCAAAAAAACGCTTAAACCAGTAGTGATAATCAAGTTGTTTTTTTGTGTCTAATAGGCGGCAAAATTGCCGAGTATTCCAAGTGCGTAAAAGTGTAACCGCAGTAAACATTAGCCACCAACTTATGCCAGCAATTTGATGTTCGGTGCCGAGGGATAAGTAAGCGATAATTGCAGATGCTAAAATTGAAATCATCCAACTTTGAGTTTGATTTTTATACAGCATTAACACTTTTTTCTGAAACATCCATTGTTGTATTTCAGGTTGTGAGTTTATATTTTTAGTGTTTGAATTGTTTTGTTGTGCATCCATATTATTTTACAATTTTTTCAGCCCTTGCCAAACACCAAACATCAACGCGTTTAATACCGGCTTGTTTAAGTGTTTTGGTGAGCTCCGATACACTTGACCCTGTAGTAATAACATCATCAAAAATAACAGCATGTTGATAATTTTTTTTATTATTAAAGGTAAATGCGTTTTTTATATTTTGTTTACGCTGGCGAGCATTTTTTCCGGTTTGATGTTCGGTGTCACGAATACGCAAAGAGGACTTAATATCAATAGATAAATTTAAGCGTTTTGCGATGGGCTTTACTAGTAAATGCGATTGGTTAAAGCCCCGTTGTTTTAATCGTTGTGGGTGCAAAGGCATGGGGATAATAATATCGGGTTTATTGATTATTAAATGGGGGGGTAAGTTGTCCATCATTAAACTCGATAATAAACTGGCAAAATGCAGTTTAGCATTAAATTTTAGTTCTTGAATCATCCATTCAAGTGGTTGCGCGTAAATAAAAGGGCTCCAGCTGGTGTCGTAAAGTGGCGGTGATTTGGTGCAGTGCCCACAAATATTAGCGCTGGATTGGCTAGTGTTAATTGATGCTGTATTCAGAGGAATTGCACATAAAGCACAGGCATCTGAGTTGTGTTGAATATCATTATAGCAAGGTTCACAGAGGTAGTTATATTGAAAACCAGTTTGTTGTAATGTTTCGCGGCAGTCACAGAGCTGGCATTGAGATGGGTAAAGAAAATCCAGTAGTTTTTGCATTTAACCCGAGTCCTTAGGTTTTTAAGTGGATTATTTAGTGCTGTTTTAGCGACAATTACTGCAGTTTTCATCCGTTATAAGCGCAAAATCAGGTATCATAGTACCTCTTTGAATATATAGATTTACATTCCATGACACAAGCTAATATTACATCCACCGAGTCGGGTTTAGCATCGGCCGGCAAATTCGATACTCGTCACGATTGGTCGTTACAAGAAATATCTGCTTTGCTGGAAAAGCCGTTTAATGATTTGTTATTTGATGCGCAAACGATTCATCGGCAGTTTCATGCCCATAATGAAGTTCAAATCAGTAGTCTGTTAAGCATTAAAACTGGTGCTTGCCCAGAAGATTGTGGCTACTGCTCGCAAAGCGCTAAACATAATACCGAACTGGAACGTGAGCGCTTATTGCCCTTAGATGAAGTAATCGAAAAAGCAAAAATTGCTAAATCTAATGGCTCTAGCCGTTTTTGCATGGGAGCGGCATGGCGCAATCCAACCGATAAAAATCTCGATAAAGTAATTGATATGATTGTGGCGGTGAAAGAGGTGGGCATGCAAACTTGTGTGACACTCGGCATGTTAACCGACCAACAAAGCCAGCGCTTAAAAGATGCGGGCTTAGATTATTACAATCATAACCTTGACACATCACCAGAATTTTACGGCAATGTCATTACTACTCGCACATTTCAAGATCGCTTAGATACTTTGCAGCACGTGCGTGAAAAAGGCATTAATGTTTGCAGTGGTGGCATATTAGGGATGGGCGAAAAAGCCACTGATCGTGCGTCTATGTTGCAGCAATTAGCCAATATGCCTGAGCACCCACAAAGTGTGCCGATTAATATGCTGGTGCAAATTGAAGGTACGCCTTTGTTTGGCGCAGAGGGTATCGACAGCATAGAGTTTGTACGCAGCATTGCCGCCGCTAGAATTTTAATGCCGATGTCGCAGGTAAGATTATCTGCGGGTCGCCATGAAATGAGTGATGAAATGCAAGCGATGTGTTTTTTTGCTGGGGCCAATTCAATTTTTTACGGTGATAAATTATTAACCACCGAAAATTGTGAAACCAATAATGACTTAGCTTTATTTGCACGTTTAGGCATTAAGCCCAGCGAAGTTGAACAAAGCGATTTAATAAAAGCCAAAGCCTGTCATTCGTAATATTTTAATGGCTGTGCAATTAACAGTATGGTTAATTTGGTTTAAAAAATAGCCGCCATGAAAAATCGACATCACGAATTATTACAACTCAAAAAAAATGCACTGTATCGTCAGCGTAAAATTTTAAGTAGCCCGCAAGCGCGTGAAATTATTATTAATGATCAGCGGCTATTAAATTTTTGTTCTAATGATTATTTGGGCTTAGCCAATCACCCACAAGTTAAACAAGCATTTATTGACGCCGCAAAAAATTATGGTGTTGGTAGCGGTGCTGCACATTTAGTTAATGGCCATTCTGTAGAGCATCACGCACTTGAAGAAGAGCTGGCTGATTTTTGCGGATATCCTCGCGCCTTATTATTTTCCACTGGCTATATGGCCAATTTGGGTGTTGCACAAAGCCTGTGTACTAAGCATGATAATATTATTGAAGATAAATTAAATCATGCGTCTTTACTAGATGCTGCCAATATTAGTCACGCCCGTTTGTTACGTTATTTACATAAAGATTACGCAAGTTTAAACACTAAGCTTGAGCGTTGTGATAACGGCGAAAAATTAGTGAGTTCGGATGCGGTATTTAGTATGGATGGTGATGAAGCCGATATTGCCGCCATGCAAGCAGCGTGTAAAAAACACGATGCATTATTAATGTTAGATGATGCACATGGTTTTGGTGTGTTAGGTGAGCAGGGGCGTGGCTCGCTAAGTCATCAAAAAATAAAATCAGAAACCGTGCCGATTTATATGGCAACACTTGGCAAGGCCATGGGAACAGCGGGAGCATTTGTTGGCGGTTCTGAAGAGTTAATTGAAACCTTAATTCAAAGTGCGCGCTGTTATATTTACACCACTGCCATGCCGCCAGCAATTGCTGCGGCAACGCGAGCTAGTGTGCGATTATTAAAAACTGAAAGTTGGCGGCAGCAGGCATTAATTAAAAATATTATTTTATTTAAAGAGCTTGCGGCGCAGGTGAAATTAAATTTATTAAAATCCGAAACCGCAATTCAGCCAATCATTATTGGCAATGCAAAATTAGCACTCGATATAAGTGAAAAACTAATGCAGAAAGGTTTTCATGTTACCGCAATTCGGCCGCCTACCGTCGCTAAAAATAGTGCGCGCTTGCGGGTCACTTTGCGAGCAGATCACACGCAAGAAGATATTGAACGATTGGTTGGTGAGGTATATAGTTTGATTGATAATGATTAAATGAAAAAGCTGATTTTATCAATTTTTGTAGGCGCGAATTAATTCGCACCTACAGGGTTAAGGATGTTTTTTAACTGGCTTGCTAGTCAGTTTAATTTCTTTACAAAGTCGAAATAAAAAAAACGTTAAGGCTTAACCAACCCAAGTCGTAATGCTTCTAGTGTTGCTTGCGCACGATTCGACACATTTAATTTACCATAAATACTTTTCAAATGGCTCGCAACCGTATTAGACGTAATGCCCAAAATTTCCGCCGCTTCATTTCTACTTAAACCTTTTGCAATAGCACTCAATATTTCTTTTTCACGGGCAGATAAATCAGGTTTGTCTGATGGTTGAATGTCGCTGTGAAAATGATTAATCATTTTGCGTGCAATGGCGGGAGAAATAGGTGGCTCACCTTTTATAATGCCCTGTAAACTTTGAATAAATTCATCGGTAGTTTGTTCTTTTAATAAATAGCCTTGAGCGCCAGCTTCTAATGCGGGGAATAAATAATTATCATCATCAAAAATAGTGGCGACAACGCAATAAGTATCGGGCGATTTTTGGCTAATTTCACTGATAATTTCTACGCCATTGCCATCGGGTAAGTTTAAATCAATCAAAGCTAAATCGAGTTGGGTGTCGGCAATTATTTTTCGTGCCTGTGCCAAACTTGAGGCTTCAAATAATTCCACTTCAACAAAGGCTTGGCGAATAATTTGAGTTAGCCATTCGCGAGTTTCAGGGTGGTCTTCTAAAATCAGTACATTATGCATATTATTTTTCAGCTGTGCCTGTAATCATAAAATCGATTCTTACACAGCTGCCTTTGTTTTCACCAGTTTGCGGATCGTTCAAGTTAAACCAGTTGGCATTGCCGCCCAGTTCTTGGGCGCGTGTTTTTATATTATTTAAACCTTTTCCTGGAATACAGCTTTTTAAATCGAAGCCCTGCCCATTGTCACTAATTTCAACCGTAAGCTGTAGTTGTTTTAATTCAATAATAACTTCCATGAATTCTGCATCGGCATGTCGAATAATATTGGTTGTGACTTCGTGCAACATGCGGTTTAAGTTTATATGTTGCCGAGGAGTGAAACTAAAACCTTTTAATTGTTCACTTTGATGCCAAATTAGTTGCATGCCAATAGAATTAATTCTATCTTGAATTTCAGCACGCACATCCATAATAGCATCTAGTATCAACGCTGTTGATTTATTGTCAAGCGTGTAAATTGCACTTCTGAGTGATTTCAAAATACTGCGAGAAATGGCAACAGATTTTTCATCTTTAACGGTGTGAATTAAGGTTAGCATGCGCGCAGCAACATCATCATGTAAATCGCGTGCAATACGTTGGCGCTCTATTGCTGCGCCGTTTTCAAAAGCTTCTTCAATGGTGATGAATTGAATGGTTAATTTTAAAAGTGATTCGGCGAGCTCTACATCGTCTGAATTAAATAATATTGTTTGGTCTGTGCTGCTTAGAATGTAGCCATGTTCTAGCAATATAGAAGGTACTTCCAATGTGTTTTTTTCAGTATTAATAATGCAATGACTAATACGATGGGTGGATTTTTTTAATTTGCAATCGGCAAAAAAACGCTGCACAATTGCTTTCCAGCGGTTATCAATAGATGTGCCACTACTGGAAAATTCTTCAATTAGAAAAGGTAAATTTTTTTCTAGACTTTTATGCACTAGAGAAGCAACCTACTGTTTATGTAATTAAAAATATTAAAAATTCATTAAATATATTTTGAAATAAGTTGAAAATTATACTCGCCCCATCGCAGAAAAACTTTTAATAAAAGGAGAAGCCATTGATGGGTTTCTAATCATCGATTTATAATCGCCTTCAATAAATTTTAACTTTCCTGTGCTATATGCTAAGCCTAAACCGGTGGAGCCAACTTCACGTTTAAACCACTCTTTCCAGTGACCTTCTTTAGCGCGCAAGTCCCAGTTGAGTTTTCGATTATCATATTGTTTGGCTTCAACGACATAACCTTTCTCAATTACAATGCAGCTGCGTGGTTTGTCTTCATCGGGAAAGCCGTAGCCAATTACAGATGAAAAATCAATTTCTTTAAGGTGTCGAGTTAAGTGTGAATCTTTATTCCATTCTTGCATGTATTTGTTCATCCATGCCGTGTCAAATAATTGCAACATATATTGTTCCGTTAATTTTAAAATAGCCGAAATCAAATCAGCTTTCCCGGTTGTTAAAATGGTTTACTTTCAATCAATCTGTGTAGATTTATATAAGTTAATTATTTTAGCTCCATGGTCATGGCCTGTATATTATTTTGTTTTAAAGTGCTGAGTGTTTCACGCAAATTGGTGGGGTTGCTGAAAGGGCCGATACGTACTCGATGCCAGCTGTCACTATTTATGCTTACACTTTGTATTGATGATTGAACGCCTAGCAATGCTAGGCTAGCTTTTAGGCGTTCGGCATCTTGCTGGCTTTTAAATGAGCCAACTTGCAATAAATATTTTTTGTGGCTTTGTGTGTTGATAACAGTTGATTGTGTGCGGCTATTTGTTTGTATGGTTTCAACTTCTGGTTCGGGCACAAATACTTCTAGTTCTGAAAGAATAGTATAAAATTCAAAGCGTGGTTTTTTATTTTCACTATTCGGCGTATTTGTTTGCGGCGAATTTTTACTTTGATTATTTTCTACTTGCTGCTCACGGGCCTTTTTTAATTCTTGTTTTACGGCTTCGGTAAAGCTTACTTCTTCTGCGGGTTGTTTGTCGAGGTATACAAGAAACGCGGCAAATAAACCCACAGCCAAACCTGCTAGCATCCAGATATATCCGGGTACCGGTTTTTTGGTTGACATATTGCGTCCTTTTAAATCACGGCCTGTTGGCATTACATGCTTTCCGGTGCGCTAACGCCGAGTAATTTTAAGCCATTACGTAACACATGGCGAGTTGCATTAATTAAACAAAAGCGGGCGTTGCGAACCGCGGCATCATCAACAATAAATTGGTGAGCGTTGTAATAGGTGTGTAATTCATTTGCGAGTTCACGTAAAAAATGTGCGACTTGATGGGGTTCTTCGTTAAGCGCAGATTTTTCTAAAATTTCTGGATATTTTGCCAGCGAAGTGACCAGTGCCGTTTCGTGACTTTCGGTTAGCAGGGCAATATTTTCACTGCCCATTTTTGCGTCGTAACTTAAGCCTTTGTCTGACATTTGACGAAACACACTACAGATGCGCGCATGGGCATATTGAATATAATAAACTGGGTTGTCACTGCTTTGGGATTTTGCTAAATCCAAATCAAAGTCCATGTGTTGCTCGCACTTTCGCAGCACATAGAAAAAACGTGCCGCATCTTTGCCCACTTCTTTGCGTAAATCACGCAGGGTGACAAATGAGCCGGAGCGGGTAGACATGGGCACCCGTTCGCCGCCGCGATATAAAATCGCAAACTGCACTAATAATACATCGAGTTTATTTACGTCATTACCAAGTGCTTGTAGTGCGGCTTTTACGCGTGGAATATAACCGTGATGGTCGGCACCCCAAATGTCGATAACGCGATCAAAATTGCGATCTAATTTATCCATGTGGTAGGCAATGTCGGAGGCAAAGTAGGTGCTTTGCCCATTGTCACGCACTACAACGCGATCTTTTTCGTCGCCAAATTCGGTAGACTTAAACCACAGCGCCCCCTTTTTTTCGTAAATATAGTTGGCGGTTTGCAAGCGTTCAATGGCTTTTTTAATTAAGCCTTTTCCGGCTAGGCTACGCTCTGAAAACCATTCTTCAAATTCTACTCCAAACTCTTTCAAGTCGTCTTTAATATCATCGAGAATCAGGTTTAAACCTAAATCAAATACTTGTCGGTAAGAGTCTTCGCCGAGGAGGTTTTTGGCGCGATTAATTAAGGCATCTATGTGTATTTCTTTGTCGCCACCTGCCGGTTCGTCGGCGGGAATATCTTCAAACACGGCGGCTGCTGGGTGCATTAAATTTTTGTCGTGCTCGGCAAATAATTTCTCGGCGATATCTTTTACATATTCACCTTTATAAGCATTGCTGGGAAAAATTATTTCTACGCCGCAATGTTGTAAATAACGCAGCCAAACGCTGGTGCCTAAAATATCCATTTGGCGGCCCGCATCATTAACATAATATTCGCGGTGTACTTCAAAACCCACGGCGGTTAATAGTGATGCAACGGTTGCACCATAAGCCGCGCCTCGGCCATGCCCAACATGCAAGGGGCCAGTGGGGTTGGCAGATACAAATTCTATTTGCACTTTGCGCCCGCCACCAATATTGCTTAGCCCATAGGTTTCGGCTTGCGTATTAATGCTGTTGATAACCGACAGGGTATTACTTTGGGCGACGAAAAAATTAATAAATCCGGGGCCGGCAATTTCAACCTTTTCTAAATCATCGTGAGCGGGTAGTGCATCAATTAATAATTGCGCCAATTCACGGGGATTTTTTTTCGCCGGCTTGGCCAGCATCATCGCTAAATTGCAGGCAAAGTCACCGTGTGATGGATCTTTAGTGCGACTGAGTTGAATGTTGGGGGCAACATCAGCGGCAATAATGCCACGGGTTTTTAGACTGCTGAGCGCCTGGGTTAACAGGGTTTGAATGGTATCTTTCAATGTGCTGGCCGGTAAAAAATCAGAGCGCGAATTTTACATGGTATGGGGTTAGATTAAAATCAAAAGATTATTGTAAATAAATGTAAAGGGCGGAGTAAAAAAAATATTGTAGGAGTGGAGGTTAAATCTCAGCAAGAATTTGCTCACACAGTGAAACCGCTTGTGCTTGATAGCTTGGCCCAAATAAATTTAGGTGATTAAGAATGTGATACAGGTTATAGAGTTTTTTTCTAACCTCAAAGCCATCATCCAGTGGCCAAGCCTCATTATAAGCGGCATAAAAATCACGCTCGAAGCCACCAAACAAATGAGTCATGGCAATGTCGGTTTCACGGTCACCGTAATAAAGTGCAGGGTCAAACATCACCGGCGTGCCATCGGCGAGGGCGGCGGCATTGCCCCCCCAAAGATCGCCGTGTAATAAAGACGGGGTGGGGGTGTAGTGTTCAAATAAGGTATCAAAATTATTGAGTAATTTATCGGTAATTGGCGATAGAACCCTAGCATAGCCCTTTTGCTCAGCCAGTTGCAGTTGCGGTATTAAGCGCTGGCTGCGCCAAAATCCAATCCAACTAGTGTTTTGTTGATTGTATTGCGAGGTGGCGCCAATCACATTATCCGTGTGCCAGCCAAAATAAGGTGCGCTTATGCGATGGGTTGCGGCGAGTTGTTGGCCCAGTAAGCTGGCGTTGGGTCGGCCTGCTAGGGGTAAATATTCTAAAACTAAATAAGCCTGAGATTTAAATTGCCCATTGCAAATTGGGCGCGGCACACGCACGGCTGCCAGCTCATATAATTCTTGCAGAGCTAGCGCTTCTGTTTCAAACATGCGGCTATGTTTAATGCTATTGAGCTTTACAAAGTAATCGGTGCGCCCGTTGCTCACTTTGTAAGCGGCGTTAATGCAGCCGCCACTTAAGCTGTTATGCTTTTCTATGTGAAAATCTTGCCCATTGTGCTGGCTAATGTGCGTCGATAAATGTTGCCAAAGATCCATAAGGCTGGCTCTTATTGTTGGGGTTAGTGGGTGGTGTTAGCATAGGTAGATTATCCAGTGACGGCGCAGAAGTAAATATGTCCAATACCCCCGATTACACAGAAATTGAAAATGTGATTCATTGTTTTTATGAAAAACTCATTGTGCATCCACAGTTAGGGCATTTTTTTGCCCACATTGAAAATTTTGCCGAGCATGAAAAACGCATTGTTGATTTTTGGTGGATTAGCATGGGGGGCAAGCTCAAGCAGCCACCCAAAATCGATATGATTGGCAAGCATTTCCCGCTGGGTATAAAGCAAGCCGATTTGGAAATTTGGCTGGCATTATTTAGTGAAACACTGGAGCAGCAGCTTAATGAGAGCAAGTCGATTTATTGGATGGATAAGGTGTTGATTATTGCCGCAAGGTTAAAGCAAATCGTGATTGATAATCAGGCCATGGGTGTGCAAATAAAAGAAAAATAAGCCGTCAGGCGCGCCGGAGCTAGCTGTGGCGAGTTGATGCTTATGCACAGCGCCAAAAAATGAAGCCTTGATGCTGGTTGATTTTTAACCGATTAGGTATTGAGTTATGTAAGTTGTTGTTTTATATGAAAAATATATATGGTTAAAATGTAAGCAAAGTGTTGCACAGGGTATAAAAGCCACGCATTGACGGTTTTTTAAAGCGATTATCAACAGACTTATCCACAGGTTTAGGGGATAAGTTTGTAACTTTATAAAATACAATAACTTAACGAATATACTCTCATCTTTTACTTTAACTTATGTGCTTAAATTAGCGTAATGTTGCAGGGAAATACCTAATTCAAATTTCAAACTTAGCATTCATGGAGGATACTTATACACATTTTCAATTAGCCGAAATTTCAAACTAACGAAAAGACTATATATGTAGTATATTAGCTTATGTTTATTCGTAAGTCGTTGTTTTTTATGTTTATTTTAATGTGGTTGTTTTTTAATCAATTTGTGTGTTTGTGCGCTACATTCAATATTTGAATCGGATATGGCTGAGTTCTCCACAGAGTTATCCACAGCTTCTGTGGAAAAAAATATCTAACATACCTATTTTGTATTTGTCGAGAATTTTTTATTTAAATTTCAAGGTTCCTATTTAGCCTCATTCACTGGCACAATACCCCCATGTCTAAACCCGTCATTGTTCGTATTGCCGTTCCCGTTCCGCTGCATAGCCTGTTTGATTATTTGCTGCCTAAAAGCATCGAAAATCCCCCGCACATTGGCTGTCGGGTGCGGGTGCAGTTTGGGCGCAAATTGGTGGTGGGAATGGTGGTTGGCGTCGGCCATGAGTCCAGTTATCCGTTGGCAAAGCTTAAGCCGATATTAGAGGTTATCGACTCACAAGCGATATTACCCAGCGACGTGATTAAATTATTGCGCTGGGCATCCACGTATTATCATCATCCCTTAGGCGATGTTATTTTCGGCGCGCTGCCAAAACGGTTGCGGGAAGGACAAGCCGCGGAGCTAAAAGCCGAAAGTCACTGGATGTTGACCGAGGTCGGACGAGATTTTGATGCCAGTCATTTAAAGCGCGCCCCGAAACAAGCTGCTTTATTGAGCTATTTTCAGCAAGCGACCGATACCGAGTTAACCGTCGCGACACTTAATGCCGATTGGGATAACTGGCGCGCCCCCCTAAAATCACTAGTGCAGCAAGCCTTGCTGAGCATGACGGAGAAGGTGCAAACCGCCAAACTTAACGGCCCAGTAAAATCGTGTGAGCAGCTAGCAAAGCATCAGTTAAATGCTGAGCAAGCGCAAGCCGTTGCTGAAGTCATTAAGCGCATAGACGCCTACCAAACTTTTCTTTTGCAGGGCATTACCGGCAGCGGCAAAACCGAAGTGTATCTCGATATTATTGAGCATGTGCTGGCGAAAAATGGCCAAGTATTAGTGTTAGTGCCAGAAATTAGCTTAACCCCACAGTTAACCCAGCGCTTTTCTCAGCGCCTAAATGTTTCGATTGCCAGTTTGCATTCGGGCTTAAATGATACTCAGCGGCACAGTGCTTGGGTGCAGGCCAGCAAAGGTATTGCGCGAGTGGTTATTGGCACACGCTCCGCACTGTTTACGCCGTTGCCAGATTTAGGCTTAATTATTTTAGATGAAGAACATGATGCCTCATTTAAACAGCAAGAAGGTTTTCGATACCATGCGCGTGATTTGGCATTAGTGCGCGCAAAAAATAAAAACATACCGGTGTTGTTGGGGTCTGCAACCCCGTCATTTGAAAGTTTAGAAAATGTATCGCGGGGACATTACCACTTATTAACCTTAACGCAGCGCGGCGCAAAAAATGCCAAACCGCCGAAGGTGAGTTTATTAGATGTGTGCCGCCGCCCAATAGACGATGGTATTTCCGATCAGTTATTAATTAAAATAGATGAGCATTTAAAAAACGCAGGGCAGGTTTTATTATTTTTAAATCGGCGCGGTTATGCGCCCCTATTAATGTGCCATGAGTGTGGTTGGACAACCGCCTGCCAACGCTGTGATGCAAACATGACACTGCATCATCACAATCAACAATTACGTTGCCATCACTGCGGTTACGAAAAGCGTGCGCCCAGTAGTTGCCCCGAATGTCAGCATGAAACTTTATATATTCCCGGTGCGGGCACCGAGCGCATTGAAGTGGCGTTAACCGAAAAATTTCCAGCTGTTGTTATAAGCAGAATTGACAGAGACACAACTCGGCGCAAAGGTGAGTTAGATAAAAAATTAAAACAAGCGAGCAGCGGTGAAGCGCAAATTTTAATTGGCACACAAATGTTAGCCAAAGGGCATGATTTTCCCAATGTAACATTGGTGGGTATTTTAAATGCAGACCAAGGATTATTTAGCGCCGACTTTCGTGGCACAGAACACATGGCGCAATTAATTATTCAAGTGGCGGGACGTGCGGGGCGCGGCGAAAAAAAAGGTGAAGTGATTATTCAAACTCATCATCCCGAGCACCCGTTATTGCATAGTTTATTAGAAACCGGTTATAACGGATTTGCAAAAAGCGCCTTAATTGAGCGACGCCAAGCCCATTTTCCACCGTTTAGTTATATGGCGATTGTGCGCTGTGAATCTATTCAAAAACAAAATGGATTGGATTTTTTAAATGAATGCAGAAACACATTAAATTTTGAAGGCATCGAATTATTTGGGCCGCTACCCGCACCAATGGAAAAACGTGCAGGGCGCTATCGTTGGCAATTAATTTTATTGGCCGATGAACGTAAAAAATTACATGGCGTGTTACGCCATTGGGTGCCAAAAGTGAACCAACTTAAAACCGTTAATAAAGTGCGCTGGTCGCTGGATGTTGATCCGCAAGATATGTTTTAGTCGTTAATCAAGTTTGTGCACGGGTTAACAAAAAATGTTTGCTACTGCTGAGTGAGTGGCTGTGATAAGGCAAAACCAAGTTGCATGGGCTACACTATTCACATGAATTTGAGTTTGTATTAACCCCCTCTACACAGGCGATATCATGTTAGTTCGGCAATGTAATACAGAACAAAAAAGTGATAGCTGGAAAATTATATTTTTAGCCGATCAGCTAAACCAAAAAGCGCATGTTATTCAACAACTCGAAGCGCTTGAATTTAATTATATGCACTGCCAAATATTACCCGCCAGTTGTTGTCAGCAGGCCGTCGATTTGCTTAGCGAAAATACCGATACGGCAATAATTATTCTTGCACTTGGCTCGCTTGAAAATACCGTATCTGAATTAAACCAATTAATTAATCGGCAACAATACCCTGCATTATGTGTAATAGGGGTAACCCAAAACAATAAAACTCAACAACATCTATTGAGCACGATGCAAGTTGATTTGGTTGCTGAAAATATTAATCGTGATTGTTTAATGCCGATTTTGTTTGCAGGTTTAAAGCGCTTTCACGATTCACAGCTATTGCAGATAAGCCAAACATTGTTATACACAATGTCGCAAATAGAAGATGGTTGCGCGGGTAATACATATTTAAAAGAATTAGCCGCGGGTATTGCAAATTTATTAGGCACACATTTTGTGATAATTGGTGAAACAGATCCAGCAGACGATACTATTGTCAATACACGAGTGGTGTGGATAAACGGTGAGTATAAAGATAATTTTACTTACCTGCGATCAGGTACACCCTGTGAGCGCGTGCTGGAATGTCGTCGAGTGTTAACTTACCCGCATGACGTCGTAAAAAAATTTCCAGACGATCAAATTTTGATAGACATGGGCATAGATTCATACATGGGTACCGCAATATATTTACCCTCGGGTGACTTAATTGGCATATTAATTACACTCGATCAAAGTGAAATGATTAACCATCAGATGTATGAGCCGGTGCTAGAGTTTTTTGCCAGCCGCATTGGTGTCGAAATGCAGCGCCAACGTGCACAAGATAAAATGCAACAAATTAATGATGAGTTGGAAGCTAAAGTTGAGTTGCGTACTCGCGAGCTAAAAGCAAGCCATGCAGAATTATTACAAGTGGCGCATCAAGCGGGTATGGCTGATATTGCCGCGGGCGTTTTACACAATGTTGGCAATATATTTAACAGTATGAGTGTGGCGGCACAGGCAATGAAGCAAGATTTGGCACAGTCAAAACTGTCGCGTTTAAAAGATACTTCAGATTTAATAAATGAAAATAAAAATAATTTAGCCGAGTATTTAACCACAGATGAAAAAGGCCAGCAGATACCCCAGTATATTGAAATGCTAAGTAAAAAACTGAATGGAGAAATGCAACAATTCACGTCAAATCTAGATACATTATTAGATAGCGGCTATATGATAAAAGAGGTCATACATAATCAATTAGATTTTGCCAAACTTAGTGCGTTTGAAGAAGAAAGTGATGTGCAGAAGTTAGTAGATAAAGTGCTTTTAGTGCAAAAAGCCTTTATGGATAAAATGCATATTTCGATTGAAAAACAATATGAAGATATACCCCATATACAATTACAAAGAAATAAATTTGTGCACGTGTTAACTAACTTGTTTAAAAATGCGTGTGAAGCAATGGACGTAATGCCAGCATCTGAGCGCAAAATTTTTATTAGTATTCATCGAGCAAATGATGATCAGGTTAATATTTGTATTGGTGATAGCGGGCCAGGGTTAAGTGATGAAAATAAGCAGAAAATTTTCTCGTTAGGTTATAGCACAAAAAAAGACGGTCACGGAATTGGTCTGCATGTGAGTTATAATTATATGCAGGAAATGGGCGGCGATATTAGTGTGACAAGCAACGATTTACATTTGGGTACAAAATTTACACTCACACTTCCTGCATGTAAATAATGGTTTACAATTCGTTATTCTTGGCGTTTAAAGTTAAATGTAAAAAACACTTTAAGCAGTAATAAAACGGCTGGCGTGCCATGCATAAACAAATCAAAAATATCTATAGGCTTGCTTAGTTCTCCACTGATTAACATATTTATTTTTTGCCATAAATGTGGTTCGGGTATAAAAGGCGCGAGCCCCAAAAAAATAGTAATAATGATTAACATGAGCATGGGGATTTTATCGAGAAATTTTTTCATATTTTAATTAGAGCCTTCCAGTAATTTTTTATCATTAATAAACATAAATTGTTGATGTCAAAAGCGAATTTTATCTCTATGTTTAAGTTGTTTGCAGCTAACTTTGCGGCGGTTGATATATGATCTGTTGGTGCTATTTAAACCCATCAAAAAATAAATTTTATTATCGAGGCGGTCTTGCTCAGTAAAAATTTCTGCGTGTTCTGATTGAATAAAAATTGTCGATGAGCTGTCCATCTTTTATTTTAATAATTCTTGCTATTTCCTTGCCTCCCAAATCTTTTTTTATCTGGTTTGTTCTCAGTATATTAGAGTTTGCCTAAATACGAGTCAATGATTGATTACCAGTTTATGCAGAAGTGCATGCATGGTTTTTGTGATCCAGCTTTTTCGGCTAAACGGTATCTGTAGTTTCTTTATTGAATTTTATAGTGACTATGCTGAGCTGTTAGGTTGGGTCTGAGCTAATAAAAAGCATATTTAGAATGCTTTAAGCGGCGCTGTGTACAAGTAGTATTTGTGGCCTTTTGTCTATATTTTGGGTATATAAAGATAAATTACATATACATAAAATAATAATATGTTAATATTCCACGCCAAATTTTTAGTTGACCAGTTTATTGGCTCCCTCAAGTAATTGCCATCAGGTATATACCCAAGAGCGCGCTTTCTGGTTTGATATAACAAGACACTATGGAGTCGAATTATGACCACTGGTATGAAACTAAAGCAGTTTTTGCTGCATGAAAAACGCACCGGCGCTGACCTGCCTTATGACTTAATTGAGTTAATTCACGAAGTGAGCATCACCTGTAAAGAAATTGCTGCAACAGTTAGTCGTGGCGAGCTTTCCGGCGTTTTAGGTGTAGCTGGTACAGAGAATGTACAGGGTGAAGATCAGAAAGAATTAGATATTATCACCAACGATATTATGGCTGATCACCTTGCGGTTAGCGGCTTGGTTGCTGGCATGGGCTCTGAAGAAATTGAAGACCCAATTGAAGTGCCTGCGCAAGAGCGTGGCGAATACTTATTAATGTTTGATCCCTTAGATGGCTCTTCAAATATTGATGTAAACATCTCTGTTGGTACCATTTTCTCAGTGTTGAAAGCGCCTAAAGGCAATAAAGAAACACCTGAATTTAATGATTATTTACAAAAAGGTACCGAGCAAAAAGCCGCTGGCTTTGTTGTTTACGGCCCATCTACCGTATTTGTATTAACGACTGGCAACGGCGTTCACATGTTCACATTAGATAGCACAATCGGTGAGTTTGTATTAACCACTGAAGGTGTATCTATTCCTGAAGACACAACGGAATACGCTATCAATATGGCAAACCGTCGTTTCTGGGATGAGTCAATGAAGCAGTACATTGAAGATTGTCAGTTAGGTGAAGATGGCCCATTAGGCAAACGTTACAATATGCGCTGGGTTGCATCGATGGTTGCAGAAGTTTATCGCATCTTAATTCGTGGCGGCATCTTCATGTACCCTTATGATAACCGTGATCCTTCAAAGGCCGGTAAGTTACGTTTAATGTACGAAGCCAACCCAATGGGTTTCATTATTGAGCAGGCTGGCGGTTTAGCGTCAACAGGCATTGGCCGAATTATGGAAGTTGAATCAACGGGCTTGCATCAGCGTGTACCAGTTGTTTTAGGTTCGGCGAATGAAGTTAAAAAGGTTGAGGAATATCATTCAAAAAAGGATGAAAAGGCGGCTTAAAGATTAGTCTATAATTTATAGGCATCATCTTGGAGAGTCTTAAACTCAGCTTGAATAATTAATTTATTCGAATATAAAAAGCCAGGTTTTTATCTGGCTTTTTTGTGCCTAATAAATTAATTATTTCAGCTGGGAAATATGATTTTTATAATATGCGAATAAATTCGCACCTACATTTTGCATGTTCTTAAACATTAAATTATTGAATAAATTTGCTTTTATAATCTTCTGTTAATGCCAGTGCCTGCTGCTGATCTTTTTTATTTAATTGCTTAAACGTAAACGCGGCATTTTTTTCAGCATTCAAATTGTTTTGTAGCGCCGCAAGTTTAAACCACACAAACGCCATAATTTTATCTTGTGTAATACCTTTGCCATTAAAATATAAACGACCTAAATTCACCTGCGCATCCATTGCACCCTTGCGGGCCGCTTTATCATACCAACGGAATGCTTCAGGCAAATTTTTGGGCACGCCTACACCAACTTCGTGAATGTAACCCAAGTTATACATAGAGGCGGTATTGCCATTTTCTGCAGCGCGATAATACCAGCGTAATGCTAAATCATTATCTTTAGGCAGACCTTTGCCATGGGCGTATAACTGCGCCAAATAAAAGCAGGCGGTGGCGTGATTTTTTAATGCGGCGAGTCTTATCCAGCGTTCGGCTGTTTTTAAATTTATATCAACACCATCGCCGCTGACATAAATTTTTCCTAATCGAAATTGTGCATCAGCATCATCTTGTTCGGCCGCTAAGTTTAGCCATTTAATCGCTTGCTCAATGTTTTTTTCAACCCCGCGGCCATCGTTATACATCACGCCTAAATTATATTGAATTTCGCGATCGCCAGCTTCACCCAGTGGTACCCAATGGCTGAGTGCAGTTTCATATTGGCCTTGTTTGAAAGCCTCAAGTCCATCGTTTCTGGCATTGCTGCTGGCATTAAATGACAGCAGTAATGCGCCGAAACATAAACTTAAATAAATAAATTTATAAAATGGTGTCAGCATAATGATTGATAGTGTTTTACTTGCTGTAAAAATATTGTGCATTGGTTTGTTGTAGTGAGCGCCTGTTCATCGGTTATCGGCAAGTTTGGAAATTGCTGAAGGATGGCGCTTGCAAATAGCCCTTTTGTGATTGCGCTAATTTCTCCCTGCGGATTAAAAATAGGAATATTTTTTATGCCGCAGCTGGGTGATTTGCTTTTAAAAATATAACCACAAATAGAGTTTAGTTGAGTAGGGCGTTGCTTGCAGTAATGCTGCATTGCATCGGTTATATCAATTGATGCATCGTCGCGACCGAGCATTTTTATATTGTTAATATCACCGCAAAGTTGCACCGCTGGGCGAGGCACGCTTAAACCGATTTCAACTTCGGGGCAAACAGAAATAATGCTAAAATGTTGTTGAATAAAATTAAGCAGCAGCGAATAATTTTTTATGGCACCGTCATAACGAACCCGTTCTCCTAGCAGGCAGCGACTCACTGCAATGATCGGCAGCCGAGTTTGAGTTTGATGGCTTATTGGTTCGATCCCATTTTAGTGGCACGCTCAGAGGTTTTATTGGCTTCCACTGCTTGCAAGCCCGCATCCCATCCCGGCATGGTTTCTGGCCAGCCAAAGCTGTGTTGAGTAACCAGCTCTGCGAGTGCGTTAATGTGAAAGTCATTGGCATTTAGGCAGGGAATATAATCAAAATTAACACCACCACGATTTAAAAATAACTCGCGATTTTCAATATTAATTTCTTCCAATGTTTCCAAGCAATCCGCAGAAAATCCGGGGCACACCACATCTAATGTTTTAATGCCTTGATAGGCGAGTTGCTTCATGGTGTTGTCGGTATAAGGTTGCAGCCACTCTTCGCGACCCACGCGGGATTGAAAGGTGACTTTCCATTTGCTTTCTTTGAGCAATAATTTTTCGGCCACCAAGCGGGCGGTTTTTTGGCAGTGGCAAAAGTATGGGTCGCCATTTTCTACATAGCGTTTAGGGATGCCGTGAAACGAAAAAACCAGCATGTCGGGTTTTTTGTCGCGGGTGCTCCAGTGGTTAATAATGGTTTTAGCGAGCGCTTCAATGTATGCGGGCTGGTCGTGATAGCTATTAATAAAACGCATATCCGGTAGCCAGCGCCATGTTTGCAATTCATCGGTTACCGCATCAAAAACCGAGGCGGTGGTGGTGGCGGAATATTGCGGGTACATGGGTAAAATAATAAAACGTTTTGCACCCGCTGCGCGTAAGCCTTGCAGGCCATTAGCAATGCTGGGCTTGCCATAACGCATGGCCACATCCACCAACACATTGCCACGTATTTTAGATTGCAATTTTTTTTCGAGTTTTTGGGCCTGCATTTTTGAAATGCTAATTAATGGCGAGCCTTCATCGGTCCAAACTTTTTTATACATAGCCGCCGTGTGGCGCGGGCGTGTGCGTAAAATAAAACCGTGTAAAATTAGCCACCATAATGCGCGGGGTGTTTCTACTACTCGGGGGTCCCAGAGAAATTCTGCGAGATATTTTTTTACATCACTCGGGCTGGGTGAGTCAGGTGAGCCGAGATTAACCAGTAAAACGCCAAGGCGTTCTTTGGAGCCGTGGGTGTAGTTTGGGTGGTTTAAATAGTCTGTCATTCATTAACAACTTAAAATTAGTTACATTTATATGGGTTTTAATGCATTTATTGGTTTTTTGGCATTCAAGCCGTGGGCTTCTGACTGTATAATAGCCCGCTAATTTTCAACCTTACAAGTGTTTTATTATAGTTTAGCAAATGCGAACTGTTTGAAATGCTTAATATACACTGCAAAAGCAGGAGTTAAAAAATGCCAATACGTCTGGCAATACCAAACGAAATTGCAGCGGGTGAGCGACGCATCGCTTGTGACCCCGTGGTGGCCAAAAAATTATTAGAATTGGGTGTTGACGTTTGCATGCAAAAAGGGGCGGCAGCATCGGCGCATTTTTCAGATGAACAATTTGAAGGTGTCACACTTATCGATTCTGCAGAAGCGCTTTATAAAGATGCGGATGTGATTTTTAAAGTGCAGCCCCCCACATTAGATGAGCTTGAGCTAATGAAAGATGGCTGTGTGGTAACCAGTTTTATGCTGCCACATAAAAATCAGGCCTTAACTCAGCGCATGTGTGAAAAGAAAATAACTAGTCTGGCAATGGAATTAGTGCCGCGTATTACGCGTGCTCAATCGATGGATGCCTTGTCATCGCAGGCGGGTATTGCCGGTTATAAGGGCGTGATTATGGGGGCAGATAAAGCCTCGGTTTTCTTCCCCATGTTAACCACCGCGGCGGGTACCATTCGCCCCGCAAAGGTTTTAATTATTGGTGCGGGTGTTGCGGGTTTGCAGGCCATTGCCACGGCGCGCCGTTTAGGTGCAGTGGTTGAAGCTTACGATGTGCGCTCGGCAACTAAAGAACAATGCGAATCACTTGGCGCAAAATTTGTTGATACCGGTGTTAGTGCAGACGGTGAAGGCGGTTATGCGCGGGAGCTTACCGACGACGAAAAACAGCAACAGCAGGATGTGCTAGACAAGCACATTGCCATGTCGGATGTGATTGTCACCACAGCAGCAATCCCCGGTCGCCCATCGCCAAAAATTATTAGCGCCGATGTTGTGGCAAAAATGAAAGTTGGCTCAGTGATTGTGGATTTAGCCTCTGAGGGTGGGGGTAACTGTGAGTTAACTCGGCCGGGCGAGAGCGTCGATTTTGAAGGTCGCGTCAGCATTTTAGGGCCGTTGAATGTGGCCTCACAAGTGCCCATTCATGCCAGCGAAATGTATGCAAAGAATTGTTTTAATTTGTTATCGCCCTTTATTGAAGAGGGTGAGTTGAAGCTGGACTGGGAAGACGATGTAATTAAAAACACCGTGCTTACCCACGATGGTGAAATTAAATCTGAACGTTATAAAGAAGGAGCGTAGTCATGTTAGAAATTAGTGGCTTTACAGCACTTTACATATTTATGTTATCTGCCTTTACCGGCTACGAAGTGATTAGCCGTGTGCCGGTTATTTTGCACACGCCGATGATGTCTGGCTCCAACTTTATTCATGGCATTGTGTTAGTGGGTGCCATTGTTGTAACGGGTGGTGCAGAAACCGCATTGGAGCAAACCATTGGTTTCATTGCAGTGGCATTAGCGGCGGGTAATGCGGTGGGGGGATATGTCGCCACGGTGCGCATGCTAGAAATGTTTAACCCAAAAGATAAGAAGGGCAAAGCGTAATGGATATTTTTATTCAGGTAGTTTATTTCCTCGCCGCGGTGCTGTTTATTTTAGGGCTGAAAAAAATGAGCTCACCGGTAACCGCTACCGGCGGTATTGTGTGGGCTGGTATTGGTATGGTCGCCGCATCATTGGTGGCGTTTTTTGAGCCAGGTGTATTTGACCGCATGGATAATGTGGTGCTGATTGTGGTTGCAATTGCCGTTGGTTCCGGCATTGCCTATTTCACCGCTAAAAAAGTACAAATGACCGACATGCCGCAGATGATTGCCATCTACAACGGCATGGGCGGCGGTGCAGCGGCGGCCATTGCGGCGGTTGAATTGGTGAAAATGTCTAATGGCCATGGTGATGGCGGGCATACGTTAAGTGCAACAGCGCAGGTATTGGCGGTGTTAGGGGCGTTAATTGGTGCAATTTCATTCTCGGGTTCGGCCGTAGCCTATGCCAAGTTGCAAGGCTTAATGAAGAAAACCATTCGTTTGCCCATGCACATGATGATTAACTTAAGCTTGTTTGCGCTAACCTTAATTGCCGGTGCCATTATCGCGTTTGACGGTAACCCCAGTATTCAATTGGTATTGCTATTCTTCGTAATGGCATTGGCCTTTGGTGTGTTATTTACCACCCCAATTGGTGGTGCAGATATGCCAGTGGTGATTTCACTGTTTAATGCCTTCACTGGTTTAGCGGTGGCCTTCGAAGGTTTTGTGCTGGGCAATGCGGCGATGATTATTGCCGGTACGGTGGTGGGCTCGGCGGGTACTTTATTGACTCAGCTGATGGCAAAAGCTATGAATCGCCCCATTAGTAATATTCTGTTTGCCAGCTTCGGCTCTGACGGCGGTGATGCCGCAGAAGAAGATATTGACGGCAGCATGAAAGAAATTCAGGGCACCGATGCGGCGATTATGATGGCTTATGCGGAGAAGGTAATTATTGTGCCGGGCTATGGCATGGCGGTGGCACAGGCGCAGCATAAGGTGTCTGAGCTAACAAAATTATTAGAAGCGCGCGGTGTAACTGTGATGTTTGCCATTCATCCGGTGGCGGGGCGTATGCCGGGGCACATGAACGTGTTGTTGGCAGAAGCGGGTATTGATTACGATAAAATTCTCGATTTAGATGAAGTCAATCCAGAATTTCCCACCGCCGATGTGGCATTGGTGATTGGTGCCAATGACGTGGTGAATCCGGTAGCGCGCAGCAATCCCGATAGCCCCATTTACGGTATGCCGATTTTAGATGCCGATATGGCGAAGAATTGTATTGTCATAAAACGTGGCAAAGGCTCGGGTTTCTCGGGTATTGAAAATCACCTGTTCTATGCAGATAACACACGCATGTTATATGGTGATGGCCAAAAAGCCGTGGGTGAGCTTATTAGTGGCATTAAGGAACTTTAAAATAAAAAGGCATTAGGCTGAACTTTAGCCTAATGTCTTCGTTCTATAATAAAATTAATTTAATCGGTTATACTCAATAGTTAACACCAAAGATTAAATGACCCACCTAAGAGAAAAATCGTGCCCCAACCAAATAGTGAAGTTTTAAATCTCTCCAAAACCGGTAAAAAACTCATGCGCCAACGGCGTTTTCGAGACGCCGAAAAAGTCTTTATGCAAGCACTGGAAATCGAACCCACCAATAGTTATGTGTTAGTTGGCTTGGGTGATCTTTTTAGAATGTCCAATGACTTTAACAAAGCCATTAGCTTTTATACCCTTCTTTTAAAATCCGATGAATCCAATGTGTTTGCCTTACGCGGCATTGGTGATTGCTTTCGTGGTTTGCGCCAATCAGAAAAAGCGGTGGAATTTTGGGCGAGATATTTAGAAATTAATCGCGGTGATGTGCATGTGATGGTGCGCCTAGCCGACGCATACAAAAGCATGGATAAGTCAGACAAAGCCGAGAAGCTTTATGTTGAATCCATAAAAATTCAACCCCATGATCGTTATGCATTAATGGGCTTGGGCAATTTGCATTATAAAAATCGAGAAGATGATAAGGCCTTAGGTTATTTTGAAACCCTATTATCCTTAGATGAAAATTATGTCGCCGTGCTCACCATGGTGGGAAATATTTATCAGCGTAGAAGTGACTATAGCAATGCAGAAAAATATTATCGCAAAGCCACAGAGCTAGAGCCGGATAATTCCTATGCACTTTATGGTTTAGGTAATTGTCAACGTGGCGCCGGTTTCATTGATGAAGCCATTGAAATGTGGGGAAGAATTTTAGATAAAGAACCCTACAATCAAAATATTCTCAGTCGTTTAGGCGATGCGTGGATGAGTAAAAATGAAGTAGATAAAGCGCGTGAATTATATGAGCGCAGTTTAGATTTGGGTTTTGATGCATTTGCCTTAATCGGCATGTGCAGAATTTACCGTGAGAAAAATAATTTTATAGAAGCCGAAGCCTGCTGTAATAGAGTACTAATGGAAAAGCCAGGATTTGAACGAGCGATTGAAGAGTTGTCTTTGGTGTTGATTGATAAGGATCATGCAAAAAAATAGTGTGTTGGCATTGCATTAAAACTTTTGGTTTTAATGCAATGCCGCTAAGAAAAAATATTTTTTTATCAAATGTTGCAGGCTAATATTTAGCTTTTTAATAAAGTTCCCACACCTTCATCCGTTAACAATTCCAATAACACTGCATGCTCAACTCGCCCATCAATAATGTGAGATGTTTTAACGCCAGATTTAACTGCATCTAATGCGCAATTTATTTTGGGTAACATGCCGCCGTAAATGGTGCCATCTGCAATGTATTTATCGACTTGTTTTGTGCTTAAGCCGGTGAGTAAATTTTCTTGTTTGTCTAAAATGCCGACCGTATTGGTTAGCAATAATAATTTTTCAGCACCCAATACGGTGGCTAATTTTCCGGCGACGATGTCTGCGTTAATATTATAAGACTCGCCGTTTTCACCCACACCAATGGGGGCGATAACCGGTATAAAATTATCTTTATCGAGCATGGATACGACGGATGGGTCAATGGTGTCTATTTCACCAACATGGCCTAAATCAATCGCTTCATTCGCATCGTCATTAGAGCTCATTGCCATTTTATGGGCGCGAATTAAGCTACCGTCTTTGCCGGTGAGGCCAACGGCGCGTCCACCTTGTTGATTAATTAAAGTGACAATGCTTTTGTTTACCAAGCCACCTAAAACCATTTCAACGATATCCATGGTTTCGGTATCGGTTACGCGCATGCCTTGAATAAAGGTAGATTCTTTGCCAACTTTTTTTAGTAGTTCAGCAATTTGTGGGCCGCCACCGTGTACCACTACTGGATTTACGCCCACTTGTTTTAACAAAACAATGTCGCGTGCAAAGCCGAGTTTTAAATTCTCGTCAGTCATGGCATTGCCACCGTATTTTATGACAATGGTTTTACCGTTTAATTTTTGAAGATAGGGTAAGGCTTCGGAGAGAACCTTAACAACTGAACTGGCTTTTGAATTATCCATGATGTTTACTTATTATTATTTAAATTTAATATGCAGTCATATCTACCTTCGCAGGTATGACTAAGTTGTTTAAATTTATGAGCAATTTAAAAACCCAATTCAATCGATGCATCCGTCGCTAACATCTGCTCGCGAAAATGTTTTTGCACCTCTTTTAATGAACTCTCATCTTCTGCCTCAAAGCGCAACACTAAACACGGTGTAGTGTTAGATGGACGAATTAATCCCCAGCCTTTATCCCAAGTAACCCGCATACCATCAATGGTGGAAACATCCGCGCCATCAAAATTGGCAGCCGTTTTAAATTTTTCCATAAAGGCGTGGTGTTCACCTTCGGCAAAATTAATTTGAATTTCCGGTGTGTTAAAACTGTCGGGCAGTGCATTAAAAATTTCAGCCGAAGTGCCGGATTTTTTGCTTAAAATTTCTAGCATTCTTGCAGCACTATATAACCCATCATCAAAACCATACCAGCGTTCTTTAAAGAAAATGTGGCCAGACATTTCACCCGCCAGCGCCGCATTGGTTTCTTTCATTTTGGCTTTAATTAATGAGTGGCCTGTCATCCACATTAATGGCTCGCCACCCATTTTAGAAATTTCTTTACCCAAGTTATAACTGGATTTTACGTCATAAATAATCAGTGCGCCAGGCTCGCGAGATAATACGTCTTCGGAATATAAAATCATTTGACGATCGGGCCAAATAACTTTTTGCATACTATCAATCACACCAACTCGATCGCCGTCTCCATCAAAGGCTAAACCTAATTCAAGTTCATTTTCTTTTATGGATGCGCAAATATCTTTTAAGTTTTCTAGCTTGCTTGGGTCTGGGTGATGGTTAGGAAAGTTGCCATCTACATCGCAAAACAATTCGGTGACTTCGCAGCCTAGTGCTTTAAATAATTTTGTGGCGATAACACCGGCAACACCATTGCCGCAATCTACTGCAATTTTCATTTTGCGTTCGAGTTTTATATCGCCAACAATGCGTTCAAAATATTCATCGAGTACAGGTTGCTCGCGATAAGTGCCAGTGCCTTTACTTAAATCGCCCGCTTCAATCGCATGGTAAAATGCAGTGATGTCATCGCCGTAAAGTGTTTTGCCCGCCATCGACATTTTTAAACCGTTGTACTCCGGTGGGTTGTGACTGCCGGTAACCATAATGCCGGTACCGGTTTTTAAATGGTGGGTGGCAAAATATAAAACTGGCGTGGGCACCATGCCCACATCAATTACATTGCAGCCGCCGGCATTTAAACCTTCGGTTAATGCTACGGATAATTCTTTACTGTGTAAGCGACCATCGCGACCGATGCAAACTTCGTTTACATTTTGTTTTAAGCATTGGGTGGCAAAAGCTTGGCCAACTAAGCGAACAGTGTCCGGTGTTAGGTCGGTGGCAACAATGCCACGGACGTCATACATTTTAAAAATGGCTGGATTTAAGTTACTCATTTTTTTTCCTATCAAAATTTTCTGTGCGGCTTTATTGTCACGTTCATTTGCGCATAAAGTTGTTGTGTTTTAGTGTTGTTTTTTATTTGTGCCCAGATGAACCAAAGCCACCTGCGCCTCGATCACTGTCACTAAATTCATTAACGGTTTCAAATTCAACTTGCGCCACCGGTAAAATAACCAGTTGTGCAATGCGATCACCCACTTCAATCGTAAACTCTTTATCGCCTCGATTCCAGCAAGAAACAAATAATTGCCCCTGATAATCCGAGTCGATTAAGCCCACTAAATTACCCAGCACAATACCATGTTTATGGCCTAAGCCGGAGCGCGGTAAAATGGTGGCGGCATAACCGGGGTCGGCAATGTGAATTGCAATGCCGGTGGGAATGAGTTCGGTGTCACCGGGTTTAAGGGTGAGAGTGCTTTTTGTGCAGGCGCGTAAATCCATGCCGGCAGAACCGGCGGTGGCATATTCAGGTAAAGGGATTTGATTGCCAATACGTTGATCGAGAATTTTAAGTTGTAGTTTTTTCATTATATTTTTTTGCTAGTAAAGTGATTAATTGTCGAGCTAATTGTGTTTTTCGGCAACGCTCAAGTGTGGCTTCGCCGCCGTTCCAAAAAACCTGTAGTGCATTGTATTCACTATTAAAGCCCGTGTCTTGTTCGATATGATGGCTAACCAAATTGGCGGCAATCATATTGAGTTTTTTAGCGGCTAATTTTTGCAGCGCATGATCTTTGATGTTTTGGGTTTCGGCGGCAAAACCCAATGTAAAGGGAGCCGGTGAAAACTCGGCAACGGCTTTTAGAATATCGGGATTTTGAGTTAAAGATAAAGTTAAGTCATCGCCGGATTTTTTAATTTTGTGTGAGTGCATTTCGCTGGGGCGATAATCGGATACCGCGGCGGTGGCAATAAAAATATCTTGTTCAATAATATTCGACATCACCGCTTGCTGCATTTGTTCAGCGGTTTCCACATTAATGCGCTGGCTGTGTGCAGGCGTATCTAAATGTACCGGCCCCGCTATTAAGATGACAATGGCGCCTTGCTCAATTGCGGCTTCTGCAATGGCAAAGCCCATGCGCCCCGAGCTGCGGTTGCCAATAAAGCGCACCGGATCAATTGGCTCGAAGGTGGGGCCGGCGCTAATCATTATGCGAACCCCTTGTAATAGGCCCTGTTTAAAACATTGCGAGGTGGCGTTTACCAGCTCGATGGCTTCTAACATGCGGCCTTCGCCAATATCGCCACAGGCTTGCGAGCCAGTGGCGGGGCCAAATATTTTGTAGGTATTTTTTTGTAAGGTTTGAATGTTTTGTTGGTTGGATGGCGCCGACCACATCATAAAATTCATGGCCGGTGCAATGGCTTTTGGGGCTGAGCTAGCCAAGCATATCGCCGATAATAAATCATTGGCTTCACCCGCCGCGAGGCGCGCAATAGTATTGGCGGTGGCCGGTGCGATTAAAATTAAATCTGCCCAGCGCGCCAACTCAATGTGGCCCATGGCGGCTTCGGCGCGGGTGTCTAATAAGTCTGTGTGAACCGGATAACCAGAGAGCGCTTGAAAGGTGAGGGGGGTGATAAATTCCATCGCCGCGGCGGTCATTATCACCTGCACAGTGGCCCCCGCATCTTGCAGGCGGCGCACTAACTCGGCACTTTTATAGGCGGCAATACCGCCACACACGCCGAGTAAAATATTTTTATTATGTAACATGGCTTTCATGGGGGCATTCTAGCAGAAATGGCTAGATGGGCAGAGACAAGTCGTGAATGAATGTGCTGGCTTGGCAACTATCGTTCGTGGGCGTAGACTCGGCATCACTCAATGTTCATAGGAAAAGGATGTCTCTATGCCAATTACCGACTGGCCGTTAGATAAGCGGCCCCGTGAAAAACTCTTAGCACGGGGTAGCGAGTCGCTGTCCGATGCTGAATTACTCGCCATCTTTTTGCGCACTGGCATACGGGGAAAAACCGCCGTCGATCTTTCCCACGATTTACTCGAAAATTTTAGTGGCCTGCGCCATTTGCTAAAAGCTGATCAGCAGGCATTTTGTCAGCACAATGGCTTGGGCCCCGCCAAATATGCCCAGCTACAAGCGGTGCTGGAAATGGCGCGACGTTATTTGTCGGCGGGCTTAGCGCGTGGCGATAGTCTCACCAGCCCGCAGGAAACCCGCCAATACTTAACGGCCCAGTTGCGCGATTATTCCCATGAAGTGTTTGCAGTGTTGTTTCTCGACCAGCGCCACCGCGTGATTGAATTTGAAGAAATGTTTCGCGGCACATTAGATGGCGCCAGTGTGTATCCCCGCGAAGTGGTGAAAAAAGCCTTGGCGCATAATGCGGCGGCGGTGATATTTGCCCACAATCATCCCTCCGGTGTAGCCGAGCCGAGCCAATCGGATGAGCGCATTACTCAGCGTTTAAAAGAGGCACTGGCATTGGTGGACATTCGGGTGTTGGATCATTTTGTAGTGGGAGATGAAGTAGTGTCGTTTGCCGAGCGAGGCTTGTTATAGCTTTTTTGTAATATCGGGTTATTGATGAGTAATTGTTTTACAATGGCGTCACTCGTAAACACGTGGCATTTTTTAGCTATCTTGATTAATGCCTTAATACCAACCCCAACTAATTATTAATTAAATCTGTGCAATTATTCCAAACTAAAAACCTAACTTTTTTGCATTGTCATGGCATAAACTTTCAAATTAAAAGCACTGAAATAATGGGCTTAAATGGTGCGTCGGGTTCAGGAAAATCTCGCTTACTGCGAGCGCTCGCTGATTTAGACGACCATCAAGGCGATGTATTGTTAGATGATATAAACCAGCAAGATGATGCACCGCATCAATGGCGTAAAAAAATTGCACTATTATCGGCTGAAACCCATTGGTGGTTTGATAGCGTCGGTGAGCATTTTAGTCAATGTGATGATCCTGAATTATTAGCCAATATATCAGCATTAGGTTTTTCTGAAAATTGCCTGCAATGGAATGTTGCGCGCTTATCCAGTGGCGAAAAACAACGCTTAGGTTTATTACGTTTATTACAAAATAAACCACAGGTTTTATTATTAGACGAGCCCACCGCAAATTTAGATGAAAATAATAGTTTAATGTTTGAGCAATTTATTAATCAATATATTAAAAATAATCAAGCATCTGCAATTTGGGTAAGCCATGATACACAGCAATTAAAACGTGTTTGCACGCAGCGTTATATTTTGCAAAACGGCGAGCTAAATTATGTTGATTGAGCTTAGCCCGTTTGATTTAAGTTTAGCCGCGTTGTTGGTTTTGCTGCTGGGTGGTTTAAGTACCTATATGAAACTGGGTATTTCTCGGCAGTTATATATTGCCGCCGCGCGCACCACCGTACAACTGTTATTAATTGGGCTGGTATTAAAAACAGTATTTGCCAGTTCATCAATTGTATTTATTATATTAATTTCAGTGGTGATGATTTCAGTTGCGGGTTGGGAAATTTTATCGCGCCAACAACGAAAGTTAAAAACTTGGTGGGGGCTTGGGGTTAGCACCGGCTCCTTATTTGTATCATCCTTTTTAATTACTTTATTGTGCTTGTTTAGCGTTATTCAAGCCGACCCTTGGTATTCACCCCAATATGCAATTCCATTATTAGGCATGTTATTGGGTAACACCATGACCGGCATTGCGCTGGGAATAGATCGTTTAATTCAAACGGCATGGCAGCAGCGCCCTGCAATTGAGCAGCGTTTAATGTTGGGGCAAACCGCCAATGAAGCAATTAGTGATTTGCGCCGAGAAGCCATGCGCGCCGGCATGATTCCGATTATTAATTCCATGGCCGCCGCCGGTTTAGTGAGTTTGCCCGGCATGATGACTGGTCAAATTTTAGCGGGGGCTGCACCGGTGGAAGCGGTTAAATATCAAATTTTAATTATGTTTATGATTTCATCCGGCACCGGCTTGGGCGTAATATCGGTGTTATGGTTAATTTCAAAACGCTTGTTTGATAAGCGCGAGCGATTGTGCTTTAAGCGCTTATTAAAAGAATAAAATAATATGAGAGCTTTGCACGAAATACGAATAATTAAACAACATCGTCATTCCCGAGTGCTTCTATCGGGAATCCAGTGACTTTGTCGCGTTTATAATCACTGGATCTTCGGCCCATGTAATATACATGAGTATCGGAGATGATAAAAAATGTTCATGCAAAGATCTCAATATAAACAGATGTGAGAGCTAGATTATGTAGATGCGAATTCATTCGCACAAGCAATAATGTATTACTAAGGCGGAAATAAAGGATATTATTCGATAATAAAATAGCTTCTTTAGTATTAATAAAAGATTGACGCAGAGACACAACGGCACGGAGAGGCTTAGAAATATTAATGGAGACCTTTGCGCCTCTATCGTGCAAAGGTCTCAAAAAATAATTTAAGAGAAAATGATGAGCAATGATTCTTATAAAAGTATGTTGGCAGAGGTGCAAGCCTTTCACGATAAACACGATTTTAAAAATACCGGCGGTGAGGAATTAATGTATCGCATTGCCTTAATGGCGGAAGAGTTGGGTGAAATTTCTGCGTGTGCCAGCAAAGGTAAGTCCGTAGAAGAATTATCGGAAGAGTGCGCGGATTTATTAATTTTATTAATGGGAACCGCTATTGCACAGAATTTTGATTTGAATGAAGCCTTCTGGAATAAAATGCAAAAAATATTGCAGCGCCAATCAAAAATGATTAATGGTCGTATTAGGGTGTCTGAATTTAAAGATTAATTAAATCTTTATATACTGAACATAAAAAATAAATATAAGGCGATGTGTTTATGGTTAACTTATAAAGTTTGGTTAGCCATATTTTGTTGTCGAATATATAAGAGTAGCTCGCCCTCCATTTCACGTTTATCTGAAAAAGGCCCTTGTTGGTGTCCGCCACGTGTTTCAAAATACCAAACACCATTAACGCAAAAAAAACGCTCGTTTCGAAATGGAATGGTGTTGTGTTCGCCTGCTCTGTGTTGTTGCATAGAAATTTTCCTTAACATTTAGTTGCGTAAGAATAAGGCTGAATAAATAAGCCTTATTTAAATAATATGCTAGAGAGCACAGTTTTCAATTAAAAACTAAATAGATAAGACGAATGGCATGCTTCATTTATGGGAGGTATCTGCTTAAATGATTGATTTTAACAAGAAAAGCCAATATTGTTATTTTCGTTATTTGATGTCGTAAAGACGTGTGTATATTTATGTTTTGTGAAGTTTAATAAACTCATTTAAATCGGCGCGCATCTTCAGTTCGTTTTCATAGGGGCCTTTTTGTCCGCCGCCGCGCAGGTCAAAATACCATTGACCATTAATTTCATAGCCACGAATGGTGCGTTGCATCTTGTCTGTGAGTTGAAATTGTTTCTCATTGTTGCGAGATAGGTGCATTTTTTAGGCCTTTATAAAACTAAACATTATTTTTAAGAATCAATTATCTAAAAAAATAAATCGTGGCTTAACTAAATTTTCATAATCTTTATATTTCATTTGAATGGCTTCCAAATGCGAGCCTGCATTAAAGGTAATGCTGTCATCTTCGGATAAACTTTCGGCAATATAAACATCCATATCGTAAAGACAGCCAAAGGGTGGCATCGCACCCACTTCACAATCTTTAAAGCGTGGCGTGAATTCAGCTTCTTCGGCGAGTTTTACTTTGGGGGTGCCGAGGGTTTGGCGCAAAATATCTAAATTAACTTTGTAGTTTGCGGGCACCACCGCCATTGCTAATTCATTGTCGACATTAATGATAACGGTTTTAGCTAATTCGCGACTGGGTATGTGGCTACTTTTGGCAACTTCTACTGCGGTAAATGCCATCGAATGCATAATGGAAATATATTTAATATCATTTTCATCGAGAAATGTTTTAAGTAATTGTGACGGCATGGTTTATTTCCCTTGCTTTAACGTCATACACCGTTAAAGCTTAAATGGCTTTTGAAAACCGCTGGCTGTTTTGTGCATTGTTTAAGTAGCGATCGAATATCATGCAAACGTTGCGAATTAATAATCGGCCTTTAGACGTAACCTGAATAGACTGCTCGTTCATTTCAATCAGCCCGTCTTGTCTCATTATCGCTAATCGAGAAATTTCGTCGGCAAAATAAGCGTGGAAATCTATCTTATATTTAGACGCTATTTCAGCAAAATTCAAATTAAAATGACAAATGAGTTGCATAATGACCGCTCGTCGCAATAAGTCGTCTTCATCGATTTTTACGCCACGAAATACGGCGAGTTTTCCTGCGCCAATTAAGTTTTGATATTCATCTAAAGTTTTTACATTTTGTGCAAAACTATTATCAATGGTGCCGATGGACGTAATGCCCATACCGACTAAATCACAATCTGCATGCGTGGCATAACCCTGAAAGTTTCGATAGAGTTTCCCCTGTTGCTGGGCAATGCTTAACTCGTCATCGGGTTTGGCAAAGTGATCCATGCCAATGTAAACATAACCGGCTTGGGTTAAGGTTTCGATGCTGTGTTTTAAAATCGCCAGTTTAATTTCGGCGCTGGGCATGTCATCTTCATTAATGCGGCGCTGAGGTTTAAATAATGTGGGCATGTGTGCATAGTTAAACAGTGAAATTCTATCGGGGCTAATTTCAATAATGCGCTGTAAAGTTTGTGAAAAACTTTTTTCGGTTTGTAATGGCAGGCCATAAATTAAATCGGTGCTGATAGATTTAAAGCCATAGTCGCGCGCACTGTTTAATGCCGTTAACGTTTGCTCTTCAGATTGAATACGGTTAACGGCTTTTTGCACGGCGGGGTCAAAATCTTGCACGCCTAAACTCATGCGATTAAAACCAATGTCACGTAATAGTTTTATGCTGTCGCGGGTGACTTCGCGGGGATCAATTTCAATCGAATATTCACCGCTATCATCGTCGTGCAAATTAAAATGCTGGCGAGTCACCTGCATTAACTCGGCCATTTGTTGGTGACTAATAAAAGTGGGGGTGCCGCCGCCCCAGTGAAGTTGATTAACTTTACGCGACGAATCAAACAACTCACCCTGCATTGCAATTTCTTTATGCAACATTTCTAAATAGGGGTTGGCTTTGTTGCGATCTTTGGTGATAACTTTATTGCAGGCGCAGTAATAACAAATGGTGTCGCAAAATGGCAGGTGAAAATACAGAGATAAATCACGACCAGATAAATTAGATTTAGCGGCTTGCTGGCGATAATCCGCTTCGCTGAATTCAGGTGTAAATTGAACCGCAGTGGGGTAGCTGGTGTAGCGCGGCCCCGCGATGTCGTATTTTTGAATGAGCTGGGTATCGAATTTTATGTTTGCCATTGTTGTTGTCTTAAAATCGTTTCAAGGGGCGAGTGAGTTGTGACTCGCATGAATAAACACCAGCATAGTAACCAAATTTTTCGGCGGTTTTATTGATTTAAAACAGCTATGGCGACATTCGTTTAATGCTAGTTAACACCGTATTCAGTGCGATAAAATTGCATCGCATCCAGCATCTCTTCATTATTTTGAGTTTGCAAATATTGAATAAGGTGTTCCATGCCAACAATGCTGAACACGTCCATGCCATAGTCTTCGTGTAATTCCTGCACAGCCGATCGCTCACCGGTGCCTTTTTCCTGGCGATCCAGCGCAATTAAAATACCCACGGCGGTGCCGTTATTGTGGTCAATAATATCAATGGCCTCGCGAATGGCGGTGCCGGCGGTAATCACATCATCAAGAATTAAAACCTGGCCTTCAATTTTGGTGCCCACAATCGAGCCGCCTTCGCCGTGGTCTTTGGGTTCTTTGCGATTAAAGGCGTAGGGGATGTCGAGGCCGTGATCGATTTGTAAAGCCATCGCCGTTACGGCAACTAATGGGATGCCTTTATAGGCTGGCCCAAATAAAATGTCGTATTTGATGCCGCTGTCCACAATCGCCTGTGCATAGCAGCGCCCCATTTCGGCCAGCGCTCTTCCCGTGTTGAATAAACCCGCATTAAAAAAGTAGGGGCTTTGGCGGCCGGATTTTAATTTGAATTCGCCAAATTTTAATACGTCATATTCCAGTGCCAGCTCAATAAAGTTTTTCTGATAATCTTTCATAGTCTATTCCGCGTTTACCTATCTGGTTTTGACTGAGTCATGTAGAATGCACAGCTGCTTTATGTTTTTAAATTTAAGATATTTGATGGTATGCGTATTATAACAGTTAACACCAATGGAATCCGAGCCGCTGCCCGAAAAGGTTTTTTCGACTGGCTAAAAAAACAACAGGCTGATGTGGTGTGTATTCAGGAAACCAAAGCGCAAGTGCACCAGCTCGAAGACGAGGTATTTCATCCGCAGGGTTACCATTGTTATTATCACGATGCGGTAAAAAAAGGTTACAGTGGAGTAGCCGTTTATTGTAAGCAAAAACCCAAAAAAGTGCATGCGGGAATCGGCATGCACGATGTGGATCAGGAAGGGCGCTACATTGAAGTTGAATTTAAAAACATCAGCGTGATTTCTTTATACATGCATTCCGGTTCGTCCTCGGAAGAGCGCCAAGCGCTGAAGTTTGATTTTATGGATCGCTTTATGCCGCTGCTGCATAAAATGCGTCGCAAGCGCCGCGAGTTTATTTTTTGTGGTGACTGGAATATTGCGCACAAACAAATCGATATAAAAAACTGGCGCAATAATCAAAATAACCCCGGCTTTTTGCCCGAAGAAAGAAACTGGTTAACTAAACTGTTTGATGAAGTCGGTTACGTTGATGCATTTCGCGTAGTGAATAAAAAGCCGCACGAATATACTTGGTGGAGTAATCGCGGGCAGGCTTGGGCAAACAATACGGGCTGGCGAATTGACTACCAAATAGCCACGCCGAAGGTTGGAACGACAGCTAAAAAAACGCACATATATAAAGACGAAAGATTTTCCGATCATGCGCCGTTGATAATTGATTATGATTTTGTGCTGGAATAAATAATATCAATACACCTGCTAAAACATCGCAAGCCTCTTGGCTAAATGCCTTTTTAAAATATCGTCACCCGCGAGTGATTGCGATGTTGTTTTTGGGTTTTTCTGCGGGGCTGCCAATTTTATTAGTGTTTGGTACATTGTCTGCGTGGTTGGCGCGCAGCAGCATCGATAAAAGCACCATTGGTTATATTAGTTGGGTGGCATTATTATACGGGCTTAAATTCACATGGTCGCCATTGGTTGATCGTTATAAATTGCCTGTGCTTCATCTCCTGTTGGGGCAAAGACGAAGCTGGATGTTATTGGCACAGTTTGGTGTTATCGGCGGTTTGTTATTAATGTCGTTTAGCAATCCACTCACGCAATTAAACTTATTGGTGTATGCCGCAATACTGGTGGCTTTTTCATCGGCCACACAAGATATCGCGATTGATGCTTGGCGTATTGAAGCCATGCCGGTTGAATCGCAGGGCGCAATGTCTGGCACCTATCAAATGGGTTATCGGTTGGGCATGTTATTAGCGGGGGGTGGTTCGTTTTTAATCGCACATTATTTTTCATGGCCAATGGCATATAGCGTAATGGCCGTGGTGATGGGTGTTGGTGTGATGACAACTTGGGTTATTAGCGAGCCACTCAGAAACATCTCCGACGATACTTGGCAGCAAGAAAAAAAGGTGGTGGATTTTTTAGAAAATTCTGCGCATTTATCCAATCGAATCAGAAATATTTATGCTTGGTTTATCGGTGCGGTTATTTGCCCATTCACAGAATTTTTTAGCCGTAATGGTTCTTTTGCAATAATTATTTTATTGTTTATTGGTTTGTTTCGAATCAGTGATATTTCGATGGGAATTATGGCGAACCCTTTGTATGTTGATGTGGGTTACAGCGATTTGCAAATTGGCTTAGTCACCAAAACCATCGGCCCAATTGTTACCATTATTGGTGCATTGTTGGGCGGCGTGTTAGTGATTCGCTATACAGTAATACCGGTGTTAATGATTGGTGCGATTCTTGTGGTGATTACAAACTTATTATTTATATTAGTTGCGCTAAATTCGCCCGATACTTTATTTTTATCAATGGTCATTGGTGCAGATAATTTAAGTGCCGGCATTGCCGGTTCGGCATTCATTGCTTATTTGTCAGGCTTAACAAATAAAGCCTATACCGCTACACAGTATGCTTTATTTAGTTCTTTGATGTTATTGCCTGCGAAGTTTATCGGTGGGTTTTCTGGTAGTTTTGTGGATGCGCAGGGTTATATTGCTTTTTTCTTTTACACTGCGGCCCTTGGCTTGCCAGCAATCGTGTTAATTCGCTTATTGGCAAAGCATGAAAAAAATAAAGTGCAATAATTTTTGTTTTAACTAAGCGATATTTTATTCATAAACAATCAATTCTTTTTTTGAATTTATCTTAAATGTTGGCGCACTTAATTGCTGGTCTTTTTTCTGGCTATATCCTTCTAAATTATATTTGATATCGATGCAAACCGGTTTTATGAAGTCGATAAAAAATTCAAGCTTGCAACCATAAACAGGATCGTCAGCCCAGAATACTTTGTATTTATCTGAAGATTTAATAACCAGTAATTTTCGTTGGTTAAAGTCAAAATAAATTGACTGGTTATCTTCTAAATTTAAAAGTGAATAAATCTGCTGTTTTGTTTTAGATTGATGAGGCCCGCTAAATAAGCCCGCAGTAAAAACATAAAACACCCACAAAACCAATGCACCGCTAAACAGTTTTAAAATAACACGTAGGATTAATTTATTATTAAGCATATTTAAAATGCAACTTAAGGTAAAATACAAGTATGCCCGAGTTTACATCACTGCCCCCACTTTCGCTTTATATTCATTTGCCGTGGTGCGTAAAAAAATGCCCTTACTGTGATTTTAATTCGCACACTTTTGAATCGGGTTTGCCCGAAGAAGAATATATTAATGCCTTAATCGCCGATCTTGAATTTCAATTACCCAATGTTTGGGGGCGAAGAATCATTTCGGTATTTATTGGTGGCGGCACCCCAAGTTTATTTTCGGCACAATCGATTCAAAAAATAATGACGACGATTCGCAGTCACTTAAATTGCCTGCCAAACATGGAAGTTACCATGGAGGCAAACCCCGGTACTGTCGAGCAGGAAAAGTTTAACGGTTTTTATGCGGCGGGCATTAATCGTTTATCCATTGGCGTGCAAAGTTTTGATGATGAAAAACTACAGTCACTCGGACGAGTTCATAATGCGAGCGAAGCTTTAAATGCAGTTGCAGTTGCTAGAAAAGCGGGCTTTGAAAATATTAATTTAGATTTAATGTTTGGTCTGCCCAATCAAAGTATTGAGCAGGGTTTAAGTGATTTACAACAGGCAATCGATTTAAAGCCCCAGCATATTTCGTGGTATCAACTCACCATCGAACCGAATACTTTTTTTTATAGCCACCCGCCACTAACCCCCGACGATGAAAGTGTTTGGGAGTTGCAACAGCAAGGGCAAAAAAAATTAGCCGATGCGGGCTATCAGCAATATGAAATTTCAGCCTATGCAAAAGCCACAAAACAATGCGCGCATAATTTAAATTATTGGGGCTTTGGGGATTATTTGGCATTGGGCGCTGGTGCGCATGGAAAAATCAGCCGCGCAGATAGCGGTGAAATTTCTCGCTATTGGCAGGTTCGCAAGCCGACTGATTATATGCAGGCTAGCGTTGAAAATAAAACATCGGGTCGAGAAAACTTAGCTAGCCAGCAAATTATATTTGAGTTTATGCTTAATGCATTACGCTTAAAGCAGGGCTTTGAAATAAATGAGTTTGAGCAAAATACGGGTTTAAGTATTAATGTGATAATGGATAAATGTGAGCAAGCCATTGAAGATGACTTGCTACAAAAAAATGCAAAGGGTTTTGCGGCTACTCCCCAAGGCTATTTATTTTTAAATGATTTAATTAATTGTTTTTCTTAAAGGCGAGTATTTACAAGTTGTTAAGCAGTTCTTCTTGTTTTGCGGCGCGCTCATCCAGCGTTTTAGAGATGTCACCTGCATCATCCATGAGTTTTTTAACACCTTCAGGTGAATACACGCTACCCACTCGTGATACACGAGATTTCATTTCTACTTCTTCGGGCTCTTCAGAAACTTTAAGCGCGCTGATAACATTAGTATTAGCACGAATTTCTTTTTTGGCGTATTCGCCCTGCCCTGCGGGCGGTGTGCCGCCATAATGGGTAACGCCTTTGTCATCTACCCATTGGTAAACAGTCACGTCCTTTTCAACCACGGCATTCTCGATGGTTGAAATACCTTTGTCGGCTTTATTGCTTAAGCCATCCATGCCGGGGATTTGAAAACCGCCCGCCCCACCGGTGAGAATATATTTATAACCAATAAACATCACGCCAAGCGCAATACCGGCTTTTAACAGTAATTTAACGAAAAATTTCACTCACTTTTCCTTTAATTTGTGGTTGTGACTATTCTAAAAAGGCTTGATTTAGCTAGCCGAAATAGGGTATTCGTAGAAATTTAAATATTAGCATGAAAAACTCAATCTTACCCCTTGCCGATTGCATATTAAACGAGTAGTATACGCGGCTCTTTACGGTATCAAGGCTAGAGGATCTCGACATGAGACCAGATATACACCCAAATTATCATGATGTTTCAGTAACATGCAGCTGTGGCAACACGTTTGAAACTCGTTCAACTTACGCAAAAGACGCACTCTCTATTGAGGTGTGTTCAGAATGTCACCCATTCTTTACGGGTAAGCAGAAGATTTTAGACTCTGCCGGTCAGATTGATAAGTTCCACAAGCGTTTTGGTGGCAAGAAGTAATTCTTTGCAACTTAATACTCGTTTGCTAAAAAAGGCGCTGATTTTCAGCGCCTTTTTTTGTGTGTATATTTTTCAAAGCTCGCTGGCACTAGCCAGTCGCGCTTGCCCACCCCAGCATATTGATGAAACCGCACGGGTTAATTATGTGTATGACGGCGATACCCTGCAATTAGAAGATGGACGAAAAATCCGCTTGCTGGGCATAGATACACCGGAAATATTTTCTAAGCGCGAGATTATCCCAAAAGACATTGAGTACCATGGCAAGGCGGCCAAGTTAGCGCTACACGGTTTGTTGCGCCAATCTAAGCAGAAAATTGGCTTGGCATTTGGGGTGCAGCGTTTTGATCGTTATCAGCGGACATTAGCCCATCTATTTTTGCCCGACGGTACAAATTTACAGGCAGCGCTAATTGCACAGGGGCATGCCATCGCATTTACCACGCCACCCAATGATGGCATGAGCGATTGCTATCAACAGCTCGAAGCGCAGGCAATAAAATATAAATTAGGTATTTGGCAACTGCCGCAATACCAATTAAAGCGCACAAGCGAATTAACCCATCGCAGTAATGGCTTTCATCGTTTGCAGGCTCAAGTCACTCGCGTTTGGCAAAACCAGCATGGGGTAACGTTTTTATTGGATAATAAAGTTGAAGTTAAAATACGGCGTCACGACCTAGCTAATTTTAATGCCTATATGTTGAATAATTTAAGCCATAAAAATATAGAAATTCGTGGCTGGTTACGCACTAAAAAATCATCGCAAACATCACAGAATAAAATTCAGTTAAGCATGAGCTTGCGTCATCCAGATGCGATTAAAATGCTACACTTAGTTAAATAACAGATGCCTTTGTAATAATAAAAATATAAACCTAAGAAGACAAAAATGAATGAAGAAGATAAAAAGCGCGCCCTCGAATATCATAAATACCCATCTCCTGGAAAAATAGGCACAGATATTACCAAGCCTTGTAATACGCAGGATGATTTGTCACTGGCTTATACTCCCGGTGTGGCAGAACCGGTACGCGCAATTGCGGAAGACCCAGAAATGGCTTATGACTACACCGCTAAAGGTAATTTGGTTGGTGTTATTACTAATGGCAGCGCGGTGCTGGGTTTGGGTAATGTTGGCGCGTTGGCGGGTAAGCCGGTAATGGAAGGCAAGGCGGTTTTATTTAAACGCTTCTCAAATATTGATGTATTTGATATTGAAGTGAATGCAGATATTCCCAAAGATTTTATCGACACAGTGGCACGCATTGCGCCTACCTTTGGCGGCATTAATTTAGAAGATATAAAAGCCCCCGAGTGTTTTGAAATAGAACGTACCCTGGATAGCATGCTCGACATTCCCGTTTTTCACGATGACCAACATGGCACCGCTATTATTATTGCCGCGGGATTATTAAATGCATTAGAGCTGCAGGGCAAAAATGTTAACGATGCAAAAATTGTTTGCATGGGCGCAGGGGCGGCGGGTATTGCATCGATGCGGTTATTGCAAGGCTTAGGCATTAGTAAAGAAAATATGATATTGCTCGATCGCAACGGCGTTATTCATACCGAACGTGATGACTTAAATATTTATAAAGCGGAATTTGCAGTGAAAACCGAACGCAGAACCGCACTGGATGCCATGCAGGGTGCGGATGTATTTATTGGCGTTTCAGGGCCAAATTTATTAACCGCTGAAATGGTATTAGCGATGGCAGAGAAGCCGATTGTTTTTGCGCTATCTAACCCCACCCCTGAAATTGACCCGACGTTAGCCAAAGAAACCCGTGATGATTTAATTATGGCGACTGGCCGCAGTGATTACCCTAATCAAGTAAATAATGTGCTGGGCTTCCCGTATATTTTCAGAGGCGCACTAGATGCGGGAGCCACCACCATTACACAAGACATGCACATTGCCGCGGTAAATGAAATTCGCAGTTTAGCAAAAGATCCCGTACCCAAATCGGTACTCAATGCTTATGAACTAGATCACTTAGAGTTCGGCCCCGAATATATTATTCCCAAGCCAGTTGATCCACGACTAATTGAGCGCGTGCCCGCCGCAGTTGCACAGGCAGCAATTGAAAGTGGTGTGTCTAAACATCATCACGAATAAAAAATTCCTGTGTAAATGGGTCTAAACTTAATTAGAGCTTTGCACAAAAGTCTTGGTAATTAAATGCGCTTATTTTTTAACAATTTAACTGAACCTTATTCGTTGCAAAGGTCTCTTAATAATAAAGTTAGCAAATTTTACAGGGAGCTCAGATGAAAAAAATTACAGTAGTTGGTGCAGGCCGAGTGGGTGAATCCACCGCGCAATTTATTGCCTCAAAAGATTTATGCCGTGAAATTGTTTTAATCGATATTCGTGAAGGTGCAGCCGAAGGTGCGGCTTTAGATATTCAGGAAGATGCCCCCCTGTTTCGATTTGATACGCGCTTATCCGGCGGCACAGATTATGCGATGATGGCCGATTCAGATTTAATTATTATTACTGCTGGGGTGCCTAGAAAACCGGGCATGTCGCGCTCCGATGTTTTAGAAACTAATGTGCGGGTCACCGATTCCATTATCGAAAATACTTTAAAATATGCACCCAATAGTAAAATGTTATTTGTGTCTAATCCGGTGGATATTTTAACCTATCGGGCGTTTCAAAAAACCGGCTGGGATCGCAGCCGAATTTTTGGGCAAGCGGGTGTACTTGATTCAACTCGCATGGCCAGTTTTATTGCCATGGAAACCGGTTATTCCACATTAGATATTGATGCCATGGTGCTCGGTGGCCACGGTGATTCAATGGTGCCAATGATGCGTTACACCACTATTTCTGGCATTCCCGTTAGTAATTTTATAAATCAAAAAACCATTGATGATATCGTTACCCGCACCCGCAATGGCGGTGCCGAAATTTTAGCACTGCGCCAAAACAGCAGTGCCTTTGATGCACCCGCCGCCGCCGTTGCCGCGATGGTCGATGCAATAGTAAATGATCGCAAGCGTATTTTACCGACGGTGGCCATTGTGCAAAATGAATACGGCTGCGATGAGTTAGCAATTGGCGTGCCCTGTGTGCTGGGCAAAAATGGTATGGAAAAAGTTATTAGCATAGAGATGAATGAAAGTGAGAAAGCAAATTTTAATAATTCGGTAGCAGCGGTTAAAAAAGATATGCAAACGCTGGCAAAGTTATAATATTAATTTGAAAAATTGTAGGCGTTAGCTTTAGCTGACGGCATTGCATGCGATACGAAATGAGCATGTAGATTTTAATTATTCTTTAATTACGGCTCGCATCGCATTGCCTCTTTTATCGTCAGCTAAAGCTAACGCCTACACATTATTTTAAATGAGACCTTTGCACGATAGAATCACAAGTAAAAATGATTAGTGCGTTAATTTTAGGTTAAAATGCGCCATGAGAAATATCAGATGACCAAACGCGCCTATTTAATCGACTCCAGCATTTACATCTTTCGTGGCTGGCACGTTTTCGACGATGCCATTACCGATATCGATGGCAACCCCAGCAATGCGGTTTACGGGTTTACCGAATTTTTATATCAATTAATCGAACAGCGTCAACCCGAATATATTGCCTGCGCTTTTGACGCGCACCAAACTAATTCTTATCGGCGTGAAATTTTTCCCGAATATAAAGCCAATCGCGACCCTGCACCGGCCGAATTAAAAGCCCAGTTTCATTATTGTCGAGAGTTTTGTCGGGCAATGGGGATACCCGAATTCGGCAGCAATCGATTTGAAGCAGATGATATTATTGGCACCCTCGCAACGCGCTTAAGAAGTGAAGGTTTTGACATTACCATTGTGAGTGCCGATAAAGATTTAACCCAATTAGTTTTAGGTGAGCGCGATGCGTGGTGGGATTTTGCGCGCAGCAATGTTTTAAATTCTAAAGGTGTCGAAAAACAGTTTGGAGTAACCCCCGAAAAAATTGCTGATCTGTTGGCGCTGGCCGGTGATAAAGTCGATAACATTCCCGGCATTCCAGGGGTGGGTTATAAAATGGCATCGAATCTTTTGCAAAAGTTTAATGATGTAAATGACATTATTGAAAATATTGAAAACATTTCTAAAATGAAATTTCGAGGGTCTGCACGCATTCAAAACTTAGTGGCAGAGCATCAGGCGATGTTACCCATGAATAAACGCTTAACCGAAATTGTAACCGATGCGGTGTTTGATAATCATAAGCAATCGATTCGCTGGCAAAGTATTCCTGATGAAGATGTTTTGCATGTGTTATTTGATCAGCTAAATGTAAGCGAGCAACGCAGGCGACGTTGGTTGCAAGTGTAGCAATGAGTCAGTTAATTTTATTTAATAAACCCTTTGGTGTTGTTTGTCAGTTTAGCCCACATGAAAAACATAAAAATTTGGCTGAATATATTTCTATAAAAAATGTGTATGCGGCCGGCCGATTAGATCACGACTCGGAAGGTTTGTTGTTGTTAACCGATGATGGAAAATTACAACATAAAATATCCGACCCAAAAAATAAAATGCAAAAAACCTATTGGGTGCAAGTGGATAAAGAAATTACACCTGAAGCAATTAACCAACTAAAAAAAGGTGTGATGTTAAAAGATGGAAAAACCAAACCCGCACAGGCTAAAATAATTTCAGAACCGGCAGGTTTGTGGGAAAGAAATCCACCGGTACGCTTTAGACAAAACATCCCCACAAGCTGGTTAGAGTTAACGATAAGTGAAGGGCGTAACCGACAGGTGCGGCGAATGACGGCGGCGGTTGGGTTTCCAACGTTACGATTGGTGCGCTGTAAAATTGGTGCTTGGGAACTGGGTGATTTGAAGTTGGGTGAAATTAAATTTGATTCGGCATTGTAGGCGTCAGCTAACGCTAACGCCCTACGGATATGATATTGCTTAAGTCAGTGGTGTTGGCTTTGGTTTTAACGTGTTAACTATTTTAGTAAAAATCAAACCCAATAATCCACAAATATTCCAACAAACACCGCCAACCCAAACCAGTTATTATTCACAAACGCCTGCACACATTTTTGTCTGTCTCGGTCTTTAATTAAAAATTGCTGATAAATTCCCAGCCCCGCTGCAACCGCCAAACCCAAATAATAATAAAGCCCCAGCTTTGAAGCGCTACCAATTAAAATCAAATCGAAAATTAAGAGTATCTGCAATAATCCAATAATTAATTTATCTGCATCGCCAAATAAAATAGCGGTGGATTTAACTCCAATTTTTAAATCCTCTTCACGATCGGCCATGGCATACATGGTGTCGTAAGCGGTTGCCCATAAAACCGTCGCCATAAAAATTAGCCAAGTAACCGCGGTAATTTCATTGGCCTGTGCGGTGAACGCCATCGGTGCGGCCCAGCCAAACGCCATGCCTAAATGTACTTGCGGCATGTAATGAAAACGTTTTGCGAAGGGGTAGCTGGCAGCGAGCAGTATGCCCACAAAACTCATGTAAATGGTGAGCGCATTCATAAATAATACTAGTGTAAATGCGCTGATCGACAGACTGGCAAAAACAATGAGCGTTTCTTTACTGGTGATACGCCCAGCGGCGAGTGGGCGATTTTTAGTGCGTTCAACATGCGGGTCGATATCTCGATCGGCATAATCATTAATTGCGCAGCCCGCGGAGCGCATTAAAAATACGCCGGTTACAAATACAAATAACACCAGCATATCGGGGATACCTTCGGCGGCAATCCACAATGCCCACAATGTTGGCCAAAGTAGCAGGTAAATACCAATTGGGCGGTCGAGGCGAATTAACTGGCTGTATTGATTTAGCCGATCAATGGCGTGCTGATAGTTTGCGTTTGAGCTGAGTTTTTTGAGGGTTTCAAATAACAACATGTTAACAGGGTGTTCCGTCGATGAATGTGCTGGTATATTACCCGACTTAAATTAATAGATCACTACGGGTTTTATCATGTCAGAAAAATACGATTACGACTTAATTGCAATTGGTGCAGGCAGCGGCGGTTTATCGGTGGCCGAGCGTGCGGCGGTTTATGGTGTAAAGTGTGCGGTTGTAGAAAGTGGCAAGATGGGTGGAACCTGTGTGAATGTGGGTTGCGTGCCGAAAAAAATTATGTGGTACGGCGCAAATTTAGCGCATGCCTTAAGTGATGCAAAAGATTATGGTTTTGATGTTGAAAATAAAGGCTTTGATTGGAATCATTTAGTCAGCAAACGCGAAAATTATATTTCAGGTATTAATAGCTGGTATCACAATTATTTAAAAGAATCGAACATTGATGAGCTGGTGGGTTTTGCATCTTTTATTGATGAACATACAATAGATGTTGATGGCAAAAAATATACTGCCGAAAATATTGTTGTATCCCCCGGAACCACGCCGACAGTTCCCGATATTGCCGGTGCAGAATTAGGTATTACTTCCGATGGTTTTTTTGCTTTGCAGGAATGCCCAAAAAAAGTTGCAATTATTGGCTCGGGTTATATTGCGGTTGAATTAGCTGGCGTATTAAATGCATTGGGCAGTGACGTGTGTATGTATTTACGCAAGGAACATTTGTTGCGTTCATTCGATGCGATGTTGCGCGAAACTTTGTTAGAAGAAATGACAGATCAGGGTGTGGACATTATGCCGCGCACCCAAATAACTGAAATAATAAAAGAAGCCGATGGCAGCTTAAGTGTGTGCGATGATAAGGGTAATAAAATCACCGGTTATTCAGAAGTGATTTGGGCGGTTGGTCGACACCCGAATACAAAGGGTATGAATTTAGACGTGGTAAATTTAGAACAGGATAAAGCCGGTTATGTGCTTTGCGATGTTTACCAAAATACCAATGTGGAAAATATTTTTGCATTAGGTGATGTCACCGGTCGTGCGCCGTTAACACCGGTGGCAATTGCCGCGGGCAGGCGTTTAGGAGATCGACTTTATAATAATCAAACCGATAGGCATTTAGATTATAAATTAATTTCTACGGTTGTTTTTAGCCACCCCCCCATCGGTACGGTTGGTTTAACCGAAGGTGAAGCACGCGCAAAATATGGTGATGGTGTAAAAATATATCAAACTCGTTTCACGGCAATGTATAACTCAATGAGCAGCCATGAAGTAAAAACCGCAATGAAATTAATTTGCACCGGCGCGCAGGAAAAAGTGGTGGGTTGTCATATTATTGGCCCAGGTGCAGATGAAATGTTACAGGGTTTTGCGGTGGCGATGCGCATGGGTGCCACCAAAAAAGATTTTGATGACACGGTGGCGATTCACCCGACGAGCTCTGAAGAATTAGTGACCATGCGTTAGCTATGAAAGTTTTGGTGATTTTTTTAAAATCACATTAAAGAGAAAAAAATGTCGTCATCCCCGACACAAACATTCGGGAATGACAGAGTTTTTTATCCTGAAACGACGTTCAGTCCATAGTTGTTGAGTTTGATTTTATACCAGATAATTTACACTGCATGGGTTCAATGCTAATAAAAAATTTTCTTGTTTTTTTGCCTTTGGTTAATAGGTATCAATATTACCTGACGAATAATATTTGATCGATACTTTATCGACGCCACCAGAAAGAGTTGGCCATTTGTTTCTGCCATTTAAATAGGCAACGGCACAGCCCGTTTTTCACAGTTATAATCGCTGGCCTCAGGCGAGCCTTGCGCTTGAAAAGAAACAGATGATATTAAGCAAATTAGGAAAATTATTGTTTATTGTTTTCGGTGCGATTAAAAAATAAACACTAATCTAATTATCAAACGTTCATAATTAATTTTCATTACAAATCAAACGACATCAGATAACCAATATTAAAAAACAAAGCAGAATATTATAATCTGCTTTGCCGGTGGCATAGTGAGTAGAAATATCTACGGACTATTTTTCGAATAGGCGATAATCCGAAGTGAAATTTCAAATATTTTCCGGTGGCAGTAAATATTTATTCAAAGCTGATAGGCGCGCTGTGTGAATCGCCGCCGCCATTTCTTTTCCCTGCAAGCCAGCATCTTTTAAAGGTTGCATGTTTATGCCTTTAATAATATTTAACGCTTGTCGATAATAATCTGCCTGCGGATAATCATAATTTTCATACCCCGTGCGCCCACGAATATCCGCAGTGCAAGCAATTAAAAACGCTTCGTATCTTTCAGGCTTTCGCATGCCATCGAGTTTTTCAATAGTTTTTAATAAGGTTAATTTTTTTATTTCAAATGCACGGTGCACATGCAAATGAAATTCTGCGGTTATTAATGCCAGCGATTTAAATTCATTGGGAATGCGCAAACGGTTACACAATTGTTGCACCGGTTTTTTACCCTTGGCTTCGTGGCCGTAATGACTTGGCCAATTTTCTTTTGGGGTGAGGGATTTACCCAAGTCGTGGCACAAGGCAGCAAATCGTGTTGCGGGATCGGTGGATAATAATGTCGCTTGTTGCAACACCATTAAGGTGTGAACACCGGTGTCAATTTCTGGGTGATGTTGCGGTGGTTGCGGCACCCCAAACAGGGCATCTATTTCGGGTAAAATAATTTTTAGCGCATTGCAATTTCTTAACACTTCAATAAATATTTCAGGATTACGTTCGCATAACGCTTTGTGAAACTCTTGCCACACCCGTTCGGCAACCAGTGCATCGACTTCGCCATCGGCTACCATTTTTTGCATTAACGTATTGGTTTCATCCGCCACTTTAAAACCTAAATGCGCATAGCGTGCAGCAAACCGTGCGACTCGTAAAATACGCACTGGGTCTTCGCTAAAGGCGGGTGAAACATGGCGCAGTAATTTTAATTTTAAATCGGCTTGGCCATTACAAGGGTCGATAATATTGCCGGCTTCATCTTGCGCGATGGCATTAATGGTTAAGTCGCGACGAATTAAATCGTCTTCGAGTGTAACGTCGGGGGAGGCGTAAACTTCAAAGCCTTTGTAACCGGCGGCGGTGTTGCGTTCAGTGCGGGCGAGGGCGTGTTCGTCTTTGGTTTTTGGGTGTAAAAAAACGGGGAAGTCTTTGCCGACTTGTTGGTAGTCGAGGGCTAACATTTCGTCTACTGTCGCGCCGACTACTACCCAGTCTTTTTCTTTGACTGGGTAGTTTAAAAGCTGGTCGCGGACAGCGCCGCCTACGAGATAAATTTTCATACTGCTGATTATACCTGTTAGAGGGAATGTCGTCAGCTAAAGCTAACTCCTACAGGTGTCCGTTGACAGTGGTTTGTTGTAGGCGTTAGCTTTAGCTGAGGATGTGTGAAGTCATAAATAGGGAGTGTAAATGGAAAAATTAAAAAGTAGTGAGCTTAGAAAAGGCAGGGTATCTATAGAAAATCAGATTTATTTGATTACAGTGGTAACTAATAAGCGTCGCCCCGTTTTTCTTAATTTGTATATGGGAAAGGAGTGAGTGAAAATTTTAATGACACATCGCTGGGTGTAAAAAAATCTGTTATGTAGTTATGTCAGATCATTTTTACTGGCTGCTGCAATTAAAAGGCAAGCAAAATCTTTCAAAAATAATACAGAAGATAAAATTCAAGAATGGTTTCATATAAAAAAAACTAAAACTAAAACTGACCAAAAATTTATGGCAGTCTGGATTTCACGATCATGCGCTGCGTAAAGAAGAGAATATTAAATCAGTAGCTCGATATGTTATTGCTAACTCACCGCGTGCAGGGCTGGTTAATAAAATAGGTGACTATGCTTTATGGGATGCTTGTTGGCTGGAATGATCGCGAGCTAAAGCTCGCGCTACAATAATAGATGACTGTAGGCGTTAGCTTTAGCTGACGAAGTTTTAGTCGGCTAAAACTTTCTGCGCCGCCGCAACCGCAACACCCTGCTTAACCGCATCACCTAAAGTCGCCTCTAACGCACTCAAGCAAAGCATAATATTTTCTGCACGGCTACTGTGGCCCATTAAACCAATGCGCCAAACTTTACCTGCTAGTGCGCCTAAACCCGCACCAATTTCTAAATTAAATTCATTTAATAATTGTGCGCGAATTGCCGCTTCGTCAACACCATCAGGAATAGTTACCGCATTTAATTGCGGTAAACGATCGGCTTCATCAACAATAAAACTCAAACCCATGGCTTCCAAACCCGCGCGCAATGCTAAATGATTTTTTGCATGGCGTGCCCATGCATTTTCTAAACCTTCATCCTGCAACATCACTAAAGATTCGTGAAAACCGTAAAGTGCATTAACCGGTGCGGTGTGATGATAAGCACGCTTGGCATTAGCGCCCCAGTAACCCATTACTAAGTTCATATCTAAAAACCAGCTAGTGACTTTAGTTTTGCGATTTTTAATTACATCGGTGGCTTTTTTGCTAAAGCTAACCGGTGAAATGCCCGGTGTGCAAGATAGGCATTTTTGGGTGCCGGAGTAGATTGCATCTATGCCCCAGTCGTCAACACGTAACTCGGTGCCACCTAAAGAGGTTACCGCATCAACAATGGTTAAGCAGTCGTATTTTCTGGCCAGTTCACAAAGTGTTTTTGCATCTGACTGTGCGCCGGTTGAGGTTTCTGCATGCACAAAGGCGAGAATTTTTGCATCGGGATTAGCCTTAAGCGCATCTTCCACTTTATTACAATCTACGGCTTTGCCCCAATCGTCTTCAACCATAATGGCGGTTGCGCCCAAACGCTCAACGTTTTCTTTCATGCGGCCACCAAATACACCATTTTGGCAAACGACTACTTTGTCGCCGGCTTCTACCAAATTGACAAAGCAGGTTTCCATGCCCGCAGAACCGGGAGCAGATACTGGAATGGTGAGCTCATTTTTGGTTTGAAAAGCATATTGCAGTAAGCCTTTTACCTCATCCATCATGCCCACAAATAAAGGGTCAAGATGACCGATGGTTGGGCGTGCCAGCGCGCTTAAAATACGCGGGTGTACGTCTGACGGGCCGGGACCCATTAATGTGCGAACGGGAGGTAAAAATGATGTGATGCTCATAGCGTTAGTCCTGAGATTCGATTGGGTGTGAATAATGCCATAAAATGACCTGCTAAATATACTGATTTTTTAAGGATATTATGTGTAAAAATAATATCCTTAAAGTCTGTAGCCTTATAGATATAAAGTGATGGGTGTAAAAAGCAGTTTTATTGAAAATTAAAACTACGTTTTTAGAACGTGGATATTTACTTCAGTAATCTGTATTCAACTTAATATGTTTTTTCAGCATTTCTTTTAATTGATTTTCGTTAATTGGCTTGCTTAAAAAATCATCCATACCGGCATTAATGCAAAGCTCACGATCTTCAGATGTCGCCTTGGCAGTTAATGCAATAATGGGTAAATGGCTTTTAGTGCTTTCGAGTCGTCGCCATTGGCGAGTAGCTTCAAGGCCATTCATATTTGGCATATTGATATCCATCAGTACTAAATCGTAATGATGTTTGTGCATGGCATAAAGTGCGGTGGTGCCATCAGTGGCAATATCGACATTGTGTTCGAGGTTGGATAAATGGCTATACACAACACTGGCATTTATTTCATTGTCTTCAGCAACCAAAATGCTAAGTGGGCGCTGGGTACTTTGTGATTTTTCGTCATCCCCTAATGGCTGCTGAAATAAATCACTGATGGTGCTTTGTAAAATACCCAATGATATGGGTTTTATAATGGAGGCTTGAATGCCGTGCAGGCTTTCGGCTTCAATTTGCTCCATACTGTGCATATAACAGGCATATAAAATGGGTGCAATACTTTTTGCTTCGTTTCGAATACGCACAACTAAATCGTGACAATATTTATGTTTTCGATCTTCACCTAAAATTATAATATCGAAGGGTTTATTTTTTTCGTGACTCCAAATTATGTGAGCAATTAAATTATCGCGACCTGAAGTAGCATAAACCTCCATGCCAAATTGCTGACAATATTTTTCAAGTATATCTAAATTGGTTTTATCGGTATCATAAATAAGCGCGCGCTTGCCTTCCATTGTTTGAGTGGGTATATGGTGTTCTGCTGACGCGGTATTTTTTTGCCAGTTAAAATGCAAATTAAAACAAATATCATTCTGCTTATTGTACTGAATTTCAAATAAGCCATTCATTAAACGCGTTAACTGATAACTAATACGTAAAGGGAAAGCTTCATTAGTGTCAGGTATTTGGTTGGAATGTAAAAGGGCAAGCTCGGTATTTTGCTGAAATTTAATTTCAATATTAGTGCTGATATGCTCGCTAGAATTAATTTGTCCTGCATAGGCATGAATATAAACGCCTTTTAGCGTGCTGTATTCTATTGCGTATCGTATTAAGTTTGATAATAATTGCCTAAAACGTTGGGCATCAATAAATACATCGTTAGGAAATGATTGATCTATATAGCAACTTAGGTCTAGTTCTTTTTCATAGCCAAGAGGCGCCAAGCTATGCACTAGGCTATCAATTAATATGCGTGGGTTTGAGCTTACTTGGTTGATAGAAACATGGCCTTTTTCAATGTGAGAAAAATCGACTACATCTTCAATAATGACTTGTAGTGAATGGCTCGATTGACTCAGTGATTGTAAATATTGTTTTTGCTGTATATCGAGTTTGGTTTTATTTAAAAGGTCGATCATGCCAACAATGCCACCGATAGGTGTGCGAATTTGATGTGTCATGGTGGATAAAAAATTAGATTTAGCAATACTATTTGAATTGGCTAAATCGGCAAGATTAATAAGGCGTTTTTGCATAGAATATAAGTAGGCGGGCAGTGCAATAATTAGCAGTAAAAATGCAAAATATTCCAGTGTGAGTAGGTGCCAAGAATTTTCAGTAAGTAATAAAATATTGTAGCCAATGAGTGTAAGTACAACGGCAATACTAAGAAACTTTAATCCATAGCGTGTGCCGTAACCAATATATATCCATAAATAAACCAGCACGTAAACACTGTTAATGCCGCCGGTAAGAAATGAAGAAAAAGTAGCGCTGGCAATATCAAAACCTAGCGCTAAATAGCGACGTGGAAAACAGGTTGGCTTTATAAAAATAGTGAGCATATTTAGCACGCTAAAGCCTATAAATATTGAGATAAATATATTAAGGGTTTCGTAGCTAATATTAAAATAACCATTATTAATGCCGGTCGACATATATAAATAGCTAAGCACGCCAAAGCAGAGGCGAATGATGGATTGAATTAATTCAGGGTTTTTAAGCTTTTCCATTGCTGAATTGTTATCCTGTAAAGTAATAAATGATGTGTGATGATAATAGCACTACTTATTAAGCGGGTAAAACCACTAGTATTAAATAGTAAGATACTAAGTCGTATTATTTGGAATATTAATAAAAACATTTTTTACAAAAAATAAACTTGACAGAGTTAAAAAATTAACACAATCTACAAACATGATAAATAAGCGACTAAATAAAGCAGTAGTGATTAGCGCCCTTCGAGTGAAGTGGTCTGCTTTTGCCTGTGTGCTTATTTGATCATTTTAAACTAAATTAAAATAATATTAAAAAGCCACAGACGAAAAAGTCTGTGGCTTTTTTCGTTTTAGAGCTTATGTTATTAAAGGCTAAATAATGTCAACTATAAATGCTAAGCAATCAAAATATCATCGGTTTATTATTGCAGCGACTTTTGTCGTGGTAATAACTATTTGGTCGACGACACCCATTGCAATTAAATGGAGTGGCGAAGGTGTAAGTTATTTGTTTGGTATTACAGCGCGCATGAGTATTGGTTTGGTTCTAGCCATGGCACTGGTACTTTTAAAGTATAAAAAGTTGGCGATGGATGGTGCTTCTCGGCAAGTGTATTTAGCATCTGCATTAGCTATTTTTGGCGGCATGATGCCGGTGTATTGGGGTGCGCAATATGTGTCATCAGGTTTGGTGTCGGTTCTTTTTGGTTTGTCACCTATTGTGACGGGTTATTTGGCGTGGCGTTTTTTGTATGAAAAAAGTTTTAGTCAATTAAAAATCATGGGGGCACTTGCGGGTATAGCGGGTCTATTGGTTATCTTTTACAAAGGCCATCTGTTGGGTAAAAATTTTGTGTATGGAGCTGGCGCTATTTTAATGGCGGTTATTTTACATTCAATTAGTTCAGTGTGGATAAAACGTCTCAAAAGCGATATGCCGGCACTGTCATTAGTGGCGGGTGGTTTGTTATTTTCTATGCCGTTATTTATTGCAGTATATCTATTATTTGCACCGTCGGTGCCGGAAAATATTCCGTTGCGTGCAACTTGGTCTATTATTTATTTAGGCGTAGTGGGTTCGGTTGTTGGCTTTATGGGATACTATTTTTTATTAAAACACCTGCCAGCAACAAGTGTTGCATTAATTACTTTAATAACCCCTGTGTTGGCATTATGGATTGGCTATATAGTAAATAATGAAGTAATCACTGCAAGTATATATATTGGAACAGCTTGTGTGCTTAGCGGTTTGATTTTGCATCAGAGTGAAGAAATTTTAGCTAAAAAATTATGGAAAAAACGAAAACATTATTCTCGTTAGTCTTATTGCTATGCAGTTTTGTGGCAGATGCTAAGTCGATAATTAATAAAATCGTATATAAGGGCAATGAAGTTACCCGAGAGATAGTGTTAAATAGAGAAATATATATTAGCTCGGGTGATAAGTTTGATGAAGCTTTAATTGAAAAATCAAGGCAGGCCATAATGGATTTAGGCCTGTTTAAATCGGTTACTTATTATCTGGAAGAAAATTATCAAAAAGGTAATGCGAAAAATAAAAACAATTTAATCAATGTTATTTTTGTGATTAAAGAAAAATATTTTATTCTTTTAATTCCGCGCTTAAAAATAGAAGAAGATAAAGTTTATTATGGCCTGCAATTTAAGGGAGATAACCTTTGGGGCTTAAATCATAGCATGCGATTATTGGCGGAAGACAGGGGAGTCACTAAGGGTGTTGATGAAAGTCGTTACTCGTTTAAATACTTTTATCCCAATATTAATAACAGCCATTATAATCTTGATTTTTTAGTGCAAACAATAAATACAGTTGATGAAACTGATGGCCTTGTTGATAGGCAAGATGATAATTATCGAACAGGCTTAACCCGCTGGCTAAATAAAAAAGGCCAAAGTCGAGGTTGGTTTATTGGTGGTAATGTGGCATATCAACAACGTTTCAATGAGAATTTAATAATACAAGATAACTCGCAAAGTATTAACGCTACTATTTTAGGTATGGATATTGGTTATAAAAACACTAATGATTTCAAGTATAATCGTGGCGGTAAAAGTTATGGTTATAATCTAAATTGGTCGGGAGAATCAATTAATAGTGAAGCCGCATTCACCAAGCATTTATTTTATTATCAAAGTTATTATCGTTTAAAAAACGATCCAGTCTCCAATGTTAATGTACAAATGAAGCTGGGTTATGCCAATGATAAAATATTAGATGAATATGCATTTCGCTTAGGTAGCAGTAGTGATTTGCGCGGTTATGAAAATAATCGTTTTCAAGGTAACACGCTTTTTTTAAGTAATATTGAATATATGTTTCCGAAATTTAATAAGCCATTAATTCGTTACGTGACATTTATTGATATAGGGAATACTTATCAACAATTAAGCGATGTTCTGCATCGCCCGCTAAATATTGGGGCGGGTGTTGGTTTGAGATGGAAAATAAGATCGTTAGTTAAAATCGATTTACGAGCGGATGTTGCCTATGGGGTTTCTGATGAAGACTATCGATTTAGTTTTGGTACTCGGCATGCATTTTAATGGTAATAAGGCTATTAATTGGAGCGAGTAAGTGTGAATAAATTATTCGGCATATCCCTATGCCTCACCCCTTTGGGGTTAACATGAAAAATTGTTACAAATATTTTTTTCGCACCTACCGTTTTTTTAAGGGTTTTATTTATCAGTGCTTGCTGATTGTTTAGGTGGAAAATTTTCTAAAATTTTATTTACTGCATTTTTAATTTTTTCAGTTTGTTTTTCCGGCGTTGATGCAGGGCTTATAATAGATTTAGCGGTAGCGCGCCAAATGAGTGTTTTGGTTTTTGAGTCGACAAAATCTAAAATTAATGTGCCTTGCTCGTACTCATAAACACTCACGCCACCAGTGTTAGCATAAGAGCCAGAGTATCCGTGGCTGGGGTAAAGGTAGCCGTGTCCATTGTAGTGACCGGCGGGTGCATACGAATAACCCCAGTTAGTGATATCAACTTTATTTTCTTTGCCGAAATGTGTCGCGATAATAAAATCTGGATTAGATGAGTTTTGATTAAAGCCTTTTGCTTTAAGAGTATTTTCAATAGCCGTTACAAAACGCGCGCGATTTAATTCATTAACTTTCATGTCTTTTGGGAAGGGCAGCCAATCATAATTACTGTATTGTTTAAAATCTATTTTGTCGTTGTAATCATAATTAACCGATAAGCTAGAGCAGCCGTTTAAAAATAAAGTAATAAAAAGGCTGAACAATATGTGGCTGGTTTTCATGGTCTATCCTCGCAGAAATTCCTGTCGTATTTGTGTTTTAATTTTAGCGCTAATTAAAAATTTTATCTATGTGGGGCTACACAATTTTTCAGTGCTTATTTTGAGGTTAATGGGTTGGTGTTCATTTTAATACCTGTCCAGCCCGACTGAATAAAATGTCGAATATTTTGATGGTCTGTTTCTAGTGGATTTTGCAGCACATCCTCACGATAATAATCACCAAAACAGTGCAAAGTTTGCTGCTCGGTTAAGTTATGTAAAAGAGCAAAAGAAAATATTTTGCATGAGCCATTATTTTGGTTTTCAGCATTAATTAAGTCGCCATTAGAGAATTCACAGGGGCTAAAATTGTAGTGTTTATCAATCACTGCCATGGTGCTTTCAAAGCTGATGTTTTCGGGAGTGGTTTTAAGTTGTTGTAAAAATTGATTCATAATAATAAATAGACCTGATATTCATATAAAAAATAAAGTTGTTACAGCATACCATAAGCTAAAAATAATCCACTAAAACCTGTATAGTCAATGATAATTGTTGATCATTAATAAATGAGGAAATTATGCCATTAATTCGTCCCTTTGCCGGTTTACGTCCTGTTCCAAAGCATGTCAATGATGTGGCTGCGCCACCCTACGATGTGTTAAATAGTGCCGAAGCACGTGTGCGTGCGGCGGATAAGCCAATGAGCTTTTTGCATATTTCCAAAGCCGAAATTGATTTGCCTGAAGATACAGACCCGTATGATCCAGCGGTGTACGCAAAGGCCGCACAAAACTTACAGCAGTTGATTAATGATGGAGTGTTAATTCGCGAAGATCAGCCACGTTATTATGTGTATCGTTTAAAAATGGACGACATTGTGCAAACTGGATTAGTGGCTGCTGCATCCGTAAAACATTACGATACCAATCGTATTCGCAAACATGAGTTTACTCGGCCTGCAAAAGAGAATGATCGAGTGGCACAAATAGAGGCCTTAAATGCACAAACTGGCCCCGTATTATTGGCATATAAATCGGATGATGTTATTGATGGATTATTAAATAAAGTGGCAGAAGGTAAACCACTTTATGATTTGGTTGCAGACGATGGCATAAGCCATACTTTTTGGATTGTGGAAGACGATGCGATTGCCGAAAAATTATCCGCGGGCTTTGATGCGATGGATGCAATTTATATTGCTGATGGGCATCATCGTTCCGCGTCCGCATCGCGGGTAGCAAAAACTATTGGTGCTGCAGACGATCATATAAGTCGGTATTTTTTGTCGGTAATTTTTCCGCATAAACAAATGAAAATTTTTGATTACAATCGGGTAGTCACCGATTTAAATGGTTTATCGAAAGATGAATTTATTAATCGAATAAAAGAAAATTTTAGTTGTAAAAAAGAATCTGCAGCGGTGAAACCATCTAAGCCAAATGAATTTGGTTTGTATATTGATGGCGAATGGTATCGCTTAAATATAAATTCAGAATTGGTTTCAAATGATCCGGTTGCAAGGTTGGATGTTAGTTTGTTAGCCGATAATTTGCTTGCACCCATTTTAAATATCACCGATCCGCGCACCGACTCACGAATCGATTTTGTTGGGGGTATTCGCGGGCTTGAAGGTTTGGAAAAGCGCGTAAACAGTGGCGAAATGGCAGCAGCATTTTCGATGTATGCAACCAGCATGGAAGATTTAATGTTAGTGGCAGATGCTAATGAAGTGATGCCGCCGAAGTCGACGTGGTTTGAGCCTAAGTTGGCTGATGGGCTGGTTTCGCATGTGTTGGATTGATTTAAAATAAAAGTCAAAAGACTATCGCAAATGAACGCGAATAAACAACAAAAGTATTATGCGTTTATTCGCGGTAGTCTTTTAACTTTGCCTTTAATTTTTAAGCATCAATATACCGAGCAATCAATCCAACCTCGGCCATCTCTTTATCAAGTGCAATCCGAATTTTATAGCCACCGCCTTTCGCTTCGTCCATTGAGTTACCCTGCATGTCTTGCATGCTATCTAAAACAATATCAACATTACCGGACGGTTTAATTAACTCTAACTTATCGCCGACTTTAATTTTATTTTTAACATCAATATCAGCCATGCCGGTTTCAGTATTGTAAGTCACCACTTCACCAACAAACTGTTGTTGTTTGCTGAGAGAATTTCCCTGCATATAATTTTGATATTCGTGGGTGTGGTGGCGCTGATAAAATCCATCGGTGTAACCACGATTGGCTAAATTTTCTAACACACCTAATAATTCAGGATTAAATTCTTTGCCCTGCGTAGCATCAATAATAGCTTCTTTGTAACTTTGTGCGGTGCGCGCAACATAGTAATGTGATTTGGTGCGGCCCTCAATTTTTAAACTGTCGATGCCTATGTCTACCAGTTGCTTAACATGTTCTACTGCGCGCAAATCTTTTGAGTTCATTATGTAAGTGCCGTGTTCATCTTCTTCCACTGGCATTTGTTCGCCGGGGCGATTGGTTTCTTCTAAAAACATAACATCGTTGGCATCGGGGTGACGTGCATCGCCCATGTCTGAAAATTGAATTTTTTGTTCTGCCATGAATTGATTTTCATGGGCTTTGGGTTTATAAACACCCTCGGTATTTTTTTCGGCGGGTGTTGATTTATAATCCCAACGGCAGGCATTAGTGCAGGTGCCCTGATTCGGGTCGCGGTGATTAAAATATCCCGATAATAAGCAGCGTCCCGAATAGGCAATACACAGTGCGCCGTGTACAAATACTTCGAGTTCCATGTCGGGGCATTCTTGGCGAATTTCTTTTATTTCATCCAGTGATAATTCCCGCGATAAAATAATACGTTCAATACCCACGGATTTCCAAAATTTTACCGCTGCAAAATTCACCGTATTGGCTTGCACAGATAAGTGCACCGGCATGTCGGGCCAGCGTTCGCGCGCCATCATAATTAAGCCGGGGTCGGCCATAATTAATGCATCCGGTTGCATATTTATGATGGGTTCCATATCTTTTATGTAAGATTTTATTTTACTATTGTGGGGCATTAAATTTGATGTGAGATAAAATTTCTTGCCTAGTTCGTGGGCTTCTTTAATACCAATCGCAAGCTTGTCTTCCATAAAATCATTATTGCGAACACGTAAGCTGTAGCGAGGTTGGCCGGCATAAACTGCATCTGCACCGTAGGCAAAGGCGTAGCGCATATTTTTAAGCGTGCCGGCGGGAGAAAGTAATTCAGTTTGCTTCATGTTAATCAAATTTTTTAAAGTGGAAAGAATCTTAATTTAATAAGAGTCACCATTTTACCTTATTTATGAGAATAGGTTACACTCTAAAATATGAATGAATTGATAGAAAATATTGCGCAAAATATCTGGGCAGTATATTTAGATACGGCTATCTGGCTATTGCTGGGCTTATTGGCTTCGGGGTTGGTAAAGGTATTTATTCCAAAAAGTGCAATGAAAAAATGGCTGGGCGGAAGTGGTTTTTCAGCCGTCAGCCGAGCCGCATTATTTGGCGCGCCTTTACCGCTTTGTTCGTGCGGCGTATTACCCGCCGCGATTGGTTTGCGCCGTGCCGGTGCATCAAAAGAAGCGACGGTTTCATTTTTAATTTCTACCCCCGAAACCAGCATCGATTCGGTGGCAGTAACCTACGCGTTAATTGGGCCAGTGATGGCGATATATCGGCCCATTGCGGCGTTGTTTAGTGCTATTGTTACGGGCATGTTAGTCACCTTTGTGAATGACGAACGTGTTAGTGCTCCCTCGAAAGAAGTCAACGATGAAGCCTGTTGTAGTACTAGCAATGCCGAAAGTAGTAGTTGCGCTGCTGATAATAATATGTCGGCAGAGCCTGAAAATAATCGCAAGCGTTATAAATTAATACAGGCACTACGTTATGCAGGTGCCGATTTACTGGATGATATTTCTAAGTGGATGGCAGTGGGAATTATTTTTGCAGGCTTAATGATGGCGCTTATTCCAGATGGTTGGCTGGCTCAATGGGGGCAGGGCTTTTCGGCAATGTTAATTATGTTGTTAGTGGGAATTCCGCTGTATATTTGTGCCGTTGCATCAACTCCAATTGCGGCGGGTTTATTGGTGGCGGGCGTTTCGCCGGGGGCAGTATTGGTATTTTTATTGGTGGGGCCGGCAACCAATGTGGGTAGCCTTATGTTGATTAAGCAAGAATTAGGAAACAAAGTTACCCTAATTTATCTTGCGGGTATATCGGCGGTGAGTTTAATCATGGCGTATTTGTTAAATTGGGGCATATCATTTTACGATTTGAAAATAGATGTTCGCCACCAGCAACATCATACGATTTTACCCGAAGCATTAAGTTTAGCGGCGGCGATATTGTTGCTGTTATTAGTGGTGCCAAAAATAAGAAATAATTTGATGCCATTTTTTCGCCATGCCTAAGCGATTTAGCCGACATTTTTACTGCGCATCATTCAATTATTCGTTAGTATTACTGAGACAGAAATAAAGAATATTCAAATAATTTTATTTTTTATAGGTGCGAATGAATTCGCACCTACCGGTTTTTAAATGATATCTTTTTCAACTGACTTGTTAGTATGTTGATTAAAGATAGCCTTGAGGTTTGTATGAATCATCTGCCACTTTTTAAAAAAACAATCTCAATAAAAATATTTTATATTTCATTCGTCTGCTTATTTATGTTGCTGGTATTCACCCAAGCCGTAAAGGCAGATGGTGTATTTTTAGAAAAGAAAAAAGACCAGCATCAACTCAGCGGCGCAGATTTAAATCGCATTAAAGTGGAGTATCAAATTCGCTTTGGTAAAAAAGCCAGTCGCGCTTATTCGTACCAATCGGATAATCCATGGGAGCAGAAAAAAACGCAGGAACAGAAAAAAACAGGCGAGCAAGATGCGCAAGCCAGCCAACAAGTTTGGGCGGAGTGCAGAGATTATGCATTGCATAAGCGTAACCGATGTTACCGAGAAGGTAGAGATGCGTATCGTTGTGAGCAGATGTATGAAACGCGCATAGGGCTTTGTGATTCTGCGCCGTAATTAAAAAAATAAAAACTATAATGCTTGTCGTATTAAATATTGAGACAACTCAATTGCATTAGATTGTTCTTCTGTCAGTTCATTATCTTTTTCCGTTAATTCCACGGTGTCTTTGCTTAGCATGGTTTCTAACACCGCCGAAAGGGCGTGTATTCTTTCCTGTGCAATAATCATTTCTAGCATTCTGCAATAGGGTTTTATTAAGTCAATGAAGTGAACGCTATCGAGTAGTTTTAGGCTTTGGTGATTTTTGTCAGCTGTATAAAATAGTGCAAGATTAGCATCGCATTGAAACTCAGTGCTTTGCAGGCCGTGTAGTTCTTGTTTGGTCAGTTGCAAACAACCCAGTAAGCTATTTAGGCAAGATTCAATTTCCATGCGTTCGTTATAACTGGTGCGCTGAATAAATTGGCTGCGATTTGCGGTGATGGTAAGAAACTGAATCGCTAGCGTGTCGATGGCATTGAGTAGGGTTTTTACCGTATATTCTTGCTCAGCTCCCAGCTTTAAATTGATATTAAAGCCAAGCCGCATTAGCTCAACGGGGAGGGCATTATTAATGGTTTTTAAGCTAACGAGCAATGAATTGATTGAGGCGATAGACTTTGCCATATCAAATTGATCCTTCAGGTAATATACATCAGTTATCAGGATTGGCGCTTATAGCGTATTACGGGCGGTTAACGTTGGCTTGGTTTGTCGCTGTGGATAACTCGGCCTAAATTTCAGACTTCCGTGACTCACTTAAGTTCCTTTATTAATATTAATCCACTATATATTGTGGGTGTTCTCTGTGTCAACAACGAAGTGCTGTGGATAAGCCTGTTGAGAAAAAAGGCAAAAGCTGTGGATAAGTTAGTTAAATTGCGCCTTGTTAAGGCTTAGAAAGCGGCTTAAAAAAGAACGGCATGGGCTTAGTTATATCTGGCCTGACCAGCGGTAGAATTAAAAAACAAGTCTTAAGCCACACAAATAAGCCGCGTTTAAGGTGTAGTGATTGGGCCAGTGAGCGCCAGCAAATAAATAACATATCCGGCTGCGCCAAATTGAAAAACGTGCAGTAAATTTTGTAAAAGGCGCAGTGATTGATAGTTGCGCTGATTGGCAACTTGGTATTGCTGGTTACAGGTTTTTAACATGCCATTTAAAAGATGCGAGTGGGTGAAAATATAGCTAACGGTAATAATGGTTAGCAAAAATGCCGCCGTTTGGTTTTTAATTAAGGCGGCACAAATTCCACCCAGTAAACAAAGCACAGAATTTAATCGGTAAAGTCGTCGATAAATAATAAAACTATTAAACAGATTGTCAGGGGCTTTTAATAAAAGATTATACAGCAGGGTGATAAACAAAAAACTGCCCATAGATGCGCCAGTGAATGCAACGGCGAGAAGGCTGAAGAAAAAATAAATATCCATGCTAGAGAGTGTAACATTTATTTTTTATTTAAATTTATAAAGGTCTCTAAAGGTTGATTTATAAAGGCTAAAATTTAAGTGTTGTTGTCACTTTTATAAAGTTAGAAATGTGGGTGTGAATTTATTCGCACAGATTTTATTGCACGATATTATGCGAATAAATTCGTACCTACATAGTTTTTAAGCAGTGCCTAAAAATTCTCCAACGAACGCATTTTTTCAGGCAGCATTTTAAAATCAACCAGTGAGCTCACTAAGCATTTAATAAATGTTGCATCGTCTTCATGCATCATTTTGTAATACTGCATTTTCATGGTAAGCGAGCTACCAAAAATAATAGAAACCAGCGCCAGTATTGAACCCATCGAAAGTGTTGAAACACCGGTAATGCCTTGGCCAATGGTGCAGCCTAATGCAAGCACGCCACCTACACCCATTAAAATCGCGCCGATAACATGGGTAACAAAATCTTTGCCATCTACAAACCATTCAATGCGAAATGATTTAGAAATAAGCGACCAAATAAGCGAGCCTAAAATTACACCCAGCACCGCCACTAAGCCCGCAGTTAAATAGGCGTTATCAAAACCTTTTACCACATAGCGCGATGTTTGGCCTATGGGGTTAATAAAGGTGAATGATTGCGGCGCCACGTCACGGGGGCGAGCATCGGCATCGTCTTCCATCATATCCCATGATTCGGCAGCGGCGTATTCTGTCCAGCTAAAGGTTTCGTCATCGGCAGTAATGCTCACCATGCTTGAGGTTGCAAACCAAGCGGCGAGTACGGCGGCACCCACGGTGAAGCCGCCGAGTTTGTTGTCGAAACTGCTTCGAAATGCGGCTGATTTAAATACAAAGAAAAATAATGCAGCGGCTAAAACCACGCCAATAATGGTGCGAGTTGTGCCTATGTCCATGCCGATGCTGCTGCCAATCACGCTACCTAAATCTTGCGCGGTGTTTAAGGTGGCAGACGTTGGGCTAGTCCAAGGGTAGAACACAGTAGAGTAAATTGTGCTGTCGGTGCCGGGAAAAGGGTTAATCATAAAGTAGGCAAACACCGAAATAATAATAAATAAAATAATCGATTTAAGATTGCCGCCGCCAATGCGAATGAGGGCTTTATTACCGCAGCCGCTGCCGAAGGTCATGCCCACGCCAAATAAAAAGCCACCCAAAATATATTCTAACCAAGCGAAATTGCTGCCACGGTAAGGGGGTAAAGTTGAGTCGACATTGGCGATGCCGCTAAATTCAAATATCACAACGCCAATAATGGCCACTGCCATCGCCAGCATCCACGCACGCATGCGGCTGTTATCGCCAATATTTACCATATCGGACACCGCACCCATAGTGCAGAAATTAGATTTATTTACCACTACGCCCATAATAAAGGCAATGGCAAAGATGGTGAGTAGCACGGTTAAATGTGCGGAAGCAAAGTCTTCAAAATTCATGGTTAAACCTCGTGATTGTACTTATCTGTGTAAGATGCAGCCTGCAGGAGGTTTATTCCAACAAGTTTGCATAGTAAACGTAATATATAGTGTGAGACCTTTGCACGATAGAGGCGTAAAAGAAAAATGCGTTAAAATTTTACTGATTGAGGCAGGAAACGCAGTTAATATCTAGATATTGACAAGTTTTCTAACGAAAAGCAGTGAAATTTTAGCCCTTTTTACTTGTGATTCTATCGTGCAAAGGTCTCAGTGTAGCTGTTTAACGCGCTGATAGTTCCATCGCAGTCGCTAAGTGATTGCGTTGCCTCGAAAATGATGAGGCTGGTTTTTAAATAAGATGCGGGCCAATCTGTGCTGGCTCCGATTTTATGGGGCGAATCATACCGATACCCCGTTGTTTTGCAAGTCTCTTTGGCGGCTTCTGGTCTGAAGTTAGGCCCTGTTTGTCTCTTTCTAAGCGCTTAAAGTTAGGCTGATTTAATAAATCAAATTTGCTCAGCCACCGCCGACACAATAAAACGCTGCGAGCCGCCCGCCAAAATAGAATTAAACGGATAGCAGGTGACCAGATGTAAATATGCGCTAGACGGATCATTAATAAAACGTGCCTTGTCCATATCGACAACTTGAGTGGCGCTAACATTAAAGCGCGTAATATTCGTTTGTGTCGTCTCAATAAAAATAGCATCGCCCGCCCGCAGATATTGCAAAAAATTAAAATGCGTATCCCGATGGGCGCTAATTAAACTGTTTCCCACAGCGCCAAGTTTGGCGGATGAAAAATGATGCCCCGGCCCAAACGCCAATGTTCGGCCGCTGTCTCCTGCCAATACAATTAAATCAATTTTTAGGCGCGGCACAGTTAAACGCGCAATTGGCCAAGTGTCGGCCCAAGGCCATGGTTTACTTTGTGGTTCGCCAGCTTTCACTTTTTGCCAAGCATGTTCGAGTAAATGTTGGGCGAGTGTGGCTTTGCTTTCAATGTATAAACCTTTGCCGACGAACCAGCAGCCGGGAATAAATAAAAAAATCAAAATGTAGGGTTTCATGTTTAGCCTTTTAAATGTAATGAATGCTTAAAATATGTTGATGCGAATTCATTCGCATATCACCCATCTAACTAACTGTGCGAATAAATTCGCACCTACATTGCAACCGGTTTACTGCGCAATAAAACCACCAGCGCCAAACTCAACATCAACAAAGAAAACCCAATAATTAAATTCAACTCAGCCGATGTTGCAGTTTGTGCCAAACGTCCATAATTAATCGGCGCACTTTGCCCGTGGGGTAAATTAACCGGCACGGCTTGTGAATTAAGTTTTGATTGCAGCGCTCGTGCAGGTGTTTTATCAACCGCAACCAAACTGGTGTGTTTGCTGACTAAGTGGTGGTTAAGTGCAATGTTAATAATATCTGAGCGCACCTGTTCTTTATTTGCGCCTTCGTGAACCCTGTCACTAAGCGCCGCAATTTTTTTACGCGCCCAAAAAGTTGCAATGCCTTTGCTATTTTTAGCAGAGTTTAAATTTAACGTTGTCGACCACATTGATAACGCACGACTGCCGGTAATTTTTATCGAGGGGATTTTTTTATCCGATTTAATCGCCAGCACTATCGGTTCGCCCTGATATAAATCGGCAATACGTACAGGCAAAATGTCGGTTTTAATCGCACCATCAATTTCAAGTTTTATATTTGTCATCAAAGGGTTTTCGAGCTTATTAAATAGGGATGAAATTTTTTCATTCACCTCGTTAACATTGCCAATATAAGTAAAGCCGCCGCGGCCAAATTGCGCTGCCTTGCGCATAAAATAACTGTTGGGTGCGGCGCCAATGCCAATAGTAAATAAACGCCGCTGGCCTAAGTTTTTATGAATAATGTCAAACAAAGCCGTTTCATTACCGACCGCACCATCAGTTAAAAAAATCACCTGATGAATAAAACTTTCACTTGTAGCATTTTTAAGCGCAAGGGTTAATGCGGGTGCCATTTCAGTACCACCATCCGCCTGTAAATTTTTAACATATTGTTTGGCGCGCAAAATATTTTCAAAACTGGCGAACTGTGGCTGGCTAAACAGTTGTTCGGTTGTAGAATCAAATTGAATAATATTAAACTTATCGTGCAGGCGCAGGCGCTCGAGTGCCATTAATAAAGATTGCTTGGCCTGTGTCATAGAAATGCCGTGCATAGAACCCGAAGTGTCAATAATATAAGTAACGTCGCGTGCTAATGGCTGGCTATTTTTCGCGCCATTACTTGGAGGGGTTAACATAATCATTTGATAGTGTTCACCATTAATAGTTTCATTAAAAACGGCGGCTTGTGGAGTGTGATTAATTTGTGGCGACCACACTAATTCAAAATCTCTATCCGATGGCGTAACGCCATCGGCCAACTTTATATTTATAATCTTATTATTATGTTGTTGAATAATGCGATGATAACGACTGTTTATTTGTTGAATGGGAAACCCTGCATCTAAATTTATATTGAGCGACACCGGATTAATTTTATGAGGGCCGTTATGCAGTGGTGGCGTTATGCGTGCAGCGTCTTTAACCTGTTGAGTATTTACAGCCCAGCCCGTGCCATTATTAAATGAAATATTTTCAGATGTGGCTGCGTCATTTTGTTTAAAGCTTGGAATATAACGTGGCGTAATTGCCATCGGAAAGCGCAGGCTAAACTCACCTTGCTCGTAGTGCAGAGTTTGTTGGTATTCAATTTCAATCACAATACTTTCCCCAGGCCCAATATTAGCCACGCTATTGGTAAACATATTGGGGCGCTCTTGTTCTACCAGTGCGGCCTTTTTACCCGCGCGTTTCGCTTGCTCATAAATTTTTTTAGCCTGTTTTTTTTCTTTTATTTCAGCCTCAATAATGCGCTCACCAATACGCATGCGCATGCGGTCGACGGCAGCGGTTGCAGGCAAAGGAAAAACATAAATGGCTTCAATCCAGTTTTCGCTGGTGTTTTTAAAATGCTGTTTAATTCGGCTGCGAGACACCATGCCCGAAATGTCCATTTTCACATCGGTATGTAAAAGCGGTATTTTTTTATATGAATGAGATGAAGTTTTAATAAGCAAGCTGCCCTCGCGAATATTATTCATGCTAACGTGCTGAAATTTTTCTGCTGCATCGGCTGCATAAACATAATTGCTAAGAAGAAGTAAAAATACACCAATGACCATTAGCAAAGCGCTAAAAATAAAACGTTGCAACCAAACTAAAAAGCGTGATTTTTGCGGGCGGTATCGATCGTTCAGATATTCACGGCGCTGACGGCGTTTAAAAAAAAATTGATTAATCGATAACATAGTAATCTCCTGATAAATGAAAATAATTTCAGAAGTAGTAAACAGCATAAGCATGGCGAACTGATGTAACAGATATGACTGCTTGAGGATGAAATCTGATGAATTATGGCAAAGTCGATTAAGCTGAAAAAACACAACATTATGTGGTAGTGTAGCGAGCACATAAAAGTGAAAATATTAAGGTTGATAAATGCCACAGCACATCGCCATTGTTGAAGATGAACCCGCCATTCGGGAAAACTATGCAGATGTTTTTAAGCAGCAGGGTTATCAGGTTTCGCTTTATAGTGGTCGTGACGAAGCCATAAAAGCTTTCGATACCCGTTTGCCCGATTTGGCATTACTAGATATAGGCTTAGAAGAAAATACAGAAGGCGGCTTTGATGTGTGCCGAATATTGCGCAGCAAATCTGCCACCGTGCCGATTATTTTTTTAACCGCGCGCGACAGTGATTTAGATATTATTTCGGGATTAAGATTAGGCGCCGATGATTATTTAACCAAAGACATTAGCCTGCCGAATTTATGCGCCAGAGTTGCCGCATTGTTTCGCAGAATAAATGCATTAACCGCTGATCCAACGCAAGAAGATATATTAAGTCGCGGCCCATTAAAAATGGATATGAATCGTTTCGTGGTTGATTGGAATCAGCGGCGCGTAGATTTAACCTTAACCGAATTATGGGTGGTGCATACATTGGCCAAACATCCCGGCCATGTAAAAAATCGCGATCAGCTAATGGAAGATGCACGCATAGTCGTTGATGATGCCACCATCACTTCACACATAAAACGCATCAGAAATAAATTTTTAAAAGTAGATAAAGATTTTGACTGTATCGAAACAGTTTATGGTATGGGTTATCGTTGGCTCGAAACGGCAAGTTAAAAAGCAATGAAAATTAAGTTTTCGATACGCAGTAAATTATTATTAATCTCGGCGGTATTATTTGTGGTGCCGTGGATTGGGGTACAATATATTCAAGATATGGAAAATTTTCTGCGCAAAAATCAGCAGGAAAATTTACTCGGGCGTGCGCAAATTGTAGCTGCAGTTTTGCAGGGGCAGGCTGATGTGTTTAATGAGGGTGAGAAATTAGAGAAAAATAACCCGCAATCAAAAGAGAAAGTTGAGTCGGTTATTAATCCACAATTGAATCAATCATCACATATTTATGTGCGCCCATTAAAGCGTGCAATACAGTTGGATGGTTATATGGATGATTGGTTGAATTTTGAAGAAAAATCAAAAACATTAATTTTCCAGGATGATTCTCAAGACAATCCTGCATTTCAATATCAGTATTATCTAGCAAGTTACAAACAATATCTTTATTTAATGTTAAAGGTTAAAGATAGTAATGTAATTTATCGGCAGAGCAATAGTTTAAGCCTGCATAAAAATGACCATCTCATTATTAAATTAAGAAACAAACAAAACGAATTAAAAACGTATTTCATTGCAACCCATTCTCCAGGTTGGGTGAATGCGCACCGTATGGAGTTTCGAAATAATGAATGGCAAAGTGCTGCACCGGAGTTACGCATTAAAGGCGAGTGGCAGCAAACTCGCGAGGGTTACAATATTGAAGTTCGTTTGCCCTTGTCTTTAGTTGGGAATGGTTTTTCATTTTTTGTTGCGAATGTCGACAATAAAAATAGCCGAGAAATTAAAGCTATTTTAGGTGAAGGGGAGGTTTCAGGTGAGCTGGGTTCTATTATTATTCCGTCAATTCAAGTTGAAAATATGCTGCGTCGCATAAAGCGCCCCGCCTCACGCACGTGGGTTATTGACAGAAAATATAGGGTGTTAGCAGTTGCAGGCGATATTCGACCCGCAAGCACAACGGAGGAGCACGATATAAATACAGCCAGTGTGCTAAGTAATTTGGTGAGTGTGTTTTATAATTTACTTCTCACTCAGCCCGCTAATAATTTTAAAGATGAATTATTAAGCGCATCTTATTTGCGTGCTAAAGTCGTGCAGTCTGCATTACAGGGTGAGCCGGCAACCAGTTGGCGTGACACACCAGATAAGCGCGTAAGAATTTTAACCGCCAGCTACCCCGTGGTGATTAATGGCAAAGCCGTGGGCGCAATAGCCATTGAAGAAACCAGTAATGCAATTTTGATTTTGCAAAACAAGGCGATGAAAATTTTAATTAATTTAAGTGTGCTAACTTTTTTAATTACAGTGGTGGTGCTGCTAAGTTATGCCACCAGATTATCAGTAAGAATTAGAAAATTGCGCGATGAAACCGAGCTGGCTATTTCACAGGATGGGCGCATCAATAATAGTTTTGAGCCGACAAAATCTGGCGATGAAATTGGTGACTTGTCGAGAAGTTTTTCTGATATGCTGGCGCGCTTGCAAGAATATAATCGCTACCTTGAAACCATGGCAGGAAAACTGTCCCATGAGTTGCGAACACCTATAACCGTGGTGCAATCGTCATTACAAAATTTACAAATGGCCAATGATAATAATGCGCGCGAAACTTATGTGCAAAGAGCCAGTGAAGGCATGGCAAGGCTAAGTGATATTTTAACCCGCATGAGCGAAGCCACGCGCTTAGAGCAAACTTTGCAATCAGAAACTTTGACACAGGTTGATTTAGTTAAGTTAATTGAAAGTTGTGTAGCGGGTTATCGATTGGCGTATACGCCAGTTGAATTTAACTTTGAAAATAATGTAAAAAATACAGCGATTATGTCTGGCGTGGCAGACTTATTGGCGCAAATGTTAGATAAATTAATTGCTAATGCAGTGGATTTTCACATTGCGTCAACGCCAATAATTATTGAATTAAGCGAGCATAAAAATACCCTGCAATTAAAAATAATTAATCAAGGTGAAGTGTTGCCTGCTGCCATGCGCGAAAATTTATTTGAATCAATGGTGTCGGTGCGTGATAAGCGCGGCAATCAACCGCACTTGGGTTTAGGCTTATATATTGTGCGCATGATTGCAGAGTTTCATCAGGCGAAGGTGTGGGCGAATAATTTGTCGGATGATTCTGGGGTTGAGATTGTTTTGGTTTTTTCTTGGAAGTAGAAAATACGTATAAGATAATTTCAATTAATGTAGGTGCAAATTTATTCGCACATCACCCCATTCAATAAAATCAGTGCGAATAAATTTGCACCTACATGCTTCAATATCATATTGTCATAATTCATAATAATTCACCTCCACCCCACCACAATTACGCCCGCAAAAAAACATATATTTCTCGCATAATTAATTTCAGGTTAACAATAAACACGTTGCTAACAAAATTAAATTAACAATTAATGAGGAAGTAATTATGAAAACATCAAACAAAAAAATCACATCGGCAAGCATGGCTATAACGATTCCGTTGCTTATGTTGGGCGGCTGTGCGGGATATGAAACCGTAAAGTTATCATCCGATGCGAACATTGAAAATAACGAAATGGTTGAGTCAATAGAGTTTGTTGACGGCTCGCAAATGCAAACTGGCATGGTGTTAGATTTTATTCCCGAGCAGGAAATAAATGAAATAGCAGGGTCGCAAATAACTGATCCAGAAGAAGTTGTGGCAGAGCAAAAACCAAAAACACCTATGCCCACTGAAAGCCTTATTGGTTTTGCATTTAACGAAGCCAATATCAGCGCCGAATATGGTGAAATGCTTTGGCAGCATGCGCAGGTATTGCAGGAGAATAAAAATTTAATATTGCGGGTTAGCGGCCACACCGATAATTCGGGCGCGCAGGTATATAACGAAATGCTGAGTTTAAAGCGTGCGCAGCAGGTGGCGAATATTTTAATCGATTTTGGGGTGCCAGCCGAGCGCATTAAAATTAGCGGCAACGCCAGTGACCAGCCATTAATTGGCGCAATTAATCATCGCGAGCATCGTCGGGTAGAGCTAGATTTTGAAGATACACAGTTAGTCAGCAACTAAAGAGGAGGCGCTGAAAAAGGAAGGCACATTAATTCGGGTTGGGTTAATGCGTCTTTTTTGGTTGCTTTCACGAGGAATTTAAATGTAGGAGTGATCTTTAGATCGCGATTTTTTGTTGTATAATAATTAATGAAATATCAGCTTAAATAATTAAATCAACCTTTGAAATAAAAATGCAAAAACTCCTCGATATAATGGCCGCATTAAGAAATCCAAAATCAGGCTGCCCTTGGGATATCAAACAAACCTTCAAAACCATTATTCCCTATACTCTCGAAGAAGCTTACGAGGTTGCCGATGCTATTGAAAATGGCGACATGCAAGAATTAAAATCAGAGTTAGGCGATTTGCTATTTCAAGTAGTGTTTTACGCGCAAATGGCAAAAGAGCAGGGTGACTTTAATTTTGATGATGTGGTAAATGCGGTGAGTGAAAAACTAGTGTCTCGCCACCCGCATGTGTTTGCTAATGTAGATTGTCAGGATGAGGCCCAATTAAATGAAACCCAATTAAATGAAACCCAGTTAAATGAAGCGTGGGAAAAATCGAAAGCTAATGAGCGTAATCAGCAATCAGAAAAAAAGCAGGCTTTAATTTTAGATGGTGTTGCAAAATCATTGCCCGCATTAAAGCGTGCGCAAAAATTACAAAAACGTGCGGCAAGGGAAGGTTTTGACTGGCCGACAATTGAGCCGGTGCTAGCAAAGTTAGAAGAAGAAATTCAGGAATTGCGCGAAGCAATGCAACAAAATGATCAGCCGCACATTGTAGAAGAAACCGGCGATGTTTTATTTAGCTGTGTAAATTTGGCAAGGCATTTAAATGTTGATGCAGAGGAATCGTTACGCGCATGCAATCAAAAATTTGAGCAACGCTTTGGCTATATTGAAAAAAATTTAAGCCTACAGCAAAAAGATTTTAAAGATTGCTCATTAGATGAGTTGGAGGCTTTGTGGCAAAGTGCTAAAAAATAACAGATTCGATATGGCTGAATGCACGAATAGGCTTATAATGGCACGATGTACCTAGATCACTTTGGGCTGCTGGAAGCCCCCTTTTCTATTTCCCCCGACCCACGCTACCTCTATATGAGTGAGCGCCACCGCGAGGCATTGGCGCATCTGCTCTATGGCTTAGAATCGGATGGCGCGTTTATTTTGCTTACCGGCGATGTCGGCACCGGCAAAACTACCGTCAGCCGATGCTTGCTTGAGCAGGTGCCAAACGATACAAATTTAGCCATGGTGCTAAATCCTAAAGTCACTTCCATTGAATTGTTACAGGTTATTTGTGATGAGTTGCGCATTGAATATGATAAGCGTGAATCATCGGTTAAAGCTTTGGTTGATTTAATTAATCGAAATTTATTGGCCGCCCATGCACTGGGTAAAAAAACCGTGGTATTAATTGAAGAGGCACAAAATCTGGATTTAGATGTGCTGGAACAGTTGCGTTTACTAACCAACCTTGAAACCAACGAGCGAAAATTATTACAAGTTATTTTGTTAGGCCAGCCGGAGTTTTTAGATGTTTTAGATCGCCCAGAACTCTCTCAATTAGCGCAGCGCATTACCGCGCGTTTTCATCTCGGGCCACTTAAGTTTAATGAAGTAACCGAATATGTGGCGCATCGTTTAGCCATTGCAGGTTGTCGACGGCCCTTGTTTGCACGGGGTGTTATTCAGCAACTGTATAATTACAGTGGTGGCGTGCCACGCTTAATTAATGTTATTTGCGACCGCGCATTATTGGGTTGTTATGTGCAAAACCGACATCAAATAGATAAACCGACATTAATGAGCGCAGCACAGGAAGTGCTAGGAAAAAATAAAGCGGCGGCGGTTAAAGCGAAACATTTAACGCCACTATTAAAATATTCAGTGGCATCAGTCGTTATATTTATATTGGTTTTTTTATGGGGATATTATTTTAATTTTCAAAATATTTTACTTACCCTAGCAACGACAAAACCCATTGAATTAATTGAGCCAGTGGCAACAAAAGTGCCCGAGCTTACTGAAAACATGTCGGCTTTAACTCAGCAAACTACGCCGCATGAAAATAATGAAATAAATGATGTAGTAGAAAGTGTGCCGACAAAATTACTGGATGTTGTTGAGGCTAAAAATACAGAGTTAGAAAATAATCATTCGCAAGTAAATGCTTTGGAAGGTGAGGCGAAAGAAAACCCAATACAAAATCACATTAAGTGGCCCGATAGCATTAAGCGTTTGCGCAGTAATTTACAGTCGTATCAATCTTTATTTGAACGCTGGCAATTAGATTACAATATTTTAGTTAATGGCACACCGTGTTTTTTTGCGCAAACTCAGGGACTGTCTTGTTTGCATGAACAGTCGGGGCTTGAAGGTTTACGGCAGTTAAATCGTCCGGCGGTGCTAACCCTTTATGATGATGCTAATCAGCGCCAATACATTACTTTATTAGAGTTAAAAAAAGATTCTGCGATAATTAGCATCGCGGGTGAAACTCAGCATATAGAATTGCAGCAGTTGTTGTTTTATTGGAAGGGTGAGTTTTCTATACTGTGGCGAATACCACCCGATTATAATGCATTAATTCGCCCCGGTAGTGCTGGGAAAGTGGTGTTATGGTTAAGCCAACGTATGAATGAAATTAATTTTAAGTCGCAACTAAAGCTGCGTAGTTATTATGATAAAGATTTGATTAATCAGGTAAAGGCGTTTCAGTTAAAAATGGGTATAGGTAATGATGGGGTGGTGGGAATTAAAACATTATTGTTAATTAATCAAGTAACGGCCGCCAATACGCCATTGTTGGAGGCGCGCTAATGTCTTATATTTTAGATGCGCTAAAAAAATCAGAGGCAGAGCGTAAGCAAGGTGATGTGCCTAACTTGCAAACAGTTCATATACCAATTAATACTGAGCAACCAGCTCCCGTGGCATTGTATGGGTTAATTGCTTTTTTGCTTTTAGTGTTAGCCTTTGTTATTGGTTGGCTCTTTGCCAATAAAGAATCAACCGATATTGTACAAGTAATAGAGCCGATAAAAAAAATACAATTGCAGAAGTCGCCTATTCAGCAGCAGAGCAAAAAAGTGCCATCAACTACTGCTAGTCAAATTAAACCCGTTAAGCTTGAGCCAATAATCAACCAGCGTGAAAATGCAGTTGTAATTAAAACGCCATCGACTAAACCTAAAGATAGACCACTTCAACCTACTGATACGCAACAGGTCAATAATGAGCAATATGCATCTATACCTGATTTAAGTGATATTCCCTATCTACATGAGCTACCGGACTATCAGCAGCAATCTATTCCACAAATGACATTTGCAGGACATGTTTATTCTTCAAACTCAGCAAGTCGTTCGGTGATTATAAATGATGCTTTTATGTCGGAAGGGGATGCGCTTTTGCCGGGTGTTAACATTGTTGAAATTACAAGAAGTGGAGTAGTGTTTAGTTTGCATGATGATTTTTTCCGAGTTGATATTTTACAGGACTGGTCATTTGAATAAATAAATTTGATGTATTAAGGGCTTTATTTTTTTAAAATTTAGTCTAGTCTTAATATATAGTAGGAACATAAGAATTCCTGCAAAATAAAATTCAATTTAGTTTTTTTGGAATGATGCATGGCTAAAATACTCATTGTTGATGATTCTCCTACTCAAGTAAAATCATTAATTAATATTTTAAGTAAGAATGGGCACGAACCCATTACTGCGGAAGATGGCGATACGGCGATAAAAATGGCGAGGGAGCAGCTTCCTGATTTAATATTAATGGATGTAGTGATGCCCGGATTAAATGGCTTTCAGGCAACGCGCCATATCACCAAAACCGAAGGCACACAGCATATTCCGGTTATTATTTTAAGCAGCAAAGACCAAGAAACCGATAAAGTATGGGCTGAAAGGCAAGGTGCTAGTGCTTATATTATTAAGCCGGCAAAAGAGAAAGAGCTGTTAGCGCTTATTGCTAAATTATTATAAATCATTTCTTATTTTAACTGTTTTTCCATTCGGCTAAAATATATCACCTCCTTTTAAAATTGAATTTGATATAATCATCAACTTGATTTTTTGAGGTTAATTCAATGAAGCGAATATTTTCAGTCGCCCCCATGCTCGACTGGACAGACCGCCATGAGCGTTTTTTTCTGCGCCTAATTACTCAGCATTCACTTTTATATACCGAAATGATAACCACTGGCGCACTCATTTATGGTGACCGCGAAAAATATTTAGATTTTAATCGTGATGAACAGCCACTGGCAATTCAGTTAGGTGGTAGCGATCCAGTGGATTTGGTGCTGTGTGCAAAAATGGCAGAAGATCACGGTTATGACGAAGTGAATTTAAATGTGGGCTGCCCGAGTAATCGTGTGCAGTCTGGCATGTTTGGCGCATGTTTAATGGCTAAACCAAAGTTAGTGGCCGAATGTGTAGCGGCTATGCAAAATGCGATAAATATTCCCGTGACGGTAAAGCATCGCATTGGCATAGATGAAGATGAAAGTATTGAACAGCTGTTTGAATTTGTTGAAACGGTTGCACAGGCTGGCTGCAAAACATTTATTGTGCATGCTAGAAAAGCTTGGTTAAACGGCTTGAACCCAAAACAAAATCGAGATATTCCGCCACTGCGTTATGATATTGTACATAAACTTAAGCAAAGTATGCCGCAACTTGAAATAATAATTAATGGCGGGATTTGTGATTTAGACACTACCGCAGAGCAACTAAAATATGTTGATGGTGTAATGATGGGGCGTGAGGCTTATCATAATCCATATATACTTGCTGAAGTCGATCAGCGTTTCTATCAATCAGATAAAAATATTATTTCACGAATGGAAATAATAGAAGCGCTCTATCCCTATATTGAAAAAGAACTGGCTAATGGAAACCGTTTGCATTCTATAAGTCGACATATTTTGGGCTTGTTTAATGGGCTACCCGGTGCAAAAAAATGGCGTAGATACATAAGTGAAAATGCGTCGCCATTAGGTGCAGATATCAGCGTAATTAAACAAGCCTTGAAACTAATTGGATAATTTTTTTAAAAAACTCTGAATATCTCCTCTGCACAGCAGTAGCCAAAATAAAAATGAATCGTAAAATAATTCACATCGATATGGATGCTTTTTTTGCTGCGGTTGAGCAGCGAGATAATCCTGCATTATTCGGTAAGCCAGTGGTAGTGGGTGGCCAGCCAAATAGTCGCGGTGTTGTTGCTACCTGTAGTTATGAAGCGAGAAAATTTGGTATACGTTCAGCGATGCCAGCATCGCGTGCTTATCAGTTATGCCCGCAAGCTATTTTTGTGCACCCAAGATTCAGCGCGTATAAAGAAGCATCTGCTGCAATTCATGCGGCCTTTAAAAAAATCACGAATATTATTGAGCCTCTTTCACTTGATGAAGCTTATCTTGATGTGAGTGATTGCGAAATTTGCGAGGGTTCGGCAACCCTAATTGCCCAACATATTCGGCAGCAAATATTTGATGATATTCAATTAACTGCATCGGCGGGTATTTCTTATAATAAATTTTTAGCCAAGTTGGCATCCGATCAAAATAAACCCAATGGTCAGTTTGTTATTAAGCCCGGTGATGCACAGGCATATTTGAAATCATTGCCAATTGGGCGCTTTTATGGCGTGGGTAAAGTAACCGAAGAAAAAATGCATGCATTAGGTATTAAAACCGGCGGCGATTTAAAAAATAAAAGCTTGCATGAGTTACAAAAACTATTTGGTAATTCGGCTAAATATTATTATGAGATATCTAGAGGCATTGATATGCGTCCGGTTTCATCGCATCGAGTACGTAAATCATTGGGTTCAGAAACCACTTTCCAAATTGATGTTACTGATGTAAATGAAATGCTGAGATTATTGTTAGGTTTGCTTGGTGAGGTGTTGGGTAGTTTGCAGGTGCGAGAATTATCGGCGCATACAATAACGATAAAAGTAAAATATGCAGATTTCACTCAGGTAACTCGAAGCTATAGCAGTGATTCGATTTTATCGAATCAAAATAAAGCCGCTGAATTAATCGAAATTTTATTATTGAAAACGGATGTCAAAAATAGACGAGTGCGTTTACTCGGCGTGGCTTTTTCTAATTTAGTTAAAACCCAAGATTATGTGGAAAGTCGGCAATTATTATTATTTTAAACGTAAGCATTAATGGTTTTATTACGGAAACAGAAATAAAGAATACTCAAATAATTTTATTTTTTGTAGGCGCGAATTTATTCGCACCTACCTGTTTTTAAATGGCATTTTTTTCAACTGGCTTGTTGGCATGTATTGTAAATATTGTAAATATTGTAAATGTGGAGTAAATTTCAACTAGAAGTTAAAATGACGATATAAATAGGGGGAAAAAATGGATGTATTTAGCCTGTTTTCTGGAATAGTAAAACCCATTTTCGAAGGGGTTTTCAAATGGAAGTCAGAAGAAAATAAAATGGAGATATCTCGGCAAGATTTCGAGGTAATGAAGAAAAAACTTGAATCGGATATCGAAATTCGATTAGCAGAAGAAATGCGAAAACCCGAATCTGAGTTTCGTAATTTCATGCTCAAGTATGAGGGCAGTGCCGCCGAACAAACTCCTTTTATGCGCGGGCTGCGTTCATCGGTTCGCCCAGTTATTACCTATTGGTCCTTAATTATTATTACCATTATTATGTTTGGATGGATTGATGGTACTCAGCTAGAGTCACGACTAAACTCTATCCCCGATTCCCTATGGCAAATTTTCTTAGCCGTTTTTGGGTTTTGGTTTGGTGGCCGTGCCGCTATGCAAGTGGCAGAAAAATGGAAAGATGGTGATGTTAAAAAGCAGGAAGCAGAATCCCGTGGTCGAGTGGCAGAAGAACAGGCAAAATTAGAACGAGCACAGGTTGAAGTTGCAAAGGTGCGCGCAGAAAGAAGCCGCAAAAAATCATCGACTTATGATGACTATGACTATGACGATTATGAAGATGGTTTTTGGGGTGAGTAATAATAAACAAGGAAGTAAATATTATGGCTGATTTAAATATGCGATTGTCCAAAAACTTTATCCTTGGTGAGTTTTTGCGTTCGGCAACGGCGGAGCGATATCCAAAAATAGTGGAAGAACAAAATAATCCTTCGGAAGAGATTATCGACAGCTTGCAGTATTTGTGTAAAAACACGCTGCAACCATTGCGAGAAATTTTAGGTGCACCGATGAAAATCACCAGTGGTTATCGCTGTAAATCATTGAATGATTTAGTGGGCAGCAGTGATCGCTCTCAACATTTAAAAGGGCAGGCAGCCGATGTGCAAATGTCAGCATCTTTTTTAAAGGCGAAGCGTTTTTTAAAAGCAAAAAATAAAATTAGAGTGCGAGTTAAGTCATTAACCGGTAATGGCATGCGAGATGATTTAAATTCAAATTTTTATTTGTTTGCTTATATTTGCATTCGACTAGAAGGTCTAGATATTGATCAGGTTATTCACGAATATGGCAGCGGTTTAGGTCAGCCAGGTTGGGTTCATATCGCATCGTCAATGGGCAGTCGGGATAAACGGCAAATTTTGGCATTGGGGCGTTACCTAGATAATGGCAAAGATAAGCCAGATTTAATTACCGCGTTAAATTATGGTACTTGGCGTTAAGGGCACAAGCAATTAATAAAGATGCCCTTAATATGGTTAGAAGATAAATGCGGTTGGCAGTAATACCAATCTACATTCATATAACATGTATTTCTGTCTCAGTAATAAATTATTAGTCACTGAGTTTGGCGTTATATGGCATTATTTATAAAGCAATCCACCAACTAATATTAAAGTTCACATCCGGTGATGCGCTATTTTTAATGTCTTCGGCAACAGCAAAATCCAGTGTGTGTTTATTATTGATGGCATAACTACCACCAAAAGTCAGTTGTAATACATCGCCTAAAAATTCTAAATTAGAATCATAAAAAGCACTATGAAAATCCAGTTGTGCTTTGAGTGCTATTTTATCCCAAGGTTGAAACTTAATACCCGCATTACCAAATGCTGCTACGTTTTTTTGGTTGTTTTTAAATAAATCACTGTCACCCATATACAGTGCGCCAGCTTGCCCATATAACCAACGCGTATGGCTTAGTTGGTAATTCATTGCCGCCCAAGTTGCAATATCAAATGCACCACTGCCGGTTAATTTATTAGCGTCGCCACTGGGTAATTTAAGGCTAAGCCAATAACTTAATGCACTTTGTTTAGATTGCTGCGCTTGCCATGCCATTTGAATTGAAACATCCCCAAGCGCACTTTGTTGATTGTTTATGTTAACTAAATTTTGTGCGCCCAGATTATAGTCAATATTAATTTGATCGTTTGGGGAGCTGGGGCGTATACCTTCTGGAAAACCGAGAGCTTGGTGGTAAGCATCGATGGCAGAGTCAAACATGCCAGCACTATGAACGATGTAGGGTAATTGTATTCTGAGCATCCAGTTTTCTTTAAAACTGTAATCGTATAAAAAATTAATGTTCCAAGTTTCTACATCAATAAATAAATTTTCGTTGTTACTCGATTGTGAGTTAATGGTGTTGCTAATATTAAGTGAGCTAATCCAGCGAGATTCTTTATGGTTTAACAGTTTTGCCGAACTGGCCAAGGGCAAACCAAAAATAAGTGAAAAGGGGCTTTCATTACGGGTTAAAAAAGGTTCGGGTTGGCTGGCGATGCTTGGGCTACTGAGTAAATATAAACAGCAGAGTAAATTAAAGCGCGCTGTAAATAATTTAATACTGAAAAAATGTGGCATAGTTTTTTGTAAGTGATGATAATTAAATTATTATAGTGGATATTTCTAGGGCATAAAAAAACCCACCGATTATTCATCGATGGGTTTTTAAGCGTATTACTTAAGCCGTTTATTAAAGGCTTGAGTAGTATGCTGCAAGGTTAGCCATATCCTCATCAGATAAAGGCTTAGACATAGCATTCATAGTAGGGTCTTTACGAGCGCCTGATTTGAATGCTTTTAGCTGCTTAACAGTATAAGCCGCTTTTTGGCCTTTTAGGTTTGGGTATGTTGGGACTTTGCTAATACCGTCACCACCATGGCATGCGCCACAGCTAGCTGCTTTTGCTTTGCCTTTAGCCACATCGCCGCCTGCAGCCATAGCTGAAGAAGCTGATACTGCTAATATAGAAGCCGCAATAAGTGTGAATACTTGCTTTTTCATTGTTTATCTCCTGGACGTGTTATTACACGATTATTAATTTGCAGCGGAATTTTCGCAGAGCATGCGCTTAATGTAAATCAAGATTTTTTGATATTGCGCTTCGTATAACTTATGAAGATGATTTATTCTTTATATTCAAAAGGTTAAGAGAAGATCTCAATAATATTAATACCGTATATATAAAGAACTAAAATCATTTTTTTGGAAAATCATAAAGTTTTTAATGGTAAGACGATTTTCTTTAACATTAAAATTATTATGGTTAAAGAAAATAGTTGGCTGAAATTGATTGATTCAGCTGAAAATTGCGCTGGTATCGGGTAAAGTGTGCGGCTTATTGAATTTTAGTATTTATAGTCTCCAATTATATTGATGGGGCTGACGAGGAAACCAACATGGCCGATTTTAAAATTGCACCTTCTATTCTTTCTGCTGACTTTGCCCGTTTAGGCGAAGAAGTCGACAATGTACTTAAATCTGGTGCGGATATCGTGCACTTTGACGTAATGGACAATCATTATGTTCCAAACTTAACCATTGGCCCCTTGGTTTGTGATGCGCTACGTAAGCACGGTGTAACCGCTGAAATTGATGTGCATTTAATGGTGAAGCCGGTTGACCGTATTATCCCAGATTTTGCAGAAGCCGGAGCCAGCTATATTACTTTCCATCCAGAAGCATCTGAGCATGTAGATCGTACATTGCAAATGATTCGCGAGTTAGGTTGTAAGTCTGGCTTGGTTTTTAACCCTGCAACGCCGCTAGATTGCTTGAAGCATGTGATGGATAAAGTAGACGTTATCTTGTTAATGTCAGTTAACCCCGGTTTTGGTGGGCAGTCGTTTATTCCTGAAACCTTAAATAAATTACGTGAAGCGCGTAAGTTGATTGATGAGTCGGGTTTTGATATTCGCCTAGAAATTGATGGCGGCGTTAAAGTGGATAATATTCGCGAAATCGCAGAAGCTGGTGCGGATATGTTTGTTGCCGGTTCTGCAATATTTGGTGCGAAAAATGAAAACGATACAAACGTATACGATACTGTTGTTGGTAAAATGCGTGATGAGTTAGCAAAAGCCTAACGTGAAATAAACTTTTTAGAGATAAGTTATTTATCTCTGAAAATATTTACCCCCCTTAGATTGAAGTATGATTAAAAAACCTGCAATGGTGCTAATTGATGTGGATGGCACATTAGTTGATAGCGTTCCCGATTTAGCTTACTGCGTTGATGAAATGCTAAAAGCATTAGACATGCCAGTGCGCGGCGAAAAACGTGTGCGTCATTGGGTGGGCAATGGGGTTGAGCGTTTAGTGCGCCGCGCTTTAATTAATAATTTAAACGGCGAGCCGGATGAGGCGTTATTTGAAAAAGCCATGCCAATTTTTAATGAGTTATATGCGTTAAATACATCGGTGCGCAGTTGTTTATATCCCGGTGTAAAAGAAGCAATGGAGTTTCTGAAAAGCACCGGTGTAAAAATTGGCTGCGTTACTAATAAAGCCGCGCAGTTTACCCTGCCAATTATTAAAGATTTAGGCATTGCAGATTACTTTGAAATTGTGGTGTGCGGTGATACATTAGCAAAGAAAAAGCCAGACCCGTTACCGTTGTTGCATTCAGCTGAACAGTTGGGTGTAAAGCCAGAAGATTCGCTAATGCTGGGCGATTCCATGTCAGATGTAAAAGCGGCACGCGCAGCAGGTTTTGATATTATTTGCATGTCTTATGGTTATAATCATGGCGAAGATGTAAGAGATTCGAATCCGGATGCGGTAGTGGATTCGATGGAAGAAATTAAAAATATAATTGATTGGAGATAAATCCCCAGTGAATTAATCACTTGCAGTTTTTGATAATTATAAATAGACAAAAAAACATGAAAATTTTCAGATTAACAGATGAATGTTTATTTACGTTCTTTACAGGCGAGAGCTGGCGATGGTTATGCTCGCCCGTAATATACTATAAATAATCGGCTCTAAAATCGTCTGGAAATGAAGCATGAAATCCGAAGCATTCGAAAAACTCAAAAATAAAAACTATACCCACATCCCACTAGTACGAGAAGTGCTTGCTGATTTAGACACGCCTTTAAGTGCGTATTTAAAACTTGCCAACGCACCCTATACCTATTTGTTCGAATCCGTTCATGGCGGTGAAAAATGGGGGCGTTATTCCATTATTGGTTTGCCCTGTGTTACCCGTATCAAAATTTTTGGCAAAAAAATAATTATCGAAAAAGGTTATGAATCCTCTGAAACTATTGAAGTGGATGACCCGTTGGCGTGGATCGAAAATTATCAGCAAACATTTAAGGTTGCAGAAGTTGGCGGCTTGCCAAAATTTACCGGTGGTTTAGTTGGCTATTTTGGTTATGAAACTATTCGTTATATCGAGCCGAAACTAGCGGGCGTAGAAAAAACCGATGCATTGCAAACACCGGACATTTTATTAATGCTATCCGAAGAGGTCGTAGTATTTGATAATTTAAGCGGTAAACTTTATTTTATTGTACTGGTAGATCCGGCACAGAATAATGCCTATGAAGATGGTCAAAAAAGACTGCAGGCATTAGAAAAACAACTTCACCAAACTACACCCACATATCGTCCCTCTGCAAAAAGTGTAAAAGTTAATGAAGAAGATTTTGTCTCCGGCTTCACTGCAGAAGGTTATAAAAATGCGGTAGTTAAAGCCAAACAATATATTGTTGATGGTGATGTAATGCAGGTGGTGTTATCGCAACGCATGAGTATACCGTTTAGTGCTGAGCCATTAGATTTATATCGTTCACTGCGCAGTTTAAACCCCTCACCCTATATGTATTTTTTAAATTTGGACGATCATCATGTAGTAGGTTCATCACCAGAAATTTTAGTGCGTTTAGAAGATGACGAAGTGACAGTTAGGCCTATCGCGGGCACCCGACCCAGAGGTGCAAATGAAGCAGAGGATGTCGCATTAGAAAAAGAATTATTAGCCGATCCAAAAGAATTGGCCGAGCATTTAATGTTAATTGATTTAGGCCGCAATGATGCGGGCAGAGTCAGTGAAACCGGCACGGTTAAACTCACCGATAAAATGATTGTTGAACGCTATTCGCATGTTATGCACATTGTTTCCAATGTCATTGGAAAATTAAAAAATAAATTATCCGCAATGGATGTGCTGCGCGCAACGTTTCCCGCAGGAACGGTGAGCGGCGCACCAAAAATTCGTGCGATGGAAATTATTGATGAACTGGAGCCGGTAAAGCGCGGTATTTATTCTGGCGCGGTGGGTTACCTTTCGTGGAATGGCAATATGGATACGGCGATTGCGATTCGCACCGCGGTTATTAAAAATAAAACCCTTCACATTCAAGCGGGGGCTGGCATTGTTTATGATTCGGTTCCACAAAATGAATGGGATGAAACCATGAATAAAGGCCGTGCAGTTTTCCGTGCAGTGGCGATGGCAGAAGCTGGCCTCGACGGATCACACAGGTAATTGATATGATGCTAATGATAGATAATTACGATTCGTTTACTTATAACCTAGTGCAATATTTGGGTGAGCTAGGCGCAGATGTTCATGTGCATAGAAACGATCAAATAAGTTTGGATGAAATTGAAAAACTAAAGCCGCAACGCATTATGATTTCACCCGGCCCATGCACACCAAATGAAGCGGGTGTGTCGATGCAAGTGATAGAAAAATTTGCGGGTAAGTTACCCATACTTGGTGTGTGTTTAGGGCACCAAAGTATCGGCCAAGTGTTTGGTGGAAAAATCATTCATGCCAAAGAAATTATGCATGGTAAAACCTCACTAATTTATCATAATAATAGCGGCGTGTTTGCAGGATTAAAAAATCCGTACACAGCAACCCGTTATCATTCACTGGTAATCGAAAAAGAAAGTTTACCCGATTGTTTAGAAATAACCGCGTGGACAGAAAATGCCAATGGCAGCATGGATGAAATTATGGGCGTGCGTCATAAAAAGTATGATATTGAAGGCGTGCAGTTTCATCCTGAATCTATATTGACTGAGCATGGGCATGATTTGTTGAAAAACTTTTTAAATCGATAAACACAATCTAATTTTAAAGTTGACGTGACTAAAGAAAAAAATTAAAAGAAAAAGAAAACGCAAATAGCCGCGAATAAAAAAGAATAAAGCAGTTATTTTTAGAATAGAAGAATATTAAATATCAATGTTATTTACTATATGAGGCCTTTGCACGATAGAATCACAAGTAAAAATGGCTAAAATTTCACTGCTTTTCGTTAGAAAACTTGTCAATATCTAGATATTAACTGCGTTTCCTGCCTCAATCAGTAAAATTTTAACGCATTTTTCTTTTGCGCCTCTATCGTGCAAAGGTCTCTATATAAAATGTTGTTAATGTTTTTTAGCGTTTATTCGCGTTTTCTTTTAATTTTAGTCAGTTATATTAGCGAGAGATTTCTCGTGGCAGATACCAATATAAAGGTAAAATATAATGGATATGCAATCCGCAATAAAAGCAGTAACCGAAAAACAAAACTTAAGTCGTGAAGCGATGGCCGAAGTGATGAGCTTAATTATGACCGGCCAAGCGACCGATTCACAAATTGGTGGTTTTTTAATTGGCCTGCGCATGAAAGGCGAGACCGTTGATGAAATTATCGCTGCTGCTTCGGTGATGCGCGAGCTGTCAACAAAAGTCACTGCACCGGATGAGTTTTTAGTGGATACCTGTGGCACAGGCGGTGATTCTTCTGGCAGTTTTAATATTTCTACTGCGTCGGTTTTTGTAACCGCAGCGGCGGGTGCGCATGTTGCTAAACATGGTAACCGCTCGGTGTCGAGTAAATCCGGCAGTGCTGATGTGCTGGAAACCGCCGGTGTGAATTTAGATTTAACGCCCGCGCAGGTTGCCGATTGTATAAAAAATATCGGTGCTGGTTTTCTATTTGCCGTAAAACATCACGGTGCAATGAAACATGCAATTGGCCCCAGAAAAGAAATGGCGGTGCGCACTATTTTTAATGTGCTCGGCCCGTTAACCAATCCTGCCTCAGCGCCGAATCAGGTGATTGGTGTATTCAGTAAAGATTGGGTTGAGCCATTAGCGCAGGTGCTAAAACAACTGGGTAGTCGTCATGTAATGGTGGTGCATGCGGATGATGGCATGGATGAAATTAGTATTGGTAGCGCTACATCTGTTGCCGAATTAAAAAATGGCGAAATAAAAACCTATACCATTCAGCCAGAAGATTTTGCTATGCAACGAACGGAGCTTGTTAGTATTAAAGCTAAAGATTCTGCGGACAGTTTGAAAATGATTAAATCTGTTTTTGATAATCAGAATGGCCCCGCAAAAAATATTGTGTGCTTGAATGCTGGGGCAGCAATTTATGTTTCTGGTTTAGTCGAGTCGTTAGCTGAAGGTATTGAAAAAGCTCGTTCAGTTATCGCTGATGGTAAGGCAAAGGAAAAATTTTTGGCGCTTATTGAATACAGTAATAAATTTTAAAATTATATCACGAAGTATCGCAGCTTTAGCTCGCGACCGTTGTATAAACAAACTTAAATAGTGATTGATATGAGCAACCCTCCCGATATTTTACAGAAAATTCTCGCCCGCAAAGTTGAAGAAATAACTGCGGCGGCGACAAAAGAATCATTAGTTGATTTAAGTAAGCGCGCAGGAAATGCGCTGCCAGTGCGCGGCTTTATACAATCTATAGAAAATAAAATTGCTGCAAAGCAAGCCGCAGTTATTGCAGAAATAAAAAAAGCCTCACCCAGCAAAGGCGTGATGCGTGAAAATTTTATCCCCGCCGATATTGCCAAAAGTTATGAAAAAGGTGGTGCAGCATGTTTGTCTATTTTAACGGATAGAGATTTTTTTCAGGGTGCGACTGAATATTTAATACAGGCGCGTGAAGCAACGATGCTGCCGGTTATTCGCAAAGATTTTATTATTGACCCCTATCAAGTATATGAAGCACGTGCGATGAATGCAGATTGTATTTTATTAATTGTGTCGGCGTTAGGAGATGCCTCTTTAAATGAATTATTAGCTTTGGCGCATCATTTAAATATGGATGTTTTGATGGAAGTACACGATCGTGAAGAAATGCAACGTGCAATAGACAGTGGTGCAAAGTTAATTGGCGTTAATAATCGCAACTTACGCACGTTTGATGTGAGTTTACAAACCACAATAGATATGTTGGATATGTTGCCAGATGATCGAATTTTAGTCACCGAAAGTGGCATACATGCAGTGCAAGATGTGAAGTTTATGCGCGCTAATAATATACACAGTTTTCTGGTAGGTGAGGCGTTTATGCGAGCGGATGAACCAGGTGAAAAGCTAGCGGAATTGTTTGCAGTTTAAAATTAAGTCTCTTTAATTTAGCGGTCTAAATAAAGAGACTTATTTCATAGTAATTAATAGCCGCTAAAGTAGGCTTAATTATTCGTCATCTTCTTCTATTGTTGGATTCAATGCTTTTTGTTTTGCAATGTGTTCTTCATTGTGCACAACAATGGTTTTGCCATGTGCAGAGATTAGTTTATCTTCTTCGAGTTCTTTTAAAACTCGCCCAGCCATTTCGCGAGAGCAACCTACAATTTTTGCAATATCCTGCCGCGTGATTTTAATTTGCATGCCGTTGGGGTGCGTCATCGCATCGGGTTGTTCGCTTAACTCAAGAAGCGTGCGAGCGATGCGACCAGAAACATCAAGAAAAATTAAGTCGCGCACTTTTTGGCTGGTGCGAATTAAACGCTCAAAGATTTGACCACTTAATAAAAATAAAATTTCTGGGTCTTCTTTAACCAGTTTTCTAAACTGGCTGTATGAAATTTCAGCAATTTCGCAGGGTGATTTAGCAACTATTTTTGCGCTACGATCAAGATTTTCTTTAAATAAGCCAGCTTCACCAAAAAAATCACCGCCGTTTAAATACGCCAGAATAATTTCTGCACCATCGTCATTTTCAGCCAGTACGCTAATGGAACCCTTAATGATATAGTAGAGGCTGTGTGGTGTATCGCCTTCGTGAATAATATTCTTTTTTGCCGGATAAGTTTTACGGTGGCAATGATTTAAGAGTAAATCTAACGAAGGGTTGGAATTGTCAACTTTAGGTAGCAGGCTCATAGTATCCGTTTCACATTAAATGGAGCTGTTAAATTATAGATGATTCTATAATACCTCATCTATAAATTCTGTTATATATTACGTCTATTTACAAAAAATATAAATTAATCTTTAAGTTTTTAGGTGAAAAGTATGAAAGCCAGAGTTAAGTGGTTAGATAATATGTCATTTGTTGGTGAATCTGGCAGTGGGCATTCGATAGTAATGGACGGCGCGCCGGATTCGGGGGGCAGGAATTTAGCCGCCCGCCCAATGGAAATGGTGTTAATTGGCATGGGTGGCTGTACCGCATTTGATGTGGTGATGATTTTGCAGAAAGCGCGCCAGCCAATACTGGATTGTGTTGTTGAATTAAGCGCTGAAAGATCGGAAGAAATACCAAAAGTTTTTACAAAAATACATGCACACTACATTATCAAAGGTAGGGGGTTAAGTGAAAAACAGGTTGAAAAGGCAGTTAATTTAACCGCAGAAAAATATTGTTCTGTGTCAATTATGTTAGCGGCAACGGCGGATGTGACCCATGATTTTGAAATTATAGAAGATATATAATTAATCATTATTAATAAAAAATTTACAAAAATTGGCTCTTAAAAAATATATGATTCAAAAAAACAAATCAACTCAAGATGCATTTGATGCCTTGATAGAGCAATACTATAACGCGTGGTTTCGCTTTCACCCTGAAATGGCAGTGCATGTGGGAGTAAATGGATATGAGCATTGTTTAACACCGTTTAGTGATGGAGACATTGGTGCGCTTATTTCACTTAATCAGAAAATTATTTTTTCATTAGATGAGTTTTCTGTTGCCGAATTAAGTGCGAATCAAAAACTTGATTTTAGTATTTTATATAATGCTGCCAGCATTGAGCTGCATGAATTGCTAGAGCGCGATTGGCGTTTTTTAATGCCGCAAAAATATTTACCATTGGAGGCAATTCATCAATTGCTTAATCGCCCAGTTGAAAATTTGCATCAAGCGTTTAAGCATCGACTACAAAGTATTCCTGAATATTTACGTTCGGCAAAAAATTATTTATTACAGCGCCCTGAAAATATTCCTGAAAATTGGGTGGCGGATGCAATGAGTGGTGCGCAAAGTGGCGTTGATTACTTTCGTGATTTATTAACACATCCCGTGATTGTGCGTGAATTTAAACGCCCTATGCGTTTGCAACCTATTGTAAATGACGCTGCGCATGCGATGGAAGATTTTGAGAAATTTTTGCGCAGTGAAATTCTACCATTAGCGCAGGGTGAATTTGCCTGCGGTGAAAATCATTTTAATACCTTGTTAAACAATGGTCATTGCTTAGATGTGAGCATACAGCAGCTTTATCAGTTTGGTGAAAAGTTGTTTAAAGAAACGCAGTTAGAATTAGAAACATTGTGTAAAAAATTACCCGGCCCAGATAACATTGAAGAGCAACTGGCGAAAATTCGCGAACAACATCCGCAGGCGAAAGATGATGAGTTAATGAATGCTTATCGTAGCCGAATGAAAGCGGCGTATAACTTTGTGTTAGAGCAGGGGTTGGTTAGCGTGCCAGAAACACAGGCATTGAAAGTGCTTGAAACACCCGTTTTTTTGCGCCATGAAATTCCATTTGCAGCTTATGATGAACCGTCTTATAAAGACCCAGATCAGAAAGGTTATTACTATGTTACACCGGTGCGCTCAGAGGGACATTTGTTGGAGCATAACTGGACATCAATTGATTTAACCTGTGTGCACGAAGCTTTTCCCGGCCATCACTTGCAGTTTGTTACCGCCAATAAAAACCCCCACAACAGCTTGCCGCGATTGTTAAATTCATCCGCCACTTTTTATGAAGGCTGGGCACTTTATTGTGAAGATTTAATGCAAGAGCAGGGGTTTTTAAATCAGCCCGAACATCATTTTATAATGTTGCGAGATAGATTATGGCGAGCCTTAAGAGTGATGCTGGATGTAGAATTACATACTCAAAATTTAAGTATTAATAGCGCCGCGCAACGTATGTGTGATGCGCTGGGTTTTTCAATCGATCAAGCCAAGGCCGATTTAAGTTGGTACTCACAGTCGCCAACTGTGCCCATGGGATACGCAACCGGTTGGGCATTAATAAAAGCCTTGCGAGATGAAGAGTCACAAAAAGCGAATTTTAATTTAAAGAACTTCCATAATAAATTATTGTCTGTGGGTTCATGTGCTTTACCGCTGGTGATTAAATTTGAATTTGGCAATGAAGCGTGGATGAGCGCAAAAACAAAGGTGTTTGGTTAATGATGATAAAAAAAATACAGACTTTTTTTGAGAAAAAATTTATGCCTGCCGATGCAGGTGTATCGGTTGAGCAGCAATTAAATTTGGCTGCCGCCGCACTGCTAATAGAAATGGTGCTGCAGGATGATGGTATAGATGAAGCGGAAGTGGCTGCGGTAAAGCAAACATTGATAAAGCAGTTTAATTTATCGACGGTGGAAGCACAGAGCTTGTATGAATTAGCGGATGAAGAAAAAAATCAGGCGACTGATTATCACCAGTTTACAACATTAATTACTGAGCATTATAGCCAGCCGCAAAAAGTGCAATTAATTGAATCGCTGTGGCGAGTGGCATTTTCCGATAATGTGTTGGATAAATATGAAGAGCAGATGGTGCGCCGAATTAGTGATTTAATTCATGTGTCACATAAAGATTTTATTCAAGCTCGGCATCGAGTTGAGGCAGAATAGTTTTTTGAATGGGCATAAAAAAACCGCCGACTGAATAAATCAACGGCGGTTTATCTCACATTACTTTCGTAATAGGGGGGAGAGACTTAGCGTAATATTGATTGCTTAGTTTCGCGATTTGCATCCCATGCGTCATGCACCTGATCCATTGCATTTTTAATGTGAGTTTCGGTGATTTGAATAGTGTCGCCGTGGTCATCCACAATCATTCCGCCCTTAAAGCCGGTTTGAGTGATGGCGTAAGCGTACTTTCCGCAATCGGTATTTTTTGCTGAGTTAGACATAGTGTCTCCTTATAAAGTAATAAATTCTGCATTTCTAACGGCTCTGTTATGTTATTTTTTTAGCGGGCAGTTACAGATATAGAATGAATTGGGATAGATCATAATTTGATCTGTCTCAATCAGGGCGCGATTATATAGTAAACTTATGCCACAATTAAACCCCTAGTCGGAATTATTTGTGAATTAATTTTACTTATTTTAATAAACTGTGATATACGCACCAAAAAGGCATATTAAGTTATTGATGTATAAAGATTTATGCGTTTTGTCGGAAGCCAAGTTAAAATGCCCGCATGATAAAAAAATTTAAAATTCAGTCTCGAAAAGTCAATTTCTCTGGCTTTAATGGCAACCAGCTCGCTGCCTCTCTCGATTTTCCCCAAGGCATTCCGCCTATCTGCTATGTCATTATTAGCCATTGTTTTACTTGCAGTAAGCAAACTCTAACAACGGCCCGCTTGGGTCGGGGCCTAGTGCAGGCTGGTTATGGTGTATTGAGGTTTGATTTTAGCGGCCTCGGTGAGAGTGAAGGGCAGTTTGCAGAAACGCATTTCAGCAGCATGGTGGAGGATATCAACTGTGCGGCAAACTGGCTGGCATCACACTATGAGCCGGCGAAAGCATTAATTGGGCACAGCATGGGAGGCACGGCGAGTTTGGCGGCTGCGGGTAACAATGTTGCCGCATTGGCACAGTTAGAGCATTTGGTTACCTTGGCCTCACCTGCACAGCCTGCCCATCTGTTGCATCACTTTGGGCCTGTCATGCAAAAGCTACAGCGTGGTGAAGATGCAGAGATTGTGGTGGCAGGTCAAGCCTATCCGGTAACGCCAGCTTTTGTTGACGATGTGCAGTCCTATGATATAGCGAAGCAGATGAGCCATTGTGATTTGCCCGTATTAGTTGTTCGCGCAGCAGATGATGAATTGGTTGGCCCCGAAAATGCCGAGCAAATATTGCAATATGGAAAAGGTAAAAACCAGCTTTGTGAAATTGCAGGTGCAAATCATTTATTTAGTAATCGAGAGCATGCGCAGCAATTGTTATCGCATGTGCTCGACTGGTTGTGATTTGAGATCTGACTAACGAGCCAGATGAAAAGAATATCTCTAATGAATTTGCAAATTTATTCGCACCTACAATAATACTATCTCACTTGGTTATTCTTTATTTCTGCCTCAGTAATAAGTCTATAAACTAATAACAACTAATGTTGTGTGTTAGAACTATCGAGGCTGGTGTCGGACGCAAATAAATTTTCCACATCAACGCTATCAAAATTATATTGAGCGTTACAAAATTCACAGTCAACTTGAATTTTTCCCTGTTCAGAAATAATATCACGGGCTTCGTTAACCCCTAAAGAAATAATCATTTTTGCAATACGTTCGTAGGAGCAGCTACAACGAAAACTTAAAGGGGTGGGGTCAAATAAACGTACATCATCTTCGTGAAATAAACGCTGTAAAATTTCTTTGGTTGATAAATTTAAAAGTTCGTCTTTGCTGATAGTGTTGCCCAATGCTTCTGCATGCTGCCAGTCATTATGGTCTTCACCAAGGTTACTTTGTTGCTTGTCTTCTGCTGACTCAGGTAGTTCTTGCAATAAAAATCCGCTGCAATTATTTTCATTTGCGGCCAACCACAAGCGCGTATTTAATTGTTCGGATTGTTTAAAGTAATTTTCTATCGCCTCTTGAATGTGCTCGCCTTCTAATGCAATAACACCTTGATAGGGCTCGCCCTTTGGTGGTTCGATAGTGATGACCATTGAGCCGTTACCAAAAATATTTTTTAAATCGTGCGCGGGTACGTCATTGCTCCAACGAGCCAGCCCGCGAAGTGTGTCATCGGAGGTTGCTTGCACTACTAATAAATGCAATGGTCCGTCGCCACGAATTTGTAAAATTAACGAGCCTTCAAATTTTATGGTAGCAGATAATAATGCACAAGCGGCAAACGCTTCGCCTAAAACACGTTGTACATTTTTAGGGTAATCGTAGCGTTCGAGCACCGCTTTCCAACTGGCAGATAAGTGCACAAGCTCACCGCGTACGCGGGTGTTTTCTATTATGAATCGGTGGAGTTGGTCGTTGTTTGGCATGGCTGTTGTTCTATCAATTGTGGAATAAAAGAAAACGCGAATGCATGCTAACAACGCGAATAAACGCGATTAATAATAAATGCATTTTATAGAATATTACATTGTTTGTGCGTTTGTATATTCTAAATTTAGTTTGTAATATTACTTAGCATGCATTTGCGTTTTTTTTATTGAGATTAACTATCTAATTTGGATTTCAGTATTTTGTTAACCTGTGCAGGATTGGCTTTACCTTGAGAAGCTTTCATAACCTGCCCAACAAAATAACCAAATAATTTATCTTTACCTGCGCGATATTGTTCGGTTTGGTTCGGGCTATTCGCAATGACTTCGTCAATCATCGCTTCAATCGCAGAGTCGTCGGTAATTTGTTTTAGGCCTTTTTTCTCGATCACTGTATCTGCATCGCCATCGCCATTCCACATTCCATCAAACACGTCTTTGGCTATTTTCCCAGAGATGGTGTTGTCTTCAATGCGCTTTAACATGCCGGCTAAAAGTGTTGCAGAAACTGGACACTCGGCAATACTTAAATCTTCTTTATTTAAACGCGCAGAAACATCACCGATCATCCAGTTGGCGGCTAGTTTTGCATCAACGGATTCATTAACCACGGCTTCAAAAAAATCGGCCAATTCGCGGGACGCGGTTAAAATGCCCGCATCGTATTCGTTTAAACCTAAGTCGCTAACGAAGCGTGCGCTTTTTTCATCCGGCAGTTCGGGTAATGTTTTGCGGACTTCTTCAATGTATGCATCGTCAAACACAACCGGTAATAAATCTGGGTCTGGGAAATAGCGGTAATCATTGGCTTCTTCTTTAGATCGCATTGAGCGAGTCTCGTGTTTGTCTGCATCGTACAAGCGGGTTTCCTGCACAACTGTGCCGCCATCTTCAAGAAGGTCAATTTGACGTTCTACTTCTAAATTAATTGCGCGTTCTACAAAGCGAAATGAATTAATGTTTTTTAATTCGGCGCGGGTGCCGTATTCTTTTTGGCCTTTAGAGCGCACCGATACATTAGCATCGCAACGAAAAGAGCCTTCCGCCATATTGCCATCTGATATTTCAATGTATTGCACCAGCGAATGAATTTTTTTCATGTAGGCAACGGCTTCTTTTGCAGAACGCATATCTGGCTCGGACACAATTTCTAAAAGCGGTGTGCCCGCACGATTTAAATCAATACCGGTCATGCCTGCATAATCTTCGTGCAACGATTTTCCCGCATCTTCTTCTAAATGCGCGCGGGTGATTCCTATCGTTTTTTTAGTGCCATCTTCTAATTCAATATCAATGCTGCCTTCGCCCACAATGGGTAATTCCATTTGCGAAATTTGATAGCCTTTTGGCGAGTCTGGGTAAAAATAATTTTTACGCGCGAACACAGAATGCTTACAAACTTCAGAGCCGGTGGCTAAACCAAATTTGGTTGCCATGCGAATCGCTTCTGCGTTTACTACCGGTAAAACACCGGGTAAACCTAAATCTACCGCGCAGGCCTGCGTGTTTGGCTCGGCACCAAATGCAGTGGAAGCCGATGAAAATATTTTACTTTTAGTACGCAGTTGCGTGTGTATTTCTAAACCGATTACGGTTTCCCATTCCATTTTAGAATGCCTCGTTAATTGTTTGTTGCTTTCTTTTAGCTAATAAGTCAGTAAAGAATATGTAGGTGTGTATCGAGTATTATTTAAATGCTTCAGGTATCGCCTTATGCCAATCTGTTTTTAACTGATACTGATGCGCCACATTTAATAACCGACTCTCATCAAAATGATTCGCAATAATTTGCAAACCCACCGGCATGTTTTTATCAAAACCCGCCGGGACACTCATGCCAGGTAAACCTGCTAAGTTAACTGCAATGGTGTAAATATCTGACAGGTACATCGAAATCGGATCATCAGATTTCTCGCCAATATTAAAGGCAGTTTCCGGCGACGACGGCCCCATTATTACATCAACTTTTTCAAAGGCTTTTACAAAATCATCAGAAATTAAACGGCGTATTTGTTGCGCCTTTATATAGTAGGCATCGTAGTAGCCAGCAGAGAGCGCATAGGTGCCAACTAGAATGCGACGCTTCACTTCTTCGCCAAAACCTTCGGCGCGAGAGCGTTTGTATAAATCTTCTAAATCTTTCGGGTCTTCACAACGGTGACCGAAACGCACGCCATCAAAGCGCGATAAATTTGACGAACATTCTGCGGGTGCTACTACATAATAAACCGGCACGCCTAAATGCGTATTCGGTAAACTGATGTCGATAATTTCAGCGCCCATGTTTTTATATTCTTCAATGGCTTTTTTTACTACGCCATCGGTGCCCGCATTTAAACCTTCATCGAAATATTCTTTTGGTAAACCAATTTTTAAACCGTTTAAAGGTTGGTTTAAATTGGCAGTGTAGTCGGGCACATCTTTTTCTAATGAGGTGGAATCTTTTGGATCAAACCCCGACATGGCATTTAATAATAGTGCGCAATCTTCTGCACTCTGTGCCATTGGCCCCGCTTGATCTAAACTCGATGCAAACGCAATCATGCCGTAACGCGACACCCGACCATAAGTGGGCTTTAAACCTGTGATGCCGCATAAAGATGCGGGCTGGCGAATCGAACCACCGGTATCGGTGCCGGTTGAAGCCGGTGTTAAACGTGCCGCAACCGACGCTGCGGAACCACCCGATGAACCGCCCGGAACGGCTTTTGTATTCCACGGATTTTTCACCGCACCAAAATAACTGGTTTCATTGGATGAGCCCATCGCGAACTCATCCATGTTAGTTTTGCCCAACATAATTACACCCGCTTGCTGCATTTTTTCTACCACGGTTGCATCGTAAGGAGAAATAAAATTATCTAACATTTTTGAGCCGCAGGTAGTTTTTACGTCTTTGGTGCAAAAAATATCTTTGTGCGCGATGGGAATGCCAGTGAGTGGCCCCGCATTTCCGGCTTGGCGTTTTTCATCAGCGAGCGCAGCCGCTTTTAGTGCTTGCTCGGCGGTAACTGTAATGAAGCTATTTAATTCGCCATCGTGATCTTTAATGCGCTGTAAAAAATGTTCGGTGAGTTGCACTGAGGTAACGTCGCCAGCTGCAAGCAGGGCGGATAATTCACTCAGTGTTTTTGTGTGGTACATATTGTTTCTCTATTGTTTTTTCTTTTGAAGTCATTCCTGCGAAAGCAGGAATCCAGTGACCTTGGTTTTATAGCTTGGTTAGCCTATTCAATAACCCTATTCAATAACTTGGGGCACTAAATACAAACCATCTTCGGTTTTAGGTGCAATTTTTTGAAAAGCCTCGCGCTGATTTTCTTCCAACACTTCATCTGCACGCAAGCGTTGCGATACATCCATCGGATGTGCCATCGGTTTTATATTGCTAGTGTCCACTGTGTTCATTTGTTCAACCAAGCCTAAAATATTCGACAAGCTAGTGGCGTATTCTGCAATATTTTTTTCTTCAATTTGAAGGCGCGCTAAGTGCGCAATGCCTTTCACATCATCAGCTTCCAATGACATATTTATCTCCGCGTAAACATCGCCATAAATTAGTGGCGATAACTATTTGATTTAAGTTTTGCAATTTGAAAACATTAAATGCGTTAAAAACCGCGCAAAATTAGCATATTATGTGTGTTTAAGCCACCGCTAAGCTTGCCCTATGCGGTGCGCATTGTTAGAGTACCGCTAATTTCTATATTAGAGTCTTAAAGTTGTGCGTCTTGATGGATCTTGACTTGGTTTTACATAGCTTAAATTATCATACAAATATAATGAGTTAATACACGAATGTTTCTTAAACGCTTCCGCGGCATGTTTTCAAATGACCTTTCAATTGACCTTGGCACAGCAAATACGCTGATTTATGCACGGGGTAATGGCATCGTATTAGATGAGCCTTCGGTGGTTGCGATTCGACAAGACCGTAATGGCAATGGCGCAAAGGCGATTGAAGCCTACGGCCATGAAGCCAAACGTATGTTGGGCCGTACGCCACAAAATATCACTGCCATTCGGCCCATGCGTGATGGGGTGATTGCCGATTTTCATGTTACTGAAAAAATGTTGCAGCACTTTATTCGTAAAGTGCACGAGAGTGCAATGCTGCGCCCTAGCCCGCGTGTATTAATCTGTGTACCCTGTGGGGCAACACAGGTGGAGCGTCGTGCGATTAAAGAATCTGCGGCCGGTGCCGGTGCGCGTAAAGTATATTTAATTGAAGAGCCAATGGCGGCAGCGATTGGCGCGGGCATGCCAGTAGATGAGCCGCGCGGTTCGATGGTATTAGATATTGGTGGCGGCACATCGGAAGTGGCGGTTATCTCATTAAACGGCATTGTGTATTCAGCCTCTGTGCGCATCGGTGGTGACACATTTGATGAAGGTATTATTTCGTATGTGCGCCGAAACTATGGCACCTTAATTGGTGAGGCAACCGCCGAACGCATTAAGCACCAAATCGGTTCAGCCTATCCGGGTAAAGATTTATTGGAAATTGAAGTGAAAGGTCGTAACCTGTCGGAAGGTATTCCGCGCAGCTTTACCCTAAATAGTAATGAAATTTTAGAAGCGCTGCAGGAGCCATTGCACGGTATTGTTAGCGCAGTGAAAACCGCGTTAGAGCAGACGCCGCCAGAATTAGGCGCCGATGTTGCTGAGCGCGGCATTGTGTTAACCGGTGGTGGTTCGTTGTTGCGTGATTTAGATCGCTTGCTTATGGAAGAAACGGGTTTGCCAGTGATTATGGCGGAAGAGCCATTAACCTGTGTGGCACGAGGTGGTGGCCGAGTGCTTGAATTGATTGACGAGCATGGCGGGGATTTTTTCGCAATTGAATAAAATCATTGCCGAGCTTACTCCTCTGTGAGCCCATTTTCGCGTTAGAAAATGGACATTTACACTTGTAAGCTTACGTTTTCTGTCTTGAACTGTGGCCACAGAGGAGTCACCTCGACACTGATTTACACCGACCGTTTTCAGAATTTACTGAGATAGTTGTGATATTAATATGTAGAGACCTTTGCACGATAGAATCACAAGTAAAAATGGCTAAAATTTCACTGCTTTTCGTTAGAAAACTGGTCAATATCTAGATATTAACTGCGTTTCCTGCCTCAATCAGTAAAATTTTAGCGCATTTTTCTTTTGCGCCTCTATCGTGCAAAGGTCTCATGCAGTAAATGAACAGGGGTACCCTATTCGATAATAGAACCCCGCAAACTTATTACTTCTAACATTAAGCAAACTTTAGGCTCAACTCACGTTTTATGCAGCCATTATTTCTACAAGGCCCATCGGTTACCCTGCGCACCATTTTACTGGTGACTATTTCTATTGTTATTATGGTGGCAGATCACCGTTGGCATGCGTTGCAAACCGTGCGCGACGCGATTGAAAGTTATGTGGTTTACCCCCTTCGCTACACCATTAATTTGCCATCTCGTTTAGTTGATTGGGGTGATGAATCATTAAGCTCCCATGAGGCCCTACTTGAAATCAATCGAAAATTAGAAAAGCAACAATTACGCGCACAGGTTAGCCTGCAAAAACTCAGTGTGCTCGAAAAAGAAAATGATCGCTTACGCAAAATGCTCGGTGCGCAACCTAAAGTGGGCGAAATGGTGTTGGTGGCAGAAATTCTATCTATCGATTTAGACCCATATAAACAGCAGGTGGTGCTCAATAAAGGGCGCAATAAAAATGTCTATATCGGCCAGCCGGTGATTGATGCTTGGGGCATTATGGGGCAGGTGGTGCATTTGGGCATGTTTTCTTCAACGGCGCTACTTATTTCAGACCCAAGCCATGCAATTCCCGTACAGGTAAGCCGGAGTGGGCTGCGTAGCACCGCTTTTGGGGCGGGTAATTCTCAGTTGTTAGAGTTGCGCTACATTCCCCATAATGCAGATATTGAAGTGGGTGATGTGATTAATACATCTGGGCTGGGCGGGCGTTTTCCACCCAATTATCCGGTCGGGCGCATTATTTCTATTGAGCGTCCCGCCGGAGAATCTTTTGCCACCGTTTTGGCTGAGCCGGTCGCGCACCTTGCGAGAAGTCGAGAAGTGTTATTGGTGTGGCATAAAAAACAAATTAAAGATGTGAACTCGAAAGAGGCTGCGGATACCAAAGAGGCCAAAAAATAATGGCCTCGAAAAACTGTTTTCGAATTGTTATTCCAACCTTAATTGTGGCTTTCATGTTAGCCATGTGGCCATTGCCAGATTGGTTAGAATATGCGCGCCCTGAATGGGTTGTGTTGGTGATGATTTACTGGGCATTAGCGATGCCTGAACAAGTGGGAGTAACAGTGGCTTGGTTTGTAGGCTTATTTTTAGACGTAAGCCAAGGTGCTATTTTAGGCCAACATGCGTTGGGTATGGTGGCTGTGATATTTGTTATTCATACTCAATATCAACGTATTCGAGTGTTTTCACTGGCGCAGCAAGCGCTAGTGATATTGTTACTGCTGTTGATTAAGCAGATACTCGTATTATGGGTGAGTGGCATTGTTGGTACGGCGCCGGATATTGGGCTGTATTTTTTACCGGCATTAACCGGCGCGATTATTTGGCCATGGTTGTTTATTGTGCTGCGAGATTTACGCCGGCGATTTACGGTTTCACATAGCTTTTAAAATATGACATCGCTTAAATCTCGCTTAACTCAAAATGGTTTTTCTTCGACTGAAAGTTATGAGCATGCAATTCAATGTTTTTTAACGAATCCAACTCAACAAGTACGTTGCTTACATATTGATGGCGATTGCGGCAGGCGGCGAACCGCTTTTGCACATGCGCTGGCGAATGCATTAAAGGCTACACAGGTTGTTTATTATGAATTTGGAAACGATCAGCCAGTGCCTCAAATCATACGTATTGTGGAAGGCGAAGACGTGCTGGAAGAGCCGCCAGTGAGTGGTTTGGATAGAGCGTTAACAGAAGCCTGTGCATTAAGTGAGGCCGAACAAACAGTACTGATATTGGATCAGTTGCATCAAACCCCGTTTCTAAATCACATTCGATTATATGAGTTTTTGCAAAAGGCTGTGTGGAAATATAGCGACGTACAACATCAAGCCAATATATTGAACTTAAGTATTTATTTAATATCAAATGAGCAGATATATCATTCATTGCAAAGTGCTTCATTTCGTTTGTGGGTAAACGAAAGTGGTCGGCAAGCGATAAATGTTAATGCGACAGACTTAGGATTAGATGAACAAACGTGTAATTGGTTAGCGCCGCTACAAAATTTATTAAAGCAATTAAAGTATCAGCCCACGTTAGAAGAATATCGGCATTTGGCCTTTGATATTGAACAGCTGGTGCTTACTCGACAGCAGCTTAAAGTGACACTATTTGGTTGGCTTGAAAATTTGACGTTTTCACAATTAGATAATGATGATATACAGCCATATCTTAATGATGTATTAAACTCAATTTTACAAGGAAAAGCCGTAGAGGAAGAAATTGAAATTTCCAGTAAATAAACCTTAATTAATATAGTGTCTTGACGTATTATGGATTTATCATGGCCTCAGCCGTTTGTCAGAAACCAATGAGCTTTAGGCTCAAAGTGCTTGATTAAATGGGAGAAACCCATAAAAGTCACGTAAGAATTTAAATAAACTTTTTTGTGAACCGATTAACAGCGATCACTTTCGCTTGGCACTAGACTAGTGCTTATAATCGAGGTAGTTGGTGGTAATTTAGATGCAGTATAATGTACAGACTCAGGAAGAACCTCTTTACAAACGGGATGTGAGTAGTATAGCCAAGCTTTTTAGTCTCGATCGTTCCGTTTTTGTAACCGAACGTGTTTGGAAAGATTGTGTTGAGTTGGAAGAAGTTAACAGCAATAAAGTTGATGAGTTGGCTGTATTGCAGCGCTTAAGGCACATGCTTTTTATGGCATCCAGTGCATTGCATGGCAGAATGGCCGATTTGGAATGTGACTTTAGTGTTTATAGAGTACCAAATAACACCATATCATCAACGCCTGAAAAAGCCATGTTGAAATTAATCGCAAGTACCGGCGAGTTTAATCAGCCTCTGATAACGATCAAGCACTTCAATGAGTAGACGACGTAGTAGCTATGTTTACAGACGAAAATATACAATTAAATTATGATCAAAGTCCCGGCCTACGAGATGTAACGAGCACCGCACGCTTATTTAATTTTAGGCGTCCGGTTTTCATGTCAGCACAGGTTTGGGATGATTGTGTTGAGATTGTTGCAGAAGAAGGCTTTTCTTATGATGAGCTAGCGGTATTGCAACGCTTGCGCCACGTTTTATTTATGGCGGCTAGTGCATTGCATGGTCGAGTTGAAGATTTAGAATACGATTTTCGGGTTTATCGAGTCGCCAATGGTGCTTTGCATGGCCAGCGTCAACCAGAGCCGGTTAACTTGCATCTTAGTGCACATAAAGACGAGCATAACCGACCGGTCATTACAATTGGCCTTCCCGATGCGTAAATTTATATAGATAGAGACCTTTGCACGATAGAGGCGCAAAAGAAAAATGCGCTAAAATTTTACTGATTGAGGCAGGAAACGCAGTTAATATCTAGATATTGACAAGTTTTCTAACGAAAAGTAGTGAGATTTTAGCCCTTTTTACTTGTGATTCTATCGTGCAAAGGTCTCAGATATAATATAGTCGCTCTTAATGTGCTAAGAGCAAAATGGAAACTAAACGGAAATTTAAATGGTTGGTAAAATGAAAAATAAGCTTCTTAATCGTTGGTTTGGTCAAAATCAAAAAACACCTACTTCACAAGCCAATCTGCGAGACGGTTTATCGGTTTTAATTGTTGATGATTCACGAACGCAGTTGTTTGCATTGGAGAAAATGCTACAGGCTGAAGGTGTGAAAACGCATACCGCTGAAAACGGTAAGCAGGCTATTTTGATGGCAAGGCACGTAAACCCTGACTTGATTTTAATGGATATTGTGATGCCAGAGATTAACGGTTTTCAGGCGACGCGCTACTTAAGCCGTCAACCGGATACCGCGCATATTCCGGTTATTATTATTAGCGGTTCTAATCAACAATCAGATAAAACATGGGGTTTAAAGTTGGGCGCAAAAGATTACATGGATAAGCCCGTAGACAGAAACCAGCTACTAAAGAAAATAAGTTATTGGACTGCGGAAGTCGGTGGCGAAAAATCGGCGACCGTTGCAAAACAAAAATCTGCGGACAAAGCTTGGGTTAAAGCAGTATAAAAAATTTACCGAGGCTATTTGGTTATTAGTCTCGGTAGCCTTTCAAAGTTTCAAGTTCACCCGTTATTATTCATAAATAGCATTGATCTTTAGTGTTTTCGCCTTAAATTAATCACACATAATATGCCGATGTCGTCATTACTTTCGACATGACTCCCATGAGTTTTTTAACTGGCCAAGGCAATTCTGCGCCACCACCTTCTAATGCAACGGTAGCATGATGGGCTTCATCCGTTTTCATCTGTTGGAGTATGGCTTCACTACGGCGATCATTTTTAGGTAATTTTTCAAGATGCTCATCAAGATGGCGAATAACTTGGTGTTCTGTTTCGGCAACAAATCCAAGGCTCCATTTATCCCCTAATAGCCCCGCAACCGCGCCAATGGCAAATGAGCCGCAATACCAAACTGGGTTAAGAATGCTTTTCTGGCTAGACAGTTCATTTAAACGCTGCTCAGTCCATGCGAGGTGATCATTTTCCTCAAGTGCAGCGCGCTGCATGCTGGCGCGCACTTTTTCTAATTTAGCGGTTAATGCTTGGCCTTGATACAGAGCTTGCGCCGATACCTCACCCGCATGGTTAACTCGCATTAGGCTAGAAGAAAGCTTGCGCTCCGTATCGCTGAGTGAGCTTTCAGCAGTGTCAGAAGAAGGGTTTTGTCTCTCGGTTGTTACCGGCTTGCCAAAAAGGGTGCGCAGGGCATGGTCGGTTTGTACAATAAATTGGTCGATCGGATTTAAGTGGCGCATTTAAAAAGTCTTCATGGGTTTGTTTTGACGGGTTAGCTTAATTGACAAGCCAGAAAGCTGACAGGGTGCATAACCTCAATGTTTGGATTATACCCATAAACAGCGGTTTTAATATGCAAGCTGCAACCAATATTGTCACTAATCAGCACATTTGTTTGTTTAAGGTCAAAGCTGTCGAGCTTTCCATGCAGCAGTGCTGTGGCTTGCTGTGGATAATTAATCGATTGTATGCCACCCGCCCCGCAGCAAAGTGCTGGATTATTAGATTCGATAATGCGCAGCTGCGGTACGAGCTTAAGTAAGTCAATATTGAGTGATGCCGATTTAAGCCGGTTGCGATGACCGCAACTTTCGTGCAATGCCACCGCTTGCGATGATGGGGAGAAAGTTAATGGCTGTTGCTGCAGTTGCTCTAATATAAAGTCTCGAACATCACGGGCATCAATATCCCTATGTTGGATTAACCTCTCTCCGCAGGCAGGGCTAAAGAAAAGCACTGGCCGCTTGTTAGCAGGCTTTAATTTTGTTTGGCAGCTATTCAGCAGTTGCTCAGCCATTTTTTGCTGCCCATTGTGTTGATGCAGTGCGCCGCAACAGCTTTGCTCGCTTTCGATATAAACATCAAATTTAAGTTGATTAAGAAGGTAAATGGCATCATTGATTGCCTGATAATCTAGAGAAGCTCCGCTGCAACCCGTAAATAAATTAACCTCGCCACAGCGTTGTGTAATGTCAGAATAATCTCCCGAATAAAATGCGTTAAATTTAACTGCTGGGCGATCAAAGGGAATGTTGATGGGAGATTTAATGGTTTTGTACATAAAAGCGGCGGCGTGCAATAAAGGTTTAATTAGTGGTTTGTTGGCCAAGTTAGTAAAATGCGTAATACCATTAGTTATGGCTGTTTGCTTGAGAATAATTTTAGCGATAAATGGTTTTTTAATAGCAGAGTCGTGCTGTTCTCTAAACTCATCAATGAGCTTGCCATAAGGCACGCGGGAAGGGCAGATGGTTTCGCAGTTAAGGCAGCTAAGGCAATGGTCAATATGCTGCAAGGCTTGCGCATCGGCCTTTATGCGATTTTGGTCAATGGCTTGCATTAATGCAATGCGCCCGCGCGGCGACTCGGTTTCATTTTGATAAAGTTGATAGGTAGGGCATTGCGGCAAGCACATACCACACATAACGCATAAGTCGGTATCGGAGAGTTTGCTGTCATTATTCATCGCGGCACATCTTATCACTGTATAATGGCTTATTCAGCTGTCGAAGTTTAAAAGAAGGCATCGCTGCGTTATATAACAAAAAGGCTATTTTAAAAAATGAGTTACTTTGAACATCATGTTTTTTTCTGCACCAATCAACGAGATGATGGCCGAAAATGCTGTGAGCATGCAGGGGCAAGCCGGTTGCGGGGGTATGCCAAAGCAAAAATAAAGGCATTAAAAAAATCCGGCAAAGGTCACATAAGAATTAACGCCGCAGGCTGTTTAGATCGCTGCGGCCAAGGGCCAATGATTGTGGTGTATCCCGAAGAAGTTTGGTATCACTATCAAAATGAAGCCGATATTGATGAGATTATTGAGCAGCATCTATTAAATAACCTACCAGTAAAGCGCCTAATGCTAGATAAATAGCTGCCTAAACCGCCAGCAAAGAAAAATAAGCAGTGGTTAAAAATAAAGCAATTAATGCTTGCCTTCTTTAAATAGAGATATTAGAATTTGCTTATCTTATGAATTAGCAGAATTTAGTTAGTTTCATATTTATGACTCCTCCATATTCTCCATAATTGAGAATTTTTAGCGTAGCATCCCCTGCTACGCTTTTTTTTGTCTGCGATTTGTACATAAATATAAAGTACTGAGTAGTAATAATACGCGGTTGCTGTAATATACCCCTCCGGCATAAATTTATTGTGGATACGGCTTGAATCGTACCCACTAATTCTGTATTATGTGCCGCCTTTCGTAGAGTACGAACATTTTAGGATTGAACAACATGAAAACATTCAGTGCCAAGCCCGAAACGGTTAAGCGTGACTGGTACGTGGTAGACGCGGACGGTAAAACTCTGGGTCGTATGGCGACTGAAATTGCTCGTCGCCTGCGCGGTAAGCATAAGCCTGAGTACACGCCACACGTAGACACAGGTGACTACATCGTAGTTATCAATGCAGAAAAAGTAAAAGTTACCGGTAACAAGTCAACAGATAAGATGTACTACCGTCACACGGGTTTCCCCGGCGGTATTAAAGAAATATCTTTTGAAAAGCTAATTGATAAAAAACCAGAAATGGTCATCGAAAAAGCCGTTAAAGGTATGCTACCTAAAAATCCACTGGGACGCGCAATGTACCGTAAGCTAAAAGTTTACGCTGGCCCAGAACATCAACACACAGCCCAGCAGCCACAAGTGCTGGACGTTTAAAAGAGAATTCTCATGGCAGAAACGCAATATTACGCAACCGGTCGACGCAAATCATCAAGTGCTCGTGTATTTATGACGGCAGGCAGCGGTGAATTTAAAGTTAACGGCCAGCCAATCGAAAAATACTTCGGTCGTCTAACTGCAATTATGGTGGTTAAGCAGCCACTGGGTGTAGTTGAAATGAACGACAAGTTCGATTTTAACATCACAGTTAAAGGCGGCGGCGGTACCGGCCAGTCTGGTGCAATTCGTCACGGTATTACGCGTGCGTTAATGAAATATGACGAAAGTTTGCGCCCAGTGTTGCGTAAAGCGGGTTTTGTTACTCGTGATGCACGTGAAGTTGAGCGTAAGAAAGTTGGCCTGCGTAAAGCACGTCGAGCTACTCAGTTCTCGAAACGTTAATTTTTTGATGGGTTTGCTTCTGTAAACCCTAAAAATATAATGTTTAAAAAAACCGGTCATTGGCCGGTTTTTTTGTGTCTGCATTTACTGAAAACGATGTGCAATAGTTGGCGGCGAGTTAAATGTTAATTAATCCCCAAGGCGTTTGCGAAATATCGGTAAAATTAAATGCAAAATTTACCTTACTTTAAGAGGCCTTTGCATGCAGAAATACTTTCCGTTATTTTCGAATGCTGGCGGCTGGATTCCAGTGTCTTTAGGTAAATAAAGATGCAGCGTCATCGAAGTTGTTTTGTAATACGATATCGGTTTGTTTTATTGCTTGTGTTGTAATTAAAATAATAATTTATGCTGGGTAATAAATTAATGTTGCCTGAAGAGATGAATCAAAAGTTAGTTAGTATTAGGTAATTTACTAACTATGAAGACAAAGTTGTAAAAAAAACCATGAAAAAACTTTAAATGATGTGAACGTCGAAAAAAATAAAAGCATAATAATGTGAGGTAAGCAGTTTGCTAAAGTCGGTATAGTTTGGCTTATAAATAGCGTTTTGCTTAAAAGCTGATTTTTGAAATTAAATAATGAGAGAAGGTTTTAGCAAAACAAAAAACATAGTTGACTAAAAAATAAACAAATAAAAAGAATTTTATACTTAGTTTTTTAAAAAAATAACGAGAATTTTTTTCAAAATATATTTTTTAAAATTAGTAATACCATTAAACGCTATAGCTATAGTGAAATAATCATTCGATTGTATTAAAAAAGGTTGACTAAGTTCCCTAAATGTATATAAATACACTAGATTTTTTGTTTGACCATTCAAAAAGTTATAGCTATGACAATAAACTACAAATGCAGGAGTCTTGCATAATGAAAAAACGTTTCCTAGTAGCTGCTATGGCAGCAACATTAGTTTCACCTTTAGCCGCTCAAGCGGATGCTACCGTTTATGGTAATGTTCACCTGAGTCTTGATACTCCATCTTATGAAAATAATGAAATAGATAGTGCTGGTGACCCTGTTGTTTTAAATGACAACATGCGAATGAACAGCAATACATCAGCTATTGGTGTTAAGGGTAAAGAAGATTTAGGTGGCGGCATGAGCGCTATCTTCAAAGTTGAATTTCAGGTTGATCCATCAGAACGTAATAATGCTAACAATAATAGCGCACCAGCATTACTCGATCGTGATCAGTGGGTTGGTTTAAAGGGCGCAATGGGTACGATTAAATTCGGTACTATGTCTAATAACTACAAGCAAATGGGTGGCAAAATTGACCCAATGTATCGTACCCGTTTAGAAGGTCGTGGTATGATGAACACACAGAGTCAGTTGCATTCAGGTGCGGGTGAAAATGGTGGTCGTAGCACAAACACATTACAGTACTCATCACCTAAGATGGGTGGCATGCAGATGGTGTTTAACTACACAATCTCTGGAAGAGATGACGAAACAATGGGTTTAGGCTTACGTTATAAAACTAAAGCTATTCTTGCTTATGTTGATTACTTAGATGTACAAGGTGGCAGTGGTAACACAACAGTTCCTAGTACGCCTGCTGGTTCATCAGAGGCTGCATTTAAAGTAGGTGGTAGCTTCAAAACGGGTGGCATGACTTTTGGTTTACAGTATGAGTCAGTTGAAAGTGCTATTTGTGCTATTAACAACTGTAATGGTTCAGCGCCTGGCGATACTATCTTTGCTTCTTTCAACATGAAAGTAAGCGATGCGGGTTATGTTGCCGTCACTTTAGGTGACAATGGCATGGCCGATATGGGTTACGCACTTATGTATAACCATAAGTTAAGCAAGCGTACTAACACTTATATTGGTTATGGCGATAATGCAAGTAATTCTGGCCCTAGTTATACCGCTGGTGGTGCTACTGTTGTTAATGCTGATGCTGGCAATGATCGTGATCAGCAGCTGATGACTTTAGGTATCCGTCACAAGTTCTAATCGATCACTCGATTTTAACTTGAAAAAAAACAGGGCTTCGGCCCTGTTTTTTTATGGCTAAAATAAATTAAAACAGTCAGTGGTTGGCTTGGTCATTAAATAACTTACTGAGATAGTCTATTTCTGTAGGTTCGAATTAATTCGCACAATCACTGCACGAAATTTGTTCGAATAAATTCTAACCTACAGGTTCATGCTAATCATTCAAAAACAGTGTTTGCCTTTATGCTAAAATATCAGCCAATTCATCAACCATCTGGCAGCTCTTCCTAAATGAGTTCTAACCCCCGAATTCGCGAAATTCCTTACAACTACACCTCATTCTCCGACCGTGAAATTATTATTCGATTTCTGGGTGAGTCTATATGGCAATTAATAAATGAATTAAGAGGCGAGCGTCGCACGGGGCATTCGGCACGCATGTTGTTTGAAGTGCTGGGCGATATGTGGGTAGTTGAGCGCAACCCTTTTTTACAAGATGATTTATTAGAAAACCAGCGGCGTCGTAAACAGTTAATTTCTGCCTTGAATCATCGCATCGTACAAATTGAACAACGTGCGAATGGTAATCAAAAAGCCGTTGAGTTAGCCGAGGCTGCACGTGCAGCGGTAAAAACATTTTCTGATTGGTTTATTACCCAAGGCGCATTACGGGCCAAAGCCTTAAAATCGCTATCTAAAATAACCAGCAAAGATAATGTTGATTTTAGCGGGCTGGCTCGAGTGAGCCATGTTACCGATGCCACCGACTGGCGAGTTGAGTTTCCGTTTGTGGTGCTTACCCCCGACACCGAAGAAGAAGTGCCGAAGCTGGTGCGCCAGTGTATTGAACTAGGTTTAAGCTTAATTGCAAGAGGCGGTGGCACGGGCTACACCGGTGGTGCGGTTCCATTGTTTCAAAATACCGCCATTATTAATACCGAAAAATTACAGGCGATAGGTGCGCTAGAGCATAAACAAATCGCCGGTGTTGATGAGCCTGTGCCAGTGGTGCGAACGGAAGCGGGTGTCGTTACACGGCGGGTTTCTGATTTGGCTGAGCAACACGGCCATGTATTTGCGGTAGACCCAACCTCGCAAGATGCATCTACCATCGGCGGCAATATCGCCATGAATGCGGGGGGTAAAAAAGCCGTTATGTGGGGCACCACTTTAGATAATTTAGTGTCATGGAAAATGGTAACCGCCGATGGTAACTGGTTAGATGTGGAGCGCATTAATCATAATTTAGGAAAAATTCATCAGCAGCCGCAAGTAACATTTAGATTAAGCCGCTACGATTCACAAACGCAATTACTCATTGGCGACCCTAAAATATTAGAATTTGAAGGCGCAACATTACGCAAAGAAGGGTTAGGCAAAGATGTTACCGATAAGTTTTTAGGCGGCTTACCGGCAATACAAAAAGAAGGTTGCGATGGCATTATCACCTCTGCGCATTTTTTATTGCACACCATGCCTAAGCAAGCACGCACTGTGGCGTTAGAATTTTATGGCCAAGATTTACAGCGTGCAGTGCCAGCCATTGTTGAAATAAAAAATTATTTAGATAACAACCCAAATGTTTTGCTTTCGGGTTTAGAGCATTTAGATGATCGTTATATTCGCGCCGTTAATTATAGCCCGAAAGCGGCGCGCGGCTGTTCGCCAAAAATGTTATTGGTGGCGGATATTGTTGGCGAAGATGAAAGTGCGGTTGCCAAAGCTGCGGCACAAGTTGTGCGGCTGGCGAATGCACGCGATGCGGAAGGTTTTATTGCGGTAAGTGCAGAAGCGCGTAAAAGTTTTTGGGCAGAGCGCAGCCGCACTGCGGCGATTGCCGCACACACCAATGCGTTTAAAATTAATGAAGATGTGGTGATTCCATTAGATCGTTTGGGCGATTATACAATGGGCACCGAAACCATTAATGTTGAGCAGTCCATTGCCAATAAGTTGGCTATGCTCGATGCCTTATTAAGTTATATTAATAGCGAGCAATTATTGTTAAATGACGCAACGGAGTCGTCGCAATATTTAGCGCCGCGCTTTGAATCGGCAATTGAAATTATTGAAAAAGCAAAAACTCGTTGGAGCACTTTGCGTGATAATTTTTCAAAAGATATTCAATCTATAAAAAATGTATTACTTGAAGCAGAGCTTAGCTCAAATGCATTTAAAGAAAATTTAAGTGTGATTCAATCTGTACTCAATGCGAATGTGCGTATTTCATATAAAACAGAAGTTGAAGCGCCACTAAAAAGTTTATTTGGTGGCCATGAATTAAGTTATTTGCACACGCGTTTCGATGAAATTCATAGCGACGTTTTATCCAGTAGAATTTTTATTGCATTACACATGCACGCCGGTGATGGCAATGTGCATACCAATATTCCAGTGAATTCAAATGACTACAATATGATGCAGGAAGCCGAAAGGGTAGTTGACCAAGTAATGAAATTGGCGCGCGATTTAAATGGCGTTATTTCTGGCGAGCATGGCATTGGTATTACCAAAATGCAATATTTGGATGATGCGACAATTGATGCATTTGAAAAATATAACAAAGATGTCGACCCAAAAGATATTTTCAATAAAGGAAAATTGCAACGCAATACCGGCGGATTAGAATCTGCATACACGCCGTCATTGCGATTACTAAAACAGGAAGCATTAATTTTAGAAGAAAGTGAACTGGGCGAATTAAACGATGCAATTTCACATTGTTTGCGTTGCGGAAAATGCAAACCCGATTGTTCAACGCATGTGCCATCTGCAAATTTACTCTACTCTCCAAGAAATAAAATTTTAGCCAGCGGCTTAATTACCGAAGCTTTTTTATACGAAGAACAAACTCGCCGTGGTGTATCTATTCGTCACTTTGATGAGATGAATGATATTGCCGATCATTGCACGGTTTGTCATCGTTGTTTAGCGCCATGTCCAGTCAATATTGACTTCGGTGATGTAACGATAAAGATGCGGCATATCCTTAAAAAACAGGGTAAACGCCGAGAAAACATAGCCACAAAAATGTCGATGGCGTATTTAAATATGACATCGCCGGGGCAAATAAAAACCATGCGCGCGGGTTTAATTCAGGCGGGATATGTGGGGCAACGTTTAATGCATAACACCCTTAAAATTATTCCCGGTGTGTTGCCAAAAACAAAAGGTGAAAATAAAAATACGCGGCCTAAATCTACAACCGGTAAACCCGTTATAAAAGAGCAGGTGATTCAGTTTTTTAGTAAACCCATGCCAGCCGATGTGCCCACCGGTACTATGCGTTCAGTGTTGGGAATTGAAGATGATAAAATCATTCCGATTTTACGCGACCCACAAAAAACCGATATTAATAGTGAAGCAGTTTTTTATTTTCCCGGTTGTGGCTCGGAAAGATTGTTTAGCCAAATTGGTGTGGCCACCTTAGCCTGGTTATATGAGCTGGGTATTCAAACGGTTTTACCGCCAGGTTATTTATGTTGTGGTTATCCGCAAACGGCGTCGGGAGATTTAGAAAAAGGCAAACAAATTACCACCAGCAATCGCGTGTTATTTCATCGCATGGCAAATACCTTAAATTATTTAGATATTAAAACCGTGGTGTTATCTTGTGGTACTTGTATTGACCAGTTATTAAAATATCAATTCGAACAAATTTTCCCCGGTTGTCGTTTAGTAGATATTCACGAATATTTAATGGAAAAAGGTGTGACGATGGCGGGCGTGGGTGGCACAAAATATTTGTATCACGAACCTTGCCACACACCCATGAAACACCATAATGGAACCGATGTAGCGAGTGCATTAATGGGAAAAGACGTTGCGTTGTCTGACCGATGTTGTGGTGAGTCGGGTACGTTTGCAGTGGCGCGCCCCGATATTGCAGCACAGGTTAAACATAGAAAACTCGAAGAATTAAAATTGGATATTAAAAAAATAAGCGGCCATGAAAAAGCCCTTAATAATAATGTAAAAATGTTAACCTCTTGCCCAGCTTGTCAGCAAGGCTTAGAACGTTATCGCGGTGATACCAATATGGAAGTGGCGTATATTTTGGTAGAGCTGGCGAAGCATAAGTTGGGTGATAGCTGGCAGAAAAATTATTATCAAAAAGTGAAAAATGGTGGGATTGAGCAGGTGCTTTTGTAAAGCTAGCACTGTTAAAGCGCTTCTCCATTGGGGAAAGGTATCTGCTTTTTGATGTCTGTCCCCTGTATTGATTCCACCGACAATGATACGAAGTTGTTTATGACATTGCCAATCTGATCGGAATTACCACAGGGGACAGGGCGCAAAAAACGCGACCTTTCCCCGATGGCGATGTGCCTTAAAATCCCCCTCTTAGAAAAAGAGGGGTTAGGGGAGATTTAGCTTTAGACTACTTAGGCATAACCGTTTTCGCGCCATCTGGCGTTCCCAAAATTAAAACATCCGCACCTTTGCGTGCAAACAACCCGCAAGTAACTACACCCGCCCAGCTATTAATTTCATCTTCCATTTTAATTGGCTCCATAATATCCATATCGTGAACATCTAAAATCACATTGCCGTTATCGGTAATAAAATTTTCGCGCCAAACTGGGCGACCACCGAGTGCCACTAGTTTACGTGCGATATAACTTCTCGCCATCGGAATGACTTCAAGCGGTAATGGAAACTTGCCCATCACATCTACCAATTTACTTTCATCGGCAATACAAATAAATTTTTTGCTGGCACCGGCAATAATTTTTTCGCGGGTGAGTGCGCCGCCGCCACCTTTAATTAATGATAGGCCGTGGTTCGATTCATCTGCGCCATCTACATAAACCGGAATGTAATCGACATTGTTTAAATCGTAAACGTTAATGCCACGTTCTTCCATTAATTTAGTTGAAGCCTCCGAGCTGGAAACTGCCCCTTTAATTTTGCCTTTAATTTCGGCTAGACAATCAATAAAGTGGTTTACGGTTGAGCCGGTGCCCACACCAATAATTTCATCTTCTACAACATATTGTAAAGCGGCCTCGGCAGCTTTGCGTTTCATTTCGTCTTGAGTCATCTTTTTACCTATTGTTTTTCTGTATTTTCGTCAGGCCATTTCTTTTCGACGGCCTACATAGTATTCTGTCACTTTAACCGGAATCGTTAATTCTAACCTTTTAGGCGTCATGACTCAAAAATACATTGAAAAAATTCTCAGCGCCCGCGTTTATGACGTGGCCATTGAATCTCCGTTGGAAGTTGCTCGGCGTTTAAGTGTGCGGCTGGATAATCAAATTTTACTTAAACGCGAAGACTTGCAGCCGGTGTTTTCGTTTAAGCTGCGCGGCGCTTATAACAAGCTTTACCAGCTAAGTCGAAAGTCAGAGTTAAAAGGCGTAGTGGCAGCATCGGCGGGAAATCATGCGCAGGGCTTAGCGCTAGCCGCCAATAAGTTGGGGGTGAAAGCCACCATTGTTATGCCAAAAACTACCCCCAAGATAAAAGTCGATGCGGTGCGTTCTTATGGCGCAAAGGCGGTGTTGGTGGGGGATACCTACGATGAAGCATCGGTTTATGCGCATGAGTTATGCGATAAAGAAGGGCTGGCCTACATTCACCCCTACGATGATCCAGATGTGATTGCAGGGCAGGGCACGGTGGCGGTGGAAATTTTACGCCAGTACACAGATGATATTGATGCGATATTTATTCCGGTGGGTGGCGGTGGTTTAATCGCGGGGATGGCGGTATTCATTAAATATTTGCGCCCCGAAGTAAAAGTGATTGGGGTGGAAGCGGCAGATTCGGCATGTTTTGCAGCGGCCTTAGAAAAAAATCGTCGAGTAATTTTAAATCAAGTGGGTTTGTTTGCCGATGGGGTGGCGGTTAAGCAAGTGGGCCGAGAAACTTGGCGGGTTGCCAAGCAGGTAGTCGATTATGTGATTACGGTGAACACCGATGAAATTTGCGCTGCCATTAAAGATATCTTCGACGACACTCGTTCGATTATGGAACCGGCCGGTGCGCTGGCGGTGGCCGGTATTAAAAAATATGTCGAAGAGAATAATGCCAGTCAGCAAACTTTAATTGCGGTGAACAGTGGCGCCAATATGAATTTTGACCGTTTGCGGCATGTGTCGGAGCGTGCCGAATTAGGCGAGCATCGCGAAGGTTTAATCGGGGTTACCATTCCCGAAGAGCCGGGCAGTTTTTTACGCTTTTGTCGTTTGATTGGTAAAAAAGGTATTACTGAATTTAATTATCGTTATTCCGATAGCAGCACAGCTCATGTGTTTGCCGGTATTCAACTGGCGGATGGTTTGAGTGAACTGAATGATTTAGTTGAAAAATTAATCGATAAAAATTACCCCGTGCTAAGTATGAGCGATAATGAAATGGCAAAATTGCATGTGCGCCACATGGTGGGTGGGCATGCCAATAAAATTGAAAACGAAGTGTTATATCGCTTTGAGTTTCCCGAGCGCCCCGGTGCGTTATTAGATTTTCTTGCCTGCATTGGCAAGCGCTGGAATATTAGTTTGTTTCATTATCGTAATCACGGCGCCGCGTTTGGCCGAGTGTTGGTGGGTTTGCAGGTGCCGATAAAAGAGCGCAAAGACGTTAAAGTGTTTTTAGATGAGCTGGGTTTTAGCTGGTGGGATGAAAGTGATAATGAAGCTTATAAAATGTTTTTAGGGCCGGCGATTTGATAAATGTAGATGTGAATTTATTCGCACTTATTTCATCGCGCTATTTATGCGAATGAATTCACACCTATGTTTTTAGTGTTTTTTAATGGAAAATTATTTTTCCGGATTGTTATTTTTTCTCTAATGATTTTTTTATACTGTTAATAGATTTTCGCATCTCCGTAATATGCGGAAAAGTCGCATAAGCGCGCAGGCCGTCTTTCATTGTCATCAGCGGGTCACCCATATACGCCCCCGCATCTTTAATGCTATTTCTTACCGTACTTGCACCGCCCACTAAAACATCGTCACAAATATTTATATGGCCGTTAATGGATGAGCGCCCACCAAACGAGCAGCGGTTACCAATGGTCGTTGAACCGGCGGTAATAAAACCGGCAGTCACAAAACACTGCTCGCCAATAATAGTATTGTGTGCAAGATGACAGTGGTTATCAATTTTTGAATGGCGGCCAATGTGGGTATTATCAAATGTGCCGCGGTCGATGTTTACGCCAGCGCCAACATGCACGTAATCATCTAAAACCACTTTGCCATAATGCGGAACGCGATGATGATCGCCATTTGCATCGGTGGCATAACCATAACCTTCGGTACCAATTGCACTTTGCGGATGCACTTCGCAGTGGTTGCCCATTTGGGTGTGATGCGCAATAAATACCATGGCGTGAATGTGGCAGTTGTCGCCTAATAGGCAACCGGCTTCAATTACACTTTGCGCGCCAATGAAACAATTTTCACCAATTTTTACGTTATCGTAAATAACGGCATTGGGGCCGATGACAGTATTTTTTCCGATGCTGGCAGAGGCACAAATAGTTGCGCTGGGGTGTACATTGTTATCACCTAATTGCTGTTGATTATCGGTAATAGTAAAAAAAGTTTGGTTAACTAAAGCCATTGCCATTTTAGGATTAGGCGAAGATAAAAAAGTAATGTTGGAATTTAATTCGTTAAGATCTAATTTTTGAATATTTTTTTCAGCAATCACCGCAATGGAAATATCGCTGGCATTAATTTGTGAAATTAATTTATGATCACTTAAAAAAACAATGCTGTTAGTTAAAGGGTTTTCGGCTGAGCTGGGTAAGTTTGCCTGCTTGGTTTTATCACCGCTAACTAACGTGAAAAACTCTGGCCATTGCTGCAGTATTTGTTGTGCGCTTACTGACATTGTTATCCCTTATATCATTAGATAAAAAAGTACGTTATTCCCGAATGTTTGTGTCGGAAATCCAGTGGCTTTCAAATAAATTTTAAACTAATTTAATGCGGCCTAATTATAATCATAACATGGCAATTAAAAATCCACGAAGCTAAAAATATGGGTTTTAATATATAGGTTTTTCACCCTCGGGCCGACGCTTAAATCGTTTATACGTCCACTGATATTGATGCGGTGTTTCGCGAATTAATTTTTCCACATCTACATTCATTTGAGTGGTGGCGGCTTCTAAATCCAGCTTAGCTAAATCGTCGCTGGATTCGCGAAAAATTATTTTAAATCCGCTGCTGTCTTCAAGGCGTTTAGCGTAAGTATATAAAATCACCGCATTGGTTTTTTTTGCCAGCTTGGGTAGCAGTGTCATGGTGTAACAAGGTTGGCCAAAAAACGGCACAAATAAACCGTTAGAGTAAGGAGACTGATCGGGTAATATTGCAACCAGTTCATTTTGTTTTAAGGCTTTGCTCATGGCACGAATGCCATTGATATCGGTGGGTACAAGTTTGGCGCCGGTGCGTTGGCGAGCATTGCGCATTAAATTATCTGCTTGCGGGTTTGGCTGCGGCGCATACATAGATGTCATCGCATAATGCTTGGCGCAATATAAACCGACCAGCTCCCATGAGCCGTAATGGGGAATAGCTAAGATAACCCCGCGTCCCGCAGCTTGTGCTTGTTTAATTAAGTGTTCGCCTTCGCATGCGGTTACCAGCGACAAGGTTTGAGGTGCACTGAGCTGCCACATTTTTCCCGTTTCTAAAATAACTTTACCCGTTTCGTGCAAGATTTTTTTTACCAGCTCAGTTTGCTGCCGAGCATTTAATTCAGGAAAACATAGTTGAATATTTTTTTCAGCAATTTTTCGAATTCGACTGTTTGTTAGCCAAGTAAGTTTGGCAATAATTTTGCCCAGAAAATGTATCACCTTAAGTGGCAGCAGCGCCGTAATAATTAATATGCCTTTAACTAAAAAATATTTCATTTGCAGTGATAAATCTGTTGTTCGGTGACAATCATTTTTAGCGGTACGTCGTGTGCTTGATGCGGTAATTTTTCAATGCATTGTAATTCATGTGCCAAACCAACTAAATAAGGTTTGTACGATGTTTTTCTAAAATGCATAAAATGTAAACTGCGATCATAAAATCCACCGCCCATGCCGAGGCGATTACCTGTTTTATCAAAGCCTACCAGCGGCATTAAAATTAAATCTAGTTGCTGTGGCTTGAGCCAGTGCTTTGGGTGTGCATCGGGTTCGGTAATGTTAAATCGGTTGAGTTGCATTTTTGTATTTTCAGAATAAGGCGCAAAATACAGTCGATTAGACAACGGTGCTAACACCGGAAGGTATATTTTTTTATTGGTTTGTTGGGCGCGCCGTATTATATAAGTTGGATCTATTTCACCATCGGCGGCTAAATAAACGGCAACTCGTTGGCTGCGCTTAAATAGATTGTTGTGGCTGAGTTGTTGGTCGAGTGCCAGCGCATGTTGTTCCTGTGTTTCAAAATCTAGCGCATTCCGTTGCTGGCGTAACTTTTTACGCAAAGCCTGTCGCTGCTGTTGCAAATTGACTGAATGTTGGCTGGGTGTGGCGTTTGTCATATCTCAATCATAAAAAAGCCCCGCAGGGCGAGGCTGGTGTTTAGGAGGGTGCAGCCACGAGTGCCGTAGCAAGTCTCACGAACCTTGAACCAGAAGTTCAGGTGGGAACTAGCGTCGGTGTATAAGGCTTCCCGCTACAAGCGGTAATGCACACAGCACCGGCAGACACATTCCCGGGGTCGATGAGTAAGGCTCAAGGGTTTTATAAGTATGCTTACAAATACCGCAGAAGCACCCAAACTCTTTGTAGTCGCTCATTTCATTGCTAACTGAGCGACAACGTAATTTTAAAATATTATGCGACTTCAATATCCCGAAGTGCAATATCAATTTTTTTCTGTAAATTCAACATGCGGCTATCAATGTCTTCAAAGTCGCCAATTGAATCTTGACTGCCCAATAACTCATGGGCCAGATTGAGCGCCACCATAATGGCAATGCGCTCGGTACCAATAATGGAACCCTTGCGTTTAATTTCATTTAGGCGATCATTTAGAAAATTGGCAGACTCTTTTAAAGACGCTTGCTGATCTTGAGGGCAAGCAATTCGATAGTCCTTCTCCATTATTTTAATGTCGAGGCCGTTATTTGCCATAAATATTCGCCATAAAATCTACTCAAAAATATCCGTTAAAAATTAAATGAAAAGTGAAACAGTATTATGCCCGAAATGATGTAGACAATACTTGATCTACATTGAAAATAGTTAAGCTGTTTCGATAGTTTTAAGGCGGGTAATCATGCTTTCAACCTGATTACGCACCTGCTCTTTTTGTTCAACTAGCTGAGAGCGCTCACCTTTAAGGCTTTGCAATTGTTGTTTTAGCTCGCTGTTTTCAACGGCTAGCTTTTTAGATAAGGCTAGCAGTTCTTCAACTTTGCCTTCCAGTGATTGGATATTGCTTTGGTTTTCAGTAGTCATAATGTTAAATATAGTTAGTCCGAGGGCTCAGGTCAAATGTTTAAAGCATTGAGCCAAGCGTGCTAGATTCATTTTTTGCTATATAATAGCTAACCAAAACAAGCCTAGTGGCATGGTTTTTACATTAAATTTCAATAAGTTGTCTTAATATTTGGCGCTAAAATTAGGCGCTGATTTTACAATAAAAAATAACTAACAACTTAACCAGCGGGAAAAAAGATGATCGCCAGACCCGATTATAACAGCTTAACCGATGCATTGGCCAAAACAGACGCAGAATTAGTGACTTCTGAAGCGCACGGTGCGTTATGTGGAATGTTGTGCGCGGCGGGCAAAGTTGAGCTGAGCACATGGCTTGAGCAAGTGTTTGAGGCTTTTGATGTGAACGACATGTTAGTTAAAGAGGCGAGCCAATTGTTGGTTGGCCTATTTAACAATACCCAAGCACAATTAAATAATTCGGATGCAGATTTTCAAATGCTGATGCCGGATGACCAAGATTCATTAGCACAGCGTACCGAAGCATTGGCTATGTGGTGCCAAGGATTTACCTACGGGCTGGTAGCCGGCGGCTTAAAAAAAGATCAAAAATTACCCACAGACACAGCAGAGCTAATTGCCGATATGGTTGAAATTGCCCGCGCCGGCCATGATTTGGGTGATGACAGCGATGAAGATGAAGATGCCTTTATGCATTTGCATGAGTATGTGCGCATGGGTGTGTTGCTAATTAATGAAGAATTACAACCATCCCATGCAGCCCCAGAAATATTGCAGTAAGCCCCCCCCATAATTGAGACGCGTTTTAAAGAGACCGCAATGAATCCAAAAATTCACGCACGACACAGAAAACAACTACTTCGCATGATTGGCGAAGATGGTATCGCCATTTTACCCGCCGCCCCCGTGCGTTGCCGAAACCGCGATGTGGATTACCCGTATCGTCAAGATAGCGATTTTTTTTATTTAAGCGGATTCCCCGAACCGGAAGCCGTAATTGTATTAGTACCCGGGCGTAAAAATGGCGAGTACATTTTATTTTGCCGTGATAAAAATGAAGAGCAGGAAATTTGGCATGGTCGGCGTGCGGGGCCAGAAGGCGCGATTGAAAACTTTGCAGCAGATGATGCCTTTCCAATAGATGATATCGACGATATTTTACCCGGTTTAATGGAGCGTTGTGAACGGGTATATCACACCATGGGGTTAGACCCGCAGTTTGATAAGCGAGTGATGGATTGGGTGAATTCCCTGCGTAAACAATCTCGCTCTGGCGGGCATGTGCCTTATGAGTTTGTATCGTTAGATTATTTATTGCACGACATGCGCCTGTTTAAAAGTCGCGATGAAATTCGTTTAATGAAAAAAGCCGCAAAAATTTCAGTGGAAGCACACAAGCAAGCCATGCGAATTTGTAAGCCCAATGTAAACGAATACGAGCTTGATGCCATTATTATGTATGAATTTCAAAAAAATGGTGCAACCTGGGCCTACCCCAGCATTGTCGGCGGTGGAGCCAATAGCTGCATTTTGCATTACACCGAAAATAATATGCCGCTCAATGATGGTGAACTAGTGTTGATAGATGCGGGCTGTGAATTTGGTGGCTACGATGCAGACATCACCCGTGCGTTTCCGGTAAATGGGAAATACAGCGCCGCCCAAAAAGAAATTTTTGATTTAGTGGTGCAAGCAAATTTAGCGGGCATCAAAAAAGTAAAGCCGGGCAATCACTGGAATGACCCGCACACGGCCACCGTAAAAACTTTAACCAAAGGCATGATTGAATTAGGTTTATTAAAAGGAACCTTGAGCAAGCTCATTAAAGACGAAACGTATAAGAAATATTATATGCACAGAACAGGGCATTGGTTGGGCATGGATGTACATGATGTCGGCGATTATAAAGTGGATGATGAATGGCGATTATTAGAGCCGGGCATGGTGATGACGGTTGAGCCGGGTTTGTATATTCCCCACGGCAGTCGCGGTGCAAAACGCTGGTGGAATATTGGTGTGCGCATTGAAGATGATGTGGTGGTAACCAAAGAGGGTTGTGAAGTGTTGACTGATGGCTTGCCGAAAACTACGGGCGAGATTGAAGCTATTATGGCGGGTGGGTAAAAAAAATTTACCACAAATAAACGCCAATGGATGCAAATAAAACCAATATTCTATTTATGTTTTTGCGCCGCAGGCGAGCAAATAAAAACATTTGCATCCATTGGCGTTTATTCGCGGTAAAGTGCTTTTAACTTTAAATATGATAAAAAACTACGACATAATAATAATAGGCGGCGGCATGGTAGGCGCCAGTTTAGTTGCGGCTCTGAAAAATTATACAGGTGAAAATCACGCGGATAAAAAAATCGCCGTTGTAGAAGCTTATGAATTTAATTCAAACTCACAACCCAGTTTCGATGATCGTTCAATCGCGCTCTCTTATGGTTCAAGAAGAATTTGGGAGTCGATAGGAATATGGAAAAAATTATCGCCTGAAATTGAAGTCATAAAATCCATTCATGTTTCCGATCGCGGCCATCTCGGGGCAACCCGCATTACGCATAGCGAAGAAAATGTTGAAGCATTGGGTTATGTGGTAGAAAACAGAGTGATGGGTAAAATTTTAATGAGAGAAGTTAGCGCATTAAATCATGTCGATTGGTATTGCCCCGCAACTATCGAATCACTTAAACAAAATGCTGAGCAGGTTTCAATAAAAATTAAAACTGCGCAGGGTGAAAAACAATTGCAAGCAAAGTTATTAGTGGCGGCAGATGGTGTGCAATCGCAAACAAGAAAGTTAGCCGGTTTAGACGTTACACGAGAAGACTATAATCAGTCTGCAATTATTGCCAATATAGAAACGGATCAGTTACATAAAAGCATCGCTTATGAGCGCTTTACTCGCAGTGGCCCCATTGCATTTTTACCAATGACCGAAAATCGTTACTCGGTGGTATGGACTTGCGAAAAAAATGATACAAATCGGATTATGCAATTAAGTGACGAAAATTTTATTAAAGAATTACAGCAACGCTTTGGGCATCGCGCAGGTAACATCGAAAAAACTGGAGAGCGGTTTTCATATCCACTGGCTTATACTGAAGCTGAGCAATTAACCAAAGGTCGTGTCGTTATTATAGGTAATGCTGCGCATGCGCTGCACCCTGTTTCTGGGCAAGGGTATAATTTAGCGCTGCGTGATGTTGCAGAATTAGCGGAAGTTATTATTGAAAATAAAGATCCTGGGCATGCGTTATTGTTGGCGGAATATCACGCAAAAAGATTGAAAGATATGCGGCGGGTTTATCGCATTACCGATTCAATGGTAAAAGTTTTTTCGAATGATAATTTTGCGTTGGAGCATTTGCGTGCATCGGGTTTAATTGCGTTGAATTTAATGTCCCCGTTGCGTTCGTTAATGGCGCGGCAGAGTATGGGGTTGTTGGGGCGGATGAATAAATTGCAGCGTCGGGTGTCTTTGTAATGTTTGCTGAAAGGTTATTATGTTATTTAAATGGGTATGAAAGAAAACACAAATGACAGCTCCTGCGCATCCATGAAAAAACAATACGACATAATAATAATCGGCGGCGGCATGGTAGGTTTAACTATCGCCTGCGCACTCGGTCAACAAGATTTTAAAGTTGCGGTGATTGAAGCCTATCAACCGGAAGATATAAATAAAAAAGATGAGTACGAATTACGTGTTTCCGCCATCAGCAAATCATCCCAGCAAATTTTTAAAAATATAAATGCTTGGCAAGGCATGTTAAATCGTCGTGCTTGCGCCTATCAACAGATGCACGTTTGGGATGCTACCGGCGATGGCAATATTCATTTTGATGCAGCAGATTTAGGCATCGATTCCCTCGGGCATATTATCGAAAATAAAGTCATTCAGTTTTCATTGTTAGAGCAATGTTTACAATTGCCAACGGTTGATTGGTTATGCCCGCAAACAGTCAATGAAATAAATTTTTCTGAAGCGCAATCGCAAGTCACTCTAAGTGATGGGGAAATAATAACCGCAAAATTATTGGTAGGTGCCGACGGTGCAAACTCAAAAGTGCGCGAAGCGGCGGCAATAGAAATTAATCAATCACCCTATGAACAAAAGGCAGTAGTGGCGGTGGTGAAAAGCACGCTGCATCATAAAGATAGCGCATGGCAACGGTTTTTGCCCAGTGGCCCATTGGCATTTTTGCCTTTGAGTGATGGTAGTTGTTCCATTGTATGGTCAGCAGAAAATGATCGGGCAGATGAATTAATTGCAATGCAAGAAAGTGCGTTTATAAATGAATTACAAAATGCATTTGAAAATACGCTAGGGAAAATTGAAACAGTTAGCGAACGCGCCGCGTTTCCATTGGTGCGCCGTCACGCCAATGAATATGTAAAATCGGGGTTGGCATTAATTGGCGATGCAGCGCATACAATTCACCCACTTGCCGGGCAGGGTGTAAACTTAGGTTTATTAGATGCAGCAGCATTAGCAGAAATAGTTATGCAGGCACGAACACAAGGCAAAGATTTTTCCTCATTAACCACACTGCGAAAATATGAACGCTGGCGCCGAGCCGATAATAGTTTAATGATGTTCAGCATGAGCGGGTTTAAAAATTTATTTAGTAACGAGCAAACAGAATTATCGTTTATGCGTAACGCAGGGTTAAATTTAGTGAATGGGCTAGGCCCAGTTAAAAATAAATTAATGCGACATGCGCTAGGGCTAGAAGGTGATTTGCCAGCAATGGCAAAAACCACGGGCTGGTAAATATTATCTGTAGGAGGTAGCTTAAGCTGCCGAAACAGCAAGCGATGCGTAGCGAGCATTAATATAAAAATAAAACTTAAGCGGCTCGCTGCACATCGCGATTTTTATCGTCAGCTGAAGCTAACTCCTACAGGCCAAACGATAGTTAATATGCATGAAATAAAATTATCAGATGTTTGTCATTCCGAAAAACGCTTAACTCAAGCGGTTTTACAAATCACCCAAATGCTGGGCATTTATCACGCCGAACTCGCTCGCATATTACATTTGCAATGTGCAGATATTGGAGAGTTAAATAATGCGCATAAAACACTCGTTAAAAACTCAGCAGCCTGGAAGCAAGCAGAAAAATATATTGAATTATATGAGTATTTATATGTTTTAAAAAATAGCGATGAAGCGTTAATGAATAACTGGCTTAGAAAACAGCATGAGATATTAGGGGCTGCACCGCTTTATTTAATGGTTGATGAATTGCGTATTGATGATGTGATTAATATTCTAAAATAAAAATACTTAATGTTAATCGTATTGGTGTAAAAAATATTTGCAATCATTTTTATGCTGCCCCTGCCACCCAAATGGGTGAGCTACTAGCGGAGATACTGTGTTACGGTAAAAGCGGATGAGCGTGAATATAATTGCAATGAAATAGTAGTGTATAAGCAAATACAAAAAGGCTAAGGCAATAAAAAGCCCCCTTGTAATTTAATACTGCGAGGGCTTTGGTCGCTTAAAAGCGGTGCCTACGAAATAACAATTTCATTGGTATGAAAAGCAAATCAATAGACCTTAGTCGGTTACACTGGCTGTAAGTATACAGGGGAAAGTAAAATGAGCAAGCGTGTTTTAGGTTTAGATTTAGGCAGTAATTCATTGGGCTGGGCTTTGTTAGAAGAGCAGGACGGCACAGTAAATAAATTTATTGATATCGGTAGCCGTATATTTTCTAAAGCGGTAGAAGAAAAAACACCCACACCAAAAAATGTAAAAAGACGTGATATGCGATTGGGCCGGCGCGTGTTGCAGCGTCGGGCAAGGCGTAAACAGCGCATGTTAAATTATTTAGTATCACTAAATTTGCTACCTGCCGAGCTGCAAAAAAATACCCAGCCAGAAATACAACTAAATAAAATGGGCGACCCTTATCAGTTGCGCGCAAAGGCGTTAGACCATCAATTAACGCCGTATGAATTTGGTCGTGTGCTATTGCATTTTGTTGTACGGCGCGGTTTTCTTAGCTCAAAAAAACAGTTGGCGGGTGATTTGGTGGATGACCCGGACACAATGGCTTATTTAAATGAGCTAGATAAAAAACCAACGAAAGATAAAGAAGAAGGCGCGTTTAAATCAGATATTGCAGAGGTGCGCAATGCTATTGAAAAATCGGGTTACAGAACATTGGGCGAGTATTTGCATAATATTGAGATCGGTGAGTGTAAGCGAAATCGAAGTCATGAAGGCGGCCATTTGCGTACAGATAGAAAAATGTACCAAGATGAGTTGGCCGAAATATGGAAACAGCAACATCAATATTTTAATCATCTACCCAATGACTTCATGGAAGAAAACAAGGGCATTAAACAGGTTATTTTTTACCAGCGCCCGTTAAAACTCAAACAGAACCGCATTGGAAAATGCTCACTAGAACCTAAAAATAACCGAGCAGCAACTGCACGGCTAGAAGTGCAGCGTTTTCGCTATTTGCAAGATGTGAATAATTTAGAATATTTTGAGAGAGAGTTAGATCAGTGGTTAAAACTGGATGACGCTAAAAAACAAAAACTCATTAAGTATTTTGAACAGCATAAATCTATCAATATAAGCACATTAAAAAAAGAATTGGGTTTTGATAGTCATTATAAATTTAATTTAGAAATGAAAAACCTTAAAGGCAATATAACCGCTTTTGAAATTAAAAAAATACTAGAAAATATGTGGGATGATTTTTCTCAGCAACAACAAAAGGCATTGGTTGATGATTTATTATCCATTAAGAAAAAATCCGCATTAAAAAACAGATTAATCAAACATTGGGGTTTGCAAACATCACAGGCCATTCAGCTTTGTTTATTGGAGCTTGAACCGGGTCACAGTAGTCACTCTTTAAAAGCGATAAATAAATTATTGCCTTATCTTGAGAAAGGGCTTGTTTATGCGGATGCACGAGTTGAGGCGGGTTATGATTATGAGCCTGAAGAAATTACAGCGCAGGAAAAATTAGGCGCGCCACCAGAAACCGCTAACCCAATTGTTAATAAAGGCTTGCACGAATTAAAGCGCGTGATTAATGCGGTGATTAAACAATACGGTAAGCCCGATATTGTGCGTATTGAAATGGCGCGTGATTTAGAGATGAATACTAAGCGTTACAAAGATAATGAAGCCCGACAGAAAAAAAATAAAGAAGAAAACGAGAATGCGGTTGAAGCATATAAGGGCTTAAATTTGGGCAGCTACCCCAGCTATGACGACAAAATAAAATATCGTTTGTGGCAAGAGCAAAATCATTTTTGTGCGTATAGCTGCAAGGCAATACCGGTTAATGCCGTGTTTACTGCCAATGTAGAAATTGATCATATTTTACCTTATAAAAAATCACTGGATGATTCTTATATGAATAAGGTACTTTGTTTTACTGCAGAAAATCGCAATAAAGGCGATCGAACACCTAAAGACGCCTGGGGCAGCAATGAAGAAAAATGGAATCAAATGACTCAGGCAATTAATGGCTGGAAAGGATTAGACCCTAAAGTAAAACGTTTTTTTCAAACTGAGACTGATTTACAAAAACGTGATTTTATTTCCTCTCAATTAAATGACACACGTTACATTTCAAAGTTAGCCATTGAGTATGTAAAACAATTAGGCTGCGATGTAACAACCAGTAAAGGCGTAACAACAGCATGGCTCAGGCATCAGTGGGGGCTAAATAATTTAATTGGTGAAACAGATAAAAAAGAACGCACAGACCATCGGCATCACGCCATTGATGCTGCTGTAGTTGCTTGTGTTGATCGTAGTTTGTATAAACAAATTTTAAGCTGGACAAAAAACAATACAAAAGAATTAAAAATAAATAGCCCATATCCAAATTTTAGAGATGAATTGGATGAACAGTTAAAGCATGTGATTGTTTCGCATAATACGCAGCGTAAATTATCTGGTGGTTTACATGAGGAAACGGGTGCGGGTTATATAGAAAAACATGGCGGGCTGGTTTATCGAAAAAATCTGACGCCTGATTTCACCGAAAAAAATGCCAAAAGTATTATTGATGACACGGTTAAAAAACAAGTCATTGAGCACCTTGAAAAATATGAAAACAAACCCAAAGCCGCATTTGCAGATAATATAACGGTTTGTCACAAAGATGGTAAAACCCCCATAAAACGAGTGCGAGTTTTACAATCAAAAACCACATTGAAAAAATTGGAAAAAAATAAACTGGGCATAAAAGATAAAACAGGGAAAGTTTTCAAATGGATGGCCTACGGCAATATGCACCACGTCGAAATTATTCAGCATAAAAAAACAGGAAAGTATAAGGGCGAATTTATTACTATGATGGAAGCGCATCGGCGCGCAATGACGGGAACAAAATCGGCAGCAAGGCGCGGTGTTGAAAGAGAGTCAATAATTAAAAACTCTCAAGGCGACGATTGGAGTTTTATTATGGCGCTGCATATTAATGATTTGGTGAGTGTTGGTAAAGGGGATGGTGAACGGGAGTTTTATCGAGTTCAAAAACTCGATACTGGAAGCAATAGAATGGTTATTAGATTGCATACAGCTGCAAAATTGGATAATAAGAAGGAAGAAATTTATTTTAGTTTTAACGACGCATCATTTAAGAAATGGGATTTAAGAAAGCACCAAATAAATGCCATAGGTGTTTTATCCCATGATTAAACGTATTATAGATATTAGCGAACCTGCTTATCTGCACCTTAAAAATCAACAATTAATAATTGATAAAAACGGTGAAACGGTTGGCTCTGTGCCGATTGAAGATTTGGGTGTGGTGATTCTTGAAAACCCGCAGATTGTTATAACACAAATGGCTGTTATTGCCTGTCAAAAAAATAATGTTGCGGTTGTTTTTTGCGACGACAAGCATTTACCTTATTCAGTGCTGTTACCAGTTAGTGATGCCAATACCTTACATAATAAAATATTACGCCAACAAATTGAAATGACGCAACCGGCAAAAAAAAGAATCTGGCAGCAAATTGTTGTGCATAAAATAAAGCAACAATTAATTACCTTAGAAAAGGCCGGCAAAAACACCAGTCAGTTAGAAAGGCTGGTGAAAAAGGTAAAATCGGGCGATCCTGAAAACATTGAAGCCCAGGCTGCAAAAAAATACTGGCGTTTACTTTTTGGAGATGATTTTCGTCGAGATATTGATGAACCCAGCATTAATAGTTTATTAAATTATGGCTACGCCATTGTGCGCGCGATGATTGCGCGTGCCATTGTTGGCAGTGGTTTGCATCCGGCGATAGGGGTGTTTCATAAAAATCAATACAATGGCCTGTGTTTGGCTGATGACTTGATGGAGCCGTTTAGACCCTGGGTTGACTGGCTGGTTTTTAATTTTGTAATGAAAAATATTGATGAAAACATAGAAATTAATCAGCAAACAAAAACACTGTTTTTAAATTTACCCAATGACTCGGTGCAATATAAAAAAAATAAAATGCCGTTGATGATAGCCTGTCATTATTTGCTCGCCGATTTTAAAAAAACCTTTGACGAAACTCGGTTTAAATTAAGCTACCCTGAGTGGCCCGAGCAAATTGCGTTGTTATGATATTTGGTGGGCTAGAAACCATGTGGCTGATTGTTTTATTTGATTTACCAACCGATACCCCCAAAGCCAGAAAACAATACACCCACTTCCGAAAGTTTTTACTGGATGATGGGTTCAGCATGATGCAGTATTCCGTTTATATTCGGCATAGCTCAAGTGACGAGAATGCACTGGTACACGCAAAGCGAATTAAATCATCACTACCAGCGGATGGTGAAGTGCGTATAATTAAAATCACCGATAAACAATTTGGCAATATCGAAGTTTTCTATGGGAAAAAACGTGTGCAAACTGAGCCAGCTCCATTGCAATTGCAGTTTTTTTAACATCCTTGTTAAAAAATGCCGTTATATATCAAGCGTTTATTTTACAGATAGTGTAACCGACTAAGGTCTATCCGCAAATCACAACAGACCATCAACATAGCACCGGCTTCCAAGAGTGTAACCGACTAAGGTCTATCCGCAAATCACAACATCGCTAATCCTTCATGGTCTAACGAAGGAGTGTAACCGACTAAGGTCTATCCGCAAATCACAACTTACTAAGTTATACATAACTGATACAACCAGTGTAACCGACTAAGGTCTATCCGCAAATCACAACCAGAGCAGGTATCTGGCTCCGCAAATAGATAGTGTAACCGACTAAGGTCTATCCGCAAATCACAACAGAATTCGGGTGACCGGCATCGCACCGGTTAGTGTAACCGACTAAGGTCTATCCGCAAATCACAACATATTGCTTCACCGCATCACCGACGATCACAGTGTAACCGACTAAGGTCTATCCGCAAATCACAACATCTGGCTCAGCATTCGGATGTTTATCGGGAGTGTAACCGACTAAGGTCTATCCGCAAATCACAACACGCATTCTTTAACAGCGGGTTTATCTGATAGTGTAACCGACTAAGGTCTATCCGCAAATCACAACCCCACACTAAATGAACAGTGTGCTTGAATTATTTCTTTAGGGTTTTTATTTTTTGTAGCTTTTAAGGGTGAAAATTAAATGTGTTTTATTAAACAACAGTGGCTATGAAGTTTTTGCAGCCACTTGATTGCAGATAAAAGTATTTCTGAATGATGAATTTTTATGCTGTTTTAATTTTGTATTTTCAAATGTCATTTTTTGGTAATTCTTTAATATACAAATCCTGTTTACTATAAGGAATTTCAATGTTTTCATTATTAAACGCTTTATAAATAGCCGTTAATAAAACATCAATCACTTGCCCGCGCAATGACGGTTCTTCAACCCAGCACATTAAATCTAAATCCAAACTGGAATTGCCAAAATTTCTAAAGCGCACGCGCGGTGCAGGATCGTGGCAAACTTTTTCTTCGGTCATCGCAATATCAAATAATATTTTTTTAACCTGATCAATATCACTACCATAGGCAACGCCTACGCTTACTCGAATACGAAATTTTTTATAGGGGCCACCAGATTCATTAATGATTTTAGTGGTGCCCATTATTGAATTTGGAATAGTTAACTCAACATCATCGCGGGTTAACATGCGGGTGCTGCGAATACCGATGTGGGTAACCATGCCGCGCTCGCCGCTGTCGAGCACTACGTAGTCGCCAATTTTATAGGGAGCATCGGCAAGAATTAAAACGCCGGAAAATAAATTGGCGAGGGTATCTTTGGCGGCAAAGCCAATGGCAATACCGACAATACCAGCGGAGGCTAGCCACGCGGTCATGTCGATTTCCCATAGTACAAAAATAAAATAAACCACTAAACCGCTAATTAGTAGAATGGCTAAATTTTGAAATAGCGGCAGGGTTTGTTTGGTGACTAGGGGTAGATTTTTTTCATTGTGACTGAAATACGAGAGCAGTATTCGACTGAAGCGAATAAAAAATAATGACCAAACTAATAAGGCAAACGTGTAAAGCAGGTGTGATGCAGTTTCGCCACTTTGTGTTGATAATGTCAGTTTGCTGGCTAGCCCAAGCGCAATTAATATAATGCTATTACTCACCGCTGGGCGACTGATGTGAATGATTTGATTATCTAAATGAGTTTGGGTTTTATCGGCAATTTTTAAAATGATTTTACTAATGATGTTATTGAATATGCGCGCCAATAATAAACTGCCGAGTACAATAATAATGGCCTGATAATGTGCGTTTTCACTGAAGGTGTTGAGCGCGTTAATTAAATTTTCTTCGTTTAACCAGTCCATAATTTTGTGTGCATTTATTGGTAGTGGGTTTAAATAATCCCAGAATTTGCGGGAGAATACAAACCGGCGTTTGAAGCAACCATTTCGCAGGCTAAAGCTGGTTCCTACAAATATCTAGTTCCTTACCGTAGGCGCGCTTTAGCTCGCGAAGGCTAACTGATGGCATATAGTAATTCCCCCATAACTGGTTTATAGTACGCCCTCAATTTTAGCCATGTATTTAATATGGCTCGAAGCTGTGGGAGAGATTGGCCTTTAATAGGCCAGCACCGAAGGCGCAACCACCCGGAAACGCTCAGGTAAAAGGACTACAGCTTCTCGCTCAGATCATTAATGATCTGGCAATTGACTCTGGAGAGCGGCCACCATCGATGGCCCACCGAAGGGGACGCGGGGCAAACATCGCCACGTCAATCTCTCAGGTACCACGGACAGAGGGGGTTTCTTTTATTGGAGAACCTTTTGTTATGAGTCAAACCTGTTTATTCAACAATCATCAAAACCACGGTGGCAAAATCGTCGATTTCGCCGGCTGGGAAATGCCCATTAATTACGGTTCACAAGTGGAAGAGCACCATCAAGTGCGCACCGATGCGGGCATGTTTGATGTGTCTCACATGACGGTTGTGGATTTAGAGGGCGATAAAGTCAGCGCCTTTTTGCGGTATTTATTAGCTAATGACGTGGCCAAATTAAAATCAGCAGGCAAGGCATTATACAGCGCTATGCTGGATGAAAATGGTGGTGTGATTGATGATTTAATCGTCTATTATATGAACGATCAGTGGTTTCGCATGGTAGTGAATGCGGGCACAAGAGATAAAGATTTGGCGTGGATTAATAAGCAAGCCGGTGCATTTGATGTAAAGGTCACTGAGCGCCCAGAGCTAGCAATGATTGCCGTGCAGGGGCCGAATGCAATTGAAAAAGCCTTATCTGTTTTGCCACTTGATGTAAGTCAGGCCGCAGCAGAATTAAAGCGTTTTGTGGGAGCCGCATCCGGCGATTGGTTTGTAGCACGCACCGGATACACCGGTGAAGATGGTTTTGAAATTATGTTGCCCGAATCTGAAGCCCCTGCGTTTTGGGAAGCACTTGCACAAGCGGGCGTTAGGCCCATCGGTTTAGGTGCGCGTGATACATTGCGTTTGGAAGCCGGTATGAATTTATACGGCACGGATATGGATGAAAGCACTTCGCCACTGATTTCTAATTTAGGCTGGACCATTGCATGGGAACCGGCCAACAGAAATTTTATTGGCCGTGAAAAAATTGCCGCAGAAAAAGCTGCCGGTGTTAAGCAAAAATTAGTCGGCTTAGTGCTAGAAGGTAAAGGCGTTTTACGTGCTCAGATGAAAGTAGTTTGTGATGCGGGTGAAGGCGAAATTACTTCGGGCACTTTTTCGCCCAGTTTAAAACAGGCGATTGCGATTGCGCGTGTGCCGATGGCAATTGGTGAAACTTGTGAGGTTGAAGTGCGTGGCAAGTTTTTAAAAGCCAAGGTGGTTAAGCCGGTGTTTTTTCGTGAAGGGAAATCTTGTTTATAAAAAATATATAAAGCCATAATGTGCTTTGCAGTTTAAGTTATTGTAATAAACCGTCATTCCCGAATGTTTGTGTCGAAGGGCAGTGACCTAGGTATTTTAAGTCACTAGATTCCCGACACAAACATTCGGGGACGACAAATAATAAATTGAAATTGTAATAAAGAGGTTATTAACATGAGCGAAATACCAACAGATTTACGTTATACATCATCCCACGAATGGGTGCGCCTTGAAGAAGACGGCACCGTTACAATCGGCATTTCCGATCATGCACAAGAAGCGCTAGGCGATATCGTTTTTGTTGAATTGCCAGAAGTAGATTCAACAATTGCACAGGGCGATGCGTGTTGTGTAGTTGAATCGGTAAAAGCCGCATCGGATATTTATATGCCGATTTCCGGTGAAGTGGTTGATACTAATCAGGCGCTAGTTGATGAACCTGAAATTATTAATACATCTCCATATGATAATGGCTGGATATTTAAAATTAAGCCAGCAGATGAAGATGATATTGAACAGTTGATGGATGCAAGTAGCTACGAGGCGGAATGCGAAGAGTAAAGAAATTATTTAAGCAATATGTAGGTGCGAATAAATTCGCACCTACATTAAATGATAAACATTCTTTTTTATTTTCAGTATTAAATTGATTTTTCTAAAATTTTTTCCAAACTATAGTAGTGATTTAACATGCCATTTGTTCCCCATACCGAAACCGAAATAAAAGAAATGCTATCTGTTATTGGCATCAATAGCATTGATAATTTATTTGATGAAATCCCCGCGCATTTAAAAATAGATAAGCTCGAAAAAGTGCCGGCGGGCTTAAACGAAATGCGCATTAATCGTTTAATGCAAAACCGTGCTAATAAAGATGGTCAGCCACTTTGTTTTATGGGAGCAGGTTCTTACGATCACCACATTCCCGCTGCGGTTTGGCAAATTACCACGCGCGGTGAATATTACACAGCTTACACGCCGTATCAGGCAGAAGCTTCGCAAGGTACATTGCAGTTAACCTACGAATTTCAAAGTATGATAGCCGCATTAACCGCCATGGATGTTTCTAATGCCTCTTTGTACGATGGTGCATCGGCGGTTGCCGAAGCGACACTGATGGCAGTGCGGGCAAATCGTAAATCTAAATCACGCAAAGTATTAGTGCCACGCTCATTAAACCCTGTATATAAAGATGTTGCGCACACTATTGTTAAACATCAAAATATAGAATTAATTGATGTTGAGTTTGATGGCGCGACCAGTAAAACACCAATGGCAGCGTTAGAAAAATTTAGCGATGAAGATATTACGGCAGTTGTTATTTCACAGCCCAACTTTTTTGGCACACTCGAAGATGTTGATGCGATAACTAATTGGGCGCATGCAAATAATATTGTTGTGATTGCAGTGGTAAACCCGTTAAGTTTGGCGCTGTTAAAACCGCCCGGTGAATGGGGTGAAAATGGGGTGGATATTGCGGTGGGTGATGGGCAGCCATTAGGGGCGCCAATGTCATCCGGCGGGCCTTATTATGGTTTTATGTGTTGTAAAAAAGCCTATGTTCGACAAATGCCTGGGCGTATTGTTGGGCGCACGGTTGACCAACAAGGCCGTGAAGGTTTTGTGTTAACTTTGCAAGCGCGTGAGCAACATATTCGACGCTCAAAAGCCACTTCAAATATTTGTACCAATCAGGGTTTAGTGGTAACTGCTTCAACCATTCACATGAGTTTGTTAGGGCCGGAAGGTTTAAAACAAACCGCGATTAGTTGCCATCAAAATACGCAATTAATGGTTGAAAAATTAACCGCCATTGATGGCGTTGAATTAGTGTTTGACCAGCCACGTTTTCATGAAGTGGTGTTGCGGTTGCCGACATCGTCGAAAACGATTTTAAATAAATTAGCCGATCAAAATATTTTAGCGGGTTACGATTTATCGAATGCGTATTCGTTAAAAGATTATCCGCAATTTGAAAATTGTATTTTGGTTTGCGCAACGGAGTTAAGGGTTGCAGAAGATATTGAAATATTAGCGGCTAAGTTAGCTGAAGCACTTATACTTTAAGGTAGAAAAAAATCTCTGTAGGAGTCAGCTAAAGCTAACGCCTACAGGAAAAATTATTTTTATGGTGTTTCTATTTTAAAGATAAGCAGTTAGAAACATTGAGAGATACACGAGAAAGACCAAGAGATTTATTATGTTAATTTTTGAACACTCAGCCAAAGGCCGAAAAACTAAAATTCAATCGGAAACCGGCAATGCAACGCCAACCGATATTCCAACGGCATTATTAAGAACGCAAGCGCCGGGCTTGCCGGAAGTTTCAGAAATGCAGGCGGTGCGTCACTATACTTCGTTGTCGCAAAAAAACTTTAGCATCGACACGCATTTTTATCCGCTGGGTTCTTGCACCATGAAACACAATCCGCGTGTATGTAATTCTTTAGCCATGTTACCCGGATTTTTATCGCGTCACCCATTAGCGCCCGAGCAAAATTCGCAGGGTTTTTTAGCCTGTATGCACGAGCTGCAAGAAATGCTTTGCGATGTTACTGGCATGGCGGCTTTTGCATTGTCGCCAATGGCGGGTGCGCAGGGTGAGTTTGCAGGCGTTGCCATGATTCGTGCGTATCACGATGCGAATGGCGACACCGAGCGTCGCGAAATTTTAGTGCCGGATGCCGCGCATGGCACTAACCCAGCCACTGCAACCATGTGTGGTTTTACGGTAAAAGAAATTCCAACGTTGGCGAGTGGTGATGTTGATGTTGATGCATTAAAAGCTGCTGTCGGCCCACAAACTGCCGGACTGATGTTAACTAATCCATCAACGCTGGGTGTGTTCGAACGTAAGATAGAAGAAATTGCAAAACTCATTCACGATGCGGGCGGCTTGCTGTATTACGATGGCGCAAACTTAAATGCCATTCTCGGAAAAATTCGCCCCGGCGATATGGGCTTTGATGTTATTCACTCAAATCTGCATAAAACATTTTCAACTCCACACGGTGGTGGTGGCCCTGGCTCTGGCGCAATTGGTGTAGCCGAGCGCTTAAAACCGTTTATGCCATTGCCCGTGATTGAAAAAGAAGGTGATAGCTATCGCTGGTTAACCGAAGAAGATTTGCCGCAAAGTATTGGCCGCATGTCTGCCTTTATGGGTAACGCGGGTGTGTTGTTACGTGCGTATATTTACATGCGATTATTGGGTGCAGAGGGTATGCGTCGTGTTGGTGAATTTGCAACTTTAAATGCAAACTACATGATGACGCAATTAAAAGCACGGGGATTTGAAGCAGCGATTCCTGACCGCTACGCATCCCACGAATTTATTATTACCTTGAAAAAGCAGGCTAAAGAATTAAATGTTAGCGCAATGGATTTTGCCAAACGTTTACTGGACAAAGGTTATCATGCGCCAACCACTTACTTTCCATTATTAGTTCCCGAGTGTTTATTAATCGAGCCGACAGAATCAGAAGCCAAAGAAATGTTAGATGGTTTTGTTGAGGCGTTGGTAGAAATTCAACAAGAAGCCGAAACCGATGCAGAACTATTACACAATGCGCCTTACACTATGCCGGTGAACAGGTTAGATGAAGTGCGTGCAGCTAAGCAGCTGGATTTAGCGTGGTCGGCAGAAAGCCAAGCTTAGCTGAAAAAGTTGTGCTGAGACTATTTAAATAGTTTTTTATGTAGGTGCGAATTCATTCGCACCTACATTTTTTTTGAGTTTGAAATTATTTCATGCTGGAGTATAGTTGTTTTAAACTAAACAACAGGATGCTCGCTAATGAAAAAATCAATATTTTTCTTTCAATTTATATTCAGTGTTTTTTTATTCCTAAGTTTAAATTTCAGTGTGTCAGCTCGTGAAATTGCCGATGTAAAATTAAGTGAGCAGGTCACTATTGGTGGCGAAACGTTACAGCTTAATGGCGTGGGAATTCGCACAAAATTCTTTTTTAAAATATATATTGGTGCGTTATATTTACCTGCCAAGCAAAATGATGCGGCGAAAATTTTAAGCTCTAATTCAACAAACCGTATCGTGATGCATTTTTTGTATGATGAAGTTGAAAAGGAAAAATTGGTTGATGCTTGGTTAGAAGGGTTTGAAGAAAATACAGATGGTAAAACGTTTAGTGATTTACAAGATCGGCTAAAAAAGTTTAATGCCATGTTTGTTACTTTGCATAAAGGCGATGTTGTTTTGCTTGATTATAGTGCAGGCAACGGCACACAAGTTACCATAAAAAATGAAGTGAAAGGCAATATAGAAGGTGCGGATTTTAATAAAGCATTGTTGTCGGTATGGCTGGGCGATGAGCCAGTAACAGATGAATTAAAAAACGCAATGCTGGGTGTAGCAGACGAGTAAAATGTTAAGCCAGTTCCATCATTGCCATTTGTACCGCTTCTTCATCTTGAAAAATAGCGCTGAGAAAGGGGTTAATTAGCAGCATTATTTCATCTTCAGATGAAATGTTATCTAGTGTATTCAAATAAGCTTGGGCATTTTTAAGGCTGCAAGCTACGCTATTATTTTGTGTTTCATTCGACTTATTGCACGCTGCAATATCGCTAGGTTTAAGGACTTTTTCAAGTGCGATTTGTGCCATGTGTTCAGCATTTAGCTCCATTTCGCTCATGTTATTTATGGTGTTGTCTTTCAGGTCGGCGGGCATGGCGATAGCCTGTTGTTGCATCATTTTGCGCGATTCACGTAGCGGCTTAATAATAGTTTGCCATGGTTGAATAGTGTCTATCAGAATTTGTAAATCATCGTCACTTAAGCAAAGATTTTTACTGCCGACCCAGCAGCAATAAAATAACATATTAATGTTTGCATCGAAGTCGTTTTGTAGTGCTAAGCAGTTTGCCTCAACTTCAGGCAATGCCCAGATTTGAGTGGAGTAATTCCATAATTCGCTGTTTGGGAAATCCATAAATATATGACTTTTTAGATTAGTTCGCTACTAAGCCTAGCCTAGATTTTTATTGATTTCAGCATTCTGCAGTGTCTTTTTTGCAGCATCCAATAATTTTTGACGAGTGACAACGCCAGTTAGCATTTGATCGCCAATAATAAAGCTAGGAACACTTTTTGCTTGTAATGCACCGGCGTATTGCAGATAAGTTAAAAGTTTAGCGGGGGTTGAGTCGGCAGGGCCATTGGCATATTCATCGCCCCATGCTTCATCAACAAGGCTATCGGGAATATTATTTGCTTTGGCGATGTCTCGTAATATGGCTTCATCACCAATATTTTTACCCTCAATAAAATAAGCGCTAAACAGGTTTTCATGTAGCGGGTAAAAAATATCAGCTCCTAAAGTTTTTGCGGCTTCGCTGAGTAATAAGGCTTTGCGAGAGTTGGTGGTTATTGTTTGTTCGCAAAGGCTAATGCCTTCTTCATTGGCAAGTTGGCGTAAATTTTTAGACATTTCATCCCATACTTCATCTTCATAGTGCAGCATTCTGATTGAGTGGCCTGCACTTGGGGTTTCGGGGTGAATTTCAATAAAGCACCAGTTGATTTTTAAGTCGTAATGTTCCCGTAATATATTTAGCCGAAGATGCCCGATAAAACAAAACGGGCAGATATAGTCGCTTAGAATGCTAATTTTAAGTTCGGGCATTGTCATCGGTTAACCTGCTAAGTTGTTATAATTAGACACTAGTCTGATTTTTATTTTAAATCAAGCTCGAACTCTGCTTACACTGGGTCTATGCTTTGGGTATCTATTTAAATTCAATGAGAGAAATATGAAATCCATAATGCTGACTGGGCTTTTACTCTTCACATTTAATCTGCAAGTAATGGCGCGAGATTTTGAAGGCGGTTATGCGGTGTACGGCGCTGGGGGCGAAAGTTGTAAAGTGTATTTGAAGTCGATGCAAAGTGGCCAGAGGCAGGACTACTTTATCGATTATACCATTGGTTATTTAACGGCCTTTAATGTCATTATGCCCAATACTTATAATATTTTAGGGGAGTCGGGTTTTGACGAAACACAGGGTTGGCTGCAGCGCCACTGCAATCGATATAAAAATCAGTTGTTTATTAATGCGCTGATTAAGCTTACGGAAGTGTTGTATCCACTGCGCTATCAATCGGGGATGAAAAAACCAGCACCGACTTTAAAAGATGTGGGCAAAGCGGTTAAGTGATTATTTATATAAGCCTTTGTGTCTCTGTAAAAAAGCCTTTTAAACGTTATTAGCTAAAAAACAAATACCCCGCCAACCCAATCAATAAAATCGCAAATATTCGTTTCAATTTTTTCACATCCAGCTTATGCGCCCAGCTTGCTCCCAGCGGCGCAAAGAGCATGCTGCTAACAACGATGCCGAATAGTGCCGGTAGGTAAATAAACCCAGCGGAATATTCTGGTAGCAGTAAATGATTCCAGCCTGCGTATAAATAACTGAGTGCGCCGCCAACGGCAATGGGAAAGCCCACCGCTGCCGATGTGGCAATGGCTTTATGAATGCTGCTGCCATGCCAAACCAACCAAGGCACGCTAAGGGTGCCGCCGCCAATGCCAACAATGGATGAAATAAAACCAATGACCCCGCCGCTGCCACAGAAATTAAGCATAGAAGGTTGGGGGTTGTGAGCGCTAGTTTTGATATTGCTCAGCATGTAAGCAGCAACCAGTAATTCGAATATTGCAAAAATCGGCTTTAAAATATCGCTGCTTAAGTTGCCCGCAAATAGGCCGCCAAACCAAGCGCCAAGTAAAATACCTGGGGTGAGTTTGAAAACGCGGTTCCAGCTCACCGCTTGATGTTGGTGGTGGCTGTATACAGAAGAAATAGAGGTAAATAAAATGCTAGCCAGTGACGTGCCGAGGGCGAGGTGCATAACAATATCGAGGGGTAGGCCCTGCGAGATAAAAATAGCGGCCAGCACCGGCACAATAATTAAGCCGCCGCCAACCCCAAGTAAGCCGGCGAGAATGCCGACGATTATACCGAGAGCAAGGTAAAGGCTGAGTTCAATAATCATATCTAAGCGCTAGAGACAGGATAGATGGCCGAACTAGTTGTCAGATGTGGCCTTTTTTGCCTGATGAGAATTATGTTGTTTATGTCCACCACTATGGTTGCGGTTGTGATGACGGCTGCCTTGCTGGTTGCGATTGCCATCACGGTTTCCGGGGCGGCTTCCGTGTTTACGATTTTGCCCGCCATAGCGTTCAACGTGGGCTTTGGGTTTTAATTCGGCTAATAGCTCACTAGAGACGGATTCGTTGGGAATACTATGGGTAATGTATTCTTCAATTTCGGGCAGGTAGTGGGCATAGTCTTCGCAGGCAAAGCTAATGGCTGTGCCGGATGCACCGGCGCGCGCGGTGCGCCCAATGCGGTGTACATAATCTTCGGCCATTTGGGGTAGGTCAAAATTAAATACATGGCTGACTTCGGGGATGTGCAAGCCGCGGGCAGCAACATCGGTGGCCACTAAAATTTTACTTTCACCGTCTTGAAATTTTTTCAGCAAACTCTGGCGTTTTTTCTGTGGCACATCGCCGGATAAAATCGCCGGTGGCATATCATTACCGGTGAGCCATGCATTAATGTTATCCGCAACGCGTTTGGTATTGACAAACACAATGCTGCGGGTGGGTTGTTCTTTTTGTAGTAAGCCCACTAGCAATGGAATTTTTTCGTTATTGGCGGGGTAGTAAACGCGCTCTACAATTTTATCGGCGGTGCGGTTTTCTGATTGAATTTTAATGTGCTTGGGCGCATTCATTAATTCATAGGCCAGCTCCTGCACCCGAAAAGACAGGGTTGCAGAATACAGCATACTTAATCGTTGATCTGGCTCGGGGCAGCGTCGAATTAAATAACGAATATCGTTAATAAAACCTAAATCAAACATGCGGTCGGCTTCATCTAGCACTAATGACTGCACCATTTTTAGGTTATAAATGTGTTGCTTGAAAAAGTCGATTAAGCGCCCGGGGGTGCCAATTAAAATATCCACGCCATTAGTTATTGATTTTTGCTGTTGCTCGTAGTCGGTACCACCGTAAATTAAGGCTAATTTAAGGCCGGTGTTTTTACCAATTAGCTCGGCATCTTTATGAATTTGAATCGCCAGCTCGCGGGTGGGCGCTAAGATTAAAGCGCGCGGCTGGTTGATTTTTCTGTGTTCGGGGGCGGGCTCGGTGAGTAGTTTATTATAAACCCCCACTAAAAAAGCGATGGTTTTACCCGTGCCGGTTTGTGCTTCCCCTGCCACATCTCTATCTTCAAGTAAAATCGGAATACTGTCTGCTTGAATAGGGGTGCAAAGTTCAAATCCTGCCTGATTCAGTCCTTGCAGAAGCGTCTCAGGTAATTTATATTGATCAAATCGTTGATCGGTTAAGTGTGTGCTCATTGCTTAAGCATATAGTATGCAGCCGGACTGTACAAATCTGTAAATTTAGCTAATATGGTTTCAATTGATTCCTATAACAAATTACCCGTCTAAATCGCTTATGCGTATTTTTTTGACAGGGCAAATCCCAACCCGGAGGTTAAACACTGTGAGTGAGATCATTCATGTATCTGATGACAGTTTTGAAAGTGATGTATTAAATTCTGATGTGCCCGTGCTTGTTGATTACTGGGCAGAGTGGTGTGGGCCATGCAAAATGATTGCTCCCATTCTTGAAGAAATTGCTGGTTCTTATGATGGCAAAGTAAAAATCACAAAATTAAACATTGATGAAAATCCTGGTACGCCTCCGAAGTTTGGTATTCGTGGTATTCCAACGCTAATGTTATTTAAAAATGGTGAAGTTGAAGCGACGAAAGTTGGCGCTTTGTCTAAATCACAGCTAACCGCATTTCTCGATAGCAATATATAAATAATAGTAAACAACCTGGCTTTAGCATAAAGTGTATAAGGTGTTTGCCTAAACAGTAGACGTTTTAAAAATTGTGTGCTAAAGTCTGTTTATTAAATCGACAAATTCTTAGTCGAGATAAATTAGGCGTAATCAAGTCTGATTAAAAAAACCAAACAAAATAAGCTGAATAATTTAAACGAATCTATTTTATCGATTTTTCATTAAGTCTAAAAATAATTTTTACAAACACTATATTTAATCTAATCCCATTCCTTCAAAAAAAATCCTTACTATGAATCTATCTGAACTAAAGAAAAAAGCCCCCGCCGACCTTGTTGAAATTGCCCAATCTATGAAGCTAGAAAATTTAGCTCGCGCAAAAAAACAGGATATTATATTTGCCATACTCAAAGCTCACGCCAAAAGCGGAGAAGATATTTTTGGTGATGGTGTATTAGAAATACTGCAAGATGGCTTTGGCTTTTTACGATCGGCAGAAGGTTCATATTTAGCGGGGCCAGATGATATTTACGTATCCCCCAGCCAGATTAGGCGCTTTGGTTTAAGAACCGGCGATACACTAGCGGGTAAAATCAGACCCCCAAAAGATAGCGAACGTTATTTCGCCATGTTGAAAGTGGATACAATTAATTTTGATCCACCAGAGCATGCAAAAAATAAAATTGCATTTGAAAATTTAACGCCACTGCACCCAGAACAGCGTTTATCGCTAGAACGAGGCAATGGCAGCTCAGAAGATATTACCGGCCGAATTATTGATTTGGTGTCACCCATTGGTAAAGGCCAGCGTGGCTTAATTGTATCGCCTCCTAAAGCCGGTAAAACCATGTTGTTGAGCAACCTTGCTCAATCTATCGCAGCCAATCATCCCGAATGTTATTTAATTGTTTTACTAATTGATGAGCGCCCGGAAGAAGTGACTGAAATGCAGCGGATGGTGTGTGGTGAAGTGGTGTCGTCTACCTTTGATGAGCCTGCCAGTCGCCACGTGCAAGTTGCAGAGATGGTTATCGAAAAAGCCAAGCGTTTAGCCGAACATAAAAAAGATGTGGTGATTTTGTTAGATTCAATTACACGTTTAGCGCGCGCTTATAACACCGTGATCCCATCATCGGGTAAAGTGTTAACTGGTGGTGTTGATGCCCATGCTTTGCATCGCCCAAAACGTTTTTTTGGTGCGGCACGTAATATAGAAGAAGGTGGCAGCATCACGATTATGGCTACTGCATTAGTTGATACCGGTTCAAAAATGGACGAAGTTATTTACGAAGAATTTAAAGGTACCGGTAATTCTGAAATTCATCTGGATCGTAAGATTACTGAAAAACGTATTTATCCCGGTATTAATATTAATCGCTCGGGGACACGTCGTGAAGAAAAACTCACCGATGCTGAAGAGTTGCAAATGATGTGGGTGTTGCGCAAAGTATTGCATCCAATGGATGAAACATCGGCCATTGAATTTATGTTGGAGCGTTTATCTCGCACTAAAACCAATACTGAGTTTTTCGACTTGATGAAAAAAGGCTAATTATTAGCCGATTGTTTCGCTGCGAATTTAATGCGCAGTGAAAATATAACGACCTGTTGAAATATGTAGGTGTGAATAAATTAGCTCCTACATTAAATTATTCACCGCCGCATTTTCAGCCGCCTCAAAAAATAATACAATGCTCCAAGTTATCTCTTGGTAATGTATTTTCAAAATATTAAACCATATTCTGTTTTAAATATTTGATAAATTAGATCTAATACTAAAACTTTTAATTAAAAATGTTTTATAAAGCATTATGCTTAAATTAAATTTTAAAATACTTTTATTGAGTGTAGTTTTATTACTCAGTGCCTGTGCCCAGTTGCCAATTGATTTTGATGCCTCCCCACGTTATGCGTTACAAAAAACACCTAAAAAAGAATTAACAAATATTTCAAATGAATCAAAAATGATTCTTATGAGCGATGGTGTTGATGCCTTTGTTGCCCGTGCTTCGTTACTTTACGCGGCCGAAAAAACCATCGATATTCAATATTATATTTGGCATTCAGATTTAGCGGGTAAAATTTTATTTAATGCTTTAATTGCAGCTGCCGACAGGGGTGTAAAAGTACGATTATTGTTGGATGACATGCCCGTTAATAAATCAACCGAAAGCATTTTTTTTGCAATTGATCAGCATGAAAATATTGAAGTGCGTTTGTTTAATCCATTTGCTACGCGCGACTTTCGTTATGTTACTCATTTGGTCAGCCCCAAACGTATTAATCATCGTATGAATAATAAATCATTTACAGTGGATACGCTGCATACCATTATCGGCGGACGTAATATCGGAGATGAATATTTTTCTGCTCATAAAAATAACAATTTTAAAAACATTGATGTGTTAGCTATTGGCCCAATAGTGAAAGAAATTAGTGGTCAATTTAATCTGTACTGGAATAGCGAATTTGTATATTCAGTTACTGCATTCGATCATAATAAAGCGTCAGGTAAAAGTTTTCAGAAGGTAAAAAAATCATTACAACAATTTGTAAATTTAAAAGAAAATTCAAAATATCATTTAAATATTAAAAACTCGAAAATATATCAAAGTATTAAACAAAAACGACTGCCTGAAACACCATTATATAAAATATTTCGTGGCGAAGTTCATGCTGTATATGATGTCCCTCGAAAAGATTTAAAAAAAACAGAGCAGAAAGTTACCTATTTGAAGTTTTTAATTGAACCTTATGTTGAAAGCATTAATAAAACATTTGAATTAATTTCACCTTATTTTGTGCTAGGTGATGAAGGGGTTAGCTATTTAACGTCAATGGTAAATAAAGGTATAAAAGTGCGCGTGCTGACAAATTCATTATCTTCAACAGATGGGTTAATGGCGCAATCGGGTTACTCTCGAATACGTTATGATTTACTTGCCGGTGGCGTTGAATTGTACGAGCTTAAAAAAAATTCTAATACTATCGAAAGAAAGTCATCAACAAGAGGGAGAAAATCAAAAAGCACATTGCATGAAAAAATATATATTTTTGACAGAGAGCAGGTGTTTATTGGTTCGTTTGATTTTGATTCACGTTCACCGAATATTAATTCGAAAGTGGGTGTTGTTTACGATGTTGCAGAAATGGCGAGTTTAATCGCGACTACAGTATTCGATGAAAATATCAATAACGATGCATATAAAGTGATGATTGCAGATAAGAATATGGAGAAGGATGATGTCGAAATTGATGAAGGAGAAATTTACTGGGTTGAAAGCATCAATGGTAAAAAACATTATTATGTGGCAGAACCCAAAACCGGTTTTTGGCGGCGGTTTGGGCAGGGAATTTTATCGATTATGCCAATTGAATCGCAGTTATAATTTTATTTAATGCATCGTGAAAAAGTAAAGTTTGTCATTCCTGCGAAGGCAGGAATCCAGTGCCTGATGTTAAATGCGAGTATGAGTGTAAACACGCTCGCTTTATGTGAAATAAACTATTTAACCTTCATGCCCGGCTGTGCGCCATCATCAGGATTTAAAATCCACAAGTCTTTACCACCCGGCCCTGCGGCTAACACCATCCCTTCTGACATACCAAAGCGCATTTTTCTAGGTTTTAAATTTGCGACCATCACCGTGAGTTTACCTTCTAAATCTTCAGGTGCGTAAGCCGATTTTATACCCGCAAAAACATTGCGCGTTTCAGCGCCAATATCTAACGTTAATTGTAATAACTTATCGGCTTTTTCTACATGTTCAGCTTTAACAATGCGCGCAATGCGCAAATCTATTTTTGCAAAGTCATCAAATTCTATTTCATCGGCAATAGGCTCTATTGCATTTGCTGATTTTTTAGCTGGTGTTTTTTTCGCAGCGGCTTTTATATCTTCTTTTGAGGCGTCAATGATTTTAGCGATGGCTTCTTTTTCCACACGTTGCATTAGTGGTTTAAATTTATTAACGCTGTGATTCAATAACGGTTTATCTAAGTCGTTCCAACTAAGCTCACCACAATTTAAAAATGCTTCGGCCTGCTTGATCACTGCGGGTAACATAGGCTTTAAGTAAATGCATAAAATCCGAAACATGTTTATGCCCTGTGTGCATATTTCATGAACGGCTTTTTCTTGGCCTTCAATTTTATTTTTCGCCCAGGGTTCCTCATCAGCAATATATTCGTTGGCTTTATCTGCCAGCGCCATAATTTCGCGGGTGGCCTGTGAGTACTTTCTATCTTCAAAATGCTGAGCAATAGAGTCGCCCGCATCAATCATTTGTTGCAGTAATTCTGGTGCGGCCAAATCATTAGCTAACATGCCATCATTATTCTTTTTAATAAAGCCAGCAACGCGGGATGCAATGTTCACAAACTTACCAACTAAATCGGTGTTAACTCGCTGCTGAAAATCTTCTAAATTTAAATCGATATCATCAACACCCGACGATAATTTAGCCGCATAATAATAACGTAAATATTCAGGTTTTAAATTATCTAAATAGGTGCGGGCTTTTATAAAGGTGCCGCGAGACTTTGACATTTTTGCACCGTCAACCGTTAAGAATCCGTGGCAAAAAACTTTAGTGGGTGTGCGATAACCTGAACCCTGCAATACTGCAGGCCAAAATAAAGTGTGAAAGTAAGCGATGTCTTTACCGATAAAATGATACAACTCGGTTTTTGAATCGGCATCCCAAAATTCATCAAAATCCAAATCGGTTTTACTGCATAAGTTTTTAAAACTCGCTATGTAACCAATCGGCGCGTCTAACCACACATAGAAAAATTTATCTTTTGCATCGGGAATTTCAAATCCCCAGTAGGGTGCATCGCGAGTAATGTCCCAGTCTTTCAAACCGGATTCAAACCATTCTTTTAATTTGTTAGAAATTTCAGATTGTACATGGCCAGCGGTGGTCCATTTTTTTAACATGTCTTCAAAGTCGCCGAGTTTAAAGAAAAAATGCTCGGTATCTTTTTTGATGGGAGTTGCACCAGAAACGACTGAATAAGGTTTTTTTAAATCAGTGGTGTCATAAGTTGCACCGCACACTTCACAGTTGTCGCCATATTGATCGTCTGCGCCACATTTTGGGCAAGTGCCTTTAATAAAACGATCCGGCAAAAACATGTTGGCTTCTGGATCGTAAGCTTGTGAAATCGTGCGTGTCGCAATATGCCCATCGTCGCGCAATGTGCAATAAATGCTTTGAGATAATGCTTTGTTTTCTTCCGAATGGGTGCTGTGATAATTGTCGAAGCCAATCAAAAAATCTGCAAAATCGGCTTGGTGATCTTTGCTAACCTCGGCGATTAGTTGCTCGGGTGTAATCTCATCCTGACGCGCACGCAACATAATCGGTGTGCCGTGGGCATCATCTGCACACACATAGTGGCACTCATGGCCGCGCATTTTCTGAAAGCGTGCCCAGATATCGGTTTGAATATATTCCACTAAATGGCCGAGGTGAATGGGGCCATTAGCATAGGGCAGTGCGCTGGTGATGAGGATTTTGCGTTGAGTGATCATGGGTGCTCGTTTTTGATTAAATAAATGTTCAAATATTAGGCGCGTAAAATAGCATTTCTAGCGTTATTTTTCATATATAATTGCCCACCCAAAAAAATTAAGCGAGTTTTTGATGAGCGCCTCTGTGTCACCACCTGCACCGTTTACTATTTCAGTGCACGACCCCAAGCCGCAATTGCGTGAATTGCACTTGAGTTTTACACCAATATTTCAGCAGGTGAATATTGAGCAGCGCTTAGAAGCTCTGCGTGCATATATAGAATCTTTGGTGGTGCAGGCAAAATCCACAAATGATGAAGGAGCGCAGCGCGGTATAATGATGGTAATTGAATTAACCGAGCAATTATTACCTCACATTCAATCTGATGCGATGCCATTACAGGAAACCTTAATTGTGGAAATGGGCGAAGATGCCGGCGGCTCTTCTTTAGAAGAATTACTGAGTTAAACATTATGAGTGTAATAGATAAATTAGTGGGCTTAGTCGAAAAGCTCTACACCGAAACCGAAGGTTATGCAGATAACCCATCGGATGCACAACTTTGGTATAACCGCGGTTATGCAAATGGTGTGGTGGCTTATTTTCGTAAAAATGGTGTTGCCGAAAAATTAAAGCATCTGCAATTAGATGATGAAAATATTTATAAAACCGACCATGTAATGGAATGGTTTAAAGCTTATCACCATGGTTTTGAAATGGGTGAGCGGGAGTCGGCTGAGGTGAATTTTACAGAGTAAGTTTTGAATTTAATCTGGACTTTTACTATTCATGCTTTTATTCTTTCGCCATCTAAATTATATATTGAGATTAAAATATGAAATGGAATTTTTCTATATTTAATAGTTTTCTTATATTATCGGCGCTTTTTTTTGGATCAGTTTTTTATATCACAAAAGTTTATTATTGGGAGATAATAGACGTTCTTGTTTATCCGGAATTTGTTTTTGAAAGTGTCAATTTAGGTAAGCAATCACCATCTCCGTTGATATCGATTAAGCTATACATTGCAACGTATATTCAAAATTCTTCATTCCCTTTTGTTGATTTTATAATCGAAAGAGTAGGCTATGATTTTTACGGGCCTATAACGACGTTGTTTGCAGCAGCTTCGGTTATTTCACTAATATATTTCTTTGTTGAAAAAAAGAACTATGCATCAATATTGTCAGTAGCTATTTGTTTTTTATTTTTTGTTTTGGTTGTTGTTCTTGATTCTGTACCAACAAAAAATGAAGTAGATAATGATTTTTCAAAATTTAATTATCAGGATGTAACGGGGCTGAATTATATAAAACTATTGCGAAAAGAAAAATTTAGTCGCCTAGATGAAGTATGGCGTAGTCTTGAAGATAAGTTTCACAAAGGTGAAATTACCGAGCAGCAATATGAATTTGAATTTGATAAATTTGAGGGTATTAAAAGAGAAGATCTTATTTATTTAGAGCGTTGGATATCTTTATCGAAACGTCCAGAAATACCATTAAGCATAAGAGGTAACAGCTATGAAAATTTAGGATGGAGTGAGCGAGGCAATAAATTTTCGAAAGATACAAGTGAAGAGCAGTTTATGAAAATGCGCGAATACTTTCGTAAAGCGATCAGTGATCATAGTGCAGCATTAAAATTAAATAATAAAATGTTTTTTTCATATTTATCGATGCTAAACATATCAAGAGCGAGTGACCTTTTATATTCTAATAAAGTATATACTGATGCGCTTACATATTTCCCTGCGAGTCTTCTGTTGAATTATCGATATATGGTTGCAATAGAACCAAAATGGGGAGGCTCATTATCTGAAATGTCATCCCATGCGGAAAGTCAAAGACAACATGCAATCATAGAGCCCAAACTGGTTTCTCTTAGTGGATATCGTGCGGTTTATAAGGCAGAAAATTACTGGAAAAATAAAGATTATAGTAATGCAATTAAATGGTATAAAAGAGCGTTGCTCTTCGGAGCACGATCAAGCTTATTTAAAAAAATAAATGAGTTATATGTAATTAAAAAGGACTATGAAAATGCAAATATAACGCTCAGTGAAGGCTTGAAAATTCACCCTGATAATCAGTATTTTTTAGTGGGACGAGCAGTTAATAATGTACAATTAAAAAATATGGATGCTGCAGTTATAGATGCAAATACTGCAGGTGGAATCACTATAGATAAATATTTACTAATGGCGAATCTGGCTTGGGTTTATCAGCAAGCAGGTGATAATGCAAAGGCTGTGAATTTCTATATTAAAGCATTGGAACTTAACCCTGATCATGTAGGATCTTTGCACTGGCTTTATTATTTGTCATATTTAAAGGCGGTCAGTTATAAAAAAGTATTGCCCTATATGGAGCATTGGATTTCTATAAAGCCTAATAGCTCACAGGCATGGATTAGCTATGCAAATACAGTCGAAGATTTAAATCCACTTAAGGCCAAACATGCGTATGAAAAATATTTGTTATTTGTTGATCGGAGAAATGCTAGTAATTTGCCTTATATAAAAAAAGTTGAAGCATATTTAAATAAATTAGATAAGCATAATAGATAGGTTTATATTTCCAATGTTAAATGATATCCACCAAACTTACGCATATTTAAAACACCCTTATCTAAAATTAAATACTGCCCCTTAATGCCGTTAAGCACGCCATTAATTTCTGGGGTTTTATCAAAGTTAAATGATTTTACTTTTTCAGGGTAAGTATTCACTGGAAAATTAATATCGATAACCGATTCATTTTCTAAAAATTTTATCGCATCGTTATCTAATGTTTCCGTTAATTCATTAAGCGCGCTTTCACTTAAGTTAAAAAGTTCATCGCGGCGGCTAAGCATATCGACTTTATCGGCTTCGCCTTTTAACATTTTTTGCCAACTGGTTTTATCAGCCACATGGTTTTTAAAAATAACCTCAACTAAACCGGATGTTAAACGATCTTTAACTTTAAAAATGGGGATTGCTTGAGTCGCACCCTGATCCATCCAGCGTGTGGGAATTTGTGTGCCACGGGTAATACCTACTTTTAGGCCGGATGAATTGGCGAGATAAACGTAATGATCTTGAAAACAAAAATCTTCCCCCCATTTGGGTTCACGGCAAGTACCTTCTGCATAATGGCATTTTTCAGGTTTCATAATACAGATGTCGCATTGCGCTAATGACTGAAAACACGGGTAGCAAAATCCTTGGCTAAAACTTTTTTTTGTTTTTCGTCCACAAGCACTACAATTAATTTCACCGTGATAATTAAATTTAATTTCAGTGCCAATTAATGCATTCATATCAACTAAATCATCACCAATGGGTAAATGGTATTGCACAGTATCGTTTAGTTGAGTGTGCATTTTTTGAATATTGCCGGTGTATTTCATGGGGTATTTACTGCGTGTTAAATCAATATTGAATATTAACATATACAGAATTTGAAGTGTCTATGATGTAAAATATGGCGATGTAAAACATAGGGATGTAAAACACAGCCGAGTTTATTTGCAGAGGTGCATTATGTCAGATCAAGAAAACGAAAATATTTACCCTATTGCCAACTGGGATGTGGGGCCAATTGAAGACCATAAATTAGTGGTGTTTCGTCCGCACTTTATTTCGTCCCCAGAACAAAGCGCAGAAGAGGCTGAAATTAGTCGTTACTATGCAATGACCATTGATCAGGCCAAAGAATTAAGGCTGGCATTGGAAAGTGCGATTACGGTTTTAGAAAGATAAAATAGCGTATAATGTAAAACAAATTTATGTAAAGAGTTAATATGAGCGAAAAAGTATTTGAAGGTTGTGTATTTGACCCAAAGCAAGCCGAAAAAATGATAGGTAAAACGGTGCTAGTGAGTTTTACCTGCATGAATAACTTTGGTGATTTGGAAGCGTTTGAGCAATTTGTTGGGCCTATATTGCGCATCGATAATGCCGATGGTTTGGTTATATTGCGCGAAGATACCGGCGAAGAGTTTAGTATTCCGCCAGATCTCGATCATTATTTACCTGCTAAGCCCGGTGATTATAAATTAGCTGAATCGGAAACAATTGTAACCAATCCAGATTTTTTGGTTGAGTGGGATATTTACCCACCAGATCCAACGTAAAATTATCATTGATGCGCAGCTAGCGAATAATTGAATTAATAATTTGCCCTAGCGCATGATTAAAGATTGAATGATCGGCAATGATTTTTGATTTTTTATCATTGAGTTCTTCTACAAATTCATTAGCAAATTTTTCTATTACTTTATCGCCATGCCGATCAACAAATATTAACTTAGCTTCATCAAATAAAATTACCGATAATTTCACGCGCCGTAAGGCTTTATTTTCACCATTGTAAATTTCAAACCATACACCTTGTTTAACGTCACTGGGCAAACGTGAAATTTGTAAATGTGGCGGGTCTCTTTCATTGGGCATTTCTTCGCTGGCGTCTTCAATAATTTCATCAATGCTTCTTTCAGAAAGGCTGTAATCTGGCTCTTCAAGAAAAAATTCTGATGATTCAATTAAGTTAGAATGTATTTCTTTTAAAGCAGTAAGAGATGCATCAATGCCACCAGGGCTTAATTGGGTTGTTTTAAGCTGCGCTTCAATATCGCCAATTAAAATACCCGAATCATTATTTAGTAACACCCATTGTTCAGATGTTTTAATAGGCTGCACACTGTAAACAAGGTGTTTTAATAGTGTGACAATTTCATTCCATTGGCTGCTCTCTTTGCCATATTTAATAAAACGTTGAAACATAAGGGCGGCCCATTGTTTTAAAATTAAGGGCTTAAGTTCTTTTTGTATAATTTTTTTATAAGTGCATCTTTGTAATTCATTTAAAACAATTTGCCGAGCATGTTCTTTTAAAATAGCCTTTTGCGTTTCTTCTTCTTGCTTGCCGGTTTTATCTTTTTCAATAGCGATTAAGCGATTGAGCGCAGTAAGCGCGGTATTAAAGCTGGCGAGGTTTTGCTCAAATGTGGTTTGCAGTTGTTTAATAATTAATAAAATAGTTTTGTATAGCGTGTTTTCTTCGTTTTCAATGCCAATGCCAAGGTGGGCAACATTGTCGAGCATGCGGCGTGCAGCATGTTTGTCGTTTTGAAAAAACTGTGCATCCAGCATGGCGACTTTTATTAATGGAATTTGCAACTCTAATAATAAAGATTTAATCGCAATGGAAACATTATCATCGCGTAAAAAAGCCCCAAACAGCATTTCAACAAAATCGATGGTACGGCCATCAATAGCATTGAGCGTTTTAGACATGCTGGTGTTCCCCATTTTTGCCATGCTGTTGAGCAGGGCATGTTTAAAACTGTCATTTCTAAAACTGGTTTCATTGGGGGCAAAACTAGGTTTGTAGGAAGTTTGTAAATTAGTGAGGGCTTTAATAACGTCGCGACGATCATGGAACTGTTTGCCCGCATTACTGCTAACCGTGGCTGCATTTACACTACCGTCCTCGCTTTCGCCACTAATAAAACGCTTAATGGCTTTAGATACTTTTTCCGGATCGTTTAAATCAACGTTTTTTTCGGGGCTATCAGGTGTGTCTGAATCTGAGCTCATCTGTACAGGTTTCAAGTTCCGGTTGGCGTTTTTATATTATAATAATCGGCGAGCAGTAACTAGGCTTACATTTAGATTGTAGACCGAGAAAACTAAATTTACAGCATTGTAATCAAATTATTGAATTCATTATAATATTTTACAGGCTTGTGATGACTTAAACTTTAACGGATTTTTATCAGAAATTAAAATTATGTTTGTTTTAATCAATATAGAAGCATTACCAGACGACTTGTTGAATTTGCCAAGCAATATGAAACACCGGCTAAGTTTTAAGCTGGTATTTACCATTAAAGATGTACCAGATACCTTTACCGGCATGGTGTTTGAAAATGCCGTGGGTGAGTTGCAGCTACAGCATTTTAACAGCCCGAAAGGCAATAAACGTAAAGTGATTACGCTGAAAAATAAGTTGGCGAAAGGCAGCTTCGACAAAATCAAACTGGCGCTATTTGCAATGGCGCGCGGTGAGGTGGTGAATTACCCGCAAGAGCTGGCTATTGTGCAGCGACAGGTGTCGGGCACGCCGCGCGCAGGCACCTTGAAAAAGTAAATATAGTCCTCATTTAGGGCGTACATTGCAATTCTATAATGAATCATCCCTATACCAACAAAGGGTAGGGTTAATTCACAGCCTAGCTGGTGTAGAATTCGCAGCAACAAATTTTAGCCCCCGGGGTATCTATCCAGGGCGACACAACCCAGTTTTTTGGAGTAAATGCCATGAGCGTTTCAGAGCAGCAAGTTGAAGAAGCAATTGCAAAATATGTAGATCCTTACTTAGAGAAAGATCTAAAAGCCGCCAATGCGGTTAAAGGTATTGATATTAATGGCGCAGAGGTTGCTATTAAAGTGGTGCTGGGTTTTCCTGCAAAAGGCCACTATGCCAAGATAATCGACGAGTTAAGCAAACTGGTTGGCGCGCTAGATGGGGTAGATTCCGTTAAGGTTGATGTGAGCCATGACATCGTTGCTCACACTGTGCAATCTAGCTTAAAGCCGCTAGGAGGTATTAAAAATATTATTGCGGTGGCATCCGGTAAGGGCGGTGTGGGTAAATCAACCACCGCCGTTAACTTGGCACTGGCACTGAGTAAAGAAGGTGCAAATGTCGGCATTTTAGATGCGGATATTTACGGCCCCAGTATTCCCCGTATGTTAGGCATCACCGATAAGCCAGAATCGGCCGATGGTAAAACATTAGCGCCCATGATGGGGCACGGCATGCAGGCGATGTCTATCGGTTTTATGATAGATGATGAAACCCCCATGATTTGGCGTGGCCCAATGGTAACGCAGGCATTAGAGCAGTTATTAGTGGATACCCAGTGGAAAGATTTAGATTACTTGGTTATCGACTTGCCACCAGGCACCGGTGATGTGCAATTAACACTGGCACAAAAAGTACCGGTGAGTGGTGCTGTTATCGTTACCACGCCTCAGGACATCGCACTACTAGATGCACGTAAAGGCCTGAAAATGTTTGAAAAAGTTGAAGTGCCGGTGCTGGGTATTATCGAAAACATGAGCGTACATATTTGTTCTGAATGTGGCCATGCAGAGCCTATCTTCGGGCAAGGCGGCGGTGAGCGCATGTCTGAAGATTACGATGTGGACTTCTTAGGCGCATTGCCTTTAGATATGTCGATTCGTACCAGTGGTGACGAAGGTGTGCCGCCGGTTGCGAGTGATGAAAACGGCACAGTTGCAACTATCTATCGTGAAATTGCACGTCGCACTGCGGCGAAGCTGGCATCACAGGCAAAAGATTACAGCAGCAAGTTCCCAAATATTGTTATTGAAAATAACTAAGCGGTTATTTAGTGGGCAAGTTTGCCAGTAAATAATCTGGGAAATAACCCGGGAAATAACTCGGGAAATAATATAGAGCCTTTACAATTTATGTGAAGGCTTTTTTTTGCCCGTAATTAGACATTCTGTAGGCGCCAGCTAAAGCTAACGCCTACATGAATTAAGGGCCGTTTTGCAAATTATGCTAGAATGCCGCCTCAAATAATTCAGAGATATTCGGAAGCACAAACCCATGAGCATAAAGTCAGATAAGTGGATTCGTCGAATGGCGGAAAATGAAGGTATGATTTCACCGTTTGAGGCGGGGCAGGTTCGTTATGATAATAACGATAATCGACTCATTTCTTATGGCACATCCAGCTACGGTTATGACGTGCGCTGTGCCAATGAATTTAAAATCTTCACCAATATTAACTCGGCGATTGTTGACCCAAAAGATTTTGACGACAACAGTTTTGTTGATGTGCAATCCGATGTTTGTATTATTCCCCCCAACTCATTTGCACTGGCCCGCACCGTCGAATATTTTAAAATTCCGCGCAGTGTACTCACGGTTTGCTTGGGCAAATCCACTTATGCACGTTGCGGTATTATTGTTAATGTCACGCCGTTAGAGCCAGAGTGGGAAGGTCACGTAACGTTGGAGTTTTCTAACACCACACCGCTACCTGCAAAAATTTACGCCAACGAAGGTGTTGCGCAAATGTTGTTTTTTGAATCGGATGAAATTTGTGAAACATCGTATGGTGACCGAGCCGGTAAATATCAGGGGCAAACGGGCGTTACACTGCCTAAAACTTAGACTAAACTTAAAACTAACCAGTGTATAAATCTTAGCTCTCCATTTGTTTTTTTAAATGGGCAAAGAGAATAATGAGGACAGTCCGTTTTGCAAAGTTTAGAAAAGTTAATTGAACGCAGTGGCAAACTTGGCAGTCTGCCCGCCATTGTTTATAAAGTCTTCGGGGTAATGGACGACCCAAAATCGACCGCCACCCAAATTGGTAAAGTCATCAATGATGACCCCGCCCTCACTGCTCGATTACTCAAACTGGTTAACAGCCCCTTTTATGGTTTTACTGCCAAAGTCGATACGGTGTATCGTGCAGTGGCATTAATAGGCCATAAAGAACTGCGCAGCGTAGTGGTGGCAGCATCGGCAATTAATGTGTTTGATGGCATTCCATCTGATTTGGTTTCAATGAAAGATTTTTGGAAGCGTAGCTTAAGCACCGCGGTAATCGCACGAGTGCTGGCAGCATTTAAGCGCGAGGCACAAATTGAGCGATTTTTTATAGCGGGTTTATTGCATGATATTGGTTCGTTATTACTGTATTTAAAAATGCCAGATGAAATGTCGCAGGCCTTACAATTACAAAAAACCGACAGGCTTGAATTGGCTAAAGCCGAAGCAGACATTATGGGATTTGATCATACAGAAGTGGGCGGTGACTTATTAAAAAAATGGAATTTACCCGCGCAAATTTGTGGCGCAGTGCGTTATCAATTAAACCCGCAATTAGCACCTGAAAAAGTGCAAAGTGCCGCGTGGTTAATTTGCTTGGCAAGCCAAATTGAAGATAAATATTTCGAGTATGACTTGAATGAAAATAATGACGATAGCATTGATAATAAAAACCATGAAAATAACATTGAAGAAATTGATATAGACATTTGGCAAGCCAATAAACTCGACCCAAAACTATTGCAAAAAATTGTCGAAAAATCTCAACAGCAATTTGAAAGCTCTAAAAATATTTTATTGTCTTAAGTTTTGTTGTAAAAAACTAATCAATAAATCCATTTTTACGCATGTCTCTAATAACTTTTTGTTCAAATTCAGTAATCAATTTAGTCGCTGATTTTGGGTTCAAACTTTCTGTTTTTCCCGACCAAATCATTTTCTCTGAAGCCACATCAAATAGTTTGTTATCCACTCGTAAAATTGTTTCGGATACGGTGTTGTCCTGATTAAAATAAATGCATGGGATACACCATAATAGCCGTACATTCCACCATAGCCATCGTAACCCGCTCCCACCTGCACTTGGAATGTAATCAATGGTCATAGGGGTGACTAGCGATGCCGGTGTGTACATCGTTGCTAATTAATCTTACAAATTCATTTTCAAATGAGCGTCTTCGGCTTTCTTTTTTGACTATACCAATTGCCAGATTTTTTTTCAGGGTTGGGCCTTTGTAAATTTTGTCGCTCCAGTCTTCGACGAGCATAGTTGAACTGCAAGCATTCAATAATGTGAATGTTAGTATTAAAAAGCACGGATAATTTTTTGCTTAATGCCTGTTTAATTTTGATTCAGAGTAAGTAAAGTGTGAGCTTAACGTAAGCTTATTATCGGCCAGTTATGTTGGCGCGCATATTTTAGTAATGTTTCATCAGCATCGACGGCGACAGGGTTTTCGGCTTCTAATAATAACGGTAAATCATTGTGTGAATCACTGTAAAACCAACTGCCGTTTAAATTTAAATTTTGTTGTTGCATCCATTGGTTTAAGCGGGTGACTTTACCTTTTTGAAAGCAGGGCACCCCCGCGATTTTCCCAGTATATTTCCCGTCGATTATTTGTGGTTCAGTTGCGAGTAAATGCTCAATGCCGAAAGCGCTGGTGATGGGCCGAGTAATAAAACTATTGGTGGCGGTAATGACCACTAGCGTATCACCCTGTGCTTGATGTTTTTTGATTAACTCAAATGCGGCGGGGGTCATAATGGGGGTGATTTTTTGTTTTAAAAATTGCGCTCGCAAGGCTAGCATTTTATCGATGTCATTATTCACCAATGGCTGCTGAGAAAAGGCCTGAAATTCGTGAATGTCTAGCGTGCCTTTTTTATATTCATCATAAAATCGCTGGTTTTCACGGGCGTATAAATTTGCATCAACAATACCCTGCTCGGTTAAAAATTCTCCCCACAGGTAATCGCTGTCACCTGCAAGCAGGGTGTTGTCTAAATCGAAAAGCGCTAGTGCCATTAAAGTTTCACCATAAAAAAAATGTTAAATTAACTATTCTTCATAGAATTGTTCTATAGTTGAGCGGTTGAATGTGTATTGTAACGAAAACATTGCGCAATGCTCTGATTTTTGGAAGAATCAGAGGTAACTTTTAAACAGGCATCGTTAAGTGATTGATTCTGACGGATTTAGGCCCAATGTGGGCATTATATTAAGCAACCCAGACGGCAAGGTTTTTTGGGCGCGCCGCTTTGGTCAGAATGCTTGGCAATTTCCCCAAGGGGGGATTCATCAAAACGAGTCGCCGGATCAAGCGATGTACCGTGAATTATTTGAAGAAACCGGCCTTAGTCCGCAGCATGTGGAGATTGTGGGTAAAACCAGCAAGTGGCTACGTTATCGTTTACCGAAGTGGATGGTGCGCCGTAATAGCCACCCTGTGTGTATTGGGCAAAAGCAAATTTGGTTTATTCTTAAGCTGGTGGGCACGGAGAATGATTTCAATTTAAGCACCATGGAACGGCCCGAGTTTGATAATTGGTCGTGGGTGGATTATTGGCATCCACTGGATGAAGTGGTGTTTTTTAAACGTAAAGTTTATAAAAAAGCGCTGACGGAATTAGAGCCGCTGCTGCGGGGATAAATCGCTAGTTAGTGTTTTAATGTTATGCTCAGCAAAATCATTACGGCTCGCTGTGCATCGCGCGTTGTTTCGTCAGCTAACGCTAACGCCTACTTCAGGCTTATGTAAGTCGCATTCGATTCTGTTGCTTTTAATCAAAACGGCTTAACCACCACAAATATCACCACCGCCACTAGTAATAGCACCGGCAACTCATTAAACCATCGATACCACAGATGCGAGCGGGTATTGCGATCATGCTTAAAATCTTTTACCAGCTTCCAGCAGTAGGCGTGATAGCCCATTAATAGCACCACCAACCCTAATTTTAATTGCATCCACAATTCTGTTTTATAAGCCGCCCAAGCATAATCAAATAGCATCCACAGCCCCAGCAACAAAGTGATAATGCCACCCGGTGTCATAATGCCGTAAAATAATTTGCGCTCCATTATTTTAAAGCGCTCGTTGCTGATTTTATCTGAGCTATCGGCGTGATAAACAAACAGGCGCGGTAAATAAAATAGGCCGGCGAACCAAGTCACCATAAAAATAATGTGAAACGCTTTTACCCAAAGCATGATTTTCCCCGTGACTTAAATTTTAATGCGGTGTTTTTATTATGTGAGACCTTTGCACGATAGCATCACAAGTAAAAATGGCTAAAATTTCACTGCCTTTCGTTAGAAAACTGGTCAATATCTAGATATTAACTGCGTTTCCTGCCTCAATCAGTAAAATTTTAGCGCATTTTTCTTTTGCGCCTCTATCGTGCAAAGGTCTCTATGTGATTAAAGCAAGGCATATTAAAAGAAAATGTAAATGAAGGCTATTTTCTATTTATACTAACAAATCACTTGAAAAGAATACCCGTGTTATCTAAGTGTTTTTTGACGCAGAGATGCGGAGTCACAGAGAAAAATAAATTATTATCAATGTTTCTAAGCCACTCTACGCCGTTGCGTTTTCTTTTATCTTTTTTAAAAGCCGTGAAACTTACCCTTTAAGCTAAGCTCTGTGCATGAGTTGGCTATGCTGCAGGTTTAATTCAGTCTATACTAACACCCAATATATCAATCACTTGCTTACACTAATTAAAATACCGGTAAGCTTTATTTGCAGTAAGAGGTTCACAGATGATTAAAGCCGGCATAGTCGGTGGCACCGGTTACACAGGCGTGGAGTTATTGCGTTTGTTGGTTGCCCATAAAGAGGTTGAATTATCGGTGGTAACATCGCGCGCAGAGGCAGGGCAGGCGGTGTCTGCGCTGTATCCGAATTTGCGTGGGCATGTGGATATTAATTTCTCAGAGCCGGAGATTGATTCGCTCTCTAAGTGTGACTTAGTATTTTTCGCAACCCCCAATGGTACCGCCATGAAAATGGTGCCAGCGTTGCTGGATGCTGGAGTTAAGGTTATCGATTTAGCCGCCGACTTTCGTTTGAAAGATACCGCAGTTTGGAAACAATGGTATGGCATGGACCACGCTTGCCCAGATATTCTTGCAGAAGCCGTATACGGTTTGCCCGAAATAAATCGCGAGGCCATTAAAGGTGCGCGCATTATTGCGAATCCCGGTTGTTATCCCACGGCGGTGAGTTTGGGTTATATCCCGCTAATTGAAAATCAGTTAATTGATGATGCGCATTTAATTGCGGATGCAAAATCGGGTGTTAGTGGCGCGGGCCGCGGTGCCAGTGTGGCAACATTATTATGTGAAGCCACCGAAAGCGTTAAGCCTTATGGGGTTGATGGCCATCGTCATTTACCTGAAATTCGGCAGGTGCTCGGTGGTATTGCGGGGCATGATGTGGGGCTAACCTTCGTGCCGCATTTAATGCCAATGATTCGCGGCATTGAAGCGAGCCTGTACGGCGTGTTAAAAGCAGATGTAGACGATTTGCATCAGCTATATGTTGAGCGTTTTAAAAACGAGCCTTTTGTGGATGTATTGCCAGTTGGCAGCATGCCAGAAACGCGCAGTGTGAAAGGCTCTAATATGTGTCGCATTGCGGTGTTTCGCCCACAGGGTGGAGATACGGTGGTAGTATCATCAGTGATTGATAATCTGGTGAAAGGCGCAGCAGGGCAGGCGGTGCACAATATGAATTTAATGTTTGGGTTAGATGAAACCACCGGCATCAGTCAGGTCGCATTATTACCTTAGGTGAAATATAGAAAACAATGATAGGTTCAGATCCGGTACACAGTAAATATCTCATTTCAATTCACCAGCCAAAATTATGGTTGGCGAGTGGCGCAGCAATATTAATAATAATTTTGATAATAGTGTGGAGTGTTTTTGAATATGGGCGCTATGTATCGGGTTTTGATCAGGCGGATTATAATCAAGAGATCGACATATTGCAGATCTCATTACAAGAACAAATTGCACAAAAAGAAGACGCCTTGCGAGAAAATGCACGCTTATCTCGCGGCAGTGATATTCAGAAAGATGCCAGTAGCCAGATAAATGTCACGCTGGCCGAGTGCCAAGATGAAACCCTGAAAATGAAAGAAGAGTTAACCTTTTATCATAATCTTGTTTCGCCGGGCAAAGCCAAGCGTGAAGTGAAAGTGAATAAAGTATTGATACAGCCGGATGATAACGGTGGTTATACTTATAAAATAGTTTTAATACAAATTGGTCGCCATGATTATGTGCAACGAGGTTACCTTGAGTTGTCTTTTCAGGGGATAAAAGCAGATGGCAGCAAGGTGCGTTTAGATTTGCCAACCGTGGCAACGGCTAAAGCCAAAAAACGCCAAATTTTCGGATTTAAATATTTTCAAAACTTTGAAGGCGGTATCAGATTTCCAGAAGGATTTGAGCCAGTGTCTTTATTTATTAAGGCACAACCTAAAAGTGCAAAAGTTCCCAAGGTTGAAAAAAATTACCCTTGGGATGATTTAATTTCTAGAGGAAGTGAAGCCAATGTGGGGCAAGAAAAAGTTAAACTCAACTAAAATAGAAACTCTGGTCGGTACCGCGATGGAGATTCAAGGAGATCTTATTTTTTCCGGTGGCCTGCATGTTGACGGAAAAATCGTCGGCAATGTGATTGCCGAAGGTGATTCGCACTCAATGTTAATTTTGAGTGACCAAGGGCAAATTGAAGGTGAAGTACGGGTGCCCTATGTGGTGCTTAATGGCCAAGTTATTGGCGATGTATATGCGAGCGAGCGAGTAGAACTTTCAAGGCACGGGCAGGTGAAGGGTAATGTTTATTATAATTTGCTGGAAATGGCCATGGGCGCTGAGGTGAATGGCAATTTGGTGCACTGTAAAGATGACAAAAAATTACTTGAACATCAATCAGATAATGCAGCATCTCTTGATGACGATGCAGAGCCTAATCCTTCTGCCAGCTAATAAATGGCACTTTTGAGTGGTATTTATAAAACTTGACTAAATTAGTCAGGTAATACAAAATATGCAAATTACACCGTGTGACAGAATTTTTGGAGAAAGAAAATGACGGCTGAAACAGTTGAAAATGCAATGCCAGATCCTATGGACTTTACTGATGCGGCAGCAGACAAAGTAAAAACATTAATTGAAGAAGAGGGTAATCCGAACTTAAAGCTACGCGTATTTATTTCTGGCGGTGGTTGTTCTGGGTTCCAATATGGTTTTACCTTTGATGAAGAAATTAAAGATGGTGACACCGAAGTAAATAATGATGGCGTCACATTATTAATTGATCCCATGAGTTTTCAATATTTAGTGGGTGCAGAGATAGATTACAAAGAAGATTTACAGGGTGCGCAGTTTGTTATTCGTAACCCAAATGCACAAACTACTTGCGGTTGTGGGTCTTCGTTTTCACCGGCTTAGTTTTTTGCATGTTGAGTTAATAAAAAAAGACGCCATCGCGTCTTTTTTTATGCGCGGAATAAATATGAATGTTAAAACCAGAAAGAGATAAATAACCGAGTAACACCTGCGGTTAAACGATAGAGAGGTTCAGTGCCTGGAACCGTCGTATCCACCCTAATGTCTGTGAAATTGTCATAATCAAACGCCATGTATGTGTAAAAAAAGTTAGCAGAGCCGCGCTCGAAAAACCATAAGCTGTCACTATCAAATTTGTAAGTTACCCCAACGCCAAAGTTGATATCGCTAAATGTGCTTAGCTCTTTGTCGCGTGCATAAACATTTGCAGGGTTTTCAAATGGAAATAAGTCGCTATAAAAGTTTGCTTGGTTTTGAGAGTAAAAGCGTAGGCTGGTTTCAAACGTCCAGTTTTCTTCTAGTGGGTGTACATAGCCAATTTCATAAGTATCGGCCTTTATTCCCCAACTATCAGTGAAATAGCGATAGCTGCCAAAGATAGCTGCTCGGTATGGCAGAAAATAACGTAAGCCGATGCTCGCTGCATTAGTGGTGCGAGTTTCTGGATATACCTCGCGTTGAAAAAGATATTGGCTGCTATCGTTGGGGTCGATGTAACGTATATTTCGATAGGGATTATTTAGAAATCCTTCATCGGTGATAATGTCATAGTTTACCGACATGATCATATTTTTAGTGAGCACTTGCGATACAGATGTGCGAAATTGTTGAAAGCCAGATGTTTTAATAAAATCACTGACACCGGTTTGAGTGATAATATTATCACCTTTCGCATAAGATAAACTGACGGTAGTCATACTGCCAAACATTTCCTGGCTCACGCCAAAGGAATGAGTGGTGGCATCAAAATCACTTTCAACACTGGTGGTAAATCCGTAGCTAATGGTTGATTTGTCATTAAGGTAATCTACGCCGACGGATTGCTGAACACGATTTTCGGTGTATTCACTGGCTTGAGTTACCGCATCAATAGAAGCACTGGTGATATTATCAACATAATAATTGGCAGAAACAGACACTTTATCGGCAAAGTTTTTACGCACTAAAACCGAGGGTCCGTCAATGGTAATGCCGCCGCCAGTATAATTGTGGTAAAGCACATCGGCGCGTTCTTCGGGTAACACGGCTGCGTTTAGTGTTTGTAAAATAGACAGACAAACCAGTAGAGCGCATAAAAATAAGCGATTAATTTTTGTTATATTAATTACAGCCACAACCACCACCTGAAGCTGTACCTGCGCCGCGCGCACCTTCTCGTGTATCATGAACATGGCCTAAATAGTAACTGGATACGGGGTCTCGATCGAAGAGCATAATGGGGTCAGCTAGGTTGCCTCTTTCATAAGGTTTTACCCAAGGCTCAGGGGCACCACAGGCGCTAAGTAAAAATAAAATACCGACTAATAAAAAATTTAAAAAAAGTTTATTCATTCAACAGATCCTTTATGACTTGCTGAGTTATTGCCTGTTGTTTAAGTTGTGAATCATCTAATGTATGGCGGATAAAACCATCTTTATCTATGATAAAGATGGTGGGCAAATCGTCAATAGAGTATAACTGGCTGGTTTGGTTGTATGGGTCAAATAAAACCGGATAATCAAAATGGCGTTTTTGTATAAGTCGAGTGGCGGTTAATAAATCTTCATCAATATTGATAGAGAGTAGAATAAAATCTTGGGTTTTATTTTTTTGATAGTAAGTGTTTAGTAATGGAAATTGTTGCAGGCAAGTGCCACACCAGCTAGCCCAAAAATTGAGCATAATAACGTTGCCGCGTAACTCAGATAACTTTATGTTTTTAGCGTTTTGACTTTTAAGGGTAAAATTCCATGCGAGTTGTTTTTCACCCATGTTTTTATTTTCATCGGCATAACTGATGTTGCAGATTAAGCTAATAGAAATCACAAAATAGCTGAAAATATTTTTCAACGACAATATTTTAGCTCGAAAAATTTTAGGCAGAAAATTTTTCATGGTTTATTTAAAAGTAATATCCAACGCCAAATGTAAGAGCTAAATTATTGGTGCGTTTGGTTTCACCGATAAAATCAAGTTCGAAGGTGTGATCGCGCACATCAAAATAAGCGGTTAGGTAAGTGTTAACTATTACTCGATATCCCAGCCCCCAACTGAAGGTAAAATTATCACGCCCAGCAAACTGGGTATTACCGGCACCGGCGACTACATAAAGCGCGGTATTGAATGTAGTGTTATTGCTAACAAACGATTCGCTTGGAAATATATCGTAGCCAAGGTTGATGAGGTAATAATTATAATTTCTTTCATCGGCAGATAATATGTCGACAAAAAAAGTTTCTACTGTTGATTTACCCGCAGTTGCACTTGCTAATTCGAAATCTACAAAAAAGTTTTCTGAAACTCGGTAAGCAAATTTTGCACCGAGGATAGTGGTGGAGCCAAAATCTTCAATGCTGATGAGCCCAAACGATGCAATTATTTCAAAATTGTCGGGATTAATTTTTGCTTCATCAAATTCTAGGCGCTCAATTTCAGGCTGAATAACCGGTTTTGAAACCTGTTCAACATCTAAACCTGTCGCTTGCGTATTTATACTTAGCAGTACTAAGTAAGTATATATGCAGCCTAAAAGAAGACTGCGAATCCTGCCTTCCATTCGTTTATTTCCTCGTTGTTATCATTATTTTTAGTGGACGAAAATATTATATATTGACTAAACTCCAGTCGAAAAATAATTTTTTGGGTTAAGTGGGTGCGAACACCCAAGCTGAAATTTGCAAATTGATTAGTGCGCTCTACAGGTTGGATGGTAGACGATGATGGCTTAACATCAATAATACCGGTGCCCATTTGAAAGTAAGGTGAGTAGCTCCACTCGGGGAACGGCTGTATGAGCAGGCCGAGCTTAAATGCCAAGCTACTGGATTGCTCACCAATGGCTTGCGCTAAACTGGATTCAATGGCAAAGCCCTGATTAAAAAAATACGAGCCATAAACATTAATTGATGCTGCACCACCAAAGTCACCGCCCATTACTCCCACTTCCCAAGTGCGCTCGGCAAAATCTTCTTGAGTAATGACTTTAAATTCAATCAGTTCACCATTGGCTGATAATGTTTTGGAGAGCTGCTCAAAGCTAACCCAACCTTCTTTATTGGTTTCGGTTCGTACTTTAAACCAATTTGCGCGCTGGGTGACTATTTCAATAAACGCACCGCGCTCCATTACATGAAATATGGGATACCCGCCTCCAGGGCCGGTATGCATTTCAATATAGGGGTCAGCAATTTTTACTTGCTGCAATGGCTCAGAAGCAGAGTAAACATTCATACTGAACAGTTGCATGAGCAACATGACAGTCAATCTAATATACATAGTTAAGTGCGAACAGCCCTGCGTTTATTGTCTGGTTATTATCGTTTTAATTATAAACTAGTTTTGTGGTGGTGCATCAGGATCAAATGGATTATTGAAGTATTGGCCACCGATATCAAGATATTCTGCGATTAATTTTAATTCTGCTGGGGTGAGCATATTGGCATGGTTCACTGTGGGGGTTGGCAAGGCCCGACCCGCATCAAGTTCTGTTTCGGTCATTTTTTCCATAAAGAAACTGGCTCGTGCACCGTTAACACTCATGGCGGCAACGGGCTGAGGGAGGTTTGGGTCAGGTATTCTTATTGGATCACCATTTTCATCGAGTGCATCGATTAAAATATCGATAAGTGCATTTCCTACAATATCCTGAAAAACATCGTTAAAAAATAATTCTCGAAATGATTCAATGTGTTGAGGTTCTTCATCTGAAGTATTCGACATTAAATCAAGTTGAGCGGCGGGAACAATAGTATTGTTTAATGTGGTATGGCAATTAGTGCAGGTTACAACTGCGGCGCTAACACTATCAATTCTAGGGGTGTAATCCCAGATAGGTTGTATGTGGTCTTGATAGTTAATAATGGTGCGGCATCTGGCTTCCCATTGCGACTCACAAGTGGAGGTGGCGGAATAAGGGCTGGCGTTTTGTGCATTTAGTGTAAAGAAGTTGGGGGTTGCAATGCCAGTATATGCGTAGGTGAAAGATGCTGAAGGTGTAGCAAAAGCAGGGTCTGTCCATTCATCCGTGTATTCAATATTAACACTGGGCGTTGCGCCGGCTTTTCCTTGGGCGGCGTTCAAGGCTTCTGCCATGCTATTAAAAGAGCCGGCAACATACGGGATAAGTGTGTTGGGGTAAACGCCATTCACCGTGGTAGGTTCAGTGGTATTAATGGATGGCGCAATTGCATCTTTACGTGCATGGGGTAAGGGCTGTGCATTTCCAGTGGTGGCATGGGTATGACAGCCGTTACAGCTTACCGTGCTACCCGCGTTTACCTGTAACCAGTTTTCATGGCGAGGGCCAATACGGCGACCCGCTTTATCGAGAATTTCAAAATAAAATGCGATATTCGCAGGCACTTTTACCTGCACCGAGCCATCGGGTTGAATCATGCTGTAGCCGATAATTTCTCTCATGCCCAATCTACGTGCTCGGCTAAAGGCGTTACCAGATAAGTTGGGTGGGTTGGCTAAATCTGGGTCGTTTCTATTAGGTAAGCCGACGGCCTTTACTAGGCGAATAAAGCGAGCAGGGCGTTGATCGGCGGTTGCCAAAGTGGGGTCGCCTAATTCTAATACACTGCTTACATTAGCATCGGTGCATTCAGTAAAAAAACAGCCGTCAAATGTGCTGTTTCCAAAATCATAAACACTGCGGATATTCAGTAGGCCAACATTTTCGCTAATGAGACTACTGTTTAGTTCTTGGCCACCCTGATTGATGAGCGCTCGATCGTAAGGGCGCATGACAACCGCTTCGGTAATAAACATCCCAGATTCAGCTTTTACAATCGGTTTTTCTGTTTGTTCAGATGGGTTGTATAACCATATTCCATAAGCTGGATAGGTTTCGGTTGTGGTGTTTGCAGGGTCGTTAAGAATTAGTTGAGCTTCTTCGCTGAGGCATAAGAAAGGTTCTAGCACGGGATCGACATTGGGGTCGGTGTTGGTATCGATATCAATTTGACATAAACCTTTGCTAACCAAAATGCGGTCGGTGTCATCATTAAGCGGATAAAAGGAGGAGTAGCGACCTTCATAATCAATACTGCCGTCATAACTTAATGAATTAGTACTGACTTTTTGGGAGGCAGATAAACCCGCCATTGTGATGGCATTATTAGATGTGGGCTGATTTAAATCGATAAAGTTTTGTGCATTAACAGTGAATATTTCACCACCGGCAAAGGAGTCGCTGAATGGGCGTTGTAGCATCATAATTCGGCCATCTAATAACTCTCTGGGTTGGATGAATTGTATTTGAGGAGTGTTGCCATCTTCATCAAGCGCACCAATAACCTCGTGACTATTATCATGGGTGCCATAATACGGCTGTAAATCGGAACCATCTTGTAAAATAGTAAATAAACTGATTGTACCGTTGCGGTTCATATTATCCCAGCGGCTAAATAAAATTCTGCCATTTTGCAATACAGTGGGGTCTAAATCATGGCTTTGGTTAAATGAAATTTGCCTAATATCTGTACCATCAAGATTCATGGTATGTAATACCAGCGCTTTTTCACCATTATCTTCATCTTGAGAGGAAAATTGGGGCTTGCCCGCACTTTCTGTGCTTAAAATTGCGCGCGATTGTTTTTGGCGGTTGGATGAAAAAATAATCCGATTAGAGGGTAAAAAATAAGGCGCAATATCATCGCCTAAGCGAGCAATAATATCCGCGTCAGAAAGTTTGGGGATAACCCGTGAAAGCTCATTAGTTTCTCGGTTATAAGTGTAAATATCCCATGTTGGGTCGTCAGAGTCGTCGTTGGGGTTTGGGTCTGCAGCGAGCATTGAAAAAATGAGAAGTTTGCCATCACTCGAAACATCTAGATCTTTTACATCACCGATACCGTTGGTTATAGAGCCCGTAATATTTATTTCTGGTGAACTTAAGCTGGCACGAGGTTTTATATAAAGGTCACCACCGGGTGTTGAGTCTAGCGGGCTGCGAATATCGGGTTGAACCATATCGCCTTGATTATCAACTAAAATAGCGCGCTTTATATACGCAATGGGAAACTCTTCAATGCCGGGGTCGGCACCACTTCCTGTGCCGCAAGATGTTAGTAAGTTAACAACAGATAACAACAATAGAGGCGTTAGCCATTGCTTTGTTGTTGATACGTTAATTGATTTTTTGCTACGCATAAAACTAACCTGAATAAAATAACTAAAACACATTTTAATGTGTCGTTGGCGGCATTAGGCCGCTTGAATAAAACATTTTGCCATTGGCATTAATAATGATAGCTTCAATATTCTGCATTGAATTAATTAGTTGTAATGCTTTGTCTGTGCCCAACACAAATAATGTGGTGGATAGTGCATCGCTAGTAACCGCATCATTCGCCATTACACTTACACTCCATGTTTGGTTTACCGAACGTCCTGTTGAGGGCTGTATTATATGGTGATAGCGGGTACCATTTTTTATGAAATAGCGCTCGTAATCACCGGAGGTAGAAATAGCAGAATTACTCAGCGGTATGCTAACAACTACCTTATTTTTATCTCGGGGATGGCGTACTCCCATTACCCACGGGCGGCCATCTTTGTCACCTAAAATACGTGAGTCTCCCCCCGCACTAACTAACGCATTTATAATGCCGCAATTTTTTAAAATTTTTATTGCATTATCTACCGCATAACCTTTGGCAATGCCACCCAAGTCTATGCGGGTATTTTTATGACTAAATGAAATGCTGGTTTGAGTTTCATTTAATTTTATATTTTTATAATTAATGGCATTCAAGTGTTGTTTGATTTGTTGATTGCTTGGGTGTTGCTTCATGCGGTAATCATAAAGATAACCAACACTGGCAAAGGTAATATCAAACGCGCCATTTGAAAGTTTTGAAAACTTAATTGATTGTTGAATTAAATTAAATAACTCTTTACTCACGGTTACATTTTGTAATGCCGCATCTCGGTTAACAATCGCCAGCTCACTATTTTTTATGTAAGGGCTCATTAATTTGTCAATGCGATGCATTTCGTTAAATACCAACTTGCTACAATGTTTAGCCTGTTCAGGTTTGCTGCTAAGTAACTCGACAATAATAGGTGTGCCCATAATGGCTTGTTGGTAGTTAAACCACTGGGCATTTACCGAATTAGCGAAAATGATTCCTAAATAAAAAAGTACCTGCTGCGTAAATCGCTTTCCTGTCATTTAAAACTCAAATCAAATGTTACTTATGTGTTGTTATGTTAAAGGATTAAATGAGACATATTGTTCAAAGCTGCCTAAGCCGTGATTTGCAAAAGTGCTTGCAAACTGGCTTATGTCACCGTTTAACTGCATATAATTAGCAATCGCTGTATTAACTAATAAATTAACATTATTAGCCGCCGGTGTTGCGGATGTAACAACAGATCCACCTGAGTTGAAGCGGCCAATTTGTCGATGATCTTCTGTGCCAAATGAACTGAATTTAGTAATGTTTCCATTAGGGTTAAATACTAAAAAGAATGAGCAGGCTGTGGATGAATTGTCGCCAGTCCATTCGCCTTTACCGTTGCCACCTAGTGTGATATTACCGGCACCATCGGTTTGGGTTACGGTGTTATCAGGTGTGCCATTGCTGGCAACCGAGCCATCACTAAAAACATAAATCATTAATGGCTGACCTTTTATCTGTGCATACTGCAGGCAAGCACCAATGCAGCGGCCTGCTCGTAGGTCGCGGTTTTCGCCAACCCTTCGGTTGCCAGTGTGGTAATCATAGCCGCCCATGGTAATGCTGCCTGCACCTGCATAGCCTTCCATTACCATTTTCATAACAGAAGCGGTTTTTTGAAATTCACGATCGTCACGTTCTGCATCGCTAAAAATACCGGCTGGGCCAAAAATATCTGTATCGTCAGCAGGATCAACGGATGCGCCAGCAAATCGTTCTGCAATATCAGCTGCTTTAATATAACCACATTTAACCAGATCTCTAACAACATCATTTTGTGTGATAGATGCATTGAGTTTTTTATGACTAATGCGCGCTATAGATTCCATTACGGCAACTACATCCTCATTTGTGTCGAGGATGTTAGTTAGGTCGCCAACATCGATCATGCCAGTTACATCAGAAGGGCGGTCGACTTTTGTTGGGCGAATTTCTGGGTCAATTAACCCCGGGGGCGCCATTGAGTTACCGCCAGATTCTGTATTACGAGAACCAATTAGTGTTACCGCATTACCCACCGCACCGGCTTTGGCGATACCATATAAAGGATTATGTGTATTATTGCTGGTGTCATTACCGGAGCGTGCGGGTATGACGGCGCCATCAACTAGGTTAGGCGCATCTGGCGTAAACTTATCCAGAATACCAAATAGAAGTGGGCTATCTGAATGAAATTTGAGTCCAAGTTGGTCATTGGTAAAGTCTAAACTCGTGGCAAGTGTATTAAGGCTTTGCCCTGCGGTTTCAACTTGGCCGGGAAGCATATCACCAGGAACCCCCATTTTACTGTAGCCAGCGGTTGTTAAAAGATCCATTTGGCCATCAGTGCCCACTAAAACATTGGAGCTGGCAAAGTTAGCGCCACCTGCTAAATCAAAGCAAATAAAAGGTATTTTAGCGGTTCCGTCCGGTACATTGCCTAATGAGCAGGATGTATCTTGTGCGAGCTGAGTGAGGTCAGCGGATACTTCGGCAAAAGCAGCACGAGGGTTGTTGAATAGCCCGAATACGCCGCCGGTTACAACTGCTGCGGGGCCTGAAATAAATCCTTGCTTAATAAAATCACGCCGTGAAGTGGGTTTTGCGTGATCCGCATGCAGTAATGGGTCGTTAATGCCCAGTGGTTTGCGTTTGTTTGTCATCAAAAATACCTCTTAATATTCATTCTGATCGTGCTTATTGAATAATGGTCATTGCGCTACCGATGATAGCAGCGCAGGTGGCGATTACGATTTGTTCTGTGCGTAGTGCGCTACATACTGGTGCAGGTGTAGCAACATCAGAGTCACATGGCATTTGAGTTAGTAAACTGTCAAAGTCATATATACCCGTTGGGTCTGCTACGCTAGCGGCTGGGTTTGCTTCGGTGCCAAGCAAGTTTTGCTGGCCCGTTGAGCTTAATTGATTACGAAGAACAACGGGATTGGGTTGGTTGTCCAAATTGTGAGTGTTATCAAGGTTCATAATACCCACTAATAATGGGTCAATAATTTGGCTTGAAATATTGGTAAATGCCGTAGCGGGTAGTAGCGTGAAATCGAAACCTTGGAAAAAACGGTCAGGATCATTTGCGGCTAGTGCCTTATCTGCAATAACAAGTTGATTACAGTAGCTCATTGCTAATTGTGCAACACCCATTTGATGAGACGGCAAGAAGGTATTGATGTCTTCTATTGCAGGTAGTTGCTGCTTATACGTTGCAAAGTCTGTGGTAATGGTGCTGTTAGTGGTCGGCACGCCAGTAATTAATGACATGCTAGTATTTATTTCATCAAAAGTTTTGAGGCCAAAGTCAGGAACGGGTGCGGCATCAGCCGGTGCAGCCGGTGCAATAGGGCTGGCTTCATTTCTTAAGTTGGTATTGTTGCCAATGCGCTCAAAGGTTAAGAAAAACTCATCGTTTTCTGGGCCCTTGCCAACGGGGATGACTGTGCCCAGCCTAGAAATTGTTTGACCATTCACGGTGTAATCTGCACTATTAATATTTAGGTTGATATTGCCAAACACTTGACCTGTTTCAGCTTCACGGCCATTTATGCCAATTCGCATACCTTCAATGGGAATGCCAGCTGAGGGGATATACTCGCCATCTAAATTAATGAAAACAGGATTATTAAAAAGATAAGCCGTGCCATCATATAGCTCCGTTTGCATCATAATAAAGGCTTCACTTTCGTTGGGGCCAAGTAAGTCTGCAACAGAAAATAGCATGAAGTATTTTTGACCAACACCCACGTTAAAGTTTTGAGTAATTTGCTCTGCTGTTAAAGCGCTATTATGAATAGCAACGAGTCTTAATGTACCATTCCAAGCACTATCCGAATCTATTTCACCGCCAATAATGAATGGGAAAGAGTCTTGCCATTCGGGTAAGGTGCCACCTTGCGATTCGGGGGTATCTGTATCATCGGTGAATACGCCATTAATATATAAGCGACGACCATTTACAGGGTCAAAGGTCGCGACTACATGTTGCAATGCAGATTGTAAGTCTTCATCTTCGTCATTGGTTAGCAGAGAAATTGCGCCATCAGCACCAGTATTAGTTGAGCGGTTAAAATACTCGTATTGATACATGGTTTGGCTTAATGCGAAATTACGGTTTACGCCATCACCCGATGCATAACTAATGATACGTCTGTTTTCTTGGGTTACGTTGGCTGGAATAACCCAAGCCTCTATGCTGTAGGTTGAATTACTTAAGCTGATTAAGTCATTGAGTTTTTTACTGGCGACTGGGGGGGCTGATGCATAACCGCCGTTAGAAAAATCAACACCATAACCTAGCACCCAGCTAACAGAGCCATTAAATTCAAGGTTCATTGCGGGTTCGATGCCGCTGGTGTCATAAGCCGTATTGCCCTCACCTGTTTTAAATTCCCAAAGTGCGATTTGGTCACTTTCATAGCGATTACCACCGCTTGCTAATGTGGCGTTGGTAAAATCCATGGCACTGCTAGTGATGAGGGCAGGGTCGATTGCTGTTAATGGAATGCCTTGGGCAAAATCAAAGATAGCTAGGCGCATATCATCGGCATCACTTGCGCAATCAGCCGTCCAGCAATTATGCAAGTCTAATATACGGGTAACAAAACGAGATTGTTCAGATGAGTCAAGTGGTAGTGGCTCTAACGTACCGCCAGGTAAAATATTAATTGCATCAAGATTTATTTTGGACATGGCTGCTGCATAGGCTACGTCAATATCGGCGCTAGCAAAGAAGGGAGCTTGAGGCACTTCGGCACTGTCTGAATGACACTCTGCACAGAAAGGGGCTAAGATAGGATCATAAATACTGGTCTTAAAATTGGGTGTTCCATCAAGTGCGGTTGCTGGAAAGTTACGGCTTTCTCCCGGTGCAAATATATTGGGAGCAGATAAAACAATGTCACGCCCCCCGACTTTAGATAAGCCACTAGTCCATCTGTCTATATAGCCTTCAATAATGTCGCCACAAGATGCCGCGGTAGCAGGGTCATTTCCTAACCAGCATTGATGGCCATTGGATACTTTGATAACCGCTCTTGAATTAGCCGGTGTTCCCCGATCAACTATATTGTTTGCGATATTGGTGGCAGCGGCAAAAGCATTATTAATGTCAGATAAATCAACAAAAGGATAATCTGCGCCAGCTTGACCAGGGGTGTGGCATTGGCCGCAGCGATTATCGGCGGCAAGTGGGTTCCAAAATTCTGTTTTGAATCGTTGTACTTCATCAGTTAGTGCAGGAGGGCCTAAATATAAAGGGCCTGAGCTAGCATTGCCTGAGCCATTTCCTGGGTTGGTGTTATTTTCTACTTCGGTGCTATTCCCGCAGGCAGTTAAAATACTAATAGCAGAAAGAATAGTCGCGTAGCGTAAAAAAACGCGAATTATACGAGGCGAATGCATCGACATAGTAAATGGTGCTGAATAGTGCTGCTCATGTTTCATTCTGATTGTTCTCCAAATTTATTCATCACTATTTACTATTTAATAGCTCTTAAAGTATTTAATTAATTACAAGTTGTATATGCGCAATTTATGAATCTACTGGCTGCAATATGCTGCGACTTTGCCGAATACCGATTTCATATTGTAACCACTCATAAAACCATCAGTTATATCACTAACCTTTTGTCTATCAACTGCGTAGTTATTCGAATCACGAAAACAGATAGCCTTAAAGGCTTTTTTTACTTGGCAGCTTGCAAATGCGCGGCTATTAGCAAGTTCAGCGCCCATTGATTTAGCGCCGTTGCCAGTTGAAAAACGTTCGCGACTATCGATGGTAACGCCTGCAGGTGCAGAGCTACTCCAGCCTAATAATTCGTTTTGACCGCTGCGCCAATAGTTAATCCAGCTATCATCTGTTGTTATATAACCGGGCTTAAAATTTTCTGCATTAACGTGGTATTTGTTGCTGATACCGTTAGCGGAAAAACCATTTAAAGAGGTGTCATTAGGTGTTTCTGGCAGGTTGTATGCAAGTGATCCAGATTCGACGCTGGTATCAAAATTATATTTGGCATACGCGCCGGTTAAGCCGTCCATTCCCGCATGGCAACCCACGCAGCTATACATAAAAATACGACTATCGCCGCCAGGGCTGCGAGATGTATCTTGGCGTACACGATCAGGGACGCGACTAATATCTTTAAGTGGTTCAAGGTCGGTACATAAATGATTCATAAGCGTAAAGCGAAACATAGCGCGATTGGTGCCGTCTGAGAAAAAAGCTTGAGCTGCGGCACGTGTTGTCATAATGCCTGCAGTTGCACCGGCTGGAAGGTTACCAAAAGATGATTGTTCAGTTCCCACAAGAATATTTTCATCTGAAAGGTCGCCTGCAACGGGGCCTAGTGCTTCTAATGCTACATAATGATCATTGCTTGAATTTGAGTAACTAGGGGATGCCGTGCCATTTGCGGTGTAAATAATATCGCCGGATAATATTTGTCTAAAATCAATGTCGTCTCGAATAATGCCAATAACAGTGGCAGTGTAGTCATTTAAATCAACGAATACAGATTGGTCTTCATTGGTCCAAGGTGCTATATAATTTTTAAGTGTGACATTATAAAAGGCAGGGTTTAGCATCGCGATATTTGCAGCAGCTTCAGCGCCTGCTTCTGTGTCATTAATAATGGCGCTTTCCATTTGAGATAACACGGTATTAGTTGGAGGGATGCCGGTTAGGCGATCGTGTATTTGGCGTGCCTGAGCTAATTCAGCATTTCCTGCATGTGTTAAATTGCCCGCTAGAAAGGCTAAAATAATAAACAGACGTCCTGCATGTGCCAGATAAGATAGTATTGACTGGTTTAGGCTTTGTTGAATTAATGGCACGCGTTTCTCCTACACATTACAGTACGCTTAAATTTAATGTTATTGCATAAATACAGATCCAATTACTGGGCTATACTAGATGCTTGCTTTTTTTATCAATTATTTAATGGCTGTTGTTTGAAGTACTACTTGAGATAACTTTTGGAGTAATACTTGTGGTTATAGCAAACCACGTTGTTTTATTTTAAGCAAAGTGCTTAGCTCTTTTAGTGAACCACTTCATGTAAATATAAGAAAGAAAAATAAAAGTTCAAATTATCTTATATTAATGCAGATAATCGGTATAAAATTTAGGTTAAAGTAATTGTTTGTAAAGCAGTGCTTCGTTTGGGTGAGTGCGCGCGCAAGGCTATTACATAAAAATTGTTACGCTTTTTTATAAATATTTAATTTTTAGTATGAAGGTTTCCGAATTGAAAATTTTTATTAGATTATTTCTTTTTTATTGTTGTGTGTTTTATTTTCCTGCTCATGCAGAAAGTGAAAGCTTAGTTGATAATGTTGAGCTATCTGAAAGTGTGCAACAAGAAATAGACAGTTTAAAAAATGAAGTGATAGAACTAAATAGAGATCTTTTTATACTAGAAGAAGATTTGTTGTTTTCGGCTAATACACAGGTTAGTGTTTTTTTATCGATAGATGTGAATGAGCTTTTTAAATTGGATTCGGTTCAGTTAAAACTTGATGATAAAGTGGTAAGTAATTATTTATATACAGAAAGAGAAATTAAAGCGTTGAAAAGAGGTGGTGTGCAGCGTTTATATATAGGTAACTTAACCTCGGGAGAGCACGAATTAACGGCTTTTTTTGTAGGTAAGGGGCCAAGTGGTCGAGACTATAAGCGTGGCACCACTAAAAAAATTGAGAAGTCCGATTATGCCAAGTATATAGAATTAAAAATTATTGGTAATAGTAGTAAGGAACAGCCGGATTTTGAAGTAAAAGTCTGGGAATAACTAGACAATATATTTTATGTGGCACCAACACCCTATCAAGTTTTTTCTAATTGTATGCGTTTTAATTGGTTGTAATTCGGCCAGTGTTGCGCTTGCGGATAACAAATCTTCACATAAGGTAAAAGACCTAGCCTACGGCGTATCTCTTTACCATTTCTTTCAGCAAAAATATTTTTCTGCTATTACTGAATTATTAGTTGCGGAACATTACGAGCGCATTACATCAGATGATAATAATCCGCCACTGTTATTGGGTGGGTTATATCTATCATACGACCTGCACAAACAATCATCCGATGCATTCAAAAAGCTACTGCAAAATGAAGAGCTGGAAATGCCGATTTCTATTACCGATCAAGCGAAATTTTTATTAGGTAAAAACTATTATCAGGAACGTTTATACGCTCAAGCAGAAGAGTTATTTGTTGGCATTAAGGATGGGTTGCAGCTAGAGAGTGATGAAGAAAAATTGTTTTTGATGAATGCTATTTTTTTACGTAATGAAGATTTTGCGCAAGCGCAAAAAACGCTAGAGCATTTTTCTTCAAATTCAGTTTGGAAAGATTATGCTCAATTCAATACGGCGAGTCGTATGATTCAACGTCTTGAAAAAAATAATGTTGAGCAAGGCTTTGAATTATTAGATGAGTTGAGTGCTAGTGATGATAACCATCCTGAAAAATTGATTCTTAAGGATAAAGCTAATTTGGCGCTGGCTTATGTGTTATTGCGTGATGGGAATTCAGAAACATCAATTGAGTATTTTAATAAAATAAGATTAAAAGGAATTGAAACCAATAAAGCACTGCTCGGTGTGGGCTGGGCGCATTATCGTGAACATGAATATCAGGAAGCCGTTATTCCTTGGATGCATCTGGCGTCAAGTCAAACTGAATCTGATTTGGCGGTGCAAGAAGCCTTTATATCTATTCCTTATGCATTTGAAAAAATGGGCTTGCAAGACCAGGCGTTACATCATTATGGTTTGGCTTTAGATAGTTATAAATTTCAACTAAATGAAACTCAGCAGTTGGTTGGGTTTATAAAAAGTCCGAAATTTATTGAGCAGTTAAACCCTGGGAGCTTGGGGAAAGAAATCACATCGGCAGTAAATGTAATAAAGAGTTTAGATCCTTTATTGACGCAATATCTATTGCCATTTTTATCGTCTAATGAATTTCAATATGAAGCAAAATCATATCTAGAAATATTGCACTTAAAGTATATGTTGAATCACTGGGAAAACAATATTCCTGCATTAAAGATGATTTTAAGAGAAAAGCGTAAAACATATAAAAATAAGCTGGCGCATACGATGAATGATGAAAGCTTAAATAAAGTTAAAGTGCTTACGCAAAAGCGAAATAAGCTGATTGATAAAATCAAACAAATAGAAAAAACACAAGCATCGCAATTGCTGGCAACCTCGCAAGAAGTTAGGCAGTTAAAGTTACTTGAAGATAGCAATAAGCGGTTTGTTTTTTTAAAAGATTCAGAAGATGAAAGCTTGCTGGAGTCGAAAGAAAAATATCGATTATTAAAGGGTCGGCTGCAATGGGAAATGGATGTTGACTATCCTGTTCGGGCGTGGAGTGTTAAACGCCAGATTCAGCAGCTTAATGATGTTGTTGGTGATATGAATAATTCTATTGGGTCATTAGAAAAGGCATGGAAAACCGCCCCCTTTGATTTTGCACGTTTTGATGCGCGAATAGCAAATAAAGATAAAAAAATAAATGATTTAAAGAAAAAAGTTAATTTAGCAATTACTCAACAAGAAAAAAAATTACGTGTAATGGCGCTTGAGAAATTGCGATTACACCGTAATCAAATAAAGCTTTACCATGACCGAGCTTTATTTGCTAAAGCTCGATTATATGATTCATTAATGGAACGTAATTAACATGAAATACGTTTCTATTAAATTTTTATTATTATGCGTGCTTTTTGTTTCTGCGTGTGGAAAAGAAATAAAAAAAGATATAACAGTAAAAGATTTGGCGAATAGCCCAATTGATTATCCACTGGCTAGTACGGTGACGCCGGAGCGGTTGCATGCCATAGAGCAGTATCAAACATATCTACAAAAAACTGAATTTAAAACACACTACGGTGAAGCGCTAAGGCGTGTGGCGGATCTTGAGTTAGAAATTAGTGAAGAAGAGCGACATGGTGTGGTGGGTGTTGGTGGTGGGGCAGATGAAGCTGCCATTAAAGCAATAAAGCTTTCATCTATTGAGCATTATAATACCTATCTTTTAACCTATCCGGGCCATGTAAGAAATGATTTAATATTTTATCAATTGGCCAAGGCCTATTCATTGGTTGGTGAAATGGATAAAGCCATGCAGGCAATGAACTCAATTGTAAAAGATTATCCTAACTCAATATATATTGATGAGGTGCAATTTCGTCGAGGCGAAATTTTATTTGTTAATCTTCAATTTGAAGAGTCTGAAAAAGCCTATGCAGATGTGGTTAAAAATTATCAAAAATCACCATTATATGAGAAATCATTATACAAGTTAGGTTGGTCGCAGTTTAAGCAAATGCAATATAAGCGCGCCTTACAAACCTATTTATTATTGTTGGATATTAAAGAGTCTGAAAAGAAAATTAATCAATATGGGCTTCTTGCATCGCTGGGAAGTTCAGAAAAAGATTTTATAATTGATTCATTGCGAGTGACTAGTCTTTCTTTATCTTATCTCGATGGCTACAAAAGTATTGAACCAGTATTTAAAGGTCGTGAATCAAAATTGTATTTACCTTTGATTTATGAGCAGCTAGGAAAATTGTACACAAAGAAAGAGCGTTATAATGATGCCGCCGATACGTTTATGGCGTTTACTAAAAAATACCCCAATAGCGTTATGTCTCCTGCATTTCATTCATTAGCATTGCAAGTGTATATAGATGGCAAGATAAATCATAAAGTGCTGGGTAGTAAAATTTTATATGTTAAAAACTATGATGTGAATACGACTTTTTGGAATGCACAAACCGCGGAAGATAGAAATAAAATTAAGCCAGAGCTAATTCGGCATATTCAAGATTTGTCATTGCATTTTCATGCGCTGGCAAGAAAATCTAAAAAACAAAAAGATTTTAAAATTGCGGCTGCATGGTATGAAAATTTTCTGCGATCATTTCCAGATGACAAAGCTGCGGCAAATATGAATTTTTTATATGCAGAAGCGTTATTTGATGCGAAACTTTATAATAAGGCGTTGGCAGAATACGAAAAATCCGCGTATCAATATCCGCTTAATAAAAGAAGCTCAGAAGCGGGCTATGCTGCACTGTTAACTTACGGCGTATTATTGAAAATACCAAAGCAACAACCTCAGCAATTAGCTTTGCTTCAACAGCAATCATTGAATAGTGCAATTCGCTTTAGTAATAAATTCCCAAATGATAAGCATGCGCCAGCAGTAATAACTAAAACGGCTGAAAATTTATTGCAATCTAAACGTTATTCAGAGGCCGCTGAATTTGCAAAACGTATTCTCGATAATAAACAAATTAAGAAAATTGATTTACAGCGCACCGCTGCAATTGTTTATGCGCACGCACAATATGAAATGAAAAAATATAGCGAGGCCGAAAAAGCCTATGTTGTCGCAATTAGTCGTGTGCCACATAAAGGTAAAAATAATATAAAACTGAAGACTGAATTGACGGATAAATTGGCAGCAAGCATTTATAAACAGGCTGAATTTTATAAGGCTAAGGGCGACAATAAACTATCCGCCTTTCATTTTATGCGAGTGGGTAAAGCGGCACCATCATCGAGTATTCGAGCCACAGCTGAATATGATGCAGCGGCACTATATATGGGCATGAATGATTGGAAATCTTCCGGTGCTATTCTTGAAAATATGCGGCGTAGCCCAACAATGGGCAAGCAGTTTGCGCAAGGTATTAGTGGCAAGTTAGTGGTGGTTTATACTTCATTGGGGCAGTTTGATAAGGCCGCAACAGAGCTTAATGTATTAGCAGGATTTGCAAAAACACCAGAAGATAGACGTAAGCTTATTTGGCAGTCTGCAGAAATGTATGAAAAAGCGGGGCAGCGTCCAAAGGCTAATGGTTTATATGTAAAGTATATTACAAAATATCCCAAGCCATTTTTACAATCTATTGAAGCGCATAGCCGAGTGGGCGATTTTTATAAAAAACAAAAGTCGACTAAACAGCGAAAGAAATGGCTTAATAAGTTAATTGTGGCAGAAAAAAAAGGCGGCAAGTTACGCTCTGATCGTAGCCGTTATCTTGCCGCACAAGCGATGTTTGAATTAACTCAGCCAGTGTTGGTGTCGTATCAGCAAGTTAAATTGAATATTCCATTAAAGAAAAATTTAAAGATTAAAAAGAAGCGTATGCAAGCAGCAATTACTTCATTGAAAAAGGTAATGGCTTATAAAGTGGCAGAGTTTTCCACTGCCTCTACGTTTCAAATGGGTGATATTTATAATCATCTTTCACATGCATTAATGGAGTCGCAAAGACCAAAGGGGTTATCTGCAGATGAGCTTGAGCAATACGAAATTTTGTTAGAAGAGCAGGCGTATCCATTTGAAGAAAAATCGGTTGATATTCATAGCATAAATGCAAAACGTACCAAGCAAAATATTTATGATGAATGGGTTAAGAAAAGCATTGCCGTGCTGAAAAGTATTCAGCCGGTGCGCTATGCTAAATATGAAAAGATAGAGCCTTATGTTCTTATCACGCATTAAATTATTGGTTTATGTAGGCGTTATATTGTTAACGCTTAGCTCCTGTGCTTCAATCAGTGGTGGAGAGAGTAGTGGTCGGGCCACTCCGAAACAAGACGAGGCATGGAACAATGTGCCCAAGCCGTATGTTGATGGATTAAAAGCAGCACAAAAAGGCAGGCCTAAACAAGCGTTGGCTTTTTTTGAGCAGTCAATAAAAACAGTGCCTGAATTTGCACCGGCATATACTAATATGGGCTTGCAGCAGCTAAGGCTAAAAAAGCGTTCTGCAGCACAAACTAGTTTGCAAAAAGCCATAGAGCTTAACCCAAAAGATGCAATTTCATATAATCACCTAGGTGTTATTGCGCGTTTAAATGGTGATTTTGATACGGCAAAGAAAATGTATAATAAGTCTATCGAATTAAACTCTAATTATGCCATTGCACATTTAAACTTAGGTATATTGCTCGATTTGTATTTGTATGAATTAGAGCCTGCACTGCTACATTATGAAAAATATCAGTCTATGATTAGTAAAAAAGATGGCACCATCGCAAAGTGGATTGTGGATTTAAAACGTCGGATATCGAAAAGTAAAAAACAATGAAAATAACAATCAATTTTTTAGTCGTGTTTTTCTTCAGCATAATCTCAGTTGTGAGCATTGCAGAAGAAAAAATTGATATGGCTACAATGTCGATAATTGGCAATAAAGAATTACCCAATGTGCTTTATATTTTACCTTGGAAGCAAGCCGAATTGCCGGGGATGGTTGAGTTACCGTTGTCGAGTTTAATTAGCGACGCGTTGCAACCCATTGATCGACAAACCATGTTAAGGCGACAATATTATAAAGAAATAATTAGACAGCAAGGCGTGGTACCTGCCAGTCTTGCGGAGCAGAAAAATAAATAACGGATACAATTTATTTGTATCAAAAAAGAATATTACTGGAGATTGAAATGTACGATGAAATAGTTAACTTTATGCAAACCGGTGGGTCGTTTATGTACCCCATTTTAGGGGTGCTGGCTTTTGGTATGGCAATTGCGATTGAGCGATACCTATATCTTACGGCGATTAAATATAATAACCGACGTTTACTCGCCAAGTTAATGCCGCTGTTAAAAGAAGGTGATTTAAATCAAGTGTTTCAAATCACTTCTCGATCTAAAGTAGCAATCTGTCAAATGTTAAATTTAGGTTTAACGCGCTTAAAAATTAAGCCGCAGCGAGACCAAATAGAAATGGCGATGGAAGAAAGCTTAATGGAAATTATTCCGCGTCTTGAAAAGCGCACTCATTATCTGGCTATGTTTGCCAATATTGCAACATTGCTAGGGTTGTTAGGAACCATCACCGGTTTAATAAAAGCCTTTACCGCTGTTGCACAAGTGGATCCATCGTTAAAGGCTGAAATACTTTCCAGTAGTATTTCGGTGGCGATGAACACAACGGCATTCGGCTTAGCCGTGGCTATTCCATTAATTATTGTTTTTTCTATATTGCAGGCAAAAACAACTGAAATTGTTGATAGCTTGGAAATGGCAACAATTAAATTTATTAATTTAATTATGATCAAGCAATAAGCGACGATAATTATTATGGCTGGAAAACGTAACAAACGAAATCGCAAAAGAAGCACTCAGGTTGAGCTGGATATTACCGCTTTTATGAACCTGATGGTGGTGCTGGTGCCGTTTTTATTAATGAGTGCGATGTTTACCAGTATTAGTATTCTTGATTTAAAGCTACCCGGCATGAGTTCGGCGTCACCCGATAAGAAAAAAGATGACTTTGAGTTGCAGGTGACGGTGCGCAAAAATGCGCTAGATTTATCAGATACTAAAGGTGGCATGATAAAACATATTCCGATTACAAAAAGTGGTCACAATTATGTTTTATTAAATCAAACCTTACGTATTATTAAATTTAAGTTTCCAGAAAAAACCAATATTACCATTTTATCTGAACCTTACACGTCTTACGATTCTATTGTGCAGGTGATGGATACGGTGCGCGAGTTTCAAACTTTGCAAGATGGCGAAGTGGTTGTGGCTGAATTATTTCCCGGCATTTCAATAGGGGATGCGCCAAAGCGCTGAGCAAAGATATGATCAGGATTAAGCGATGAAAGAGTCAAGTCGAGCAAAACGAATGCGGCGCCACCATGAACGGCGCAGTGATAGTAGCGCTTCGTTGAATATGGTGTCGTTAATGGATATTTTTACCATACTGGTATTTTTTTTATTAGTGAGTGCATCAAGTTCAGATATTTTGCCAACCCCTAAAAATATTAAATTACCTGCATCAACGGCGGAGAAATTACCCAAAGAAAATCTCGTTATTATTATTGGGGATAATAATATTTTAATTCAGGGTAAAAAAGTTGCGAGTATTGATCGTGTAATTAAAAGCAAGAACAATGTCATTATGCCGTTACTTAGTGAGTTGAAAAAACAAATTATTATTAAGAGAAAGGCGGGTGATGACGCTAAACAAACGATGAAGAAAGGCATCACTATTTTAGGCGATAAAGATGTGCCTTATATTCTACTTAAAAAAATAATGATAACCAGTGCTGCCGCAAATTTCGCAAATATTTCACTGGCGGTTAATCGAAAAAAATCGGCGGATAAGTCTTGAGTATGTCTAGAATTAACACATGGGACGAGCCCTTTTTACCTTGGGTGCAAAGTGCAAATGATCGGCGATTTTTAAAAATTCTGCTGATTAATATTGTGGTGTTTACAATGTTTGGTGCCATCGTGCCTTACTTGCCAACATCCGAGCCGATTAAAAAAGATTTAAAAACAATTTCGCCTCGCTTAGCAGAGTTGGTTTTAGAGAAGCGTAAATTACCGCCGCCTCCAATACCAAAACCAGTGAAGGCGAAGGCTAAACCCAAGCCCAAAGTTAAGGAAAAACCCAAAGCGAAAAAACCGTTAAAAAAACCAGTTAAGAGAAAATTAAATAAAAAGCAAAAGGTGGCTAAGCAGGCAGCGGCCAGTGCGGGTTTGATGTCGATGGCATCGGAGTTAAATGATTTGCGCGACAGTTTTGATTTAGCCGATATTCAAGATGAGTCGTTAAGTAAAGCGGGAAAAACCAAAACGCAAGATTTTAGTGCGCCGGTGATTACCAGTCGCTCCGCAATGGCCAGCAGTGGTGGCTTAAAAAGCAGTCAGTTAAGTAAATCTACCGGTGGCGGAAAGCTGGCTAGCCGGCGAACCACTAAAGTCGCTAGTAATATTAATACTGGGCCAGCAGCTAAACCTGCAAAGCGTAGTAAAAGTGGTAAAGCGATTCGGCCGCAATTTGAAATTGAGCAGGTGTTTCAGAAAAATAAAAGTGCAATTTATACTATTTATAACCGAGCGCTTCGAAAAGATCCCACGCTACAAGGCAAGGTGGTTATTGAGTTAACTATTGCCGCGAATGGAAGCGTAATAAAAGCACGCATTATTTCCAGTGAATTAAATAATCCAAAGTTAGAAAGAAAATTAATTGCGCGGGTGAAGCTGTTTAAGTTTAAATCGGGTAATACGGAAAAGGTAACGGTTAAGTATCCAATTGATTTCTTGCCATCATAAAGGTATAAAAAATTTACGCAGGATAAATTGCACCCAGCACAAGCGGTTTTTTTGCGCCTGTCACGCTGGGGATATTACCGGCTAAATTATTTATGGTTTGGCGAGCAAGCCATGCAAACGCAATGGCTTCTACCCAATCGGGTGCAACTCCATATTCTTCGCTAGATTTTACGCTAACATGTTTTAGTGTCGCAGAAAGCAAATTCATTAAGTGGCTATTATGCACGCCGCCACCGCAAACAATTAATGTGTTGATATCGGGTAAATTATTTTCAATGGCGCTCACGATGCTGTTGCAGGTAAATTGGCATAAAGTGGCTTGTACCTGTTGAGGGCTTAAATGCTTGAATGCGGATAGTTGTTGTTGCAGCCAGTTTAAATGGTAATGTTCGCGGCCTGTACTTTTAGGATAGGCTTGTGAAATAAAGTTGTCTTGCATTAATATTTCAAGTAAATTTTTATCGACAATTCCGTCGGCCGCCCACTCGCCATTTTTATCGAAGGCAATATTTTTATGCTTTTGAATCCATGCATCCATCAATGTATTACCTGGCCCCGTATCAAACCCAAAGCAGTTTTTGTCGGCGCCTAGGTACGTTACATTGGCAATGCCACCAATATTTAATACTGCGCGATTTTCTTGTGCAGAATAAAAAACCTGTTGATGAAAAGCCGGTGCAAGTGGCGCGCCTTCGCCACCGGCTGCCATATCTTTACGGCGAAAATCTGCAACGGTAGTAATGCCTGTGTGATAACTAATTTGATTAGCATCAGCAATTTGTAATGTAAAGGGATGTTTGAATTTAGGTTGATGTCGAATGGTTTGGCCGTGTGAGCCAATGGCGGTAATTTGCTTAGCGTTTGTATCAGATTGTTTTAATAGGTTGTTAACAGCATCAGCAAAAACTAAACCAAGTTCGCTATCAGTTTCACCCAGCATATCAATGCTGTTGTGTTTATTATCTTGGCAAAGGTGTTTTAATTTATCTTTAAGCTCACGGGAAATTTCATGGCTATGGTTGGCGAGTACCTTAATTTTATTATTACTAAAATCAACCAGCGCAGCATCAATGCCATCCATGCTGGTGCCAGACATTAAGCCTATATAAAGTTCAGCCATGCTGATGAGTAATTAGAAAATTAATTATCATTAAGCGCCAGCGTGCTGCGCGACAAAACATCTAATTGTGCAATTAAGCTTTTAGTGGTGATTTGAAAATTATCACGGTAGCGTTTTGGAATAGGTTTAGTGCTAGGAAATTTAACCGTAAGTGGATTACGGTGTACGCCATTCACGCGAAATTCATAATGCAAATGTGGGCCAGATGCTAAACCGCTGGAGCCAACGTAACCAATAACCTGACCTTGTTTAACGCGTTTGCCGGAGCGAATTTTTCGATTATAACTATTTAAATGTGCATACAGTGTAGTGTATCGGCTGCCGTGTTTAATAATAACGGTTCGCCCGTAGCCACCTTTGTTGCCTTTATAAATAATTTTTCCATCGCCGGATGAGCGAATAGGGGTGCCTCTACTCGCCGCATAATCTACGCCTTTGTGAGAGCGAAAGCGATGTAAAATAGGGTGGTAACGTTTAGTGGTAAAGCGTGAGCTGATGCGACTAAATTTAACTGGGCTGCGTAAAAAGGCTTTGCGTAAACTGTGCCCATCGGGTGAATAATAACCGGTGTGATTGGTTACTGGATCGGTGTAGCGTAATGCCCGAAAAATTTTTCCTCGATTAATAAATTCCGCCGCTAAAATATTGCCATCTTTTATTTTATGGCCATTCTTAAAGCGCTGTTCATAAATAACCGTAAATTTATCACCCTTACGAATATCTAAAGCAAAGTCGATATCCCAGCCGAAAACATTGGCCAGCTCCATTGTGGTGGTTTGCGAAAGCCCAGCATTAGCAGAAGATAAAAAAAGTGAAGATTCAATTTCACCGGAAGCATAAGCGCTGCGAACCTCAATATGATGCTTAAGAATATTAGCGGTAAGTTCATCGTCTTCACGCTCAACTTGTAAATAACGCACGCCATCAATTTGATAATTTAATGCCAGCAATTTGCCATTATCATCGCGAATCACTTTTACGTTGTCACCGGGATGAATGCGTTTAAGTTCGCGAGCATTTGGTAGCTTCATTAATTCGAGCAACTGCGCAGGTTTTATTTTTGCGCGATCAAATAAAACAGATAGGCTGTCGCCAGATTTAACTTTGAACGACTGCCACTCGGGTTTATTAATATCAGTTGGCTTGGTGTGATTAAGTTTGCTTAAGTCTGTTTGTTTTGGGTTAAAAATAATCGATGCAGGTTGGGCAGTGGTTTTAATATTATTGCTGCGGGTTTGGCTGCTGCCTGTAATGGTTTTGCTGGCGGCAGGTTTTGGGTGATTTATTGTTCGGTATTGTACATGTGCCGGCAGTAATGATTTGTTGTTTAAGCTTGTTTGTGTCGGAGGTGGTGTAATTAATTTGTTTTTATCGGATGTTAATGTCGCATCTATATTTTGAATGATTTCGGTTTTACTAACGCTAACGGCTTCTTCATTGTCGTTGCCGGTGCTAGCAATAACAGCGCCAATCACCACAAAACCAGCGCCAACAAGCCCCCAACGTAATGCGGGATGACGTTGTGTTTGCTCTGTTTGCGAGCGATTTCGAAAGTCTTTGTTTATAAAGTTATTGTAATTCACGGATTTATATACGTTTTTAATCTTATTTGTTAGGTAAAATAGCTCGAAATGCGAGGAAAATCAATTGCTGCGGAACAAAGATTGTATTTAATTTTTCGAAGTGTGCAAGTATCCACGGAATTTTTGTTGATCTAATCGAGTATTTGTCGCCTGAGAAAGCTGATTTATGTGATTGATTACGGCGCTTGCGGCATCGCCTGTCAATATTGCTGGCTGAAAAACCACCTTGGTATTGAGCACATTAATTGGGGTGAATTCGGCACTGTAAAATTCGCCTTCTAATAATGTGATTCTTGCAACGATGCTGGTTGCCGCATCTTGGCTGTACGAACCAAACACAAAATTTCCCAAGCTATAAATAATTAGTCCGCCGTTATATTTTTCGATGGCCTGTAAAACGTGCGGGTGATGGCCCAAAACAACAGCGGCTCCCGCATCAATTGCGGCATGCGCGAGGGTGGGTTGATAGGGCCTAAGCTCGGTGGTTTTTTCGCGACCCCAATGAAAAGAAACAATTACGCTATCGGCTATTTTTTTCAGGCGTTTAACATCGTCAACGATTTGTTGTTTATGCCCAAACGCAGCGCCAGCATTATTGTCGGTAGCCCAAAATGATTCGGGGAAAGTTAAGGAGTAGCCCAAAAAACCTAGCTTGCCGTTGTTGCTGTTAATAATGGTGCCAGCTCTGGCCGCGTGAATATTTTGGCCGACACCAACACTATGAATATTAAATTGTGCGAGAGCTTGTAATGTGTCATTCATGCCGCTAACGCCATAATCCATAATATGGTTATTGGCCAAGCTCAAAACATTAAAGCCCGCCTGCTGAAGTGCGGAGGCGACTTTTTCGGCGGGTGAGCGAAATACATACTCCTTGTCTAAATTCATCGAGCTATTGCAGATAGAAGTAAGCGGGCCTTCGAGGTTGCCAATAACGATATCTGTATTAGCTAGCAAGGGCGCAACATTTTTAAAAGGATAGTGGTAGCCCTCTTTAAGCAATACTTGCTGTGCGCTGCCGCCGAGCATAATATCCCCCACTGCAACAAGTGTGATGCTATTTTCAGGTTGGTTTAGGGTGTATTCAGATTTTTCGATTTCATCGGTGCAGGCATTCAATAACAACAGTGTTGAGGGTATATGTAAGAGTTTAAATAAAACTCTGCTTTTAACTATTGCCATATTCCGGTTGCTCTTGTATAAGACCATGCTTTATTAAGTTGTAACAAATGTGGAGACATTATGCCATCTGTAAACGAGTCACTGGCGATTATCAAACGCGGCGCGGAAGAAATTCTGGTTGAAGATGAGCTGATTAAAAAATTAGAGTCGAGAAAGCCGCTTAGAATTAAAGCCGGTTTTGACCCCACCGCACCCGATTTACATTTTGGGCATACCGTATTAATTAACAAGCTGCGCCAGTTTCAAGAGTTAGGTCACGAGGTGTTGTTTTTAATTGGCGACTTCACAGGCATGATTGGCGACCCCACAGGCAAAAGTGCGACTCGCCCGCCCTTAACCGAAGAGCAGGTAGCGGCCAATGCTGAAACTTATCAGCAACAGGTGTTTAAAATCCTCGATAAAGATAAAACTAAAATCGTGTTTAATTCTGAATGGATGAATGAAATAGGCGCGGCGGGCATGATTAAGTTGGCGGGCCAGCAAACCGTGGCACGCATGTTGGAGCGTGACGATTTTAAAAAACGCTATAAAGCCGAGCAGAGCATTTCGATACATGAGTTTTTGTATCCGCTAGTGCAAGGTTATGACTCGGTGGCAATGAAAGCCGATGTTGAGTTGGGCGGAACCGATCAAAAATTTAACCTATTAATGGGCCGCGAGTTGCAAAAACATTATGGGCAAGATCCGCAAACTATAATTATGATGCCGCTGCTGGAAGGGTTGGACGGCGTGAATAAAATGTCCAAGTCACTGAATAACTATATCGGCATTACCGATGCGGCGGGTGAAATGTTTAGCAAGATTGTATCGATGCCAGATTCTTTAATCTGGCGTTACTATGAATTGCTCAGTTTTCGTTCCATTGTTGATATTGATGCACTCAAGCAAGAAATGGAGAAGGGGCGTAATCCGCGAGATATAAAAATCGAATTGGCCAAAGAGTTGATTGCCCGTTTTCATGGAGAAGAAGCCGCAGCATCGGCAGATAAATCCGCAGGCAATATTGTTAAAGAAGGTGAGCTACCCGAAGGTACGCCTGAACTAGAGGTGGAGTTAGGGGAGCAAGATGATATGCCGGTATCGGCAATTATTAATAAAACCAACCTCGCACAAAACTCTGCACAGGCCAAAGACATGCTAATTAACGGCCGTGTAAAAGTAGATTGGCAAGTTGTAGGTGCCAAGCATCGTCTGGTTGCGGGCACTTATATAGTGCAAGCCGGTAAGAAAAAAATAGCTAAAATCACGCTTAAATAGCGATGTAATGGCGTCTATTAAAGTCGAATAAAAATATTATCTAAAAAGTTTTAAAAAGATGTTGACGGTGCAATAGAAAGCTGTAGAATGCGCCACCTCGTTAGGGATAACGGCAAAGACGGAAAGGGAAAAACAGCGAAACAATTTATTTTAAATAAAGCGTTTTAATGTTATCTGATTCGCTTCAAGCGATGTTATTTAACAATCAGAGAATAGATAATTTGTGTGGGTGCTTGCGTCAACAAGCACAGAGACAAAAAAATAACCAGTGAGCTGAAGAGCGAGCTGGCACAATTTTGTTTCAACACATTACACGTAATATGTAGTATACAAAGTTGTGAACACACTATTTAGTTATTAAACTGAAGAGTTTGATCATGGCTCAGATTGAACGCTGGCGGTATGCTTAACACATGCAAGTCGAACGGTAACAGGCAGAGCTTGCTCTGTGCTGACGAGTGGCGG